>JAESGJ010000021.1_pt1 | contig 445573 bp, 427 predicted proteins | sample 9266241 | NCBI WGS metagenome assembly JAESGJ01 (sample SAMN14514841, study PRJNA621669) | algae metagenome | isolation source: Brasilonema octagenarum HA4186-MV1 and co-occurring heterotrophs from wet... | place: USA: Manoa Valley, Hawaii | collected 2009-07-20
GCCGCCGCACTGCTCGATGGGCTTCAACCAGACCTGGGTGCTGCTCAACAACGTGCTGCCGGTGGCCAAGGAGAAGTACGGCAGCTTCGAGCCGGAGGCGATCCGCAAGGCCGCGCTCGACGTCGATATACCCGCCGGCGGCACCATCCAGGGCTACGGCGTGAAATTCTTTCCGCCGGGCACGCCGCTGTCCGGTCAGAACGAACGCTCGACGCCGGTGGTGATGCAGAACGCCGGCGAGCACATTTCGGTGGTGTGGCCGACCAACATCAAGACACGGGACCCGGTGTTTCCGCTGCCGAAGGGCTCGACCTACGGGGCGTAGGGCTGCGCGGGATGGTCTTACTTCCCTTGCCCCTTGTGGGAACGGGTGGCTCGCCGCGTAGCGGCGAGACGGGTGAGGGGTAGTCGCCGCAAACGACACTCTCACATTTGAATTCGCGGAGAAAAAACCCTCAGCCGGCGCTTCGCGCGACCTTCTCCCACAAGGGGAGAAGGATGGTAGCGTGCCTGTGTCTCTTCAACGATCCTACAACACCACCCGTCGCCCCTCCTCCGCCGCCCAATACCCCGCGTAGTTCACCTTGATCGTTTCATAGGCGAGCGCGAGGTCGGACAGCGGCTGCCGGCCCGTCGCCACGCATTCCATGAAGTCCTGGATCTCCTGGAGATAGCCGCGCGTCCATTCCTCCTCCAGGCAGACATACTGCCAGCCGGTTTTGCGGTCGACCTTCTCGGTGATGTAGACGGAAGCGAGCTTCTCTTCGGAGGTCTGGTAGCTCATCAGATGATTGTTCGGCGTGATGTTGGCGAACAGCGAGCCACCGGACGTATAGGTCTCGACCAGATTGCGTACGCCGCCCATGATCATGTCGCCGGAGAACACGGTGGCCTTGGTGCCGTCGGAGAAGGTGACCGTGAGCGTGCCCCAATCCTCGACGTCGAGCGGGTTGGCCTTGATGTAGCCGCGCTCCTCGGGCCTGAGCGCGGCGGTGACGTTGCCGACATCGCCGGTGACGCTGACGACACCGATGCTCTCGCCGCGCGCCTTCGCCTCCACCTGCTTCAGGTACAGCACCGCCGAGAGCGGATGGCAGCCCATGCGGATCAGCGAGCCGCCACCGGTCATCGCCCATTGCGCGGCGTGGGCCGCGTGCGAGCCGGAATGGCTTTCCTCGCCCTTCATGAACAGGATCTTGTCCTTCGTCGCCCTGATGATCTCCGCTGTCTTGGTCACCGCGGGCGCGTAGATCCAGTCCTCGGCATACATGAAGAGCTTTCCGGTGCGCTCGATCGCGGCGCGCGTCCTGTCCATCTCCTCGATCACGCGCTGGTACATCAGCGCCTTCGGCACGTGCTTGCCGATCGGCTGCGGGTCGCCGTCGCGGCCGAAATAGCCGGCGAACGGCTTTTCGCAGATCACGTGCTTGCCGGCCTGCATGGCACCGACGATCATTTCGGCATGGAGATTGGGCGGGGTGCAGATGTCGACGACGTCGATAGCTGCGTCCGCGACCAGTTCAGAGAAGCTGCGATAGACCCGCGGGATGCGGTGGCGGCCCGCGAATTCGACGACATGGTCGCCACGGGCAGCCACCGCCGCGACCTCGACGTCCACGCCGTAGACGCGCCGGAACGCATACATGTGCAGCTCCGATACGAAGCCGCAGCCGACGAGCCCAACCCTTATCCCTGCCATAGCGCCCCCATGCTTTGGGCGGCACTATAGCGCCCGCGACGGCTTATTCCACGGAGACCCGCACCACGCCGGCGCTCATCATGCCGAGCGCGCGGGCGGCCGGCACCGAGAGATCGACGATGCGGCCGCGGATGAAGGGGCCGCGATCGTTGACGCGGCATTGGATCGTGCGGCCGCTGTAGGACACCTTGAGCACGCTGCCGAACGGGCGGGTCCGGTGCGCGCAGGTCAGTTCGCCCTTGGCGGCCTTTGCGTAGCTGTAATAGGAGGCGAGCCCGCTTTCGGCTCGGGCGGCGGACAAGGCAGAAAATGAAAAACAGGCCAATGAAAAGAATAGCGTCGTCTGCGCTCGCACGGCACCGCTCCCGATTGCCTGCCCAGCGCTGCAAACGTCGCTTATTCCATTGAGTTCCATGTCCACTGCCGCGCAACGCCCGGCGGGACCACATTGTTAATTGCGTGAGAGGGCAGCAATCACGCGTCGATACCTCGCGCCCGTCTGCACGCCGCCACGTCGCGCGAAGGTGCGCGCAAACGCTCATCGTTTGCGCGCATGCTCGAGCGGGTCCTCACCAATATCCGCGGTAATAGTGGCGGTGATAGACCCGGTACGGCCGGTAGTAACCGTAGCCATAGCCGTAGTACGGACGGTAGGGCCGGTAGTAGCGCGGATAGGCCGGCGCGTATCCGTAGCCGCCGTAATAGGCCGGGGCGTAACCGTAGCCATAACCCGGATAGCCATAGCCGCCGTAATACGGGCCGCCGCCGTAATAGCCGTAGCCATAAGGCGCGCCGCTGGCGATGGCGCCGCCGATGATTGCACCGGCGAGGAGGCCGCCTGCGCCCAATCCCCAGCCACGACCGCGCCAGTGAACTTGCGCGACGTCGTCACCGACCGCGGCCTTCATGGTCGCGACGTTGGTCGGCAGCGGGGCCGCCGCCGCCTGTTGAATTTGCCCGGCGATGACCACGCCGGCGACCGAACAGGCAATTGCCGTTTTCCAGATCCTCATCGACTTGCTCCCTGTCTGACGTTTCGATTTGAAAAGGATCGCAGCAGCATGATCGGGCATCTTTGCGCCAAGTCAAAGTCCGGATTTTCAAAGCGGATTTGCGTGCGGCGCACAAGTCCCTCCATGCTCCTGCCAAGCGGCTGCCGACCTGCGAGGCGGACCTACGCGCTGCTCTGCCCGACGTGACGCCGGCCGATACCGGAGCCCTGCGGCCGACGCAAAGCATTAAGCTTCCCGCCTTCGCAACCAACAACCTACTTCACGATTGACTATTCGTATCGTTACTATCGGTTCCACGGGAGCGAGGTTTCTCGCGACGAATAGCCTCGGTCTGCGCCGAGCGTGTTGGAGGATGACATGAGTGCCGCGAGACCCGAGCCGCTTGCCCGTCAGGCGCTGGCCTTCGTTCTGGCCGGCGGACGTGGCAGCCGGCTCCTGGAGCTGACCGACCGCCGCGCCAAGCCGGCCGTCTATTTCGGCGGCAAGTCCCGCATCATCGATTTCGCGCTGTCCAATGCCGTCAATTCTGGCATCCGCCGCATTGCTGTTGCGACCCAGTACAAGGCGCACAGCCTGATCCGGCATCTTCAGATGGGCTGGAACTTTTTCCGCCCCGAACGCAACGAGAGCTTTGACATCCTGCCTGCGAGCCAGCGCGTCTCCGAGAACATGTGGTATGTCGGCACGGCGGACGCGGTCTACCAGAACATCGACATCATCGAAGCGCACGCCTGCCGTTTCATCGTCGTGCTGGCCGGCGACCATATCTATAAAATGGACTACGAGGTGATGCTCCGCCAGCACGTCGAGAGCGGCGCCGACGTCACCGTCGGTTGCCTGGAGATGCCCCGGGCGGAGTCTTCCGGCTTCGGCATCATGCATATCGACGAGAATGGCTGGATCCAGGAATTCCTGGAGAAGCCGAAAGACCCGCCGCCGATGCCGGGCAAGCCGGACGTCTCGCTCGCCAGCATGGGCATCTACGTCTTCGACGCGAAGCTCTTGTTCGATGAGCTCAAGCGCGACGCCGAAGACCCGGACTCGAACCACGATTTCGGCAAGGACATCATTCCCTACCTCGTCAAGAATGGCCGTGCGATGGCGCACCAGTTCTCAACCTCGTGTGTCCGTTCCGGCACCGAGGAACGCGCCTATTGGCGCGATGTCGGCACCGTCGATGCCTATTGGGCTGCCAATATCGACCTCACCGACGTCGTGCCCGAACTCGACCTGTTCGACAGCTCCTGGCCGATCTGGTCCTATGCGGAGATCACTCCGCCGGCGAAATTCGTCCATGACGAGGAGAGCCGGCGCGGCCAGGCCGTGAGCTCGCTGGTCTCGGGCGGCTGCATCATATCCGGCGCTTCGCTGCGCCGGTCGCTGCTGTTCACCGGCGTGCGCATCAACTCCTACGCCAATGTCGAGAACGCCGTGATCATGCCTTATGTGAATGTGAACCGCGGCGCGCGGCTGAAGAACGTCGTGATCGACCGCGGCGTCGAAATTCCGGAAGGACTCGTGATCGGCGAGGATCCCGAACTCGACGCAAAGCGTTTCCGCACCACCGAGCAGGGGATTTCGCTCGTCACCCAGCCGATGATCGACAGGCTCAATGCATGACGCCTGTTCGCGTCCTCGCGGTCGCTTCTGAAGTCTATCCCATCATCAAGACCGGCGGCCTCGCGGATGTCGCCGGCGCGTTACCGACCGCGCTGAGGGCGCATGGCGTCGAGATGCGCACCTTGATGCCGGGCTATCCCGACGTGATGCGGCTGGTATCGAACGTAGAGCAAATCCGGAGCTGGCCGGATTATTTCGGCGGGCCGGGGCGGTTGCTTGCGGGCTCCCATGACGGGCTCGATCTGTTCGTGCTCGACGTGCCGCATCTCTATGCGCGGCCGGGCAACCCCTACGTCACCACTGAGGGTGTCGACTGGCCGGACAATGGCGTGCGCTTCGCGGCGCTGTCGCGTATCGCTGCCGATATCGGCCACGGCCTCGTTCCTGCCTTCGTGCCCGAAATCGTGCACGCCCATGACTGGCAGGCCGGGCTCGCAGCGGCCTATCTGCACTATGACAACCGTCCGCGGCCCGGCACCGTGATGACCATCCACAACATGGCCTATCAGGGCAAGTTCGCGCCCGAGCTGATCGGTGCGATCGGCCTGCCCTGGCACGCATTCAGCGTCAACGAGATCGAATATTTCGGCGGCATCAGCTTCCTGAAGGCCGGCCTGCAATTCGCCGATCGCATCACCACGGTGTCGCCGACCTACGCGCAGGAGATCCAGAGCGACGAAGGCGGCATGGGGTTCGGCGGCCTGTTGCGTACACGCGCGAACGTGCTGAGCGGCATCCTCAACGGCATCGACATCTCGGTATGGAATCCGCAGGAAGATCCGCACATCGCCTACCGCTACGGCGCCGAGGACCTGACCTTCCGGGCCGCGAACAAGGCGGTGCTGCAGCAGCAGTTCAATCTCGATTCCTCCGACGAGGCGCCGCTGCTCGGCGTCATCAGCCGGCTGTCCTGGCAGAAGGGGCTCGATCTCCTGCTCGAAGCGATTCCGATCATTCTCGCCGAAGGCATGCAGCTTGCGCTGCTCGGCAGCGGCGACGGCGATCTGCAGGACGGCTACCAGGCTGCAGCACGCGCCAATCCCGGCCGGATCGGTGTCGTGATCGGCTATGACGAGATATTGGCCCATCTGATCCAGGCCGGATCCGACGCATTGATCGTGCCGTCGCGCTTCGAGCCGTGCGGCCTCACCCAGCTCTGTGCGCTGCGTTACGGCGCCGTTCCCATCGTCTCGCGCGTCGGCGGGTTGGAGGACACCATCGTGGACATCGGAGACGCCGGCGCCTCCGGCCGCGATGCCACCGGTTTCAAGTTCGCACCCGTGACGGCGGAGGCCCTCGCCTGGACGCTGCGCAAGGCCAATACGGCCTTCCATAACAAAGCAGCCTGGCGACGCCTGCAACTGAGCGGCCTTGCAACCGACGTCTCCTGGCGCAACCGCGCCGGTGACTACGCCGCGCTGTATCGCAGCCTGATGGCGCAGCGTGCCTGAGGCATGACCGTCGTCGAATCCATGTTATAAAGCCGGCATGGACCCGTTCGTGATCAAGCTGATCGGCTTTGCCGCCGCCACCTGCACCACCGTGGCCTACGCGCCGCAAGCCATCAAGGTCTGGAAGACCCGCTCCACCAGCGATATCTCGCTCGGCATGTTCCTGGTGATGGTGCTGGGCCTCGCGCTGTGGCTGATCTACGGCCTGCTCTCGGGCGATGCGCCGCTGGTTGCCGCCAACGCCGTCACCATCGTGCTCGCGGGATGCATCCTGGTGATGAAGTTGCGATATGGGTGAGATTCCCTCTCCCCTTGTGGGACAGGGTGGCTCGCCGCGGTGCGGCGAGACGGGTGAGGTGTATCTCTCCGCAAATTCATATGAGAGTCGGACTTGCGGAGAGATATCGCTCATCCGGCGCTTCGCGCCACCTTCTCCTATACGGGCAAGAGGAAGAATCAATCATCCAAACACATACGACGCCATCGCCACGCTCGCGACCTCGTCGACGAAGACGCGCCTGCCGATATCGCTGCCGGCGGCACCGGCGGCCACCATCAGCGGCAGCAGATGGTCCTCCCGCGGATGCGCGAGCCGGGCGCTGGGCGCATTCTCCCAATCGACCAGCATCGCGTTGCGGCGGGCGGGATCGGGGTTGCTGATCGCCTCGTTCAGGTAGGCCTCGAAGTCATACGAGACCGGCTTCGACTCCGGCCGGTTGAAGCCACGCATGTTGTGATAGGTCAGCCCACTGCCGACGATCAGGATGCCTTCATCGCGGAGCGCGGCGATGGCTTCGCCGACCTTGATGTGCTCGGCCGCGTCGTAAGCAGATTTCAGCGACAGCAGCACGATCGGCATGTCGGCATTCGGATACATCAGGCCGAGCGGCACGAAGGTGCCGTGATCGAAACCCTGTTTGGGATCTTCCCGGCAAGCGACACCCTCGCCCGCAAGCAGCGCCTTCACCTTCACTGCGAGCTCCGGCATGCCCGGCGCCGGATATTTGAGGTGATAGGTGTGCTCGGGAAAACCGTAATAGTCGTACACCATCGGCGGCTGCGCCGAGGTCGAGACGGTGAAGGCATCGGCCTCCCAATGGCCGGTGATGACAAGCACCGCCTTCGGCCTTTCGGGAAGCAACTGAGGCAGCCGGCCAAACTCCTGGGCGGTCTTCGCATATTGCACCCGCCGATCCTCCATGAATGGCCACGGGCCACCGCCGTGCGACAGGAAGAGGGTCGGCAATCGCGTCATCGGATTGGTCTCGTCGGACAGATGCGCGTGCCAGCGCCCGCGCGACGACCGCAAGCATAGGCAAACCGGCATGGTTAGCAAGTCGTTAACGATTTGCCGCCCAAGATCCCCGGTGTGGCCGAAGCAGTCGGCCTGAAGACAAGCGAGACGTGAGATGAGGAAGTTTGCGCTGGGGGACGTCGTCAACAGTGACAAGGGCCGCCGCGGCATTGTTCGCGCCGCCTTCAAGTCGCGGGACGGCCAGCAGTTCTACGCCGTCGAGAAGGACGGCGCGATGGACTATCTGGAGGAAAACCGGCTGACGCCGGCGCCCCGCGTCGAACTCGCCGCTTAAGTCCAACCCATTTTTGTCGCGCTAGCGCGCGAGCCGGTCGAGACGCTCCGCGAGGGGATCGTCACCGCTCGCGATGCGATCGTTCGTGATCAGCAGCAGGCGATCGCGGTTTGCGGCCGAATCCCAATGCGGCAGGTCGGGACCGTTGGGATCGCCGCTTCTGGCGAAGTTGATCCAATAGGACCGCATGCGGCTGGCGACCTCTCGATCGGCTCGCGAGAAGATGCCCGCTCCCGGCACGCCCTCCGCTCCGAAGATGAACTGCAGTTCGCGCCCGTGCCCAGCCCCGGGATTGCCGCGACGCGCCTCGGGTACATAGGCGAAGCGATAGCGAAAGCTCGCCGCACCACGTGCAGCATGCAGGCGCGCCAGCAGCCTGGCGGGCTCGGAAAACACCTTGTCGGTATAGAACCTCGTCGCAAGATCTGAAGGCTTGGCGAGATCGGGATAGAGTTGGCGCAGATCATCGCTCGTAAGGCCTGACGCTGCAAGCTCCTGCCTGGTGTCGACCTCGTCGTCGAAACCGGTCTCGTCGTCGTTCGAGCCGATCATCAGGGCAATGCGGCTTTGGTGTCCGGCCGCAAAGCCTGCAGCGATATCCTCGGTCACCAGAGCTCCATCCATCATCGGCGCGAAGCCGTGCCGCGATTGCTCCAGCAAAAGGCTTTCGGCGGCCAGCAGGCGTCGCGGTTCGGCGGCGCGCAAATCCGCCTGCGGACCGAGCGCCGCCACGAACTGCCGACCGATCGCTTCGGCCTCCTGGGACGAGCGCAACCGCGCCCGGGCGGGGATCGATTGCAGAATGGCTTTATGGAACAGGCCGCGCGATTGCGCGGACAACATCAGAAGCGCGATCGATGTGGCGCCTGCGCCGCTGCCAAACAAGGTGACATTGTCGGGATCGCCGCCGAAGGCTGCGATGTTGTCATGAACCCAATGCAGCGCGGCGATCTGGTCCATCAGACCCCAATTGCCGGAGCCGCCGTCCGTCAGCGCGGGATCAGCGAGCCAGCCGAGCGCGCCGAGGCGATAATTTGCGGTCACCACGATGAGACCGGCCTGCGCTAGCCTGGCACCGTCGAACAGCCGCTCATTCGCCGTGCCACTGACGAAGCCGCCGCCGTGGATGAACATCATCACCGGCAGCGGCCCGTCGACGCCGAAGGGACGGAACACGTTCAGCGTCAGGCAATCCTCGCTCGCATCAGGCAATGACGGTTGAAGGCACGGCGCGCCGTACGTGTAGGCGGTGTGCATCTCCGAACTTTCCGGCGTCGGCTGCGGCGGGCGCCAGCGTAGCGTGCCGAGCGGCGGCGTGGCGTAGGCCAGTCCCTTGAACGAGGCCACCTCGCCTTCGACGGCACCGAGCATCTGTCCTTCGCGCGTCAGAGCGAATGGAAACTGTCCGACCGGCTGAGCCACGGCCGAGCCGGCGCAGCACAGGACGATGAAGGCCGCAAGAAGCGCGAGCAAGGATCGCATCTTCGGAGCATCTCGATGCGCGGAAAGGTCCCGTGAGGTTAAGTCTGCAGCGCGCCGAGGGGCAAGCCTCGGCTCACACTAACCGCGCTTTGCGATAATCTCCGCCAGCGCATGCCGCGCGACGATGCCGAGTTCGCCGAGCGTTGAGTGCCCCGCTTGTGCAGCCTCGATCAGGCGCTCGGCGATGAATCTCCGGCTGTCGTGATCGCCGCCGTGCGGCAGTTGCCGGCACGTCTCCTCCAGGACGACGTCCATGTTGGCTTTGGTTCGCTCACTCAACTCTGACATGACGCCCGATCGCTACGCGTGGCTTGTAGCCGCAAGCATACACAGATGGACCGGGCATGATTACCCCGGGTCAACACGGCCATTGTGCATCGCAGTGCGTGTAGCGCTGCAACATTCAATTGGCCTTGATGCCGCCGCAAACGACCACCGAAGATTGCACTTGCTATGATGACAAGCTGAACCTGCAGCGATAGCCTGCCGGCAAACAAAACATTCGGGAGGATGCCATGCCTGACGCGATGGTTGCCACACGTGCCTCCAGCGAGCGCGGAACCGCTCAACAGGTCGATGTCGCCGTGGTCGGCGCCGGATTTGCCGGCCTCTATCTCCTGCATCGCCTGCGCAAAGCCGGCTTCAACGCGGTCGCTCTCGAAGAAGCCGGCGACGTCGGCGGCACCTGGTACTGGAACCGCTATCCTGGCGCGCGCTGCGACATCCAGACCATCGACTACAGCTACACCTTCGATCCGGAGCTGGAGACAGCCTGGACCTGGTCGGAAAAATACGCGACCCAGCCCGAAATCCTGCGCTATCTCGGCTTCGTCGCCGACCGCTACGATCTCAGGAAGGACATCCGCTTCAGGACCAAGGTCACCGAAGCCAAATGGGACGAAAAGACCGAGCGCTGGCACTTGACCACCGACAACGGCGCTCCGGTGTCCTGCCGCCATTACATCATGGCCACCGGCTGCCTCTCGGCGCCGAAGCCGCCGGAGATCGACGGCGTCAAGGACTTCAAGGGCGAGGTCTATTTCACCGGACGCTGGCCGCACGACGGCGTCGATCTCGCGGGCAAGCGCGTCGCCGTGATCGGCACGGGCTCGTCGGCCGTCCAGTCGATCCCGCTGATCGCCGAGCAGGCCGCGCACCTGACCGTGTTCCAGCGCACGCCGAACTTCGCACTGCCCGCGCATAACGGCCCGGCCCCGTCCGACCGCATGAGCCTGCTGCAGTCCGACCGTGCCGCCTATCGCGAACAAGCGCGCCAGTCGATGGCCGGCGTGCCCTATCCGCAGCAGACGGTCGTGAGCTGGCAACTGAGCGACGCCGAACGTCGCGAGCGGTTTGAACGCGCCTGGGCCGCCGGCGACCTCGTCCACATGCTCACCCAGCTCTGGGCCGACCAGGCCGTCGACGTCGACGGCAACAGGATCGTCCAGGACCTGATCCGCGAGAAGATCCGTTCGGCGGTGAAGGATCCCGAGACGGCGGCCGCGCTGATGCCGGACGACCATCCCTTCGGCGCCAAGCGTCCCTGCCTCGATACCAACTACTACGCCACCTACAACCGGCCGAACGTCACGCTGGTCAATCTGCGCAAGGAGCCGATCAAGGCGATCACGGCCGGCGGAATCTCCACGAGCAGCCGCAGCTTCGACCTCGACGTCATCGTGTTCGCGACCGGCTTCGACGCCATGACCGGGGCGATCCGCGCCGTGCATCCGATCACGGGGCGCGGCGGCAGGTCGCTCACCGACGTCTGGGCACAGGGACCGCAAAGTTATCTCGGGCTCACGGTCGAGGGCTTCCCGAACTTCTTCATGATCACCGGGCCGGGCAGCCCGTCGGTGCTGTCGAACATGGCGGTGTCGATCGAGCAGCATGTCGACTGGGTCGTGGATCGTCTCGCGGCATTGCGCGACGCCGGCTTCACCACGATCGAGCCGACGGAGACGGCGCAGGCCGGCTGGAACAGGCACATGGCCGACTGCTCGATGGTGACGCTGCATCGGCTCGCCAACACCTGGTACACGGGCGCCAACGTCCCGGGCAAGGTGCAGGGCCTGATGCCCTATACCGGCGGCGTCGGCCCCTATCGCAGCATCTGCGACGAGGTGGTCAACCGCGGCATGCTCGGTTTCAAGCTCACCGGCCCCGGTGGCGCCACGCAATGCAACGACGGCGAGGTGGTACGGCTGCAGCCCGACGTGCGGCTGGTGCTAAATCTGCTGGCGACGCTCAACCTGCCCCCGATCGAGTCGATGGGCGCGCAAGGCGCCTGCGCCTTCGTGAATGAGTTCAACAAGAGCCGTCCCGCTGGACGCCCCATTGGCGAGATCGTGGACGGCACGCTGCCCGGCCCCGACGGTCCGCTACCCTATCGGGTCTACAAGCCCGCATCATCAGGGCCGCATCCGGTCGTGGTCTATTTCCACGGCGGCGGCTGGGTGCTTGGCGACGAGCAGTCGGACGAGCCGTTCTGCCGCGACATGGTCCGCCGGACCGGCATGATGTTCGTCAGCGTCGGCTATCGCCATGCGCCGGAGCATCGCTTCCCGGCCGCAGCCGAGGACGGCTACGCGGCAACGCGCTGGATCGCCGAGCACGCCGCCGAGCTCGGCGGCAAACCGGGTCCCGTGCTGGTTGCGGGCTGGAGCGCCGGCGGCAACATCGCTGCCGTCACCTGCCAGCTCGCGCGCGACCGTGGCGGGCCGGACATCGCCGGCCAGCTCCTGGTGTGCCCGGTCACCGACTGCGACTTCGATCGCCCCTCCTACAACGAGAATGCGACCGGCTATTTCCTGACGCGCTCGCTGATGTACTGGTTCTGGGACCTCTACTGCTCGCCGTCCGATCGCGCCGATCCGCGCGTCTCGCCGCTGCGCGGCAAGGTCGCGGGCCTGCCGCCGGCTTTCGTCGTCACCTGCGAGTTCGATCCGCTGCGCGACGAGGGCATCGCCTATGCCGAGGCGATGTCGGCCGCGGGCGTCCCGGTCGAGCAGTTGAAAGCACGCGGCCATTTCCACTCGTCCTTCACCATGGTCGATGTGGTGATCACGGGTGTGTCCGGGCGGGTGCAGATGGCGAAAGCACTGCGACGCTTCGCCGGGCTGCCCGAGGTCAGTCGCGACGAGCCTGGTCCGGGCTTCAAGATCGCGGCCGCGGCGAGCTGAATTGCGACAGGCAGCCGGGAACTTTTTCCCGGCTGCCGCGTTTTGGGGTGAGGCAGTGAGATGCAGCGACAGGTGTAGGCCCCGGCGCGCGGAATCGGCGTGCTGGGGCTTTTTTGCGTGAGGCGGTGCGATGGGGGACATGGTTGCGGAGTCAAAAGTCGACTTCGGTGCGTTTGCAGTTCTGAACAAATGGCCATCACTGGCCAATCAGCGTCAGCCTGACCGGGAGCCCTACCAGGTCGTCGAAGGCACCCTCGACGAATGCATCTCGGCGTTCATGGCCAAGCCGGCGACGACCAGGCACCTCTACGAGATCCGGACAGCGGCGCAGCCGCCGCTCGTGACCTGCATCCTCTCGCCAGAACACGTCATCGAGCTCGCGCGCTGGAGAGAATTTCTCTGACGGCGTTTTCACCCGCGCGAGTCAGGAACTTTCTGCCGGTTGTTCCCGTTGTTGGAAATCGGAAGCCATTGCGTGAGTGCCTCTTATGCTCGAAGCTGGCGTGCCACCTCCCGTCGTGCCCTATGGCGCAGACAAGACCATGTTCGTGGTGATCGATCGCCTCAACCAGGCGACGGAAATCCGCATCGAACGCAGCGATCTCGAATCCACGATCGGCGAGCTCGTCGCCGGCTGCTTCAACGACCCCATCAAGGTGATTTCCTTCAACACGCTCGAACATTGGATGAAGGACATCTCGACCGACGTTGCCGATGAGATCAAAGCGCGCTGCGATATCGACGGCGTGAGGCTGCCCGACTATCTCAGCGACTTCGTCGAAAGCCACAGCTGAAGTGAATTCGCCAATTCGCGCAGACGAAAAAAGCGCCGCTCCCGCGGCGCTTTCGTGTGATCTGGTCAGCCTAGTGGTGCCAGAACAATGCCAGCAGCAGAACGATCGGCAGCGGCACGCCAAGCAACCAAAGCAAAGCACCTCTTCCAAAGCCCATGGATTCCTCCTCTTCTGCAATGACAACATGACGCAGGGAAAAGGAAGAAGTTCCGCGCCTCACCGCGAGGGCGAATGCGCTCAGCGCATGAACGCGGGGGTCAGGCGCGGCGGTGCTTGCCGGCGATGACCTCGATCTCGCGGCGCCGCTCGCCCGCGAAGCTCAGCAGCCTTTCGATCGTCAGCGCATCCGTGATCCGTTTGGCGAGCCGCTCGGCGCGCGCAGCCTGATCTTCGAGATACTGGATCGTGTTCAAGGGCCGCCTCCCCAGAAGACCCCGAACCCGGAGCCCCGACGTGTTGGACCCCCATGGTGCGACAGAGCGGCTAACAGCCGGTTAAGTACAGCGGCTCGAGCGCGACCGAGCTTGCCTCACTGCACGACGTCGAGCCGGACATTGGTGATGCCCCTGTCGACCATCCCGAGGGCCTCGGCCGCAGACGGCGAGATGTCGACGACGCGGCCGCGAACATAGGGACCGCGGTCGTTGACCCTGACGGTCACGAAGCGGCCGGAGGACACGTCGGTGACGCGCAGCTTCGTGCCGAACGGCAGCGTCGGATGGGCCGCAGTCAGTTCGTTCTTGTCGAACTTCTCGCCGCTCGCGGTCTCCGTATCCGAATAGAAGCTGGCGATGCCGTGCGAGGCTGCCTGCTTTGTATCGCCATCGGGAATGCGCGCCCGGCTGATCGGCCGCGGATGCAGCGCCGCCACTTTGTGCGGCCGTTCCACCGCAGCGTGCCGGCCGGTCGCCGCGAGATCGGCCTTCTGGCGACTGACCGGCGATTGTGCGCAGGCAGCGAGCGAAGCGGCACCGACGATGACCAGCAGCAGCCGGCTCGAGGTTGCGAATGAAATCCGGGCAGTTTCGGCACGTGCAATGCAAGACATGATGCGCCCTCCGAACGATGCGGAGTTTCGATGCGCAATCGGGGCAGAACCTTGTCGGAACAAAAGCGGGCCTGAGGCCGCCGCCATTTCGCGTCGGCTGTGGCGATTCCACCACAGTGATGCGTCCTGAATCGGGACAACAAGCTGGTGCCCGCGCGCCCCGCAGCGAAATCAGGCGCCCGCCGGAGATCCGGGGAGCGCCTGATGGCACTGGCGCTCCTGCGCCGATCGCCCGACGGGTCTGGAGTCCTCAGTAATGCGGCTCGTACATCTGCGACTGGACGAGGGCCTTGACGTCGTTGGGCGCGGGTCCGTCGGCGAGCCCGCGTTGATAGGCGACGTCGGCAACGGCTGCGGCGATGCGGACCGAGACTTCGCGGATGCGCGGCAGGGCCGGATAGAGGCTGCCCTGCGCAAGATCCTCTTGGCCGACGCAATCGGCAAGCGTGTGGGCTGCCGCCATGAACATCTCGTCGGTCACCAGCTTCGAACCGCTGGCGATGACGCCGAGGCCGACGCCGGGGAAGATGTAGGAGTTGTTGCCCTGCCGCGGCACGAAGCTGCGGCCGTTCAGCTTCACCGGATCGTAAGGGCTGCCGCACGCGAACAGCGCGCGCCCTTCGGTGTAGCGATAGGCATCCTCCGCCGAGCATTCGGCCTTCGAGGTCGGGTTGGAGAGCGCGAACACGATCGGCTGCTCGTTGAGCTCGGCCATCGCCTTGAGCACCTCGGGCGTGAAGGCGCCACCAACCGCGGCAACGCCGATGATCGCGGTCGGCTTGAGCGTCTTGATCGCGGTGAGGAAGTCGGCGATCGGCGCCTGGTCGGCGTGCGCGTAGCGGAGCTTGTGACCATGGAGGCCTTGGCGGTCGCTGACGACGAGGCCGCGGGAATCCACCAGCCAGTTGCGACGCAGCGCGTCCGCCTCGCTCGCGCCCTCCGCCATCATGGCGGACACCACGAGATCGGCGATGCCCGTGGCCGCCTCGCCTGCTCCCAGGAACAGAATCTTCTGATCCTTCAACTTGCCGCCATTGACACGTAGCGCCGAGAACATCCCGGCCAGCGCCACCGCCGCGGTGCCCTGGATGTCGTCGTTGAAGACGCAGGCTTCGTCGCGATATTTGTGCAGCAGCTTGAACGCCGAATGATTGGCGAAATCCTCGAACTGGATCAGCACGCCCGGAAAGGTCTTTCGCGCGGCTTGCATGAATTCGTCGACGAAGCTGTCGTAGGCTTCGCCCGTCAGCCGGCGCTCGCGCAGGCCGAGATAATAGGGATCGTTCAACAGCTCTTCGTTGTTGGTGCCGACGTCGAGCAGGATCGGCAGGCAAGCTTCCGGATGCACGCCGGCGCAGGCCGAATAGAGCGACAGCTTGCCGACGGGAATTCCCATGCCGTTGGCGCCGAGATCGCCAAGTCCCAAGATGCGTTCGCCGTCGGTGACGACGATCAGCTTGGCCTGATAGGGCCAGTTCTTCAGAAGGTCGGCGATCTGCCCGCGATCGCGCGAGGAGATGAACATGCCGCGCGGCCGCTGGAAGATCAGGCCGTATTTCTGGCAGGCGAGCCCGACGGTCGGGGTGTAGATGATCGGCTGGATCTCGTCGATATTGTCGACGACGACGCGGAAGAACAGCGCCTCGTTGCGGTCATGCAGCGCGTTCAGCGCAACGTATTTCTCCAAGTCCGTGGGCAACGTGCGCAGATTGGTGAGGACGCGCTGAACCTGCGTCTCCATCGTCAGCACGCAAGGCGGCAACAGGCCGCGCAGGCCCAGGGCCTCGCGCTCGGCCTCCGTGAAGGCGGTGCCCTTGTTGAGCAGGGGATCGCGCAGCAGCGCCATGCCTTGCGGCGAGTTGGACGATTTCGATTGGGCAACGACCCGGGCAGGTCTATTCACAAATTCCCCCAAGGAGCTTCACATTGAACCTGCGGGCATTGTCGGCCAGCGCTCCATCGAGATCAAGGACGTAGCGACGAAGACGCCGATTGTTGTGATCTCGCACCGCAGCGAGATTTCTCGCGACCGATACGCAATTGCGCGACGAAAGGTTAACGCCGCGGCTATTCCGGCTTGATGTCGGCAGCCTTCACGATCGGCCACCATTTCTCGGTCTCGGCCTTCTGGAACGCCGCCAGCGCTGCGGGCGTCTGTTGCGCCGGAAGCGGAATCTCCTGCCCCAGTTCGGCAAAGCGCTGCTTGACGGCAGGCTCGGCGAGCACGGCGACGATGGCTGCGTTGAGCCTGGTGACGATGTCCTTCGGCGTGTTCTTCGGTGCCCAGATGCCGTGCCAATAGGAGATGTAGAGGCCCGGCAGGCCCGCTTCGTCGACAGTCGGCACATCGGGCGCCGACGCGAGCCTGGTCGGCGAAGTCACCGCAAAGGCCTTGATCGCCCCGCTCTTGACGTGCGGCAGCGAGTTCGAGGCCTGGTCGAACATGATGTCGATCTGGCCCGCAACGAGATCGATCATGGCGGGTCCTGCGCCGCGATAAGGCACGAACTGGAAATCGGTGCCGGTCTTGTCCTTGAAGAAGACGCCGGCGACGTGCGCGCCCGTGCCGGCTCCGGCGGTGCCTGCGGTGGCCTTGCCGGGATTGGCCTTCAGCCAGGCGATCATTTCTTTCAGGCTGTTGGCCTCGAGCGACTTCCGGCCGACGATGAGTTGCGTTCCCATTGCGATCATCGCGACCGGCTCGAAATCGGCGAGGACATCATAGGGCAGCTTGAAGATGGCGCCGTTCAGCACATGAGTGCCCCAATGACCGATCGTGATCGTGGTGCCGTCGGGCGCTGCACGTGCGACGCGGGCGCCGGCAATGCTGCCGGACGCGCCCGCCACGTTCTCGACCACGACCGTGGTGCGCAGTTCGGCCGCGATCCGCTCGGACAAAATCCGCGCCAGCGTGTCGGTCGGACCGCCCGCCGCGAATGGTACAATGAGAGTCATGGGACGCGAGGATTGGGCATTGCCGGGAGCAGCCGAAGCCAGGAATCCAAGCAACGCACAGATGACGATCACATGGTCGCGCAACGCGCCCCACAGGCCCCGCATCAACCCCTCCCACCCTTTTTGCCGCCCGCCTATTGTCAGCGGGCTGGAGAGCCAAGAGAACGCTGCCGGGCAGGCCGAGGCAAGCGGTAAGTTGACCGCGCCTCTATCCAGCAGCGCGCCGCGGCGTCAGGTTGACGGCGCTATCGGCCGGTGGCGCGATGTGCATCAGGATGGTCTGGGTGGCGGACGCGACAGTGATGCCGTTCTGCTGGAAGCGCAGCTTCATGCGGCGATTGAATTCGCGCTGGACCGGCCAGCGCCCGGCTTCGGTGCAGCGGATCTGGCCGACGATCGACACCATCGCGCCATCGACCTTGTCGATGCCCCAGAGATCGAGGTCGCCGCGGATCAGCGGCCGGAATTCGGGCTCGCGGCGCATCTCCTCGACGATGTCCTTGAGGATCTGGCCGGCGCGATCGGTGTCTTCCTTGTAGGCGACGTTGACGCTGACCGAGGCGTTGCCGGCGCCGCGGCTGGCATTGGTGATGGTCGTGACCGCGCTGAACGGTACGATGTGCACGGCGCCGTCGCCGGCGCGCAGGCGAATCGTTCGAATGGAAACATTCTCGACCACACCGGAAAGCCCTGACACGCTGACATTGTCGCCGACCTGGACCGTGTTCTCCAGCAGCAGGAACAGCCCGGTGATGAGATCCTGCACCAGCTTCTGCGAGCCGAAGCCGATGGCGATGCCGACGATGCCGGCGCCCGCCAAGAGCGGCGCGACGTTGACGCCGATCTCGCTCAGCGCGGTGAGGCCGACGACGGTGGCGATCAGGCACAGCAGCGCGGTGCGCAGCATCGGCTGGAAGGTGCGCAGGCGGGCAGCGCGGGCATAGTGCCCGTCGCGTGACAGCGTGTTGATCTGGCGGTCCAGCAGCGCGTTGCCGGCCTCCCAGATCGCGGCCGCAACGAACACGGCGAGGCCGATCGTCACCACGGCCGAGATCAGCCGGCTGCCGATCTGGCCACCATAGAACCAGACGATGGCATCCACGCCCCAGACTTCGAGCACGGCGACGAAGCCCGTGAAGGCGATCACGCCGGAGACGATCTTGCGCAGCAGCGGCAGATAGCGGTTGGCGCGGATCTCGAGACCCGGAAAGCGCTGCAGGATCTCCGGCTTGATGCGGAAGCCGCGGTCGATCAGGCTCAGCGTCAGCATGATGGCGACGCGCGTGATCAGGGCGACTGCGATGGTGCCGACGAAATATTGCAGCAGCAACGAATAGCCGTTGCGGATGTTGAGCGCCCACACCGCCCACAGCGCGAGATCGAGCGCGATGGCGAGATAATGCCAGCCGCCGGCGATGCGGTTGCGCAGGCGCGCGGCGATGCCTTGCCGGTCGGCGGGCGCCCGGATGGCCTCGGCAACCGGCCGGCGGCATTGCAGGATGATGACCACGACGAAGAGGTGCACCACCAGCATCACCATGCGCAGCAGCGCGGCATAGCCGGCACGATGCAGGCCGAGCAGCAACGCCACATTGGCAAACGCGATGCCGGAAACGCCGACACCAACGATGCGGCGCGCCCAGATCTCGACATAGGCCGCGGTCTCGGCCCGCACCGGGAACAGGCCGAAGGGCCCGGCCAGCGCCCGCACCAGGCAGATGAGCCCGCGCGAGAACGCATAGGCGTTGACGACGGCGAGGATCACGAGGCGAACCGTCGTGGGCTCGCCGAGTTCGGTGCCGATCAGCGCCGTGGCGACGCCCACGAAGACGAGGACGGGAAGGAGTTCGAGGAGGAAGCGCCCCAGCACGAACGGCAGACGCCGCACGACCTGCCAGGCGCGCGCGAGGCTGTGACGCCGCTTGCTCAGTTCGGGCGCAGGAGTGACATCGGCAACCGACGACGGCGGATCCGCGATCGGCAGCACCTGCGCGGGCAGATGCGCGGTTTGCGGCACGCGAGCCTCCAGGAAGGCAACCGGGCGACGGATCAGGCGGAACAACACCCATTCGGCCGCGAGCCCGCAACCCACCACCAATGCAAGCTTCCAGGCGATCTCGATCAGAAGGTTATAGGCCGCGGGATCATTCGCAGTCCGCACGATCCAGTAATAGAACGCCGGGAAATGCGTAATCGTCCGCGCCACGCTGGCGATCTCGCTCGAGATGTCGCCGATCTGCTCCGACACGGTGAGCAGGAGCTGCGCACCGAGACCGTCGGCCGAGAGTGGAATCGGTGACTTCTGCTCGGGCGCGGGCGGCGCAGGCTGCTGCTGACCGGACGCATTGGCGATCACACGGAGCGTATCGATCATCTGCGTGCGCTTCTTGTCGTCCTGGAGCGTCTCCAGTGCGCGCCTGGCCTCGTCGGGCGACAGCGCAGAAGCATTGCTCGGCGCCGGCCGAGGCGTTTCGGCGCGGACGTCGGAGAGAGAGAAGATCGCGAGAAAGAGAGCGGCGAGGAGCGCCGGGGCAAGCTTATGCGACACGAGGCTTCCTTAAAAAAATGCATGCGCCGGCGGCGTCGGGACCACCGAAACACATGCGTCATGTCGGATGAGCGTTATTCGCCTCTCGCCTGTGTCAGAAGTTGGCCTCCGAGGCGACATTCTCTTGGCATTTGCCGCAATGCGGGTCGGGGAACCACAAGGAGGCTAGTCGCGGGATGGCTCCGTCATTCCGGGAGGCGGCCCGGAATGACGGCGAGGAGGAAGGAGGAGGAGAAACAAAGGATGTCAAACGCAGCTATCGCGGCCGGCCTCGTCGAAGCCATCCACACGATCAGCGAGTAAAATACAGCGCCGGGAAGGTAGGGGCTCTGCCTGACTGATGCAGCCCGCTAAACCTTGACCCGGCGTGCCGTTCGCGGTTTCTGCCGCTATGCGATAGTCCGAACGAGCTCCATCGCACTTAACGCGGCTGGATTTGCGGAGGTGGAGTCATAGACCTCCCCTTGCTCATGAGGTGGACGTTGTGCGTCGCTTGTTAGCGACCACCCGTATGCTCCTCCCGTGCCACAAGACTGTCAAGCGAGATCGATCGTGGGAGCAATCACAATTGACGCGCCAGTTCCGCGGGCGGCTGGGCGGTGGATCATGGCGTGTCGGCCTGCGACTGTAAGCGGCGGAATAAACTATTCCCGCCGGCGTTTGTGATGGCGAGGATATCCTCTCCCGCCCTCGTTCATTTTCAGAAAGTCGGACATGAAGATATCGATTTGCCTCACCATAGTCGCAGCAATCGCTGCCGGACTTGGACCCGCCGCCGCGCAAAATCCGCCGCAGACCTCGACCAGGAAGGTCGACGGCACCGACAACGTCTATGTCTTTCGCTATGGCGGCCATCAGTCGATCTTCATCGTGACGCCCCAGGGCGTGATCGCGACCGACCCGATCTCTTATCTGCGTCCTGCCAAGCCCTATATCGATGCGATCAAGGCGGTCACCGACAAGCCGATCAAATACGTCATCTACAGCCACCATCACTACGATCACATCGCCGGCGGCCAGCCCTTCAAGGATCTCGGCGCCACCTTCATCGCGCATCGGCGGACCAAGGAGCGCTTCCTCGAACTGAAGAAGCAGAAATCGCTGCTCGCCGATGTCGTAATGCCGGACCAGGTGGTGGACGACAAGAAGAGCATCACGCTCGGCGGCACCACGCTGGAGTTGAACTATGTCGGCCGCAACCATTCCGACAATTCGCTGGTGATGCGCCTGCCGAAGGAGAAGATCGTTTTCGTGGTCGACTTCGCGCCGATCGAGCAGGTCCAGTTCCGCAACATCCCCGACAACGCTTCACCGCTGGAATACATCGCCTCGCTGAAGAAACTGGCGTCACTCGACTGGGAACGGATGATCCCCGGCCATCCCTATGCCGGCGGTCGCTTCGGCACCAAGAAGGATATCGAGGACGACATCGCCTACATGGAGGACCTCTCCGCCGAGACGAAGAAGGCTGCAGATAGCGGCAAGTGCTTCGACACCGCGATGAAGGAAGTGAAGCTGCCGAAATACGAGAAATGGGCAAATTACGAGACCGCCCTGCCCGCCAACATCGAGCGCTTCTGCTACTGGTGGGCCCGCGGGTACTGACCGCTCGCGCTGATCTCGCAGGGCAGCAAAGCGAAGCGTGCCCACGCCATCCAAAGGCGTGGACACGGCGCAAGGGCGCCTTTGCGCGCCCTACGGGAGCGGCGCCCTCACCGCTTCCCCTTGCCCTCTTTCTCCAGTGCCTTACGAACCTGCTCGAACTCCTGCACCGAGGCCTTGTCGGCCCGCGGGAAACGCAGGTCGAGCTTTTCGAGCGCGGCATTGATCACCGACCCGATCACGACGCGCGCGAACCATTTGTGGTCCGCGGGCACGACGTACCATGGCGCATGAGATGTGGCGGTATGCCGGACGATATCCTGATAGACCGCCTGGTAGCGCGGCCACAATGCGCGCTCCTTGATGTCGTCCATCGAGAACTTCCACTGCTTGGCCGGCTCCTCCAGCCGGTCGAGGAAGCGCTTGCGCTGCTCCTCCCTGGAGACATTGAGAAAGAACTTCAGCACCACGGTGCCGTTACGGCAGAGATAGCGTTCCCAGGCGGCGATGTCCTCGAACCTCTCCTTCCAGATGTTCTTGGTGACGAGCTTCTGCGGCAGCTTCTCCTTGGCCAGCAGTTCCGGGTGGACGCGCGTGACCAGGCACTCCTCGTAATGGGATCGGTTGAAGATGCCGATATGGCCGCGCTCGGGCAGCGCGACCGCATGACGCCAGAGGAAATCGTGGTCGAGCTCCTTGCTGCTCGGCGCCTTGAAGGCATGGACCTCGCAGCCCTGCGGGTTGATGCCCTCGAAGATCGCCTTGATCGCGGAGTCCTTGCCGCCGGCGTCCATGGCCTGGAACACGATCAATAGCGACCAGCGGTCCTGGGCGTACAGCTTCTCCTGAAATTCGACGAGGCGCTTCTTGTTGTCGTCGAGGATCGCTTGCGCCTTCTCCTTGTCGAGATCGTCCTTCTCGTCGGTCTTGTGATCCTTGAGATGGAACTTGCCGGATCCGTCGTAGCGGAACGGCGTGATGTAGCGGTCAAGTTCCTGGTCGAGCGATTTGGCCGGCTTCTTGCTCATGAGCGCGGGGCACCTTGCGTTGCGGCTTCAGTCGATCGAGCACGCTACCAAGGATGCCCTTCGGAAGGAATATGATGAAGAGCACCAGCAGCACGCCATAGACGAGATTGTCCCAGCCGACCGCCTTGGTGCCGAAGCCGATGCGAAGGGTTTCCGCCAGAAGGATGGTGATCACGGCGCCAAAGGTCGGGCCGAGCGAGACGAACAGGCCGCCCACGATGGCCGCGAACACCATCTGGAGCGAGACCGCAATGCCGCTGACCGTGTCCGGGGTGATGAACATCTGGTACTGGCAATAGATCGCGCCCGCGAGCGCCGTCATCACCGCGCTGAGCAGCGTAATTTTGAGCTTCTCCGCGGTGACGTTCACGCCGGCCGCGGCCGCGGCGTCCTCGTCCTCGGAGATCGCCTCCAGCGCGTAGCGACTCATGCTGCGGTCGACCCAATGCCAGACCACGATGCCGAACAGCCAGACCCCGAGTGCGATCAGATACCAGGTAAGCTTGTCGTCGAATTGCAGCGCCAGCAGCTTGTTGCCGGATGCGCGGTTCGGCGTATAGCCGAGCGAGCCGCCGGTGTAATCGCGCGTCGCCGTGATGACCTGGAGCACGATGCCCGACAGCGCCAACGTGACCAGCACGAAATAATGTCCGGTGATGCGGAAGCGGAAGCAGGGATAGCCGACGATCAGAGCCAGCGTGCCGGCCGCGACCATGCTGACCAGGATGCCGATCCACGGCGACCAACCCAGGTGATTCCACAACAGCGCGGTGACATAGGCGCCGATCCCCATGAAGCCGCCATGGCCGAGCGAGACGAGGCCGAATCGCCCCATTATCGACCACGACGTGTAGGCGAACGACCAGATCAGGATCAGCACCAGGATGTGCAGATGATAGGGATCGCGATAGACGAAGGGCAGCGCGACCAGCGCTGCCAGTCCGATCCCCCAAGCTGCAAGCCGCCCCTGCTCCATCATCGGCGCCTCGCCAGCAGGCCCGCGGGCCGGATGAACATCATGACGATGAAGAAGGCAAAGGCGAGCACGTAGCCCCATTCAAGGTCGGAGAACAGGCCACCGAGCGAGATGATCTCGGCGAACACGAAGGCGGCGATGAAGCCGCCGATGAAATTGCCGAGGCCGCCGAGCACGCAGATCAGGAAGGTGATCGGCCCGAATGAGAGGCCGACGAAGGGATGCACGTCGTATTGCAGCACCAGCAGGCAGGCAGCGAGCCCGGCCAACCCACCGCCGATTGCAGAGGTGATGAGATAGATCCGCCTGGTGTCGACCCCCATCAGTGCCATGATCTGCCGGTCCTGCGAGATGGCGCGGATCGCAGTTCCGGTGAAGGTGCGCGTCATGAACAAATAGACGCAGACCATGCCGACCAGCGCCGCCAGGAAGGACAGAAGTCGCGCATAGCTGAAGTTCATGTCGCCGAACGCAAGCACCGGCAGGCGGATGCCGAGATTGCGGAAGTCGATGCCGAAGGCGACGGTGGCAAAGCTCTGCAGAACGAACAGCACGCCGCCGGTCGCGAGCAGCTGGTTGATCGGAGGCGCGGTCAATAGCGGCGCGATCACGAGGAAATGCAGCGCGGCACCGAGCATTGCGACCAACAGGACGGTGAACGGCGCGGCGGCGAAATAGCTGAGGCCGTAATATTGCACCATGAAATACATGGCATACATGCCGATCATCACCAGCTCGGCATAGCAGATCCAGGTCACGTCGATGACGCCGAAGATCAGATTGAGCCCGAGCGCGAGCAGCGCGAGCACGCCGCCGAGCAGGATGCCGTTGATCACGGCCTCGAGCAGGTAGATGTCGAAAATGTCGAGAAATTCCTGCATGCCAATCACACCCCGAGATAAGCTTCCCTGACCGTGTCGCTCGCCAGCATCTCCGCGGACGTGCCGGATGCCCGGATCGTGCCGGCCTCGATCAGATAGGCGCGATCGACCACTTTCAGCACCTGCTGCACGTTCTGCTCGACGATCAGCACCGTCAGCCCGCTGGCCCGAATCCGCTTCACCAGTTCGAACACCTGCTGCACCACGACCGGCGCCAGGCCGGCCGAGGGCTCGTCGAGAAGCAGCAGCTTCGGGTTGGACATCATCGCGCGGCCGATCGCGCACATCTGTTGCTCGCCGCCGGACATGGTGCCGGCCATCTGGTGGCGGCGCTCCTTCAGGCGCGGAAACAGGCCGAACACGACCTCGAGCCGCTCGGCATAGTGGCTGCGCGCCTCCTTCATGAAGGCACCCATCTTGAGATTGTCGTCGACCGAGAGCTGTGGAAACAACCGCCGGTTCTCCGGCACATGCGCAATGCCGAGGCTGACGATCTTGTGCGACGGCGTTGCCACGACGTCGGTGCCCTCCATTCGGATCGAACCGCGCGAGGGGCGGATCAGCCCGGAGATGACGCGCATCAGGGTGGTCTTGCCGGCGCCGTTGGGGCCGATGACGCCGACGGCCTCGCCGGCCTTGACGTCGAGATTGACATCGAACAGCGCCTGGAATGTGCCATAGCCGGCATTGACGGCGCGGAGCTCCAGCATCAGGCGCCTCCCGCGCGGCGGCGCGCTTCGGCGGCCGCGGCCTGCGTGGTCTCGGCATCGGTGCCGAGATAGACCTCGATGACGCGCGGATCGCCCGCGACCGCGCTCGGCAGGCCTTCCGAGATCTTCTCGCCGTGATCGAGCACCATGACGCGGTCGACGACGCGCATCAAGACGCCCATGATGTGCTCGACCCAGATGATGGTGATGCCGAGTTCGTCGCGGATGTTGCGCAACATGTCGGCGGCCTGGTCCATCTCGGTCTCGTCGAGACCGCCGAGGCTCTCATCCGCAAGCAACAGCTTTGGCGCAGTCGCGAGGGCTTTCGCCAGTTCGAGCTTCTTCAGCCCGGCCGCGCCGAGGCCATCGACGGAGGCATGGCGATCGGTCGGCAGGCCGACCATCGCCAGCGATCGTTCGGCCGCCTCCTCCGCCCTGGCACGGCTGTGGCGGCCCTGGCCGTAAAAGCCGGCGAGCGCGACGTTCTCGAAAATGGTCAGGCGGCGGAACGGCCGCGGAATCTGGAAGGTGCGGCCGACGCCGCCGTTGATGATCCGGTGCGGTGCGAGGCCCGCGATCTCCGAGCCGTCGAACAGGATCGAGCCCGACGTCGGCGCCAGCGTGCCGGAGAGCATGTTGAAGATCGTGCTCTTGCCCGAACCGTTCGGCCCGATCAGGCCGAGGATCTCGCCCTGATCGACCCGAAACGACACATTGTTGACGGCGGTGAAGCCGCCGAACCGCTTCACCAGCCCACTGACTTCCAGCACCGCCGCCCCTCCGTTGCCCCGCGCCCGCGTTACTGGTTGCTGTAGGTGGTACCCTTGGGCAGCGGCAGGACGGCGTCTCGCTGCGCCTGACTCTTGGGCCACACCACCGAGGACTTGTCGTCGATGTACTGGATCACGACCGGGAACGAGCGTTCGTTCTGGCCCGACATCGGCGTGCCCTCGCCGTAGAACTTGACGCCGAAGCCGAGCATGGTTCCGCCTTCGGGGATGTCGGTGTCGAGCGCGGCCTTGCGCAGCGCATCTGGATCGACCCCGCCATACTTCTTGATCGCGCGGGGCAGGACATCATTCATGAACACGAAGGTATTGGAGGCGCCGATGCCGACATGCGCCGATCGGATGGCGACGCCCGGCCTGATCTTGTCGAACTCCTCGCCGACCATCTTGATCACGGCAGGAAGCTTCGGATCCATCGTCTTCTGGTTGGCGAGCCAGATCGAGATCGGGTCGGTGTTAAAGATGTAGGTGGCGTCGGCACCCATGCCTTCCTTCAATTTCTCGTAGACGCCGTAACCTGCGCCATGCCCCATCAACGCACCGAACTTCAAGCCCTGCTCGCGTGCCTGGCGCAACAGCAACGTGATGTCGGGGTTGTAGCCGGTGTGGAAGATCACGTCGGGCTTGGCGCGCTTCAATTTTGTCACCAGTGCGGACAGATCAGGCGCGGTGGCCGAATAGCCCTCCTTCATCACGATGTTGAAGCCCGCCTTCTTCGCACCGGCCTCGTTGCCTCTGGAGACGTCGACGCCATAGGCGCCGTCCTCGTGGATGATGGCGACGCGCAGGTCCTTCGGCTCCTTATCGAACTTCGCCTTGGCGTTCTGCGCGATGAAATCCATCGTCATCATGCCGAACTGATCGCCGCTCGCCTGCGGGCGGAAGACGTATTTATAGCCCTTGTCGTTGAACACGGCGGACGAGATGCAGGTCGTCATCCACATGAACTTCTTGAGCTGCTCGACGCGGGCTGCCACCGGCACGCATTGCGCCGAGGAGAAGAAGCCGAGCACCATATCCACCTTCTCCTGCTCGAGCAGGCGGACGGATTCGTTGATCGCGATGTCAGGCTTGCTCTGCGCATCGGCGTAAACGGCCTCGATCTTGTAACCCTCGACGCCGGTCTTGGCGAAATGGTCGAGGATGATTTTTGCGCCGATATAGCCGAGCTCAGACCCACCGCCCGCAAGAGGCCCGGTCAGGTCGAACACAACGCCGATCTTGATCTTCTTTTCCTGAGCCTCGGCCGAAGCCATCAAGCCCGTCGCCGATATCGCGACCAACAGCCCACGTACCAAGCGGGCAGCCATGCGCAGGCGCATCAAAACCTCCCTGGACGATTGTGCATTGCAATTTTTTGCTTTTGCTTTTCCCCATCACATGGGCTGGACGCCGGGATGTCAAGCCTTGCGAGTCAGCGCGAGGCGAACTGCTGCTCGACGAAGGCCGTGACAAATCGCGGCATGGTCGGCGTGAGGTCGCCGACCCCGCGCACGAGATGAATGGCCGACAATTCGGGCTCGTCCTCGCGGGCGAGGTTGGCCTCGATCCGGGCGCGCGCTTCTTCGCCTGACATATCCAGGTTGAGCACCTGCATCATCGCGATCGTGGGACCGCTGACGACGCAATGCCAGTCCGGCTCGGCGCGATAGTCCGCCGGCGTCAGGCCGGTCTCCTCCTCGAGCTCACGGATGACGCTGCCGGGGATGTCGAGCGTGCCACCCCTGACGTCGTCGAGATCGGGCGTGCCCGATGGGAAATAGATGCGGCCTGCATTCGCGGTGTGCTGCGCCATCTCGCCCATCACGAAGGCGCCATCGGACGTGCGCAGTGCGCCCATGCCGAAACCGTTGAACACGGGAGCGCCGGGAAAGCCCCAGTCGCGCCAGGCGAGGAAGCTCGCAAAATCGGTCTCGAAATAGGTCGCGGCGAAATGGCCGTTGGTGAACACGGGATCTCTCCCGACCAGGACGCGGCCGTTCCAGATCTTCGGCCGCTCGCGCTGCTTCTCGGCGAAATGCGCCGCGATCTCGTCGCGACGCTCTTCCGCGAACGGCCAGGCGATCGGCCGGACGGCAAGATCGAGCGTCGTGACGCGATGGATGATCGGTGGCGTCATGAGGGGGCGACCATCACGCCTTCGCGTCAGCTATTTGGCGCTCCCCGTCGTCTTGGCTTGCTCGACGTACTTGTTGGTGAAGGTCTTGCTGACGTCGATCTTGGCGTTGGCGACTTCGGGCGAGCCGACGCTGAACACCGCAAGCACGGCGTCCGCGCCCTTCGGATCCATCTTGCCGGTCTCCGAATACATCGGGAGCGTGTTCTTCAGCGCGGCGAGATAGAGCTCCTTGTTCTTGCCGACCGTCTCCTCCGGCATCTTCGCCATAATCTCCTCGGGGCTGTGCGAATGGATCCAGGCGAGCGTGGCGAGGATTGCGTTGGTGAGCGCCTGGGTCTCCTTCTCGTGCTTGGCGACCCAGGCCGCGGTCGAGTACAGCGCGCCGCCGGGATATTCGCCGCCGAAGGTCTCGAGCGTATCCTTCTGCGTGCGGGTGTCGGAGAGGATGCGCAGATCCTTGTGAGTGCCCTGCAGCACGGTGACCGAGGGATCGAGCATCACGGCGGCATCGATCTGGCCCTGCTCCATCGCGGCGACCGCGGTGGCACCGAGGCCGACGCCGATCACGGCGGCGCTGGTGGGATCGACGCCGTTCTTCTTAAGCATGTATTTCAGGAAGAAGTCGGTGGAGGAGCCCGGCGCGCTGACGCCGACCTTCTTGCCTGCGAGATCCTTGACCGACTTGATGTCGTTGGTACGTGAGGGCGCGACCACGAGCACGAGGCCGGGATAGCGGTCATAGACCACGAAAGCCTGGAGCTCCTGCTTCTTGGCGGCCAGATTGACGCAATGGTCGAAATAGCCGGAGACCACGTCGGCGCTGCCGCCGAGCACGGCTTTGAGTGCGTCCGAGCCGCCTTTGAGGTCGACCAGCTCGACGCTGAGGCCGGCCTTGTCGTATTCGCCGAGCTGCTTGGCCAGCACCGTCGGCAGATAGCACAGGCAGGAGCCGCCGCCGACCGCGATGGTGACCTTGCTTTGCGCTGCGGCAAATCCGGTGCTGAGCGTCAGCGCCAACAGCGCGCCGGCGAGCCTGGCAATCGTGTTCTTCATTGGTTTCCTCCGTTCGGCCGGCGGCACCATAGAGCAGCGGGACGGGCTTGAGAAGCGCTCCGGAAGCACTGGCCATCGGCCATTCGGCGCAATAGCATGCGGGTACAAAACAAACTTGTGATGGGGAGGATCATCCATGAATCGCCTTGCAATCGGGCTGTCGATCGCCGCCGCCTTTGCCGCCGGATGCGGCGCGAACCAGCTGCTCCGGCCGGCGTTGGCCGCCGAGAACATCACCGCGCAGATCATCCACACCGGCGAGGCGGAAGGCGATGCGCTCGGGGCCGCCAACAATGTCGGCTACCGCTCGAAAATGTTCGCGAGCGCCGACGGCGCCACGATTTCGATCCAGGTCGGCAACGTGCCCAAGCACATGCATCCCAACACCAACGAGATCCAGTACATCCTGGACGGCACCGGCACGATCTGGCTCGGCGACAAGGAAGTCACGGTCAAGCCCGGCGACCTCGTCATCATTCCGAAGGGCACGCCGCATGGCGGCACCAAACCGATCAGCGGACAGGTCAAGGCCATCGCGATCAAGACACCGCCGCAGGCGCCCGACGACACCAAGCTGCTGGATTGAGGCTTCGCGATCAGGGTTCGCGCCCATGCGCGAACCCGTTTCCCGAGTTCTGAAACTAGATCGGTCCCGCCTGTTTCCGGATCTCGTTTGCGATCGGCTTGAGAGTGTCCCCCGGAAGCTGGCCGACGAGCGTATAGCCCATGCCGCGATCCGCCCACGCGAAGCCCGCGATATCGCCGGCCGCGTGCGGCATCATCGGCTCATCCTGACTGCCGCTGCTCATTGGACGTGTCAGCATGACGAGACGGTCGCCCTGATCGTCGTCATACATGAACATCGCGGCCGGACCATGCGAGGTCGCAACCAGGCGCCCTCCCATCAGCCGATAGCCCGACGTGGAGAGATCAGGCACCTTGACCGCCCGCTTCAGCCGGCTGGACACCCATTGCGTGAGCTCGGCGCTGTCGGAAGCACGTATTTCGACCGGCCGCACGCGATCCGGTGCGTAGACGCCATAGGAGTAGGCAGCCTCCTGAGCCAATGCGGACAATCCGTTCGAACCACCCTGCAACAGGCTGCGCACGGTCCACCCGCCGAAACCGCCGATGCCCACCAGCAACATCGCCGCGATCGCCATCCATGCCCGCGTTGGACGTCGCTTTCGACCTTCGATGATGTGCGACAGGTTCAGTTCGGCCGGCACGGGTTCATCCGCAATCGAAGCCAACGCGCTGCGCAATTGCTCGCGCTGGCTGGCGAAGGCCGCGACGCGCCCGGCGGCATCCGGATGATCCTTCAGATAGGACGCAATCTCTCCACGACGCTCGGGTGCAAGCGCCTGGTCCACGAAGGCGTGAAGATCATCTTCCGTGATCGGTCGCTGGCTCATTTCATGCTCCGCAATTCCACGACATTCCCCGGTGCAGTCCCCTCCATCTCCTGCTGCAACCGTTCCCGCGCGCGTGACAGGCGCGACATCACGGTCCCGACCGGAACATCCAGCAATTTCGCGGCGTCGGCGTAGGAAAAATCCTCGACTGCAACAAGCAACAGCACGGCCCGCTGCTCTTCCGGCAGCCTTGCAAGTTTGTTCAGGACGTCCTGGTAGATCAGCCTGTGCTCCTGTGCGGCAGCACTCGCAAGTTCGAGCTCGCCTGCATCATCGATCGGCATATGCCTTCCCCGCGTCGCGGCCTGCCGGAATTGGGTGACCGCCAGATTGTGGAGGATGGTGAACAGCCAGGCGCGCACGCTGCCGTCACGCCGCTGATGCCAGCGGCTGACGGCGCGCTCCAGGCAGTCCTGAACCAGATCGTCGGCGGTTGTGCGATCACGCATCAGCGCGCGCGCATAACGGCGGAGCGAGGGGATCAGCGGTTCGACCTGAACCAGCATGTCCTTCATGGCGTGCTCCGCCTGCCTTTAGTTGACGCCGGATGGCGTGTCATTGCGTCTCGATCTGGACCGCGCCGCCGGGCTCGGTCGCATCACCGGACGCAATCACGAGATATCGCTTTCCGGAGGCCGCGGACTGATCGACGATCTGGCGGATCGGACCAGCCGCGTTGACGATAGCTGATCCGGCCGGATTCGTCATGAAGGCTGCAAGCGGCTGCAACGGACCGCTTCCGTCATTTCGATCCGCCAGCGCAAGCACGTATTTCTGCTTGGGTTGAAGTCCCGTCACCGAAGCCTGCAATATCTGAATCAGGCCCTGGTCGAACAGCGAGACGCTGGTCGGCGCGCCCTCCCTCGGTCCGTCCTTGGGGCCCATCGAAAGATGGGCGACCCGGCCGGCTACGCCCAGCGGCTGCAAATTCTGGAGGTCATCTGGATTGGGCGCCGCGCCCGGAACGTAGGCGATCGCCTGCGGTGCCTGGCCGATCGGGACATTCGCAACCACGCTGTTGGTCGCAGTGTCGATCGCTGCGAGGGCGTCGGCGTTCTCGAGGCCGACATAAATGCGCGTGCCATCGCCAGACGGCCAGACGCCATGGGGCAGACTACCGACCGGGATCGTCGCGACCTGCGAGAAATCGTCCGTGCGGAAGACCCTCACCAGGTTCAGGCCGCCTACGGTGACATAGGCGAATGTGCCCTTGGCGGTGTGCGCGAAGTTGACGTGATTGGTGATCGGACCGGTGTCGATCGTCTTGATCAGGTTGAACGGCGGCTTCGCGTTGAACACCTGGGTCCGGCCGACATCCTTCAGCGTGAACCAGACCTGGTTTCCATCGGGCGTCGCCGCGATGTTCGGGCAGAACGGGCTCTCCTGCTTCACTTTGGCGATGATCTTGTGCTCGGCGACAGAAACGACATCGGTCTCGGGATTGAACGACGAGCAGATGTATCCGTACTTGCCGTCGGGCGAGAAGATTTGCATCCCCGGCCCGTTCGGGGTCGTGATACGGGCCTTTTCCTTCAGGCTCTTGGCATCGATCACGGAGATGTAATTTTCGCCGCGGACCGTGACCCACACCTCCTGGCCGTCGGGGGTGTAGAACGCCTCGTGCGGCGACCGCCCGACATAAGTCGTATGCTTGACCGCGTTGGTCGCGGTGTCGATGAAGGTCACCGAATTCGAGCCGATCGACACCACGGCAAGCGTCGTGTGATCGGGCGAGAAACCCATGCCGTGCACGAGAACCTGGCCCTTGTAAAGCGGGCTGAAATTGCCGGGCTGCGGATCTCCCAGGCGGATCACACCAAGCAGCTTGTTGTCGACCGGATCTGTCACCGAGACCGTGTTCGAGAACTGCTCGGCCGCATAGACGCGATCGTGATGGCTGATCGGAATATCGGGAGCGGAGAGCGCGCCCGGCGCCTGCCCTGCCCATGCGGCCGAGCCGGTTGCGAGCATCGTGGCTGCCAGGAACATGCTTTTCATGAGTTTGCTTTGCGACGTCTTCATCGATGACTCCTACTTCTTCATTCCGTCGGACATGCCCATCTGCATGCCGTGATGATGAACGTTTGCGGCCGGAACGCTTGGCGGCTGCGTCGGGGCCGGCGTCGTGTCCGTTGCAGGCTCGCCGATGGCGAGCTTCATCGCCGCGATCTCCTGCATCTGATCGACGATGATTTCCTGGGCGATCCGCCGTAGCTGTTCGTTCTTGCCGTAGCGCAGTTCGATAATCGCCATGTCGATCGCGCCCTGGTGATGCGGTTTCATCATCGCAACGAAGTCGCGATCGATATCCCCGGTCGGCTTGGCCGCCATATCGTTCATCATCTTGGTCATCGCCGCGTCATTCTCTTCCAGGAACGCACGCTCGTCCGCGCTGTGCGCAACCGAGGGGGCGACCGGATGGTCTTCGTGCGCCAGCACGAGCGACGGCAGTGCGAATGCGACGAAAATGCGGGCGCCGATGAGTGCCGTGCCGAGGCCGGGCCTCGGCCATCGGCATCTGCCTGCGAGCGCCGCAATAACGCGGCGAATCTGTAACTGGTGCATCCTGAACTCCCATGCAGGTGGTTGCATGGGGGTATGACGCGTGGGCGCGGGTTCTATTCCGGCCGGCCAATCACATAAATGTCAGCAGGCGATCGCGCCTAGCCACGACCGTCCACGGTCGGCCGCCACACCAACAGCCTCCGCTCGACCAGCGTCACCCCGAAATCGATCAGGATGACGAATGCCGACAAAACGAACATGCCAGCGAACACGCCGGCGACGTCGAACACGCCCTCGGCCTGCTGGATGAGATAGCCGAGGCCCGCGGCCGATCCCAGATATTCGCCGACCACCGCGCCGACCACGGCAAAGCCGACCGAGGTGTGCAGCGAGGAGAACATCCAGGACAGCGCCGAGGGCCAATAGACGTGCCGCATCAGCTGCCGCTCGCTCATGCCCAGCATGCGGCCATTGTCGAGCACGGTGCGGCTGACTTCCTTGACGCCCTGATAGACGTTGAAGAACACGATGAAGAACACCAGCGTCACGCCGAGCGCGACCTTGGACCAGATGCCGAGCCCCAGCCACAGCGCGAAGATCGGCGCCAGCACCACGCGGGGCAGCGCATTGACCATCTTGACGTAGGGGTCGAACACGGCGGCGACCAGCGGCTGGCGCGCGAACCAGAAGCCGACCAGCACACCACCGGCCGATCCGATCACGAAGGCCAGGATCGATTCCGTCAGCGTGATGCCGAGATGCTTCCAGATCACGCCGGACGAGAACCATTTCACGATCTGGCTGAAGACATCGAGCGGATTGGAGAAGAAGAACGGCGGCAGCAGGATCTTGCCGAACACGGGGACGGTCGACAGCACCTGCCACAGCACGATGCCGACAACTGCGACCAGGACTTGCAGCGCAAACAATGTCGGACGCGACATCAGACCGCCTCCGCCGCGTGGGTGGATTGGGCGTAGCCCTTCATCACCTCGTCCTTGAGCACACCCCAGATCTCGCGATGGAGCTCATGGAACTCCTTGTCCAGCCGCACCTCGAAGATGTCGCGCGGGCGCGGCAGGCTCACCCGCCAGTCACCGATGATGCGCGAAGACGGACCGGCCGACATGATCACGACGCGGTCGGCGAGCGCGATCGCCTCTTCGAGATCATGCGTCACGAACAGCACGGCCTTGCGGTCGGCGCTCCAGAGGTCGAGCAGCAGATTGCCCATTACCTGACGGGTCTGCGCATCCAGTGGCCCGAACGGCTCGTCCATCAAGAGGATCTTGGGATCGCGGATCAGCACCTGTGCGAGTGCCACGCGTTTGCGCTGGCCGCCGGAAAGCATGTGCGGATAGCGACCCGCGAAGGCGCCGAGGCCGACGGATGTCAGCCATTGCTGCGCCCGCGACAGCGCCTCGGCGCGCGGCGTGCCCTGGACCTCGAGCCCGATCGCAACATTGTCGAGCGCCGTCTTCCACGGGAACAGCGCATCGGCCTGGAACAGGTAGCCGGCATCCCGATTCAGCCCGGCGAGCGGCCGGTCGAATATCCTGACGTTGCCGGCAGCCGGCTTCAGCAGCCCGGCCGCGACGTTGAGCAGCGTGGATTTCCCGCAGCCGGTGGGGCCGACAATGGCGACGAACTCGCCTTGCGCCACCGTGAGATGGGCCTTCTCCACCGCCGTATAGACCCGCCCGTCCCCGAGCCGGAACGCGACCTTGGCATCTTCCAGCGCCACTGCCGTTGGCGTTGACATATGTTCCCTCCAAACTTGGCCCGATGCCTTAGCCGCTCGCGCGGCCAAGTTCAATCAAGCCGCCAAGCGTGCTACGCATGGGCCTTCTCAGTCCCTCCCTCCGTGGGCGGGTCAGCGAAGTGAGCCCGCGCGATGCCATCCAGGCCGATGATCGGCTATGCCCAAATCACCAAGAGTTTCGGCGCGCTCAAGGCCGTGGACGACGTCTCGCTCGACATCGCCGAGGGCGAATTTCTGGCGATCGTCGGCGGCTCGGGCTCCGGCAAGACCACGCTGCTGCGGCTCGCCAACCGGCTGATCGAGGCCGACAGCGGCACCATCACCGTTGAGGGCGAAGACGTGCAGAACGTCGATCCGGTCGCACTGCGGCGGCGGATCGGCTACGTGTTCCAGAGCGGCGGACTGTTTCCGCATCTGAGCGTGGCCGACAATATCGGGATCACGCCAAAGCTGCTCGGCCGGCCGGCCGCGGATATCGCAGCGCGGGTCGACGAGTTGCTGGAGCTCGTGCAGCTCGACCGTGATGCCCATCGCGACCGTCTGCCGGAGGCGCTCTCCGGCGGCCAGCGCCAGCGCGTCGGCGTGGCGCGGGCGCTGGCGGCAAAGCCGCGCATCGTGCTGATGGACGAGCCGTTCGGCGCGCTCGATCCCCTCACCCGCGATGCGCTCGGCGACGATTATCGCTCGTTGCATCGCAAGCTCGGCCTGACCACCGTGATGATCACCCATGACATGACGGAGGCGATCCTGCTCGCCGACCGCATCGCGGTGATGCGCAGCGGGAAGCTGCTCGCGCAGGGCACACCCGCCGAGCTGTCGAGGAGCAGCGACGCCTACGTGCTGGAGCTGCTGCGCACGCCGCGGCGGCAGGTCGAGCGGCTGAACGCGCTGCTGCCGCAAAGCGGTGCGGCATGAGCTTGTTCGCCGACCCGCGCTGGGGCGAAGCATTGGCTCATCTGCCCGATTATCTCGGCAATCATGTCCGGGTAAGCCTCGCCGCGCTCGCGCTCGGTCTCGCCGTCAGCCTGCCGCTGGCAATCCTGACGCGCGACCGCCCGGCGCCCCGCGCCATCCTGCTCGCACTCGCCAGCATCGTGCAGACAGTGCCGGGCCTGGCGCTGCTTGCGCTGTTCTATCCGCTGCTGCTGCTCGTCGCCTCGGTGACGCTGGCCTGGTTCGGCGTAACCTTCTCGGCGTTCGGCTTCCTGCCGGCGGTGCTGGCGCTGGCGCTCTACTCGATGCTCCCGGTGCTGCGCAACGGCATCACCGGGCTCAACGGCATTGATCCCGCGCTGATCGAGGCCGCCAAGGGCGTCGGCATGACGGCGCGGCAATCGCTGGTCACCGTCGAACTGCCGCTGGCGCTGCCGGTGATGATGGCAGGCATCCGCACCGCCGCGGTGTGGGTGATCGGCACCGCGACGCTATCGACGCCGATAGGGCAGACCAGCCTCGGCAATTACATCTTTGCCGGGCTTCAAACCCAGAACTGGGTGTTCGTGCTGTTCGGCTGCTTTGCCTCGGCCCTGCTCGCGCTTGCCGTCGACCAGTTGCTCGGCCTGATCGAGAGCGGCCTGCGCCAGCGCAGCCGTTGGCGCACCGGCCTCGGCACGGCCGGCATCGCGGCACTGGTCGCCGCCACGCTGGTGCCGACGATGGGGCGCTCGTCGCAGGGCTATGTCGTCGGCGCCAAGACCTTCGCCGAGCAATATGTGCTGTCGGCCCTGCTCAGGGACCGCCTCCAGGCCGCCGGTCTGCCCGCCACCGCACGATCGGGCCTCGGCTCCAGCGTGATCTTCGGGGCGCTGAAGGCCGGCGACGTCGATCTCTACATCGATTATTCCGGCACGCTCTGGGCCAACCAGCTGCACCGCACCGATATCAAGCCACGCGCCGAGCTTCTTGCGGAGTTGAAGACGGCGCTCGCCAAGGACAACATCACCCTGCTCGGCGAGCTCGGTTTCGAGAATGCCTATACGCTGGTGATCCCGAAGAAGCGCGCCGAAGCCCTTCATATCAGCACCATCGCCGATCTCGCCACGCACGCACCGACGCTGTCGATTGCCGGCGATTACGAGTTCTTCTCGCGGCCGGAATGGGCCGCGCTGCAAAAGGCCTACGGCCTTTCGTTCAGGACGCAACGCCAGATGCAGCCGGACTTCATGTATGCGGCGGTCGCCAGCGGCGAGGTCGACGTCATCGCCGGCTACACCAGCGACGGGTTGATCGCGAAGTACGATCTGATCGCGCTGGACGATCCCAGGCACGCGATTCCGCCCTACGATGCCATCCTGCTGCTGGCGCCGAAACGTTCCGGCGACGAGCGACTGCAGGCCGCACTCAAGCCCCTGCTCGGCAAGATCGACATCACTACCATGCGCGAAGCGAATTTGCGCGCCAGCGGCAACGACGCGAATTCGTCGCCGGATGCGGTGGCGAAATGGCTATGGGAGAAGGTGGGCAAGCCGTAGGCTACAGCCCCCGGATCATCCCTGCCTCGATCAGCAGCCTGTTCAGCCGCCGCGCTTCGGCGCCGTCCTTGCAGCTGTAGAACATGCCCTTGCAGCGGAGCATGATCTCCTTCTGCTCGGCGAAGGACGGGTCGAGCGGGATGCCGGCGGCTTCCTGGATCACCAGCGGCAGATAAGGGCCGTCGACCGTGTCCATCACGGCCTCGCTCCTGACCGGCTCGAAATTGACGGCGTCGATCGCATAATAGGTCGCGTAGAGACGCGGATCGTAGGCGTCGAGCTTCTTGCCGATGGCGCCCTCGTCGAGGCCGGGCTCGAGGATCGCAGGCGCAAACTCAGGCTGATGATCGCCATAGCGCACGATCAGGAAGGGCTCGCCCGGGAAGTTCTTTTTCAGACTGGCGACGAACGCCTTGTACTGCTCGGCGCTCATCGCCTGACGACGCAGATATTCGTCGATCGACGCCACGTTGCCCGGCGCGCGCCAGTTCTGCAGCAGGTCGGGGCGGAAGCGCGTCTCCCAGGGGAAATGATTGGCGCCGAGATAGATGAAAGTGAACAGCGGCTTGTTGGGCGGCTGCTGACCCATCAGCTGGAGCGCCTTGTCATAGAAGAAGCTGTCGGGCTCGACGTCCTTGGCGTGGAGATCCTTGGAGTCGAGGAAACGTTCGATGCCCGTCGTCATCTGGAAGCTGCGCGCAGCCATGAAGCCGCCATTGGCAGGATACAGCGACATCGTGTCGTAGCCGCAGCGGCGCAGCGCCAGCGGCAGCCCGCGCTCGACGCGGTTCGAGGCGATGCGCGTCACGAAATAGGCGAAGCGGCCGAACGAGCGCGAGGAGAGGCCCGCGAGCACGTTGTATTCGGTGAACCAGCTCGGCCCGCCATTGCTCTCGGCCAGGAAGGTGCGCTGCCTGCCGTCCCAGGACTTGAAGTGGCTGCCATAGCCCTGCGGCACCTTGATGCCTTGGGCAGCGCGGATGTCGAAGCTCGATTCATCATGGATCATGATGATGTTCGGCCGGCGTCCGGCAGGATGGCAGGAATCGACCAGCGGCACGTTGAGCCGTTCGTTGGTCGCGGCGGCCGATTCCATGAAGCCGTATTGCACGAAGTCCGAGACCGAGCTGACGCCGGAGCGGAAGAACTTCGACAGATAGCCGTCGTCGTAATAGCCGCGCCAGGCCTCGTCCGGATGATAGAGCGAATAGCCGACCAGCGCGGCGAGGCAGGCCAGCTTGCAGGCGAGCGCCGGCAGGCGACGGATGCGGAACGGATCGAGCCACCACAGCGCATACATCAGCGGCAGCGTGACGAGGCCCGCCAGGATCACCGACCAGCGCAAGTTCGGGAAGATCGTGAACAGGAACGCGACGGTGTCGCGGTCGATCATCATCAGGTCGATGAAGTTGACCGTCATCTGGACGACGTCGTGCTTGAGCCGCGACAGCAGCACCAGCACCACGACCATGGTCAGCGACAGCGCGCCCGACAGCGCCGGCCGTCGCAGCAGCGTGATCCAGAAGAAATTCAGGATGCCCCAGGCCAGCGCGAAGGAGAGGCGCGAGCCGAAATCGGTCTCGGTCTCGTACATCAGCGCGAGCGCGGCCAGATGCGGCGCGGCAACCGCGAGCAGCCGCCAGATGCCGAGCGCGGCGACGCTCGCCAGCACGGCGGTGGCGGCAGAAGGACCTGGATTGGGCGCGGACGCCATCGACGACACGCAACAGCTGGTCCGGCGCAATGATACCTAGCCGTCTGGCCGGCCCAAGGGAGAACAAGGGCGGCTAGGGCGTCCGGCGCAGCCGGAAGGCCTGCACCGTGTCATAAAACTGTAACGGAACGGTCAAGGACAGGCAATGCAGGCCGTGATCCGACCTTCGCTTAATGTGAGGAGGCGGCGAAGCGCCGCACGGAGCCGCCTGCAAAATCAGGCTTTCGCGATCCCCGCGATGAACAGGTCGAGCACCCCTTCCGCCGTCCGCTCGATCTCGCCTGCCTCGACGCCCCAGCGTGGGAAGTGGCCGTCGAGATTCATCCGGACAAAGCCGTAGACCAGCGCACGGCCGGCGATCTGGACTTGCTTGAGATCGACCGGGCGCAGCAGACCCTGCTCCGCAGCTTCGGCGAGGATTCCCTCGGTCAGGGCGATCAGTTCAGCATTGTCGCGCGTCAGTTCAGCGGAGCTGCCATGGACGAAATAGCGTCCGGTGGAGATGATTTCGAAATGCGCGGGATTGCGCATCGCCCAGCGCAGGTAAGCGAGGCCGAAGGCACGGAAGCGGGCGAGCGGGCCGGCGGCGGGAGCCTCGCCCAGTGCCGCCTCGATCTCGGCGCGGAAACGCCGCTGCGCCTCCTCGGCCGCCGCCGCCATCAGGGCATCGCGGTTCGGAAAGTGCCGGAACGGCGCGCCTGGGGACACGGCGGCCCGCCGCGCGGCCTCACGGACGGAGACTTCCACACCCTCTGAGGCAAGTTGCAGCGCAGCATCGATCAGGACGCGGCGAAGGTCGCCGTGGTGATACGGCCGGGGTTCGGCTGCCGGGCGGCGAGCACGCGGCTTGGAGGTCTGGCGGGCGGACACGTGAGCTTCCTAGCATCACCCGAACGTGAATGTAAGCAGCGATTACACTGTTGATCACGGCTGGCCGATGGATGTAATCAGTGATTACATAACTCAGGGAGATCACCATGTCGCAACGTCAAGGCTGGTTCGAAGGCTGGCGGCTGCTGGCCGCCCTTACCCTCAGCCTGGTCGTCCTCAGCCTGTGGATCGCCTCGATGCGACAGTTCGAGGTCGAGGGCGTGCGGATGGTGATCCGCTTCACGGCACGCAGCTCGCTGCTGCTGTTCTGCCTCGCCTTCAGTGCCGCGGCGCTGGCCCGGCTGTGGCCCAATGGCTGGACGCGCTGGCAGCGCCGCAACCGCCGTCATCTCGGCCTGAGCTTTGCCGCCTCCCACGCCATCCATGCGCTCGCGATCATCGCCTTCGCCAAAATGGATCCCGCGGGCTTCGCGGAGGCCACCTCGCCCGCCTCCTACGTCTTCGGCGGGATCGGCTATGCCGTCATCATCGCCATGAGCGCGACCTCGTTCGACCGCACCGCCGCGCTGATCGGGCCGCGCGCCTGGCGGACGCTGCATCTCGCCGGTGGCTATTACCTCTGGCTCCAATTCATGGTCGCGTTCGGCAAGCGTGTGCCGGCGATGCCGCTCCATGCAGCGTTCCTTTTCCCGCTGTTGATCGTGATGGCGCTGCGCATGATCGCGATGGCTCGCCACCCGCGCGGGCAGCCCGTCACGGCAAGCTGACGTGCCCGGCCTATTGCGGCAGGAAACCGAGCCGCTTGGCGATGATGCGGTCGAGGGTCCGTTTCGGCAGCACGGCCGCGATCATATGGCGCAGCGGATCCGGCGTAATCTGGTAGCGCACCTTGGGGCTCGCCGTGGTCAGCGCCTCGAACACGATCTCGGCGATCCGCTCGGCCGGCAGGCCCTTTGCGCCGAGGTCCATCATGAACGCCATGACCTTGTTCAGCGCCGGCAGATAGGGCGAGTTCTGGTAAACGGAGAGATCGATCTGTTCAGCCTTGCTCCAGATCGGCGTCTTCACCGCGCCGGGGGCGATGATGATGACGTCGATGCCGAACAGCATCAGTTCGCGGCGCAGGCTTTCGGATAGGCCTTCGATGGCGTGCTTGGAGGTGCAGTAGGGCGCCGACAGCGGATTGCCGTTCTTGCCAGCGACCGAGCTGATCATCACGATCCGCCCCTTCGGCCCCTTCAGCGACGGGTCGGCCCCGAGCAGCGGCCCGAACGCCTGCGTCGCGATGACAGGGCCGATGACGTTGATGTCCATCTGGCGACGGAAATCATCCGCGGACAATTCGAGCACGGGACCCGCGACCGCGACGCCCGCATTGTTGACGAGGCCGGCGAGCGTCTCGCCATTCAGCGCCTCACGCACGTCCCGTGCAGCCGCGAGAACCGCGGCCTCGTCGGTAACGTCGAACAGCAATGGCGTGAAATCGGCGCCGAACTCGGCCTTGAGCCGATCGGCATCGGCCTGCTTGCGAACGCTGCCGAATACGCGATAACCGCGCCCGATCAGGAGTTTTGCAGTAGCCCAGCCGATGCCCGTGGACGCACCGGTGACGACGACAGATCGCATGGTCTACCTCCCCTGGAGTTCCCGCGATCATGCCTCGGGATTTTGCCCGTGTCCCGGACAAGCGCCACGAAGTGGAGCGCAGAGCCGGGACACAGGAGCCGCATCGGGCTCCGGATCAGCAGCGCATCACCAAAGTGTTGCGCTGCGTCCGGGGCAACCGACTTAGTTCTTCGACTTGTCGACCAGCGCGCCCTTCTTGATCCAGGGCATCATGTCGCGCAGCTTCGCGCCGACTTCCTCGATCGGGTGCTGGGCGAGCTTGGCGCGGGTCGCCTTGAACGAGGTCTGGTTGACCTTGTTCTCGAGCATCCAGTCGCGAGCGAACTTGCCGCCCTGGATGTCGGCGAGAACGCGCTTCATCTCGGCCTTGGTCTCGGCGGTGACGATGCGCGGACCGGTGACGTACTCGCCGTACTCCGCCGTGTTGGAGATCGAGTAGTTCATGTTGGCGATGCCGCCTTCATAGATCAGGTCGACGATCAGCTTCACTTCGTGCAGGCACTCGAAATAGGCCATCTCCGGCGCGTAGCCGGCTTCGACCAGGGTCTCGTAGCCGCCCTTGATCAGTTCGACCAGACCGCCGCAGAGCACCACCTGCTCGCCGAACAGGTCGGTCTCGCATTCTTCCTTGAAGGTGGTTTCGATGATGCCGGCGCGGCCGCCGCCGACAGCCGAAGCGTAGGACAGGCCGAGGTCATGGGCGTTGCCGGAGACGTCCTTGGCGATCGCGATCAGGCAGGGCACGCCGCCGCCGCGCTGATATTCCGAGCGCACGGTGTGGCCGGGGCCCTTCGGCGCGATCATGAGCACGTCGAGATCGGCGCGCGGGTCGAGCAGATTGAAGTGGACGTTGAGGCCGTGCGCGAACACGAGGGCGGCGCCCTTCTTCATGTTGTCGTGCAGGTGCTCGCGATAGATATCGCCCTGGAGTTCGTCCGGGGTCAGCATCATGACGAGGTCGGCCCATTTGGCGGCTTCGGCGACGTCCATCACCTTGAAGCCGGCGGCTTCCGCCTTCTTGACCGAGCCCGAATCCTTGCGCAGCGCGATGGCGACGTCCTTGACGCCGGAATCCTTCAGGTTGAGCGCATGGGCGTGGCCCTGGCTGCCGTAGCCGACGATGGCGACCTTCTTGCCCTTGATCAGGTTCAGGTCGGCGTCGCGATCGTAATAAACACGCATGGGGCGTTTCCTCGTTAGGGGCCAGAATCGGCCGTTGGTCAGGTCCGACTGCTCAAGTCTTGGACGGTGAAAATTGCGGATTTCGGGGGCTGTCTAGAGCATTTTCGCCCCCCTGGGAAACCCGTTTCTGCATGGAATTCCGCGACATCATGCATCCATGAAAACGGGGTAGAGAGAGGCCAGCAGCAGGATCGCCATCAGGATATTGAAGGCGCGGACCAGCCGCTCCGAGGTCAGAACCGGCCGTAACGCCGAGCCGAACAGGGCCCAGACCACGGTCGAGACGGTGCCGACGAGCAGGCTGATCAGGGTCTGGATCACGATGTTGAGCGGGAATTGGGCGATCGCCGCATAGGCGGTGATGGTGCCGATCACGATCACCCAGCCCTTGGCATTGATCCATTGAAACATCGCCGCGCCCCAGAAGGTCATCGGACCACGGCCATCCCCCTCCCCCGACCTGGTCGGGCCGGACATGGCGATCGCAGCGGCAAGATAGATCAGGTAGGCGGCACCGGCGTATTTCAGGATGGTCTGGAGGATCGGATAGGTCAGGAAGACCGAGCCGAGCCCGAGGCCGACGGCGGCGACCATGAAGGCGAAGCCGAGGACGATGCCGACGATGTGGGGGATGGTGCGCCGGAAGCCGTAAGTCAGGCTGGAGGACAGCAGCATGATGTTGTTCGGCCCGGGCGTGAAGTACATCACGACCATGAAGGCGAGGAAGGCATAGAACAGCGAATAGGTCATCGCCACCTCACGCCGCCTTCGGCAGGATCTGCGGGCGCTTCACCAGCACCATCACCGCGATACCGCCGATCACCGTCAGCATGCCGGCCAGCCGCAACGGTCCGAACCGCTCGCCGAACACGATGCTGGAGGCGGCCGAGCCGACGAACGGCACCAGCAGCGCGAACGGCACCACTTGCGCTGCCGGGTAATCACGCAGCAGCCGTCCCCACAGCCAATAGGCGATGCTGGTGGAGATGGCGCCGATCACCAGCAGGCAGATCAACCCGGTCAGCGACAGGTGGATCAGCGACTGGAAGGTCGGCAATGGCCCGTTGACGACCACCGCAAGCGCGAACAGCGGCACCGCGGCGGTGAGGCAGAGCCAGGCGAACAGATCGAACATCGGCGCGCCGCGGGCTCCGCGCAGCAGCAGATTGCCGACGGCAAAGCAGATCGGAGCGATCATCAGCACCGCAAATGCAGCGACGCTGAAATCATAACCGACCGTGCCGCAGATCATGAGCAGGCCAATCGCGGCGATGCCGATACCGAGCGTCTGGACCGACGTCGGCCGTTCGCCGAAGGCGATCGCGGCAAATCCGATGGTGAACAGCGCCTGGCTCTGCACCACGACGCTGGTCAGCCCCACCGGCACGCCATGGGCGATAGCGTAGGCCTGGCTGAGGAATTGACCGAGGAACAACGTGAAGCTGATCGCGATCAGAAGCGACCATGCGACCTTTGGCTTCGGAATAAACAGGCACGGCAACGCGGCGATGAAAAAGCGCATTGCGGTCATCAGCTCCGGCGAAAGCTCGTCGAGCGCGATCCGGCTCGCCACGAAGGCAAGCCCCCAGATGATCGCCACCAGGATGGCGATGAGGATATCGGCCGGCTTCATTGTTGTTCTCGGCTCTGCCCTATCGTGCAGCCCTGTTGTTGTCGTCTAGCCTTGCTCGCCGGCTCTCGGTTTGCGCAGCAGATACGTGCCGTGCATCGGTGCGTGGTAATCGGCCGAGACCAGCGTGAAGCCGACGTCGGTCAGCATCCGCTCCATCACCCAGCCGAAGGTGGAATATTCGTCGCGCATGTGCGTGACGACACTGTCGCGCGGAAAATCGTGGTTCTTGATCTGGAAGTCGGCCCATTGCTCGACGTCACGCTCGATGGCGTCGGGCATCGCGGCGTAGACGAGGTCGCGCAGATAGAACGTCGCTCCGGGCTTGAGCGCGCGGAAAATTCGCGACATCGCCACTGCCTTCCAGAAATCCGGCAAATGGTGCAGCGTGAACTCGCTGGCGATCAGGTCGTAGGATTCCGGCCGGTAGGCGAAGCTGAGCAGGCCGGCCGACTGGGTTGCGACCTTCGCCTTGCGGTCGCGCGCGTAGATCTCGGCGAGCGCCAGCATTGCCGGCGATATGTCGATGGCATCGACCTCGGCACCCATCAGCGCCGCTTCGGTCGCCAGCACGCCGTTGCCGCAGCCGATGTCGGCGATGCGCCAGCCGCGCTGGACTCCCAGCATCTTCAGCGCGGCGCGCGCCCGCAGATCGGCATCGTCATGGGCGTCGTAGATCGAGGCCACAGCGGGCTCGATCCCCATCCGGTTCCGCTCGTTGTAGTACCAGTCGCGCGCCAGCATGGTTCACATTCCTTCAGGCCCGCGGCCGATCGCGGCAACGCCGGTGCGCGACACCTCGACAAGGCCAAGCGGACGCATCAGGTCGATATATTGATTGATCTTGTCCGTATTGCCTGTGATCTCGAACACAAAGCTCTCGGTGGTGGCGTCGATCACGCGGGCGCGGAACGCATCCGCGAGCCTGAGCGCCTCGACCCGATGCTCGCCCTGCCCGCGCACCTTCACCATTGCGAGCTCGCGCTCGATCGAGCGCCGGGTCTGGGTCATGTCGACGACCTGATAGACCGGGATCATGCGGTCGAGCTGGTTCTTGATCTGCGCGATCACCATCGGCGTACCGGTGGTGACGATGGTGATGCGCGACAGGTGCTTCTGGGCCTCGGTCTCCGACACCGTGAGACTCTCGATGTTGTAGCCGCGGCCCGAGAACAGGCCGATGACGCGCGCGAGCACGCCGGGCTCGTTCTGCACGAGCACGGCGAGCGTGTGCGTCTCGTTGGGATCGTGGCGCTCTTCGATGAAGTAGGCGGATGCGGGCTGGTTCATTGTCGTCCCCTCAAATGTCTTTCGTCACACCAGCGCCTTGCCGCCGGCAAAGGCCTTGGCGGTGGCCTCGTCGTTGGCCTGCTCCGGCAACAGCATCTCGTTGTGCGCCTTGCCGGACGGGATCATCGGGAAACAGTTTTCCAGCGACGCGACGCGGCAGTCGAACAGCACCGGGCGCTTGACCGAGATCATCTCCTGGATGGCACCGTCGAGATCGCCGGGCTTGTGCACCTGGAAGCCGACGCCGCCATAGGCTTCCGCGAGCTTGACGAAGTCCGGCATCGCCTCCGAATAGGAATGCGACAACCGGTTGCCGTGCAGCAGCTGCTGCCACTGCCGCACCATGCCCATGTACTGGTTGTTGAGGATGAAGATCTTGATCGGCAGTTCGTACTGAACCGCCGTCGACATCTCCTGCATGGTCATCTGCACCGAAGCATCGCCGGCGATGTCGATGACGAGGCTGTCCGGATGGGCCACCTGCACGCCGACCGCGGCCGGCAGGCCGTAGCCCATCGTGCCGAGACCGCCCGAGGTCATCCAGCGATGCGGCTCCTCGAAGCCGTAGAACTGCGCCGCCCACATCTGGTGCTGGCCGACCTCGGTCGTGATGTAGGTGTCCCTGCCGCGCGTCGCCTCGAACAGGCTCTGGATCGCGTGCTGGGGCAGGATGACCTCGTTGCTCTTCTTGAAATAGAGCGAGTTGCGCGCGCGCCACTGCGCGATCTGCTGCCACCACGCCTTGATGTCGGGCTTCTTCGCCTCGGCCTTAAACACCTGGAGGATGTCGCCGAGGATGTTGCCGCAATCGCCGATGATCGGCACGTCGACGCGGATGTTCTTGTTGATCGAGGACGGATCGATGTCGATGTGGATCTTCTTCGAGCCCGGCGAGAACGCGTCGACACGGCCGGTGATGCGGTCGTCGAAACGCGCGCCGACGCACAGCATGACGTCGCAATCATGCATCGACATGTTGGCTTCGTAAGTGCCGTGCATGCCGAGCATGCCCAGCCAGTTCTTGCCCGACGCCGGATAGGCGCCGAGACCCATCAGCGTCGAGGTGATGGGAAAGCCCGTGACCTCGACCAGTTCGCGCAACAGCTTGGTCGCTTCGGGGCCGGAATTGATGACGCCGCCGCCGCTGTAGATCACGGGGCGCTTGGCATTGGCGAGCAGCGCCACGGCCTTGCGGATCTGCGTCGCATCGCCCTTCACGCGCGGCGCGTAGGAGCGATGCACGTCGGATTTGCGCGGCGGATGATAGGTGCCGGTCGCGAACTGCACGTCTTTGGGGACGTCGACCAGCACCGGGCCCGGACGGCCGGTGGTCGCGACGTAGAATGCCTCGTGCAGCACCTTGGCGAGATCGTTGACGTCGCGCACCAGCCAATTGTGCTTGGTGCAGGGACGCGTGATGCCGACCGTGTCGCATTCCTGGAACGCGTCGTTGCCGATCAGATGCGTCGGCACCTGGCCGGAGATGCAGACCAGCGGGATCGAGTCCATCAGCGCGTCGGTGAGCGGCGTCACCATGTTGGTGGCGCCGGGGCCGGAGGTCACCAGGGCAACGCCGGGCTTGCCGGTGGAGCGCGCATAGCCTTCGGCCGCATGGCCCGCGCCCTGCTCGTGGCGGACCAGGATGTGCTGGACCTCGCTCTGCTGGAAGATCTCATCATAGATCGGAAGCACCGCGCCGCCGGGATAGCCGAAAATGTCGGTCACGCCGTGATCGATGAGCGCGCGAACGATCATCGCGGCGCCGGTCATCTGGTTCGGATCGTGGCTCTTGTCGCTCATTGGCTTGCTCCGGATGCGCTATTGTCAGCGGCTTCGTTCGTGTCTGGTTCGGGAAATAAAAAAGGCCCCGAAGAGGGCCCATGCACACCGCCTGTCATGTGGATGGCAGCTAGCCACCCCCGGCGGTGTGCCTGGGTACGACGGCGATAAGGAGTTTGGTAATAATGTTGCGCATGACTGACGGTCGGCTTCCCAAAGGTTGCGCGAAACATAGCGGTCAAAGCCCGGATGTCAAGGCGATGCGGCCGTTCTCGCGCGATTTTGCCAATGTAGCGGTGTTCCCGTGGTTCGGCGAGAGGTAAATTCGGGTACCCCGGTACAAAAGCGCGTCAGTCGGGGTCTCGTGCCGCACTCACGATGGCGGCAAGCCATCCCCGGGCCTCCTCGGGCTTCACCCATTCGAAGTCCGGCAATTGGTGCCGGAACCAGGTGAACTGCCGCTTGGCGTAGTGGCGGGTATCGGCGCGGCCGATTGCTGCCGCGTCGTCCAGGCTGAGCTCACCGCGCAGATGGCGGATCAGGGCCGGCACGCCATGAGCCTTCATCGCCGGCAGGAGCGGATCGAGATGTCGGGCGGCGAGCCGCTCGACCTCCCCCAGCGCGCCGGCGTCCAGCATGGCGTCGAACCGGGCATCGATGCGGGCATAGAGTTCGTCCCGCTCGGGCGCGAGAAACACCGCCCGAAAACTGTGCTTCGGCAGGAGCGGCGGCTGGCCTTCCCTGTGCCAATCGAGCAGCGAACGACCGGTCGCCTCGACCACCTCGAGCGCGCGCGCGATCCGGGTGCGGTCACGCAGGTTCAATCGCTCGGCCGCGCGGGGGTCGCGACGCGCCAGTTCGGCATGGAGCGCTTCGGCGCCGTTGCGTTCCAGCCGCGCGCGCACGTCCTCGCGCACCTCGGCAGGAATGGGCGGCACCACCGAGAGCCCGGCCGTCAGCGCCTTGAAATAAAGCCCGGTGCCGCCGATGAAGATCGGCAGACGGTTTTCCGCTCTCGCCTCGTCGAGCACCTTCGCCGCGTCAGCCACCCAGGCGCCCGCCGAGAAGTTCACGGCCGCATCGACATGGCCGTAGAGACGGTGCGGAGCACGGGCCTCCTCGCTTTGTGTGGGACGCGCGGTGATGACGCGGAGGTCACGATAGACCTGCATGGAGTCGGCATTGATGACGACGCCGCCCGTGCGGAGGGCAAGCTCCAGCGCCAGCGCCGACTTGCCGCTGGCGGTCGGGCCTGCGATAAGCACGGCCTCGCCAACCTGCCTTCTGGCGACCTGTTCCTCGCTCACGAAAACCTCAAATGTCCCTCGTCGCCACGCTGATCTGCAATCCCGACAACCCCGCGCTCGACTCGACCATCGTCGATGGCGCCCGCGCCGTGCTGCCCCAGGCAGCACCCGCGCACTGGCTGTTCGACGGGGTTGCGGTCGACATTCCCTTCGGCGCCGGCAGTAACCTCGAAGGCGACCGTCACGCCATCGAGCAGCGGCTGCGCGAGCTTCGCGGCGACCTCCCCGTCGACATCGTGGTGCAGCCTGCCGGCTTCAGGCGCAAGAAGCTTTTTCTCGCCGACATGGATTCCACCATGATCGGCCAGGAATGCATCGACGAGCTCGCCGACCTCGTCGGGATGAAAGCCCACGTGGCCGCTATCACCGAACGCGCCATGCGCGGCGAGATCGAGTTCGAGCCGGCGCTGCGCGAGCGCGTGGCGCTGCTGAAGGACCTGCCGGCGAGCGTGGTCGACGAAGTCCTGGCCAAGCGCATCACGCTGACTCCCGGCGGCCGCGAACTGGTTGCAACCATGCGCAAGCACGGCGCCTATACTTGCCTCGTTTCCGGCGGCTTCACGCTGTTCACGACCGCGATCGCCGCCAAGATCGGTTTCCAGGAGAACCGCGCCAACGAGCTCGTCGTGCGCGACGGCAAGTTCACCGGCGAGGTGAAGGAGCCGATCCTGGGCCGCGCGGCAAAGCTCGCGACGCTGGTGGATTTGATGGAATCGTTCGATCTCGACGACATCGACTCGGTCGTGGTCGGCGATGGCGCCAATGATCTGGCGATGATCCAGGCGGCGGGACTTGGCGTTGCCTATCACGCCAAGCCGGCCGTGGCGGCCGCGGCAGCCGCGCGGATCGATTACGGCGACCTCACCGCGCTGCTTTATGCGCAGGGGTATCGCCGCGAGGAGTTCGTGGAGGGGTAGTCTCGGGGTCGTCATGCCCGGGCTTGACCCGGGCATGACGAGCAGATCGCTTACTGCACGCTCAGCGCCACGAAGCGCAGCTCGCCGTCGGCATTCGAGACCAGCAGCAGCACCGACTTCTTGCCGTCCTTCTTGAGCTGATCGACCCGCTTCTGGATGTCGGCGCCGCTGGACACCGCCTCCTGCGCGACCTCGACGATGACGTCTCCGGCGGAGAGGCGCTTTTCGGCGGCGTCGGAATTGGCGTCGACATTGGTGACGACCACGCCCTTGACGCTGTCCTTGATCTTGTAGCGCGTTCGCAGATCCTTGTTCAGCGCCGCAAGGTCGAGGCCCAGCGCCTTCTGCGTCACCGGCTTCTCGGGCGCGGGCTCGTCGGTCTTCACCGCGGCCTGCACCTTGTCGGCGTCCTGGAGGCGGCCGAGCGTGACCTTCTTGGTTTCTTCCTTGCCCTTGCGGATGACGACGACGTCGACCTCCTTGCCGACCGCCGTGTCGGCGACGACGCGGGACAGGTCCTTCGGATCCTTGACGTCCTTGCCGTCGAACTTGACGACGACGTCGCCCGGCTCGATGCCGGCCGGCTTGGCGGGACCCTTGTCGTCGACGCCCGCAACCAGCGCACCGCGTGCCGGCTTGATGCTGAGGCTCTCGGCGATCTCGTCAGTGACGCTCTGGATCCGCACTCCCAGCCAGCCGCGGCGCAGCTCGCCGAACTGACGGAGCTGGTCGACGACGCCTGCGACCGTCTTCGACGGCACGGCAAAGCCGATGCCGATCGAGCCGCCCGAGGGCGAGATGATCAGCGTGTTGACGCCGATGACGTCGCCATCGAGGTTGAACAGCGGACCACCGGAATTGCCGCGGTTGATGGAGGCGTCGGTCTGGATGTAGCTGTCATAGGGACCGGAGGAGATGTCGCGGTTTTTCGCCGAGACGATGCCGGCCGTCACCGTGCCGCCAAGGCTGAACGGGTTGCCGATCGCGACCACCCAGTCGCCGAGACGCAGCTTGTCGCTATCGCCGAACTTCACCGCGATCAGCGGCTTGGTCGGCTTGAACTTCAGCACCGCAAGATCGGTCTTCTTGTCGACGCCGACCAGCTCGGCCTTGATTTTGGTGCCGTCGTTGAGGATGACGTTGATCTCGTCGGCGTCCGCGATGACGTGATTGTTGGTGACGACGACGCCTGACGTATCGATGATGAAGCCGCTTCCGAGCGAGTTGGTCTTGCGCGGCGGGTTATTATCGCCGCCCTTGCTGCCGCCGCCCGGACCCTTGCGGTTCTTGAAGAAGTCGTCGAAGAATTCCTCGAAGGGCGAGCCGGGTGGTAGTTGCGGCATGGCGTTGCCGCCGCCGCCGCCCTTGGCCTCGACGGTCTGCGAGGTCGAGATGTTGACGACCGCGTCGATCACCTTCTCGGCGACGTCGGCGATGCCCTCCGGTCCGCGCGCATGGGCCGGCGTGCCGAGCGCGCTGACAGCAGCGACGGCGAGCGCGGCCAGCCCAATTCGCACACCAAGTCGCGAGCGGGACGTAACAAGGGTGGCAGCGGTCATTGTGATCTCCAGAGAGAGGGATTCGGCGCCAGACTGCGCTTGACGGGGAGACGGCGCAAGCACGGAGCTTAGCGAACCTCAGGACCCCGATAATACGGCGAAAACCCGTCTGTCGCCTTCACTTTGGCGTTGGCGCGGCGCCTAAATGGGGCGTCGCATCACCCAGATCAGGACCAGGCCGGCAATGGCTGAACCGATCCCGACCGCGCGCAGGATGTTGTCGGGCGTGGCGATGGCGCTCTTCATGGCCTTGCGCATCCAGTTGGGACTGGCCGCGAACATCAAGCCTTCCAGCACGAACAGGATGCCCAGGCCGATGAGGAAATCGGTGAACGCAATGGACCTCATCGGATCGGAACCTCCCGGTATATTGTTCTTGTCTGGACGAAGGGCGGCGATATCCGCCGCCCCATGTCTAGCTTACGGCTTCGCCGGCGTCTCGGTCGCCATCTTGCCGGACGGGTTACTGAAGTACCGGAAGAAATCCGAGTCCGGACGCAGCAGGAAGCGGGTGTCGTTCGAACGCAGCCCGTTCTCGTAAGCCGTCATCGACCGGTAGAAGGCGAAGAAGTCGGCATCCTTGCTGTAGGCTTCGGCGAACAGGCGGTTGCGCTCGGCATCGCCAGCACCCCGGGTCTGTTCGGCCTGCGAATTCGCCTCGGCAACGATCACGGTTGCCTCACGATCGGCCTTGGACTTGATCTCCTGGGCCTTCTGTCCGCCTTGGGCGCGGAACTCGGCGGCTTCGCGCTCACGCTCGGTCTTCATGCGCTGGTAGACCGCCTGGCTGTTCTGCTCCGGCAGGTCGGCGCGGCGGATCCGGACGTCGACGACCTGGATGCCGTAACCGTCGGCCTCCCGGTCGAGTTGGTCGCGGATGCGCTGCATCAGCTTCTCGCGGTCGTCGCGCACCACGTTGATGAAGGTGACCTCGCCGAGCACGCGGCGCAGCGCCGCGTTCAGGAGCGTGGTGAGCTGGATGTTGGCGGCCTGGATCGAGCCGATGCTCTGATAGAAGCGCAGCGCGTCCTTGATGCGGTAGCGTGCGAACGCGTCGACGACGAGCCGCTTCTGGTCGGAAGCGATCGCTTCCTGCGACGGGTTCTCGAGATCGAGGATCCGCTTGTCGATATTGATCACCGAGTTCCAAGGCGCCTTGAAATGCAGGCCGGGAGCGGTGACGACGTCGACGGGGCGGCCGAATTGCAGCACGATGGTCTGCTCGGTCTGCTGCACCGTAAACAGCGACATGTAGCCGACAACCACGACGAGCAGGAGGGCGAGCAGCGTGACGATACCTGTGACCGGGGACCTCATCGGGTGCCTCCGCTCGAGGGCTGACCGGTGGTAGGCGGCCGCTTGGCCGTCAGCTCACTGAGTGGCAGATAGGGCACCACGCCCTGGCCGGACTGGCCGCCGTCATAGATGAGCTTTTCCGAGCCGCCGAGCACGCGCTCCATCGTCTCCAGATAGATTCGTTCACGCGTCACGTCGGGCGCCTTCTTGTATTCCTCGTACACCTTCAGGAAGCGGGCGCTCTGGCCCTTGGCCTCGGCCACCGCCTGCTCCTTGTAGCCTTCGGCGGCCTGCAGAATCTGCGCCGAGCGGCCGCGCGCCTGCGGCACCACCTGGTTGGCGTAAGTCTGCGCCTCGTTCTGCAACTGCTCGAGATTGGCGCGCGCGGCCTGAACGTCGCGGAAGGCGTCGATCACCTGCGCCGGCGGATCGACCTTCTGCATCTGCACCTGGCTGATCTGAATGCCGGCACCGTAGCTGTCCAGGGTCTTCTGGATCAGCTCCTGCACGCCCTGTTCGGTCACGTTGCGCGCACCGGTCAGGATCGGCTGGATCTGCGAGCGGCCGATCACCTCGCGCATCGCGCTCTCGGAGACCGCCTTCACGGTGCCTTCGGGATTCTGGATGTTGAAGAGGAAGTCGCCGACGCCATCAGGCTTGATGCGCCAGAGCACCGTGAAATCGACGTCCACGATGTTCTCGTCGCCGGTCAGCATCAGACTCTCTTCGGGCACGTCCCGAATGGAACGGCCGCGCCGCGCCGGGTCGTCGATCAGCGTCATGCCGATCGAGATGGTGTTGACGCGCAGCGCCTTCGGCAGCAGCACGGTCTCGATCGGATAGGGCAGATGATAGTTCAGGCCTGGCTGCACGGTGCGGACGTGCTTGCCGAAGCGCAGCACGACGCCGAGCTCTTCGGACTGCACGCGGAAGAAGCCCGACAACAACCAGAACGCGGCGATCAGCAGCACGATCAGCGTGATGCCTATGCCGGAGAAATAGCCTCCCGGCATGATCTGCTGGAGGCGGTCCTGGCCGCGCCGCAGAAGGTCTTCCAGATCCGGCGGCCTCGGCCCGACCGGTTGCGGGCCTGAGCCCCATGGTCCCTTCGGACCCGAGCCCCATGGGCCACCGCCCTGATTCTTCCACGGCATTCGACGCTCTCCTCGGCAGGGTGGAATTGCCCCCGCCCGCTTTGTCCGGTCCGCTTTATAGGGGACACGCAAGCCCCTTACAACGCAGCGGTGACCGTCTTCCGAGCTATGCTCGGGCACGAAAAAGTCAATGTAAACATTGAAGAAAGCGGTTAATGGCCGCGCCGCCGACGATATGTCACATAGGAGTATTCGGCGCTGTCCTCGCCTCCGGCAGGATGGCGGACGCGTGCGACCTCATCCCATTCCGCCTCGTTGATGTCGAAATGCGTGTCGCCGTCGGGCCGTGCGTGCACTTCGGTGATTTCGAGGCGGTCGGCGCGGTCGAGCCATTGGCGGAATATATCGGCGCCGCCGATCACCGCGATCTCAGTGACCGAACGCCGCAGGGCATCGCCGCGCGCGATCGCACCGGCATCCGCGGACGACGTCGTGACGATGGCGCCCTTGGCGCGATAATCCGTATCGCGCGTGATCACGATGTTGGTGCGGCCCGGCAGGGGGCGGCGAGGCAGGGATTCGAAGGTTTTGCGGCCCATGATCACGGGCTTGCCGATGGTCAGCGCCTTGAAGCGCGCCAAGTCGGATTTCAATCGCCACGGCATCGCATTGCCCGCGCCGATGACGCCATTCTCCGCGATCGCGACCACGAAGACGATCTCCATCAGGGCGCACTCCCGGCCAACTGCGTCAGCGCTGGCCCGGTGACGCGGCACAGCGTCCAGTCGTCCATCATGACCGCGCCGAGCGACTTGTAAAACGCGATCGACGGCGCGTTCCAGTCGAGCACCGCCCATTGCAGGCGGGACCAGCCGTTGTCGACGCATTCCTTGGCGAGATAGATCAGCAGCGCCTTGCCGAGGCCCCTGCCCCGATGCGAAGGCCGTACGTAGAGATCCTCGAGATAGATGCCATGGCGGCCGCTGAAGGTGGAGAAATTCGCAAACCACACCGCGAAACCGACCGGCTCGCCGTTCCACTCGGCGATCGCACAATAGAGTTGCGGTCGCTCGCCGAACAGCGCGTCAGCGATGTCAGTCTCGGTCGCTTCCACCTCGTGTGCGAGCTTTTCGTAATCGGCGAGTTCGCGGATGAAAGCAAGAACGAGCCCGGCTTCGCCCGGGCGCACACGGCGGATGTTGAGCGACATCGGCGCTAAACCGCGACTTCCGCCTTGATGTGCGGATGCGGGTCGTAGCCGACGAGTTCGAAATCCTCATAGCGGAAGGAAAAGATGTCCTTCACCTCGGGATTGATCCGCATCACCGGCAGCGGACGCGGAGCACGTGTCAGTTGGAGCCGTGCCTGCTCCAGATGGTTGGAATAAAGGTGCGTGTCGCCGAACGAATGCACGAAGTCGCCGGGCTTCAGGCCGGTGACCTGGGCCACCATCATGGTGAGCAGCGCGTAGGAGGCGATGTTGAAGGGAACGCCGAGGAAGACGTCGGCCGAACGCTGATAGAGCTGGCACGACAGCTTGCCGTTGGCGACATAGAACTGGAACAGCAGATGGCAGGGCGGCAGCGCCATCTTGTCGACGTCGGCCGGATTCCAAGCGGTGACGATCAGCCGGCGCGAATCCGGGGTGCGCTTGATCATGTCGATGACCTTGGTGATCTGGTCGATACTGCCGCCTTCAGGCGTTGGCCAGGAGCGCCACTGATGCCCGTAGACCGGGCCAAGGTCGCCATTGGCGTCGGCCCACTCGTCCCAGATGGTGACGCCGTTGTCGCGCAGATATTTGATGTTGGTGTCGCCCTTCAGGAACCACAACAGCTCGTGGATGATCGCCTTCAGCGGCAGCCGCTTGGTCGTCAGCATCGGGAAGCCGGCCGACAGATTGAAGCGCATCTGGTGGCCGAACACCGAGAGCGTGCCGGTACCGGTCCGATCGGTTTTTTCGGCGCCGTCTGAAAGAATCCGCTCGAGCAGGTCCTGATACTGGTGCATGTGCGACTGAGCCTTTGGGGAGGCGGCGAACTTAACGGCGCCCCCTGCGGTACGACAGCAGCGATTCGCTGTCTGCACCGATTATACCCGGAAAAATGAGCATCCCGGCGCAAACGACAAGGGGCGGAACTTGCGTCCCGCCCCTCACCTATCGACCTGAAAATACTGACTAAGTTGCCGGCTTGAGCACCGGGGTCCACTTCGCGATCTCGTTCTTGACGAGCGCTGCCAGAGCCTCCGGCGTCCGCTCGGCAGGGCCCGGGATGACGCTGCCGAGTTCGAGCGTCTCGTCGTCCAGCGCCTTGCTGGCCGCAGCGTTCAGGCTGGCCACGATCGCCGGCGAAGTTCCCTTGGGCGCGAACATCGCGTTCCAGGCCTGGGCCTGGAATTTCGGCAGGCCCGCTTCCGCCGTAGTCGGCACGTTGGGCAGCGACGGATTACGCTCCGGGGTTGCGATCGCATAGGCCTTGATGGTGCCGGCGTTGATCTGCGGCACGGCGTTGACGATCTGGTCGCACATGTAATCGACCTGGCCCGCCACCAGCGCGTTCATCGCAGGCCCCGTGCCGTTGAAGGGCACGCCGACCGGCTTGATGTCGAGGATCGAGTGCAGGAGCTCGCAGGAGACGTGCGAGACCGAGCCGACGCCGGCATGAGCAGCGTTCACCTTCTCGGCGTTGGCCTTCACATAGGCCACGAACTCCTTCAAATCCTTCGGCGGAAAGTCCTTGCGCGCGAGGATCAGGATCGGGGTACCCGCGAGCAGCGCAATCGGCTCGAAATCCTTCTCGGGATGATAGGCGAGCTTGGGATAGAGCGGCACAGATGCGGCATGCGTGCCCATGTGACCGGTGATCAGCGTATAGCCGTCATTGGTCGCGCGCGCGGCGCGCGTGGTCGCGGTGGTGCCGCCGGCGCCGACCACGTTCTCGATGATGATGCTCTGGCCCAGCGTCTGCGCCATATTGCCGGTGACGATGCGCGAGATCACGTCGGTCGGTCCGCCGGCCGCGAACGGCACGATCATGGTGATGCTGCGCGTCGGATAAGTCTGCGCCTCAGCCGGCGCAACAAAAGCGGTTAGCGACGCAAGCGCTGCGGCACAGGCGCCCGTGAGCGCGCGAACGAATGTCATGTCGATCCCCGTATCAGTTCCTTGGACACAAACGATTGGATATCAAACAAAATGCCGGCCCGAAGGCCGGCATTTTCATTTCACGAAGCCGTAACACGAGTCGATCCGACTTCCGCATGCGGCGCGCCGACGCAGGCGCCCCTCAGTTCTCGGATTCGGTGAAGACCTCGTCACGCTTCGACCGCAGCGCCGGCAACACCGTCAGCAGCAGCAGGCCCGCAGCGATCGCGAGCAGCACCGCCGACAGCGGACGCGTCAGGAACACACTCCAGTCCCCGCGCGAGATCAGCAGCGCGCGGCGAAGGTTTTCTTCCATCAGCGGTCCGAGCACCATGCCGAGCAGCAGCGGCGCCGGCTCGAAATCATGCTTGATCAGCCAGTAGCCGACGAGACCGAACACGCCGGCAAGGATGACGTCGACCGGGGCGTTGTTCACCGAGTAGATGCCGATCGCGCAGAAAATCACGATCGAGGGGAACATCAGCCGGTAAGGCACGCGCAACAGTCGCACCCAGATGCCGACCAGCGGCAGGTTGATGATGATCAGCATGAGATTGCCGATCCACATCGAGGCGATCATGCCCCAGACGAGGTCGGGCTGCTTCTGCATCACCTGCGGGCCCGGCACGATGCCGTGAATGGTCATCGCACCGACCATCAGCGCCATCACCGCGTTCGGCGGGATGCCAAGCGTCAGCAGCGGAATGAAGGAGGTCTGCGCCGCCGCGTTGTTGGCGCTTTCCGGTCCTGCCACGCCCTCGATCGCGCCGCGACCGAACCGCGACGGGTCCTTGGCGAGCTTCTTCTCGAGCGTGTAAGCCGCAAACGACGCGATCACCGCGCCGCCGCCCGGCAGGATGCCGAGGATCGAGCCGAGCGCGGTGCCGCGCAGGATCGCAGGTGTCGAATCCTTCAGGTCCTTCCTGGTCGGCATCAGGCCGGTGATCTTCTGCTGCACGAGGTCGCGATTCATCTCGGCGCCGGCATCGAGGTTGCGGATGATCTCCGCGAAGCCGAACACGCCCATCGCTACCGTCGCGAAGCCGAGACCGTCGGCAAGCTCCGGAATGTTGAAGGCCATGCGCGACGCACCGGTCTCGATGTCCGAGCCGACCATCGAGAGCAGCAGGCCGAACACGATCATCGCGATCGCCTTGAGCACCGAGCCCTTGGCCAGCACCACCGCAAAGATCAGGCCGAGCACCATCAGCGAGAAATATTCGGCCGGACCGAACGCCAGCGCCAGCTTGGTGAGCGGCGCGCCGAGCACGGCGATGAGCACGGTCGCGACGCAGCCGGCGAAGAACGAGCCGATCGCCGCAATCGCCAGCGCCGGACCGGCACGGCCTTGCTTGGCCATCTGGTGACCGTCGATAGCGGTGACGACCGATGTCGCCTCACCTGGTATGTTGACCAGGATCGACGTGGTCGAGCCGCCATACTGGGCGCCGTAATAGATGCCGGCGAGCATGATCAGCGCGCCGACCGGAGGCAAACCAAAGGTGATCGGCAGCAGCATTGCGACCGTGGCGATGGTGCCGATGCCCGGGAGCACGCCGACCAACGTACCGACGAGGGCACCGATCAGACACATCAGGAGGTTGATCGGGGAGAACGCGACGGCGAAGCCGTGAGCGAGGTTGGCAAAGAGATCCATTACGCCCTCACTGGACCAGGAAACGCGGGAACATCGGCATCGGCAACCCGAGCACGTAGGGGAAAAGCACAGCACAGCCGGCCGTCAGGCAGGCGCCGACGATGGCCGCCTCCACCCAGCGCGTCTCACGCGATCCCGCCGCCGCAATCATGAAGCTCGCAAAGGCTGAGACCACGACGCCGAGCGGTCGGATCGCCAGCGCAAAGAACAGGATCGCGGCCATCACGAACAGCGGCCCACGCCATGAATAATGGGACATCCCCGGCCCATCGGTCAAAAGACCGGTCAGGGCAATGGCGGCGGACAAACCCACCAGCAACCCGCCGAACATCCGCGGTGCGGTGCCGGCGCCGAAGGAGAAGCCGCGCATGCCCTGCAGATCGCTCGAAGCCCACAGCGCGAACAGCCCCAGCGCCATCAGAATGACCCCGCCGACATAGTCCTGCGCCGACCTGACGGTCATGAACAGCGTGACGATCGCCACCGCAAAGATCGGATAGGAATAGATCAGCGCGAGCAGCACCTCGGATGACGCCTTCTTGCTGTCACCGGTGGCCGCTCCGATCAACGCACCGGGCGCACCGGCAAGCAACGCGGTGGCGTGGTTGATAACGACCGTGGCCGGGCCACGGCCTGCGCCCCAACCGAAAATCGTCCCTATCGACCAGATGAATTCGAAAATCTGCGGCGCAATTGCCAGCAGACAGAAGCCGAGCGCCATCGATGTGTTTCGGGTGGCTGTCGCCGACTGGCCCATCGTATCGGCCATGCATGTCTCCTCCGCGACCCTTAAGTCACGAGCACTGTTGTTCTAATCGGCTTGGAAGTTGTTCCCCTCGCCCGCTCCACTGCCTAGCGATTTTCATCACACAATGCCAGCAAAACCCAACAGGCCCCCGGCAAGCAGGAGCCAGAGCGGATTGATGCGCGAGACGGTGGCGATGACTGCAACCGTCGCGGTCAGAAGCACTGCAGCAATTGTGCGATCGGTCGACTGGGCCAGGATCAGGGCACTTGCCGCCATCAATCCGATCGAGAGCGGAACCAGTGCAGCCTGGATCAGGCCGGGCCAGCGCGATTGGCCGGGCCGATTCAGGAGCCGGCTGACAGAATAGGCAAGCAGCGCCGTCGGCAGGCACATCGCCAGCGTCGCCGCCAATGCCCCGGGGATGCCGGCGACGGCATAGCCGATTAAGGTCACGATAAGCACGTTTGGACCTGGCGAGAGCTGCGCGATCGCATAGGCGTCGGTGAACTGCTTGTCGGTCATCCAGTGATGCACCTCGACCGCGATGCGGTGCATCTCGGGCACCGCCGCGGCGGCGCCGCCGACGGCGAACAGCGACATCAGGCCGAAAGTCGAGATCAGCGCCCAGATCGGATTCTCGGGCTTCATGCTGCTACTTTCCGCCGCAGGAAAACAGTGGCGCCGATGCTGAGCGGAATGCCGACCAGCAGCACCGCCGGAAGCGGCAGGCGGAGCACGCCGATGGCGAGGAACACGCCCGCCATCAAGACCAATGCGAGGGGGTCGGTCCGTTTCAGCAGCGGCGTCATCATGCGGAAGACCACCGCGATCAAGAGGCCGACCGCGGCGCAAGAGATGCCGGCGAGGCTGCGGCGCAACACCTCGAGGTCGCCGAAGCGGGCATAGGCGATCGCGAGCACCGTCATGATCAGGGTCGGCGGCAGCAACAGTCCCGCAAAGGCGGCAACACCGCCGGCGATGCCGCGCAGCCGCGACCCGAACACCATCGACAGATTGACGATGTTGGGCCCGGGCAGGAAATGGCAGAGCGCAAAGGTCTCGTTGAACTCGTCCGCCGTCATCCAGCGATGCTGCTCGACGATGGCCCGCCGGGCAAACACCAGAACCCCACCGAAACCGGCCAGCGACATTCTGGCGAAGGCCAGAAACAGCGCGAGCAAACCGGGGGGAGCGGGAGCGAAATCCGGCTCTTGCACGGCCGGTGCTGAATCCGAGGACATGTCAGGAGCTTAGAACGAGGCTCGCACCGCGGCCAAGGCAGGCTCGCGTCGGTTCGGAACCTATCCAAAGGGAACCGCACCGTGAGCCATCGAAACCCCTGTTTTTCGAAACGTTTGCCCCCTATATTGGGAATGCCGGTTCGCCGGCTATGGAAATAAACGGTCGTCGCAATAAACCATTCGGACCCGGGGGCGGTACCCGGCGCCTCCACCAAAGCCCACCGATCTTCGGGCTTCAGCCTGCCGAAAGGCGGGTTTTGGCGGGGGCGAAATAGGATCGACGAGGGCGTAAAGGGCGAACTTTTTCCCGGTATTGTTCCGCCGTTATCGGGCTATGCAATAGTTGCCAACGACAACTTTGCTCCGGTTGCTCAGGCTGCGTAACGCAGTTTGAAAGACCATTCTGAAGTCCTAACGGGTTAAGCTCCGTTAGGCGGGGTTCGGAGGCACCTGGCAACAGAAGCCTCCACTTTACTCTTGATTTCTTCCTCGGCGGGGACTCCTGCTGACCCGTCAGGCGCGGTACTATCGCGGCTTGGCGAGTCGGATCGGCACGGTCCGGCTTCGGGATGCAACAGGACCACCATGGCGACCGATCATATCCGTTACGATGTGCTTGCCCGCGACGCGCTGCGCGGCGTGCTGCGGAAGGTGCTGACCGATGCCGCCGCCCAGGGCCTGCCGGGCGAGCATCATTTCTTCATCACCTTCGTGTCGAAGGCCGAGGGCGTGAAGCTGTCGTCTCGGCTGCTGGCGCAATATCCGGAAGAGATGACGATCATCCTGCAGCATCAATTCTGGGATCTGACCGTGCTCGAGGACCGCTTCGAGGTCGGGCTGTCCTTTGGCGGCATTCCGGAGCGCCTGATCGTGCCGTTCAGCGCCATCAAGAGCTTCCTCGATCCGTCCGTGAAGTTCGGCTTGCAGTTCGACACCTCCGATGTCGCCGAGGTCGCGCCGGAAACCTTGCCGGCTGCCCCCGCCCCTTCGGCCGTAACGGTGCCCGCCGCCGCCACGGATAAAGCCGAGACCCCGGAAGAGCCGACCCCGCCGAACCAGGGCGGCGCCGAAGTGGTGCGGCTCGATCGTTTCCGCAAGAAATGATCTAGGTTGGGCTTGAGCCCGTCGCACGCGGCCGAACTCCCTATATAGAGAAGCACATGAAGGAGCCGCGCGGCGTTTCGCGCGGCAGAATGGATGTGCTCATGGCCAAAGCCGCCCGCGCGAACACCGCCCGCCCCGCCACCCGCATCGAGACCGACAGTTTCGGTCCCATCGAGGTCCCTGCCGACCGCTATTGGGGCGCGCAGACCGAACGTTCGCGCCAGAATTTCCGCATCGGCACCGATCGCATGCCGATCTCGCTCGTGCACGCGCTCGGCATCGTCAAGCTCGCGGCTGCCCAATCCAACCTCGAGCTCGGCCTGCTCGACCAGCGACGCGCCAATGCCATCATCCGCGCCGCGCGCGAGGTGATCGACGGCAAGCTCGATGACCATTTCCCGCTCGTGGTGTGGCAAACCGGCTCCGGCACGCAGAGCAACATGAACCTGAACGAGGTGATCGCCAACCGCGCCAACGAACTGCTCGGCGGCGAGCTTGGCGCCAAGAAGCCGGTGCATCCCAACGACCACGTCAACATGAGCCAGTCGTCGAACGATTCGTTTCCGACCGCGATGCACATCGCGGCTGCCAGCCGCATCACCGCCGATCTCGTCCCGGCCCTCACCGAGCTGCTCCGCGCGCTGCGCAAGAAGGAGAAGGCGTTCTCCAGGATCGTAAAGATCGGCCGCACCCATACCCAGGATGCGACGCCACTGACGCTCGGGCAGGAATTCTCCGGCTATGCGGCGCAGGTGGAGAGCGGCATCGCCCGGCTCAAGGTCGCCGTGAAGGATCTTCACCCGCTGGCTCAGGGCGGCACCGCCGTCGGCACCGGCCTCAACTCCAAGCCGCGCTTCGCCAAACTGTTCGCAAAGCACGTTGCCGCCATCACGAAGCTTCCCTTCACCAGCGCCGCCAACAAATTCGAGGCGCTGGCCTCGAACGATGCCTATGTGCTGGTGCACGGCGCCATCAATTCGGTGGCGACCGGCCTTTTCAAGATCGCCAACGACATTCGCCTCTTGGGATCAGGCCCGCGCTCCGGGCTGGGCGAGCTGATCCTGCCGGAGAACGAGCCGGGCTCCTCGATCATGCCCGGCAAGGTCAATCCGACCCAGTGCGAGGCCATGACCATGGTGTGCTGCCAGGTGTTCGGCAATCATACTGCGATCACGGTGGCCGGCAGCCAGGGCCATTTCGAACTCAACGTCTACAAGCCCGTGCTCGCCTACAACATGCTGCACTCAATCCGCCTGATGGCGGATGCCGCGCGATCCTTCACCGAGCATTGCGTCAGCGGCATCCGCGCCGACGAGAAGCGAATAAACGAGCTGATGCAGCGTTCGCTGATGCTGGTGACGGCGCTCGCCCCGAAGATCGGCTACGACAACGCCGCCAAGGTGGCCAAGACCGCCCATGCCAACGGCACCACCTTGAAGGAGGAGGCGCTGCGGCTCGGCTTCGTCTCGGCCGACGAGTTCGACCGCCTGGTGCGCCCCGAGAAGATGACCAGCCCCGGGTAAAACACCGAATTCCGATAGCCATCCGTAATGATACGGACGCGGAGCGCCCCAGAAATGTGCGGCTTTGGGGTCGGGATTTGATTACCGTCAATGTTCCGGCAGGACGGCGTGCTACGCAGGCCCTTCCTCCCCTCGACGGGGGCCAAATTCATCGTTTGATGGCCTAAGCGGCCGATTGACGAGGACAAGCGAATGGCGATCAAGTCTTTTGGGGCGCAGCGCTGCACCCTGTTTCTGATTGTTTCATCCTGCCTGGAAAGGATCGGATGATGGAGACACGGCATGGGGAACGTCATCAACCTCAATCGCTTCAGGAAGCGCGCCGAGCGGGAAGCCTCGGCGAAGCAGGCGGACGCCAACCGGACCAAGTTCGGCCGCACGAAGGCGGAACGGTCGTCGGAGGAGGCGCGCGCGGACAAGGCGAAGGCGCATCTGGACCAGCATCAGTTGGAGCAGCATCAGATCGATCGCGAGGAGCAGCCATGAAGTCGCCCGTCGTGAAGCGGTCGATCGTCGTCGCCGGGCACAAGACCAGCGTCAGCCTGGAAGAAGCGTTCTGGAACGGCATGAAAGAGATCTCCGGCCTGCGCAACATGACGCTGTCCGAGCTGGTCGGCGAGATCGACAACAACCGCCAGCAGGGCAATCTGTCGTCGGCGATCCGTCTGTTCGTCCTGGACTATTTCAAGAGCCGGGCCATGGCCCCCCAGCCGGACAAGGTCCCGGCCCAGTAGCCGCCGGGGCGCCTTCGACGGCGCTCCTCCACCCGCACTTTATAATCGCTCTAAGGTGCGGTTTCAGCGAGCGCGCGCGCTTGACCTCAATGCCTTGCGTTGAAAATACAAGGCATGACCGACACCAATGACACGCGCCCGCATATGCCGCTGGGTCTGGCCCATCGGGGCTATACCGGCGTCATCCAGCATCTTTCAGCTCGCGAGGCGGGTTCGGCGCTCTCCGACATCGAGCTCGAGAGCCGTCTGATCGAGCTCGGCTTCGTCGAGGGCGCCCGGGTCGAGATCCTGCACGAGGGGCTGGTCGGGCGCGACCCGATCGCCGTGCGGGTCGACAGCATCACGATTGCGGTCCGCCGCCGCGAGGCCATGGCCATCATCGTCGCCTAGACAGCGACCGGACCTCTGATCCCGGACCAGTGATTCCATGGAATTACCCCTGCTGCATCTCGCCCTGGTGGGCACGCCGAACAGCGGCAAGACCTCGCTGTTCAATGCCCTGACCGGCAGCCGGCAGAAGGTGGCGAATTATCCGGGCGTCACCGTCGAGCGCAAGGAAGGCTTCTTCGTCACTCCCCTGGGACGCCAGGTCTCGCTGGTCGACCTGCCCGGCACCTATTCGCTGCGCGGCCGCAGCCCCGACGAGGAGATCACCCGCGACTTCGTGCTCGGCAAGGCCTCAGGCGAAGCCGTGCCGGATCTCGTGCTGTGCGTGGCCGATTCAACGAATCTGCGCCTGACCATCCGCCTGCTGCTGGAGCTGAAGCGCACCGGGCGGCCGATGGTCCTCGTGCTCAACATGTTCGACATCGCCGCCCGCCGCGGCATCACCGTCGACGTCGAGCGGCTCGCCAAGGAACTCGGACTGCCCGTGGTCACCTCGATCGCGGTGCGCAAGGGCGGCACCGCCGACCTCCTGAAGCTGACCGACGAGATCTCGGCCAGGCTCGCCGCCGAGGCGGAGGCGAACAGCTGGCGCGCGCTCAGCGTCGCCGAGCTGCGCGCCACCCAGCGCGAGGCCGATCGCATCATCGCCGACTGCGTCAGCCTGCCGAGCCGTCCGGACACCTGGACCGCGCGGATCGACGGGATCGTGCTGCATCCGGTCGGCGGCCTCGTCGTGCTCGCGCTGATCCTGTTCGTGATGTTCCAGGCGGTGTTCGCCTGGGCGCAGCCGCTGATGGAGCTGCTCAACTCCGGCTTCGATGCGCTCGGCGAATTCGTGCACGCCACCCTGCCCGCCGGCCTGCTGCAGAGCTTCCTCCAGAACGGCGTGATCTCGGGCGTCGGCAGCGTCATCGTGTTCCTGCCGCAGATCATCATCATCTTCCTGTTCATCCTGCTCCTGGAAGATTTCGGCTACATGGCGCGCGCCGCGTTCCTGATGGACCGCATCATGGGGGGCGCCGGCCTGCACGGCCGCGCCTTCATTCCGCTGCTGTCGAGCTTTGCCTGCGCCATTCCCGGCATCATGGCGACGCGCGTGATCGACAACAAGCGCGACCGGCTGACCACGATCCTGATCGCGCCGCTGATGACCTGCTCGGCGCGCATTCCGGTCTACACGCTGATCATCTCAGCGTTCATTCCGGCGAAGGACGTCTGGGGCTTCATCAACCTGCAGGGCCTCGTGATGTTCGGCCTCTACGCCACCGGCATCGCCAGCGCGCTTGCCGTCTCGTTCCTGATCAAGTTCTTCATGCTGCGCGACTATGCGCCGGCGCCGTTCATGCTGGAGCTGCCGGACTACAAGATGCCGCGGCTGAAATCGATCGCGATCGGCGTCTATACCCGCGCCAAGATGTTCCTGGTGCGCGCCGGCACCACGATCTTCTCGATGATGGTGCTGATCTGGTTCCTGGCTTCGTTCCCGCAGCCGCCGGCGGGCGCCACCGAGCCCGCCATCGATTTCAGCCTGGCTGCGATCATCGGCAAGGCGCTCGAACCGCTGCTCGCCCCGGTCGGCTTCAACTGGCAGATTGCAGTCGCGCTGATCCCGGGCATGGCGGCGCGCGAGGTCGCGGTCGCAGCACTCGGCACCGTCTATGCGATCGAGGGCGGCAAGGAAGCGGCCGAGCAGATCGGCCAAGTGCTGGCGACGAAATGGTCGCTCGCCACCGCGCTGTCGATGCTGGCCTGGTACATCTTCGCCCCGCAATGCGCCTCGACGCTGGCCGTGATCCGTCGCGAGACCGGAAGCTGGACCTGGATGGCGGTGACCTTCACCTACATGCTGGTGCTGGCCTATGCGGCGAGCCTCGTGACCTACAACGTCGCGGTCGCGCTGGGGGCCGGCTAGCAGCCCACCCACCAAAAAATGCGAAAACAACCCCATGCACAGTAGACGGGGCCTGTGAAATCAATGGCTTGCGGGGCGCGCGATAGGGCGTCGGCGGCAATCCGATTGACCCGTCGCCCAAAACAGCGACGACGGCCCGCGAGTGACGGCCGCCTCTGTCGCAAGCGACTGCGTTGGGAGGAACGAAAATGAACTCTGATGCGAACAACATCATTGGATTGTATCGCCGACACGCCACTGCGTGGGCGCGCCTGCGCGGTCGAGATTTGACGGAACGAAAATGGCTCGACCGCTTCATCGCGCATTTGCCCGCGAAGGCCAGGGTGCTCGATATCGGTTGCGGCACCGGAGAGCCGATCGCGCGCTATCTGCTCGAGGCCAGATGTGACGTCACCGGCATCGATGCCGCTCCGGAAATGATCGACATCGCAAAGAGGCAACTTCCCGGCGCGACCTGGCGTGTGTCGGACATGCGGTCTCTGGAACTGAACGAGACATTCAATGGCCTGCTCGCCTGGAACAGCTTTTTCCATCTGGCTCCCGAGCAACAGCGCCAGATGTTTCCGATCTTTGCTCGGCACGCCGCCGATGGTGCCGCGCTGATGTTCACGAGCGGTCCGTCGGCCGGAGAAGCCATCGGAACGTTCGAGCGTGAGCCGCTCTACCATGCCAGTCTCGCGCCGGCGGAATATCGCCAATTGCTCGACAGCAACGGCTTTGACGTCGTCGACCATGTGGTGGAAGACCCGGACTGCGGCCGGCTCACGATCTGGATCGGACGCTTGCGGCAACGAGAGACAGCTTGATCGGCGGAAACATCGCGACGCGGTATCTAGCGACTCCGTCGTTCACAGCTGGAGAGACCTTCCATCAGCGCGGGTTGTCGCGCCCACCGTCCGGGTCGCTCGCCGGATCGGGGATCAGCGTCGCGGGTTCGTCGTAGCCTTGGCGGCTGCTGTAGAAAATCAGGGCCATCAAGCCGACGCCGACGACCAGCGAGAAGACGACACCGAGCACCAGTGCCACATAGCCCGACGCCGGCACTTCCGTATCCGTTCGGGACCAGCCGAGATAGGCCAGTGCGCCGGCGGCGACGAGCAACGCGCCTAGCACCGCGATGACGACCCATCGGGCGAGTCCACCTTGCGATGCGGTCGGCGCCGTCTGATTGCTTGTGTCACTCATGGGCTCACCTGAAGAAGCTTGCGGCGTTTGCCTGATCGGCACGCGTCACGGCGTGGTGGATTTGGTCGCGATCGCATGCAAAGCGCCCGTCAGGCCCATGACGGCAGCGTTCGCCGGCTCGCCGACGCCGTGACGCCCGGCGAGATAGGCGGGGTCGTTGTAAGACAGCCAGGTTGTGCCTTGCTCGTCCTGCCAGACCAGCGCCTTCAGCGGCAGGTCGATGCCGACGGTTTGCGCCTGCTGCATCAACGGCGTGCCGCCCTTGGCGTTGCCGAAGATGATGAGATCGGTCGGCCGCAGCGGCAGGCCGACCGCGGCGGCACCGGCCGCGTGATCGACATGGGCGAACACAGTGAGGCCCTTGGCCTTCACTTCCGTCTCCAGCCGTTTCATCGTTTCCTCGGGCCCGAAACTGCTCTTGATGGTGATGAGTCCGTCTGCGGCCATTGCCTGTGTCTCCCATGAACATGTCGTTGCGATCAGAACGAGGATCCTGATCAATATCGAGAGCTTCATCGCCCGCTCACTTCCTGCGGAACAGCTTGGCGGGATCGAATTCCGGTTGTGGAACGAAGCCATCGCGATTGGGCATCCTGATTTTCGGGAGACTTTCCTTGTCCACCTTGCCGTCGGCGGGAACGATGCCATTGAGGCTCAGGATGTAGGCGGTGACGGCATAGGTCTCGTCGGTGCTGAGCGAGCCCGGGGTCGGATAGGGCATCGCGCGATGGATGTAGTCGAACAAGGTCGTCGCATAGGGCCAGAAGCTGCCGACGGTCTTGACGGGCATGTTCGAGGCAAGCGTGCCTTGGCCGCCGGCCAGACGATCCTTGATGCCGCCCTGGCCGTTGTCGCCGTGACAGGCCGCGCAATTGTCAGCGAAGATCTGCTTGCCCTGCACTGCCGTGCCGCTGCCCTCGGGCAGGCCCTTGCCATCCGGGCCGACGTCGATGTCCCACAATTTGATCTCGGCAGGCGTCGCCGGACGGCCGAAGTCGAACGCCAACGCGGGTGCGGCGAGCAGGCCGAATGTGAGGATACCGGCGAGAATCATCTTGTCATGCGAGAACATTGCGAACCCTCCCGGTCTCGTCGATGCTCCAGGTCTGCTGGGCATTGTAGTGAAACAGGGCATTGGTCCCCATCGCGGCGATGAACGACTGCCGGTCCGGCTGGACGTTGCCCTGCTCGTCGGTCGAGCGGCTGACAATCCTGGTCGGCTTGCCGTCCCAGTCCCAATCCATCTGGAAACGCACCTGCGCCTTGGACAATACCGGCTGAGCCAATTGCGCCTGCTTCCACGTCCGGGCGCCGTCGGTCGAAATCTCGACCTTGGCAATCTTCCCATGACCGCTCCAGGCGAGACCCGAGATGCGGTTATAGCCCGGCTGAATCTGCATCATCCCGGAGGGCTGCGTGATGACCGAATTGGTCTCCATCCGCAGTTGGAATTGCCGTGCCTTGCCGTTCGCGAGCAACTGCGTGTAGCGCGCCGTCTCCCAACGCGTCATCCACGGCGCGTTGCCGAATTTGAGGCGGCGCAGCCATTTGATGTTGAGGTTGCCCTCGAAGCCAGGCATCACCAGTCGCATCGGAAAGCCGTGCGCAGGTCGCAGCGGCTCGCCGTTCTGTCCGTAGGCGACGAAAGCCTCGTTCACGATTTCCTCGGTGAGCGGGATACTGCGGTCGACGCCTGCACCGTCTCCGCCCTCCGCCAGCATCCAGGTCGATCCCTTGTCCTTCGCGACGAGGTCGATCAGGAATTTCAGGGGCACGCCGGTCCACTCGTTGGTGCTGACGAGGCCATGCGTATTCTGCACCGTCAGATCCGGGTCGGCCTTTTTCCAGTTTTCCCATCCGTTGCCGGTGCATTCGATGAACACGATCCGGGTGACCGAGGGCATCCGCTTCAGGTCTTCGACGCTGAAGACCAGTGGCTTCTGCACCATGCCGTGAACGAGCAGCCGGTGCTGCGCGGGATCGATGTCGGGAACTCCGGAATGGCTGCGCTCGTAATGCAGATCGGTCGGCGTGATATTGCCGACCAGCTTCTGGTGCGGCGTCTTGGAGTTGATGGCATCGCTCGGATCGATGTTGCGCTTGCCCGGTGTGGCCTCGGGAATGCGGTCGAGCTTGGCGAAACGGGAACGCTCGCTGTGCGCGCTGAGATCGGCGCCTGGTGCGCGATCAGGAACGTCGGCCAGTGTCTCTGCCCGGGCTACCTCGCTCGCAGCGACCCCCACGAGTCCTGCTGACAAGCCGCCCACAAAGCCACGGCGAGAAACGTCCGCGGATCGTGGCGACCTTTCACTTGATGTCTTGGACGTCATACTATCTCCCGTCGGTCGTCGTGCCTTTTGGAAATTTCGGCCGCTTTCATTCGGTGACTTTGACCGAACGTTGCGCAAATTGCGTGTTAGGTTCTGTTAGAAGCCATGAGGGCCGGTCACCTTGCTTGCGCGACGGCCCAATCGGGAAATATCTGGCGCTCGATGACGGCGTCGTACGCGAGATCGCAACCAACGTCGAAGCCGCTGTCTGATTCCATGGACCACTTCGTCACCGACCGACTGACCGCCGAGAGGCTGAACGAAAGTCACCTCGCCGACCTCGTCGCGCTGCATCAGGATCCCGACGTGTCGCGCTATCTCGGTGGCGTGCGTTCGGCAGAGACAACCAAGGCTTACCTCGACGTCAACATGGCCCATTGGGACCAGCACGGCTTCGGCCTCTGGGCACTGCGAACGCGCGAGGGGGCGTTCGCAGGACGCGCGGGCATCCGCCATATCCTGGTCGACGACGCGGACGAGATCGAGATTTTCTACGCGTTCAAACGCGAATTCTGGGGCCGGGGATTTGCGAGCGAAACCGCGACCGCGTTGACGAAGATCGGGCTGTCACGGCTCATGCTGCCGTCCCTGATCGGCCTCGTCTATGTCGAGAACGGCGCGTCTCGCCGCGTCCTGGAGAAGTTGAACTACCTTCTCGAGCGGAGCACCAACCGTCACGGCGAGGACTTGGTGATCTACCGCATCCGGCGGTGAAAAACGGAGCGGCGGGGCGCACTCGCAGCTCTCAGTCTGAGCGAAGCCCAGCAGGCCCACGGCTTGTTGTGCGGGGTTCGATGGTGGGCACGGCGCAACTGCGCCTTTCCCCTACAAGGCCCTTACCTGAAATATCCCAGCACGAGATCGATGTCCGCGCTGCCGGCGACCGTGCCGTTCAGTTCGGCGTCGATGACGCGGCGGCAGGCGTCGATTGCAGCGTGGTCGCCGAGGTCGTTGGCGGCCTCCAGCACGAGCCAGGCCGCGTCCACCGACGCCTTGTCGGGTGCTCCGCCGCCGAGATCGGCGGTGACGGCGCTGTCGATGTTCTTCTTGCGAACCGCGGTGCCGAATTGAGGCAACATTGCAAATACTCCCCTTTGAATTCCGGGACGATGCTCAGTGCACCTGTTCAGTGGATATGGAGCTCGGGCTGACGGCCGCCTGAGGCGGAATCAGTTGCGGTCTTGCGCGACTGGTAGAACTTCAAGACGCTGCGCGAGGTCTCGATCTTGAGCCGGCCGAAATCGCGCTCGTTGTCGTGGAGCTCGCGCGCCGTGATCAGATGATCCTTGGCGCCGAGGAACAGCAGCGCCATGGTCGTGTCCCAGGAGAAGTCGAGCGCCTTGCACAGCACCAGGATCATCTCGCGGTTGCGGTCCATCATGGCGCGCTCGATCACGTCGACCGGCAGCGCCGACAGCAGCGACAGGCCGATCTGCACCTCGTCGAAGCGGTGCTGGCGCGCATAGTTCGAGATCGAATCCTGATTGAGATTGCCCTGGCGATATTGCGTCGTCACCACGCGCTTGGCGACGAAATAGCTGCGCGAGGATGGGCCGAACTTGGACTGGAGATCGCCGGTGACTTCGGTCACCGAGCTCTGAATCTGCGCCATCATTTCGGGTCGCTCGGTCTCGAGCCGGCGGCGGACGTCTTCCGACGCCTTCGAGATCAACTGCTGGAAGATGTGGCGCGGCACGTCCTTGCGCAGACCAAGCTGCTCGGCAAGGATCGAATCGCCCTCGGCGCGGCGGACCATGTGCAACAGGCCCGAACCGGAGAAGCGCGCGCCCTCGTTTTTGGCAACCGACGTCACCACCTCCTGATCGCCGCGCTTGACCAGCACGTCGGTGACGGCCTCGCCGATCGATTTTCGCTGGGCGATCGCGAGCAGATGGGACTGGCCCTTGGTCATGGCGTTCTCGACCAGCAACTTCTCGTCGAGACGATCGGAGTCGCGCAGCACGGGGCCGGCGACCGCGATCTCGTCGTCGAATGCCAGCTTCTCGATGACGTTGAGCGGAGCCTGATCGCATCCCGACATCAGCTCCGACAGCTGCGCGCGCGCGGCGACCTCGATCTCGTCGGCGAGACGCCCGATGACCTCGCCGAACATGCTGATCTCGTCGTCGCTGTAGCGGCCGGTAATCAGAATGTCGGTCGCATGCCACAACGCTTTTGCCCGGCTTTCGTCGGAGCCGCGCGCGATCGCGTCGTCCAGATCCTGCAGAAGCGTTTTCGCCCCGTTCATGTCGTTCACCCCAGTCCTTCCCAGTTCTTGGCGATCCACCCTGCATGTGCTGGCAGGAGGCCGAATTCCTCTGGGAACAGAGACTAGGGAACAAACGCTGGAATCAGGTAAAGTCGGCTGATCAGTTTTGCTGAGCAGAATTCGTTCAAATGCAAAGGAATGAGTTAGGGGTTACGAAAGGCCGCAGCGCGGGGGTGTGCTGCCTCTCCCGCTTGCGGGAGAGGGCTGGGGAGAGGGTGTCTCAACGACGGACAGTCCCCAAGACGAAAGGGCCCTCACCCGCGCCTGCGGCGCGACCTCTCCCGCAAGCGGGAGAGGTTAAGAGCCCCGCGGCCCAATTCGCGCAAACCTATCCGCCTTACGGATTTTGCGGCGTGAGGACCAGCGGGGGCTTCGGCCTTGGCTTTGCAGGCGCAGGACCCGGGGCAGGTTTCACGTCGATGGCCGGCGGCAGCGGCGCAAGCTGTTGACTGGCGAGCGGCGGGCTTGGCGCGGCGGGCGCCGCTTGCGGGGCCCTCGGCGTCGGCGCGGCTTTCGGCTTCGGCGGCGCGCGGCGCGGATCCTGGCCCGGCAGCGGCACATTGGCCGGCGCCTGCTCCGGCGCTGTATCCACCAGCGTCGGCAGCGCCGCGGTCGCAGGCGGCGGCTCGCCGCGCTCGATGGCGTCGAGCCTGCGCGTCTCGCGGTCGATGGTGCGCACCGCCAGCCATGACGACAGCGGCGCGAGGTCGATGGTGCGATTGAGCTTGTCGGGAGGGCCCGCCGCGAACAGCTGGATCTCCGGCGGGGCGCCGGAGAGCCCGGTCATGATCGGCGTCAGGCTGGCGCGGATGTCGGCCTGGTCAGCAGGAATGTCGTAGCCGCCGGAGACGATGGCACGCGCGTTCTTCGCTTCCAGCGGCGTCGCGCCGACGCGCAACCGTCCGTCGCGGATCGTGAACGGGATCTGCGCCGAGGCGACTGAGATCGGCGCGGCGGCAAGAGCGGGCTCCACCAGTTGTCGCAATCGGTTATCGTCGCTGACCTGGCCGCCGTCGCTGGCGCGGATCGCGATCTCGAAAGCGCGCGGATTGAGGCCGCCGATTTCCGCGGAGTCCAGCGTCACCGTGCCGTTTCCGGCGAGCGCGCCGGTGAGCGCCGCGACGCTGCGGCCCTGGGTGGTCAGCGCCATCTGCACCGAGGCGCGCCCCTTCGGCAGCGCGAGAGCGCGATAGCGCAGCGCCGCCGCATCGACACTGTTCAGCTCGATGCGCGTGTTCAAGGTCAGGCCGTTGGCGCCGTTGCGGGCGTCGAAGCTCGCCGACATCTCGCCGCCACCGAGGCTGCCTTTCAGGGCATCGAGCGCGAGCGCCTGGCCGTCGCTCCGGATCGTGCCGCCGAACGGGCGCAGCTCGATGCCGCCGGGCAACATGCCGCGCAGCGCCTGGAAGGCGATGCGGCCACGCCAGCCGCCCAATAATCCCGCGCTCAGCGGCTCGCCGGACTCATGCCCGGCCGCCCCGATCGCCACTGCGAGCGCCGGCACGAGATCGACTGTATCGAGGCCGACTTCGCCGTCGACGCTCTTCTCCGGATCCAGCGTCACCGCCAGATGACCGCGCAAATGCGAGCCGGCCGCATTGCCGTCGAGATCGTCGAAGGTCAGGCGGTTGCCCGATAGCCCCACACGTGAGGACAGGCTGACGGCCTGCATCGATTTGTCGGCCGGGCTGGTCCCGAACAGCGGCGCCAGATTGGCGTTGCGCACGCGCAGGTTCACGCTGGCTTTCGGCTCCGACAATTCGACGTTGCCCTGCGCATCGGCATCCAGCCCGCCTCCGCTGATCTTTGCGTTCAATTGCAACGGCCGCCGCCATGCCCCGGTCAGCTTGCCTTCGAATTGCGAAGCGCCCTCGCCTGCGGCCACCACGCGATCGAGCCCGAGCAGCGCCAGCAGCACACCGGCCTGCGGCGTCGACAATTTCGTGTCCAGGGTGAAGTCGCTGTTGCGCAATTTGTCGATCTCGACGCCATTGACGGCCGCCGCCGGCATCTGTGCCGCCAGCGTCGCGGTCGCCTTGAGCTGCGGCGCGTCGAGATCGAGCACGGCGCGGGCGTTGCTGCGATCGGCATGCTCGGCATTCCCGTCGAGGCTGAGATCGAGCTTGAGGCGGGTGGCGCCTGGTAATGACGGCATGGCATCGAAGCGGGCCCGCACCGCAGGCGCAAACGGCTCGATCAAAGCGGTGAGCTCGCGCAGCGAATTGGCCGAGGATTTCAGCGCGAGCTTGCCGGTGGCTTTGCTGCGGTCGAAGCTGCCGCTCGCCTCGGTGGTCACGCCGCTGGCCTGGCCGAAGCGCAGCTGCTCCAGCGAGAGCGATGCGGGGCCGTAACCGAGCTTGGCCGCGAACGGCTGCAGCGTCTGGCCGGCGGAGATCGCGCGGCCGATATCGAGCGAGAGCTTTGCCTCTTCCGGCCACTCGCCGTGCGGTCCCGCCAGCGCGCGGACGAAGCTTGCGGCGGCGTCGAGGTCGAGCCGGTCGGCCTTCAGCTCGGCATCGATCCGCGACCCCTTGCTCGCGCCTGTCTGCACGAAGGCGAGGCGGCCCTCGACCGCGCCGCCTTCGATGTCGGCTTTCAGCCTGTCGATGGCGAGATGGTTGGCGGCGATCGTGACGTCGCCGGCGAGGCGCAGCGGCCGCGTGCTGCGACGGGTGATCTCGCTGCGGCCCTGCAGCCAGGCCACCAGCGCGTCGGGATCGGAGGATTCGACGCTGAGGCGGCCGCTGAAACTGTCGGCCCCCGGTGTTGCGCCGTTGAGCGAAAGCTGCGTCATGCCGGGGGCGCGCAGCTCGAGCCGCTGGAAGGTCCAGGACCGTCCATCGGTCTGCAGCTCTGTTGTGATGTTCTGCAGCGGACGGCCGCCGAGCATGATCTGGTCGGAGTTGAATTCGATCTGCGCCGGGATCGGCGCCTGCGGGATGGCAGCCAACCCCGCGCGCAGTGCCGGCAGGATGCGGAGCGGTTCGGCATCGTCCTTGCCCGTGAGCTTGTCGGCATCGACCTGGCGCGCCGACAGCACTGCACGCAGCAGCGGCGAGGCGCCGAACCTGATGTCGCCGACGCCGCCGAGCTTCAGCGCATTGTCTTCAGCGCCGAAGCTCGCGTCGATCTGCTCGAACTTCGCGCCGGCCGGGTCCGCCTTGAGTTTGGTCGTGAGCTTCCACGGCGTCGGACCCGCCTCGCCCGCCTTCTTGACCGCCGGCACCGCCAGCGTCAGCGCACCGTCGAATTTCGGCAGGCGATTGTCGAAGGCGAGCACGCCTTCGAGGTCGGCGAGGATGGCGCGCTCGCCAGGATCGATGTTCAGGTGAAGACGGGTCGCATTGCCGTCGGCGCTCGGACCGGAGGAGACGCGAAAGGGATAGCGCACTCCATTGGCGGTGAAACGGCCGTCGCCGCGCACCGAGCCCGCGAGCGAGCGGACGTCGCCGGAGAAGGCGATGTCGTTCAGCTCCAATGTCGAGCGGCTGGCGGCATCGTGCAGCGCGATGCGGCCGGTGAGATTCAGACGCTCGATGGCGAGCGAGGCCAGATTGAAGGTGCCGCTCGCGGTGGAGGGCAAGTCGACCCGTCCCCTCGCATCGAGGCCGAGATCGACAGCCATGCCGCCCACCGAAAGCTCGGTGGCACGCCATTCGCCGCGCATCAGGGAGCTGAGGCTGAATTCGACATCGAGCTTGTCGGCGCGCAGGCGGCCGAGATCGTTGTTGCCGCCGAAGGTGACCTGGCGCAACCGCAGCGTCGGCGCCGGCAGCAGCCGTGCGTCGAGCTCGCCTGCGACCCGCACCGGCACGCCGATGATCTTGCCAGCCTCTGCCTCGAACTGGGGCCTGAACTGGTTCCAGTCGACGTAGTAAGGCCCGATCAGCGCGGCCAGCAGCGCAATGATGAAGGCAATCGCCAATCCGAGCAGCGTCGTCTGCACGGGTCTCCCCTCGGCCAAGCCGGCACCCGGGCCAAACCTTGACCAGGAAGGTTTCAGGCGCGCCGGAACAGCCCCTTATATAGGGGGAAGTATGGCGAAGTCACAGCGACTGTTGCGCGCGGAGGTTAATGCCGGGCCGCCTACCAGCTCGCCGGCAGCCGCTTCAGGCCGCGCAGCACGAAGGTCGGCCGCCATTCCGGGTTCTCCACGTCGTCGATGCGCAGCTCGGGCAGCCGCCGCAGCAGCGTGGCAATGGCAATCTCGGCCTCGATGCGCGCCAATTGGGCACCCAGGCAGAAATGGATGCCGCCGCCGAACGACAGCGGCTTCACATTCTGGCGGGTGACATCCAGCCGGTCGGGCCTGTCGGGATAGACCGCGGGATCGCGGTTGGCCGAGCCGAGCAGGCACAACACGCTCTCGCCCTTCGGGATTCGCTTGCCGCCGAGATCGTCGATCTCCTCCAGCGCGACCCGGCCGGTCATCTGGACCGACGAATCGTAGCGCAAGAACTCCTCGATCGCGCCTTCCATCAGCTCGGGGCGGGCCTTGAGCAGCGCAAGCTGGTCCGGATTGCGGTGGAGCGCCAAAAGGCCGTTGCCGATCAGGTTCACCGTGGTCTCGTGGCCGGCGCCGAACAACAGGATGATGTTGGCGGTCAGTTCCTCATTGGTGAGCTTGTTGCCGTCCTCCTCGGCCTGCACCAGCTGGGTGGTGAGATCGTCCCCGGGGCTGCGGCGGCGCAGTTCGAAAAGCTGCTGGAAATACATCTGCGCCATCAGGTTGCCCTCGTTGCCCTTCTTGATCTCCTCGGGCGTGAGGGGCACGGGGTCGAGCAGCCGCCCGCCGTCGCGCGAGCTCTTGTAGAAGACCTCGCGATGGTCCTCGGGGATGCCGAGCATCTCGCAGATGATGGTCACCGGCAGGCGGAAGGCGAAGTCCTCGATCAGGTCCATGTGTCCGCGATCGATCACGGCATCGATGGCCTGGTCGACGATCGCCTGGATGCGCGGCCGCATGTCCTCGACCCGGCGCGCGGTGAACGCCTTCACGACGAGGCCGCGCAGGCGGGTATGGTCGGGCGGATCGGCCTGCAGCATCCAATGGCTCATGCTGCGGAACACCGGTTCGTCCATGATCGTCTCGCCATAGCGGCGTGTCGTGCGCTCGACGAAATCCTTGCCGAAGCGCTTGTCGCGCATCACGAGGCTGACGTCGGCGTGGCGACTGGTGACGAACTGCCCGAACGGGGTCACGTGGACCGGATCGAGCGTGCGCAGCCGGTCGTAATGCGGATAGGGATCGCGGATGAAGTCCGGCGAGAGCGGGTTGAACAGCGGTCCGCCGCCGGCGCCTTGCACGTGCTCGTTCATGGTGACCTCTGATCGGTTGCCGATGACACGAATACGCCGATCGCAGCCCCACTGCCCGGCGTAACCATCCCTGAATTTATCAACTCGATACATTGTTGTATCGAGTTGCATTCTGCCCTAACCTGGTCCGATGTCAAGGGTGAGAACCAGACCGACCAGGGACGACACGCGTGACAAATTGTTCGAGGCCGCCGCGCGCGTGTTCGAGCAGGACGGCATCGGCGGCGCCAGCATCGAGGCGATCGCAGCGGCGGCGGGCTTCACCCGCGGCGCGTTCTATTCCAACTTCAAGAGCAAGGACGAACTGATCATCGCGATGCTCGAGGATCATGTCGAGCAGTCGATCCGGCGCAACCTCGACATCCTCGCCCAGCACGACAATCTCGACGACTTCATCGCGGCGTTGAAGGCGATGGACCGCAGCCGGCAGGACCCGCTCGGCCGCGCACCGCTGCTGCACATGGAGATGATCCTGTTCGTCGCACGCGCCGAGAAGCGCCGCCCCGAACTCGCCAAACGCCTGCGCGCCCGGCGCAAGCTTGTTGCCGACATCGTCGAGGCGACGCTGAAGAGCAACGGCAGAGGCGACAATCTGAACCCGCCCTGGATGGCCTCCGTCGTGCTGGCGCTGGAAGACGGCTTTCGCCTGCACCGGCTGATCGATCCCGAGACGACGCCGGCGGACAGCTTTCTGCGGGCGATCACGGATTTGCGGCGGAGGACGGGGCTGGCGTCGGATTAGACGCGCTGGGCACGAACAAGCGGATCGCGATATTTGTCGCAGGATCGGGCAAGGCACGCCCGCTTTGGGAAAGAAGCTCGTTCCGCCCTGCGCGACAAACGAGCGCCATCGTTCGAACCCGGGGGTTCGTCCTGCCTCAGTTCCCCAGCGGCGCTGCCACGCCGACGTCTCTCGTCGATGCCCTGATGGCGGTTGCCGGGCTTCCGCCAGGGTCGCGCGCGAGCTTTTCCTGGGGCCAATGCGTTCGCGGCACCTATGCCCCGTCGCATCTAGCCGGGGAGATCACCAAATCCCGCAGCTTCACCAGGCCGTCCCGGGTGCTGGCGCGGTTTGCGGCCGACGGCTGCGGCCCTTCCGCCGTGGACATTGGCGCAAGCTCGCTGCGCGGCTTCAGCTTCCGGCTCGGCAGCGGGGATCAACGCTCCGAGATCTTCACCCAGAGCGTCCCGGTTCATTTTGCCAGAACGCTCGACCAGATGCTGGCGTTCATCCGGGCGCGCATGCCGGGACCGGACGGCAGGCCTGACACGGCGCAGGTCGAGGCATTCTCCGCCGCCAATCCCGAAACGCTGCGTCAGGCGAGCTACCTTGCTGCGCATCCGCCGCCCGCGAGCCTTGCGTGCACGACCTATTGGGGCGTGCACGCCTTTCCCGCGACGAACACAAAGGGCGAGACACGGTTCATCAAATTCAAGGTCGCGCCGGTCGGCGAAGAAGCCCGACCGCCCGCCAACGCGGCCACATCCGGGTCCAGCAGCTTTCCGCGCGGCGAACTCGAAGCCCGGATCGGCGCACGCGATGTCAGGTTCAGCGTGATGGCGCTGCTGGACCAGCCCGGCGACCCCGTGATGGATGTGACCTGCCGTTGGCCCGACGAGGATGCGCGCGAGGCGGTACGCCTCGGAACGATCGTGATAACGGGCACGGAATCGGACGAGGCGTGCGACGGGTCAGCGTTCAATCCGGCCAATCTCGCCGAAGGCATCGGCCATCCGCCGGACGAGATGTTTGCAGCGCGTAGCGCCGCCTATGCCATCGCTCAGGCAGGACGCCGTTGAGCCGAACAGCGAGCGCACAGGCTCTTGCACAGGTTCTTGCACAGGTTATTGGAACGGCTCTTGGACGCGTGATCAGATTTCGCTTTCCGACGCGCCCCGCGCCTCGCGGCGCCACAGTCCCGGGCTGATGCCGACGATCGAGGAGAAGACCCGGGTGAAGTGGCTTTGATTGGCGAATCCGGCCGAGATCGCAATCTCCGCCACGGCAGGTCGCGCACCGTCATCAATTGCTTGGCCGTGTCCACGCGCTGGCGCAGCAGCCATTGGTGCGGCGGCAGGCCGGTGGAGATGCGAAACGCACGCGAAAAATGACTGACGGAGAGATCGAATTCGGCTGCGATCTTGTCCAGTGAGAGCTTTCCGCGGAGATCGGATTCCAGCCGTTCGCAGGCACGCTTGACCTGCCATGGGGCAAGGCCGCCGCGCCGGCTCGGCGGCGCTCCGCAATCCGCCGTAGGTCGTCGCAACATGGGCGGTGAGCGCGAGCATCATGTGGTCGATGAAGAGCTGGTTGGCCTCATCAGGCTGGCGCAACGCCGCCAGGAACGACGCGCCGAGATGGCGGATCGTCGTATCGTCATGGCCGACGCCGGGCTGGTAGGCGAGTTCGCCGATTCCTCGCACGCCGCCTTGCCTCGCCATGTCGTCCAAAGCCGAACGAGGCAGATAGAACAACAGGGAATGGAACGGCTTGTCGATCACGTAGCGCGGATCGCGTTTCAGGTCGTAGAGATAGGTCGCGCCGGCCCGGATATCGTTCTTGATCACGCAGCGGCCGCGCTCCCAGCACTCGCAATCGGCGAAATCGCGGAATTTCAGGCCAACGAGATAAGCGTCCTCCGAGGGCATCGAATCGGAAAGACGCGGCATGGGATGGTCGTCCCGCGTTTCGGTGACGGCGAGCTCGGCGCTGCGCAGCGAACGCGTGACCAGCGTTGGCGGCGCATCTTTCAGATGCAGAAACCGTTCGACGTTCTGCGCGAAGGCAGCTGCGTGTGCCATGGACATAAATCTCGCGTGAGAGGAGACTTGGGAGCGCGGCGCCATCGCCAAATCACGCCCGATTATCCGACATCGCCAAGCGACGGTCCAGACCAGCGCGTCCGAGCGACAGCCGTGTGACGGTCCGCCGCGCCTTTCGTCTTAGACTGCTTTTAGCAAGCAATTACAAAGGGCTTGGACGCTTCTCGCGTGATCGTTGTCCAATGCTCCCTCAGGGGCATCACCGGCTCATCGTGCAATTGTGAAAGCGCGCGCCGGCTTGGAGCAGGATCGGACAAAGCATCACCGCTTCAGGAAATACGCAGATCCTTCGCAGTGCATAGAACCGCGTCAAGACAAAACGAAGGAGCTTTCAAGATGAACCAGACGATCCGTAACACTGAGGAGACGAACATGAACCTGCACAACACCACACGCCCCGGCGGACCGGGGGCTCAAGAGCTGGTTCCTTCGCGCTACGCGCTGAAGATCGGCGAGATCGACGTGATGGTGATCAGCGACGGCGTGCTCATGCTGCCGGGCGCGATGCTGGCCCACAACGCCGACCCGGCCGTCCGCGCAGCGTGGCTGAAGGACATGTTCCTGCCGCCGGATGCTTTCGATTGGGCGCTGAACGTGGTCGTGGTGCGCAGCGGCGACCAGACCATCCTCGTCGACGCCGGACTGGGATCCGACCCCGACCTGCACTTGCCCCGCGCCGGCCAGTTGAGCAAGCGACTGGAAGCCGCCGGTATCGATCTCGAGTCCGTGACCGACGTGGTGCTGACGCATATGCACATGGACCACATTGGCGGGCTGCTCGTCGACGAGGTGAGGGAGCGGCTGCGGCCGGACCTGCGCATCCACGTCGCAGCTGCCGAGGTCAAGTTCTGGGAGGCGCCCGATTTCTCCCACGTCTCGATGCCGCCGGGATTCCCGGACGCGCTTCGGGCAACCGCCAAGCGGTTCGCGAAGGAATACCACAACCAGCTGCGTACCTTCGAGGACGAGCATGTGGTGGCGCCGGGCGTGGTGGTCACGCGCACCGGTGGCCACACCCCCGGGCATAGCGTGGTCCGCCTGACATCCGGCGACGATCGGCTGACATTCGCCGGCGATGCCGTGTTCACTGTCGGGTTCGACCACCCCGACTGGTTCAACGGCTTCGAGCACGATCCCGAAGAGGCGGCCCGTGTCCGGGTCCGTCTTCTGCGGGAGCTGGCAGCGAACGGAGAGCTCCTCGTCGCCACGCACATGCCGTTCCCGTCAATCGGGCGGGTGGCGGTCGACGGCGACCACTTCCGCTGGGTGCCAGCCTTCTGGGACTACTGACCGCTCGTCGGGTAGAACCGAACCGGGGTGCGACTCACCGCATGAGTGGGTTCGCACCCTGCTTTCGACGCTGTCCCTACGCCGACCGCCTCACGGCATCATTCCCCACCGCGGCGACGTCCAGCCGCCCCAGCATCGCCCTCGCCTGCTCGGCGCAGTGCTCGATCAGCCAGCGCTCGAACGCGACGGGAGGAAGTGCGGGGGCGTAGAGGAAACCCTGCACGACGTCGCAGCCGAGTTCGGCCAGGGTCTTGCGCTGGCCCTCGGTCTCGACGCCTTCCGCGACCACGGTCATGCCGAGACCCTGGCCGACGCGCACCACCGCGGTGGCGATTGCAACCGCGCCGGCATCACGCTCGATGTCGCGCATGAAACTGCGGTCGATCTTCAATTCGCGAATCGGCAGATGCGCAAGGCGGCTGAGGCTTGAATAACCGGTGCCGAAGTCGTCGACCGAGAGGCCGACGCCGAGCTCGCGGATCGCGTTCATCGTCTCCAGCGCCGCGACGCTGTCATGCATGAAGGCGCCTTCGGTGATTTCCAGCATCAAGGCGTCCGCCGGCAGATCGTATTCGGCAAGGACGTCCTTGAGCCGCGCGGCCAGCGTGACGTTGCGGAAGTTGATCGGCGACAGATTGACCGAGACGCAAGGAATGTCCAGTCCGGCGCGGCGCCAGCTCGCCATCTGCCGGCAGGCCTCGCGCACCGACCAAAGGCCGATCTGTTCGATCAGGCCGCACTCCTCGGCGAGCGGGATGAATTTTGCCGGCGAGACGTCGCCAAGCAAGGCATCGTGCCAGCGCGCCAGCGCCTCGACGCCATGGATCGCGCCGTCGCAGCTGCGAATCTGCGGCTGGTATCTGAGGGTCAGCGTCCCTTCCGCGATGGCGCGGCGGAGTGCTGCGATCAAGGCCAGGCGCTGCTCGGTGAGCCCGTTCATCTCCGCGCTGAAGATACGATGGGTCGAGCGCCCCGCCTGCTTGGCCATGTACATGGCGGCGTCGGCCTGCTGCATCAGCGTGTCGATGTCGGTGGCATGATCGGGATAGAGGCTGATGCCGATGCTGACCGACATCGGCATCAGCTTCGAGCCGATCCGCAGGGGCGCCGCGAGCGCTTCGGTGATCCCGGACGCGACGCGATCGGCGGCCTCGGCGTCACGCTGCGGGAGCAGGATGACGAATTCGTCGCCACCGAGCCGTCCCAGCATGTCCTCGGGTCCGATCTGCTCGCGCAGGCGCTGGGCGAGCTGGATCAGCAGCTCGTCACCGGCGGCGTGGCCGAGCGTATCGTTGACGTCCTTGAAATGATCGACGTCGAGGAAGGCCAGCGCGACGTGACTGCCGTGCGGGCAGGCATCGATCGCCGTCGTGATCAGGTTGCGCAGCTGCGCGCGGTTCGGCAGGCCGGTGAGAATGTCGTGGTAGGCGAGCCGCGCGATCTCGGCGCGCGCTTCCTTGCGTTCGATGGCGAAGGCGCCGAGATTGACGCAGGCATCGACGATACGCCGGTGCCATTTGCTCGGCGCGCGCGGTTCGCGGAAGTAGAAGGCGAAGGTCGCTATGACCCGGCCGTCCTTGGCCTTGATCGGCGTCGACCAGCAGGCGCGCAAGCCGATCGCGAGCGGCATTGCCTTGTAGGGCTGCCAGCGCGGATCGGTGTCGAGATCCTCGGACAGCACCGGCTTGCCGTAGAAGGCGGCGGTGCCGCAGGAGCCGACATTGGGGCCGATAGCAATGCCGTCCAGCGCGCGGGAATAGTCCTCGGGAAGACTGGGGCCGCCGAGCGGATGAAGGAGGCCCGAGGCATCGACGTGGAGCAGCGAGCAGACGACATCGGGCGCGATCTCCTCGACGCGACGGCACAGCCTGTCGGCGATGTCCGTGATCGGAACTTCGTCCGCGAGCGAGCTCATGATGAGCTGCTGCAGCGACCGCAGCTGCTTGGTCTCGGTGATGTCTTCGATCAGCGCGAAGATGTGCTTGACCCGGCCCCTCGTGTCGCGGAAGGCATCGATCCGGGCGCTGACCCAGATCTCCTCGCCGTCCTTGTCATACGCCAGCACTTCGGCTTCGCCGCGGCGGCCGCCACGCCTCAGCCGCCTGATGAGCTTGGCGATGGCCCTGCGATCGGTGTGCCGGCCGGCAATCAGCTCGCCTGCGCGCCGGCCCTCGGCCTCCGCGTTGGTATAGCCGAACAAGGTCGTGAAGGCGGAATTGACGTAGACGATGTTCTGCTCGGTATCGCTGATGATCACCGCCCGGTTGGTCTGGTCGGAGACGGCGTGGAGAAGTCCGATCCTGACGCGGCGCTCGGCGTCCATGGTGACGTCGCGGGCAAACACGATGTAATGATCGGCGCCGTCGATTTTCACGGAAGACAGTGCGATGCCCGCCCTGATGCGGCTACCGTCGCGGCGCACGAGACTGATCTCGTCCCGGAGATCGGTCACCGGAGCGGGCGGAAAGCCCTTGAGGGACAGAATTGCGGCATCGCGCCCCAGCACGTCGGTGCGCGGCAGCTTCCAGATGCGCTCAGCGGCGGCGTTGAAATGCGTGATGCGATGCGCGTTGTCGACGATGACGACGCCATCGTCGGCGCGTTCGAGCGCGGCTCGAAGCACGTCCGGACTTTCAATGAGACAATCAAAGGCGGACATCGTTTGACCCGGCGACATCGGGAGAATACGGCAATCGGCCGACGCTAGCGCTCCGATGGTGTCCAAGACGTTTTCGTCGCCTGACGGCCTCAGGCCAAGGCGCGACATGCTTAACGATCGACAAAAAACGACAACGGAATCTTGATGCGCGCGGAGCCTACGCCGCGCCGGTATCCGTCTGGAGCCTGTGCAGACGGCCGGCCACCGCCCGCACCTTGCGCGGTGCCGCCTGCCAGATCGAGAGCGCCGACAAGCCGCTCATGATCATCGCCACGGCGAAGGCGAGCGTGTAGTCACCGGCGCGATCGTAGAGCAAGCCCGTGACCCACGGTCCGGCCGCACCGCCCGCCAGCGCTGCCAGCATGATCGTGCCGAAGATGCTACCCTGATGCTTGCCCTGGAAAATCTCGAACACCACCGCGCCGATGATCGAGGTGAGGCCGTAGCCGAGCGCGCCCTGGGCGAACACCATCACGTAGACCAGCCACAGCGACGGCTGGAATTTCAGGACCATCAGCGCGGCAAAGCAGATCACAAAGCCGGCGCAACTGATCGCCCACACCCATTCCCGCCCAATCCGGTCGGAGACATGGCCGAGCAGGATCTGGCCGGGAATGCCGAGCAGGCTGACCATGCCGAGCGCCCACACCGCGACACCGGGACTGAAGCCGATGTCGAGCAGGAACTTGGTCTGGTGCACCTGTACCGCGTACCAGATGTAAAGGCCGCAGAAATAGCCGAGCGCGATCCACCAGAAACGCGCGGTCGCCATCGCGCGTCTCAGCGTCCAGTCGGTCCCGACCCAGACGGAATCGACGACGTTGGAGATCGGCTGCGCCGCACCCGCAGCCGGGACGGCATCGCCGTCCGGCTCGAGGCCGATGTCCTGCGGGCGCTTGTGCAGCAGCAGATTGACCGGCGCCAGCACGACCAGGATGAGCAGGCCCATCGCGGTGCAGGCGGTGCGCCAGCCGGTCTGCTCGATCATGTGCTGCACCCATGGCAGCAACGTCACCGAGCCGATGCCGACGCCGGCGAAAGCGATGCCGATGGCGAAACCGCGCTTGCGGATGAACCAGTTCGGCAGGAACAGCGACTGGCCGGAATAGCCTAGACACACCGAGCCGGCACCGACCATGACGCCAATGGTGACATAGAGGTGCCAGGGCTCGCTGGTGAGCGGCGCAAGCAGCAACCCGCCGCCCATCAACACCACGCCAAGCTCCATCACTGCGCGCGGGCCGGCGCGGTCCATCAGGCGGCCGATCAGCGGGCTGACGAAACCCGACACCACGAAACCAAAGGAGAAGGCGCCCGCGGTGACGCCGCGCTCCCAGCCGAATTCGGAGATGATGGGAGGAAAGAACAGTGAGAAGGCTGTGCGCGCGTTGACACCGATGGCCATGGTGACGAAAGTCACGGCGACCACGACCCAGCCGTAGAAGAACGGAAGCCGCATGTTTTTTTGTTTCATCCCTGGACGGTCCTACCGACCATCCGGGGATGCCCGGGTCAAGCGAATTCCGCGCCTGCCCGTCGGACGAGATGCACCAGGACGCGCTCAGGCGGCATCGCGCCGTGAAGGGTCGGCGGGCGTATCGAACAGGATCCGCTCGATCGGCTGCGGGCGGCCGAACAGATAGCCTTGCGCGAAATTGACGCCGAGCGCCTTCAGCCGCTCGAACTCCTCGCGGGTCTCGACGCCCTCGGCCGTAACCGACATGTCCAGCCCGCGCGCCAACGTCACGATCGCGGAGATGATGGCGGAACTGCGCGGCTGATGGATGAGATTGCGGATGAACGACTTGTCGATCTTGATCTTGTCGAACGGAAACGCGGTCAGATAGCTCAGCGACGAATAGCCGGTACCGAAATCGTCGAGCGCGAGCTCGATGCCCAGTTGCTTCAACCGTTGCATGAAGGCGTGGTTCTCGACCCCGCGCTCCAGCAGCACGGATTCCGTGATCTCGATCTCCAGCCGTTGGGGCGGCAGGCCGGAATCGGCGAGCGCCGCGCAGATCATCTCGAACAGCTCGGCCTCCTTGAACTGGATCGGCGACAGATTGACGGCGACCGAGAGATCCGATGGCCAGCCGGCCGCGTCCGCGCAGGCGCGGCGCAGCACGAATTCACCGAGCGGCACGATCAGCCCGGTTTCTTCAGCAAGCGGAATGAACTGATCCGGCGGGATCAACCCGCGTGTCGGATGCCGCCAGCGCACCAGCGCCTCGAAGCCGCGCCGCGCGCCGCTCAGCGCGTCGACGAACGGCTGGTAGTGCACCTCGAGCTGGCACTGCGCGATGGCGTCGCGCAGATCCCCCTCCAGCGTGTTGCGGGCCTCCAGCTCGGCCGACATCGCCTCGTCGTAGATGGTGAAACAGTTGCGGCCCGCCGATTTCGAACGATAGAGCGCAAGGTCCGCCTTTTTCAGGAGCTGCTCTTGATCGCGGCCGTGATCCGGTGCGATGGCAATGCCGATGCTGGTGCCGATCTCGACGCGGTGTCCGGGCAGCAGGAATGGTTCGGTCAAGAGCTTGGCGATCCGCGCCGCCAGCTCGGTCGAGCAGGTGCGCTGATCCTGGCATCGCTCCTGGATGACGGCGAATTCGTCGCCGCCGAGCCGTGCCAGCACGTCGCCGGCGCGCACGGCGGATTTCAGCCGCTGCCCCACCTGGCGGAGCAGCGCGTCGCCGGCGCTGTGGCCGAGCGAGTCGTTGACGTTCTTGAAGCGGTCGAGGTCGAGCATCAGGATCGAGAAGGTCGGCCCACCGTCTTCCAGCCGGCCATTGAGCTCGTCGAGCCGGGCGAGGAAGAAGGCGCGATTCGGCAGCCCCGTCAGGATGTCGGTCTGGGCGAGTTCCAGCACCCGCCGATTGGCCAGCGACAGCCGTCGCGAATTGCGGCTTGCGAGCATGAGATAGGTCGACAGCGACAGAGTCAGCAGCAAGCCGACGATCAGCACCGCGCACGCGCGATCATAGGTCGTCTCCAGCGGACCTCCGGCGGTCGGAACCGCCCGCACCTGCCAATCGGTGTCGCCGATCTTGAGACTGCCCGACCAGTGCAGCGCCCGGGCGACGTCCCGCATCGACTGTGGCGCCGAGGCCGCCGAGGAATAATCCGGCAGCATCTGCTCCAGGCTGACGATCTGCGCTGCGAAGGGCGGGTAGACGTTCATGCTGACCGCGGGGCTTGCCCCGGTGGTGACGCGAACGGCCTGAATCAGCAGCGGCAGGTCGAAGATGCCGACCACGAAGCCGGCCAGATTGCGACGCCGGTCCGCGACCGTCTCGCGCGACGTCCCCTTGGCGTAGACGGGAATGGCAACGAGTACGTCGGGCAGCCGCCCTCCCTCCCGCGGTTCGAACAGGCGGGTGCGAATGGCCGCGACCTTGTCGTCGTCGCGCGCGCGCTCGAGAACGGCGCGGCGCTCCGGGACCGTGGCGTAATCCATGCCGTAGACCTGCGAGGTCTTCGGCTGGGTCGAGTAGAACACCGGAAAATATTCATCGCTCTGCGGCGCGGTCGCGAAGCGCTCACCCTGCAGCGATTTGATGCGATAGCCGGAGATGCCGTCGCTGATCGCCGCGGTCTCGTATTCGGCGCGCTCCTTGCGGTTGACGCGCGGCAGCCAGGCGATGCGCAGCATGCCGGGATGGCGCTCGAACAGACGCGCACTGAAGGTCTCGAACTCGCTACGGGTGACTTCGTCATTGGTCGATTCGAACAGGGTGCGCAGCGCGACGAGCCTGGAGATGTATTCGCCCATGCCGTTCTGCATGACGATGGCTTCGGTCTCGGCCGCGTTCTCGAACTCGATCCTGTTGACCCGATCTTCCCACCGCGCCACGGCGGCCGCGCCCGCCACCGAAAACAGCAGACCGATGCCGACAGCGACGAGCGCAGGGCGATAGAGCCCGAGCAGCGGCGCGGCACGCCACCATCCGGTCATCCCCCTCCGATCCTGATCATTCCGATCGCGATCGCCCATCTTGCAGCCGCCATCCCCTGTCTGCGACCCGAACCTCTGGTTGAGGCACCGGCGACCCTATCGGAACAAGACCGCGGTTAAGAACTGCACAATTTCGGAACCCGAGCATTCCGCAATGCGCGAATTAGTTAATGAAGTCTCCGAATGATCCGGGGTTGTGGAAATAAGTTGCCGGTTTTCCCCGGAGTCTTACGGACCGTCCGTGCGGCGCGGAGTTAGCGTCCTGTTCAGCCTCGCAGACCTATCGTTCCTGAAACTGCATCCAGCATCCGGCAACCATTCTCATGACACCATCGCGATCCGCGAGCTACGTCGCCTTGACCGTCGCATTGCTGGCCGCAGCGATGCTCCCGGCGAACGCCGACGAGGCCGGCGTCAGCGAGGATGCGATCCTGTTCGGCCAGGCCGCCGCGCTGGAGGGCCCCTCCTCCGCGCTCGGACGGCGCATGCGGCAAGGCATCGTCGCGGCCTTCACCGAGATCAACGCCAAGGGCGGCGTCCACGGCCGCAAGCTCCAGCTCATCAGCCGCGATGACGGCTACGATCCCGACCATTCGGTGGCGCAGACGCTGCACCTGATCGAGGACGACAAGGTGTTCGCGCTGATCGGCGCGGTGGGCACGCCGACCGCGATGGCGACAATTCCGATCACCAGCGCCAGGAACGTTCCCTTCATCGGCCCGTTCAGCGGCGCCGAATTCCTGCGCGACCTCGAACTTGCAAACGTCGTCAACATCCGCGCGAGCTATGGTGCCGAGGCCGAGGCGTGGATCAAGCACCTCACCGAGGATCGCCACTTCACCCGCATCGGCATCTTCTACCAGGACGATTCCTTCGGCCGCGATGGCCTGACCGGCGTCAAGCGCGCGCTCGCCAAGCGCGGCCTCGAGCTCGCCGCCGAAGGCACTTTCGAACGCAACACCCGCGCGGTCACGGCCGCCTGGCGAATGATCAAGCGCGCCGAACCCGAGGCCATCGTGATGGTCGGGACCTATGGGCCCTGCGCCGAGTTCATCAAGCTCGCGCACCGCAGCGGCTTCCATCCGACCTTCGTCAACGTCTCCTTTGTCGGCGCCAATGCGCTGGCCAGGGAGCTCGGCCCCGAGGGCGAAGGCGTCATCGTCTCGCAGGTCGTGCCGTTTCCGTGGGATCGCTCGCTCAAGCTCGTCGACGACTACCAGGCGGCGCAGAAGGCGTTCGATCCGACGCTGACACCGGACTTCGTGTCGCTGGAGGGCTATCTCTCCGGCCGCCTCGCGGCAGCAGCGCTGGAGAAAGCCGGGCCGAACCCGACGCGCGCAAACCTGCTCCGCGCCATCAACGATGTCGGCCGCTTCGACATCAGCGGCACCGCCGTCACCGTCGGAATGCGCATGATCGACACGCCACCGAAGGTGTTCTTGACGGTGATCCAGAAGGACGGGACGTTCAGGCCGGTGGACCGGCTTTAAGGCCGCGTCACGGCCGCCGCGTCCAGCGGTCGGCGTTCACCGCTCCCGGCGGGACTTCGCCTTTGACGATGGCCTCGACCTGCCGCACGGTTTCCAGCGACTGATATTCGATCGCCTGCGGCGTCAGCCCGCCGACATGCGGCGTCGCGATGACGTTGGGAAGCTTCGCCAGCTCGGGCGTCGGCATCTGATCGGGCGCGCGGCCGACATCCATCGCCGCGCCGGCCATGCGACGCTCCAGCAGCGCGCGCGCCAGCGCCGCCTCGTCGACGAGATTGCCGCGCGAGAGATTGATGAAGACCGCATGCTCCTGCATGCGCCCCAGCGCCGCCTCGCCGATCAGATTTTCGGTCTGCTCGTTGGCGATGGCGAGACAGACGACGTAGTCGGACGCAGCGAGCAGCTCGTCGAGGCTGACGTGCCTGATCGCGCTGTCGCCGACGGTGGCGAAGGGATCGGAGACCAGCACCTCCATGCGCAGTACTTTTGCGACCTCGGCCAAATAGCGGCCGATGCTGCCGTAACCGATGATGCCGATTTTGCTGCCGGCAAGCTGGCGGCCCATCCGCGCCTCAGGTTTGCGGCCGGCCTGGTAGGCCGCGGTTGCCCGCGAGACGCCGCGGGAGAGATCGACCATGAAGCCGAGCGCGAGCTCGGCGACGGCCTGCACGAAGCCGGGCCCGGCGCGGGTCACGAGCACGCCGGCCTTCGAGGCCGCCTCCACATCGATATTGCGGATATCGACGGCACAGCGGACGAACGCCCGCAGGCGCGGCAATTGCGCAAAGATCTCGCCGCGACCTTCCGTCATGCGATCGGCGACGATGATGTCGGCATCCTGCGCAGCGCGCACAAGGCTGGCCGCGTCCAGGGTTTCATCGCTCTCGTGCAGGATGACATCGGCGGCCGCGCGCAGGCCGCTCAGGCTGCGATCGCCGTAATAATTGCGCCGCATTTCCGGCGTGTGGGCGAGCAGAACCTTCACGACGAAACTCCTTCAGTAGCCGAATGCCCGCGGCAGCGCGGTCGAGAGCCATGGCACGAAGGCGATGACGAGCAGGCAGAGGAACAACAGGCCGAGATAGCCCATGATCGGCTTCACCGTCTGCTCGATCGGGACATTGCCGATCAGGCAGGCGCCGTACAGCCCGAGCCCGAGCGGTGGCGCGAACAGGCCGATGCCCATGGCGATGACCAGCACGACGCCGAAATGCAGGGGATCGACGCCGAGCTGCACCGCGACCGGCAACAGCAGCGGCCCGAAGATGATCAGCGCGGCCGCGCCCTCCAGCACCGAGCCCATCACGATCAGCACGGCGATCGCAAGCAGAATGAACAGCCAGACGCCTGACGTCTTCGACAACCCCAGCATGAAATCGCCGACCGCATGCGGCACCTGCTGCAGGGTCAGCGTGAACGCGAGCGATTGCGCTGCGGCGACGATGAACAGCACCAGGCCGGCGCGCGTCGCTGCCTGCACGAAGCTGCGTGTCGCCGATCTGAAGCCGAGCTCGCGGAACACCACGCTGCCGACGACGAGCGCGTAGGCCACCGCGAACGCCGAGATCTCGGTCGCGGTGGCAAAGCCGCTCTTGAAGCCGAAGAAGATCATGAAGATCAGGCCGAACGAGGCGATCGCGCCGCTCCATAGGCCCGAGACCGGCATCTGGGGCTCGACCTCCTCGACCTTGTCCGGACGTTTTCCGAAGATGACGGACACGGCGATCAGCGCAGCCGCCATCAACGCCGCGGGCAACAGGCCGGCGACAAACAGGCCGCCGATCGAAAGATTGGCCACGAAGCCCAGAATGATCAAATTGATGCAAGGCGGGATGGTCTCCGCCATCACCGCCGAGGCTGCGAGCAGCGCCACCGCACCGCCAGGGTTCTGCTTCGAGCGGCGCGCCGCCGGGATCAGCACGGAGCCGACCGCGGCGACATCGGCCATCTTGGAGCCGGAGATGCCCGAGAATAGCACCATCGATGCGACCATCACGACGTTCAGCCCGCCGCGCATGCGCCCCACCCAGCGCTGCAGCAGTTCGATCAGCCGCACCGACATGCCGTTGGCTTCCATGAGGTAGCCGACGAGGATGAAGAACGGGATCGCCAGCAGCACGAAATTGTCGATGCCGCGCGCCATCTGCTGGGCGAAGATGACGCCGGGCAGCGCACCTTCGACCCAGATGAAGATGAGCGCGGCGAGCGCCAGCGCGAAGCCGATCGGCAATCCGCCGAACAGCGTCACGAAGAAGCCGACCAGCATCAGAGTGCCCGCCGACGGCACCGAGGACGGCGACAGATAATCCCAGGCGAGATAGAGGCCCGTGACGACGACGACCGCGATGAGCCCCCTGACGATGTCGGGAATCGGCCGCGCGCAGAGCTGGTCGATCGCGAACACCGTCATGAACAGCGCGCCGACGCCCATGGGATAGAAGGTCAGCTCCAGCGGCAGGCCGGAGCCTGTGGTCTGGCCCGCGGTGAGCGAGCCCAGCTTGATGGCGTTGTAGGCGACGTAGCCTGAGATCAGGACGACGAGCAGCGCGCTCGCGGCGTCGACCAAGGCGCGCAGCCGCAACGGCAGCAGATCCCTGAAGAAGGAAACTCCGACATTCTCGCCGCGCGCGAGCGCGCTCGCCGCTCCGAAGAAGGCCGAGCCGACCATCAGGCCGCGCGCGACGTCGTCCGACCATTCGACCGGTGCGTTGAAGAAGAAGCGCAGCAGCACGGAGGCGCAGACCACCAAGAGATCGGCGGCAAGCAGGACGGCCGCGATCGCGTCGCTGAGGCGAAGCAAAAGAGTAATGCTCCCGTGGCGCTCGCCCGGGAGAGACACGGCGCCGGCCATCGCCATATCAAGCCTGCGTTGCGCGGATGATGTCGATGACGGCCTTGGATTCCGGCCGTGCCTTCATGAAGTTCTCGGTCTGCGGCGCGACGCGTTTCTTGAAGGCCTCGCGGTCGCATTCGGCCACCGTCACGCCCTTCTCGGTCAAAGCCGCCAGAGCCTCCTTCTCGACCGCCAGCCCATGGGCACGCGTGTCGGCTGCGGCTTTCTTTGCAGCATCGAGAAAGCCCTCGCGCAGCTTGGGATCCATGCGGTTGTAGGTCATGTCGCTGAAGTAGATCGCCAGCGGCGAGAAATTATGCTGCGTGAGCGCGTAAAATTTCGCCGTCTCGAAGAACTTGCTGGCGAGGATCGTCGGCGGATCGTGCTCCAGACCGTCAAGCACGCCGGCCTGCAACGCCGTATAGATCTCGCCGAACGCCAGCGGCGTTGCGGCGGCGCCCATCAGGCGCAGGCATTCCGTGATGACGGGATTGGGCAGCGTCCTGATCTTGAGGCCGGCGAGATCCTCCGGCGTCTTGACCGGCTTCTTCGCCAGCACGCTGCGCGAGCCGAAATTATAGGCCCAGGCGATGATGCGGATGTTGCCGCCCTTGAGCAGGGCATCCTCGATCGGCTTGGCCGCACCGGCGTCGAACGCCTTGGTCTGCTGCGGGAAGCTCGAGAACAGGAAGCCGAGATCGTAAGTGCCGACCAGCGGCACCAGATTGGCCGAGATCGACGAGCCCGACACCATGAGGTCGATCACGCCGAGCTTCACCGAATTGATGACGTCGATTTCCTGGCCGAGCTGGTTGTCAGGGAAGAACGCGACCTCGATCTGCTCGCCGAGCCCGTTGCCCTTCAAATTCTTGACGAGGTTGTCGTAATAGACGCGGCCATTGGCGAATTTGGGATCATTCGGCAGCGAGGAGGAGCATTTCAGCTTCAGCGTCGCGGCTTCGGCACGGCCGATGATGGCAGGAGAGAGCACGAGGCCGGCGGTGACCGCCGCCGACGACTTGATGAACGCGCGACGGTTCACGGGGACGATGGTCATGGTGCGGTCTCTCCCACATTATTTTTTGTTCGCCGCGGTCGTTGCCGTGGCTATTGCGCGGACTGTATGGCGAAAGCGACGGCACAAGCAAGCGCAGGGCTGGCAGGCGCGCAGCAGCGCGTCGGATGCGTAGGGTCCCCGCGAAGCGCAGTTGAACGACGGCATCACCCGAGGATTTGCGGCGAGGAGAGGCCTGATGCCCCGCCGCGCAGTGCGAGCTGCCGCGCAGGGCCGCCATCAATCCAACGGGAGCATGGATCAATGCGCAATTGGCATGGATGCATCCACACCGATGCCTGCCGGCTCCAGCAAACAGCTGCCCATTTTGCCGCAGCGCAAGCGTGACCCAGCGCACAGACGGACACATGGCGACAGCTTAAGAAAGCTGGCATCGTCGCGCGCGTTGCCGATGGAGCTCACCCATGCGCCTTCCTGCCTTTTCCCGTTTGTTTGCGGCCTCCAGCCTCCTGGCCCTTACCCAATTTATGGCACTAACGGAGGCTGCGGCCGAAGCGCGGCTCGCGCTGGTGATCGGCCAGTCCGCCTATCGCACCGTGCCGGAACTGCCCAACGCCGCCAACGACGCCAAGGGCATGACCGAGCTGCTCGGCAATGCCGGCTTCACCGTCACCACGGCCTCCAATTTGGCGCAGAACGAGATGCGCGCGGCCATCTCGGATTTCGCCGGCAAGGTCAGCGCCAGCGGCGCCGACACGGTGGCCCTGGTGTTCTATGCCGGCCACGGCCTGCAGATCGACGGCGAGAACTATCTCGTTCCCGTCGATCTCGATCCCAAGCGCGAGGCGGATATTCCGCTCCAGGGCGTGCGGCTGAACGACATGCTCAACACGCTCGGCGCGCTGCCGACGCGGGCACGCATCTTCATGCTCGACGCCTGCCGCAACAACCCGTTTCCGGCGCTGAGCGGCGCCGGCCACGGGCTCGCGATCGTCGACACCAAGGCCGGCGCGCCTGGCTCGTTCATTTCCTATTCGACCTCGCCCGGCGCGGAAGCCGAAGACGGCAACGGCATCGACAGCCCCTACACCGCGGCAGCGCTGACCGTTGCGAAGCAGCCCAATCTGCCGATCGAGGAGGTATTCAAGCGCATCCGCGTCGCCGTCGCGCAATCGACCGACGGACGGCAGATCCCCTGGGAAAGCTCCTCCCTGACCACCGACTTCAAGTTCTTCGGCGAGAGCAGCGGCCAGCCTGCATCCGTTCCAGGCGCGGGTTCGATGGCCCTTGCCGGGGGCACGCGCAGCCTCGATGACTGGCGCAAGGAATTGCGCGGCAAGCCGGCGCCGGTCGCCTATGAACTCGTCATCACCGACGACACCGTGCCGGCCTATCAGGCCTATGTCGAGCTGTACGCACAAGATACCCGCACGCCGCGCCTGCGCACGGTGCTTGAGCGCCGGCGCCAGATGCTGGCCTGGGAGCGCGCCACCGCGATCAACACCCGCGCCTCGTTCGAGGCCTATCTCGACAATTGGGACAACAGCGACCTCGCCGCGACCGCACGCCGGATGCTGCAGCGGGTGCAGAACCGCAATTACGGCGTGCCTGTCGCCGCCGCGACGACCCCGGTCGCGGTCGCGACGGCTCCGACCTGCCCGTGTTCGGCGCCGCCGGCGACGCCGGTCAACCCATCGGTCGCACCCGTCATCAAGAAGCGCGTCGACGACACCCCGCCGAAGCGCAAGGTGGTCGAGACACCGCCGAAGCCGCGCCGTCCGCCGCCTCCCGAGGAAGTCATCGTCTACGAGCGCGCTCCGCCGCCTCCGCCGCCCGCCGCCGTGGGTGTCGGCATCGGGATCGGAATCGGCATGGGCCGCGGCGGCTACGGCGGTGGCGGCTACGGGCGCGGCGACAATTATCGCGGCAGGTATTGAAGAAACTGCAATCTCGTGCTCCAGACGCAGCGCACCGCTCTTGCGGTGCGCCGCAGAGCCGGGCCCGATGCGGCGAGGTCCTGTGAGGCATAGTTGGTTCCGGCCCTGCGGGAGCGGCACTTCGTACCGCACCGCGTTCGGGACACGAGTGTTGCGACTATTCTCATCCGCCTCCTTTCAACCAGGAAATGCTGTAGTCTGATCGGCCAGCGCCAGCATTCCCGGGGACTCTGCATCGATGCCGCACGATTCTCGCGCCTGGAGCTCATGGCCGCTGTTCCGCTCGCTCGCATCGTATTCCCTGCCCGGCGACCTCATGGCGGGACTGACGCTGGCCGCAATAGCTATTCCCGAGCAGATGGCCACAGCTCGGCTCGGCGGCTTCGCGCCGCAGATCGGCTTCTTCGCATTCATCGCCGGTTCACTCGGCTTCGCACTGCTTGGCGGCAACCGCTTCCTGTCCTGCGGCGCCGATTCCACGATCACGCCGATCTTCGCCGGCGGGCTCGCGGCGCTGGCCGCCGCCGGGACGCCTGAGTATCACGGCCTTGCGATTGCGCTGGCGCTGATGGTCGGTGCCATGATGCTGGCCGGCGGCGCCTTTCGCCTCGGCGTGATCGCGAACCTCTTGTCGGTGCCGGTCATGGTGGGCTTCCTCGCCGGCATTTCCGTCCATATTATCGTCTCGCAATTGCCGGGCGTGCTTGGGTTGCCGTCGCCGAGCGGACCGACACTCGATCGCATCGGCGCGCTCGCAAGCGAGATCGGCCTCAGCAATCCATTCACGCTTTGCGTCGGGTTCGGCGTGCTGGCCTTGGTGTTCGTCTGCGAGACGATCAGCGCGAAAATTCCGGGCGCATTGATCGGGCTCGTCGCTGCGACGCTGGCCACGATTGCGCTCGGCCTGGAGAGCAAGGGCGTCAACGTCGTGGGTCAGGTGCCGGGCACGCTGCCTCATCCGACCTTTCCCGAATTGGCACCGGAAGTGTGGGTGCGCCTCGTGCCGCTTGCGTTCGTCATCACGGTCGTGGTGATGGTGCAGACCGCGGCGACGACGCAGTCGTTCCCGTCCGATCCCGACACACCCGCCGATGTCGACCGCGACTTCCTCGGGGCCGGCGCCGGCAGCGTGCTCGCAGGCCTGTTCGGCGCCTTTCCGGTCAATGCGAGCCCGCCGCGCACCGGCATCGTCGCCGAGACGGGAGGACAATCGCAGCTCGCGGGCCTTGCCGCCGCGGCCATCGTGCTGGTGCTGCTCGCATTCGGCACCGGCCTGCTGCAACACGTGCCGGATGCGGGCCTCGGCGGCATCCTGCTGTTCGTGGCGTTACGCATCATCCGCTTCAGGCAGATCGTGACGATCTATCGCCAGTCGTTCAGCGAATTCCTGCTGATCGTCGCCACCGCCGCCCTGATCATCGTGCTGCCGATCCAGCAGGGCGCGTTCCTCGGCATCGTGCTGTCGCTATTGCACGGCATTTGGAGTACGACGCGCGCGCGGCTGGTCGAGTTCGAGCGCGTGCCCGGCACGACGATCTGGTGGCCGGCGCATCCGCACATCTCCGGCGAGCGCGTCGAAGGCGTCGCCGTGATCGGACTGCAGGCGCCGTTGTCCTTCCTCAACGCGCCGGGTTTTCGCAACGATGTGACCAAGGTGCTCGCGACGTCGCCGCAGCTGCTGGTGTTGGAAGCGAGCGGCATGGTCGAGATCGACTTCACCGCCGCGCAGATCCTGCTGGATGTCTTCAAGGCGTGTAGCGAGCAAGGCGTCACGGTGGCGCTGGCACGGCTGGAATCAGTGCGTGCGCAGGATGCCTTCGAGCGCTTCAGGCTGTTCGAGGCCCTGCCCCGCGAGCACGTCTTCTATAGTGTGGATGAAGCGGTACGGAAGTTGGCGAAGTAGTCAGCGGGTTTTTCAGTCGAACCGATCGTGCCGAGGTCTCGGTACACCTCGCCCGCTTGAGGGAGGGTTCGGCGCGGAGCGCCGGGTGAGGGTTCTTTCGTCCAGGGGCTGTCCCGTTGAGGAGATACCCTCTCCCTCATCCATCCAGGCGGAGAAGGGAGCGCACCTCCCGAGTCGCGACGGTCGCCTCTTACGACGCCAGCGTCGGGTGATCCCGCTGCACCGTCTCGCGAATCCAGCCGGCATGGATCGCGCGGAACAGGATCTGTGCCGTCTTGAGGTCGTTGGCCGTCATGCAGAGATCGACGATGCGATGGACGGCATCGTCGCGCATCAGTCCATCCGAGATCTTCATCGCGATTTCCATCGCGACCTTGGCCGCGCGCTCGTAGCGCTCGCCCTCGCGCTTGTCGCCCTGCGCAGCTCGTGTGGCGCTCGGAGCCGCGGCATCGCAGATCGCGCGAATGCGCTCGGCGGCCTCGATGTCGCCGAGCGGTGCTTCGATCGCTTCGTCCCAGATATCCTGTCGCGTCTTTCGCGCGAACCAGCGCATAGCCCGCTCCGTAGCTGATGGAACGAGCATAAACGGCGCTCGGCCTGCGCGCTACGCCTCGGGCACGATCTTGCCGGGGTTGAAGATGTTGAGCGGATCGAGCGCCTTCTTCAGCGCCCGCATCGCATCGAGCGCCTCAGGTCCGAGCTCGGCCTTGAGATATTTCTGCTTGCCCTGGCCGATGCCGTGCTCGCCTGTGCAGGTACCGTCCATCGCCTGCGCGCGCTCGACCAGGCGATGCATGAACTCCTCGCCGCGCGCCATCTCGGCGGCGTCGTTGGTGTCACACACGAGCGAGCAATGGAAATTGCCGTCGCCGACATGGCCCACGATCGGCGACAGAAGGTTGAGGCGCTTGAGATCTTCCTCGGTCTCGCTGACGCAATCGGCCAGCCGCGAGATCGGCACGCAGACGTCGGTCGCGACCACGCCGATGCTGTCGCCGGGGCGCAATGCCTTGACCGACCAATAGGCGTCGTGCCGCGCCTGCCACAACTTGGTGCGATCCTCCGGCCTGGTGGTCCACGAGAAGTCGCCGCCACCGCAATCCCTGGCGATCTCGCCGAAGGCCTTGGACTGCTCGGCGACTTCGATCTCGCTGCCGTGGAATTCCATCAACAGCAGCGGCGTTTCCGGCAGCGTCAGCTTCGAATAGGCATTGCAGGCCTTCACCTGCGCGGCGTTGAGCAGCTCGATGCGCGCCACGGGAATGCCGGTCTGGATCGCCAGGATCACGGCCTGACAGGCTCCATGCACGCTCTCGAACGACACCGCCCCGGCCGCGATGGTCTCGGGAATGCCGCGCAGACGGATGGTCAATTCCGAGATGATGCCGAGCGTGCCTTCGGCGCCGACGAAAAGATGCGTCAGGTCGTAGCCCGCCGATGACTTCTTGGCGCGCGTGCCGGTCGTGATGATCTCGCCGTCGCCGCGCACCACCTTCAGAGCCAGCACGCTGTCGCGCATGGTGCCGTAGCGCACCGCGTTGGTGCCGGAGGCACGGGTCGAGGCCATGCCGCCGAGCGAGGCGTCGGCGCCGGGATCGATCGGGAAGAACAGGCCCTGGTCGCGCAGATGCTCGTTCAGCGCCTTGCGGGTGACGCCGGGCTGGATCACGCAGTCGAGGTCCTCGGCATGAACCGCGAGCACCTTGTTCATGTCGCGAAGGTCGATCGAGATACCGCCGGCAGGCGCGTTGACCTGGCCCTCGAGCGAGGTGCCGGTGCCGAAAGGAATGACGGGAACGCCGTTCCTCGCGCAGATCCGCACCACGTCCTGGATGTCGGCGGTTTCCTGCGCCATCACCACGCCATCCGGCGGCTGGTTGGGAATCCAGGTGGTGGTATGGCCGTGCTGCTCGCGGACGGCCTGCGAGGTGATGAGGCGGTTGCCGAAGCGTGCGGCAAGCTGCTCCAAGGCGCTCGCGAGGGCTTTCGGCGCTGGCCGCGGCGGATTATTGGTGATGGTGGTGCCCACGAATTCCTCCCGACAGAAGAAACCGTGGCAAAGGACATAAAGCCGGTCAAGTCAAGCGACCGGACGCATAGCTGGAAGGAAACGATGCCCGAGACCGCCGCCTCAGCGCCGAAGGCCGAACCGTTCCGCGCCTCGATCATGCAGATCGAGCCGCAATGGATCGACTATAACGGCCATCTCAACATGGCCTATTACAACGTGATGTTCGACCGCGCGATCGACCAGCTCTGGAGCGAACTCGGCATCGGGCCGGCTTACATGAAGGAGCGCGGCGGTTCGACCTTCACTGCCGAATGCCACGTGCGGTATCTGCGCGAAATCCACCTCGGCGATCCCGTGCAGGTCCTGGTCTGGCTGCTGGAAGCCGACGACAAACGCCTGCACACGTTCGAGGAGATGCGGCACGCGACCGAGGGCTGGCTGTCGGCGACCTCCGAGAACATGTCGCTGCACATGGATATGACGGCGCGCAAGGTGGCGCCGTTCCCACCCGATATCCGCGAGCGGATCCAGGCCGTTCGCAAGGCGCATGGTGCGGCGCCGCGGTCGGAAGGTATCGGACGCAGCATCGCGATGCCGGCCAAGCTTGGGTGAAAGTTCCGCGCTAATCGGGCAGACCGGCTTCCGAGAGCGCTTCGAGAATGAGATCCCGATAGGTCTGCTGCAGGGGCGGCATGCCGAGCTGCACTTGCGACAAAGTGAGGTCGGGATAGCTCGATCGCAGCGCTCCGAGGCTTCGGCCGGCTTCCGGGCGCGCACCAGTCAGGACATAGGCGGGACATAAGGTCCGGTGCACCCAGGCTGCCGACGGATGCTCAGCCAGGCCCCGCGCCTGCCAGCGCGCTGCGGCGGCATAGTTGCCGGCATAGAAATAGGCACAGCCGATCCCGATGGTGCTGTTGAAGGCGAGAGGATCCTGCGGCGCCAGGTCGAGGGCGATCTTGAAGCGTTCGATCGCAGAGTCCGAATCGCCCCGGTAGACATCGAGCCATCCGCTGCGGCTCCACGCCCAGGCGGAGGCGCCATTGGCCGCCAGCGCCTTCTGGATCACGAGTGCCGCGCCGTCGAGTTCGTCGAGCAGGGTCAGCGCTGTTCCGACGACCGCGAGGACGGTGGGATCGGAGGAACGGGTTTGTGCCCGCCGGGCCAATTCCAGGCCTCGCGCCCGGTCTTCCCGGATGTCTGCGGTGAAGTGGTAGACCACCCGCTGAGCATGGACCCAAGCTGCAAGCGCAGCGGAGAGCGCGTGCGACGGGTCGCACGCCAGAGCGCGGTCCAGAAGTTCCAGCGCGCGGGCATTTCCAGCTTCGTCGAGCGAGAGCACACCCGGCATTGCGCGCAGGGCGAGTTCGCGAGGGCCGAGTTCGGCGAGCGGTCGGCCCAGCACCTGATCGATTTCGACGGCACGCAGGCCGGGCTGCAAGGCGCCGACCACGCCTGCGGCCAGTCGTTCGATGTCGGCTGACGCGCCAACCGGATCGTCGATGCGGTGAGCCCAGATCTGACGGCCGCCGTGCCGGTCGATCAGGCGGAGCAGGAGCCGCTGGCCGCGGCCGGTCCCCCTCACCGCTCCGACCAGCTGATAGCGCGCCGAACGCGGCTCGGCCGCAACCGGCATCCCGATCCGCATCATGGCGACGGCAATCTCGTCGGCGATATCGTCCACGCGCGGCCGAATGGAGGGATCGGCCTCGATCGGGCCAAGATGGATCATGGGCTCATCGCACGAGGTCCTGCCCCCCTGCCACCTCGACTTCAACCCGGCCGCAAGACGCATCTGGCGGCTGATCGTCTCGGACGGTGTTTCACCGAACCTGTGCCGATATCCGATCGAAAACCGGCCGAAGTGGGTGAAACCGCAGCGCAAGGCCACGTCCATCACCCGCGTTCCGGGCAGCGCGCGCAAGAACTCGCGCCGCGCGCAGTCAAAGCCCCGGTCGCGCATGATCTCCTGCGGCGATTTGCCGAGAAACGTCATGCAGTGCCGTTGCAGGGTACGACCCGATACGCCCGCGAGTTCGGCGAGTTCGGCAACGGTCCAGCGGCGCTCGCTGGTGTTGCACATCGCATCCAGTGCGGTCCGCACGCTGCGCGGCAGCGGACCCGGTGGGCGATCATCGCTTCCGGTCATCGCGTTAGCCTCCTTCAGAAAGTGGTCTTGCCTCCGGACGAAAAGTTCACGGATGCGGATAGTCCTGTCGCGAAACGGATAGTCCGCAAGGACCTTCGCGGCCTAGTTCCCTGGGACCAGCACGCGCAGGCCTATTCGCGCCGCTCCAATTCCTGCGGGTGCAGGATCGCGAACACTGAAAAGGATCCCGATCATGACCATTTCCGCAATTGCCCAGGCCCCCGCGATCGATCTCGCGGCCCTCAAGACCCGGCAGCAAGGCGCCTGGTCGTCAGGCGACTACGCCGTTGTCGGCACCACGCTCCAGATCGTCGGCGAACAGCTGTGCGAGGCGATGGATATCCGCGCGGGACAGTCGGTTCTCGACGTCGCCGCCGGCAACGGCAACGCTTCGCTGGCCGCAGCTCGCCGCTGGTGCCATGTCATCTCGACCGATTACGTTCCAGCCCTGCTCGATCGTGCGCGCGCCCGCGCGATAGCCGATGGCCTCGCTATCGAATTCAAGGAAGCGGATGCAGAGCAATTGGGCTTTGCCGACGGGACCTTTGATGCGGTGGTGTCCACCTTCGGCGTGATGTTCACGCCCGATCACGCCAAGGCGGCAGGTGAGATGCTGCGGGTGTGCCGAAGCGGCGGCAAAATCGGGCTCGCCAACTGGACGCCGGACGGTTTCATCGGACAGGTATTCAAGACGCTCGGCACGTATCTGCCGCCGCCGTCCGGCGCGTTGTCGCCGGCATTGTGGGGCACGCGTCAGCATCTGGAACAACTATTTGCCGCCGCCGCGGCCGAGATAACGGCCGAAAATCGGCAATTCACCTTCCGGTATCGCTCGCCGGAGCACTTCCTCGACGTGTTCAAGACGTTTTATGGTCCCGTCCTGAAAGCCTATGCGGCCTTGGATGCCAACCAGCAGGCAAGCCTGACGCAGGATCTGTTGCGGCTCATCGCATCCACGAACAGAGCCAAAGATGGCAGCATGGTCGTGCCCAGCGAGTATCTGGAGGTCGTCATCACGAGGCGCTGAGGCCTGTCGGAAGCGAATGCGCGCGAGCCCGTCACGGCAGGCTCGCGCGCGCTCGCATGATCGCGATCAAACCCTGTTGCGACCGCGGGCCAGGCCGACAACGGCCGAGACCAAGAACAGAACGATCGCGATGAAGAAGATGATCTTGGCGATCTCGATCGAAGCGCCGGCGATGCCGCCGAAGCCCAGGATGCCGGCGATCAACGCGATAACCAGAAATGTCACAACCCAGCCAAGCATGGTGAAATCCTCGTCTTGATGTTTGCTCTGGCGCGGCGGGCCGCACCACCTGCCCAGACAATCTCGACGCTGGAACAATTGTTCCGGCCAGCCCGGCGCGGAAATTCGCAAGGGCCTTCGGAACAAATTGGCTCGCCGTGCACGTGGAAAACCTCGTTCCGCGGCCCCATATAGGCACCGATCCCTGTTAGAAGGCTCCCTTCCGCCACCCCGCGGTGCCATCGTGGGGCCAATGATTCGCATGACCGAGCCGAGCAAAATCACGACCCAGACCGTACCTGACCACCAGCCCGCAGCCGGAGGCATCGCCGCGCGTGCGCGCGCCTCGGTGGGCCCGAAATATTTGTCCGGGCTCAATCCGGAGCAGCGCGAGGCCGTGGAGACACTGGACGGCCCGGTCCTGGTGCTGGCCGGCGCCGGCACCGGCAAGACGCGCGTGCTGACGACGCGGATCGCCCATATCCTGAGTCAGGGCCGCGCCCGCCCCGCCGAGATCCTGTCGGTGACCTTCACCAACAAGGCCGCGCGCGAGATGAAGCACCGGCTCGGCCAGATGCTCGGCCACGCCGTCGAGGGCATGCCTTGGCTCGGCACCTTCCACTCCATCGGCGGCCGTATCCTGCGGACCCATGCCGAGTTGGCGCAGCTCAAGTCGAACTTCACCGTGCTGGACACCGACGACCAGGTGCGGCTGCTGAAGCAACTGCTGCAGGCCGAAAACATCGACGACAAGCGTTGGCCGGCACGCATGCTCGCCGGCCTGATCGACGGCTGGAAGAACCGCGGCTTGACGCCGTCGCAGGTGCCGGCCGGAGAAGCCGCGATCTTTGCCAACGGCAAGGGCGGCAAGCTGTATGCGAGCTATCAGGAGCGGCTGAAGATTTTGAATGCGGCCGATTTCGGCGATCTGCTGCTCGAGGACATCCGCATCTTCCGCGAGCACCCGGATATTCTGCGGCAGTACCAGCAGCGCTTCAAATTCATCCTGGTCGACGAATATCAGGACACCAACGTCGCGCAGTATCTGTGGCTGCGGCTGCTGTCGCAGGCGCCGTCTTCCACCCCGTCATTGCCGGGCTTGCCCCGGCAATCCGTTGCGTCTTCAGACGGTGGATCACCGGATCTCGATGCTTCACATGGGCCCGGCGATGACGAGCATAGTGATGTTGCGCTGCCCGATGCGAACAACAAGCCTCACGTCAAGAACATCTGCTGCGTCGGCGACGACGACCAGTCGATCTATGGCTGGCGCGGCGCCGAGGTCGACAACATCCTGCGCTTCGACCACGACTTTCCCGGCGCCAAGGTCATTCGCCTCGAGCGCAACTACCGCTCGACCGGCCACATCCTCGCCGCCGCCTCGCATCTGATCGCACACAATGAAGGCCGGCTCGGCAAGACGCTGCGCACCGAGGACCAGGACGGCGAGAAGGTCACCGTGACGGGTTCTTGGGATTCCGAAGAGGAAGCCCGCGGCATCGGCGAGGAGATCGAGCAGATCCAGCGCAAGGGCGAAAAGCTCAATGAGGTCGCCATTCTGGTGCGCGCCTCGTACCAGATGCGCGAGTTCGAAGACCGCTTCGTCACGCTCGGCCTGCCCTATCGCGTCATCGGCGGCCCGCGCTTCTACGAGCGCGCCGAAATCCGTGACGCGCTGGCGTACTTGCGCGTCATCAACTCGCCGGCCGACGACCTCGCCTTCGAGCGCATCGTCAACGTGCCCAAGCGGGGACTCGGCGATGCCACCGTGCAGATGCTGCACGACCATGCCCGCAAGCGTCGCATTCCCTTGTTCGAGGCGGCGCGCGCCGTGGTCGAGACCGACGAGCTGAAGCCGAAGGCTCGGGGAAGCCTGCGCGAGGTTGTCACCCAGTTCGACCGCTGGCGCGCCCAGCGCGAGGTCACCGCCCACACCGACCTCGCCCAGATCGTGCTCGACGAGAGCGGCTACACCGAGATGTGGCAGAAGGACCGTTCGGCGGATGCCGCCGGCCGGCTGGAGAACCTCAAAGAACTCGTGCGCTCGATGGAGGAATTCGAGAACCTGCAAGGCTTCCTCGAACACATCTCGCTGGTGATGGACCGTGACAGCGGCGCCGACGAAGACGCGGTATCGCTGATGACGCTGCATTCGGCCAAGGGACTCGAATTCGACAACGTGTTCCTGCCGGGCTGGGAAGAAGGTCTGTTCCCGAGCCAGCGCACGCTTGACGAACAGGGCCGCGCGGGGCTGGAAGAAGAGCGTCGGCTCGGCCATGTCGGCCTGACCCGCGCCCGCCGCCGTGCCATGATCTATTTCGCCACCAACCGCCGCATCCACGGCACCTGGTCGACCACGATCCCCTCGCGCTTCCTCGACGAGTTGCCGGCGGCCAATGTCGAGATCACCGAATCCAAGGGCGGCTCGGCCTGGGGCGGCACCGGCGGTTACGGCGCCTCGCGCTTCGACGACATGGAAGCCTTCGGCTCGACCTATTCGACGCCGGGCTGGCAGCGCGCGCAGGCCAACCGCAATCGGGGTGGCGGCCGCAACGGCGGCGGAGGGAGCGGCGGTTTCGAGGAAGACGCCGCGACGTTCTCGTCCTCCGCGTCGTCGGGCCCCGACTTCGGCAGCTTCTCCTCACGCCGCCGCGGTCCGATGACCATCGAGGGCGAGCTGGTCGCCAAATCGACCGGCACGACCTCGGACTTCTCGCTGTCCGACCGCGTCTTCCACCAGAAATTCGGTTACGGCCACGTCACCAAGATCGACGGCAACAAGCTCACGATCCACTTCGACAAGGCCGGTGAGAAGAAGGTCGTGGACAGTTTCGTGCAGCGGGCGTGAGCCACGACATGGCTCAGTATGTCGCCGTCATCGAGGACACCGATCCCGACGCCGTCAGCCTGTGGTTTCCGGACCTGCCCGGCTGCATTTCCGGCGGTGACGATGTCGAGGAGGCCCTGGAAAGTGCACCCGAGGCGCTTGCCTTCTATGCGCAGGAGCTGATGGCGGACGGCCGGCAGCTCCCCCCACCGCGCACGCTGGACGAGCTCAAGGCCGACCCTGAGTTCGCCGACGACCTCAGCAAACTCACGGTCGCCCTGATCGAGTGGCCGCCCCGCGACGACGCCGACCAGTGAGGACTGTTCGCCGCACCGGCCGAACTCTCGACAGTTCTCGCCCGAACAGGTCTTGACCATCGCGAACTTCCCCGTATCAGATGCGCCCATGGTCCGAGGCATCACACTGATCTTGCTGGCATTGGGGATGCCGTCGCTTGCGGCGGCGGAGACCATGAGCTTTGGCGATTCGATCGGGCTGCTGGCCAAAAGCTGCGGCGCGGAAATCGTCGCCAATTGCCGCGGCGTCAACCCGGATTCGACCCGCCTGAAGGAGTGCCTGTCGCGCAATCGCGACGTGCTGTCCCAGCAGTGCGCGAGCGACTATCTCGGCGCGTTCGACGCCATCCAGAAGCGCGTCGCCGCGCGCGTCACGGTGGCAAACGCCTGCCAGCGCGAGATCGTCAAGGTCTGCGGCGGCTCGACCAAGGAGACCAGCAAGTCGGTCCCCTGCCTGGTTTCGACGCCCAAGGGCATCGGCAACAACTGCCTGAAGGCCGTCGACGATGCGGGGTACCGCTGATGCGCGCGAGCAGGCTCGTCATTGCCGGAGCTGCGGTCTTGCTCGGCCTTGCTGTGCTAGCCGGCGCGGCCGGCGCCCAGACGTCGGCGCCGACCCGCGACGACATCGTCGGCAAGCTCAACCATTTCGAAGAAGCCGCGGAGGTCGACCTTCCCGCGCTGAAGCAGCAGGTGATGGAGCGCGCCAAGACCAGGATCAAGAACGATCCGGGCCCGGTGAACCGGCCGCCGATCGCGCCTGACCTCGCCAAGCTTCCCGCCTTCAACGCGCTGATCCAGTTCGATGCCGACACGCCGATCATCCAGCCGGCCTCCTATCAGACCGTCGGCCGGATCGCTGACGCGCTGGTTCATTCCTCGCTGCTGCCCTACACGTTCCTGATCGTCGGCCACGTCGAATCCAACTCGAAGACGCGGGAGGCCAACGCGATCCTGAGCCAGCGGCGCGCCGACGCGATCCGTGACGTGCTGGTGAACACGTTCAAGATCTCGACCAAGCGGCTGCATCCGATCGGCCTCGGCGAGGAGCAGTTTCTCGACCGGGCCAAGCCGACCGCGGCCGTCAACGGCCAGTTGCAAATCCTGACCTATGCCAAGGTGCCCGAGGACGCACCTGCGCGTCCGGCTGCGGCGCCCGCGCCTGCGGCGAAAAAGCCCGCCAAGAAACGCTGAGCACGCAGCTTTGCACCTGCGGGAACCCTTTGAAGTCGCAATCATTTTGTAGCGTGTCCCGGGCGCGCTGATACGGTTTCACGCGACATGAGCGGCGGTTTGTGCACCGCCCGGTCCGGTGCTATAGGCACTGTTCGCCCTTCCCGACCCCGAGTTGCATGAGACCGAAATGGGTGGCTATTTCCAGCGCCAACTTGCCGTTTATGTCGAGTACCATGGCGACCCCCGGAACACGGCGATGCATGTGGTCGGCATTCTCCTGTTGTTCACCGGCGCCGTGATGCCGCTGACGCTGGTCCGGCTGCCGCTGTTCGGTTTTGACGTCAGCCTCGCCGTGATTCTGGCCTTGCCGGTCCTGATCTATTGGCTGCTGCTCGATGTGGCGTTGGGGATCGGGATTCTGGCGGTCTCGATCATGCTATTTTCGGTTGCGGCAACCGTTGCGGCGCAAGTCAGCACCGCGACGATGTGGGCGATTTTCGCCGCGCTGGTCGCGCTTGGCCTCGCCGCGCAGACCATCGGCCACAAGGTTTTCGAGGGCCGCGAAGCCTCGTTGTTCACTTTTCCGTCGCACCTTTTGCTCGGACCGATGTTCGTGATGGCAAAATTATTCATTGCACTGGGCTTCCGTCGCGACCTTGCCGCGATTCTGGCGCCTCTTCCGGCCAATTCCCTTTCAACCCGATAGTTCTCGAAGCGAAACAGCAACCTTCTGCATGGCTCTCGTCCTGGTTACCGGTGGCAGTGGCTTCATCGGACATCACCTCGTAGAAGCGCTCCGCGCCCGTGGGCAGCGGGTGCGCGTTCTCGATGTCCGTGCGCCGGCCGCAGCGAACGCGGACGTCGAGCATGTCCAGGGTTCGGTGCTGGACGGCGCCGCGGTCGATACCGCGGTCGCCGGGGTCGATCAGGTCTATCATCTCGCCGGGCTGCCCGGCATGTGGGTCGCCCACAAGCAGGACTTTCACGACGTCAATTTCCGCGGCACCGAGGTGGTACTCGCAGCCGCGATGAAGCGCGGCGTGTCGCGCTTCCTGCACTGCTCGACGGAATCCATCCTGTTCCCCTATACCGATCTCAAGGGCGCTGCCGCCGAAGAGGCGCTGCAGCCGGCTGACGCGATGCCGGGTGCCTATACGCGGTCGAAGTCGCTCGCCGAGCATCATGCCGCGAAAGCGGCGGCCGGCGGCTTCCCGCTCGTGATCGGCACGCCGACCATGCCGATCGGCGCCGCCGACCACAATCTGACGCCGCCGACGGCGATGCTGTGGTACTTCCTCCAGAAGAAGGTGCAGCCGCACCTCAACTTCCTGGTCAACCTCGTCGATGTCCGCGACGTCGCCATGGGCCTCGTGCTGACCATGGAGCGAGGCCGCATCGGCCAACGCTATATCCTGGGCGGCGACTGTGTCCCGCTCGGCAAGATCCTGCGGATGATGGCGGCGATGAGCGGCCGGCGCCAGTATCCGATCGTCGTGCCCGGTAGAATCGCCGAGTTCTCCGCGATCATGCTGGAATACATCGCCGACCATTTCACGCGCCGGCCGCCCAACGGCACCGCCGAAGGTGTGCGCATCGCGCTCGCCGCCAGCGACCTCTCGATCGACAAGGCGCGCACCGAACTCGGCTATTCGCCGCGTCCGATCGAGCCCGTGCTGCGCGAAACCATCACCCATCTGCTCGCCCGCAACGGCCAGCAGCCCTCCGGCGCCCTCGAACACCACGCGCTCTCCTCGCGCGCGAGCTAACGCCGCCGCCCAACGCAAAGAACCTTCATGTCCTTCGATTTCAGCAAGCTTCTCTCCGTCGCCTGGGGTAGCTGGACCACGGCCTGGCCGACCGAACTCCTGGCATTGGTCTGGCTCGCCTTTCTCATCAGTTGGGTCGGTGCATCGTTCTGGCAGGGGCGGACCAAGAAGCAGGTCATGACGCTGGAGTCGCAGCGCTATCGTCTGCCTATCCTGATCGGCGGCATCCTGTACACGCCGTGGGTTGCACAGCTGCTGGGTTGGAAGCCGCTTTGGGTGCTCGGCAACGCCGGTATCTACATCGCCGCAATCCTCTCGGCCGCCGGCATCGCCTTCGCCTGGTGGGGCCGGCTGCATCTCGGAAAATTCTGGTCGAACACCATCACCCACAAGGAAGACCACCGCGTCATCGACACCGGCCCCTACGGCATCGTGCGTCACCCGATCTACACGGGACTGATCTTCGGCATGCTGGTGACCGGCGTTGCAATTGGCCTGGTGACGACGATCCTCGGCGCGATCCTGATCTCGGTCGGCATGTGGCAAAAGGGCCGGATGGAAGAGGTATTTCTCTCCAAGGAGCTCGGCGAAGACTCCTACGGCGCCTATTGCCGCCGTGTGCCGATGATCATCCCGTTCCTGTCGCCGCGGTGAAGGTTTAGCAGCTCGCGTCACTCCCGTGTCCGGATGCGCAGCGTGCAAACGCTGCTGCGCGGGCTCAGCTAGCGACGGTGGTACGCGGTGAGATGGGCCCCGGCTCTTCAGCGCACCGCGAAGGGCGCACTGCGCTGCGTCCGGGACACGACCTGACGCATCAAGGAACCACGCTCCCTCGAACCCGTTACCTCTCGACAGCTGCCACCCGCTGCAGAGCATCGAGCCATGTCGGACGCCTACGATTATTTCCGCGAGCACGCGATTGCCGCCATCCGCAAGGCGCGGGCCCTGCCGCGCGGACGGCCGAAACAGAAGCAGCGCACGGTGGCGCGGGTCTATCACCTGCTGTCCAAGGAGGCTGCACTGGCCCCGAACATCCAGCACCTCGATGATTTTCGCGTGGCACGGCAGCTGGAACGGCAAATCCGAGGCTGACTTCCGGGCATCGGCCGTCGTCGCCCGTCATGCAAAATCGATCGGCTGCCATTCCGCGGGAATGGGCCCCGCCCTCACCCCACACAGGTTGACGTCTGCCCCGTCAACCAGTTGGATGCTCGCGCAATCAGGGGCCTTTACATGACCTTCTCCAGCATCTTTGCGCAGTTCGTTGCGCTTCTCGGCGGCATCGCGCTGCAATGGCGAAGGCTGTCGGGCACCGTGCCTGCGCCGGCTTGGGGAGAGACACCCGCCATTCCCGAGGCGAAGCCGCAAGGCGCGATCCCGACCTTGAAAATGCCGACCGCGCGCGGCTGGAGCGAGGGGCAGAAGCCGACTGTCGCGCCGGGGCTCAAGGTCAACGCGTTCGCGACCGGGCTCGACCATCCGCGCTGGATCGAGGTGCTGCCCAATGGCGACGTGTTGATCGCCGAAGCAACGCAGATCGCGGGCAAACCGCGCAGCGTGTTTCACTATGCGATGCAGGCGACGATGCGACGCGCCGCGGCGCTCGGCGTGTCCGCCGACCGCATCACGCTGCTGCGCGACAAGGACGGCGACGGCGTCGCGGAAGTTCGCGGTGCCTTCATGGAAAACCTCAGCCAGCCGTTCGGCATGGCGCTGATCGGCGACACCTTCTATGTCGGCAACACCGACGGCGTGATGGCCTTCCCTTACGTCGCCAACGCCGACCGCATCACCGCGCCGGGCAAGCGCCTCACCACTTTCGAGCCGGGCGGGCACTGGACCCGCAGCCTTCTTGCAAGCCCCGACGGCAAGAAGCTCTATGCCGGCGTCGGCTCGCTCAGCAACATCGCGGAGATGGGTTTGGAGGTCGAGGAAGGCCGCGCCGCAGTCTACGAGCTCGACCTCGTCGCCGGCACGCACCGCATTTTCGGCGCGGGCCTGCGCAACCCGGTCGGGCTGGCGTGGGAACCGAATACGGGTGTGCTCTGGACCGTCGTCAACGAGCGCGACGGGCTCGGCGACGAGACACCGCCGGATTATCTCACCTCGGTGCGCGACGGCGGCTTCTACGGCTGGCCCTATTGCTACTGGGGCAAGACGGTGGACGACCGCGTGCCGCAGGATCCTGCGATGGTCGCCAAGGCGATTCAACCCGACTACGCGCTCGGTGGCCACACCGCCTCGCTCGGCCTGTGCTGGATGCCCGCAGGCACGCTGCCGGGTTTCCCTGACGGCATGGTGATAGGCCAGCACGGCTCGTGGAATCGCAGCACCTTGTCCGGCTACAAGCTGGTGTTCATCCCGTTCGAGAACGGCAAGCCGTCCGGCCCCGGCCGCGACATCCTGTCGGGCTTCCTGTCCCCGGACGAGAAGGAATCCTACGGCCGCCCGGTGGGCGTCGTGATCGGCCCCGACAAGACATCACTGCTGATGGCCGACGACGTCGGCAACGTGATCTGGCGCGTGACGGGCGCGTAAAACATCACGTCCCCACACACAGCGTGGCGCGCTGCTTGCGGAGCAGCGCGATCACCGACAGCGCCGTGATCAGCCCGGTCTTGGGATTCTCCGACGGGATGTTCTCGATGCCCATCGAGAAGCGCGCCGAATCCGCCTCGACCTCGATGCGGTGAACGTTGCGCGTCACGGTCGGGTCGGCCCAGACCTGGATCTGGGTGCGGTCGGGCCCGATGCCCGCCAGCGACAGCGCGACGGCGACATTGACGTTGGCCGGAAAACCCTTCGCCGCTTCCCGCGCGCTGCCCTCGAACAGTTTGAGCGGCTCGCGCAGATTGTCGATGTCGATGTTGTTCTGCACGATGAAGGGCGCTCCCTTCAGTCCGTCGATCGGCTTGCGCGTCACCATCTTCACGGAATGGATCGTGCCGATGGCCGCGGCGTTGACGGCGTCCAGCCCGATCAGCGCGCCGGTCGGCACGATGATGCGGCCGCCATTGGCACGTGCGAGATCGACGAGATCGAAATTATCGAGCAATCCGCCGACGCTGACGACGACCGCGGCCCTGCCGCGCTTCACGGCAGGCTCGACGATCGCGCGCAACTGGCTGCTCGGTGCACATTCGACGACGATGTCGGCGACCTCGCCGAGTTGGTCGATCGGCAGGATCTTCGGCGGACGACGCAGACCGCCGATGAAGGCCTGATGCTTGGCAGGATCGCGCACGGCCACGGCGGACAGCGTCAGCCCCTCGATGCCCTGATCGAGCGCGGTGGCGATCTTGGTGCCGATCGAGCCCAGGCCTGCGATGGCAACCCGCAAATCGTGAGAGGCTTTCTGTCCGGTCATCGCATCCTGCTTTCTCGCTCGGACTGATGTCATAGCGCATCATTTTCTGTATAAGCCAGCGCGAATTGCTCGGCTCGCCAGCCTCATCTGGTCGCGCCGCGGCCTGGTCCCATGGAGCTTTCCTATGCGCACCCATTCGATCGCAGCCATTCCCGCCGACGGCATCGGCCCCGAGGTGATCTCGGCCGGCGTCCGGGTCCTTGAGGCGCTGGCCAAGCGTAGCGGCGATCTCGCCTTCAACGTCAGGACGTTCGACTGGGGCTCGGACTATTACAAGAAGCACGGCGTGATGATGCCAGCGGATGGCCTTGCCGAGCTGAAGACGTTCGACGCGATCTATTTCGGCGCGGTCGGCGCACCCGATGTGCCCGACCACATCACGCTGTGGGGCCTGCGCCTGCCGATCTGCCAGGGCTTCGACCAATACGCCAATGTGCGACCGACCAAGATCCTGCCGGGCGTCGCCTCGCCGCTGCGCAATGTCGGCGTCGGCGATCTCGACTGGGTGATCGTACGCGAGAATTCGGAAGGCGAATATGCCGGTATGGGCGGCCGCGCGCACCGGGGCCTGCCCGAAGAGGTCGGCACAGAAGTCGCGATCTTCACCCGCGTCGGCGTCACCCGCATCATGCGCTATGCGTTCCAGCTCGCGCAGTCGCGTCCGCGTAAATTCCTGACCGTCGTGACCAAGTCGAACGCGCAGCGCCACGGCATGGTGATGTGGGACGAGATCGCCGCCGAGGTCGCGACCGAATTCCCCGACGTGACCTGGGACAAGATGCTTGTCGACGCCATGACGGTCCGTATGACGCTGCATCCGAAGAGCCTCGACACCATCGTCGCGACCAATCTCCATGCCGACATCCTGTCCGACCTCGCCGGCGCACTTGCAGGCAGTCTGGGCGTGGCGCCGACCGGCAACATCGATCCGCAGCGCCGCTTCCCCTCGATGTTCGAGCCGATCCACGGCTCGGCTTTCGACATCACCGGCAAGGGCATCGCAAATCCGGTCGCGACGTTCTGGACCGGCGTGCAGATGCTGGAGCATCTCGGCGAGACGGATGCGGCCTCGAGGCTGATGGCGGCGGTCGAGCGTGTCTGCGCGGCGGGCGTGCTGACGCCCGATGTCGGGGGCAAGGCGACGACGAAGGAAGTGACGGATGCGGTGATCGACGCGATCAACGGGTCGAACGTGTAGCTCTCGCCTTTTCACCGCTTGCGGAAGAGGCGGAGAGCTTACTTCCGCTTTGCAGGAGCCGGCGGTGGTGTCGCCATCGCCGATGCAGGCTCTGGCGGCGTCAGGTGGCGCGGGACGATGACGGTCTGGCCAGGGGTGAGTTGCGCGTTCTCTGCAAGAGAGTTGCTCTGCGCAAGCGTCCACAGCGGCACGCGATTGGCGGCTGCGATGCTCTCCATAGTGTCGCCGGGGCGCACCGGCACCCGCACGCCGCTGTCCCACAATTCAACCAGCGTATCGGCGGGCACCAGATAGCGCAGCGGCACGGCGCCGGACTGCGTCTGAGGCGGAATGCGCGGCAGTTGCGTCACCATCTCGAGGATCTGGCGATGGATGTCATCGGACTTTTCGATGTTGATGTGCGAGACGCGGCCGTTTTCCTTGAGGTCGTAGCTTGCATAATGGCCGCGAAAGCCGGGGACCGCGACGACGTCGCCGCCGCCGAGCACGCTGTCGGACAGGAAGATGTTGATGAAGCGCTCGACATTGAGCGGCACGTCACCCGTCGCATGCGCAGGGTCGATGGCGATGACGAGGCTGATCGGAATGTTCTCCTTTTCCGCCATCTCGGAGATGATGATCGAGCACAGCCCGCCCATGGAGTGGCCGATCAGCACGATCGGCGCCGCTTTCTCCTTGTAGCTGGCGATGACGCGGTTGCCGATGAACCGGCACAGGGTGAATTCGTAGACATCGGCGGAAAAGCCGGCCTGTGTCAGCTTCTCGCTGAGCCGGTCCATGCCGGTCGAGAAGATCGGTCCCATGGCGCCGCGGAACAGGTAGATCCTGGGCGGCGGCAATGGCTCGAAGGGCGGAGGCGGCGGTGCAGTGGGGACGGCCGTAGTCGACTTCGATTTGGCGGGTGAGGCAGCGGCCATGCCGGTACTCAGGGCCAGCAGCACGACAGCTGCCAGCGCGACGAGGCGCCTCAGATCAATCATCAGTCCAGCAGTTCCACCACGGAAGGCAGAAGGCCTCCCCCGTGGCTTAGTGACCATCGATTTGGTGGATTTTGGGGCGCGCACGTCAGAGCCCCGTGATCCCACGCGCACACACCGGACCCGTCACGGGCTGGTCCTGAGCCGGCTGCGATGTGCGGCCTGCTTGGCGCGGTTGCCGCAGACCGCCATGGTGCACCACCGACGGGCACGCCGGCGGGTGTGATCGGCGAACAGCATCGTGCAGTTATGGCCTTTGCATGCCTTCACATCGGTGAGATCCTCGTCGCAGACGAATTTCGCCATGGCCTCACCGAGGGGCAGCAGCAGGGAGTCCGCTGATTGCCAGCGCCGCTTCGTTCGCAGCGCGAGAACGCCGCCATCGTCCGGCCCGGGCTCGATCCGCATGAATTTCTCGTCGCGCTCCAGCAAACGGTTCAGCGGACCCAGTTCGCTCAGCGCATCCACCGTCAGCGGCCGGCCCGCATGTTTGCGCACAAAGCCGCGAAACCACTCCCGCAAGGCGCGAGCCTGACCGGCGACATTGTCGAGTTCGCCCGGCTTCGCGCGCGCCTTCAGGGCGTCCAGCTCCTCCGGCGCCGCCAGTTTCGCCTGGCAGAGCCAGTCGATGAGACCCTCGCCATCGTCGAGCCAGTCGAGGGGCATATCGACCGGCGTCGCCACCGAATTGAGGAAATCGAGGCCGATCGAGTCGGCGATGAACATTGCTCGCGGTCTGCCCATGAGCGATCCTGAGCCTAAGAGGCTAACAGGTAACCTTCAAAAATACATTTGACAAGTTACGCCTCCGCGTATGTACCCCATAAGTATTATTTAACAGGATACATCCGGTAGAGCCCGACGGGCTTCCGGCTCTCGCTCAGCCACCCCGAGCGGATCACGGTGATCATCTCACAGAACGGCAATGGCTATGAGGAAGGCCTGAGCGACGGCTGGACGCCGATCAAGGCCTATCGCAGGATCCCTCGCCGGCGAACCGCGAGGTGCTGCGCGGCTTTCTCGCCGGATGCAACGCGCTGGCAGTACACCCATGGCGTCCCCGATCCGACGATAGTGTCGCCGGACGGACAGAACCTCGACAATTTCTATCTGACTCGTCCAGGCTCGAACGACGTGCAGCTCGATCTGATGGGCGACCATAGGAGCAACGTTGCGCTCTATCCCGCCTTCCAGGACTATTTCCGCACGCACAAACCGCCGCTGCTCGCGGTCTGAGGCAGGAACGACCCGTTCTTCATTCCGCCCGGCGCCGAGGCGTTCAAGCGCGACAATCCTAATGCGGCGGTTCAGTTCTTCGATACCGGCCATTTCGCACTGGAGACGCATGCGAAGGAAATCGCACACGCCATCCGCGCCTTCCTAACGTAACGAGGCCGCTCCACCACGTTACGCGGCAAGCCTTTGCTCGCGGAATGCGCTGATCGCCATGTGCACGAGGTGCAGCTTGCCCTTGACCGCGGGCGATATGTCGAACGGATAAGCGTCGCTCATGCCGAGTGACCGGTTGAGTTCGTTGAGGCCGCGGGAGAGCGGAGTCCACAATGCCAGCAGCGCCTCGATGTCGCTTTCCAAATAGGGGTCCGTCAGGGTCTGCCGCGCGCGCTCATCCAGAGACAACGGCAGGCTGCCAACCGAGTCGAGGGTCGACAAGATGTGGAGAAAATGCGCGAAAGTCTCGGCCCAATCCTCCCACGGATGAGATGTGGCGTATTCGCTGATGAAGCCGCTGCGCTGGAATGAACGATCGGTGCGTCCATAATAGCCGCGGATTGCGGCCTGATAGTCCATCGTCTCGTCGCCGAAGATCAGCCTGAACGGTGCCTGGAACAGCGTGCCGTTGACCAGAAGATCCCAATAGAAATGACCGATCTCGTGACGGAAATGCCCGAGCAAAGTCCGGTACGGCTCCCGGAACGCCACGCGGCGAGCCTCGCGCTCGACGTCGTCGGCCTCTGCCAGATTGAGCGTAATCACACCCGAAAGATGCCCTGTCAGAACCGGAGTGATTTCGTCGGAAAGGATGTCAAATGCCACGCGCTCACCGCTGCGCGATACCAGCGGAAGTCCGAGCCGGCGGAGATCGTAGAGAAGACGGCGCTTGGCTTCCTCCACCCGGCGCCAGAGCATGACGTTCCTGGTGCTGCCGAGATGTGGGATGGTGCGCGTCAGGCGACAGGAGTCGCAGTACCAGTCCGCGCCCTTCACGGACCAGTTGCAGCCGATGATCTCGCGGTTACGGCAGGACTGATTACCCGCGAGCATCGTCAGATTGATGCATGAAAGATCGAACACCAGCTGCGTGCCGCAGTTCGCACACGTGGTGTGCTCGAACGCGACTGGTTGTCGGCATGATGGGCACTGGAACAGCTTCACGTTCTCGGGTCCCAAAAAGCCGGCACGCCTGGCGCCCGGACCATTACTTCGAGGACGTCTTGCGGCCGTCGTTCTTGCCGTAAAGCAACGCGCGCTGCATCCGGATCGCCCGCTGTCTCAACAGTTCGGCTTGCTTCGCGCTCAGAAGGCTCGATCGTGGCCGCGGCATCTCGGCGGGCACATTCTCGCCAACCGGGTGTCCGGCCCAAGAGCGCTCGGGCTGAACCGACATCGGTCCGACACTATGTTTCTGAGCCATGCTTTGACAACGCCAGATCGAGCGGGGAGTTCCGATGGGCTCTCGCGAGGAAATCCTTTAAGCTACTGCGGCGCTCGCCTCTGATGTCCGGCGATGACATCGCCCGACAAAGCGATGCCGCCGCCGACACTCAAGTCGACGGCGGCATGACCAAGTCAGCGTATCGGGTCGGGCGAAAAGTTCAGTTCCGCGGAGCCGTCGCTGCCGCGGAACGTGCCTGCCGCGGTGCGACGGGCGCGCCGGGCTCGGCGACAGAAACCGCCGGCGCGCGCGAGCGCATGATGGCGGCGTCGATCTCGGCGATCACGCGGCGCTGGATCGCCTCGTTCTTGTCGATCGAGATGTGGCCGACGCCGGTGCCGCGGACGTCGACATTGTCTAGCTTGCCGCGGAAGCCGTCGGCACGCTTCACCGGCTCGCCGGGACCGTCGCCGATGTAGATGTTGATGTAACGCTCCGCGCCGGTGGTGAGCTTGGTCTTGAACACGGAGTCGAGACCGATCGCCAGCTTCACGGGCACGCCGAGCTGGTTGAGCTTGGCGATCATGTCGGGCAGAGCGGTCGCGCCGGAGGAATGTCCGACCAGGACGATGGTCTTGAGGCGACCGGCCTTGTAGTTCGCTGCCGCTTCATCGGCGAGCGAGGACCAGGACACGAAATTGGCAACGGTCACAGGGACGCCCTGCGCCTGGAGACGGGCGCCGATCGTGTCGAGACCGAGCGAGAAGATGTTCAGCACGCCGCGGAGCAGGTAAACATGCGTGGTCGCGACCTGGGCCTGGCTCGGCGCAGCCCGGGCTGTGGTCGGGCTGATGGCAACAGTTGACAGCACGAGCAGGCAGATCGCCCAACCACGGAGGGCGGACAATTGGCTGGCGCCGGCGGTGTGACGGCCGTTCGGTCTCATCGGTGGTTTCCCTGGGGACAATACGCTTTGCGATTGGCCGGAATCGTAGCCACGGCCGCGTTGCAGACGCAACAAAGAGCCGCGTGAACCGCGATCTTAGCCACAGCCCGTGACCATCGCGCAACACCTGTCTGAAACCTGCCACCGAAGCGCCTGTTTTGGGACCATTTTTCCTTCGCCGATTGCGAGCCGGCAAGGGCATTCCTATCTCAGGGCTCCGCTGACCCGCCGTTCCCGGTAGGTTCCGGCCCCCTCCCCAGCCCTACCGGCCCTCATGTCCCCCATCATTTCCGTCGCCAATTTGTCGAAGACCTATGGGTCCGGCTTCAAGGCACTCAAGAACGTCAATCTCGACATCAAGCGCGGCGAAATCTTCGCACTGCTCGGCCCCAATGGCGCCGGCAAGACCACGCTGATCTCGATCATCTGCGGCATTGCCAACCCCAGCGAAGGCCAGGTTCTGGTCGGTGGCGAGAACATCCAGACCTCCTACCGCAAGGCGCGCTCGCTGATCGGCCTCGTACCGCAGGAATTGCACACCGATGCCTTCGAGAGCGTGTGGGCGACCGTGAGCTTCTCCCGCGGCCTGTTCGGCAAGCCGAAGAATCCCGCGCACATCGAGAAGGTGCTGAAAGACCTCTCACTCTGGGACAAGAAAGACAACAAGATCATCACGCTCTCCGGCGGCATGAAGCGCCGCGTGATGATTGCGAAAGCGCTGTCGCACGAGCCGCAGATCCTGTTTCTGGACGAGCCGACCGCGGGCGTCGACGTCGAACTGCGCAAGGGCATGTGGGAGGTGGTGCGCACCCTCCAGCAGTCGGGCGTCACCATCATCCTCACCACGCACTACATCGAGGAAGCCGAGGAGATGGCCGACCGCATCGGCATCATCAACAAGGGCGAGATCGTGCTGATCGAGGACAAGGCAAGCTTGATGCGGAAGCTCGGCAAGAAGCGCCTGACGCTGCATCTGCAAGGCAGGCTCGACACGCTGCCAGAGAGCCTTCGCGATTACGAGCTGGAGCTATGCGATAATGGCGCGACGCTGGTTTACGATTACGACACCAAGGGCGAGCGCACCGGCATCACCAGCCTGCTCGGCGACCTCCGCACCGCCGGCATCCGCTTCAACGATCTCGACACGACGCAATCGTCGCTCGAGGACGTCTTCGTCGATCTCGTGAGGACGTCATGAACCATCGCGCCATCCGCGCCATCTATCTGTTCGAAATGGCGCGCACCTGGCGCACGCTGCTGCAAAGCATCGTCTCGCCGGTGGTCTCGACCTCGCTCTATTTCGTGGTGTTCGGCGCGGCGATCGGATCGCGCATCAGCCAGGTCGAGGGCGTCAGCTACGGCACCTTCATCGTGCCCGGCCTGATCATGCTCTCGGTGCTGACCCAGAGCATCGCCAACGCCTCGTTCGGCATCTACTTCCCGAAATTCACCGGCACCATCTACGAGATCCTGTCGGCGCCGATCTCCTATTTCGAGATCGTGCTCGGCTATGTCGGTGCCGCCGCGACCAAGTCGATCATCCTCGGCCTGATCATCCTGGCGACGGCCGGGCTGTTCGTGCCGCTGCACATCCACCATCCGGTCTGGATGTTGGCCTTCCTGGTGCTGACGGCAGTGACGTTCAGCCTGTTCGGCTTCATCATCGGCATCTGGGCCGACGGCTTCGAGAAGCTGCAGATGATCCCGATGCTGGTGGTGACGCCGCTGACCTTCCTCGGCGGCAGCTTCTATTCCATCGACATGCTGCCGCCCACCTGGCGTACGGTGGCGTTGCTCAACCCGGTCGTCTATCTGATCTCCGGCTTCCGCTGGAGCTTTTACGAGATCGCTGATGTCAGCATGTCCGTCAGCGTCGGCATGACGCTGGCGTTCCTGGTGATCTGCCTCGTCGTGATCTGGTGGATCTTCCGCACCGGGTATCGGCTGAAGAATTGAGCTATCGTTCCGGGCCGCCCGAAGGGCGAGCCCGGAATGGCGTCTCTCTCGTGCTACCGATAACAATGGAAGCGGTGGTAGCCGTCGTAATAGCCACGGCAGCGGTGACGGTAGTGACGGTGGGGAATGCCGAGGACGCCTTCAACCGCACCAACGGCGCCGCCCACGCCTGCACCGACGACGCCTCCGACCGCGCCACCCACAGGCCCGGCAATCCGGTTGCCCTCGTAAGAGCCTTCCTGGGCGCCCCGGACGATTCCCTGGGCGTGGCCGGCTTGCGGCAGCGCCAGCAGCGCGAGCAGGATGGCGGCGGCTGCAAATGCCAAGCGGACGGGCAAACCGGCCGGCGACGGCGCGGCGGCGATACGGGCTTTGTTCATCTTCGATCCCAAGGGCTGAATGGCGGCGCGCGCCGCCTGTCGAGGCAAGTCAGCATCAACGCGCCGGACGGCGGAATGGTTGCGCCTTTGTGACGAATTGTCGGCGATGGTGAACGGGGCGCCGCTCGCGAAAATGTCAGCGCTGCTGCACTCTCGCCGGCACGAAGCGGCCTTGCTTACGCCTAGCGCGGCGTTAACGATGGGCAGGCAGGCCGCTGGAACGAAAGCCGGATTGCGGGCATATTGCACGCCGGGGACGGAGAGCCGCGGCGCCTAGCGTGAACAGGCCGGAGGCCAGGATTCAGATGCGTTCTCAGATGCGTTCATTTTTCATCGCTTTCACGTCCCTGATGCTTTTCAGCGCGGGCAGCGCGCAGGCCAAGGTCGAGATCACCGTTGACAAGGACAATCAGCAGATGACCGTCGCGGTCGATGGAGTCGCGCGGTATCACTGGCCAGTGTCGACCGGCATCCCCTCGCGCGAGACACCGAACGGCGCGTTCCGCACCTTCCGGATGGAGGAGGATCACTACTCCAAGGAATTCGACGACGCGCCGATGCCGCACGCAATCTTCTTTACCAAGGTCGGCCACGCCATCCATGGCACGGACTCGGTCGGCCGCCTCGGCTCGCCGGCGTCCCATGGCTGCGTACGGCTGTCGCGCCAGAACGCCTCGACGCTCTATGCGCTGGTCCAGAAGCAAGGCGTGCTCAACACCACGGTGACGCTGACCGGCTCGGCGCAGGTGGCCCTGGCGCGCAATCCGCGCGGCCGCACCAACAATGCAATCGCCCGCGCGCCCCAGCAGCCTGTCGAAGAGCAGTACGCGACCACCGGCGATCCCGTGAACCTGACGCCGCCGCAGCAGCCCGCCCGTCGCTACATGCCGCAGGACGACAATTACATCTATCCCGCCGACGGCAGCGACACCGGCGCGCGCTATCCGGCGCCGCGCCCGATCACGCGGCCCTATGGCACGCAGGCCTATCAGCAATTGCCGCAGCCAACCTACGACCAGGGTTACGGCCAGCCGGGCACCTACTATCAGCCGCAGCCCCGGCAGGTTTACCAGCCGCGCGGCTACTACTACCAGAACTGACGCTATCGGAACGCGGCGTCGCCGCGTTCCACGATCTTCCGCGCAGCAGCGACGAAGGCGCGGGCGACCGGCTCGAGGATCTCGGGCCCGGTCCCTTCGAGTTCATCCGAGGGCGTGTGGAAAGTACGATGCCGGCCGGCCATGCCGAGGAAGTTCGCGTAGCCCGCCGCGTGCACATCGCGCAGCTCGCCGACCGCCTGCTTCTCGGTCACCAGGCGTTTGGCCGCGACCTTGGCGAAGGTCTCATCAGTCAGCGCGACCGCGGATTTGCTGAGCACGAGATAGCGCTCCTCCTCAGGCCGATCGGCGCGCGCACCCTCCGCGAAGCCGTAGCACGCATTCGACGAGCCGAAGTGAATCCACGCCAGCGTGTCCTTCGGCGCCGGCGCTCCGCGCGCCAGGAACAACTCCATGCCACCGTGGCCGATCTCGTGGCCGGCGGTGGCGACGAAGACGAAATGAGCCGGCCATTTCTCCGCAGCAACGGTGCGGGCCAGCGCGAGGAAGTTTGCGATACCGGGACCACGCTCGCAGACACAGCTAAACCACCCGGTCATCGGCGTGGAGACCACGACGGTCGGCCCGCGACCGGCGCCGATCTCGGCGATGACGTTGCGGCCGGTAACATCGCGTTCGTAATGGCCCTTGATGTCGAAGCTGACAGCTGCGCCCGAGGCGAGCGCGCGCTCGAAGGTCGCTCTCGACCTGGCTCCCACCACAATCACCGGCACCGGCCAGGGCGCATCCTCCTGCGTGACATTGTAGGCGAAGCGATCGTCGGCGGGATTGCCGATCATCAGCAGGATCGCGGCCGGCTGCCTCGCTGCCGCTTCAGCAATGGCCGCGCGATGGGCGGGCCCCAGATACGCACCGCGGTCAAATGGCAGCTCCAACCAAAGGATCTTGCCGGCGACATCGCCGTCGCGTGCAAGCGGCGCCGACAGGCGGAAGCTCGCCCGGTCCTGGGGCGGCCACCAGAATGGCGTTGCTTCGACACTCGTGCCGGCAACTTCGGCGCTGGCCTGCTCGACGACATATTGCCGGCCTAGCACGACGGGCTGGAAGCTGACATCCAAACCCGCCTGCTTCATCTCGCCGGCAATCCAGTCGGCGGTCGCGCGATCGCCTGCAGAGCCGAAGCGGTGCAGGCCGAAGGAGGCATAGCGCGCCACATCTTCATAAAGACTTGCGCCTGAAAGCACGTCCCTGGCTGCCGCCTGTCCGACCATGAGCACCGCCATCGTTGCGATAAAGACAGGCCGCATGTGAGTAGGCTCCCCCGAACCGTTGCTTTTTGGGCGACAGTTTCCGCCTTAAAAGGCCGCCGTCAACGGCGAGGCTGGACGAAACGCGCAAAGATTTCATAAGCTCGCGCTTTCACGAGTGCTGCGATCGCCGATGCCGTCACGTATCACGACAATCCTGACCGTGCTCTCGGCCCTCATTGCAGGACAAGCCAAGGCGCTAGACATGGCTTTTGATCTCGAAGCCCATCGCGGCGGGCGAGCGCTGCTGCCTGAAAACACCCTGCCCGCCTTCGCCAACGCGTTGTCGATGGGCGTGGACACGCTGGAGCTCGATGTCGGCGTTACCGCGGACGGCGAAGTCGTGGTGTCGCATGAGCGCGGGCTCAATCCTGATCTCGCACGCGGCACCGGCGGGGCTTACATCACTCCGCCCGGCACCCCCTTCGTGAAACTGCGGCTGGACGAGGTCAGGACCTATGACGTCGGCCAGATCCGGCCGGACAGTGCCTATGCGAAACAATTCCCGGACCAGCGCGCCGTGCCGGGGACGCGCATTCCAACCCTAAGCGAGCTGTTCGCGCTGGTGCGAAAATCCGGCAACTCGCGCGTGCGTTTCAACATCGAGACCAAGATCGACCCGAACCATCCGGACGAAACGCTCGATCCGCAAGCCTTTGTCGCGAAGTTGTTGGGGCTGATCGAGACCGAAGCATTCTCCGACCGCGTCATGATCCAGTCCTTCGACTGGAGAACCCTGCAGCTGGTCCAGCAGCAGGCACCGAAGATAACGACGGTATACCTGACGCTGCAGCGCGGCTCGGGCCAGACCGTAGCGTTGGACAAGGCCACCAACTGGACAGCGGGCTTCAACCCGGCCGATCACGGAGGTTCGCTGCCGCGGACGATCAAGGCGGCGGGCGGAGCGATCTGGTCGCCCTATTTCGGCGATGTGACCGCCGCGCTCATCGCGGAAGCCCACCAGCTCGGGTTGCGCGTCGTGGTGTGGACGGTCAACAAGCGCGAAGACATGGTGCGGATGATCGATCTCGGCGTCGACGGGATCATTTCCGACCGGCCCGACCTGCTGCGCGAGGTTGCCGGCGAGAAGGGCATCGCGCTGCCGGCGGGGACGCCGGTCGCACCGTAACTCCAGTCTCGTGTCCCGGACGCGGTGCAGCGTGCAACGCTGCTCCGCAGATCCGGGACCAGAGCAGCGCGCCATGGGCCCCGCGCATCGCACCGGACGATGCTTCTCGTGCCCTACTCACCATTCTTCAAGCGCCGGTACAAAGCGCCGAGGATGTTGGAATAGTCGTCGGTCCAGACCCGCACCTTGTCGTCGGCCTCGGTCTGCTCCCAGACCTTGGAGGACGCGAGCCTGCCGACATCAGCCTCCTCGCGCGCGGAGATGACGACGTCGGTCGAGAAGATGTAATCGCCATCACGCCCGGAATCCTCGTTGAAGACCCAGCTCTTGAGATCGTTGGCGTCGGCAATGCCGACCACGACGGTCTCGAGATCCAGATGCCGGTTGGAGACGTGCATCACCACGGCACCTTGCGGGGCCAGCTTGTCCTTGTAGATCTTCATCGCCTCTTCAGTGGCCAGATGAATCGGGATCGCGTCCGACGAATAGGCATCGACGATGATGAGGTCGTAGGCGCCGTCAGGCTCCTTTGCGAAGGTGAGGCGCGCATCGCCGATCACCGGCTTCATGTCCGGCAGGCAGCTCGATATGTAGCGGAAGTTCCTGGGGTCACGCGCAGCATCCACCATCGACTGGTCGATCTCGAAGAATTTCCAGTCCTCGCCGGGTTCGGCGGCGCAGGCGAGCGTACCTGATCCGACGCCGATCGCGGCGACCTTGAGCGGCGCGCCCTTGCGCTCGCGGATCGCGCTGACAGCCTGACCGATGCCGCCGTCCTTGTGATAATAGGTGATCGGCTCGGGCCGGCCGGTGACCGGCGTGCCGTCATTGTTGCGAAAACGCTCGGCGCCGTGGATGGTGGTGCCGTGCATCAGCACGTGGAAATAGCCGCCTGGCGTCACCACGATCTTGTGCACGCCGAAGAAGCTGCGCACCGTCGTGACCCGGCCCTCGTCCGCCGGATAGACCCGGATCAGCGCCAGCGCGAGCGCGACAGTGGCAAAGATCTTCCAGCGGCCGGCATCGAGCGCCAGTGCGAGCAGCGCGGCGAGCACGCCGACGGCGCCGGCGACCCAGACGCGGTGATCCTCCAGCCAGGTCGCGGGGCTGCCGGTGGTATAGGACGGCGCAACCAGGGCCACCGCGAGCGCGGCGAGCACCAGCCAGTACCATTTGACGATGCCGGCGAAGCGCTCGTTCGCGGACGGCCGGCACAGCGCGGCAAACGCGATCAGGATCGGGTATTCGGCGATCCATGAGAAGGTGAAGGGAGCAAGGAGGCCAGCAAAGAGACCGCCGACCATGCCGCCGAACGACAGCGCGACGTAGAAACCGGTAAGATATCTGGCCGCCGGCCGGGTCCGCGCCAGTTCGCCATGACAGGCCATGGCGATGATGAAGAAGCATAACTGATGGCCACCGAGTGTCAGCAGCAAATTCTGCTCGCCGCCGAACGCGAGCAGGACGATGACGCCCGCGATCGCGACCGGTTGCAGCATCAGCATCCATTTGTGCGGCAACAGCGGCCGCGACTGGAACACCACGACCCAGGTGAGCAGATACAGCGACAGCGGCAGCACCCAGAGCAGCGGCGCCGCGGCGACGTCGGTCGAGATGTGCGCGGTGACCGCGATGAGAAGACCCGAGGGCACCGCAGCGAGGAAGATCCAGCGCAACCGCGTCAGTATATCAGGCGCCGGTGCATTGGCGTCCTCAGTCCGCGCGTCGACCTGCGCGAGCTTCGGCGAGCGCAACAACAGCAAACCGCAGGCGGCGATCAGGAGGATCAACAGTCCATAGAAGCCGGTCCAGAGCCGGTTCTGCGCATGCAGCGTGAACATCGGCTCGAGCAGGAACGGATAGGACAGCAGCGCAAGGAAGCTGCCGATGTTGGAGGAGGCATAGAGGAAATAGGGGTCGTGTCCGGCCGGATGGCCGGTGCGGACGAACCAGGCCTGCAGCAACGGATTGTTGGCGGCGAGCGCGAAGAACGGCAGGCCGATCGAGACCACGAACAGGCCGAGCAGCCAGAACGCATAGCCCGACGCCGGCGGCTCGCCATAAGCGGAGGCGACGCCGAGCGGAAGCGTGACGAAGGCCAGCACCAGCAACACCAGATGCACGGCGACCGGAACGGTTCGGTTCCTCGCCTGCATCAACAGATGGGCGTAGGCGTAGCCTGCCAGTAGCAACGACTGGAAGAAAACCATCGCCACCGACCACACCGCCGGCGAGCCGCCGAGCCGCGGCAGCACCATCTTCGTGAACAGCGGCTGCACCGAGAACAGCAGCAATGCGCTGACGAAGATCGCAGCGGTGTAGACCGTCAGCAGCAGCCGGTTGCGTGACGAGGACGGCTGCTCCGTGGCGGCAGGTTGCGCGATCGAATCCATGAAAGCTCCGGCTCAAAACCCGGCGGGCGCCGGACGCGCGCAATGGAGCACAAGGCGCCTGAACGGGCAATAAAGGGCGTCGTGATGTTGCAGTCGGAAATGCTTGATATAGAGATGTCCTGCCGGGGCTTGCGAAGCGCGATGCTGCGCATCGCCCCGGAATGACGCCAGGGAAATCATGACCGAGACCGACGTTCTCATCATCGGCGCTGGCCATAACGGCCTCACTTGCGCGGCCTATCTGGCGCGCGCGGGCCTGCGCGTGCACGTGGTCGAGCGCCGCAAGGTGGTCGGCGGTGCCGCGGTCACTGAGGAGTTTCACCCCGGGTTCCGCAATTCAGTCGCGGCCTACACTGTGAGTTTGCTCAATCCGCAAGTGGTCAGCGACCTCGGCCTCGCCGAACAAGGTCTGCGGATCGTGGAACGGCGCGCCCAGAATTTTCTGCCCGCGCCCGACGGCAGCTATCTCCTCACCGGCGAGGGACGGACGAAGGCATCTGTCGCGCGGCTGAGCGCGCACGACGCAGGGGCGCTCGACGGGTTTTCACGCGAGCTGGAAGATATCGCCGACGTGCTAAGGCAATTCGTTTTGCGCGCGCCCCCGAACCTCGTCGACGGCTTTGGCACAGCGGCCGTTCGTGAAGGTGTCAACGTCTGGAAGACCGCCAACATCCTGCGCGGTCTTACGCTGGAACAGAGCCGCAGCCTGCTCGATCTCTTCACCCGCTCCGCCGGCGAGATGCTGGACGAACGCTTCGAACATGATCTGGTCAAGGCGCTGTTCGGTTTCGACGCTATCGTCGGCAATTATGCCAGCCCCTACGCCGCCGGCTCGGCCTATGTGATGCTGCATCACGCCTTCGGCGAGGTGAATGGCAAGAAGGGGGCCTGGGGCCACGCCATCGGCGGCATGGGCGCGATCACGCAGGCGATGGCGCGCGCGGCACGCGACCGCGGCGTCGTGATCGAAACCGATGCCGGCGTCCGCGAGGTCATCGTCGAGCGCGCCCGCGCCGTCGGCGTCGTGCTGGAGAACGGCGCGACGATCCGCGCGAAATATGTCGCGGCCAATGTCAATCCAAAGCTGCTCTACACGCGGCTGGTCGCAGCCGACGCTCTGCCTGCGGACTTCCTCGCCCGCATTCGCAATTGGAAGAACGGCTCCGGCACCTTCCGCATGAACGTTGCGCTGGATCGCCTGCCCTCGTTCACGGCGCTGCCGGGCGAAGGCGACCATCTCTCTTCCGGCATCATCCTGGCACCGAGCCTTCCCTACATGGACCGCGCCTGGCTCGATGCGCGGGCGCAGGGCTGGAGCCGGGAGCCGGTCGTCGAAATGCTGATCCCCTCGACGCTCGACGACACGCTGGCCCCGGCGGGAAAGCACGTCGCCAGCCTGTTCTGCCAGCACGTCGCGCCGGAGCTTCCCGATGGACGATCTTGGGATGACCATCGCGAAGAAGCCGCCGATCTCATGATCGCGACGGTGGATAAATACGCGCCGGGTTTTGCGGCGAGCGTGCTGGGCCGCCAGATCCTCTCCCCGCTCGATCTCGAACGGCAGTTCGGCCTGCTCGGCGGTGACATCTTCCACGGCGCGCTGAGCTTGAACCAGCTGTTCTCGGCACGGCCGATGCTGGGCCATGCCGATTATCGCGGACCGCTCAGGGGCCTCTACCATTGCGGCTCCGGCGCCCATCCCGGCGGCGGCGTCACCGGGGCGCCCGGCCATAACGCGGCGCAGGTGATCTTGAGCGATCACCGGTCGCTGTTCGGAAGCCGTGGATAGGCCTGTGGATGAGCTGTGGACTGGCTGTTGAATGGCCTGTGCTTGGACCGACGATATGGGGGCCGGAAGGTCACGACCGAACTTGGTGAAAGCCGGTGGAAAATCGGCAGGACAATCGCTGGAAAAGCGGGTGGATGGCGTCCCGGCAAGCGGTGGACAATCTGTGAAATCGACCGGAAACGGGGGCCCCAAAACGCCCCCGCCCGCCAGGGGGAACCCCTCGCGGGCGGTGATCAGGACTAGCCTTTGAAGAAAACGGCCCCCCGCTGGGAAATGGAGGCGGAAATTACTTCAAGGAGGTGCTAATCGACGTGAACTTGTCGTTCAGAGTGACGCCCAGGCTGTTCACCACGGTGATGATCGCCAGAGCAATTCCTGCGGCAATCAGACCGTATTCGATCGCCGTTGCACCGGACTCATCCGACCGGAACTTCTGAATAATGTTCTTCAAGACTCGCCTCCGTTACAATTCCAAGCTGTGTTGGCTGGTCTCAACACCCGGAAATGTACGGGGCACAACCTGCACCCCGGTTAATCCGGAACCGCAACTTATGCGGAAAATTGGCAACTAAAGTTCCAAAAATTGAACTCAACGGAACCCTGAATGCAGCCCTCTCCTACCCATCGCGCCAGCTTTTCGATCGGCAGCGAGGCCGATGCGAGGCGCGTCGTCGACGTGCTCACCGAGGTATTTTTCGACGGCGATGCGGCGGTTGCAGCCTTCGAGCGGCCGGACGGGGCATGGGATGTGACGCTCCATTTCGCTGAGGCGCCCGATCAGGCCTGGCTACGCGAACTCGTTGAGAGTTCAGCAGGAAATGCCATTGCTTCGACGCTTGCCTTCGACATCGTCGAGGCCAAGGATTGGGTCAAGGCCAGCCTGGAGGATCTCGTCCCGGTCCCGGCCGGGCGCTTCGTCGTGCACGGCAGTCATGACCGCGGCCGTGTGGCGCCGAACAAACTCGCGATCGAGATCGAGGCAGCCCTGGCCTTCGGCACCGGGCATCACGGAACCACGCGCGGTTGTTTACTGCTGCTTGACCATGTCCTGAAGAGTTCCCGGCCGCGAAACCTGCTCGACCTCGGCACCGGAACCGGCGTCCTCGGCATCGCGGCGGCGAAAGCGTTGCACCGCGCGGTGCTCGCCTCTGACATCGACCCTCCGTCCGTGCGGGTAGCCGCCGAGAACGCAGTGCTTAATGAGGTCGGCAATCAGGTCCGGGTGATCCGCGCCATCGGCTTCGCCGCGCCGGAATTCGGAAAGGCCGGCCCGTTCGAGCTGGTGTTGGCCAACATCCTCGCCAACCCGCTCAGGCAGTTGGCGGGCTCGATGGCCCGGCATCTCGCACCCGGCGCACACGTCATCCTCTCCGGCCTGTTGACACACCAGGCCCCCGCCGTGATTGCCGCCTATCGCGCTCGCGGTCTCGTGCCGCTGAAGCATCTGCGGATCGAGGGGTGGAGCAGCCTGTTGCTGCGGAAGATGGGGTGAGCGAAGCGTCGTCGGTGCCGTAGGGGAGCGAATTGTCCGCCATAGCTCAAAGAGCGACGGCGGAAGCGTGCCCGAACACCTTTTGCGACCGAGAGAATTCGTGGGCGCGTTGGTTCGCACCTTCGCCCACCCGACGAATTTCTAAGCCACCTACTCTTTCGGCTTGTCGTCCCGCTGCGATGTGCGCTCATTCCGCAAGGCGCGCCTCGCGCGGCGCTCTGACAGACGATCGATCATCTGGCTGATGACGCCGCGCGGCTTTTCTGGTGCCGCCGCAGTCGGGACACGCCGCACCGGCGGCGTAATCTTCTCAAACGTGAACGCTGGCATCGTGTGTCCCCTCGCCGTTGAGATGAACCACCTGCTCGAATTTCACTGTTGTCCGGACGAAGCGCAACTGCTGCATCCTTTACTCCACTCAATTCGAATGGAACCATTCAAGCACAGTCCATGCCAGATGCGGCGCTAAATGCGTCCAGATTGCGGACTCGTCCCCATGATCCTAAAGTGATCCACCATGTTCGAAGCACACTTCCAGACATTCGAGGAGCCGGAGGCCGGCGTCGCATTGACGGCGCGGCTCGCCACCCTTCGCGAAGAACTCGCTCGTCGCAAGCTGACCGGCTTCGTGATCCCGCGCGCCGACCAGCAGCAGAATGAATATGTGCCGCCCTCGGACGAACGGTTGGCCTGGCTGACCGGTTTCACGGGCTCGGCGGGCCTCGCGGTGGTGCTGATCCAGGAGGCCGCACTGTTCGTCGACGGCCGCTACACGCTTCAGGCCGCCAAGCAGGTCGATGCAAAGGCCTGGTCCGTGGAATCCCTGATCGATCCACCGCCGGAGAGCTGGGTGTCGGCGCACCTGAAAGCCGGCGACCGCCTCGGATTTGATCCATGGTTGCACACTTTTGCGGCAGCCGAGCGCCTATCGGCCGCCTGCGCCAAGGCCGGCGCCGAGCTGGTCGCCGTCGACAGCAATCCCATCGACGCGATCTGGCAGGACCGCCCGCAGCCGCCGCTCGCCCCCGTCGCCGTACACAGCCTGCAGCATGCCGGCGTCACCGAAGCCGAGAAGCTGACGCAGATCAGGGCCGAGATCGGCAAGCTCGGCGCCGACGCGCTGGTGCTGTCGGACAGCCACGCGGTGGCCTGGACCTTCAACATCCGCGGCGCCGACGTCGCCCATACGCCGCTGCCGTTATCTTACGCGCTGGTTCCGAAGGAGGGACGGCCGACCATCTTCATCGACCACCGAAAACTCTCCAACCTGTCGCGCGACCATCTCGAGCAGTCCGCCGACGTGCGCGAGCCCGATGCGATGGTGCCGACACTGATGGCGCTCGCCAAGGGCGGCAGATCGATTGCGCTCGACAGTGCCACCGCAGCCGATGCGCTCAGCCGGTTGATCGCGGGCGCCGGCGGCAAGCCGATGCGCGGCAGCGATCCGATTGCGCTGCTCAAGGCAGTCAAGAATGCGACCGAGATCAAGGGCACGAAGACCGCCCATGTGCGCGACGCCGTGGCGCTGGCGCGCTTCCTCGCCTTCATCGACCGCGAGGCCGCGAGCGGCAAGCTCACCGAGATCGACGCGGTCGAGGCGCTGGAGACCTTCCGCCGTGATACCGGCGCCTTGAAGGACGTCTCGTTCCCGACGATCTCCGGCACTGGCCCGAACGGCGCCATCGTGCACTATCGCGTCACCCGCAAGAGCAACCGGCGGATTGTGCCCGGCGATCTCTTGTTGATCGATTCCGGTGCGCAATACGAAGACGGCACCACGGACGTCACCCGGACCATGGCGGTGGGAGAGCCGACCGACGAGATGCGCGACCGCTTCACCCGCGTGCTGCGCGGCCATATTGCGATCGCGCGCGCCGTCTTTCCGGACGGCGCCACGGGCGCGCAGCTCGACACGCTGGCGCGGCAATATCTCTGGGCCGCCGGCCTCGATTTCGAGCACGGCACCGGTCACGGCGTCGGCAGCTATCTCTCGGTGCACGAGGGGCCGGCACGGATCTCGAAGCTCGGGACCACGCCACTGAAGCGCGGCATGATACTCTCCAACGAGCCCGGTTATTACAAGACTGACGGTTTCGGCATCCGTATCGAGAACCTCGAACTGGTGGTCGCCGCCGAGATCCAGGGCGCCGAGAAGCCGATGAACGCGTTCGAGACGCTGACGTTGGCGCCGATCGACCGCCGGCTGATCGACGTTGCGATGCTGAGCCGCGACGAGCTCGGCTGGCTCAATGCCTACCACGCGCGTGTCAGAGCCGAGGTGCGTCCGGCGCTGGATGAGACGACGCGAGCCTGGCTCGATCAGGCGACGGCGGAACTGAAGGCGTAGCGTGCATCCGGGGCGCGCTTCATAGCTGTACCGATTTGCGTCAGGCCATTACTTCACCATAGCCGTCATGCCCGCGAAGGCGGGCATCCAGTATTCCAGAGACGGCTGACGCTTACTGAAGCGCCCTGACGTATTGGATTCTCCGCCTGCGCGGGGAATGAACGCGGAGGGTTGATCATCATCGGTCCTCCACCACCACCGTCCCAAAATCCGTATAGCCGCATTCCGAAACGCCGATATCGGACTTGCGCCGGCAAGCTACAGTCGGATTCGAATTCAAGAAGACGGACCCGCATGCACGGCAAGATCAGCAAGCCGCCGAAAGCGGCGACCGACCTCGCAACGTCGCGCGGGGTGTTGTTGCTGCTGGTCGTGATGACCGGAATCGCGCCGATCTCGCTTTATATCCTGGTTCCGGCGCTGCCAGTGCTGGCGACGAATTTCGGCAGCGACATCTCGATCGCGCAGATGACGGTGTCGCTTTACATGGTCGGCATCGCGCTGTCGCAGCTCATCATGGGACCGCTGTCGGACCGGTTCGGGCGGCGTCCGGTGCTGCTCGGAGGGCTGGCGCTGATGGTGGTGGCGAGCGTCGGCTGCATCTTCGCCGAGACCCTGCCGCAATTGATCGCCGCTCGCTTTTTCCAGGCGCTCGGCGGCGCGTCCGGCATGGTGATCAGCCGCGCCATCATTCGAGACGTCTACGAGCGCGACCGCGTCGCCTCGATGATCAGCCTCGTGGTCGCGGCGCTGATGATCGGCCAGATGGTCTCGCCGCTTACCGGCGGCCTGATCGAGACGGCATTCGGCTGGCGCGCGATCTTCTACGCCGTCACGATCGCTGCGATCGTCGTCGCCGTCGGCATCGCCATCGCGCTGCCGGAGACACGGCGCAGCCGCGCCGCCGGCGGCGGCTTCCGTGGCGACGTCGGCGTCCTGATCAAGAGCCGCGCCTTCGTCGGCTATGTGATGTGCCAGGTGCTGGCCTCGCAGATCATCTTCACCTTCGCAGGCGGCGGCCCCTACATCGTGGTGACGCAGATGGGCCGAACCACCGCCGAATACGGCGCCTGGTTCGCGACCACCGGCTTTGCGTACCTCGTCGGCAACCTGCTTTGCGTACGGTTCGCGCCGCGGCATTCGCTGGAAAAGCTGATCTGGTTCGGGCTCGCGCTCCAACTCGCCGGCAGCCTCTTCAATCTGTTGTGGAGCTTCACCGGCTGGAACGAGGCTCCCGCCTGGCTGTTCGGCACGCAGATGATCGTAATGGTCGGCAATGCCTTCGTGATGGCGAATTCCGCGGCCGGCGCGATCAGCATCCGCCCCGAAGCCGCCGGCGCGGCGTCGGGCGCCATGGGCTTTCTGCAACAGGGGATCGGCGCGCTGATGTCGCAATTCGGCGCATATCTCGGCGGCCACTCAGCCACGACGCTGCCGCTGACCTCGGCCGTCCTTGCCATCTCGCTGCTCTGCGCCTGCATGATGATCTTCGTCGTCCCCCGCCGCGACATGGTGGTGAGCGAGACGCTGATCGAGCGGGCCGAGGAGGAAGAGGGCGGGATGATGTGAGGAGCCATGCAGCTCCAGCAGCCTCAATCCAGCATCCCGTTACCACAACCAGGACGCATAACCGTCGATCACTGCCCGCATTGGTTGACCCATGTCAATGCAGGCTGGCCAACCTTCGAGGAGCCTAACGACGGGCTCAAGCAGGGAGGAAGGTCATGACCGAACACCGCGATGGTTGCGACAGCAAAAGCGCAATTGACCCTCGGGACATCGCCAACATGCTCGATGCGATGAAGCAAATCGGTGTCGATATCTCCGTCCCTGTCGTCAACGAAGAAGCCCGGATCGGCAACGTCCTGTACGCCAACGGCGGCTGCGACCCGCACGACTGCTCCGGCTTCAAGCCGGGAAGCTGCAGCGGCGTCACATGCCCCACGAAGTCGAGCGCCTGCCCCACCGAGGCATGCTCGACGAAAGTCTGCGCCAACCATACGTGTCAAAGCGTGAGCTGCGAAAAAGTCTCCTGCAACAACTACCACCATTGGGAATCGCGGGCATCGACCCATGGCGCCCTGACGGCAGCGATGTCCAGCCTGCCGGCCGAATCCTGGTCGCAGCTGTCGTCCCGTTCGCTCTCAGCACCCGATCGCGCGACCTGAAGATTTCTGCCGGGCAGCACCAACGATGAAGATCTCGGCCTACAATTCCCTGACCTCGTCTTTCGCTCCGGGCAAGTATCTCGCGTTCAACGCGTTGACCGGGGCGTTCCTGTCGCTCGATGACAAACGGCTCGATGACTACGAGGCTCTGATCGAGTCGATCGACGTGACCGGGTGCCCACCCGAACCTCTCAGGCCATTTCAGAAGACCTTGATCGAGAACGGCTTCGTCATCCCGGACGAATGCGACGAGCAGGCCGAGATCAGCCGACGATATCACGGCGGCAAGGCCGGCTCACGCGGGCTCGGCCTTACCATAGCGCCCACGATCACATGCAATTTTGGATGCAGCTATTGCTTCCAGAGTCATTCGAACACCCGCCTGGACGATGCAAGGATCGAAGATCTGCTGACCTTCGTTGAAGCTCGCCTGGAAGCCAACACATCGCTCGACGTCACCTGGTTCGGCGGCGAGCCGCTTGCTGCGTTCGACGTGATCGAGAAGCTGGCGCCCCGGCTCCACGCGCTCGCGATGGACCGCAATTGCACGTTCGGGCACAGCATCATAACCAACGGCTACCTGCTGACGGAGCCACGCGCAGCATTTCTGGCAAGCATACCGGGATTTGGTGACGCGCAGATCACGCTCGATGGCGCAAGGAGGCACCACGACGTTCGCCGACCAACACTTGCCGGCCACGGCACTTTCGATCGAATTCTCGAGAATCTGGTAGCCGCGGCCCGGCATATCCCGATCCTCGTGCGCGTGAATGTCGACCGACGCAATATCGACGGCCTGGAAGAGCTGCTCGATGCGCTGACGGAGCGCGGGTTGCGCCACGTCGGCGTCTACCTCGGCCATGTCTGGCACTACACCGACGAGGTCGGCGCGACTAATATCCTGACCAAGGAGGAATTCGCGTCGCTCGAGACACAATTCAAGTTCCTCAAGTTCCGCAAGGGATTTGCCATCGGGGCTTCTTTGCCGCAACCCAAACGGGGGGCACTCTGCTCGGCGGACAGCAACAACAGCTTCGTGCTCGGGCCGGGCGGCGGCATCTTCAACTGCTGGAACGAGGCCCATCAGGACACGCGTCAGGCGCTTGACCGCTATAGTCCGGCGACGGAGCCGCACTCCAACGGCGTCAAGCAGCAATGGGCGCACTATGAACCGTCAGCCAAGCCGACGTGCCGAAGCTGTCACGTCGCGCCGCTGTGTATGACCGGCTGCCCGTGGGAAGCAGCGAAAGTGGCCGACAGAGGCGATTGCATTTCGGCGCGCTTCAATCTCGCCGACCAGTTGCGGTTGTACGATCTCGAGCAATCCGTGGCATTCGCCGACAAGGCCAGGCAACGGCCAATGGGGGCCACCGAGATCGTCTGAGGCGGATAATTTTGCTCGACCATCACTCACCGATCAGCGCCAGCCACTCGTCCTCGGTCAGCACCTTGACGCCGTGCTTGTTGGCCTCCGCGAGCTTCGAGCCCGCGCCGGGGCCGGCGACGACGAGATCGGTCTTCTTCGACACCGAACCCGAAACCTTTGCGCCCAGCCGCTCTGCGGTCGCCTTCGCCTCGTCGCGCGTCATCTTCTCCAGCGAGCCCGTGAACACCACGGTCTTGCCGGCGACGGCCGAATTGCTCTTCGGCTTCTCGGCGTCGACGATCTCGACCTCCCTGGTCAGCCGCTCGACGATGCCGCGATTGTGGCTCTCGCCGAAATAGTCCGCGATGCTCCTGATCACGGTGTCGCCGATCTGGTCGAGCGCGTCCATTTCCGCCATCGCCTCCGCGTCGCCCTTGGCGACCTTGAGGCAGGCGTCGTGGAAGGCATCCCATGAGCCATAGCCGCGCGCCAGCGCCAGCGCCGTGGTCTCGCCGACATGACGCATGCCGAGCGCATAGATGAAGCGTTCCAGCGCGATCTTGCGCCGGCCCTCGATGGCGCCGAACAGGTTGCGCACCGAGGTTGCGCCGTAGCCCTCGACCTCTTCGAGCTTCAGCTTCGCGTTACGCTTCTCCAGCGTGAAGATGTCGGCGGGCTCCTTGACCCATCCCTCGTCGAAGAAATATTGCAGCTGCTTCTCCCCGAGACCGTCGATGTCGAAAGCGCGCCGCGACACGAATAGCTTGAGATGCTCGATCTTCTGGTAGGGGCAGGCGAACTCGCCACTGCAGCGGGCGCGGGATTCCTCTTCGCCGGCGGCCGTCGCGCCGCGCACGACGTCGGTGTGCAGCGGGCACGGGCACGTCTTGGGGAAATGGAATTCCTTGGCGGTCTTCGGCCGCTTGTCGAGCACGACGTCGACGATTTGCGGGATCACGTCGCCCGCGCGCTGGACCACGACGGTGTCGCCGATCCTGATGTCGCGCCCGTCGCGCAGCACCTCGCCCTTGCTGCCGATGCCCTTGATGTAGTCCTCGTTGTGCAACGTGACGTTCTGCACGATCACGCCGCCGACGCCGACCGGCTCGAGCTTGCCGACCGGCGTGAACGAGCCGGTGCGGCCGACCTGAATCTCGATGTCGCGCAGCACGGTCGTGGCGCGCTCGGCCGGGAATTTATGCGCGATCGCCCAGCGTGGCGTGCGCGAGACGACGCCGAGACGCTCCTGCCAGTCGATGCGATCGACCTTGTAGACGACGCCGTCGATGTCGTAGTCGAGCCGGGCGCGCCGTTCTTCGATCGAACGATGGAAGGCGAGCAGCTCCTCGACGGAGTGGCATAGTTTGGTCAGCGGGTTGGTCTTGAAGCCGCAGCGTTCGAACCAGCCGATCATGCCGCTCTGCGTCGCCTCCGGCAGCGCGCTCATCTCGCCCCAGGCATAGGCGAAGAAGCCAAGGGGGCGCGAGGCCGTGATGGTCGGATCCTTCTGCCGCAGCGAGCCGGCCGCCGAGTTGCGCGGATTGGCGAAGATGGTGTCACCGGCGGCTTTCTGCCGCTCGTTGAGCGCGAGAAATGCCTTCTTGGTCATGTAGACCTCGCCGCGCACCTCGCAGATGTCGGGGACGTGCCTGCCCTTCAGCTTTTGCGGCACGTCTTCGAGGGTGCGGATGTTGGCGGTGACATCCTCGCCGACCGCACCGTCTCCGCGCGTCGCCGCGGTCACGAGCTCACCGCCCTCGTAGCGCAGCGACATCGAGAGGCCATCGATCTTCGGCTCGGCGGAAAAATTGACCTTGTCATCGTCAAGCTTCAGGAAGCGCATGATGCGACCGACGAAGTCGCGCACGTCCTCTTCCGCAAAGGCGTTGTCGAGCGACAGCATCGGAACGGAATGCCGGACTTTCTTGAAGCGGCCCGAGGGTGCGGCACCAACCTTCTGCGAAGGCGAATCCGCGCTGACGAATTCAGGAAAACGCTTCTCGATGGCATTAAAGCGCTGGCGCAGCGCGTCGTACTCGGCGTCGGTGACGGTGGGCGCGTCCTCCTGATAGTAGCGCTCGTTATGTCCCTCGATCTCGAGCGCCAGCCGCATGTGCTCGACCTTGGCCTGCGCCTTGGTGAGGTCGGCGACGTCGCGAAGCGGTGTTGCTTTGGATTTTGCTGCTCTGGCCATGATGCTTGGATACGACGGAGCGGGCGGAAGGGTAAAGACAGGTTGGGCTGTTTGTTCTCCGGATGCTGTGCAGCACGAGGCGGCCTCGAGGGTCCCGGCTCGCGGTGCGCGTCCGGGACACGAAACCTAACTCGCCGCCTTGAGCAGCCGGTCCGCGGCCGCCCTCGCCTCCGCCGTGATTTCGGCGCCGGCCAGCATGCGGGCGATTTCCTCGCGGCGGTGGTCGGCGGCCAATGCGTTGACGCGGGTGGCGACGCGCTTGCCCTTGTCGAGGGCGTCCTTGGAGATCAGCAAATGGAGGTCGGCGCGGGCGGCAACCTGCGGGGCGTGGGTCACGGCCATCACCTGCACCTTGCCGGCGAGCCGCGCCAGCCGCCCGCCGATGGCATCGGCGACCGCACCGCCCACGCCGGTGTCGATCTCGTCGAACACCAGCGTCGGCGCCGAGCCGCGGTCGGACAGCACCACCTTGAGTGCCAGCAGGAAGCGCGACAGCTCGCCGCCGGAAGCGACCTTCATCATCGGTCCCGGCTTGGTGCCCGGATTGGTCTGCACCCAGAACTCGACGCGGTCGAAGCCCTGCGGGCCTGGAGCCGCCTCGTCGGTCGCGACCTGGGTCATGAACTTGGCGCGTTCGAGCTTGAGCGGGGCGAGCTCGGCGTTGACCGCCTTGTTGAGTTTCTCGGACGATTTCTGCCGCGCCAGCGACAGCTTCTTGGCGGCGGCGGCATAGCGGCCATCCGCCTCGATCGCGGCCTGTTCCAGCTTCTTCAGCCGCGAGGCGCCGGCATCGATCAGCACGACGTCGGCGGCGTATTTCGCGGCCAGCGCGGCGAGCCCGTCGACCGGCGTCGAATATTTGCGTGAGGCCGCTCTCAGCGCGAACAGGCGCTCCTCGATGCGTTCGAGCTCGGCCGGATCGAAATCGGTCGCGGCGAGTGCCGCCTGGAGATGCTGGTCGGCCTCCTCCAGCGCGTTGATCGCTGCGTCGATCGCCTTCACGGCGGGCTCGACCAGCGCCGGCGAATTGACGCCGCGGCGTTCCAGCCGGCGTACGGCCGCCGACAGCGTCGAGACGGGCGAATGGTGACCACCGACAGCCTCTTGCGCCTCGCGCAAATCAGAGGCGATCTTCTCGCCCTGCATCATGGTGGTGCGGCGGTTGGCGAGCGAAGTCTCCTCGCCATCCTTGGGCGCGAGCTGCTTCAGCTCGGCGGAGGCGTGGCGCAGATAGTCGGCCTCGCGCGCGGCGCGCTCCATGCCGGCGCGATGCTCCTCCAGCGCAGTATTGGCGGTGCGGCGTGCGTCCCAGAGCGTTTCGACCGCGGCGACGTCCTTCTCCAGGCCGGCAAACGCATCGAGCAGGCGGCGATGGGTAGCGGCATCAACCAGCGCGCGCTCGTCATGCTGGCCGTGGATCTCGACCAGGGCGGCGCCGACCGCCTTCAGCGTCTGCACGCTGATCGACTGGTCGTTGATGAAGGCCCGGGTGCGGCCGTCGGCGAGCTGCACGCGGCGGAGAACCATCTCGCATGACCCTTCGACACTCGTGTCGTCCAGACCGTTCTCGGCAAGGATCTTCGTCGCAGGGTGGTTCTTCGGGACATCGAACACGGCAGTGACCTGCCCCTGCTCGGCGCCGTGGCGCACGAGGCCGGCGTCGCCGCGGCCGCCGAGTGCCAGCGCAAAGGCATCGAGCAGGATGGATTTGCCCGCACCTGTCTCGCCGGTCAAAACCGCGAGGCCGGTGGTGAATTCGATATCGAGCCGTTCGATCAGGACGATGTCGCGGATCGATAGACGCGCCAGCATGGAACCAAATTTCCTAGCCGAGGCCCATCTTCTTGAAGGTCTTGCTGATCCAGGACCCCTGATTCTCGCTCGGCTCGAGACCGCCGGATTTTACTAGATTATAGGCGTCCTTGTACCAGCGGCTGTCAGGAAAATTATGCCCAAGCACGGCCGCCGCGGTCTGCGCCTCGCCGACGATGCCGATCGCCATATAGGCCTCGGTCAGCCGGAACAGCGCCTCCTCGACATGGCGGGTGGTCTGGTACTGCGTGACGACGGTCTTGTAGCGGTTGATCGCCGCCGTGTAGTCGCGCTTCTGCGCGTAATAGCGGCCGGTATTCATTTCCTTGCCGGCAAGCTGGTCGCGCGCGCCCTCGATTTTGGCCTTGGCGGACGTCGCATATTCCGAGTTCGGATATTTGCGCACCACTTCTTCCAGCGCGGCGATCGCCTTCTCGGTGCGGGCCTGGTCGCGGCTGACGTCCGGGATCTGGTCGTAATGGGACGCAGCGATCAGATATTGCGCATAGGCCGCGTCCGGGCTGCCGGGATGCAGCGTGACGTAACGCGTGGCGGCGCCGATGCAGCCGTCATAGTCGCCGCCCTGGTAGGACGCATAGGCGGACATCAGCAGCGATTTGCGGGCCCAGTCGGAATAAGGATGCTGGCGGTCGACCTCTTCGAACTTCTTGTTCGCCGCCTTCATGTCCTTCTTCTCGTTCATGAGGTACAGGCCCTCATTGTAGATCTTGTCGGCGGGCTCCTCGACGAAGGTGTCGTCCTTGGCGGTAAACTTGTCCCACAGCGATCCGGTGCCGCAGCCGGCCAGCGGCAGCGCGAGCATCACGAAGGTGGCGGCGTGAAGCAGCCGACGGGCTCGCGACGAGACCGAGAAATATCCGCGCGTCATACGCTGTGCCGACATGAGTTGAAGCCCTGACGCCCTGTGATGCGGTGCCGCCGGCCCATGAACCCCGTCATGGGCGCGAAATGTAACCGTGGTGCCTGCCATGCGACCACGCCGATGTATCCGAAAAGCGATCTTTAACCAAACGGATAGGCAGGCATTTCGCCCGGATTAAGGCGAACTTGCCGCAATGCTAGCCAATCATGGTTATCAGGAGTTTCCCGGTGTCAGCCGCTGCATTAGGTCCGCGGCACTAGCTCCGTTCAGGATACGTCCGGCCCGTAAGCCGCGGCGATCCGGCCGCCGACGATACCACCGCCGACTTCGCCCACGGGACGCGTGGTACGACGGGCCGCCTCACCCTCGACCACCCGCCAGGCGGTACGATCGGCGAGCAGCGCGGTCAGGACAGCATGGTTGAGCTTGTGGCCGCCACGCACCGAGCGATAGGCGCCCAGCAGCGGCAGGCCGGCCAAGGCGAGGTCGCCGATCACGTCCAGCACCTTGTGGCGGGCGCATTCATCGGCGTAGCGCAGGCCCTCGGTGTTGAGCAGCCGCTCGTCGTCGAACACGACCGTGTTGTCGAAGGAAGCGCCGAGGGCATAGCCCGCGCTCCAGAGCCGGGCGACGTCGCACATCAGACCGAAGGTCCGGGCCCGGCCGACTTCGCGGCGGAAACGCTCCGGATTGAGGTCGAAGGCATAAGCCTGCTGGCCGATGACGGGGTTGGTGAAATCGATCTCGACCTCGACGCAGAACCCGTTGGCGTAGGGCCTGATCTCGCCGAAGGAGTCGCCGATCTTGACCGAGATCGGCTTCAAAACCTGAATGAAGCGGCGCTGTGCCGGCTGAGTCACGATGCCGGCCTGGTCGATCGCCGCAATGAAGGCTGCGGCGCTGCCGTCCATGATCGGCACTTCCGGACCGTCGATCTCGATCGTGGCGTTGTCGACACCCATGCCCCGCAGTGCAGCAAGCACGTGCTCGGCTGTGGACACCAGCGGACCGTTACGGTCACCGAGGACGGTGGCGAAATCGGTCGCGATCACCTGCTCGGCGGTCGCCTGAACTTCGCGATCACTTCCCTCGAGGCCGGTGCGGACAAAAACAAAACCCGCGTCGACAGGCGCAGGCCCAAGGGTAAGAGTGACGGGAAGACCGGAATGAACGCCCACGCCTGCCACAGAGGCTTGCGCACGAAGCGTTGTTTGCCGGCTAAATTTCATCAGGAACCCGCCCCACTACGACCCACTGCGACTTATACGCAACCACTTGGCCGGCCACTGCCGACGCTCGCGAATCCGTATCCCCAAGTCACGGCAAACCATAGTCACTGCCTCAAACAGCGCCAACTCACGCTTTTTTACCGATTGTTACCCCAAACCTGCCGTATTCGCGCCAAGGCTTAACCAAATTACGCCGAGTTTTTGGGTCGTTTCCGGCACTTAGACTGAACACCCAAACACGTAATTAATGATTTAAAATCAGTTGCTTGACCGTGCAATCCGGACATGCGCGGCACAAAAGGAAAGGTCCCGGCAAGCTTGCTGCCGGGACCTTTTTTCGTCTGCCTTATTGTAACAATCCTCAGGTCGCCTGCCGCCGCAGGAAGGCCGGGATATCAAGATGGTCGTCGCCCTGTGGCGCCGGCGCAACAGGCGCGGGACGGCCGTGCATGTCCAGCCCCTGCGGCGCGGGACGACGGGCATACTCCGATACCGGGTCGCTCGATGAGATCTGCTGCGCCACGGTCTTCTGCTGCCGGCGCTCGGGCAGCGGCGGCATCGCGGGACCGGCAGTGCGGGCGGCGACCGGCGGCTCGCTCTCCTCGTCACGACGGCCGAGGCCGACATTGGCAAGGCGCTGCAGCAACGACAGGCGGGTCTTCTGCGGGGTCTCGTCCTCGACCTCGCCGCGGGCCTGGCGAATCTCGGCCTGGGCCGGCATCGGCAGTTCCTCGAGGCGCGGCATCCGCGGTGCACGAACCGGCGCACGCTCGGCCTGCGGCGGGATGAAGTTTTCCGGCGTCATCGGCTCCTGCACCGCGACCGGGGCCATGTCGGGCTCCGGGAACAGCGTCGGTTTCTGCGCGATCGGGCGCACGGTGACGTCGCCATAGGTCTGCGTCGGCGCCGGAGCCTGCGGGACTTCGGCAACGGCGGCGGCGATGGCGGCGAGCGCGGCGCGCTCGACATTCGGACGGGGCGCCATCGGCGCGGCGGCAGCGGCGGCCGGAATCTGGCCCTCCAGCTTCTGGGCGCGCTCAGCCATGCGCTGATTGTCGGCGCGGAGCCGCGCGGTCAGGTCGGCAAGACGGCTCTCGGCGGCGACGGCCGGAGCTGCGGGAGCCTGCTGCGCCTGCGGCGCCGCGTTGGCAACCGGAGCACTGGTGGCCTGGCTATTGCGGGCGATCGCGGCCTGCTCGATGCCAGTGGCAACGACGGAAACGCGGATCAGGCCGTCGAGCGCTTCGTCGAAGGTGGCGCCGACGATGATGTTGGCGTCCTGGTCAACCTCCTCGCGGATGCGGGTTGCGGCTTCGTCAACCTCGAACAGCGTGAGGTCCTTGCCGCCGGTGATGGAGATGAGAAGGCCCTTGGCGCCCTTCATCGAGCTGTCGTCGATCAGCGGGTTGGCGATCGCGGCTTCAGCGGCAGTCAGTGCGCGCTTGTCGCCGGAAGCCTCGCCCGTGCCCATCATCGCCTTACCCATCTCCTTCATCACCGCTCTCACGTCGGCGAAGTCGAGATTGATCAGGCCTTCCTTGACCATCAGGTCGGTGATGCAGGCAACGCCGGAATAGAGCACCTGGTCGGCCATCGCGAAGGCGTCGGCGAAGGTGGTCTTCTCGTTGGCGACCCTGAACAGGTTCTGGTTCGGGATGATCAGGAGCGTATCCACGACCTTGTGAAGCTCGGCGATGCCGGCTTCAGCCGTACGCATGCGGCGGGCGCCCTCGAAGTGGAACGGCTTGGTCACGACGCCGACGGTAAGGATGCCCATGTCGCGCGCGATCCTGGCGATGACGGGAGCAGCACCGGTGCCGGTGCCGCCACCCATGCCGGCGGTGACGAACACCATGTTGGCGCCGGAGAGATGGTCGCGCAGCTCGTCGATCACCTCTTCCGCCGCGGTGGCGCCGACGTTCGGCTGCGAACCTGCGCCGAGGCCTTGCGTGACCACGGTGCCCATCTGCACGATGCGCTGCGCCTTCGACATCGTCAGCGCCTGCGCGTCGGTGTTGGCGACCACGAAGTCGACGCCCTGGAGGCCCGCCGTGATCATGTTGTTGACGGCGTTGCCACCGGCGCCGCCGACGCCGAACACGGTGATCCGGGGCTTCAACTCGTGAATATCAGGAACATTGATGCTGATGGTCATGTTTGCCTCTCGATCACGTGCGCGTGGGTTCGCCCCGGCCGGCGGCCGCGGGATTTGGTGAAAATAGGGAATTGCGGAAATCAGTCATCAGAAGCCCTCGCGTAGCCATCGTCCGACCTTTCCGAAATAACCGCCGGTCCCTGTCTTGACCTGCTGCCGCGTATGCCGCGGTTCGACATGTTCGTGGTGAACATATTGCGGGTAGACGAGGAGTCCGGCCGGCACCGCGAACGCGGCGTTCTTCGCCTCGTTGGGCAGCCGGCCGAAGCCGAGCGGACGTCCGACCCGGACGGGCCGGCCGAGAATCTGGGTACCGAGTTCGGCGAGGCCGGTCAGCTGCGAGGCGCCGCCCGAGAGCACGACGCGGCCGTTGGGCTCTGAGGCGAAGGGCGAATCCTTCAGCTTGTCCCGAACCATTTCGAAGACTTCCTCGGCACGGTGCTTGACGATGTTGGCGATGGTGGCGCGGGAAACGATCTGCGGCAGATCCTGTTCGTCACCGGCTGTCGGCACAGACATCAGCTCACGCGAGTCCGATCCGCCGGTGATGACGGTGCCGTATAACGTCTTGATTCGCTCGGCATCGGCAATGGTCGCGGAGAGTCCGCGCGCGAGATCCATCGTGATGTGTTGCCCGCCGACCGCAAAACCCGCCGCATGAACGAAACGGCCGCCGGAATAAACGGCGATCGTCGTGGTGCCGGCGCCCATCTCGACGACAGCAGCGCCCAAATCGGCTTCGTCGTCGGTCAGCACCGACAAACCGGCAACATAGGCGCTCGCCGCCATGGCTTCGACATTGATGTGGCAACGTTCCACCGCCAGCATCAGGTTCCGCGCCACCGTGGCGTCGCAGGTGACGACGTTCATGTCGACACCGAATTGATGGGCAACCATGCCGCGCGGGTCGCGGATGCCCTTGACGCCGTCGAGCGTGTAGCCGACCGGCAGCGCATGCAGCACGGTGCGGCCTTCGCCGGTGGCGTGACGCATGCCGGTGGAGGTGACGCGGCTGACATCGGCCTGGGTCACGGCGCCACCGCGGATGTCGGCGGCGGCCTCGACCAGCTGGCCGGAGAGCCGGCCGCCGGAGACCGAGAGCAGCACGGACTCGACCCGCACCTTGGCCATTTTTTCCGCGAGCGCGACCGCCTGGCGGACCGCCTGCTCGCATTCGCCGAGATCGATCACCGCGCCGGCTTTCATGCCGCGCGACTGGATCTGGCTGTAGCCGATCAATTCCACCGCATGGGTGCGGCCGCGCAGCGCTTCGCTTGGCGGCGACGGCTTCAGCCGCGCGATCATGCAGGCGATCTTGCTGGTGCCGATGTCGAGACAGGCGACGAGTCCGCCGCGCTTGTGCGGCATCGGGCGCGTCTTCGGCGTCTGGGTGCGATCGAGACCGGTCATGCGGAATCCCCGGCCTTCTTTTTCTTCTTGTCCTTGAACAGCTCTTCGCGCGCCTTGGCGGCGTCCTCGGACAGCTGCACCACCAGGCGATCGGGCAGGCGCATGTCGACGGCGACGATGTCGCGCGAGAACAGCCTGTCCTCCTTGTCGAGCTTGGAGAGCATCGCCAGCGCATTGCCGACGTCCTGTTCGGGCAGACGGATGTCGAGACCGTCCTTGAGCCTCAGGTTCCAGCGGCGCTCGCCGACGAAGATCGCGGCCTTGGTGATCGCATTGACCTGCGGATATCGCGCCAGCAGAGCGAGGAAATCGCGGGCCTGGGTGTCGGCGCCTTTGCCCACCACGAGCGGCAGCGACAGGAAGCGCCGAGACACGTAGGGCTCGAGCACGGCGCCGTCATCGGCGATGACAGAGAGCCGGCCGGCCTCCTGCCACAGCGCGAACGCCTTGCGCTCGGTGAGCTCGATCATCAGCTGGCCCGGATAGAGCTTCAGCACGGTTGCGTCCGCAATCCACGGATTGGCCTTGAGCTTGTCGCGCACGCCGTCGGCATCGAGGAACAGCAGCGAGGAACGGCCGCTGACGCCGCCGATCGCCAGGATCTCGTCCTGGCTGAGCTGCTTGCGGCCGTTGATCACGACGGAGGTGATGCGGAAGCCCGCGGAATTGGCCAGCGCGTTGCGGGCATCGCTGACCGCGGTGATGAAATCCTGGAGATGGCCGCCCTTGACGATGCCGAAACCGCAGCTTCCGATCAGTAGCAGCACGGTCATGGTGATCCCGACCCGGCGCGGCGCATAGCGCTCGATCAGCGCGACGACGCGCGGCGGCGGCTCGCGCTCGACGACGGCCTTGGCCTTGATCTTGTCTTTGGCGGCCGCGCGCTTCTCGTCACGCCTGTCCTGCAGCCACTCGCGCAGAAGCACGACCGCTCCGACAGCGGCCGCCTTCAGGTCAGCTTGGGGCCTCAGCGATCTGAAAAGCGACCGGGTGAGGCTTCCTGCTCCATCCATTGCACGAGCTCGTCAACAGTTTGCCCGCGACATCGCGCGGGTCCTGGCGAACATGACGTCTCGGTCTTGCCGGGCCGGGTGCTGGTCTTCAGCAGATGAAGCCTTTCCCCATTAAAGCGTGCGCTGGAGGTGACATCACCCACAACAGCTCGCGCGCCGGCAGCCAAAACGCCATATGCGCCGCCAGCGTTAACCTTCGGACGTCCTGGTAAACAAAAGGTAAAGTTCGTTAACGCGGAATGCTTTTTGCCCCGCCATGTGAGGCATTTGTGCCGCGATGACCGGCATTTTACCGGTTTTGGGCCCCAAACTGGGCCGTTTCGACCGTTTGGCCGTTAACCAGTCCTAATTATTTTCGAGCCCCCCGCCCGGCGAGCTCGACCAGGCCCCGCAGGAAGTCGACGAACTCGATGCCCTCGGCTTTCAGCGCCTTAGGGTAGAGCGAGGACTTGGTCAGCCCCGGCAACGTGTTGGTTTCGAGATAAACGAGGCCTCTGTCCGAGACGATGAAGTCCGACCGGGAATAGCCGGTGCAGGACATCGCGCGGTGCGCCAGCATCGCCTGAGCCTTCAGCGCGGCGGTGATCTCGGGTGAAAAACGCCCGGGGCAGATCTCCTGGGTCGACTTCAGCAGATATTTCGCGGCGTAGTCGAAGTTGCCCTCGCCCGGAATGATCTCGATCGGCGGCAGCGAGATGATCGAACCATCGGTACGCTCCAGCACGCCGCAGGTCGCCTCGACGCCGGCGATATAGGGCTCGATCACATACTCTTCATGCTTGGCCGCGCTCCGGACGGCGACGAGATCCTGCTTGGCATTGACGAATATCAGGCCGTAGCTCGAGCCGTCCCTCGCCGGCTTTGCGATCAGCCTGCCGTACTCGGCAAAGGCCCCGTCGATGTTGTCGAGCGCAATGTTGGCCGGCGGCGTCACCCCGCCGAGCGCGGCGAAATGCTTGGCCGCGATCTTGTCGAAGGCCAGGTGAGAGGAGGCCGAGCCCGAGCCCGTGAACGGCACGCCGCGCGCCTCGCACATCACTTGCAGTTCGCCGTTCTCGGCACGTCCGCCATGCAGGCCGAGCACCAGCACGCGGTTTTCAGCCTTGGCCTGGTCGAGCGCCTGCGCCAACGGGATGCCCGATGTGCCCGGCTTGAACTCATCCTCGAAGGGGCGGGCATGTTCGAGAAGTTGCTTGGACTGCACCACATGCACCTTGTCCTCGACGTCCCACCACCAGAGATCGGCCTCGGGCAATGCCTGATGCAGCGCCTGCGCCGAGGCGACCGAGACCAGACGCTCCCGGTTGGAGCCGCCGAAGAGGATGGTGATGCGCATGGTCATTGTCCGCAATCTCTCTCGTTCGTCCTTCCAGGGCGCGACGAAGTCGCGAGCCGGAATGACACTCACGCGGGAATCCCGATCCGCTTGATTTCCCAGTGTAGCTCAATTCCGGAATTTGCCTTCACCCGTTCGCGCACGGTCTCGCCCAGCGTCTCGATGTCGTGTGCGGTGGCATCGCCCGTATTGATCAGGAAATTGCAGTGCATCTCGGAGACCTCGGCACCTCCGACGCGCAGGCCGCGGCAGCCGGCCGCATCGACCAGTTTCCAGGCCGATTGGCCGGGCGGGTTCTTGAAGGTCGAGCCGCCGGTCTTCTCGCGGATCGGCTGCGCGGTCTCGCGATGGCTCTGCACCTCCGCCATGCGCGCGCGGATCGCTTCCGCGTCCCTGATCTCGCCGCGAAAGCGCGCGGACGTGAAGATGATGGAGGGATCGACGCCGCTGTTGCGATAGACGAATTTCATATCGGCGTTAGAGAAGACGTGCTTCGTGCCGTCGCGCCCGATGCCGCGCGCTTCGACCAGCACATCCTTGGTCTCGCCGCCATTGGCGCCAGCATTCATGCGCAATGCGCCGCCGATGGTGCCGGGAATGCCGAAATAGAATTCCAGCCCGCCGATATTGGCCGACGCCGCCACTTCCGCCACGCGCTTGTCGAGCGCGGCAGCGCCGGCGGTGACGGTGTCGCCGCTCGCGCTCGTCTCGCCGAAGGCGCGCGGTGCCAGGCGGATCACGACGCCCGCAATGCCGCCGTCGCGCACAATGAGATTGGAGCCGACGCCGACGACATGGACAGGAATGTCCGGCGCGAGATGCGCGAGGAAATAAGCGAGATCGTCCTCGTCCGCCGGCGTGAACAGCACCTGCGCCGGGCCACCGACGCGAAACCAGGTCAGTTCGGCGAGCGACTGGTTGGCGAGCAGGCGGCCACGAAGGTCCGGCATCGCAGCTTTGAGATCAGGCGTGAGGTCGGGGAATCCCACTGCCCTACCCCAGCGCCTTCAATTCGTCCGGCAGCGCATACGCCCATTGCGTGATGTTACCCGCACCCAAGCACACGACGAGATCGCCCGACTTCGCCAATCCCTTGACGATGCCCGCGAGTTCCGTCGCGCCCGGCAACGGGACAACCTCGCGGTGGCCATGGGCGCGCAGGCCCGTCACGAAATGGTCGCGATCAATGCCCTCGATCGGCGCTTCGCCCGCGGCATAGACATCGGCGACGATGACCGCATCGGCATCGTTGAAGCAGGTGCAGAACTCCTCGAACAGCGATTGCAGGCGCGTGTAGCGATGCGGCTGCACCACGGCGATCACCTTGCCGTTGTAGGAATCGCGCGCCGCCTTCAGCACCGCTGCGATCTCGACGGGGTGATGGCCGTAATCGTCGATCACGGTGACACCGTTCCACTCGCCGGTCTTGGTGAAGCGGCGCTTGACGCCACCGAAGCCGGCCATGGCGCTGCGGATCTTATCGTCGGAAACGCCGAGCGCGTGTGCAACGGCGATTGCGGCCGTCGCGTTGGACGCGTTATGACGGCCGGGCATCGGCAGCGAGAGGTCGGCGATCTCATGCTCTGTGCCGGCCTTATCGCGGATGACGACCTTGAATTTCGAACCACCGCCGCCTGCGGTCAGGTCGACGAGCCGCGCATCGGCCTGCGGATTCTCGCCGTAAGTGATGATGCGACGATCCTCAATCTTGCCGACCAGGCTCTGCACCACGGGATGATCGATGCACATCACGGCGAAGCCGTAGAACGGCAAATTCTCGACAAAATGGCGGAAGGCGTCCTGCACGGCCTCGAAGGTCTTGAAATGATCGAGATGTTCGGGGTCGACATTGGTGACGATCGCGACCTCGGTCGGCAGCTTCAGGAAGGTGCCGTCGCTCTCGTCGGCTTCCACCACCATCCATTCGCCCGCGCCAAGCCGCGCGTTGGAGCCGTAGGCGTTGATGATGCCGCCGTTGATGACGGTGGGATCGAGACCGCCGGCATCGAGCAGCGTCGCAACCATCGTGGTCGTCGTGGTCTTGCCATGGGTGCCGGCGATCGCGACGCAGCTCTTCAGCCGCATCAGCTCGGCCAGCATCTCGGCGCGGCGCACCACGGGAATGCGACGCTCGCGCGCCGCCATCAATTCCGGATTGTCGCGCTTGATCGCGGTGGAGACCACGACGACCTCGGCGCCGTCGACATTCTCGGCCTTGTGGCCGACCGACACCTTCGCGCCCTTCTTGCGAAGGCGGTCGAGATTGTAATTGTCGGAAGCGTCCGAGCCCTGCACGGTATAGCCGAGATTGACCAGCACCTCGGCGATGCCGCTCATGCCGATCCCGCCGATCCCGACGAAGTGGATGGGTCCGATCTCGCGCGGCAGTCTCATGGCTTATCCCGTGGTTCCGTCGTCATGGCCGGGCTTGTCCCGGCCATCCACGAATCCCAAGCTACTTCATGCAAGACGTGGATGCATAGGCACTCGGTATACCGAGTGCCGTTCCCTTTGAAAGTGTGAAGTCGGATAAATCCGACTTCATGTGACAAGCCCGGCCATGACGGCAAAAATACGAAAATCGGTCCGCTTCGGCTCAGATTCCCGCGACTTTGGCCACGAGATCAGCCAGCCGCTCGGCGGCGTCGAGCCGACCTGCCCCCTTCGCGGCTGCGGCCATGGCGGCAAGGCGCGCGGGCTCGGCGGCGAAGGTGGAGATTTCGGAGGCCAGCCGGTCTGAGCTGAACTCGGTCTGCGGGATGCGGATCGCGCCGTCGACCTTGACCAACACGCCGGCATTGGCGAATTGGTCCTGATCGATCGAGCCCGGCAATGGCACCAGGATCGAGGGCCGGCCGATCGCCGCGAGCTCGGCGACCGTGCCGGCGCCGGAGCGCGATATAACGAGATGGTTGGACGCCAGCCGTGCAGGCAAATCGGTGAAGAACGGCGCCAGCTCCACCTCGATCTTGAGCCTGTCGTAGACCGCGCGCACGCGCGCCATGTCCTCGTCGCGCACCTGCTGGGTGAGGATCAACCGGCTCCACAGCGCAGGCTCGAGCCGCTCGATCGCGCCCGGCACGATGTCGGCCATGATGCGCGCGCCCTGGCTGCCGCCGACGACGAGCAGGCGCAGCGGACCGTTCACCTCAGGTGCGGCATATGGCACGGCTGCCGCTGCGAGGACCGCGGGCCGCATCGGTGTGCCGACCGTCGTGGTCTTTCCTGAAAGGGCGGGATCGCGATCGAGCACGCCGGGCAATGACGTCGCGATGGCGCGTACGCGGCTCGACAGGAACCGGTTGGCGCGGCCGAGCACGGCATTGGCGTCGTGGATGATGCCGGGCACGCCGGCGAATTTGGCCGCGACCAGCGGCGGCAGCGTCGGATAGCCGCCAAAGCCGACGACGGCGACGGGCTTCAACCGCTTGATCAGCTTATAGGCAGCCAGCGTACCGGCGGCGAGCGTGAGGCCGGCATAGGCGAGCTGAAGAGGATTGCGGCCTCGCGCGGTTTCGCTCGCGACGACATCGATCATGTCCTTGGTGAACAGCCCGCTATAGCGCAGCGCGCGCTCATCCGTAACGAGGCGGACGCGAAAGCCGCGCCGGATCAATTCGACGCCGAGCGCCTCGGCGGGAAACAGATGGCCGCCGGTGCCGCCCGCGGCGAGAAGAATCAAGGGGGAGGTGTCCATAAGGGCCCTTTTACAGGGCCTCCGCCGTCATTGCGAGCGCAGCGAAGCAATCCAGATTGCCCCCGCGGAGGGATTCTGAATTGCTTCGCTACGCTCGCAATGACGAAAAGTTACGCGTAACTGCGCATCGCCTCGGCATGGCCGCTGGCCTCGACCTCGGTGCGCGGGCGCAGCCGTGTCAGCGCCAACATCATGCCGACGCCATAAGCAAGTGACACGATCGAGGAGCCGCCATAGGAGATGAACGGCAGCGTCATGCCCTTGGCCGGGATCAGCTGGAGGTTGACCGACATGTTGATCGCGGCCTGCACGCCGAACAGGATCGCGAGGCCCGAGGCCGCGAAGCGCGAGAACATGTCCTCGTTGGCATAGGCGCGCGACAACGTGCGGATAACGACGAAGGCGAACAGCGCCAGCATCGCGAGGCACAGGATGATGCCGAACTCTTCGGCGGCGACCGCGAATACGAAGTCGGTATGGCTGTCCGGCAGGCTGCGCTTGGCGATGCCCTCGCCCGGCCCGAGTCCGAACCAGCCGCCGTTGTAGAAGGCCTCCATGGCGGTATCGACCTGGAAGGTGTCGCCGGAGGCCGGGTTCATGAAGCGCTTGATGCGCCCCGCCACGTGCGGAACGAACAGATAAGCGCTGAACAGGCCGGCCGCCCCGAGACCTGCGAGACCAAATACCCAGATCATGCGCATGCCTGCGATGAAGAACAGCGAGCCCCACACCATCAGGATCAGCATGGTCTGGCCGAAGTCCGGCTCCATCACAAGCAGCGCGACCAGCATCAGCAGCAGCACCAGCGCCATCGTGGTCGCCGGCATCTCCGGCCGCTTGGTCGATTCCGCGAACAGCCAGGCGGCGATCACGACGAAGGACGGTTTTGCGATCTCGGAGGCCTGGATGTTGACGCCGAGCAGCGTGATCCAGCGCCGCGAGCCCTTCACTTCAGGACCGATCGCGAGCGTCAGCACGATCAGGATGATGCTCGCCGCGAAGATGATCAGGGCCGAGCGGCGGATCGCGCGCGGCGACAGGAAGGAGACCCCGAGCAGCACCAGGCACGAGGGGAGCAGGAACATCACGTGGCGGTTGAAGAAGTGGAAGGGATCGAGCCCGATCCGGGTCGCAACCGGCGGACTCGCCGCCAACGACAGGATCACACCGGTCAGCATCAGCGCCAGGATCGCGCCCATCAGCGGCTTATCGACGGTCCACCACCACTCGGAAAAGGGGGTGCGTTCTTCACGGGAGAGCATGGGCGGCCGCTTTCGGACAGAGGTCGGTCCATTGGTCGCCGAGGTTGGTTACCGGGTGGTTAAGAAGGCCGTTATCTTTTCGAGATAGGCTTTGATCTAAGGGGCTCGTTCGCATCGGGCAGGTAGGCGTGCAGCTCTAATCCGATTTGCAGGCGGGCCATCGACTTCAGTAAGTCGCCGCTGAATGTTTCGCCTGAATGTTCGTCAAGGAACCATCCGACAGAAAAAGTTACCTTCCCACCCGTGGATGACAGCCTCCGTAGCAGCGCTCGGTGACTCTGAAGCCGCCCCAGCGCGGACTCGATTTTCTTCGCCAATGATTTTCGTGAGGTAGGCCCAAGTTCAATTAAACAGTAAGAGCTGTCACGGTTGCCCCCAAGCGGATTTCCCTTCGGGGTTCGTCGTTCATCCCCCATCTTCCAAATGTGTTTTGGCTCCAATCCAAGAGCCTTGCACACACGCGAAAGATCGCGGGTCGGATGTTTCAGTTTGAGAGAGACTTGCGCCCGATACCGGTTCACGCTCACACCACCGGCTTCACACCCGGCAGCGCCTGCACCAGATCGCGGAACTTGGCGCCGCGGATCTCGAAATTGCGGTACTGGTCGAAAGAGGCGCATGCCGGCGACAACAGAACGACCGCATCGGTGAGGCCCGATGCTTCCGCATCGCGCGCGGCGTGCTCCACGGCAACGTCGAGGGTTTGGCTGATCTCGTGCGCCACCTGCGTGCCCAACGTCCCCGAAAACTCCTGCGCGGCCTCGCCGATCAGATAAGCCTTGCGGATGCGCGGGAAGAAGCCGGTCAGGCCAGTGATGCCGCCGGCCTTGGGCTTGCCGCCGGCGATCCAGAAGATGTCGGCAAAGGACGACAACGCGTGCGCGGTGGCGTCGGCGTTGGTGCCCTTGGAGTCGTTGACGAACAGCACGTTGCCGCGGCGGCCGACCTGCTCCATGCGATGGGCGAGGCCCGGAAAGCTGCGCAGGCCGTTCTGCAGCACATCAAGGCTGATGCCGATCGCGAGTGCGGCTGCGGCGGCGCAGGCCGCGTTCTGCGCGTTGTGTTGGCCACGCAGCGAACCGATGCCTCCGAGCGCCGCGATATCGCTGCGGGCGCCGCCCGAGGTGCGCACGATATTGCCGTGCTCGACATGGATGCCTGACGCCAGCGGGCTCTTGACGGAGATGCGCACCACATTCTTGCCGGCGCGGTCGAGCCGGTCGGCGATGTCGCGGCAAAAACCGTCGTCGACGCCGACGATCGCGGTGCCCCCGCCTTGCACGCCGGCAACCAGGCGCTCCTTCACCGCGGCATAGTGCTCAATGGTGCCATGGCGATCGATGTGGTCCTCGCTGACGTTCAGCAGAATGCCGACGGAGGGATCGAGCGAAGGCGTGAGATCGATCTGGTAGGACGACATCTCGATGACGTGGACGCGGCCCATGCGCGGCGGCTCCAGCGATAGGATCGCGGTGCCGATATTGCCGCCCATCTGGGTGTCATAGCCGGCAACCTTGGTGAGATGGGCAATGAGCGCCGTCGTGGTCGACTTGCCGTTGGTGCCGGTGATGGCGATGAAGGGCGCATCGGGCGCATGGCGACGTCGCTCACGGCAGAACAGCTCGATGTCGCCGATCACCTCGACGCCTGCCTCGCGCGCCTTCAGCACGCTCCAATGCGGCACCGGATGGGTGAGCGGCACGCCGGGCGCGAGCACGAGGGCTGCAAAATTCGTCCACGACACGTTGCGCAGATCGGCGGTGATGAAGCCGGCCTGCACGGCCTTGGCGACATTCTCGGCATTGTCGTCCGCGGCGATCACCTCGGCACCACCGGCCTTCAGCGCATGGCAGGAGGCAAGCCCCGAGCCGCCGAGGCCGAACACCGCGACGGTCTTGCCGGCAAAAGACGTGACGGGGATCATCGAGGGATCACCGCAGCTTCAGCGTGGACAGGCCGGCGAGCGCCAGCATCACCGAGATGATCCAGAACCGGATCACGATCTGCGGCTCGGTCCAGCCGAGTTGCTCGAAATGGTGATGGATCGGCGCCATCCGGAAGATCCGCTTGCCGGTGAGCTTGAACGATACCACCTGCACGATGACGGAGACCGCCTCCAGCACGAACAGGCCGCCGATCACCGCGAGCACGATCTCGTGCTTCACCGCGACCGCGATGGCGCCCAGCATGCCGCCGAGCGCGAGCGAGCCGGTGTCGCCCATGAAGATCGAGGCGGGCGGCGCGTTGAACCAGAGGAAGCCGAGCCCAGCGCCCAACAGCGCGCCGCAGAGCACCGCGAGTTCGCCAGTGCCGGCGACATATTTGATCTGCAGATATTCGGCGAACACCGCGTTGCCGGCGAGATAGGCGATCATCGCGAAGCTCGCGGTCGCGATCATCACGGGAACGATGGCGAGGCCGTCGAGACCGTCGGTGAGGTTCACCGCGTTGCCGGAGCCGACGATGACGAAGGCGCCGAAGATGACGAAGAACCAGCCGAAATGCAGCACGGTGTCCTTCAGGAAGGGAACCGTCAGCGCGGTCGATGCGGGATCGCGGTTCAACCGCACCAGAGCGTAGCACGCCACCAGCGCGATCGCCGCCTCGATCAGCAGGCGCAGCTTGCTGCCGAAGCCGGTCGTGGTCTGCTTGGTCACTTTGAGGTAGTCGTCATAGAAGCCGACGAAGCCGAAGCCGAGCGTCACCGCCAGCACGATCCAGACATAGGGATTGAGCGGATTGGCCCACAGCACAGTGCCGACCGTGAGGCCCGACAGGATCATCAGCCCGCCCATCGTGGGCGTGCCCTTCTTGGCGAGATGCGATTGCGGACCGTCGGCCCGGATCGGCTGGCCCTTGCCCTGGCGGATGCGCAGGTGATCGATGATCCAGGGCCCGAACAGGAACACGAACAGCGCGCCGGTGACGACGGCGCCACCGGTCCGGAAGGTGATGTAGCGGAACACGTTCAAGAAGGTGCGAACGGCACCGAGGCCCGTGAATGTGTTGGAAAGGTCGATCAGCCAGTAAAACATTCAGACGGGTCCTATCGCGCGACCTGGGAAACGACGGCAGCGCGCCGCAAAGGGTGGGATTCGGGAACGGCGCCTTCCAAGCAGTTTACGCCTTTGCCTGCAAGGCGGCCATCAGGCCCGGCACAAACTTGTTGACCCAGAACATCTTCTTGCTGCCCTTGACAACCACGACGTCGCCTGCCTTCAGCAGGTTCGCGACCTCACTCGGCTTCAGCGTGGCGGGATCGTCGTGCCAGCCGAGGCCCATGCCGGCCGGGAGCACGTCATAGAGATGGCGCATCAGAGGGCCGACGCAGTAGACGCCGTCGATCCCGTCGAGATGCTTGGCAAGGCCGGTGTGATACTCCGGCGCATCATCGCCCAGCTCCAGCATGTCGCCGAGCACCGCAATGCGGCGGCCGCCGCTCATGTGACGCGCCTGCAGGCTTTGCAGCGCAGCCGCTACGCTGGCCGGATTGCCGTTGAAACTGTCGTCGATCACGGTGATGCCGCCGACAGCCTGCTCGACCCCACGGCCGGTCATGATGCCGACCCGGTCGAGCTTGATTGCGAGCGTCGCCGGATCGAGATGGGCCGCACGGATCGCGGCGAGCGCCGCCAGCGCATTCTGCACGCGGTGCGGCGCCCCCGGCGTCAGGCTGAAGGCGATCTCCTTCTTGCCGATCATGGCCACGACCTGCCAGCTCTCGCCATGCGGCGCGTGCGCGACCTCGTGCACCTCGGCATGCTCGCCGAAGCGCACCACCTTGCCCTTCCATTCGGATGCCTTGAGCCCGGCGGGCAGCACCAGCACGCCATGCTCGGGCAGGCCGAGCGCGATCGACACCTTCTCGCGGCGGATGGCTTCGAGCGAGCCGAGCTTTTCCAGATGCACGGGCTGAACGTTGACGACGAGCGCGACGGTGGGCCGGGTCAATTCGCTCAGCCGCGCGATCTCGCCCTTCTGGTTCATGCCCATCTCGACGACCCAGAGGCTGGCGTCCGGCCGCGCATTGCACAGCGTCAGCGGCACGCCCCAGAAATTGTTGAAGCTGGACGGGCTCGCATAGGCGTTTGGATAGGCCGCCAGGAATTCCTTGGTGCTGGTCTTGCCGGCGCTGCCGGTAAGCCCAATCACAGGCCCGTTGAAACGCGCGCGCGCGGCGCGGGCGAGGGCCCACAGGCCGTCGATGAGCGTGTCCTTGACGACGATCTGCGGAATCCGGATACCGGCGATCTCGTGCGGCACGATCATCGCGACCGCGCCCGAAGCTTCCGCCTTGTCCGCGAACTCCCAGCCGTCGCGCGCGCTGGCAAAGGCCGAGACGAAGCCGCCGCTCGGCGTGCCGCTCAGCGCCACGAACAGGCTGCCCGGCTTCACCAGCCGGCTGTCCTGGGTGACGAACTCGATCGGGGTGTCCGGGAATGATCCGTCCGCGCCCAGCGCGCGCGCCACTTCGGCAACCGTCCATATCGGCGCGCTCATGCAACCCCCGACGCTAATGCGGCGGCGACCGCCTCGTGATCACTGAAGGGCAGAACCTCGCCGCCGACGATCTGTCCGGTCTCGTGTCCCTTGCCGGCAACGAGCAATGCATCGCCTTCCTGCAACTCCTCGATCGCGGTTCGGATGGCCGCAGCACGGTCGCCGATCTCGCGGGCGCCCTTGGCGGTTGCGAGGATTTCGGCGCGAATGGCTTCGGGCTTCTCGCTGCGCGGATTGTCGTCGGTGATGATGACGCGATCGGCGTTCTCGACCGCGATCTCGCCCATGATAGGGCGCTTGCCGGCATCGCGGTCGCCGCCGGCGCCGAACACGACGACAAGCTTTCGTTTCGCGTAGGGCCGCAGCGCCTGCAGTGCCTTCGCGAGCGCATCGGGCTTGTGCGCGTAGTCGACGAAGATCGGCGCGCCGTTGCGCTCGCCGACGCGCTCGAGCCGGCCCTTGGCGCCTTCGAGATGTTCGAGGCTTGCAAACACATCGGCGGCGTCGCTGCCGGTGCCGACCGCAAGGCCCGCCGACACCAGCGCGTTCTCGATCTGGAACTCGCCGACCAGCGGCAGCCGGATCGCATACCGCCTGCCGCAATGCTCGAGCTCAAGGACTTGTGAAAAACCTTCCACTGTGGCGCCGCCAAGACGGATGCCTGCGCCGGCCCCGTCGCCCTTGCGGCCGACCGCCATCACGCGCAGGCCGCGCGATGTCGCCGCCTCAATCGCCTCCGCCGAGCAATCATGATCGGCCGAGATCACCGCCGCGCCTCCGGGTTGGATCAGTTCGCGGAACAGACGAAGCTTTGCCGCAAGGTAATGCGCAACGGTCGGATGATAATCCATGTGGTCGCGCGAGAGATTGGTGAAGCCTCCGGCGGAGATTCGCACGCCATCGAGGCGATATTGGTCGAGCCCGTGCGACGATGCTTCGAAGGCGAGATGCGTCACGCCGTCGCGCGCGATCTCGTCGATCTGCCGGTGCAGCGCGATCGGATCCGGCGTGGTCAGTGAGCCATAGACTGTCCGTTTGGGCGAGACGAGGCCGATGGTGCCGATGCTCGCGGAGGCATGGCCCAGCCGCTCCCAGATCTGGCGCGTGAACGCCGCAACCGAGGTCTTGCCGCTGGTGCCGGTCACCGCGGCGATCGTCGCGGGCTGCGACGGGAAGAATCTCGCCGCGGCCAGCGCCAGCGCGCGGCGCGGATTGGCGACGGTGATGAACGGCACCTTGTTCGCCGCCGGCGCATGGTCGCCCACGACAGCCACGGCGCCTGCGGCCGCCGCGGCGTCGATAAAGCGCGCCCCGTCGGTCTTGCTGCCCGCAAGTGCGAAGAAGAGATCGCCGGCCTTGACCGAGCGGCTGTCGAGCGCAAGGCCAATCGCCTCGAGCCCCGCAATGGCGGGCTCGATCGCGGCGTCATGGCCTAGGAGGTCGCGCAGCTTCATGGTCTTCCAGTGGCCTTACCGGAGAGCCGAATTTCGAGGGAAATCCCCGACTCAGCAGCGGCTGCGGCCCACCCGATTGATTACTGGGTTGTCCTGGATGCTGCAAGAATAAGGCGGTCCGCGGGCGGCAGGTCGAACCGCGGCTCGACGCCCAGAAGCGGCGCGATCCGCTCGATCACCTTGCCGCCGGTCGGCACCGCGTTCCAGCCGGACGTGATGAAACCGTGCGTTTCGGGGAGCGCCTGCGGCTCGTCCAGCATGATCAGGACGTGATATTTCGGATCGTCGCAGGGCAGAATCGCGGTGAACGAATTTAGCACGCGCTTCTTGGCGTAGCGGCCGTTAATGACCTTCTCGGACGTGCCTGTCTTGCCGCCGACGTAATAACCCTTGACGTCTGCGGTCTTGGCCGTACCGATCTCGGCGTTGAGCCGCATGAGATACCGCATCTTGTCGCTGGTGTCCGTTCTGACGACTCGCTTGGCCAATGCTGCGGCCTCTTCCGGCGTGCGCTTCATGAAGGTCGGCGGAATCAGATAGCCGCCGTTCACCAGGGCGTTGATGCCCATCACGGCCTGCAGCGGTGCCACAGACAGGCCCTGGCCGAACGCGGCGGTGACGGTGTTGAGCTCGCTCCAGCGCCGCGGGATCAGCGGCGCCGCGCTCTCCGGCAGCTCGGTGCGGAGACGGGTCAGCTGTCCCATCTTGGCGAGGAACGCCTTGTGCGCCTCGACGCCCTGCCCCAGCGCGATCCGCGCCGCGCCGATGTTGGACGAGTAGGTGAAGACTTCCTTGGTGTTGATGAAACGCCCGAGCGGATGGCTGTCGTGGATGGTGAACTTGCCGTAGTGCAAGTTTCCGCGCGCGTCCCACATCGTGTTCAGGTTGATCTTGCCGGAATCGAGCGCCATCGCCAGCGTGAATGCCTTGAAGGTCGAGCCCATCTCGTAGACGCCGGTGGTCAGGCGGTTGATACGGTCGGGGTCGTGCGCTTCCTTCGGGTTGTTCGGATCGAAGTCCGGCAGCGAGACCATTGCGACGATTTCGCCGGTCTTCACGTTCGAGACGATGCCGGACGCGGCTTTGGCGTGGAACTTGTCCTTGGCCTTCAGCAATTCGTCGCGCAGCGCGTGCTCGACGCGCAGATCGACCGAGAGCTCGATCGGCTTTTGCAGCCGGTCTGTAGCAAAGCCCGCGCGGTGGAGATCGGCGAGACCTTGATTGTCGAGCCACTTCTCGATGCCGGCGATGCCCTGGTTGTCGATGTTGACGAGACCTATGAGGTGGGCAACTTCGTTGCCGGTCGGATAGACGCGCTTGTTCTCGCGCAGAAAGCCGATGCCGGGAATGCCGAGCTTGTGGATGGCCTGCTGTTGCTGCGCCGTGACCTCGCGCTTGAGCCAGACGAAGCCCTTGCGTGTCCTCAGGCGCTCGCGCACCTCGGCCTCATCGAGGTCGGGCACGGTTGCGGTGAGAAGCTCGATCGCCTCATCCTTGTCGATGATGCGGCGCGGCTCGCCGAACAGGCTCGCCGCCTTGACGTCGGTCGCAAGGATGGCCCCGTTGCGGTCGACGATGTCGGGCCGTGCTGTCGCCACCACCTCCTGCGCCGCGGCGCGGCGTGCGCCGTGGGCATCGGCGCCGATCGCAAACATCACGAGCCGGCCGCCGATCAGGACGTAGATCGAAGCGAAAGCGAGCATGGCGAGACCCACGCGCGCGCGCGCCTTTGCGGCGCGGTCGACGTTGCGCCCGTAGAGCAGGCTGCGGATCAGCCGCTGGCGCCAGGGTTCCGTAGGCTTGGCCGGAGTCGCAGCGCTCATTGCTTGTCCTCGGGCTGAGGCACGGAGCCCGTCACGTTGTCAGGATCGCTCGCGGCTTCGATGGTGTTGAGCATCGCCCCGATCGGGTCGGGCTCACCCGGCCTGAACATCCGCGGCGGACGCTCCGGCAGGTTCTTCAGTGAATCATATTGTGTGCCGGTGACCGGCTTGAGCTGCAGATGCCGGTCGGACAGGCCTTGCAGGCGAAGCGGCGCATCTAGCTTGGCCCATTCCGATCGCAGCGAAGCGATCGCGTCGCGCTGTTCGCGGATCTCCGCATGCAGCCGCAACACCTTCTCGGTGCGCGCCGTTGAGTCCATCTTGATCCGGTAGACATAGGCCGCCGCGAAGATCAGCGCGCCGATGACGAGGAGGTGGATGATGCGCATGCGCTAGCCTCCCCTCAACACGTCGGAGAGTCTCGGCCAGGACGATGGTTCGCCATCGTCATGCGCGGGCGCCGAGGTACGCTCGGCCGCGCGAAGCTTTGCGGAACGCGCGCGCGGGTTATGCGCGACCTCGTCGTCGCCGGCGACCACGGGCCGCCGCGTGAGAAGCTGGAAGCTCGGCGGAATTTGAGCCACCTCCGGCAGATGCCGCGAGCCGCCACCGGTCTTCGAACGCTCGGAGAGGAAATTCTTGACGATGCGGTCTTCCAGCGAATGGAACGAGACCACGACGAGGCGGCCGCCGGGCTTGAGCACGCGCTCGGCCGCAGCAAGCGCGGTCTGAAGTTCGTCGAGCTCTTCGTTGACGAGAATGCGCAGGGCCTGGAACGTGCGCGTCGCCGGATGGATGTCGCCGGGCTTGGAGCGCACGATCCTGCCGATGAGATCAGCCAGCGCGCGTGTGGTCGTGAACGGCGTCTCCTGCCGGTCGGCCACGACGGCACGCGCGATGCGGCGCGACTGCCGTTCCTCGCCAAGCTGGTAGATGACGTCGGCGAGATCACCCTCGGAGGCCCGCGCGATCACGTCGGCGGCGGTCGGCCCCGTCTGCCCCATCCGCATGTCGAGCGGGCCGTCGAGGCGGAATGAGAAACCGCGGCCGGCCTGGTCGAGCTGCATCGAGGACACCCCGACATCCATCACGACGCCGTCCACGGCGTCCACGCCTTGCGCGGCGCAGACCGCGGCGAGATTGGAGAATCGATCCTCGACCAGCGTCAGCCGGCCCGCGGAACGTTCGACCAGTTCGGCACCTGCGGCGATGGCAGTGTGGTCGCGGTCAATGGCGATGAGCCGGGTTCCCGGCATGTCGAGAATGGCGCGGCTGTAGCCGCCGGCGCCGAAGGTGGCATCGACATAGATACCGCCCTCGCGTGGGGCGAGGTGGTCGACGGCTTCGCGGCCGAGAACGGGGATATGCAGAGCCGAGCTCATGCACCAAGCCCTGTGACCCAAAGCCCGTCGGTGGGTCCTGACGTCCAAGCGAGATCGGGGACGAACAAGCCCATAACGCCTCGAATCATTCCGCGTCGCGGCGGTTCCACGACAATGCCCCAATTCAACATGGTTACCGGGCCCGACTGTCCTGGGCGGCAAACCGAGTGTTCCCAGCGGAATTTGTCGGGCAGCCATGGGATTTCGAGCCAAAATACGCTTTGGCCGCCTCCGGACGCGGGTCGGCTCTTCATCCCTCAGTAACGACCCTTAGCGTTAAGAAAGCGTTGCTCGGCTGGTGACAAGTCGAAAAGCTGATGATGCGGTGATGCTTCATCCACACACATCGCGAAAATGCATCCGTTAACCGCGCCGCGCGATTGCGCACGATGGAGGGTAAAGGAATAGTAAAGAGAAGGGCTTGGCCCACTCTCCGTCCCACCCTGGTTTGTCTATGCCGCCGCCCGGTTCGTCCACACCGTCTGGTTCTGATTCGAAGCGTCAACGCGTCCTCCCGGTTCCCAAGGCCGCGGCGAGCATGAGGGCGTTTGAACCGGATTCCTCGATCGTGTCCGACATCATCCCCTCGCCGAACTATGGCGAACGCAACAAGGCGCGGCAGCCCGATATGATCGTGCTGCACTACACCGGCATGCCCGACGTCGAGGGCGCGCTGGCGCGGCTGTGCACCGCGGGGACCGAAGTCTCGGCGCATTATGTCGTGCTGGAGGACGGCCGCATCGTGCAATGCGTGTCGGAGGCCAAGCGCGCCTGGCACGCCGGCGTCTCGTCCTGGGCAGGCGAGGACGACATCAACTCCTGCTCGATCGGCGTCGAGATCATCAATCGCGGCCATGACTGGGGCTATCCGGAATATCCGCTGCGCCAGATCGCCGCCGTGATCGCACTGTGCCGCGGCATCATGCTTCGCCGCAAGGTGCCGGCCCACCGGGTGCTCGGCCATTCCGACGTCGCGCCCGCGCGCAAGAAGGACCCCGGCGAAAAGTTTCCGTGGCACTCGCTGGCCAATTCCGGCGTCGGTCACTGGGTGACGCCGGCGCCGATCGTGCGCGGCGAGACCCTGATGCTCGGCACCATCAGCGACGAGGTGCTGAGCCTGCAGCAGGCGCTCGCCAGATACGGCTACGGCGTGCCGTTGAACGGCAAATACGACGCCGCGACCATGGAAGTCGTTACCGCGTTCCAGCGACATTTCCGGCCGGCACGGCTGGATGGTGTCGCGGACCATTCGACGCTGTCGACATTGCAGGCGCTGCTGGCGAGCTTGCCGGCAGAGGGCACGGCTGTCGCGTCGAAGTGACGGCGATGGCTGCCCGGTCATTGCGAGCAAAGCAATCCAGACTGCCTCCTTGGGAACAGTCTGAATTGCTTCGTCGCAAGTGCTCCTCGCAATGACGGAGTGTGTAGCCCCTACCCCATCTCCCTCACCCGCCGCGCATACAGCCGCCGCAACGGCTCCAGCTGGGTCGCCGCAGACGCTGCCTGATACGCCTCGCGCGCTTCGTCCTTGCGCCCCATTCGCCGCAGCAGATCGGCGCGCACTGCGGGCAACAGCTCATAGCCGCGCAGCCCCCCTCGGGCGCTGATCGCATCGACGAGATCGAGCGCACGCGCCGGCCCGTCGACCATCGACACGGCAGCAGAGTGGTTGAGCTCGATCACCGGAGAGGGAGCGATGCGCAGCAACACCTCGTAGAGCCCGGCGATCTGCCGCCAGTCGGTCTGCGCAAAGCTCGGCGCACGCGCATGCAGCGCGGCGATTGCGGCCTGAACCGCGTAAGGCTGCGGCCGGCCGGGCACGCGCAACGCACCCTCGACCAGACACAAGCCTTCCTCGATCTGCCCGCGATCCCACAGGGTGCGGTCCTGCTCCTCGAGCAATACAATATCGCCGGCTGCGGTCTCGCGTCCGGCGCGGCGTGCATCGTGCAGCAACATCAGGGCCAGCAAGCCCTTGATGCCGCCGCGATCCGGCATCAGCCGATCGAGCAAGCGGCCAAGCCGGATGGCCTCGACCGCAAGATCGGGCCGCATCAGATCCGCCCCCTCGGTCGCGACATAGCCCTCGGTGAAGACCAGATAGATCACCGCAAGCACGCCATCGAGACGCGGCGCCAGCGCGTCGCGCTCGGGCACCTCGTAGGGGATGCCGGCGAGCCTGATCTTCTGCTTGGCGCGGACCAGGCGCTGCGCCATCGCTTCCTCGCCGACGAGAAAGGCGCGTGCGACCTGGGCAGTCGACAGTCCGCAGACCGTGCGCAGCGTCAGCGCGACCTGAACCTCGGTCGCGAAAGCGGGATGGCAACAGGTGAAGATCAGCCGCAGCATATCGTCGTCGAGCATTGCCGGCGGCTCGTCGATCGCTTGCGCGTTGAGTTCGATCTCATGCAGGAGCGCCTGCTGCTTGCTGCGGAAGACGGCCTGGCGCCTGACGCGATCGATCGCCTTGTTCCTGGCGACATTGACCAGCCAGGCGCGCGGATTGTCGAGGACCTCGCACGCCGCCCAGCGTTCCAGCGCGACGGCAAAGGCATCCTGAAGCGCGTCCTCGGCCAGATCGAAATCGCCGACGAGGCGGATCAGCGTGGCCAGCGCCCGCGCCGCCTCGTCACGGAAGATCTTGTCGATCTCGGAAGGTGTCATGCGTCGATGCGCCGCCAGGTTTACTTGTCGTAGACCCAGATCGGCCGCACCTCGATCGAGCCGATCCTCGCGCTCGGGATTCGCGCCGCAATCTCGATCGCGGCGTTCAGATCCTTGGCCTCGATCAGATAGTAGCCACCGAGCTGCTCGCGGGTCTCCGCAAACGGCCCGTCGGTCGTGAGCGTCTTGCCGTCGCGCACACGCACGGTGGTCGCGGTCGTGGTCGGCTGCAAGCGATCGCCGGCCTTGAAATTACCGCTCTGGACGATGCCTTGTGTGAAGGTCTGGTATTCGGCCAGCATCTTCTGGCTGGTCGCCGCGTCGTTCTTCGCGTACTCGACCTCGTTCTGGTAGATCATGAGCAGATACTGCATCGCTTAACTCCCGTTGTTCGGCTGTGTCGCCGACATCCAGTCGAACGAGTTCGCCTCCAAACGACATCTTCAGGATAAATTATTCCGGCAAAGCGCGCGCGGCGATATCAGCTTGACGAAACCGTCACAAATGCCCATGCCTGCCCCGTCAGTCGGCCGGACGGCTGCTCCGGCAACGGTCGAAAGGCCGCCGGGGAGGAAAGTCCGGGCTCCCTTGACATACGGTGCCGGATAACGTCCGGCGGGGGTGACCCCAGGGAAAGTGCCACAGAGAACGAACCGCTCCCTCCTCGGAGGAAGTAAGGGTGAAAAGGTGCGGTAAGAGCGCACCGCGGGTCCGGCAACGGAGCCGGCATGGCAAACCCCACCGGGAGCAAAACCGAATAGGGACGGCGTAGCGGGCTGTTCGCGCAAGCGATAACGCCGCGGGGCGATGTCAGGCCCGCCGTCCGGGTAGGTTGCTTGAGGCCACGTGCAAACATGGTCCCAGAGGAATGGCCGTCGCGTATCGTTCGTGCAAGCGGGCGGTGCCTTACAGAACCCGGCTTACAGGCCGGCTGATATTCTAAAGCGTTTTCGTGCGAAGCGGGTTTCCGGTTCGCGTCAAGACAACGCGTCTTGCTCAGCAAGCAACGAGGGGTTCGATGCCGACCGCATCGAACCCCTCACCATTTTCAGCAACGCTTCCACGTGGCCGCGCCTCAGGCGGCGCGCGTGTCCGCTTTCACCAGCATGGGCGCAAGCTCGGTGCTCTCGCGCCGCAGCTTGCTCGCCTCAAAACCGTGCATGCCGATCTGCCATTGCAGGCCGACGATGGCGCCCTTGGTCGGCTGCAGCAGTCCGAGCGAGGCGAACAGCGTCACCGGCAGCCATACCGCCAATTGCAGCCAGACCGCCGGCGCATAGGCGGTCTCGACTGCGAGGATTGCCGGCACCACGAGATGACCGACCACGACAATTACGAGATAGGCGGGAAAGTCATCGGCGCGCTGGTGAAACAGCTCCTCGCCGCAATGGTCGCAAGAATGAGCGACCTTCAGGAAACGGCCGAACAGATGGCCTTCGCCGCAGTTCGGGCACTTGCCCAGGAAACCGCGCCACATTGCCTTCGCCAGAGAGATCGAACCGGTTGCCATGACGGACCTTCCTTTTCACTGATCCATACAATAATATCCTGTATCCATACATTCAAAGGAAATGGGCCTACATTGCATGGATTGGACCCCGACAATCTCGGAGCTGTCAGGGCCCCGCTATCAGCGCATCGTCGAAGCCATGGAAGCCGACATCGGCGCCGGCCGGCTGGTGCGCGGCCAGCAATTGCCGACGCAGCGCGCGCTGGCCAAGGCGCTCGGCGTCGACCTCACCACGGTGACGCGCGCCTACACCGAGGCGCGGCGACGCGGCATCATGGAGGCGCGCGTCGGCCAGGGATCGTTCGTGTCGGAGACCAGCGCGCGCCGCGCGGTCGACCTGCCGCATCCGGTCACCATCGACCTGTCGATGAACGTGCCGCCGCATCCGCTGGAGGCGCAGCTCGACGAACGCATCATCGCCGGCATGGAGGCCCTGCGCGCGCAATCGGGCCTGACTGCCTTCCTCAATTACCAGCCGCCGGGCGGCAGTGAACATGAGCGCGAGGTCGCGGCGCGCTGGATGCGCACCCGCGTCCCGCATGCACATGCCGACAGGCTCGTGATCTTTCCCGGGGCGCAGACCATCCTGTTCAACCTGCTCGCGCACCTTGCTTGGCCCGGCGACGTCGTGCTGACCGAAGCCCTCACGTTTCCCGGCATCAAGGCTGCGGCTGCGCAGCTCGGCGTCAAACTTGTGAGCGTCGCCATGGACGACGGCGGCATCCTGCCCGATGCGCTAGCGAAAGCCTGCCGCACGCACAATCCGAAAGCCGTCTATCTCATTCCGACGCTGCACAATCCGACCACTTCGACGCTGTCGGCCGAGCGGCGCAACGCGATTGCAAGGATCGTCCGCGATGCCGACACGGTGCTGATCGAGGATGACGCCTACGGCCTGCTCGACCGTGCGGCCTCGCCGATCGCGAATCTCATTCCGGAGCGGACTTATCTCGCAACCACGCTGTCAAAATGCATCGCACCAGCGCTGCGCGTTGCTTATCTCGTGACGCCCGACAGCGCCGCGCAGCATGACATGCGGACCTGCCTTCAGGCCACCGTGCAGATGCCGGCGCCGCTGATGGTCGCGCTGGTGACGCACTGGATCGAGACCGGCATCGCCGATCGCATCATCACGGCCATCCGCAATGAGGCCGTCGGCCGCCAGCAACTCGCCCAGCGCGCCTTGAAGGGTTTCCAGTTTCTGACAAAGCCCGCGGCGCATCATCTCTGGCTGCGGCTGCCCGAGAACCGCCCCGACGTCGCCGGCTATCTCTTGCGCAACGGCCTCGCGGTCGTCGCCGGTGATGCCTTCACTGTCGACGGAACGCCGCCGAACGCGGCACGCGTTTCACTCGGTGCCGCGCGCAACAGGGCCGAATTGACCGAAGCGCTGCGCATCCTGGTCGGCGCGCTGCACAGGCCTGCCGACACAAGGCAGATCGTTTAGCAAAACCTAATGATGACGGCGATGGCGCGGGCGGACGACGGGCGTCACACCTGATGGATAGGCCGCATAGGCCTCGCTCGGCGCCACTGTCTCACCACGGGCCGCGCGCGCCGCCGGCGTGAGCTGGCCGCCATTGAGCACGTCGCGATCGGGATGGGCGGCCTGATAGGCCGCAGGCTCGGAAAACTGCGCCTGCGCCACGGTCGGCGTCAAGGAAGCCGCTGACAGCAGCGCGGCCGCGAGGGCAATCGTCATACGGGTCATCGTCGTTCTCCGTCCTCTGGTTCCGGACAAGCGAGCGCATCAAATGGCGCTGGCATGCCGCTGGATTGAAGTATGGCCATCATGTAGGCGCGTCTTCCGCGAACGCCCGACCCCCGCCATCACGCTTGCGTGCGGTTTTGAAATTGACCCCCATGGCCGAAGCCGTGCTATGCGGGCAGTGGCGATCAACCGTTCGGGATCGCCCATTGCGACAAGGACCAACTGGTTGGGAACGCTCACTTACGCGCTGCTGCTGTTCGGCGCATTGGCCGGCGGCTTCGTCTCGGGCCTCGCCGGATTCGGCACGGCGCTGATGGCGCTTGGGATCTGGCTCTACGTGCTGCCGCCCTCGCTCGCGGTGCCGCTGGTGCTGATCTGCTCGGTGATCGCGCAGACCTCGACGCTGCCGTCGATGTGGAAGAGTTTTGACCTTTCGCTGGTATGGCCGTTCCTGATTGGGGGATTGATCGGCGTGCCGCTCGGCACCATGCTGATCGCCTCCGCCGATCCAAAAGTGTTCAAGCTGAGCGTCGGCATTTTGATCCTGGTTTTTTCGAGCGCGCTCTATCTGAACAAGAGGCCGCTTGCGATCAAGTTCGGCGGCCGCCTTGCCGACGGTGCGATCGGCTTTGCTGGCGGTATTCTCGGCGGCCTTGCCGGATTGTCCGGGCCGCTGCCGATCATCTGGGCCAACATCCGCGGCTGGAACAAGCATGAGCGGCGCGGCATCTTCCAGCTCTTCAATTTCACCGTGCTCGCGGCCGCGTTGGTGATGCAGACCGTGTCCGGGATCGTGGAGCTCAAGGTGATCTGGCTCGCAGCCGTCGCCTTTCCGGGCACGCTGATCGGTACCTGGACGGGCGCGCGCGTTTATCACGCGCTGAACGACAAGCATTTTGGCGACGTCGTGCTCGGCCTGCTGTTCCTCTCCGGCCTCACTCTCGTCTGGAACAGTCTCGGCGCGCTCTAGCTCTTACGCCCTCCTGCGAGCGCCATGCCTCCGGCGACACCGACGCCGAGTACATAGATCCAGCCGGGCGTGAAATCGAACAAATGAGTGTTGAGCAGCGAGGTCAGCATGTTCTGCACCACGACCAGCAGGCCGATCCAGCAGGCCAGCCCCTCACCGCGAAACATCGACAGGTGCGCAAACCAGAGCGCATAGAGGATCAGGACACCGATGACGCCCCACTGCACAGCTACGCTCAGGGTCTGATTGTGCGGATTGCCGACGATTTCGCCGCGTAGCGGATTATCGCGCGCATCGACGGCCGCATTGGCAAACAGGCTGCGGATCGCGCCGGTGCCGTGACCGACCAGCGGTGCCTCGGCGATGAATCCCAGAGACTTTCGCCAATATTCCAGCCGTGACCCCATGCCGCTGACCTGGCCATCCTTCACGCTCGCCTCGTAATCCGCCTGAAACTTCGCAACCGTCGTGCGCAGATGCTGCGACACGCCAAAAAGCAGCACGGCCGCCAGCGCCATCGCACCTGCCGCGAGCAGCGCCGCGCGCCGGCGCAGGTACAGGAACGCGAACACCACCACCAGGATGGGCAACGTGACCAGCGCCGTGCGCGATACCACGACGAAGATCATGTTGGCGAGAAACCCGATCGCAAGTGCCGCGAACAGCGCCGCGATGCCGGTGCGGCGTTGTCGCAGCAGCGCCACGATCGGATAGATCAGCGCGACCGCGCAGAGCGCGAATTCCTGGCTCTGGTCGATGTAGTTGCGCACCGCGATCCCGCTTTCGACCCTGTAGGGCCCGCGCGACAGATAGAGCTTCAGCGAGAGCGCGGGGTCGATGGCGACGGCGAAGGAATAGAGCATCAACGCCGCGCAGGACGCGAGGAAGGCGAAAAACACCCAATGGCCGTACGGCCACCGCTCGAACTGGTAGATCAGGAGCGGAATGACCAGCAGCTTCGCCGACGGCCCGATCGCGTGGATCCGGTCCGGCCATGGCGCATCCGACCAGAGCGTGCCGACGGCGGCGAGCGTGACCAGCGCTATCGGCAGCAGGCAGACCGGGCGAAGCAGAGAGCGGGGAAACGCGCGCAGATCGAGGAAGGCGAAGGCAATCAGCCAGGGTATGAGCGCGAAAATCAGCCCGGTCGTGGTCCACGGCAGCAGCAGCGCGATCAGCGCGACGAAGCGGGCCGGCGTGCGATAGCGCGCCGCCCAGATCGCGGAGAGCCATGACGCCGCCTGCGGCTCGTTCGTCACTCCGGTCATCGGCCCTTTTGCAGCCAGCTTCCCCACTGCCCGGCAAATTAGCCGGAGCAGCCGGGATGGGACAAGCTACCGTTACGCAGGCTTGCGGGCGAGAGATGCAATGGGTTCAGCACTCTCTTGCTCTGGCAGGTTCTCCTTCGGCGCCGAAGTCAGGCGCTTCCTGAACTCGCGGCGCAGCAGCCACAGGCTCAAGCCCGCCTGCAGCATTGTCGCCGCGATTGACAAATACCAGACGTACTCCATGCGAAAGCCCGGCCGCGTCGAGAGCCAGATCGCCGGCAGCGAGTAGGTGAACACCCGCGTCGCCGAGCTCAAGAGCACCGGCCTGGTGTTGCCGAGGGCCTGGAACATGCTGGAGCAGGTGAAGATCAGCCCCTGCGCCACCATGTTGAACGAGATGATCCGCAGAAACAAATAGGCGATCTCCATCGTCTCGCGGTCGTTCGAGAAACCGGCGAGCAGCAGCTCCGGCTTGACCTGCGCAAGCGTCATGAAGCCGGCCATCACGATCGTGACGATCAAAGCGGCCTTGACGAAGGTCTCCCGCACGCGCGCAGCATTGGCTGCGCCGACGTTCTGGCCGGCGATCGGCCCGGCCGCCAGCCCGACCGCCAAGGCCGGCATGTTGATCAGGCCGAGCACGCGCTGCCCGATGCCGAAGCCGGCCTGCGCCGCCGGACCGAAATCACGCAGCACGTAATAGACCACCGCCATGAAGATGAACATCATCGCGAACTCGCCGCCGGCGGGCAGGCCAACGTTGAGAATGCGTTTCAAATGGTGCGGCTGCGGACGCCATTGCGCGGGATCGAAGGCGACATAGCGCTCGACCTTGCGGAAATACGCCAGCAGCATCAGAGCGCCGATGGCGACCGCGATCGAACTCGCCAGTCCGGCACCGGCGACGCCGAGCGCGTAGCCGGTGCCCCAGCCCGAGATCAGCACCGGCGCCAGCGCGATGTTGATGACGACCGCGACCACCCGCACCAGCATGGCGGGGCGCACGATGCCGGTCGCGCGAAGCCCGGACGCAATCACTTGCATGCCAAACTCCAGAGCGAGCGCCGGCATGAACCACAGCAGGTAAACCGTCCCCGCCTCGATCGTGGCCTGATCCGCAGCGATCGAACGCATATAGGGGCGCGACAGCACGGCTCCCGCAACCAGCGTCGCCAGGCCGAACAGCACCGACAGCGCGATGGCCTGGTTGAAGATCCGATTGGCGTCCGCCCGATCCTTGCGTCCCACGGCATGCGCCATCAGCGCGACCGTGCCGACGCCGAGCACCTGCATCAGCCCGTTGACGAGGAAGCCGGCGTTGCCAGCCGCAGCGACACCCGCAACGGCGGCATCGCCCAATCCCGACACGAAATACAGATCGACCAGCTGGCAGATCATGATCGAGACCATCCCGGCCATGATGGGCGGCGTCATGACGAGGATATGTCTCACGATGGAGCCTTTCGTCAGGTCTTTCATCTCATTCCATCCTTGATGCATGCATTGACGCATGCTTGGCGCATCATGGGCGACGTGGCTGCGGGAGTTTGGTCCCGCAGCCGCCCGCCTCACTCCGCCGCTGCGGCGTGCCCGAGCTCCACCACCTGGCGCTCGAACAAGCCGCGATAGATGCCTCCCGGCTTGCCCGCGAGCGTGGCATGAGTGCCCTGCTCGACGATCTCGCCGCGGTCGAACACCAGGATGCGATCGAGGCTGCGCACCGTCGACAGCCGGTGCGCAATCACGATCGAGGTGCGGCCCTTCATCAGCCGCTCCATCGCCTCCTGAATCAGCGCCTCCGATTCCGAATCGAGGCTCGAGGTCGCTTCGTCCAGGATCAGCACCGGCGCGTCCGCGAGGAAGGCGCGCGCCAGCGCCACGCGCTGCCGTTCGCCGCCCGACAGTTTCACGCCGCGCTCGCCGACCAGCGTGCCGTAACCCTTCGGCAGGCGCAGGATGAAGTCGTGCGCGTTGGCCAGCCGTGCCGCCTGCTCGATCGCCTCGAGGCCGGCGCCGGGACGGCCATAGGCGATGTTCTCGGCGAGCGAACGGTGGAACAGGATCGGGTCCTGCTGCACGATCGCGATCTGGCTGCGCAGCGATTGCTGAGTGGCCAATGCGATGTCCTGCCCGTCGATCAGCACGCGACCGCCGGTGACGTTATAGAGCCGCTGCACCAGCTTGACGAAGGTGGTCTTGCCGGAGCCGGAGCGGCCGACCAGGCCGACACGTTCACCGGCCAGGATCGCCACCGAGAGCCCGTCATAAAGCGGCGCGCGATGGCCGCCATAGTGGAACGTCACGTCCTCGAACACGATCTCGCCGCCCTCGATCGCGATCGGCTGCGCACCGGCCGCATCGGCGATGCCAATCGGCTCGGCATGGATCGCCACCAGCTCGTCCATGTCGTTGACCGAACGCTGGAGGTTGTTGATGTGCATACCGACGTCTCGCAGATAGGCGTGGATGATGTAGTAGCTCGTCAGCACGTAGGTAACGTCGCCGGGCGAGGCGTGCCCGTACATCCACAACAGCACCGAGCCGCCGACGACTGACGCGCGCAGGCACAGCAGCAGTGTCAGCTGCGCCATGGCGGTGTAGTTGTAACGCAACCAAGTCCGCCGCACCCGCACGCGCCAACGACTTACGACACGCGCCAGCCGCGCATCCTCGCGCAACTCGGCGCCAAAGGATTTCACAACCGGATTGCACGTAAGAGCGTCCGCCAGCGTACCGCCGACCTTGGTATCCCATGCATTGGAAACGCGGGCAGCCGGCGCGATGTAGCGCGTCGAGAACACGACGGTGATGGTGACGTAGAAGATCGCGCCGAGCGCGATGACGGCACCCAACGACACCCAATGCAATCCGATCAGGATCACCGACCCGATCAACACCAGAAGCGACGGCGCGAGCGCCATCAGGATGGTGTCGTTGAGCAGGTCGAGCGCCCACATGCCGCGCGTGATCTTGCGCACGGTGGAGCCGGCGAAGGCGTTGGCGTGCCAGTCGGTGGAGAAGCGCTGCACGCGCTCAAAGGCTTCCTGGGCGACCTCGGACATGATCTTGAGCGTGAACGGCACGATCGCCTGAAGCCCTGTCAGCCGCAGCACCACGGAGGCTGCGCCCAGCGCCACGATGGCGCCGAAAGCCATCAGCGCCGCATGCCGCGCATCGGGATCGGACGGGCCGCGCGTCAGCGCATCGACCAGGCGGCCCGAGAATACGGGCATGAACAGGTCGGCGATGGTGGCACCCAGCAAGCCGCCGGCCACGATCAGGCCCCGTCCCGGTTGCTTCAGCCAGTGCCGGAACACGAAGGGCAGCACCAGGCGGATCGCCGCGGGCTTATTGGACGAAATGGTCATGACATCATCCGGCCGCTTGGCGGGCCGGCTCCATCGATGGACGCAGAGCGGCCGCGGGGGCCGAAACGGCGTCACCTGAAGTTAATTTGACTTCGGAAGAAAAAACGATCGGAACGCGTGGTCTGAACCCGGGTCCAATCGAAGCTGGCGGAAGAGGCCTCTAGCAGGCCGCGTACATCCCGAACCAGGCGATCATCGAGCGCGGGCGTGCGATCTGCGAATGCGACGAAATCATGCAAATCTCTCCCCGGTTCGAATGAATGAGGCGCGCTTTATAGATGTGCGTTTTGCAGTTTGCAACGGGGCCCGCGCGAAATCACGGATGAGTGTTGCAATTTGGTCGGCGGGCGCGATGTTGCAGCGACGCCGTCACCTCAATTTTTGCTGTCATGCCGCGGCTTTTCGGGGCAACCCGTACGCCGCGGCGTCCCGGCTCGTCGCCACTGTCTCGGCGTATTGCGTCGCCCGGTCAAGCCGGCCCGCCTAATGCGCGTCGCCGCCGCCGGTCAGGGAGGCGGGCTTGTTGAGCAACGTCACCAGCAGGCTGAGGCCGAGATAGAACAGCGTCAGCAGGAGGAAGGCGTCGCCGAAGCTCATTACCACGGCCTGGCGGTGCACGAGCTGGGAGAGCTGCTTCATCGCCATCAGCGTTGAATCGCCGAGCCCCTGGAATTTCTGCATGAACATGGTCAGGGTTTCGGTCGCGGTCGCATTGCCCCACGTCACGCGCTCCTGGAGGCGGGTGATGTGCAGATCGGTGCGGTCGTTGAGCACGGTGTTGATGACCGCGAGCCCGACCGCGCCGCCGAGGTTGCGCATCAGGTTGAACAGGCCCGAGGCGTTCTTGACGCGCTCCGGGGCCAGCGTACCGAGTGCGATGTTGTTGGTCGGCACCATCGCGAACATCATGCCGATGCCGCGCAGGATCTGCGGCACCAGCAGCTCGTAGAAATCGTAGTCGCGGGTGATCCAGGTCATCTGATAGGAGCCGATCGCGAACACGATGAGGCCGAATGCGATCATGTAGCGCATGTCGAGCTTCGTCATGAGCCGTCCGACCAGCGGCGCGACCAGGAACATGGTGATGCCGGAGACGAACATGGTCTCGCCGATCATCAGCGCGCTGTAGCCGCGCACCTCGGCGAGATAGCGCGGATAGATGTAGGTCAGGCCATAGAGGCCGATGCCGATGCAGAACTGCAGCAGGCAGCCAATCGCGAAATTGCGATCCGAGAAGGTGCGCAGATTGACGATCGGCTCAGCCGCCGTGAAGACGCGCCAGAAGAAGGCGATTGCCGAGATGGCGCAAATCCAGGCGCAGATCGCGACCGACGTGTCCTGCATCCACTCATATTGCGGGCCTTCCTCCAGCACGTATTCCAGGGTGCCGAGAAAACCTGCCATGAACAAGAGGCCCCACCAGTCGAAGCGGTCGAGCAGCTCGAAATGCGGCTCGTCGAAATCGACCAGCGCCAGCACGCCGATGGTGATGCCGATGCCGGGCACGACGTTGATGAAGAACAGCCAGTTCCACGACATCAGATCGGTGATGTAGCCGCCGACCGTCGGCCCGATCGTGGGTGCGAGGGTTGCGACCAGTCCGATGATGGGACCGACGATGTGGAATTTCGAACGCGGAAACACGGTATAGGCCGAGGCGAACACCGTCGGGATCATGCCCGCGCCCAGAAATCCCTGCAGTGCACGCCAGAGGATCATCTCCTCGATGGTGGTGGCGAAGCCGCAGAGCAGGCTCGAGGCGGTGAAACCGGCCGCCGAGATCGCGAACAACAGCCGCGTGCCGAAGGCGCGTGACAGGAATCCCGACAGCGGGATCGCAATCACCTCGGCGATCAGATAGGCGGTCTGGACCCAGGAGACTTCGCTGGAGCTCGCCGACAGGCCCGCCTGGATCTCGCTGAGGGAAGCAGAGACGATCTGAATGTCCAGGATCGACATGAACATCCCGAACACCATGATGATGAACGCGAACAGCCGCTTCGGCGCGATGCGCTCCGAATCTTGGGCCGCCATCAGGGCAGGTGAAGCAGTCGTGGCGTTCGCCATGGTCGTCCGACCTCGCAGCGCAGGGAGCGCGATTTACTGCGGATGGATCGCGGTGGGATCGTCGAGGTCGACCTCGCTGTCGGCGTCGGCCGCGCCCTTGTTGGTGTCGACGGTCGCATAGACCGACATGCCGGCACGAAGCAGGTTCTGCTTCGCCACCGACTTCGGCACGCGGATGCGGACGGGCACGCGCTGCACGATCTTGGTGAAATTGCCGGTGGCGTTGTCGGGCGGCAGCAGCGTGAACACCGAGCCCGCGCCAGCCGCGATGCTGTCGACGACACCATTGAACTTGCGCATGCCGTAGGCATCGACCTTGATCGTCACCGGCTGACCGGGACGGATGCGCCGGAGCTGCGTTTCCTTGAAATTAGCGTCGATATAGACGTTGTCGAGCGGCACGACATTGCCGAGACGCTGCCCGACCGCGACGAAGTCGCCGGCACTGACCAGACGGTTCGAGAACGTGCCGTCGACCGGTGCGCGTACCGCGGTGAAGCTGAGGTCGCGCTCGGCCTTGGCGAGCGTGGTCTTGAGCTCGGCGAGCTGGGCCTGCGCTTCGGCCTGCTGCGCCTTGGCGACATCGACATTGCTGATTGCAACGTCGTAGGCGGCCTGCGCGGCCTTGACCGCAGCGGCGCCCTGGTCGCGTCCGGCTTCAGAGCTCTCGAAAGTGGCGCGGGAGGCAAAGCCCTTGTTGCTCAGTGCCTGCTGGCGCTCGTAATCGAGATCGGCGCGCTTGAGGCCCGCCTGGGCCGAGACAAGCTGCGCCTTGGCCTGCGCCACCTGGCTGTCGAGCGCGGCGACCTGTCGGCCGATGCGATCGATTGTGGCCTGCTGGGTTGCGATCCTGGTCGCGGCGGCATCGACCGCGATCTTGTAGTCGCCGTCGTCGATGCGGAAGACGATGTCGCCGGCGCGCACGGTGGTGTTGTCGCCCGCGAGGATCGAGGCGATGTGGCCGGCAACGCGCGCCCCCAGCATGGTGTTGTTGGCGCGGACATAGGCGTCGTCGGTGGAAATGTAGAAGCGACCGACCAGCGTGTAGTAGCCGGCATAGCTCGCGGCGGCGAGCGCCAGCACGAGGCCAACGCCCATCAGGACGAATTTGCGTTTGCCGGATTTGGGAGCGCCGGCGGCCGGTGCGTTGGGCGCTGGTGCGGCCGGCTTGTCGGTCACGGGTTTCTCCGGCGCCTCGGCGGTGCGGCGCTTGGCTTCCTCGGCCGATTGAGAGCGCAATTGCTCGGCAAGGGGCACAGCGTTCTCGATCGCGGCACCACCGTCCGCGTGATCCTCCACCGTTTCGTGGCGAAGGACGCGCGCAGCCTGGTCTCTCGATACGGCCATAAAGGCCTCCCCAAAAATAGCGCGAGCAAGGAAGGCCGGCGTGCGGCCCGATCCTTCTCGCCAATTCAAATATCATTGACCGAACGGTTCGGTCAATATACATAATTTCTCGGCCGGACCCTACTGGCGAGAATCCTTTATTCGGGTTTCATGGCCGCCAAACCGACCCCGAAACCTTCCGAGACCCTGAACCAATGGTTGTAGCCGACCGCGATCATCTCCACGTCATCCAGGAGGAGGACGGCTCCAAGCGTCGCCAGATCCTGGACGGCGCCCGCAAGGTATTCATGGATCTCGGTTTCGACGGCGCCAGCATGGGCGAGATCGCGCGCGCGGCGCAGGTCTCCAAGGGCACGCTCTACGTCTACTTCGCCGACAAATGCGCGCTGTTCGAAGCCATCCTCGAGCAGGAGGCGCTCCAATACGGCCAGGTCGTGTTCAATTTCGATCCCGCGCGCGATGCCGAGACCACGTTGAAGGAGTTCGGCCTCGCCTACATCCATCTGCTCTGCCGGCCCGGCGGCGGATCGGCGATCCGCACCGTGATGGCGATCGCCGAACGCATGCCGGATGTCGGTCGCCGCTACTATGCGCGCGTGCTCGACAAGAGCATCAACCGTCTCTCCGCCTATCTGCAGGCCCGCGTTGGCTCTGGCGATCTTGAGATCGACGATTGCGACCTTGCCGCCTCGCAGTTCATGGAACTGTGCAAGGCGTCCCTCTTCCTGCCGTTCGTCTTCCAGGCCGCGCCCGCGCCATCGGAGGAGCGAATGACCGAGGTGGTCAACAGCGCGACGCGGATGTTCCTGGCAGCATATCGGGCGAAGTAGCTGCGCGTTGCGCGGACGGGCGGGGCCGCACTATATTTGCGGCCATGTCCCGTGACCTCCGCCCGCCCGTCGATATCCTCCACTACGAAATCGTTCAGGAGCAGGCCTCGGCGCTTGGACGGATGGGCCACACACTCGAACAGGCACTCACGCGCCTGCGCGAGTTCGATGCCGCCCACGAGCTCTCGGAACTGCCGGCCTCGAAACATACGGCCAGGCGCAAGCTGGTGATGGAGGCCGGCCAGGCGCTCTGGATGCTCGTGGTGCAGCGGGAGGCGTCCGGCCTGCGCGACAGCCGCAACATCATGCGGACCTACAACGTCCCGGGCGAAGTGCAGCGCTGCATGGGGCTGGCGCCGGCGACGTCCGGATCGAAATGAAAGAGGAGAGTTCGCGCTAGTCGATCGCCTGCCTCCTCAGCGCCGCGAGATCATTGACCACCATCTTGGTCGGACCGGTCGAGATGATCCCGTCATCCTGGAGGCGATTGAGGATCAGGCTGATCGACTGCCGCGTCGCGCCGATCATGCGCGCGAGGTTGGCCTGCGTAATACGGCCGAGCGAGATCGGGCCGCTCTCATCCTGTGCCGCGTTCTCGCACAGTTTCACCAGCAGCAGCACCAGCCGTTCCGCAGCCTTCTGCCCGGCCAGCGTCTGCGCCAGCATCGAATAGGTTTCGCCTTTGAAACCGAGGCACTCGATCAGCGCAACCGCAAAGGACGGGGACTGCGCGATCAGCCGGCGGATCGCATTCTGGTCGAGATGCAGCGCTTCGACGCGGCCGAGCGCACGCGCCGACCAGCTATGACGGTGATCACCCAGGATGTAGGGGGCGCCGACGAAGTCGCCGCCCTCCCAGGTCGCCAGCATCAGCTCCCGGCCTTGCGTGCCGGCATGGGTGCTTTCGACGATGCCGGCGAGAATGACATGGATGCCGTTCGCCGGCTCGCCCTCCCGCAGGAGATATTCGCGGTTCTGGTAGGTGGCCAGCCTGCCGGTGCGCATCACCAGGTCGAGATCGGGCTTGTCCAACGCCTTCAGCACGTAACGTCCAGCCCTGGCCTTTCGCAGCTCGGCGCACGGCTCGCCTGGATCGGCCACCTCATGCGCATGACTGCGCTCCACCATCGGTCTCCCTTCGAGTGACGGCTCGAAGGCTAGGAGGTCCCGGATCGGATTGCAACGCGGCGCAAGTGCTCATGGCTCGGGCGCTGCCTCCATGAACGTGCAGGCGAGGTCTGCGAGCAAACGCTCCCGACCGGCCGGTGCCAGGAACGTCACGCCGTAGGGAACACCGGCCGCGGTGATCGCGTTCGGGACTGCGATCGCAGCGAGGCCGAGCGGATTGGCATAGTTGGTGTAGTAGCCGTTGTTGAAGTTGGCAGTCAGCGGATCGCGCGTGACGTCGGCGACGCTCAGCACGGTGCCGACAGTCGGCACCACCAGCGCATCGTGCACGTCCCAGAAATCGCGGAGGCCACGCTGGGCGTCCTTGACGGCGTAGAACGCGCGATAGGCGTCAGCCGCGGAGAATATCCGGCTGCCGAGCACGAGATCGCGTACGATCTTGACGCCGGCATCGGGATGGGCGTCGAGAAACGCGCCAACCGAGACATCCCGCTCGGCGAGAAACGGGCCGAAGAACATCAGATCGTTGATCGAGCTGAACGGGGAGAAATCGACCGGATCAACGGGCAGATCGAGCCGTTGCAGCCTGCGCAGCGCGTCGCCGAACAGCTTTTCGGTCTCCGCATTGCCGAAGAATTTGAGCTGGTCGGATCGTGGCGTTGCGAGTTTGAACGGCCTGGACGGAGGCGTCTGCTCCGCCCAGCCGGGAAATTCCGCAGGTGAAAAGGAATCCGCGGGATCGCGCCGTGCAAGCACACGATAGACGTTGTAGCCGTCGCCGGGCTCGCGTGTGTAGAGCGAGATGGTGTCGAAGCTCCGGCACGCATAGACCATGCCGCGTTGGCTGAACGCCCCCGGCGACGGCTTGAAACCGGTTACGCCACAATAGGACGCAGGTACCCTGCCCGACCCGCCGGTGTCGGTGCCGAACGCGAAGGACGACGTGCCGGTTGCGACCGACACCGCCGCACCCGAGCTGGAGCCGCCAGGAATGTAGTCCGGATTGTGGGGATTGCGTGCAACGCCATAAGGCGAACGGACACCGACGAGCCCGGTCGCAAACTGGTCCATGTTGGTCTTGCCGACATAGATCGCACCAGCCGCGATGGCGTCAGCCACCACCGGACTCGTCTCTTTCGCCACATACGCGAATTCCGGGCAGGCGGACGTGGTTTGCTCGCCGGCGACATCGATGCAGTCCTTGACCGAAAACACGAGTCCATAGAGCGGCAGCCTGTCGATCTCGCCAAGGCGCGCATCGAGCGCGCGCGCAGTGGCCATGACGCTCTCCGGTTCTGCCGTCGATATCCAGACACCGCTCTGGTCGGCATCGGCCAGGCGCGACAGCACATGCGCGGCGACGTCGGACGGCTTGAGCGCACCGCGGCGATAGTCTGCGCGGAGATGGCGAGGCGAAACATCCATATCGGTTACGTGCTCATGAACAGAACGTGCCGGCGGGACAAGCCCCGCCGGCAGCCGACTTCTCAGCGGCCGACCACCTTCTCGAGATAGGCCGGCTGGATAAAGACTTCGAAGTCGGCGCGCGGCAGCAACTTCGGAAGGCGCTCCTGCTTCACCAGAAAGTCGGCGGTGGAAACCAGCGTGTCGACGAACTTGCCCTTCTTCGCGGTCGTGCCGAGATACTCGTCGGTGAGCTGCTTGTTGCAGGGGACCATGCCGGTGCCCTTCATCATCCGCGTCGCATCGGGAAGCGGCAGCGACAGCTCCTCGGCGATGATCTCGGCGGTCTTCTCCGGGTTCTTCAGCCAGAAATCGATTCCCTCGCATTCGGCCTTGATGAACTTCTCGACATAGGACGGATATTTCTCCGCGAAGGCGTTCATGACCACGCCGATGTCCCAGGTCGGATAGCCGCGCTTGGTCATCTCGCCCGAAGTGATGAGGATCTTGCCGCCGTTCTTGACGGCCTTGTCGAGGTTCGGCTCCCAGAACCAGGCGGCATCGATGTCGCCGCGAAGCCAGGCGGCCGCGATGTCCGACGGCGCGAGATCGATGATCTTCATCGAGGCGGGATCGACACCCTCGTCCTTCAATGCCTGCAAGAGCAAGTAATGTGTCGTCGAGCCGAACGGCGCGGCAACCGTCTTGCCTTTGAGATCCTTGAGCGAGGAGATGTTCTTGTCGGTGCGCACTACCAACGACTCGACATAGTCGAGCAGATTGATCACCAGAATGCCCTTGATCGGCAGCGCCCGGGTCGCGCCGATCGCCGTCGGGGGATTGCCGAGGCCGCCGAAATCGACGTCGTTGCCGGCGATCGCCCGCAGCATGTCGCCGCCGCCGCCGACCTTGACGTACTTGATGTCGACACCTGGCATTTCCTTGGCGAGCAGGCCGAGATGTTTGGTCACGAGCTGCGCGTTCACCAGGTTGAGATAGCCAACGGTCACCTTGGCCGGCTTGTCCTCGGCGCGAGCTGGCGCCGTGAGCGCAAAGGCAGCGAGTGCAAGCGTGGCAAGTTTCTTCATCATAGAGGTCTCTCCTCGATCGGGATTAGGTTCGGGACCAGGGCATCAAGAGCTTCGCGATGCTGCGCATCATCAGGTCGAGCACGACGCCGGTCAGGCCAAGCACGATCAGGCCCATGATGACGACATCGGACAGCAGGAATTTCGCGGCGTCCCAGATCATCCAGCCGATGCCGGCAGAGGCCGCGACGATCTCGGCCGCGACGAGGACCGTGTAGGTAAACCCGAGCGAAATCCGCATCCCGGCGAGAATCAGTGGTCCCGCCGCAGGCAGGTAGACGTGAAAGAGCAGATGGCGCCTGTTTGCGCCGAGCGATTGGGCCGCGCGCACGTAGACGGGATCGACACTGGTGACGGCCTGGATCGTCGAGATCACGATACCCGGCAAACCCGCAAGAAACAGCAGCGACAGTTTCGAGCTCTCGCCGATGCCGAGCCACATCACAAGCAGCGTGTAGAGTCCGAGCGGCGGCAGCGGGCGATAGAACTCGATCAGCGGATTGAGCAGCGCACGTGCATTCTTCGAAACGCCCATGACGACGCCGAGCGGAATGCCGATCAGACAGGCCAGCGCGAAAGCCACGAGGATGCGGTAGAGGCTGGCGCCGAGGTGCTGAAGCAGCGTGGCGCCCTGGTAGCCCTTCGTCATGGTCTTGACGAACGCGGCCCACACCGCCTGCGGCTTCGGCAGAAACAGCTCGTTGGCCCAGCCCATCTCCGTGACGATGGCCCATGCGGCCAGCAGCACGGCGACGGTGAGCGTCGACAGCAGCATCGATCGCGAAATTGTCGGCGGCCGCCAACTGCGCCGCTGCGTGCGATCGGCCGACATCGGGATTGCCATGGGGGTTGCCTCGACGCTCATGTGCGCACGCCCAGGAGCTGCATGATGGTCAGTGCATAGATCCGCGTCGCCATCACCGACTTGGTGATCGAGATGTTCTCGTTGTCGACCGCCCAGCCGTCCTCGCCCGGACCGAATGTCACCGCGTTGATGCCGGCTTCCCGGAATCGTATGGTGTCGTTGAAAGCATTCTTGCGATTGACGCCGGGCTCGCGGCCCATCAGGCGCTTGTAGACGGCGCGCAAGGAGCGGCAAGGCTCTTCCTCGACCGGCACCGGCTCGGTCGCGTTGACGAACAGCGAGCCGGGCACCTGGCGCACCCCGAGCTTGACGTCGTTGACGCCCGCAAACGTCTGTTGTCCGAGACGCTCTATGTCGGAAATCACGCTTCCAACCGTCATGCCCGGCACAATTCCGACCACCGCGAGCGTGATCGTGCAAGCATCGGGCGAGAACTGCATCTCGCCCGGCAGGCCGCCGCGGATGCGCACCACCGAGCAGCAGGGCGGCGTGTGTCCCATGAACTTGCTGGGCACATGCGTGAACGCCATCTCTTTCAGCTGTGGCAGCAGCTTCGCCGCCTCCATGATGGCGTTGACGCTGATGTCGGGCCGCCAGATATGCGACTTGATCCCCTCGACCGTGACTTCGATCAGGCAGTGGCCGGAATTGGCCACCGAAAGGTTCATGCCCCAATCCCCGGCAGCGTCGCCCCAGGCGGTAGGCTCGGCCGTGATCTCGTAGTCGGCGGTGAGGCCGACCTTGTCGAGCATGTAGATCGAGCCCTCGGTGCCGTTGCGCTCCTCGTCGACGGTGTAGCAGCACATCAAGGTGCCATCGAACTTGACGCCCTCTTCGATCAGGGCCTGCACGGCGAGCAGTGATGCGGCAAGGTTGCCTCGCGTATCCGACGTGCCGCGCGCGTAAAGCAGGTCGCCATGCCGCGTCGCCTTGAACGGATCGAAATCCGTCATATGCCATTTCTCGGGCTCGACCGCCGGATAAGTGTCGAGATGATCGTTGAGGATCAGCGACGGCGCGCCCTCCCGGCCCTTCAAGACGCCGAGCACGTTCGGCCGGTGCGGCTGCGCACTGTGCTTGGTCACCTCCATGCCGAGGGCTTCAAGCTTGCCAGCGACCAACATCGAGATCGCCTCCTCCTCAGCCGGCGGCAGGTCGGGATCGAGCGGATTTCCGGAACGCGGCTGGCCGGTGCGGATCAGTTCGGCTGCGAGGTCGAGCCACCGCTCCTCCGTGATGCGCGACAGCACGCGCTGCTCGAGATCGGAGTAAGGCAGGGTGACAGACATCTGCATGACGGGTTCCGCTGGCTCACAGCGCCGGCTGCGCTGTTTCGTTTCACACCCTTCATTGCAGCGACCGTGCCAACCGCCGAGCATCGCCACGACGGCGCGATTCGCGATTACAATTCAAAGGCTTGGAGGAAAATGCGGACCATGCAAATATTTGCGCGGCAGATGCGGTTTGCCGAAGAGGCAGCGCCGGCTGGGCAGCCGGGCCTCAGCCGGCAGTTTGCTCGGTCCGCGCACGGCCGCCGCGGCCGAGGCCCTATTGCGGCACCGGACGGCGAGATCGATTTGCATATGCGGATGAGGCAGGCGGCTGACGGTGGACGTCAGGTGATGCGATCGCGGCCCGCTGAGCGAAGCGTGTGGAGGACACTGCCCCAAACGTCGCTTCGCTCATCCGGGCTACCGGCAAGCATGCCGCCTAATCGTCGGCGTAGTCGTCTTCCTCGCGCTTGCGCGTCGCGCTCTTGCGCGCTCCGACCGAGCCGGTGATTGTCGTTTCGTGCGCATTGGCATAGGGGCGGCGCGACTGCGCGCGCGAGGCGACCTCTTCACCGGAAACGGCGGCGGGCTGACAGATCAGGCGGCGGCTGGCGCGGCGCATCAGATCGACGTGGATGTGGTCGTAGTGATAGACGTTCGACCCCGGCGCGAGCACGGTGGTGAAATGCGCGCAGGCGCCCGATTGCACGTCGCGCAAGAAACCCTGCTCCTCCGGCATGCCTCGCCAGCCGTCCTTCACGGTGACGCGGCGGCCGTCGGCGAGCACGAAGGCGGCAATGTCGAGCGCGTTGCCGAAGGCGTGCTCGGAGATGTGTGAATGCGGATTGCCGTTCATGCCGCGGCATGAATAGGCGGAGATCTGCTTGATCTCGGCGACACGGACGCCGAACCAGCGCATCGCAGACGGCTGCACCGTGTCGGCAAGCCAGCGGTCGAGCTCGGACACGATCGGACAGGCGAGCGTGGCGGTCGGCTTGATCGCGACCGGACCGACAGCCATGACGGGATTGCCCTGCGCCGGGCCCAGACGCGGCGGCGGCTGCTGCGCAGGCGCCTGCGAGTAAGGCGCCGGTCGCGCGGGATAGCTCGGCGAATTCATGTAGCGCGCCGCGCCTGCGGCATCGGTGCCATCGGGCGGCAGGTCGATCTCGTCCTCCTGCGCCGCCACGCCCGGCGCGTTCAGCGACACCGGCCCCGACGACGCGCCATAGCCGGCGGGCTGCCGCACTGCGGTTTCAGGATAGTTCGACCGTTGCGGATAGGACGATGCCGGATAATTCGATCGCGGCTGCGTCACCGGCCAGCGCGGCTGGCCGCCGACGCTGCCCGGCGGTCGCAGTTCTTCGTCGGCAAAGCCGTAGCTGCTCGAGGCTTCGCCGATGGCGGCGACCTTCAGCGGAAACTCGGCGCCGCACATGCCCGGCCCGGAGATCGGGTCGATGCGGACGAGGTCCGGCCCTTCTTTCACCGCGCCCGATTTCAGGCAAGCAGCTTCAGCCTCGGCCCGCCACGGTTCGCGTTCGGCCTGGAAGAAGCCGCGTCCGCAACCCGCTAGCGAAACAAGGACGATGGAGCCGACGAGATACAAACGAACTCCGCGCGTCATGCACGCACGTTCGGTGAATTTACTTAAAGACTCTTCAACACGTTGATTTCATTGTTCTTTAACCATACGGGCCCGCGAGCGCCCGAACCGGCCGTTACCCGAGCGACAGCAGGGCTGACTTTTTCGGACAGAGACTCTCTGTTAACCATGATACTTGCGCGCAAAACGGCGTGCGTGGCGGGGAGACCCCAGGAGCAACGTCATGACGTTCGCCGGGAGACTGAGCGTTGCCACCGCGTATCTCGCCATGGCCTTCGTCGGCGCCATCGTGCTCGGCATGATCTAGCAACGACGATCGACCAGATCCCGCCACGGACTGCGCGGAGCTACGACCGCGCTCCACTCCCTTGGCGCGAGGTCGTGACCAACTGCTCCCGCGGCTCCTCGACCCGCGTCCAGTCGTTGCCGGAACACCAGAAGCGGCCGATCGCACAGGCTTCGACACGGAGCTTACCGAAAGACGTCAACGTCATCCTGCCGTAATAGGTGCTGCCGCTGGAGCGGCTGTAGATGCTGCCGGTCCAGACGTCGTGCGTCTTGGGCTTCATGTTGATGAGCACGCTCTCACCCCGGTCGGAGGCTTCGGTGAGCGCGAAACCGCAAAGCGCGGGTCCACAGCGTTCGATGCGAACGGTGCCCTTTGCACCGGTGCTCTCCCATTCGCCCAGCGGCGAATAAGCCGGCTCCTCGTCGCTGCGCTGTGCGATGGTCGTGCCCTGCTTGATCTCGGACTTCGGAGCAGCGACAGGCGGCTCCATCCGCGGCGGATCGAGGGTCACAATCTTCGACGTATCGACGCGCTGCATGTCAACCCGCGGCGGATTGGGGCTCGGCGGTTCAATCCTTGACGCCTCGGCTTTCGGCGCCGGCGGAGGCAAGACGGGCTGCGAAGTCGTGGCGGCAAGGACGGGCGCCGGCGGCGACGCTGGAGGAGCGGCGACAGTCACTTGCGGTGGCCTGACGGGAGCGATCGGTTGCGGCGTCTGCAGGACCGGAGCGGGCGGCGGGACCGGGGCCGTGCCGACATCATCCGTCGTCCGCAGGCTGCGGCCGGAAATCGAGACACAGAAACTGGACCGGCAATTGCGTGGTGCATCGACACGGAACCGGTGGCCGCCGATGGAAAAGGAACAGGAGCCGGCCTGGGCCGCCGGAGCACTCGCCATCAAGGCGATCGCCGTGCCAAGCGAAATCAAAGGCCGTGTCATCGGAGCCCTCCCCTCTGTGTCGCGACGAGACTACGCGGGATGCACTCTGGCGGAATGTGCGCTGCCTCACCCAGCGACGGCGGCCCCTTGTGATGTCTATCACGGAAGGCGCGACCAGCCGGGCGTAGGGTCGAACCACGTTTTCATCCACCGGCGACACCAGTCCATATCGGGATCGCGCCATTTTCGGAGGTTGTCATGAACAAGCTCACCATCGCCGCCACCGTGCTCTTTCTGGCATCGACCGCCGCTGTCCACGCCGGCGGCAATACGATCTCTTTCCAGATCGAGGGCCAGCACATCCGCATCGAAACGCCGCGCAACTGCGCCTCGCTCAACTGCGTGACCATCGTTGCACCGGGCCTGTCGGACAAGCCGATCAAGCTGAACAACATGAACCTCAAGGGCCTGGGCGGCTCCAAGGATGATGACATCGACAACACGCCGGCTCCGGCGACTACGACCGCGCAGCCCGCACCGGCTCCTGTGCAGCAGCAGCCCGTGCAGCAGGTGCCGGTCCAGGCGACCGCCCCCGCGGTTGCTCCTGCCGCTCCGGCGACAACGGCTGCCGCCGCGCCGTCGGCCGGCTTCGACAACACGCAGCCCGCGCCCGTTGCGGCTGCTGCCCCCGTCGCCGCGCCCGCTCCCGTCGCCGCTGCTCCCGCCCCGGCTCCGGTCGCCGCCGCGCCGGTGGTCGTCGCCAATACGCCGATCGGTGTCTGGGCGACCGAAGAGAACAAGGGCAACGTTCGCGTCGAGCAGTGCGGCGCCAATCTCTGCGGCTACGCCGAGAAGACCAATCAGCGCATCCTGATCAACATGAAGCCCGAAGGCTCGAAGTGGAGTGGCCGCATCCACGATCCCGACTCTGGCCGCAATTACGACTCGACCATCGCGATGAAAGGCCCGAATGCGATGCGCGTGCAGGGCTGCGCCTTCGGCGGCATGTTCTGCGGCGGCCAGACCTGGAAGCGCGTGAGCTGACACGCCGAGCGCGTCATCCCAATACTCGCACACTCTTCGTCATGCCCGGGCTTGTCCCGGGCATCCACGTTCTTCGAAGCGCGCATCAAGGCGTGGATGGCCGGGACAAGCCCGGCCATGACGATGTAGAGATATCCGGCTCCACGACAGCACCGTTTCACCGTTCGTGCTCCCGTACGACACAATGTTCATCCGCCATTCAGGTCTCCCCGGCTGAAATCGACCGATCTCGCCTCTCGTTTCTCACCGGGACTTCTTCGTGACATCAATGCTGGCCTGGCGCCACTTCGTGTTTGCGCTCATGCTGCCGGCTTTGCCGGTGGCAGGCAGCAGCGTGGCTTGCGCATCCGAGACAATCGAGCTCGCGCAGACGCAGCCACAAGCCCAGCCGGCACCCGCCCCCTCCCCGACGCCCTCCGCCTCGCCGGCGCCGGCCGCGGACGCACAACCCGCCGCCGTCGAGCCGATCGGCAACGTGGCAACCGTCACGGGGATCGCGACCGTGATCCGCGACAAGAATTCCTATCCGCTGCGCGTGCGCGACGACATCTATCTTAACGACGTGGTGCAGACCTCGTCGAACTCTTCGCTTGGCATTACCTTCGACGACGCTACCACGTTCAATCTCTCCGCCAGCTCGAAGATCACCATCGACAATTACGTCTACGAGGACGGCGGCAAGCAGAACTCCGCGATCTTCGACGTCGGCAAAGGCACGGTCGCCTTCGTCGCGGCTGCCGTGGCGAAGACCGGCGACATGAAGATCACGACACCGACCGCAACGCTCGGCATCCGCGGCACCACCGGCGTCGTCGACGTGCCCGAAGGCGCGGCGGCGAGCAATGCCCGCAACGTCAACATCAAGCTCTATCCCGATGCCGACGGTCGCGTCGGCCACATCGACGTCGACGACCGCAGCAGCGGCACGCGGCTCGGCGCGCTGACGCAAGGCGCGAGCGGCTTTGCGATCCGGCCCGGCGCGGCCGCTGCTGGAATCATGCGCTTCGCCGCGGTGCCGATCACGATTCCCGCCCAGCAGATCGCGCGCGACCGTGGCTTTGTCGGCCAGGTGCATCTGGCGCAGACCACCGGACGCCAGATCGTCACCGAGCAGCGCGACTTCCGCCGCGCCAATCCGACCGCGCTCAGCCGCATTCCGCGGCCGGCGCAGCCGCCGCAACAACAGCAATTGCGGCCGGCGACCGCACCTGGCCAGCAGCCACAGCGGCCGAACGGCCAGCCCGGTCAGAACATCCGTCCGGGCCAGCAGCAACCTGGCACGCCGGGTCGGCAAGGCGCCCAGCCGCCGCAACGGCAAGGACAAGGCGGCGCCGTGCAACCGGGCACACCTCGTGTAGGCCAGGGTCAGCAACAACAGGGCCAAATGCAACGCGGTCAGCAGCAAGGCGCAGGACAACCGGCCCGAATCCCGCGCACCGGACCAGGCACGCCGCCCGGCGGCGCGCCGCAGACGCAGCCGGCACGCACCGGCCAGCCTAACGTGCAACCCCGCGGGACCCTGCCGCCGCAGCCGGCTACGACACCACAGCCGCAACCTCCGCGAACCGGCATGCAGCCGGGCCAACCGCCCGCGGCTCAACAGCCGGGCGTGCAGCGACCGGGCGGCTTCCAGCAGCGCCTCCCCGCCGCACCACGCCCGGCCGCGCCGCGCAGGCCGACGCCGCCACCGAAGGAGAAGGAGCAGCGGCGGTGATACTGAGCTCCGCTCTCTCCTCCGTCTTTGCGAGAGAGCTAGGGCTCCAACGATCATACCAACTCGCGGATGTTTCCAAACCCGCAAGCAGAGTCTCGTGAAGACGACTCACGCCTCGCCGCGCAGCCAGGCTTTCACCTTCTGCAGCAGACCATGCCGCAACTCGTCGACGGAGGCGGCTTCCGCCGGCGTCAAAGTTTGCAGCGTTGCATCGATATCGTCGGCCGCGAGCGTCGGCGTCGGCTCGGGCGCGGGAGACGACGCCAGCCCCGCTGCCGCAAGCGCGATCGGGCCGATCTGGGTCAGGAAGGCGCGCTCGTATTCGCGCGACAGGCGCGCAAGCGCGTCGTCGAGCGTCAGCCAGTCGACCGCCTTGATGTCGTTCATCAGCTTGCGGACTGGACCGCCCGCAGCTTCCATGCGCCAGAAATGCACGACCTTGGACCGCCCGCCGGACTGGTAGACCAGCGTGCCCAGGAATTCATGGATGGCAACCTCGTGCCCGGTTTCCTCGAGCACCTCGCGGTGCGCCGCCTGTTTTGGCGTCTCGCCGTCGTCGAGCTTGCCTTTGGGCAAGACCCATTCGTTGCGTTTGCGCTGGCGCACGACCGCGATCAGCGGCGGCGCACCACGCCGCAGCACAATACCACCCGCCGCCATGACCGGCGCCCGCGCCATCACTTAAATCCGTGTCGATCTGTCGTCCCCGCCGGGGATATACGCTGCGGGGACGGCGGATTGAAGGCTATCTTCTCCTCAACAGTGCTTGACCGGCGCGAATGCGCGTGCCCTCGGCAATCCCGTCGCAGAAGGTGAAATCGCCGGGCGCGAGGATGATGATGGTCGAGCCGTGCTCGAACCAGCCGAGCTCCTCGCCCTTGGTCACGTCGACGTCGCAGGGGAAATTGACCGGGCCGCGGGACTGCGCGTTCAGCACCAAGTCGAGGAAGTGCAGCCGGATGCTCGCAACCAGGATCGCGGCGACCGGCACCAGCGTCACGGCTTCGCCGGTCGACAGATGCGTCCGGATCACCGCGCGCTCGTTCTTGCAGAACAGACGTTCGACCCGCTTCAGCGCGATCGGGTTGACGTTCCAGACATCGCCATGGATCAGCGTGACCCGTTCGATATGCGCGTCAAACGGCGCATGGAAGCGGTGATACATGCTCGAGGTCAGCCGCAGCGTGACGAAGGAGCCGTTGCGGTGCTGGTCGACCAGCGCCGAATCGCCGAGCAGGTCGAGCAGCGAATAGGGCGCGCCCTTGACCTGAAACAGCTCGGTGTCGGCGATCCGGCCATGCGCCCCGACGATGCCGTCCGACGGGCTGGCGACGACGGACGGGTCCGGATCAAAGGGACGCAGGCCCGGCTTGAGCTCCCGGGTGAAGCAATCGTGCAGGCTCGTGAAATGATCCTTCCGCGCCTCCGACAGATCGAGGTCGGAGAACAGCTTCCACAGCGCGATCGAGGCGTCCCGCACCAGCGGGTTCTCGACCTTGGAGAACCAGCCCATGAAGCGGGTCAGGGCCGCGCGGGGGATGCGGTTGGTCAGCAGGAAGTTGAGGTCTTCCTGCTGGGTGAAAGAGGCGATCAGGGCTTTGACTGTCATGAATCTGTCAGCTCGCAGTATTAGCGCTTGTTGTCATGGAAACGACACTCCCGATTCTCTCGATGTCCGTGGCCGCCGCAGCGTCTGCTGCCGCCGTCTTCCCGAAGCTCAAGGCACGGGTCGAACTGTCCCGCGCCAAACACCGCTCGCTCGCCGGGCACTCCAAGATGTCGCGGCGGGTGGCAAAGCTGCTGCCGTTCTACGAGTTCGAAGGCGACAGTTATTTCGGCTGCGACGGCGCGCCTGATGACGTGGTGGCGCAGCGCAAGGACGCCTTCTTCCGCCTCGCCAGGCTTTACGCCGAGCGCTACCCCAAGGGCCGCGCGATGACGAAGGAAGCGGCGGAAACGATTTCCGACCTGCACTTCACCGAGACCTATCGCGTGCCGTTCCAGTTCTCGCGCCTGGTCCGCGAGCACCTGGGCACTTCGACCTTCATGGACTCCTCGAGCGGCGTCACCGTCACCGATGTCGACGGCAACACCTCGTACGATCTGACGGGGTCCTACGGCGTCAACATCTTCGGCAACGACTTCTACAAGGAGTGCATCGAGGGCGCCGAGAAGCGCGCGCATGCGCTGGGTCCCGTGCTCGGCCCCTATCATCCCGTCATCCTCGAGAACGTGCAGCGGCTCTGCCGGATCTCCGGCCTCGACGAAGTCTCCTTCCACATGTCCGGCACCGAAGCCGTGATGCAGGCGGTGCGGCTGGCGCGCTACCACACCAAGCGCACGCATCTGGTTCGTTTCGCCGGCGCCTATCACGGCTGGTGGGGCGACGTGCAGCCCGGCGTCGGCAATCCTATCCCTGCGCACGAGACCTACACCCTCGCCGAAATGTCGGAGAAGACGCTGCACGTGCTGCGCACCCGCCGCGACATCGCCTGCGTGCTCGTCAACCCGCTGCAAGGCCTGCATCCCAACGGCAATGCGCCCGGCGATTCCTCGCTGGTGGACTCGTCCCGCGGCGGCAGTTTCGATCGCGCGGCCTACACCGAATGGCTCGCGAGGCTGCGCGACGTCTGCACAGAGCGCGGCATCGTGCTGATCTTCGACGAAGTCTTCGTCGGCTTCCGGCTCGCCGCCGGCGGCGCCCAGGAATATTTCGGCGTCAAGGCCGATATGGTGACCTACGGCAAGAGCCTCGCCGGCGGCCTGCCGGTCGGCGTCGTCTGCGGCAAGAAGGACTTGATGCGCCGCTTCCGCGACGATCGTCCGGCCGACATCTGCTTTGCCCGCGGCACCTTCAACTCGCACCCCTACGTGATGACGGCGATGGACGAGTTTTTGAGCCGGCTCGCCAGCCCGAATTTCCGAGCCGTCTATGACGGACTGGAGGAGACCTGGAACGGCCGCGCCGAGAGGCTCAACCGGATGATGACCGACGCCGGCCTGCCGGTGCGGTTCGCAAACTTCTCGTCGATCTGGACGGTGAAATACACCACGCCGTCCCGCTACAACTGGATGCTGCAATATTACCTGCGCGCCGAAGGCCTGGCGCTGAGCTGGGTCGGCACGGGACGGCTGATCTTCAGCCTCAACTACACCGACGCCGATTTCACCGAGGTCGCCGAGCGTTTCGTCCGCGCCGCCCAAAAGATGAAGGCCGACGGCTTCTGGTGGCACGACGGCGTGCTCACCAACAAGCAGATCAAGCGGCAGATCCTGAAAGAGATGCTGGCTAGGCGCCTCGGGCGCTGAGACTTCGCCACGCTTGCACAGCGCCCCGACAGAGCGGGCGCATACGACTCGCAGGCAAGGCCTGAGCGAGCGCCTCGTCCTTCGAGACGACCGCTTCGCGGTCTCCTCAGGATGAGGCTTCGTTGGAGCGGCGCCTGTTGACACTAGTGCCGCGCACTGCGCCCTCATCCTGAGGGCCAGCCAAGGGCGGGCGTCTCGAAGGATGGCCGCAGGTGAACCCGGCGCGACAAGAGGCGAAGCCCCCCGTAACACGTGGATGCCCGGGACAAGCCCGGGCATGACGTAACCATCAGACATCGGAGTGTTGGCTCTGCGCAACGCTCAGGCGTGCTGCTCTTCGAGCGTGGGCTCGCCGATGAGACCCAGCGTGTGCTCGGGGTTGAGGTGCAGGCCGGGATCCATCAGCTCGCCGCGCATCAAGGCGAGCGGCGCGCTGCGATACAACATCAGATCGTGGAAGGGGTCGGTCAGGATCTTGGTCATCCAGACGAGGCCGGTCTCGACATCGCGAATGAAGAACAGGTGCACGGTGCGGAACAGCAGACCGCCGCCGCCGACCACGAGCCAGATCTTGGCAACCTGCCGCATGAAGTCGGTCGCGCTCGCCCAGGGGGTAAACAGTCCGAACAGCGTGGGATCGGCGAACAGCACCAGCGGCGAAGCTGCCCAGATCGCCATCAGCACCACCTTGCGCTGAAGGTTGTAGCCGACCTTGATCTCTTCCTTGTGCTCGTGGGTGGCCTGGTTGATGTGGTCGTAGCCGTGCGGCTCGAAGAAGAAATGACCGGCCTGGCGCGAGGTCATCGAGACCAGCCATCCGACCAGCGCGGAGACGACGGGGTCGATGAACAGCCACACATAGGCGAAGAGAAAGCTCAGCGCGCTGATGAAGTGCAGGCTCTGATTGATGCGGCTGTGGTGATAGTAGCGATGGTCGTCCCAGCGCTGTATCCGCAGCTGCTCGAGATAATTCTTGATCATGCTCTCCCCCAAAATGCTTTCGGGTCCGGGATTACAGGGATTCGATGTAGGCCGTGTGACATCATCATTTTGTCATGTGACGGTGTGCAGCGGCGCGATGACGCACGCGAGGCGCGAGCTTCAGCTCACGCTGCTTTCGCGACGTCGACCTTGCGGAAGCGCACCAGCGAGAAATGGCCGAGCGGCGGAATCAGGCGGCGCTCGGCGAGCTCCATGCCATGGGCGCCGGCCAGCCATTTGGCATAGCGCGACCAGGCGAACTCGGCGGTGCGGAAGCCGAGCGGGCGCACCACCGGCTGAAGTTTCTGCTCGATGAAGCGGCGCATGCCGGCATCGGCGCTGACGCGGGTGAGGATGATCAGCTCGCCGCCCGGACGCAGGACGCGGGCGAATTCGTCGAGCGCCTTTTCCGGGTTTGGTACGGCGGTGACGACATATTGCGCCATCACGACGTCGAAGGAGTTATCGGGGAATTCCAGCTTCTCGGCGTCCATCACCGCGAGGCCTTCGACGTTCTTCAGCTTACCCTCGGCGACGCGCTGGCGCGCCTTGTCCAGCATCGCCTCCGAGATGTCGGTGCCGAAGATGCGCAGGTTGGGCGCATAGAGCGGCAGCGAGATGCCGGTGCCGACGCCGACCTCGAGCACGCGGCCGCCGATCTTGTTGGTGGCCGCGATCGCAGCCTGCCGGCCCTTGGCGAACACGCCGCCGAACACGAGATCGTAGACGGGCGCCCAGCGATCGTAAGCCTGCTCGACCGTGCCGCGGGTGAGATCGAGCTGCTGGGTGCCGTCAAGGTTCATGATCTTAGCCATCGATGAGTTTCTCGCTGTGGTTCAAAGAAGGGATCAGCCGCGTACCGGCCGCCGCGCCATCCGAGGCGAGGCGCGCAAGACGCGGCTGGGCTGAAGTGACGTGAGGTTGCCGACGAACTGGCGCGCGCTGTTTTCCCAGGAGCGCTCCAGCGCGAAGTTGCGGCAGGTCTCGCGCGACATGGTGAGCGCGCGCAGGCACGCGGACCGCAGATCATGATCGATCGCACCGATCGGATGATTGGCGATGACATCCTTCGGCCCCGTCACGGGGAACGCCGCGACCGGCGTGCCGCAGGCCAGCGCCTCCAGTTGCACCACGCCGAACGTATCGGTCAGGCTTGGAAACACGAACACATCGGCGGCGGCGAGATGCGCGGTGAGATCTGCGCCCTTCTTCTCGCCGAGGAAGACGACGTCCGGGTATTTCTTCTCGAGCGCCGCCTTCTGCGGGCCGTCGCCGACGACGACCTTGGTGCCGGGCAGGTCGAGCGAAAGAAACGCTTCGAGATTCTTCTCAACCGCGACCCGGCCCATGGTCATGAAGATCGGACGCGGCAGATCGAGCCGCGCCGGAGAGTCGGGATGAAACAGCTCGGTGTTGACGCCACGCGTCCAGAAGCCGAGCCGCTTGAAGCCGCGCTCGGCGAGTTCCTGCCGCAGCGACGGCGTCGCGACCATGGTCATCGCGGCGGCATCGTGGAAGTGGCGCAGCACGGCATAACCGACGGCAGCGGGGATGCCGGTCCGCACCGCAACATATTCGGGAAAGCGCGTGGTGTAGGACGTGGTGAAGGCAAGCCGGTTGCGGCGGCAATAGGCCCGCGCCGCCCAGCCGATCGGGCCTTCGGTCGCGATGTGAAGAGCGTCGGGTGCGGCTTTCTCGATCCGCCGCGCGATCTCCTTTCCGCTCGGCAGCGCAATGCGCAGGCCCGGATAGGTCGGCAGCGGCCAGGACGGAAAGCCCTCCGGCGTCAGGAAGTCGATCTCGACATCGAGGGCCTTTGCGGCATTCGCCAGCGAGGTCAGGGTGCGGACCACACCGTTAACCTGGGGATGCCAGGCGTCAGTCGCGATTAATACCCGCATGGGAAAATCCCGAGAGTTTGATGATTCTCGGTTTCCGACCATCAACGAAGGATATTTCAAGCGTGTGACGTCACAGAAGTGTCGGCCCACCGTTTTGTTCGTTAACGGGCACCTGCGGCCACGAAACTGTCATGAAACAATCCTTTCAGCGACGAAACCGTTTTCGGTTTTCGGCGCAAATGTCCCGAAACGTTTTGCCGTTAGTGATCCAGGCAACGGAGCACCGCAATGGTGCCGCGGTGGCCGAAGCCACCGAGCGAACAGGGGCGATCACATGTTCAAGCTGGACACGTTCAGGATTTTTTCGCGCGCCGCTGCTTGCGGCGCAGTCGCGATCTCCGCGATCGCATTTGCGGGTGCAGCCAAGGCCGCGCCGGTGCAGCTCTTCCCCTTCTTCCAGCCGCTGCCGCCGTTCGCCGCGCCGCAGCCGCTCCAGCCCTATCAGCCCTACCAGGCGCCGACCTATCAGACCGAGCCGTCCGACGATCAGGACGCCGTGGAGATGCCGGCGCGCTTCCGCCGCCAGACCGTCTCCTACGCGACGCGCGAGGCGCCGGGCACCATCATCATCGATACGCCCAACACCTATCTCTATTATGTGCTCGGCAACGGCCAGGCGCTGCGTTACGGCATCGGCGTCGGCCGCGATGGTTTCACCTGGTCGGGCACGCAGTCGGTGACCCGCAAGGCCGAGTGGCCGGCCTGGACTCCGCCGCCGGAAATGATCGCCCGCCAGCCCTATCTGCCGCGCCACATGGCCGGTGGTCCCGGCAACCCGCTCGGTGCCCGCGCCATGTATCTCGGCGGCACCATCTACCGCATCCACGGCACCAATGCCCCCGACACGATCGGCAAGCGCGTCTCCTCCGGCTGCATCCGCTTGACCAATGAGGACGTTTCCGACCTCTACTCCCGCGTCAACGTCGGCACCAAGGTGATCGTGCTGCCGATGACGGAACGCCGCGCGGACCTCGGTGCTGCGCCGCGCTAACGCCAACAGGACATTGTGACGCAAACGGCCTCGGAACCTACCGGGGCCGTTTCCGTTTGCCCTCGACATTCCGGCGCGCTCGCGTGTTGCGGCGCGAACTCCGAGAGAGGCGCAGATGCAATCACGCCTGCCGACACCACGAAGTTCATGGCTGTGCACGATCGCGGCCGCCGGAGCGGTGACACTGCTTCTCTCCACCCCCTCCTCGCTGGCGCAGCAGCCTGCGGGCGACGAGGCGGCCCACCAGGCCTTCAACAATTCCTGCCGCACCTGCCATTCCGTGAAGGAAGGCGACAACCGCCTTGGCCCCAACCTCAACAAGATCCTGGGACGCAAGGCCGGCTCGCTGCCGGACTACAATTATTCGTCCGCAATGAAGGATGCCGGCTTCGTCTGGGACCAGGACAAGCTCACGCGCTTCATGGTCAAGCCCGACGAGGTGGTGTCGGGCAACAAGATGCAGCCCTATGGCGGCATCTCGGCGGAGGAAGCGGCGAAGGTGGTGGCCTATTTGCAGAGGGCGGGCGGCCAATAGGGTCGCGGCGCCGCGATGAGGTTTGCATGGGAAATCGCAGCGCATCCTTCGAGACGCCCGCCTGCGGCGAGATCCTCAGGATCAGGGCTGAGTGCGCGGTAACACTCTTGCTGCGGCACGACTGCCAGTTAGCCTCATCCTGAGGAGCGCGCCCTTGCGCGCGTCTCGAAGGACGAGGCGTTCACTCCGACGGCAGCTGCTCCGCGATCAGCCTCAGCCACGCTGCCGAATGAAATGCGCTCATCAGCAGATACATCGGCACCATGCCGCCGAGCAGAGAGCCCTGCCTGGCGCACAGCATGTCCGCCGGCCCACCCCCGATCACGGCCGTCAGCACTGCCATGATCGCGAAGGTCGGCGTGGCGGCCAGCCCAAGCCACCCGGCGAGACGGCGCGCGGCCACCACGCCGTCGCGGCTCGCGCCTGTGGCCACGCTAGTCACGCCCTTCCGCCGCCTCCTCGCGAAAGGCCTTCTCGCCGGCCTCGGAGATCTCGACCCATTTTTGGTCGGGCGCAGCCCCTTCGGTATAGCTGTCGTGCCAGTTCCACCATTTGTAGGTCGGTGTCTGCGGATAGCCCTTCGGCGAGTCCTCCCAGACCTCCTGGCGGCCGAGCGGGGTGATATCCAGATAGTTCCAGGTACCGCCCATCTGCTCGTCGCCGCGGCTCTTGACGAAATAGGTGCGAAAGATCCGCGTCCCGTCATGGTAGAACACGTTCGTGCCATGCCATTCGTCGACGCCGAAGTCGGTGTCGAAGCTGTCGGTGACGGTGACCCACGGCATGGTCCAGCCCATCCGCTTCTTCAGCCTGATGATGTCGGCCTGCGGCGCGCGCGAGGCGAACACCAGCGTGGTGTCGCGGGCATTCAGATGCGAGACATGGGCGACCTGGTCGGCCACCATGGAGCAGCCGCGGCAGGCGTGATCGGGCCAGCCGAACACGCCGGGCTCGAAGAAGGCACGGTAGACGATCAGCTGCCGCCGGCCCTGGAACAGATCGACCAGACTGACCTTGCCGCCGGGCCCCTCGAAGGCATAGGTTTTGGCAACTTCCATCCACGGCATGCGCCGGCGCTCGGCAGCCAGCGCGTCGCGGTCACGGGTATGCGCCTTTTCCTTCACAAGCAGTCGCTGACGGGCCGCCTCCCAGTCCTGCGGCGAGACCACCGGCGGCGTTTGCATGGCGATCTGTCCGTCCGTCGCTGCGTTGTCTATTAATGTCATCATGGCTCTCCAAACCTCTTGCTCGACGTCCTGCCAACGAATTCTGGCACCTTGCGGTCGCGCGGTGGGAGTAACAAGTGTGGCGGGATTGACATGGAGTCGCTGATCAATGCCGCAGCGCGTGCGCTCGAGGCCGGCGATCCCCTCGGCGCGCTGAACCACGTCGCGTTGCGCAACGACGCGCCGTCGCTGGCGCTGCGCGGCATCGCGATGGCGCAGCTCGGCGACCTCGCAAAGGCGAAGACGCTGCTGCGAAGCGCGGCACGCGCGTTCGGTCCGCGCGAGGCGGTGGCGCGCGCGAGATGCGTGGTGGCCGAAGCCGAGATTGCGCTGGTCTCGCGCGATCTGGGTTGGCCGGCGAAAACGCTTGCTGCGGCCCGGGCGACGCTCGAAAAACACGGCGATGTCGCCAATGCCACGCATGCCGGCCACATCGAGGCACGCCGACTCGTTCTCGTGGGACAACTCGACGAAGCCGAGCGTATCCTCGCCGAGCTCAGCCCCTCCCCACTGCCGCCTGCCTCGCAGGTCGTCCGTGAGCTCGTAGTCGCCGGCATCGCGATACGGCGGCTCAGAACCAAGGACGCGCGCGCAGCGCTTGCCCGGGCGGCTCGCGCAGCGCGCCTCGCAGGCATCCCCGGACTCACAGCCGAGGTCGAGAATGCGAACCGCGTGCTCGATATGCCCGCAGCGCGCCTGATCACGCATGGCGGCGAGCGTCCGTTGCTGCTGGAGCAGGTCGAAGAGCTCACAGCTTCCGACGCGCTGGTCGTGGACACGTTCCATCATGCGGTGCGCAGGCGGGGCACCATCGTATCGCTCGGGACCCGCCCGGTGCTGTTCGCGCTCGCCCGCATCCTGGCGCAAGCCTGGCCCGCGGACGTCACGCGCGAGGCGCTGATGGCAGCGGCGTTTCGGGCGAGGCACGCCGATGGATCGCACCGCGCACGCCTGCGGGTGGAGATCGGCCGGCTGCGCGCCAAGCTCAGGCCACTCGCCGATGTGGCCGCGACGAAGCAGGGTTTTGCCCTGACGCCGCGCAAGACACGGCAGGTCCTGGTGCTGGCGCGGCCCGTCGAGGAGAAGCACGCGGCTGTTCTCGCCTTCCTCTCCGATGGCGAGCCGTGGTCGAGCTCGGCGCTCGCGCTGGCGCTCGGGACCAGCGCGCGCACGGTGCAGCGGGCGCTCGACGAGCTGGCGCGATCGAACAAGGTGCAGTCGTTCGGACATGGGCGGGCGCGGCGCTGGATGATGCCGCCCGTCCCGGGTTTCCCGACAGGCTTGTTACTCCCGGGACCGCTCCTGAAGACATAAGGTATGAGCACATCACAGGGAGCGAGCACATGAAGCGTTCAGCCGCCGAGATCGTCAGGGAGTACGGACCTTTTGCCGGCGTCGAAGCCGTGCATGGCGTCACCTATGACGGTACCCACGTCTGGTTCGCATCCGGCGACAAATTGAATGCGGTCGATCCGGAAAGCGGCAAGCTCGCGCGCTCCCTCGATGTCGCGGCCCATGCGGGAACGGCGTTCGACGGACGGCACCTCTTCCAGATCGCAGAGGATCGCATCCAGAAGATCGACGCCGCCTCGGGCAAGGTGCTCGCCAGCATTCCGGCGCCGGGCGGCGGCGGCGATTCCGGATTGGCCTGGGCCGAGGGCTCGCTGTGGGTCGGGCAATATCGCGAGCGCAAGATCCACCAGGTCGATCCGGATACGGGGAAGGTGCTTCGCACCATCGAAAGCAAGCGCTTCGTGACCGGGGTGACCTGGGTCGACGGCGAACTTTGGCACGGCACCTGGGAAGGCGAGGACAGCGATATCAGGCGGATCGACCCGGAAACCGGCAAAGTGCTCGAGCAGCTCGACCTGCCTGCCGGGACGATGGTGTCGGGGTTGGAGTCCGACGGCGGCGACCGCTTCTTCTGCGGCGGCGGCGCTAACGGCAATGTGAGAGCGGTCCGCCGTCCCCGGCGCGGCGAGCTTCGCAATTAACGATCCGAACACGCGGCAACGGCGCGTTCGCAACCGTTAACCCATTCGCCCCATTTCCACCCCATCGCTGCGCTCTAGCGCCCTCCTCGCCCGCCCTGTAGAATCCCTGCCGGGGCGGCTTGGGGGATCGATGCGACTGACGTTGAATCTGAAGACCATCATGATCGCCGTCGCGGTTCTCGCGGCGTCGTTCTTCATCAGCTTGAAGGCGATGGATTGGCTGTCGCCGCGCGCGACGAATTCGGCGCCACCCGTGGCGCAATTGCCGCCGCTGCCGCCGGCGTCGAAGAGTTCGATCGTGGTGGCGCCGGTCGCCATCGCGCTGTCGGCGATCCGCGAACAGGCCGAGAAGGCCGCGCCGCGCAATTTCGCGGGGAAGGCAGACAACCCGATCTCGCAGATCCTGGAGAACGCCGACATCGGCTGGACCGCCGTGCGCGGACCGATGGCGGCTGCCGGTGACAAGGACGTGCTGACGATCTCGACGCCGCTCAACGGCAAGCTGAACGTCACGGGCTCGCTGTCCTCGAAAGCCACAGGCGCGCTCGGCGAAGCGCTCGGCAACGTGCTCGGCGGTGACGCGGCGAAACGGATCGGCGCGGTCAACATCAAGAATTTGAACGCCAGCGCCGAGATCAAGGGAAACGTCATCGTCACCTCGCGCCCGAAGCTCGCGGCCAACTGGCATCTCGAGCCCAATCTCGGCGCGCAGGTCAATCTCGGCGACACCAACCTCAATGTCTCCGGCGCCAGGGTCAACGTGCCGGCGCAGGTGAAGCCCCTGATCGACAAGAATGTCGGCGAGCAGATCAACATCGTCTCCGAGCGCATCCGCAACGATCCCTCCCTGCGCGAGAACGCGAAGCTGCAATGGGCCAAAGCCTGCCGCTCGATCCCGCTGCAGGGCTCGGGCGCATCGGCCGCACTGCCGCCGCTCTGGCTGGAGATGAAGCCGATCCGTGCCATCGCCGCGCAGCCGCGGGTCGACGCCCAGGCCGTCACGCTACTGATGGGCCTCGAGGCGGAGACGCGCGTGACCTCGACGCAGACCAAGCCGGACTGCCCGTTCCCCGACAAGATCTCGATCGTGCCGCCGACCGGCACGGGCGTGAACATCGGCGTGCCGATCGACGTGCCCTTCACCGAGATCAACAAGCTCATTGCAGCACAAATGGTCGGCCGCACCTATCCCGAGGACGGCTCCGGTCCGGTCGACGTCACCGTCAAGGGTGTCACCGTGGTCCCGTCGGGCGAGCGCCTGCTGATCTCGCTGCTGGTACGCGCCAAGGAAAAGAAGAGCTGGCTTGGTCTCGGCGCCGAGGCGACCGTGCACATCTGGGGCCGGCCGGTGCTCGACCAGGCGCAGCAGACGCTGCGGCTCACCGACATCCAGCTCGCGGTCGAGTCCGAAGCGGCCTTCGGACTGCTCGGCGCGGCGGCGCGCGCGGTGGTGCCGCAGATGCAGCAGGCACTGCTGCAGAGAGCCACGCTCGACCTGAAGCCGATTGCCGCCAACGCACGCGAGAAGATCGCTGGCGTCATCGCCGACTTCCAGAAAAGCGAGGACGGCGTCAAGGTCGACGCCAAAATCGACAGCCTGACGCTCGCCGACATCGCCTTCGATTCCAGGACGCTGCGCGTGGTCGCGGAAGCCGGCGGATCGCTGAATGTGTTCGTGAGCAAACTGTCGGGGATGTAGCGCACGCTCGCGTGCCGCAGGGCTATCGCATTCGAGATTCCTCCTTGCGGCCATCCTTCGAGACGCCCGCCGTTGGCGGGCTCCTCAGGATGAGGACGGAGCGCACAACGGTAGTTTCAACGGGCACCCATGCTGATGAGCCTCATCCTGAGGAGGCGCGAAAGCGCCGTCTCGAAGGACGAGGCGGGCACGCTGGATGTCGTCGCAAGTCATAAGTCCGCCTCTTCATCGGTTGCGTCGCTGGCATTCTGATCGGAGGATGCTAAGCTGTCCGTCGCAACCTCGAATGAGGTTCTGACAGCACGAGAGTGGGCAAGTCGAGGTCAACATGGAAGCCGGCATGGTCACGCCTGAGCCGGCACTGGTGCGATTTTCCGGCATTCAGAAGACCTATGATGGCGAGCATCTCGTGGTGAAGAACCTCGATCTCGACATCAGGAAGGGCGAGTTCATCACCCTGCTCGGCCCCTCGGGCTCGGGCAAGACGACCACGCTGATGATGCTGGCCGGCTTCGAGGTTCCGACCCAGGGCGAGATTTACCTCGCAGGCCGGCCGATCAAGAACATGCCCCCGCACAAGCGCGATATCGGCATGGTGTTCCAGAACTATGCCCTGTTTCCGCACCTGACGATCGCGGAGAACATCGCCTTCCCGCTATCTGTTCGCAACACGAGCAAGGCTGACGTGCAGGAGCGCGTCGGCTCTGCGCTGCGCATGATCAAGATGGAAACTTTGGCGCACCGGCGGCCCGGACAACTGTCCGGCGGCCAGCAGCAGCGCGTGGCATTGGCCCGCGCGCTGGTCTTCAATCCGCAACTCGTGCTGATGGATGAGCCGCTCGGCGCCCTTGACAAGCGGCTGCGCGAGCAGATGCAGCTGGAGATCAAGCAATTGCACGAGACGATGGGCATCACCGTCGTCTACGTCACCCACGATCAGAGTGAAGCGCTCACGATGTCGGACCGCATCGCCGTGTTCAACGACGGGATCGTGCAGCAGATCGACAAGCCCGACGCGCTGTACGAGCACCCGGTGAACAGCTTCGTCGCCCATTTCATTGGCGAGAACAACGTGCTTTCAGGCACCGTCGAGACGGTCGACAAGGATTATTGCCGAGTCGCGCTGGCCGGCGGCGGCACCGTCACCGCTCGGGCAATCAATGTATCAGGCGCAGGCGCGTCGACGTCCCTGTCGGTACGGCCGGAGCGGATCGCCATCGTCCCGGACGGCGCCGCCAGTGATGGACCAAACCGGCTGCCGGCCAAGGTGCAGAACACCATCTATCTCGGCGACCACGCGCTGGCCGTGCTCGATGTCGCGGGGAATGCCGAGTTCATGGTCAAGCTTCCGCCGGGCGCACATGACAGCCTGACACATGGTGCAGACGTGTTCGTCACCTTTCGCCCCGAGGACTGCCTCGCTCTCGATCCGGTCTGAATCGGCAATCAACATCGACGCAACTCATATGAAGAAGGAACAAGGACCATGCTGAAGCGCAAGATTGGCAAGATTGCTCTGGCTTTGACCGCGGCCTTCGCCGCCAGCGCCGCGCTGGCCACCGTCGCCCAGGCGCGTGATCTCACGATCGTGTCGTGGGGCGGGGCCTATCAGGATGCCCAGAAGAAGGTCTATTTCGAGCCGTTCAAGAAGGCGGCCGGAATTGCAATGAACGACGAGTCATGGGACGGCGGCGTCGGCGTGCTGCGCGCCAAAGTGCAAGGCGGCGCCGCCACGTGGGACGTCGTCCAGGTCGAGAGCGACGAACTTGCGGTCGGCTGCGAGGAAGGCCTGTTCGAGAAGCTGGACTACACCAAGATCGGCGGCGAGGCCGCCTACATCCCGCCGTCGGTCAATCCGTGCGGCGTCGGTGCCATCCTCTACGACTTCGTTCTCGGCTACGACAAGGACAAGCTGAAGGAGGCCCCGAAGGGCTGGGCCGACTTCTTCGACACCAAGAAAATTCCTGGCAAGCGCGCCTTGCGTCAGGGCCCGAAGACCACGCTCGAGATCGCACTGATGGCCGATGGCGTCGCGCCGAAGGACGTCTACAAGGTGCTGGCGACCGACGAGGGCATCGAGCGCGCCTTCAAGAAGCTCGACACCATCAAGGGCGACATCGTCTGGTGGAAGGCCGGCGCCCAGCCGCCGCAACTGCTCGCCTCCGGCGAGGTGACGATGACCTCGGTGTACAATGGCCGCATCGATACCGCGAACAAGAACGAGAAGAAGAATTTCGGCATGGTGTGGGACGGCGCGCTGTTCACGCTTGACAGCTGGGTCATCCTCAAGGGCAGCCCGAACAAGGACGCCGCCTACAAGTTCCTGGACTTTGTCGGCAAGGCGGAGAACCAATCGAAACTGTCGGAGAACATTGCCTACGGTACTTCGAACAAGGACGCAGCCGCTCTGATCGCGCCTGCCGTTCTGAAGGACCTGCCGACGGCGCCCGACAACATCAAGAACGCGGTCGAGATCAACGTTGCCTTCTGGCTCGAGAACATCGACCGCCTGACCGAGCGCTTCAACAAATGGGCCGCGAAATAGGCCGGTACGACCGGCTTACGCACGAAGTCGGTAGGGGTGCGCGGCGGATAACTCGCCCGTTGCGCATCCTTCGAGGCGCCCGCCTGCGGCGGTCCCTCAGGATGAGGTCTGAGTTTGTGGCAGCGACTTTACAGGCACTGATGTCGATGAGCCTCACCCTGAGGAGACCGCGAAGAGATCGTCTCGAAGGACGAGGCGCTTGCTCAGGCCGCTGCAAAGCTGCAATGGCCAAGGGCCTCCGGTCAAAGAGGCTCATCCGATGACAGCAACCTCCCTGACCCGCGCCGAAGTGCAGACCTCAGTCCCACTCAAGCGCCGCCTAAAGCGGGCGGAGCGCGCGCGTCAAATCAAGGCGCTCGCGCTCGTCGCGCCGCTTCTCGTCTTTCTGCTCTTCACCTTCGCAGGCCCGATCGCCGGCATGCTGTGGCGCGCGGTCGATGACCGCGAGGTGCGCCAGGTTCTGCCGCAGACGGTGGCGGCGCTCGCCAGTTGGGACGGCAAGGACCTGCCGAATGAAGACGCCTTTGCTGCGCTTGCAGGCGATATCCTCGCGGCGCGCGCCGCCGGCACCATCGCGATCGCAGCCAAGCGGCTGAACTACGCGCTGAACGGCTTTCGCACGATCCTGACCAGCACGGCACGCAACCTGAAGGCCGTGCCGGAGCGAGGGGCCGCAAAGGAGACGCTGGGCAAGATCAATGCGGCCTGGCGCGAACGTGCGACATGGACGACGATCAAGGACGCCGGCGGCCCCCTCACCGGCTTCTACCTTCTGTCCGCGCTCGACCTGACGCGGAACGTCGACGGCGCGATCATCGCAGCCCCGCCGGACCAGGCGATCTACCGCGAGGTCTTCACCCGCACCTTCGTCATCAGTCTCAGCGTCACCGTCCTCTGCCTGATGCTCGGCTTTCCGGTGGCCTATTTGCTTGCGACGCTGCCGCCTGCCAGATCGAACCTGCTGATGATCTTCGTCCTGCTGCCGTTCTGGACATCGCTGCTGGTTCGCACCTGCGCCTGGATCGTGCTGTTGCAGAGCAAGGGCGTCGTGAACGACAGCCTGCAATGGCTCGGCATCATCGACCAGCCGCTGCGGCTGATCTACAACCGCTTCGGCGTCTGCGTCGCGATGACCCACGTGCTGCTGCCGTTCATGATCCTGCCGCTCTACAGCAGCATGAAAGCGATCTCGCCGGCCTACATGCGCGCCGCCGCCTCGCTCGGCGCGCCACCGGTCACAGCCTTCTTGAGGATCTACTTGCCGCAGACGCTGCCCGGCATTGGCGCCGGAAGCCTGCTCGTCTTCATCCTGGCGCTCGGCTATTACATCACGCCCGCACTCGTCGGCGGCGCCGCCGACCAGATGATCAGCTACTTCATCGCGCTCTACACCACCGAGACCGCGAATTGGGGACTCGCATCGGCGCTTGGGGCGTTGCTGCTGCTAGCCACCCTTCTGCTGGCACTTGTCTACGGCAAGCTGGTGCAGGGGCAGCAGGTCACGGGAGGTATAAAGAATTGAGCGACAATGCCTCCTTGCGCACGCCCGGCCAGCGCATTGCGTGGACCGGGACCATCGTCGTCTCCACGTTGGTTTTCATCTTCCTGATCACGCCGATCCTGGCGATCATGCCGCTGTCCTTCAGCTCGGGCTCGTATCTGACCTATCCGCTGCCCGGCCTGTCGTTGCGCTGGTACGACGACTTCATCACATCGCCGCGCTGGATGAACGCACTGAAGAACAGCATGATCATCGGCGTCGCTTCGACGGCGCTGTCCATGGTGCTTGGCACGCTGGCCGCGCTGGGGCTGGCGCAGTGGAAGAGCCGGTTCAAACCGCTCGTGCTCGCGTTCGTGCTGTCCCCGGTGGTTGTGCCTGGCGTCATCACGGCGGTCGGCCTGTATTTCTTCTTCGCGCCGATCGGACTGACCGGCAGCTATCTCGGCCTGATCCTGGCCCATACCGCACTGGCGACGCCTTTCGTTGTGATCACGGTCGGCGCCACGCTGCAAAGCTTCGACACCAATCTGGCACGCGCCGCCGCCTCGCTCGGCGCCTCGCCAATCTACGCGTTCCGCCGCGTGATCCTGCCGCTGATCCTGCCCGGCCTCGCCTCAGGCGCGCTATTCGCCTTCGCGACCAGCTTCGACGAGGTCGTGATCGTGCTGTTCATGGCCGGTCCGGAACAACGCACTCTGCCGCGCGAAATGTTCAGCGGCATCCGTGAGAACATCAGCCCGACCATCACGGCAGCGGCGGTGATCCTGACGACGGTCTCGGTGATCCTCCTCGCGACTCTGGAAGGCCTGCGCCGACGCAACGAGCGGCTGAAAGGCACCAGCGCCTGATAGGCCCTCTGTCATTCCGGGGCGCACGCAGCGCGAGCCCGGAATCCATCGGGCCACAGCGCCGGTGGATGAATGGAGACTCCGATGCGCAAATGCGCATCGAGGCGCACGCCGGATTGACGACCGATACCCTACTTATTTCTCATTCCTCCTCACGCGTCCGTGGCTTTGCGGCCGCGACCGTTTGTCGCTAGAACGGTCCCTGCAACAAAGCCCAAACAACAACACACAGGGAGAAGAACAACCATGCAAAAACTCATCGCCGCAGTCGCGGCCGGCCTTGCGCTCGCCGCCACATCGGGCACGGCGCAGGCGCAAATCTCCGACGACGTCGTCAAGATCGGCGTGCTCACGGACATGTCGAGCCTCTATGCGGACGCGACCGGCAAGGGTTCGCTCGCCGCCGTCGAGATGGCGGTCGCCGATTACGGCGCCAAGGTTGCGGGCAAGCCCGTGCAGGTGGTTGCCGCCGATCACCAAAACAAACCCGATGTCGGCGTCAACATCGCGCGCAACTGGTACGACAACGACAAGGTCGATGCGATCTTCGACGTGCCGACGTCCTCGGTGGCGCTGCCGATCTCGGCACTGACGCGCGAGAAGAACAAGATCAACATCAACTCCGGCGGCGGCTCGTCTGATATCACCGGCATCGCCTGCTCGCCCAACACCGTGCACTGGACATACGACACCTATGCGCTGTCGAACGTTGCCGGCAAGGCGATGGTCAAGCGCGGCGAGGACACCTGGTTCTTCGTCACCGCCGACTACGCCTTCGGCATGGCGCTGCAGCGCGACGCAGCCAACGTGGTCAAGGAGAGCGGCGGCAAGGTGCTCGGCGAGGTGCGCCATCCGCTCAATTCCTCGGACTTCTCCTCATTCCTGCTGCAGGCCCAGGCCTCCAAGGCCAAGGTGGTCGCGCTGGCCAATGCCGGCGGCGACACCACCAACGCGCTGAAGCAGGCAGCCGAGTTCGGCCTGGTGCAGGGCGGCCAGAAAATGATCGCGCTGCTGCAGGAGATCACCGACACCCATTCGCTCGGCATCAAGGCGACGCAGGGCCTGATCGTCACCGACGCGTTCTACTGGGACATGAACGAGGAGACCCGCGCCTTCTCCAAGCGCTTCAACGAGAAGGTCGGCCACATGCCGACCATGATCCAGGCCGGGCTCTATTCGGCGACCATGCACTATCTGAAGGCGATCGACGCCATCAAGACGGACGAGGCGCCGAAGGTGATGGCGCAGATGCGCGCCACACCGGTCAACGATTTCTTCGCCAAGAACGGCAAGATCCGCATCGACGGCCGCATGGTTCACGACATGTATCTTTTCGAGGTCAAGAAGCCCGAGGAATCCAAGGGCGAATGGGACCTCTACAAGCTGATTGCCACCGTGCCCGGCGACGAGGCGTTCCGTCCGCTCGACAAGGGCGGCTGTCCGCTGGTGACGCACTGAGCGGTGGCGAGCGGGTATCAGAAAAGACACGACAGCGCGCCCGGTGAGAACCGGGCGCGCTTCGCTTAGACAGTCAGGTGAGCCGTATTACTCCGAGTACTTGAACTCGGGCATGTTCTTCAGCTCGTCCTTGGTCGCGTTGAACACGGCGTGGTCGGGATACCACTTCGAGGTCGACGACGTGGTCGTAGCGGCCGGGGCCATCGTCGTGGTCTTCTCCGTGCCGGTCGCAGCGCCGGTCGTGGTGGTCGTCGTCGCCGGCTTGGTGGTGGTGGTCGAAGCCACCGCCTCGTTGACGAACTTCAGCTTCTCATAGGGCACGGCGACCAGATGTTCGCCCATGCCGAGGAAGCCGCCGACGCCGATCACGGCGATCTTGATGTCACCGCTCTTGTCCATCAGGAGGTCGCTGATCGTGCCGATGTTCTCGTTGGCGTCGTTGTAGACCTTCAGGCCGTCCATCTTCGAGGTACGCCACTGGCCAGACGCCGTCGTGGTGGTCGTCGTAGCGGTGGTGGCGGCAGGCGCCTTGTCGGTGGTGACAGTCGGCGACTGTGCGAACGCAACGGTAGCAAGCAGTGCGGTGCCGGCAAGACCGGCGGCGATCGATTTAATCATGTTGTCCTCTCCTTCACAAAAAACTCGTGTTGAGAAAACAGCGATGATCCCTCGCGGTTCCGTGCGCGCCGCAATTTCGTCGCGCGCTACGTGATTGCACCAATCTGCGAGAACTGTTCCTGGGTCACCCAGGAACATTTCGGCGCCCGGATCCCCGCCGGCGATCGTGCGCCCTGGGTGAAGCACGATCGCGGCGAGGACCCGCGCCGACCCGCGTCGCTCAGGTCAACTCTTGTAGTCGATCAGAAGCGCAGAGAAGTCGGAGGTGCCGGACGAGCCGCCATTGGCGCCGTAGGACGGGCTCGACGATTGCGACTGCTGCAGCGCCTGAAGAAATTGCTGGAGGATCTTGGCCGTCGTCGCATCGGTCGACGTGCTACTGGTCGAATCCGTGGACGACGCCGAATCCGAAGAGCTGTCGTCCGGCGGCGGGCCGGGCGGAGGTCCGCCTGCACCACCGGGGCCGCCCGCCGCGCCTGGACCGCTCGCGAAGGCGGACTGAAACACGTTCTTCAGCTCCTCGGCCTGGTCCGCGTCCCGTTCGACACCTGGTTCGAGATGAGGTCGTCGATCTTCGATCGCATCTCGTCCTTGGAGGGACGTGTGCCGCTCGACTGGTCGCTCGACCGGCTCTGCCGAAGGGCGGTGTCGATGTCGGTCAGTGCGGTCGAGAGCGCCGACTGGTCCGACGACGAGATCGTGCCGGCGGACACTTCCGATTGCAATTCCTGCTGCAGCCTCTGCAGCGGCGACTGGTGGTTGCCGGCGGAGGCCGCCGAAATCGAGGTCATGATGGCTCCGTGGATCTTGCGGGGTTTCGTCGCGAACCACGCCACGGTATGGTTAACGGCCTTAACGAGACCTTGCCGCTCCGCAGCCCGGCGATTGCCGCTTGTTGCGGAAAGCCGGGCAGAAACAATCCGACACAAAAATCTTCGCCTTTTGGCCCGAATCTTGGACAAACAAAGCGCATGGCCATTCCCAATCCCAACATCCTGGTCGTCGAAGACGACCGCGAAACCCGGACGTTGATTGCGAAGTACCTGCGCAACAATGCCTGCAACGTCACCGCCGTGAGCGACGGCCGCGAGATGTCGCGCGCCATGGCCGATCACCGCATCGACCTGATCATCCTGGACGTCATGCTGCCAGGCGAGGACGGTCTCAGCCTTTGCCGCAAGGTGCGTGCCGAGGCCCAGACGCCGATCATCATGCTGACCGCGCGCGGCGAGGACGTCGACCGTATCGTCGGCCTCGAGATGGGCGCGGATGACTACCTGCCGAAGCCGTTCAATCCGCGGGAGCTGCTCGCCCGCATCAACGCGGTGCTGCGCCGCCAGGCCGCGGCTCGAGCGGCCAGCTCGATCGAAGGCGTCTCCACGCTCACTTTCGAAGGCTGGCACATCGACCTGCGGCTGCGCGAGCTGCGCAATCCCGACGGCGCGCGCGTCGCGGTGACCAGCGCCGAATTCGATCTGTTGCGCACGTTCTGCGAACGGCCCGGCCGCGTGCTGTCGCGCGACAGCCTGCTCGACCTCACCCAAGGGCGCAACACCGGATCGTTCGAACGCTCCATCGACGTGCTGGTCAGCCGCATCCGCCGCAAGATCGAGCCCAATCCGGCCGACCCCATCCTCATCAAGACGGTGCGCTCCGGCGGCTATCTGTTCACGCCGAGAACGCAGCCTGCAAGCCCCTTGACGGCAGGCACTGAAGCAGTTGCGGCGCCCCTGAGCAGTTGAAGGGGACGCCGACGATGAAATCGTTCGGGTTCTTCCACCTCAAGGGGATCGGCGGGCAGATCGCCGCCTTGGTGCTGGCATCGACCGTCGCGCTCCATCTCGTCGTCACCACCGCGTTCCTGATCAGCCGGCCGGACCGCTCCGACATGCCGCCGGACGGCGCGCATCAGCTGACCGATGCAGCGCTGCTGCTCGGTTCGGCCGAGGCCGGCGACCGTCCGCGCCTGGTCGCCGATCTCGCGCGCGCCTTCCCCAAGCTCGGCATCGAAATGCTCGCGCCCGGCACGGCGAGCGTCCAGGAGAGCGACAACCAGCACCTGCGCGCGATGCGCCATCACCTCAGGCGCGACTACAAGGCAGTGCAGCTGACTTCGAGCGGTACCGGATCGCGCGTCGGCGTCGAGTTGCCTGACGGCACCATGATCGCCGGACGCGTCGAGGGCGGGCCGCGGCCATGGTTCTGGGGCGCGCCCTGGTTGACGGCGTTGATGACCGCTTTCATCTGCGTCAGCGTGCTCGGGCTGTGGGCGGCGCGGGCGCTGGCGGCGCCGCTCTCGTCCTTCGCCAAGGCCGCCGAGAATTTCAGCCTCGACGGCGGCGCGCAGCCCCTGCCGGAGCGCGGCCCCGAGGAGATCCGTTCCGTTGCGCGCGCGCTCAACCGCATGCACGAGCGGATCGCGCGGCTGATGTCGGACCGCACCCGGATGCTGGCCGCGATCAGCCACGATCTGCGCACGCCGATCACGCGGCTGCGCCTGCGCGCCGAGTTCATCGAGGACGAAGGCAACCGCAGGCGCATGCTGATCGATCTCGACCAGATGCGATCGATGCTGGAAAGCGTGCTGTCGCTGCTGCGCAACGACCGCAAGGTCGAGGCGGTGACGCTGGTCGACATCGCCAGCACGCTGCAGCTCGTCGCCGACCAGTTCGGCGACATGGGCCATGTCGTGCATTATGAGGGGCCGGCGTCCGCGACCGCCGCCGCGCGGCCCGACGACCTGCATCGCGGCATCACCAATCTGGTCGAGAACGCGGTGCGCTTCGGCGCCGAGGTGACGATCCGTCTCGACGTCTCCAACACCACGCTCGTCATCGACGTCGAGGACGACGGCCCCGGCATTTCGGACGCGCGCAAGCAGGAGATGCTGGAGCCGTTCGTGCGCGGCGACGATGCGCGCACCATGGACGAGTCCACCGGCTTCGGGCTCGGCCTGTCGATCGCGCGGGCCATCGCGCTCGCCCATGGCGGCGAGCTGTCGCTGCACGACCGAAGCCCGCACGGACTGATCGTGCGGATGCAATTGCCGCTCCGGCAGCAGCCGCGGCTCGCGGCCTAATTCACGCCGCGAGCGGCGGGTGCTCGACGGCGACCTCGTCGAAGATCGCCACGGCCTCGAAGCGATAATTGCAGGCGTGGCAGGTCCAGAGATAGGAGACGCGCCCCTCGCCCGGCTCGATCCAGTCGGGCCGCGGGATCGGCGTGCCGCATTGGGCACAGGGGTTTTGCTTGGGGGTCTCTCTGAGGACTGCTTTTGTCATGGCGCCTCTCCCGATTTGCTAGCCGCTTCCTACTCGCTTTCACGGCCCCGCGCGACTAGACAGCCTTGCTGCCGCGAACGGTCATCCGCCTGAGGGAACCCGTACCCCGGCATTGAGTCGTAACAACGGCTCGGCGCCGCCAAATAACGGCGGCGTTTGGTCACATCATCGCCGCGTTCGAGAGGCCTATCGGCATCGGGCGCAGGTCACTCATAGGACCTCAGGAATATCTGATGAAATTTTTACGCATTGCCGCGCTGCTCGCGGCCGGATTGACACTGCCGCAGGCCGCCTTTGCCGGTGAAGCGGAATATGCCGAGATGGTCGCGGCGCATGCCCGCGCCAACGGCGTGCCGGAGGCGCTGGTGCACCGCGTCATCATGCGCGAGAGCCGCTACCAGCCGCATCTGGTCGGCCGTGGCGGCACCATCGGGCTGATGCAGATCAAGCTCGCGACCGCCCGCGGGGTCGGCTACACCGGCGATGCCGCCGGCCTGCGCGATCCCGACACCAATCTCACCTATGCCGTGAAATACCTGGCCGGCGCCTATCGCGCCGCCAATGGCGACCACGCCCGCGCCGTGCGCTATTTCGCCGGCGGCTATTACTACGCCGCCAAGCGCCAGCGGCAGGAGACGGTGCAGATCGCCAACATGGGCGACACCATGGGCCAGCCCTGGCTCGAGCCAAACGGCAATCCGCAACCGATGTTCGGCAACGTCCCGCACCGGAAAATGGCCCAGCGTGTCCGCAATGCGCGGGCGCAGGCGGCGCAGTAAGCTCGCGTGTCCCGGACGCGCTGCGACGCGTAGCGTTGCTGCGCAGAGCCGGGACCCAGCCTATCCAACGCAAAAACGGGCCTCGGCTCTGCGACGCATCACGCCGCCAAGAGGCGGCGCGCTGCATCGCGCCTGGGGCACGGACGGTGGGTTCCGTCTGTAACGCGTTGACACTAGCCCCCACTGTCCTACATTAGACCTGTTCCGAGGGGTGCTCCGAGGAGGAGCTGAGATACCGCTAAATGGGCAATACCGCCCAGGACCGCGGTGACCCTTTGAACCTGATCCGGGTCATGCCGGCGAAGGGACAGGGATGTTACAGACGACCAAGCGACCGGAGTCTCCGGTATCCATCATCGGCGCAGGCATTGCGGGAGCCTGGCAGGCCCTGCTGTTCGCGCAGGCCGGCCATGCCGTGACCTTGCACGAGCGCGGTAACGAGGCGATGACGGACGCCACCAGCCATTGGGCCGGCGGCATGCTCGCGCCCTATTGCGAGGCCGAGGTCGCCGAACCCATCATCAGCCGCCTCGGGCTGCGCTCGCTCGACCTCTGGCGGCGCGAGCTGCCGGACACGCCGTTCAACGGCTCGCTGGTCGTGGCGCATCCGCGCGAGCGCAACGATTTCGAGCGCTTTGCCCGCATGACCGAGGAGCACCGCCGGCTCGATGCCGCAGGCCTCGCCGCGCTCGAGCCGTCGCTGGAGGGCCGCTTTCGCGATGCGCTGTTCTTCCCGGCCGAGGGCCATGTCGAGCCGCGCCGCGTGCTGCCGCAGTTGCACGATCGCATCCGCGCCGCCGGCGGCACCATCAAGTTCGGCAGCGACGTCTCGGCAAGCGATCTCGCGAACGATCCCGATGGCATCGTCATCGACTGCCGCGGCGTCGGCGCCCGCGACGAACAACCCGAGCTTCGCGGCGTCAAGGGCGAGATGATCCTGATCGAGACCAGCGAGGTGCAGCTGGCCCGCCCGGTGCGGCTGATGCATCCGCGCTGGCCGCTCTACGTGATCCCGCGCGAGGCCAATCTGTTCATGCTGGGCGCGACCTCGATCGAGACCGAGGCTAGCGGCGTCAGCGTCCGCTCCGCGCTGGAGCTGCTGGGCGCGGCCTACACGGTGCATCCGGCGTTCGGCGAAGCCCGCATCGTCGAATTCGGCTCGGGGCTTCGTCCCGCTTTTCCCGACAACCTTCCGCGCATCGGCATTCGCGGCAGCACGATCTCCGTCAACGGCCTCTACCGCCACGGCTTCCTGATCGCGCCCGCCCTCGCCGAGCTGACGCTGGCCTATGTCGAGCGCGGCCAGATCGACAACGAGGTGATGCGATGCGCGTGATCGTCAACGGCGAGCAGCGCGAGGTGACTTCGGCAAGCGTCGACGCGCTGCTCTCCGAGCTCGACTATGAGGGCACCCATTTCGCCATCGCGCTGAACTACGACGTCGTGCCGAAAAGTCGCTGGGCCGAGACAAGCCTGAAGCCCGGCGACGAGATCGAGATCATCACGCCGCGGCAGGGAGGGTGATGGTGATGATCTCATCCAACACATCCCTGTCATCGCCCGGCGAAAGCGCGGAGCGCGTCATGGAAAGCAAGACCGGGCGATCCAGTACGCCGCGGCCTCTCGGTCCCAGCCGCTCTGCCGCGGCGTACGGGATCCCCGCCTTCGCGGGGATGACAGCTGCATCTGGGTTGACGGCTGAACTCAAGGAGACACCTTCATGGTGACCTTCTACGGCAAGACCTTCGCCTCCCGCCTGCTGATCGGCAGCGCGCTCTATCCCTCACCCGCGATCATGCAGGACGCGATCCGCGCGTCCGGCTCGAATATCGTCACGGTGTCGCTGCGGCGCGAATCCGCCGGCGGCAAGACCGGGGATGCGTTCTGGAAGCTGATCCGCGAGCTCGACGTCACCGTGCTGCCGAACACCGCCGGCTGCCGCACCGTGCGCGAGGCCGTGACGACGGCAAAGCTGGCGCGCGAACTGTTCGGCACGAACTGGATCAAGCTCGAGGTCATCGCCGACAACGACACGCTGCAGCCCGACGTCGTCGGCCTGGTCGAAGCCGCCGGCATCCTGATCAAGGACGGTTTTGACGTGTTTCCCTACTGCACCGAGGATCTCTCGGTCGCCAACCGCCTGGTCGACGCCGGCTGCAAGGTGGTGATGCCATGGGCCGCGCCGATCGGCAGTGCCAAGGGCATCACCAATCGCGATGCGCTCAAGCTGCTGCGCGAGCGCCTGCCCGACATCACGCTGGTGGTCGACGCCGGCCTGGGCGCGCCCAGCCACGCCGCCGAGGCGCTCGAGCTTGGCTTCGATGCCGTGCTGCTCAACACCGCGATCGCCAAGGCCGCGGACCCGATCGCGATGGCCAACGCCTTCCGCCTCGGTGTCGAGGCCGGCCGCACCGCTTACGAAGCCGGGCTGATGAACGCCCGCGACTTCGCCTCCCCGTCCACCCCTGTCGTAGGGACACCTTTCTGGCATGCCGTATCCTGATCGCTTCTATCCCGTCGTCGACAGCCTCAGTTGGGTCGAGCGCCTGACCAAGCTCGGAGTCGGCACCATCCAGCTGCGCGCCAAAGAATTGAACGACGCCGACGCGCTGCAGATCGTCAGCGACGCGCTGGCGATCACCAAAGGCACGCAAGCCAGGCTGGTCGTGAACGATTACTGGCGCGCCGCGATCGTCGCGGACGCAAAATATCTGCATCTCGGCCAGGAGGACCTTGCCGACGCCGACCTCAAGGCGATCCGCGAGGCCGGCCTCTCGCTCAGCATCTCCACCCATGACGACGCCGAGCTTGAAACCGCGCTTGCCGCCAAGCCCGACTACGTCGCGCTCGGCCCGATCTTCTTCACCACGCTCAAATCGATGCGTTTCGAGCCGCAGGGCATTCCGAAGATCACCGAATGGAAGAAGCGCATCGGCAGCATTCCGCTGGTCGCCATCGGCGGCATCAAGTTCGAGCACGCCGCGGAGATTTTTGCGGCGGGCGCGGATTCCATCGCTGTGGTCAGCGACGTCACCCAGAATGCTGATCCCGATGCCCGCGTGCGGCAATGGCTCGGCCTGAAGGAGGCTGCGTGATGCAGGCCCCCCTCCTACCCCACACTCCACTGTCATCGCCCCGCTTGACCGGGATGACAGCTGTAATTGACGCCCGCGCCGCGACCTCAACGAAATAACCCGGAGGATTCCATGAACATCCGCTCCAACCCTGAAAAAACCGTCCCCGCCGTCACCACCGGCCCGCTGCCGTCCTCGCGAAAGATCTTCGCGACCCCCGACGCCGCACCCGACCTGCGCGTGCCCTTGCGCGAGATCATCCTCTCCGAGAGCGCCGGCGAGCCGAACCTGCCGGTGTACGACACCTCCGGCCCTTACACCGATCCGTCCGTGACGATCGACGTCAACGCCGGCCTCCCCCGCAATCGCAAAGCCTGGGTGCTGGAGCGCGGCGGCGTCGAGGAATATCAGGGCCGCCAGGTCAAGCCGGAGGACAACGGCAGCGTCTCCACCGACAAGGCCGCGCGCGCGTTCAGCGCCTATCACCAGCCGCTGCGCGGCCTCGACGGCCACAAGATCACCCAGCTCGAGTTCGCTCGCGCCGGCATCATCACCAAGGAGATGATCTACGTCGCCGCGCGCGAAAACCTCGGCCGCAAGCAGCAGCTCGAGCGCGCGGAAGCCGCACTCGCCGACGGCGAAAGCTTCGGCGCCTCGGTCCCCGCCTTCATCACGCCGGAGTTCGTGCGCAGCGAAATCGCGCGCGGCCGCGCCATCATCCCCTGCAACATCAACCACTCAGAGCTCGAGCCGATGATCATCGGCCGCAACTTCCTGACCAAGATCAACGCCAACATCGGCAACTCGGCGGTGACGTCGTCGGTCGAGGAAGAGGTCGAGAAGATGGTGTGGGCGATCCGCTGGGGCGCCGACACCGTGATGGACCTTTCGACGGGCCGCAACATCCACACCACCCGCGAATGGATTTTGCGCAATTCGCCGGTGCCGATCGGCACCGTGCCGATCTATCAGGCCCTGGAGAAGTGCAACGGCGACCCGGTCAAGCTGACCTGGGAGCTCTACAAGGACACGCTGATCGAGCAGTGCGAGCAGGGCGTCGACTATTTCACCATCCACGCCGGCGTGCGCCTGCAATACATCCACCTCACCGCCAGCCGCGTCACCGGCATCGTCAGCCGCGGCGGCTCGATCATGGCGAAGTGGTGCCTGGCCCATCACAAGGAAAGCTTCCTCTACACGCATTTCGACGAGATCTGCGACCTCATGCGCAAGTATGACGTCTCGTTCTCGCTCGGTGACGGCCTGCGTCCGGGCTCGATCGCGGACGCCAACGACCGTGCGCAGTTCGCAGAGCTGGAGACGCTCGGCGAGCTCACGAAGATCGCGTGGGACAAGGGCTGCCAGGTCATGATCGAAGGCCCCGGCCACGTGCCGATGCACAAGATCAAGATCAACATGGACAAGCAGCTCAAGGAATGCGGCGAGGCGCCGTTCTACACGCTCGGGCCCCTGACCACCGATATCGCGCCGGGCTACGACCACATCACCTCCGGCATCGGCGCCGCCATGATCGGCTGGTTCGGCTGCGCCATGCTCTGCTACGTTACCCCGAAGGAGCATCTCGGCTTGCCCGATCGCAACGACGTCAAGGTCGGCGTCATCACCTACAAGATCGCAGCGCATGCGAGCGATCTCGCCAAGGGCCACCCCGCCGCCCAACTGCGCGACGACGCCCTCTCCCGCGCCCGTTTCGACTTCCGCTGGAGCGACCAGTTCAACCTCGGCCTCGACCCCGAGACCGCCAAGAACTTCCACGACGAGACCCTGCCGAAGGAAGCCCACAAGGTCGCCCATTTCTGCTCGATGTGCGGCCCGAAGTTCTGTTCGATGAAGATCACGCAGGACGTGCGCGACTACGCCGCAACGCTGAACGATCCGAACAGCATCGGCATGTCACTGAGTGGGACGGCCGAAGACGGCATGAAGCAGATGAGCGCGAAGTTCAAGGAGATGGGCGAGAGCCTGTATCTGGATGCGGAGAAGGTGAAGGAGAGCAATCGGGTGTTGTGAGGCTTGATGGCTTGATTCGACCGAAGCGGGGGTGATCGTTATGTTACCCCTGCGATTCCGTCGACGAACGTAAGCGCGAACGATAATTCCTCCCTGCAATGAGCTTCACGAGCGGATTGGAGCTGCAAGCGTATGGACGCGTCGCGCAAGCACTTGCGCTTCATGCGTATGCGATGGCCGTGTCCGAAGATAAAAATTATCGCAAGGCATTTCCGGACGCTCCGGGACCCATCTACTATCATTGTTCGACGTCCACGTTCGAAGCGGTCGCACATGATCTGTGGCGACTCGGCATTCTCCGCCCGTTGGATCAGCGGGGAGCTTGGGCCTTCCATTTTGTGTTCGATTGTCCGATCGATGAAGCCAATCTTGTGGCTGAACGGAACGCAGCGGCCGGCCCGGCGCTCGCACAGCTTCTGACAACGTTCATCAACCTTCTTCGCGGTTTCGGAGCCCAGTATTGGGGTTTCTCCACCACGCCAGACGTCCCTTTCGGCCTGAATGCCCGGCTGGCTCCGACGTTCGACGCGCTTGCCTCCATCGGTTATCTCACCAAGAGCGAGCAAGGCTACACCTGGACTTACCTAATCGCGCCCATCATGCGTGGGTCCTACTTCGATGAGGAGTGGACGGCACATTGAGCGAGCGTGGCAAGCATAGCCCGGATGAGCGAAGCGACATCCGGGATTGATGTTGGACCCGCATGTCAATAACGCTTGTGCGGGCTACAACTCTGCGGACAAATGGATTGCCCGTCCCTCCTTCCCACCGCCTCCCCGACCAACTTCGTCCCAACCTCCGCCTCGTCTTCGTCGGCACCGCCGCCTCCACGCGCTCGGCCGAACTCGGGCACTACTACGCCCATCCCGGCAACCGCTTCTAGCGCGCGATCCATGAGGCCGGCATCACGGCGGCGATATCAGCCGGGGGAGTTCACGGCGCTGATCGCGCTTGGGATCGGCCCCACTGATCTCTCCATGTCGGGCGCCTCGACAAATTCGTCCTCCCCGCCTATTCTAACAGCATGAACATCATTCGCCGCACGCTGGAGATCGACGCCGACACCGATGCGCGTTTGCGCGAGATGGCCGACGAGCGCGGGCAGGATGTCGCCGCCGTGCTCGCGGAAGCCGTGGCGCTGCTCGATTCCGTGGTTGATATCGCCGGCCCGGATATCCAAGAGGACCGCCGCCGGCTGGATGATTTCAAAAAGACCCGCGCCGCCGTGCCTCTCGACGAGGTGAAGGACTGGGTGGCGAGCTGGGGTTCGGCGAAGGAGCTGCCGCGACCGGTGGCGCGCAAGATCGGATGATCCTGCTTTCACCCGACGCCGTTGAGGACGTCGAGCGATTGCGCCTTTTTCTCGATCAACATAGTCCGGGCGCAGCACAACGCGCGCTCGCGTCGATCTGGCGGGCAATCGAGCGGTTGCAGGAGTTTCCCGAGTTGGGAATGCCGACGGGAGACGCCGAACTGCGCCAGATCGTGGTCCGCTTTGGCGCGTCCGGCTACATCGTGCGGTATGCCGTGTTGGCCGAGGCACAGGACATCCTGATCACGCGGATATGGCATGGCCGCGAAGCCCGCAAGACGGACGAGTGAGCGTACGACGGACGATTGATTTGCCAGAAGCCCACCGCCTCCCCGACAAACTCCGCACCAACCTCCGCCTCGTCTTCGTCGGCACCGCCGCCTCGACGCGCTCGGCCGCGCTTGGGCACTACTACGCCCATCCCAGCAACCGCTTCTGGCGTGCGATCCATGAGGCCGGGATCACGCCACGGCGCTATCAGCCGGATGAGTTCGGAGCGCTGATCGCGCTCGGCATCGGCTTCACCGATCTCTCCAAGACCGGCGCCGGGATGGATCACCAGATCGCGGCGGAGACGATCGACGTGCCGGGTTTCAGGGCGAAGATGGAGACGTATCGGCCGCGGACGATTGCGTTCACGAGCAAGAAGGCGGCGAGCTTGTTTTATGACAGGCCGTCGGTTGCGATTGCGCTGGGGCGGCAGGTGCGCGATGCAAGCTTGCCCGAGATCTTCGTGCTGCCGTCGCCGTCGGGCGCCGCGTCGGGGCACTGGACGATCGAGCCGTGGCGCGAACTGTCGGAGTGGATCAATGCGCCAAGCGCGTCCCATCCACAGACCTCATCCTGAGGAGATCGCGAAGCGATCGTCTCGAAGGATGGAAGCGGGCGAGATCGGGGGCCTGCATGGTTCGAGACGGCGCTTCGCGCCTCCTCACCATGAGGGTTAAGCAGCGCCTTTGCCGCTATCCCCTCACCCCGCATACGCCTTGTCCAGATCCGCGATCACGATCTTCCGCATCTTCATCATCGCCTGCATGACACGATTGGCCCTGGTCCTGTCGGGGTCGCCGAGATAGCGGCCGAGGGCCGACGGCACCACCTGCCAGGACAGGCCGAACTTGTCCTTGAGCCAGCAGCAGCGGGATTCCTCGCCGCCGTCTGCGGTCAGCGCATTCCAGAAATAGTCCACTTCCGCCTGCGTCTCGACGCTGATGAAGAACGACACCGCCTCGTTGAAACGGTATTGCGGCCCGCCGTTGAGCGCGTGGAAGCGCTGGCCTTCGAGCTCGAACACCGCCATGAAATCGCTGACGGTCTCGACCTCGGCGTTGGGAAACACCGATTTGTAGAAGGCCACGGCCTCCGGGACATTGTTGTCGAACCAGAGAAACGGCGTGATGGACGTCATGTTCGGTCGCACCTCGGCTGGATGGATCCGCGTCGATCGCGGCATCCCCCGGAGGACGAAGAGCGGGACCGGCATCCGACAGGCCGGGCAAGATTTTTTCCGGTCGTTCTGGATGAGACTCGCGAGGCGTCGGCTTGTCGCGTGGGTACGCGCTGCAGATGCGCTTTGCGCATCCGCAAGGCTAACCCACGCTAAGGCACCGTGCGCTACCGCATCGTGATCGCAAGCCCGCTGAGATCCGCATTCGCCATCAGGCCGGTCTGGGTGCCCGACAGCTCCAGCACCGCGCCCTTCTGGTTGCTCAGCACGATGGCGCGGGCGCCGCGGCCGATCGCGAGGCCGGCTCCGGCGGCGCCGTAGACGCCGGCAACGTCGGAGGGACGGTTGATGTTGGAGACACGGCCGCGCAGCACGGTCTTGGAGCCGCCGAAGACCAGGCCGTAATCCAGCCCGCCGGTCGACAGCGCATAGGAGCGGCCGCGGAAGTTCAGCACCCCGGAGCCGCCGGAGCCGCCGATGATCCAGCCCGCCTTGTAGATCGTCAGCACCACGGTGCCGCCGTCGGCGAAGGCCGAGGTCGAGAGGCCGGCCAGGGCGACGATGGCGACCAGCGCGGCGCGGCAAGAGGATGCGAGCTTCATGGGTGTCTCCGGGGGCTATTTTTCAAGGGAGGATTCGAATCAGACGCAGCAAATGTACAGGATGGATCGGGGCGGCAACATGATGGGTGGCGGATGGGTCGCGGACTTGGCTTCCCCCTGTCATCGCCCGGTTCAACCGGGCGATCCAGTACGCCGAGACGGTTGAGATTGAACCGAGCAGCGCAGGGACTCCGCCTGCAGCCATCCTTCGAGACGCCCGCCGTTGGCGGGACCTCAGGATGAGGACTGAGTGCTTTGCGCGAGTTTCAGCGGGCTCAGATGCCAGTAAGCCTCATCCTGAGGAGACCGCGAAGCGGTCGTCTCGAAGGACAAGGCGTGCGCTCCGCTTACGCAGAGGGCCATTTGCGATTGCCCTGCGGTCAAGCCGGGGCATGACCGCGGAGATTAGGGCGAACACCACCGTAGCCATCATGACATTCTGCCCTTGATTTGCCCGACGGAGCAACCCGAAAATTTCGCTTTTTGCGAATGAGAAAAACCGAATGATCTCCGCAGCATCCCTACTGTGCATGGGGTTGTTTTCGCGTTTTTTGGTTTGAGCCCTGCTCGCCTGTCGCTACGCTCATGGACCACGAGAACACTCTTCGAGGTGATCCCATGCCGATCCAGCATTTCGCACCCCCGCCGCACGTCAAGGCGCCGCCGCTGTCGTTTGCGACGCGCGTCGGCGACCTCCTGTTCGTCTCCGGCATTCCCGGCTTCGACGCCAGCGGCGCGCTGCCCGAGGGTTTCGAGGCGCAGTTCGCCAATGTCGTCGTCAACATCAGGCGCGTGCTGGACGAGGCCGGCGCCACCTTCCGCGACCTCGCCAAGGTCAACGTGCTCCTGACCCGCGCCGCCGACGTCGCCGCCATGAATGCACTCTATGCCGGCGCCTTCGGCCCGCCGCCCTACCCGGCGCGCACGACCTGCGTGGTGCAGGCGCTGCCCGATCCGAAGATGCTGATCGAGATCGAGGCGGTGGCCTCGCTGGCGAAGTGAGCCGCCTTCCGCGTGTGGCTTGCCGGGCACGCGGCCAAACCAAATGCTCGGGGAACAGCTGACATGTCCGTGAGGGGCAGCTCCCCGGCTTGCAAAGCACCTGCTTTTACCGCACGAATTTTGCGATCTGACGTCCCCTCAAGGAGATATTTCATGCGTCGCGTTCTTGCGCTCTGTGCCGTTGCCGGCATCGCCACTTCCGTCTTCGCCGTGCCGGCCTCGGCCAAGGTCGGCTATTACGTGATCCGCTGGGACAACACCGGCATCTGCCAGGTCTGGAACGAGGACCTGAAGTACAAGCCGTTCCAGTTCGGCGTGTCGACCTACAAGGTCGTCAGCAAGCCGCTCCCGACCTTCCAGGCCGCTTCCGACGTCCAGATCAAGCTGCGCGCCGAGCGTCGCTGCACGCTCTGAGCGTTCGCAACGACCCGGATTGCGAGGGCGGGTCGCGCGAGCGGCCCGCCCTCTTCGTTTCTACGAGACGTCCTTTTCCCGGCCGAAATCAGCTATTTCCGTCCGCGCGCTTTGAACCTGACCAGCACGCGCAACTACTCACATCTTGTCCGGCGCGCATCCCCAAGCGTCCGGGGCCAAGCCCTCCCCGTGATTGCCGGGAGGCGCATCACACCATTCATTTGAGGAGCTGATCATGCGTCGTATTTCCGTGCTGTGCGCTGCCGCCGGCCTTGCCGTCACCGCCTTCGTCGCGGCGAGCCCTGCACAGGCCAGCTATCACCTGATCCGCTGGCAGGACACCGGCCTGTGCCAGATCTGGGACGAGAGCATCCCGACCACGCCGTGGCCGGCCGGCTATCACCGCGCCAGCGCCAGCGTGCCGACCTTCATCGACGCACTCGCAGTGAAAGATGCCGCGTTGAAGAAGGGCCACTGCAAGTGGTGAGATAATCGATCGGCGGACGACGAACGGGCAAGGACGCGGGCATGCGTCCTTGCCCGTTTGCGTTTGAATACCGAACTCCTCACCCGCCCTTATGCGCACCGGGATGGATCAGGACGTCACGGGCGGCGGCGAGGTCGATGAAGGCTTGCGCGCTGCCGCCGCGGTCGGGATGCATGCCCTTGGCGGCGCGGCGATAGGCCTGGTTGATGTCCTCGCAGGTGAGCTGCACCGAGAGCGGCAGGCCGAGCACCTTGCGGGCGCGATCCTCGCTGGACAATTGTTTCGGCGCGGCATTGCGGCGGCCGAAGCGCGGCGCGGTCAGATCATGAACGACGTCGAGCACCACACCGAGACGGCGCTGGGCCGCCAGCGTGACGCCGTGATCGTCATTCTCGACCGCCTGGCGCAGCACCGGAAGCGCCTGCTCGGCGGCCTGGCGCAGCGTTGCATCCGGGCTCATCCGCGCGATCTCGGCCACGAGCCGCCCCGCCTCGGCCCAGTCGGCCGAATGCGCGGACCGCAGGCGTTCGAGGGCGGGTTTCCAGGATTCGAGCCGGGGGTCGAGCCGTTCCATCATGCGCGCAACGTTTAGCAATGAAGATCAGTATGCCAAGGCCGCCGTTTCCGACCCCTTAATTTCGAGTTAGCGTTTCGTGAAACTTCGAAACGAAATCGGGAGGAATATGCATGGCATTGCTCGCAAACCATATCGCCGTCGTCACGGGGGCCGGCTCCGGCATCGGCCGCGCGATCGCCGCCGGCTACGCCCGCGAGGGCGCACAGGTGGTGCTGCTCGACGTCAACGCCGACACCGCTGCAGAGGCCGCCGGAGAGATCCGCAAGGCAGGCGGCAGAGCCGAGAGTTTTGCGCTCGACGTGGTCAGGCGCGAGGATTGCTTCGCGCTGGCCAGGCAGGTCGCCGACAAGGTCGGGCAGGTCTCGATCCTCGTCAACAATGCCGGCATCACGCGCCGCAACGCCTTCACCGCGGAGACCGAGACGGTGGCGAAGGACTGGAACGACATCATCTCGCTCAACCTCAACGGCGTCTTCAACGTGACGCAGGCCTTCCTCGCACCCTTGCGCGCGAGCAGAGGTCGCATCGTCAATATCGGCTCGATCCAGTCCTTCGTGCATCTGCGCACGCCGAGCTCGGCGGCCTATACGACCTCGAAGCACGGCGTGCTCGGCACCAAGGCGCTGGCGGCCGAGCTCGGCAAGGAGGGCGTGCGCGTCAACGCGATCGGGCCGGGTTTCATCGAGACCAACATCAACGCCAATGTGCGCGCGACCAATCCGTCACTGGTGCAGGCCTTCGTCGACCACACCCCGCTGGCGCGCACCGGCAAGCCCGAGGATATCGTGGGTCCCGCGATCTTCCTCGCGTCTGACCTGTCGGCCTATGTCACGGGAACGATCGTGATGGTGGACGGCGGCTATCGCACGGTGTGACGGGACATCACTGAGCCGCCGCCAATCGCGGCGGCTTCGCGGCATTCCCGAGGTCATCTGGTGCGATCGTCCGCGATTAACCTTTCGTTAACCAAACCCGACCACCGTGGATCTACGGCTTGGGGGTCGTTTGTTCTCGATCCGCTTCCAACGATGGCAGCGGGCGTTGATCGGGGAGTATGTCGATGACCACTGTTCATGTCGCTGCGTCCGAACCGGGCGCACAATTCCTTGCCCCTCACCAGATCGTGCCGCTGCTGATCGGTGCCACCGTCGACGAGGTCGAGCGCGAGCTCGTGCTCCAGACGCTCGCGCGCTGCGACGGCAACCGCACCCGCGCATCGCGCGTGCTCGGCCTGTCGGTGCGCACGCTGCGCAACAAGATCAGGATCTACGCGGCGTCCGGCATCGACGTGCCCGCCTATCAGGATTAGCGCCCGAGGATGCGCCGCTGAATCATTCCGCCGATGATGACCGCAAGCGCGACCATCGCGACGAAGGCGGCGATCATCTCGATGGCGCGGAGGAAGAAGGCCGTCATGACAGCCCATGACGGCTGCGGCTCCTCGGCGAATGCGACCGGCACGATGTCGGGCACCAGCCGGTGAGCGAGGCCAAGCGCTGCTGCAAGGACGACGGCGAACAGCCAGAAGATCTTCCACGCCGCGCGCATCGGTCGCTCCTCGCCAGGAGTTGTGGCCGCACGATCGATGACACGGCAATGCATGCCGCGGATTGATGTTGATCAAGCGCGGCGAGATGTCCGGGCGGAATTGCTGCTATCGTCAAACGCCGCTAAGTAGCTTGCTTCCGGTCAAGGGAGCAGCGGCGTGGCAGACGAACAGAAGCGGCAGGGACCTCAAGGTCCGCGCGGACGGCAGGGCGAGCCAGGACGGCCGGGGCCGCAGGGGCATCCGGGCCGCCGCGGACCCGATGGTGCACGCGGCAAGCCGGGTCCGCAGGGCAAGCCGGGACCGATCGGAAAGGCCGGACCTCAGGGCAAGCCCGGTCCGCAAGGCAAGCAGGGCGAGGTTGGTCCGCGCGGCGCCGCCGGCGCACAGGGGCCTACCGGAGCGCAAGGACCTGCCGGACCGCAGGGGCCGGCGGGGCCGCAAGGCCCGCGCGGCGAGGCGGGGCCGGCCGGTCAATTGCCCTCGATCGAACAGGTGCTGCCCTGGCTCGAGCAGCTGTTCGACGCCTGGGACGAACGCCGCCGCCAGCGCGAGCGCGACGCCGCCGAACGCGAGGCACTGGAGGCCACCGAGCGCGCCGCGCTGGAAGCCGCGGTGCAGGAGACCGACGTGGACATGGTCGACGACGATAGCGACCACGCCGATGGCGACGAGCACAGGAAGAAAAAGAAAAAGAAGAAGCACGGCCACAAGGATTAGTGGCTTCCCCCTGCCCCGGACGCCACGCTGACGCGCTGCAACGCGTCGGGGACACGCTGGAGCATCAAGACGTCCCGGTGGAGTCATCCTTGTGCGGCAGCATGCCCATGCGCTCGAACTGCCAGCGCATGGCGCGATACCAGAGATAGCCGACCGCTGCGCCGCACAGGGCCAGGATCACCACGTTCCCGCTCGAGAACGAGCCGCTCCACCACATCATCCACGCGGTCCATAGCAGCGTGAAAACGATGGCACCTGCTTTCAAGGGTAGAAGGGGGCGGCTCATGGTCCTGCTCCGGGCTATCAAAAACCCCGGCAGACATCATCGCAGAAAGTGGCGCCTCGCTCCGTGAGCCAGATCACGGAAGGCGAAGCCGCAGCCCCCTAGCCAAACCGCAACCGCGAGCGCTCCCTGGCCCTTTCCGCCTCGACCTCGCGGTCGCGCGCCGGCGCATGGGTGTGCAGCGAGGTCAGGAGAGTTCGCGCGGCCTGCGAGACCTCGGCCACCGCGCGGTCGAACGCTGCCTCGTTGGCCTGCGACGGCTTGTTGAAACCGGACAGCTTTCGCACGAACTGAAGCGCGCTGGCGTGGATCTCTTCCTCGGTCGCCGGCGGCTCGAAGTTGAACAGGGTCTTGATGTTGCGGCACATGCGGGGGCCTCCTTCCGGATGTCTCCTTGAAGACGATCGACGGAGCCAAAATACTACATCCGTCCGCGCAGTTCTGCTAAGTTCCGCCGCAACGCGGCCGCCGACCATGAGCCGCACTGGGGAGAGAAACATGAAGGCTTGCTACGCCGCGCTGTCGGCTGTCCTGCTGACCTTTTCGACGCCGGTCTTCGCCGCCGATTTTCCGACACCCAGGCAAGGCGACTGGATCGCCAGGGACTTCAAGTTCCACACCGGCGAGACCATGCCCGAGCTGAAGCTGCACTACACCACGGTCGGCGAGCCCTCTGGCCAACCGGTGCTGGTGCTACATGGCACCGGCGGCTCCGGCACCGGCATGCTGGGGCCGACATTCGGCGGCGAGATGTTCGGCCCGGGACAGCCACTCGATGCCGCCAAATATTACATCATCCTTCCTGATGGCATCGGCCACGGCAAATCGTCGAAGCCCTCCGACGGGATGAAGACAGCTTTCCCGAAATACAATTACGACGACATGGTCGAGGCGCAATATCGCCTGGTGACGGAAGGCCTCGGCGTCAAGCATCTGCGGCTCGTGATCGGCAATTCGATGGGCGGCATGCACACCTGGCTGTGGGGCGAGAAATATCCGAAGGCGATGGACGCGCTGGTCCCGATGGCCTCGCAGCCGACCGAGATGGCCTCGCGCAACTGGATGATGCGGCGGATCATGCTCGATACCATCCGCAACGATCCCGACTACAATGGCGGCAATTACACCAGCCAGCCGCGCATGATGAAATACGCAGCCACCGCCTACGGCATCGCCAGCATCGGCGGCACGCTGGCCTATCAATCGCAGGCGCCGACCGCGGCCAAGGCCGACAAGATCGTCGATGAACGGCTGGCGACGCCGATCACGGCTGACGCCAACGACTTCGTCTATCAATGGGAGTCCTCGCACGACTACAATGCCGGCGAGAAGCTGGAGGCAATCGAGGCCGCGCTGCTCTTGATCAATTCCGCCGACGACGAGCGCAACCCGCCCGAGACCGGCATCACGGATGCGGCCATGAAGCGGGTCAAGAACGGCCGACTCTATTTGATCCCGGCGAGCGCAGAGACTCGCGGCCACGGCACCACCGGCAATGCGAAATTCTACAGCGAGCAAGTCAGGCAATTCCTGGAGAGCACGCCGCAGCGAATGATCGAATCGGCAAACCGCTGATTTTGCATCGCATCATGTGCGGCACATCGAAGACGCATATTATTTGGGCATGCAATGCGCAGACAGCTCGGGCTTAATCGCATCAACGATGGAATCGACGCGGGCGAGACGCGCGCGCGACGATCAGGACGCGACGAGGAGGGATCGCATGCACAGGCTCGCACTGTGCGTCTGGCTGGTCGCGATGACGGCGCTGACCAGCGCCGCGCTCGCTTTCGACAACGGTCAATACGACCACGTCCCGCCCGACATCCGCGCATGGTTCAAGAGCGTCATCGCGCCGAACGGCGTGCCCTGCTGCGACGTGTCCGACGGTCATCGCACCGACTATGATGTCCGCGGCGGCGCCTATTGGGTGCCGATCGAAGGACAATGGATGCAAGTGCCCGAACGCGCCATCATCCGCGATCGCGGCAATCCGGTCGGTCAGGCCGTGGTGTGGTACGTCCACCACCGGGGCGCCATCATCATCAGTTGCTTCGTGCCGGCGGACGCAGTCTAGCGCACGATGGCGCCTTCGTTCCGCGCGTGCTAGTTCGGGAGATGGCCTCTGAACCCGACCGCAGGCGCGCGGTGATGCGCTTCGCTCTTGCCGCACTCTACATCGCTGCCGGGTTTGCGCATCTGGCCGTCCCCGACAAATTTCTTGCGATCACGCCGTCCTGGGTTCCATGCCCGTTAGAAGTCATCCTCATCACCGGCGTTTGTGAGATTGCCGGATCGATCGCATTGCTGACGACCCCGCTTCGCTGGTGGGCAGGCGTGGCTTTCGCGCTCTATGCGCTTTGCGTTTGGCCGGCAAACATCAAGCATGCGCTGGAGGGGATCGACCTTCCTCCCATCCCCAACAGCTGGCTTTACCATGGGCCGCGCCTGGTGCTTCAGCCCGTGCTGATCTGGTGGGCGCTCTACTGCGCCGACGTGATCACATGGCCGTGGCAGCGACAAAGGGGATAGCCGGGCGGCCGGAGAATGATAGTCTCGGCACGTCAATGAAGGAGACCTCCGTGACCCAGCTTCGTGCCGAAGACCTCGCCACGATCTATGCCGAACCAAGCGCGCGCGTGATCGCGAAAGCGCGTCCCGCGATCGATGCGCATGCGAAGAAGTTCATCGAGATGTCGCCGTTCTGCGTGCTCGCGACATCGGGCGCAGACGGCAGCGTCGATGCCTCGCCACGCGGCGGCGGCACCGGCTTCGTCCACGTCGCCGGTCCCAACCAGTTGCTGATGCCTGACCGCTCCGGCAACAACCGGATCGACAGTTTTCGCAACGTGGTCGAAGGTTCGGGCTTCGTGCATCTGTTGTTCTTCGTGCCAGGGATCGACGAGACGCTACGCGTCGGCGGGCGCGGCACGCTGTCGGCCGATCCGGATCTGCTCGCCGCAATGGTGGAATTCGGCAAGCCGCCGCGCGCGGTGCTGAACGTCGCAGTGAGTGAAGTCTATTTCCACTGCGGCAAGGCGCTGATGCGCTCGAAGCTATGGTCGCCCGAGAAAGTGCAGCGCTCGGTGATGCCCAGCATCATCACGGTCGTTCACGAGCAGACCGGCCTTGGCGAGCCGGCAAGCCAGGAGGCCGTGGAAGAGATCTACAAGACGCAGTTGTAAGTGGTGCGTGGTCCCTGCCCGGGGCTCGTCCCTCCTGCGCGGCCGAAGCCGCTTCGGCGAGGCGAAGGTCCCGGCATCCACGTCGTCGTTGTGCGACAACACGTAAATGGCCGGGTCAAGCCCGGCCATGACGAATGGAGGGAGCCGACCGGAGCTTAGTGCCCCTCGCCCTCGAGCCCGCCGACGTGCTTCTGGGTGTAGAGCTCGAGACCGATGCGGCCGATCAGGTCGAGCTGGGTCTCGAGGAAGTCGATGTGGTGCTCTTCGTCGCTCATCAGCTTCTCGAACAGGTCACGCGTGACGTAGTCCTTGACGCCGTGGCAGTAGGTGGCCGCTTCCTGGTACAGCGCACGCGCGCTCATCTCGGCAGCGAGATCGCACTCAATGATTTCCTTGACGTTCTGGCCGATGCGCAAGGGATCAAGGACCTGCATGTTCGGAAAGCCGTCCAGGAACAGGATGCGCGCGGTGAGCTTGTCAGCGTGCTCCATCTCCTCGATGGACTCCTTGCGCCAGACCTTGGCCATGTCGAGGAGGCCCCAATTGTCGAGGAAGCGGTAGTGCAGCCAATACTGGTTGATCGCAGTCAGCTCGTGACGCAGTGACTTGTTGAGATAGTCGATGACTTTTGCGTCGCCCTGCATGGTTCACTCCAGCTCTTGCAGTCCAAATCGGCCCCAACCGAATTTAGAACGCTTCTAAGTCAGTTTACGAATGAGGGCAACTGGCTACACAGACGCAGCCGGGGAAAAGCTCAGCAATGGCTGGCGGAGGATTCAGCAGGCCGCGAGGGCGAACTGGGCGGGCTCGGCCGCCTCATCATTGGCAGCTACGGTGTGGTTATGCGGGCAGCCCGAGCAGCAGGATTGAGCGCAGGGGCCCAAGGCTTCGTCGATGATGGTCTTGATCGTCCGGGCACAGCGACCGCATTCTGCGCTGCATCCCAGGCATCCATAGACCTGCTTGGCATGGCGCACGGCGTCGTCGGACTCGGCGACGGCGGCGCGGATGTCGTCATCGCTCAGCACGTTACAGGAACAAACGATCATGGAAGCGGCGGGCCCTTCGGTGATGCGTCATCATCGATATTTAACGGGCCGCCCGGATGCAAAAGGAAAAAGCGGTATTTGAAGCTATTCCAAACTGGCCCGGAGAGAGCCTAGAACGGCTCTAAATTTCAGCGTTGCGCTGGATCAAGATTGGAGAGGATCTAATCGCCGCCGCCTCCGTCACCGCCGCCTCCGCAATCGCCGCCACTATCGCTGCTGGAGCAGCTGCCGTTGTCGGTCGCGTTGCCCGAACTGTCACTGGAAAACCAGCTCCCCAGTGAGAAGCCGTCATTGCTGCCCGAAGAGGTGGCGCCGCGGCTGCTGCCGTCGCCGCCCGCCCCCGCGCGGGAGCGCCGCTGGCCGCGGTTCTGAAAATGGGTCATCCAGCCGTAGCCGATCGCGGACACGACCCCGGCGGCAATCAATGCATTGATCATCGCGCTACCCATCATCGTCTCCCCGGCCCGAGCCTGCGGTCTATGTGAATTGGTCGCCCGCCACGAAAGCGCCGTTCATTGATCATTCAAACGAAGTATGGAACTCTGCCCCAAAGCGTTCCCGCGTGTTCGTACGAAAGGTCTACCCAATGAAGAAGTCGCTCCTGGCGGTCGCCGCCGTCGCCACCATGGCCCTTTCGGCCGGAACACCGGCCCATGCGCAGCGTGGTGTCGCAGCCGGCGTGGCGGCCGGCATCATAGGCGGCGCTATTGTCGGCGGAGCGCTGGCCTCTCCGTATTATTACGGACCCGGCCCCGGCTATTACGAGCCAGGCTATTACCCGCCCCGCTACTATGCGCCGGCCCCCGGCTATGTCGCCGACGGCTATTACGGCGGCGGCTGCGTCTGGCAGAAGCAGCGCTTCTGGGACGGCTATGCCTGGCGCGTCCGCCGCGTCCGGGTCTGCGGCTAACGCGCCTCCGAACCGGTTCACTGCGGCGGTGCAGCTGGACCGGATCACTACGGATGCGCCGTTCATCTCGGGGCCCGAAAAAGACCGCTTTTTCTCGTCACAGCTCCGTGTGCGTTTACCGTGGGTTGACCAATTGCGCGCTTCCTAGCTGCACGGCCAATTCCACCAGCGTGTGTGAACCTTTGAAACCCGGGCGCCTCTAACAAGAGGACCCATCTCCCAGGAGAGCCAAGAGCATGAAGAAGACTTTGGTTGCCGCCCTCACGGTTGCGACGGTCGCCGGTTCGCTGGTGACAGCAACCCCGCCGGCGAAAGCCGGTGACAACATTGGCGCCGGTATCGCGGCCGGCCTGATCGGCGGCGCGATCGTCGGCGGCGCCATCGCCTCGAGCCGGCCCGCCTATGGCGGCCCGGTCTACGTCGCCGAGCCCGGCCCGCCGCCGCCGCCCTGCTACTGGCAGCGTCAGCGTTATTGGGACGGTTACGGCTGGGTCGTTCGCCCGGTTCGCGTCTGCTACTGATCTGAACGCCAGACCTGATCGACTTGGCGCATCCGCGCAGCGATCGAAGCCCGGCCGAGATTTCGGCCGGGCTTTTTCGTTGGACCCGCGCTATCGCGCCGCCTGGATCGCGCGCAGCACCTCTTCGCTCGGCCAACAGTCGACCTTGAGGCCAGCAGACTTCTGATAGGCGCCGAGCGCGGCGCGCGTCTGCATGCCGGCCTTGCCGTCGATCTTGTCCTTGTAGAGCCCGGCGCGCGTGAGCCCGCGCTGCATTGTCTCCACGTCCTTCGTGCGCAATTGCTTGGAGGCCGCCCAGGGCGTTGCGAACGGCAGCGGGCTCGTCATACGGTCGGCCAGGTGCCCGACGAACAGCACATAGAGGTCGGAGAAATTGTATTCCTTGATGACGAAGTAGTTCTTCGTGGTCAGGAAGGACGGGCCGTAGATGCCTTCCGGCTGCAGCAGCGAGGCCGGCTGCGCCTGTTCGGCAGCGCTTAGCTTCTGGCCGCGCACCGGCACGAAACCTTCGCGCAGCCATTGCCCGATCGGCTTCGTCACCTCGGGCACGCCGGTGGTGCAATCAACTTTCGCAGGCGCCTGCACCTCGTAGGCCCAGCGCACGCCGCTCTGCCAACCCTTGTTGACGAGCTGTTGCGCGGCCGATGCCAGCGCATCCGGCACCGAATGCCAGATGTCGGTGCGGCCATCACGATCGAAGTCGACGCCGTGCTTGTAATATTCGGATGGCAGGAACTGCGTGAGCCCTGTGGCGCCCGCCCAGGACGAGCGCATATCCTTGCGCGTGACCACGCCCTCACTGAGGATCTTCAGCGCAAGGATGAACTCGGTGCGGTATTGATCCTTGCGGCGCCCGACATAGGCCTGCGTTGCCAGCACGCGGACCAGATCATAAGGCAGCGTGTAGCGCCCGTAATCGGTCTCGCGGCCCCAGATCGCCAGCATCACGGTCGCGGGCACGCCGGACTTGTTCTCGATCTCGCTCAGCACGGCGCGATATTTCTGCAGCAGCCGCTGTCCCTCGCCGGCAAGCCGCGCGATCGAGGCTTCCCTCACGTAGTCGGCCGGCACTTGAACGAATTCGGCCTGCGACGGCGCACCGAGCGCGGGCCGGCCCGGCAGGATCAGATCCGGGAGCTTGTAATCGGGCTCCAGCCCGCGGGTCTGTTCGTCGAACGTCTTGCGCGAGACGCCTTCAGCTTGCGCCTCCGGCCAGAGCGAAGCAATGAACTGCGCGAAGGCAGCATCGGCCGCGCGGGCGGACGACCAGCCGCAGGTGACCATGATCACCGCAGCGATGAGCGCCCGCCGCATCATGCCGCCGTCACCGCGTCAGCTTCTTGTACTTCACGCGGTGCGGAATGATGCTGTCCTGGCCGAGCCGGCGCATCTTGTCCTTCTCGTAGTCCTGGAAGTTGCCCTCGAACCACTCGACATGGCTGTCGCCTTCGAAGGCCAGGATGTGGGTCGCGATACGGTCGAGGAACCAGCGATCATGGCTGATGATGACGGCGCAGCCGGCAAAATCCTCCAGCGCCTCTTCAAGCGCGCGCAGCGTGTCGACGTCGAGGTCGTTGGTCGGTTCGTCGAGCAGCAGGACGTTGGCGCCGGACTTGAGCATCTTGGCGAGATGCACCCGGTTGCGCTCACCGCCGGAAAGCGCGCCGACCTTCTTCTGCTGGTCGGCGCCCTTGAAGTTGAACGACGAGCAATAGCCGCGCGAGTTCACTTCTTTCTTGCCGAGCAGGATCAGCTCGTTGCCGCCGGAGATTTCCTCCCACACGGTTTTCTTGCCGTCGAGCGCGTCGCGCGACTGGTCGACATAACCGAGATGCACGGTCTCGCCGATCGTGATGGTACCCTTGTCCGGCTGTTCCTGCTTGGTGATCATCCTGAACAGCGTGGTCTTGCCGGCGCCGTTCGGGCCGATCACGCCGACGATGCCGCCAGGCGGCAGCTTGAAGGTGAGATCGTCGATCAGCAGGCGATCGCCAAAGCCTTTGCTGATGCCGTCGAAATCGACCACGTTGGCGCCGAGCCGCTCCGCCACCGGGATGATGATCTGTGCGGTCTGAGTCTGCTTCTCGTTCGCCTGCTTGAGCAGTTCCTCGTAGCGCTGGTAGCGCGCCTTCGACTTGGCCTGACGTGCCTTCGGCGAGGACGCGACCCATTCCTGCTCGCGCGCAATCGTCTTCTGGTGCGCGGCGTCCTCGCGCCCCTCCTGCTCCAGCCGCTTCTGCTTCTGCACCAGCCAGGACGAGTAATTGCCCTCGTAGGGAATGCCTTTGCCGCGATCGAGCTCGAGGATCCAGCTCGTGACGTTGTCGAGGAAGTAGCGATCGTGGGTGACGATCAGGATCGCACCGGGATAGTTGCGCAGATGACCTTCCAGCCATGACACGGATTCCGCGTCGAGATGGTTGGTCGGCTCGTCGAGCAGCAACAGCTCGGGCTGGTCGAGCAACAGCTTGCACAACGCGACGCGGCGGCGCTCACCGCCCGAGAGCTTCGACACGTCGGCATCGTCCGGCGGACAGCGCAGCGCGTCCATGGCTTGGTCGACCTTGCTGTCGAGATCCCAGAGGCCCTGGGCCTCGATCTCGTCCTGCAGCTTGGTCATCTCGTCGGCGGTTTCCTCGGAATAGTTCATCGCCAGTTCGTTGTAGCGGTCGAGGATCGCCTTCTTCTTTGCGACGCCTAGCATGACGTTCTCGCGCACCGAGAGCTTTGGGTCGAGCTGCGGCTCCTGCTCGAGATAGCCGACGCGGGCTCCCTCGGCGACCCAGGCCTCGCCGTTGTACTCCTTGTCGAGGCCGGCCATGATCTTGAGCAGCGTCGACTTGCCGGAGCCGTTCACGCCGAGCACGCCGATCTTGGCGTCCGGGTAGAAGCTCAGATTGATGTTATCGAGCACCTTCCGGGTCGGGTAGCTCTTGGTCAGGCCCTGCATGAAATAGATGAACTGGCGCGCCATGGGTCCCGTGACACCTTCAATTTGAGGAGATTTGCTGCCGCCGATGTAGCGATCCCGCCCCCAAAGGGCAATGTTTTCCGTCCGTTCACCACGGATGAATACGGAACGGACACCATCCGGGCCAGATCCGGACAATTGAAACCATCTTTTAATCAATCAGGCCGAATGCTGGGTCTCGCGCGGCAACAGCGCCGCCCGCTCAGAACAAGCGGGAGCACAGCGAGACAGCGTCATGGCTCTGATCGACACCCATTCACTTCCTGTTCCGGCCCAAGCCGGCGGCTCCTCCGCGCTCGGCTCGGAGATCAAGGGTTTCTTCAAGCGCTTCTTCGCCACCGCCTTCAATCCCTACCGGCCCGAACTCCACTACATGCGCGGCCCCGGCCCCGCCTGGCGCGCCAAGCACGGCTTGGATGCGCCGTTCCGCCTGAAGCCCCGCGACCTCTAAGGCATCTCCTGCTATCGGAGTTTTGAAGGCGCGAGCGGCTTGCGCGCCGTCCTGATTGTGCGCAACCATGGCCCATTCCGACGATGGCGCGCGCCCAGCGCCGTCCCCTCTCGCCATGGATGACCACTGATGAGCCGGCTGCGCTGTGCAATTCTCGACGACTATTTCAACCTCGCGCTCGACGTTGCCGACTGGCAGAGATTGTCCGACCGCCTCGACGTCACCGTGTTCAGCCATCCCTTCGCCTCCGAGCAGGCCGCGGCCAGCGCGCTCGCCGATTTCGACATCATCTGCGCGATGCGCGAGCGGACGGCATTCCAAAAGAGCCTGTTCGACAAGTTACCCAAGCTGAAGCTGTTGCTGACGTCAGGCATGCGCAATGCCGCGATCGACATGGACGCGGCGAAGGCGCGCGGTGTCGCCGTCGCAGGCACGCAATATTCGCGCGATCCAACGGCGCCGCTGACCATGGGCCTGATTCTGGAGCTGACCCGCGGCATCGGCCGCGAGAACGCGCGCATGCATGCCGGCGAGCCCTGGCAGACCTTTGCCGGCGTCGAGATCGAGGGCATGACGCTCGGCATCGTCGGGCTCGGCAAGCTCGGCGGCAGGATGGCCGGGATCGCCAAGGCGTTCGGCATGAACGTGATCGCCTGGAGCCCAAACCTGACGCCGGAGAAATGCCAGGCGGCCGGGGTCGGCTACGCCACCAAGGAGGAGCTGTTCGCCAAGGCCGACATCGTCACCATTCATGTGGTGCTGAGCGAGCGCTCCCGCGGGCTGGTCGGCGCTGCCGATCTGGCGCGGATGAAGCCGACGGCCTTTCTCGTCAACACCGCGCGCGGGCCGATCGTGAACGAGCAGGCGCTGCTGGAAGCGCTGCAGCAGCGCAGGATCGCGGGCGCCGGCATCGACGTGTTCGCAGTCGAGCCGCTGCCGGTCGACCATCCCTTCCGCAAGCTCGACAACATCGTGCTGACGCCGCATCTCGGCTACGCCACCGAAGACGGCCTGCGCATCCATTACGGCCAGATGGTCGAGGCGATCGACGCCTTCACCGGCGGCGGCGAGCTGCCGCGCAAGCTGGCCTGAAACGAGGAAGGGCGCGCCTGTGGCACGCCCTTCGCAATTCTTAATTATCGGTCGAAGCTTAGCGCACGGTGACCGGCGCGGGCAGCGGCGGCACCACGGTCGGCTGCGTGCCCGGGACTGGACCGGCCTGGGCTGACATCGGAGCCGGACCTGCGGCAGGACCGGGCGCCGGCGCAGCGGAGGCGGTCGCCGTTCCCGGCGGGGGACCACCCGGCATCACCACCACGCGGGTGCCGACCTTGACGCGGTCGAACAGGTCCGACACGTCCTCGTTCAGCATGCCGATGCAGCCGGACGAGACGAACTTGCCGATGGTCGAGGGCTGGTTGGTGCCGTGGATGCGGTAGACGGTCGAGCCGAGATACATCGCGCGGGCGCCGAGCGGATTGCCGGGGCCGCCGGCCATGAAGCGCGGCAGATAGGGCTGGCGCTCGATCATCTCGGTCGGCGGATGCCAATCCGGCCACTCGGCCTTGCGGGTGATCTTCTGGACGCCGGTCCAGGTGAAGCCGTCGCGGCCGACGCGGACGCCGTAGCGGATCGCGCGGCCGCCTCCGAGCACGTAATAGAGATAGGTGTTCGGCGTATCGACCACGAGGGTGCCGGCCGGCTCCTTGGTCTGGAACGAGACCTCCTGCCGGCGCAGGTTCGGCGGCAACTGCACCGGCGCTGCATCGGGCTGCTCCTCGGGGGGAAGCGCGGCCATCGTTATCGGCCGGCCATCGGCACCAACCGGCGGCTGCCCGGCCTGGACCGTTCCGGTCGCGGCGGGACCACCGATGGCTTCCGGCGGGCGCAGGCCGTCATTGGCGAGCGGCTGCTGACCCGGCCGATCGGCATAGATGACTGCCGGCGGACCGGCGGGGCGGCCGTAGCGGGGATCATCGGGCGACATCACCGGCCCTTGCGGCGGCGCAGCCGAATAGACCGGCGGAGCGCCAGCCGGACGGCCATAACGTGGATCATCCGGCGACATCACCGGCCCTTGGGGCGGCGCTGCCGAGTAGACCGGGGGCGCGCCGACCGGACGGCCATAGCGCGGATCGTCGGCCGGGCCAGGCGGCGGAAGCGACGTGTGCGGCATCGCATCGTCGTCGTCATCCAGCGCATCAAAATTCGGCGCGCGGTCGCCAGGCCGATATTCGGCCGGGGCGCCGTAGCTGGGCGCCTGCTGGATCGGATAACTCTGAGCCTGCGCGAGCGAGCTTCCCGCCGCAGCGACTGTTGCGGCAGCGCATATCGTCAGAAAATGTTTGATCATCATCGCTCTTGTAGTGTCCCCGGGCCCGTCAGGACCGATCACGGCCAGATGGCCGAAGATAGCGGCACATTCAAGACATATCAGGCTTATTTGCGCCGGACTTGCCGATTTGTGATCCGCAAGACTACCGTTGCCCCGTTGCATCACGGGGCGGAAATCAGCTCATGGCGTCAATTGCCGCAGTCTTCGCCTCCGAATTTAAGGGAACGGCTCGGAATCGTTGCGGTATGTTCGAATCAGCCTGATTCGCCACCCATTTGAGCTCCCGATCCCCGCGTGGCGAACGCGGCAAGCAGTACCGTCACCGCGTTCAGATGGCTCTTGGGCCCTGGCTACGTCGCCGCCGGGGCGGAAATTCGCAATCCTTCGATGCTTCCCGGCTTTCGCTTCCTGTTTGCCGCGATCCTGCTCTCAACCTCCATCCTGGTGTTCGGCCTGGGCGCCGCCGCGCTGCTGCGGGCAAGCCACGAGCAGTATGTCAGCAACCCCTCCTGGCGGAACAGCCCGCAGGAGCAGATGTTCGCGCAAGCTCCCGAGCCGGTCCTTGCGGTCTTGCGAGCGGAGCCGGAAGCGGTCGAGCCCGAGCCGTCGCTCCGCGACCAGGTGCCGACCATTGGACTGCCCGGAAGCGAGCCCGAGCAGATCGCCGCGCTGACGACCGAGGCTGAGTCTCCGGCCGCCACACCTCCGGCCGACGAACCAGCCAAGGCTGAGACAATCAAGGCCGAGACGGCGCCCGAGGCCGCCGCGCCGGCACCCGCCGATACGCTCACCCCGGCCGACACCACGGCATCGATCCCCGCACCCAAGCCGGACGAGACCGTCGGCGAGCCGGCGCCGGCGGACAGTGCGTCGCTGGCCGCCTCCGCACTCGACGTCGCCTCGGCCAAGCTGGCCGCTTTGAACGAGCCGGCGACAACGGCCGTGAAGGATGCGCCGGCGAAGGCCAAAACTGAGAACAAGGCTCAAAGCAAGGCTGACAAGGCGACCAAGCGCAAGGCGAAGGCCAAGAAGCGGCATCGCGTGGTTCGACGCCCGCCGCCTCAGCAGGTGCAGCAGCAGCTCGATCCGTTCGGCCAGCCGCAGACCTTTGCGACGACACCCACGCGGACGCGGTGATCTCTCCGTGCGCAGGTCTTCGCACCGCGCCTCAAGACGTGGATGGCCGGGTCAAGCCCGGCCATGACGATGTAGCAGAGGCGAGGCTATGCCGCCCCGGTCGCGATCGCCGGGCCGCCCTCCTGGCCCCATTCCGACCAGGAGCCGTCATAGAGCGCGGTGTCGGTGATCCCCAGGCGATACAATGCGAGCGTCAGCACGCCGGCCGACACGCCCGAGCCGCAGCTCGTCACGATCGGCGCATCGAGCTTGACGCCGGCGCTGGTGAAAGCAGCGCGCAGATCCTCAAGCGGCTTCATCTCGCCGGTCGCGGCGTCGAACAACTGATTGTAGGGCACATTGCGGGCGCCGGGGATGTGGCCGGAGCGGATGCCCGCCCGCGGCTCGGGCGCTCGGCCCTCGAAGCGGTCGGCGGCGCGGGCGTCGATCACCTGCTCGGCACGGCTTTCAACGTTGGCGATGAGCTGCTGCATGCTGCGCACGCGCTTCGGATCATAGCTCGCCTTGAAGCTCGCGGGTTTCGGCTTCACCTCGCCGGCCTCAACCGCCCGCCCTTCGGCGCGCCACTTCTTCAAGCCGCCGTTGAGGATCCGCACGTCGTTGTGGCCGAAGGCCAGGAACATCCACCACGCGCGGGGTGCAGCGACCCAGCCGCCGGCATCGTAGAGCACGACGGTGTCGGCGTTGGAGATGCCCAGATGGCCGATGTCACGGCCGAACTGCTCGGCGCTCGGATACATATGCGGCAGCGGGTTGGAGTGGTCCGACACCGCATCGACGTCGAAGAACGCGGCGCCCGGCAGATGCGCGGCGAGATAATCGTCCTTCGGCAGCGGCAGTACGCCCGGGAGCTTGAAGCTGGCGTCGAGGATCTTGACGTTGGCGTCGTTGATATGGGCGGCGAGCCATTCGGTGGAGACGAGGGGATCGGTGGCTGTATTGGTCATTCAGGCAACTCCTTGTCGTCATTCCGGGCGCGCGCAGCGCGAGCCCGGAATCCATTCATCCACCAACTCCGCTGCCCGATGGATTCCCAGGTGCGCAATTGCGCACCATGGCTCGCGACTTCGTCGCGCCCCGGAATGACGGCGGAGGAGGCAAGCGCAGGTCTTACTTCTTCTTCGGCACCCACTGCTCGGTCGGCCCGCCGGCATCGCGCCAGGCGGCGTAGCCGCCGGCGATATGGGCGACGGGCTTGAGGCCCATGTCCTGCGCGGTCTTGGCCGCGAGCGCCGAGCGCAGACCGCCGGCGCAGTGAAACACGAACTTCTTGTCCTCCTGGAACACCGGCTTGGCATAGGGGCTCTGCGGATCGATCCAGAATTCAAGCATGCCGCGGGTGCAGGCGAACGCGCCGGGGATGCGGCCATCGCGCTCGATCTCGCGGGGGTCGCGGATGTCGACGATGACGACGTCGCCGTTCTTGGAGATCTCGATGGCGTCCTTGGCGTCGAGCGTCTCGATCTCAGCATTGGCCTCGTCGATCAGCGCCTTGATGCCGCGTGTGATGTTTTGGGGCATTGGGTCTTCCCTTCTCTTTAGTCATTCCGAGGCGCGCGTAGCGCGAGCCCGGAATCCATTTCGCTCCATGCGCTGCCGCCCAATGGATTCCGGGTTCGCGACTTCGTCGCGCCCCGGAATGACGGTGGGCGCTAGTGCGTCAATTCCTTCATCGCACCTTCAAGCCCCTCGATCGTGATCGGATACATCCGGTTGGCGAAGATCCGCTTGATGATGGTTGTCGATTCCGAATAGTCCCAGTGCTTCTGCGCGACCGGATTCAGCCACACCGCATGCGGATAGGTGCGGATGATACGATCGAGCCAGACCGAGCCCGGCTCCTCGTTGACGTGCTCGACCGAGCCGCCGGGCACCATGATCTCGTAAGGCGACATCGAGGCGTCGCCGACGAACACGATCTTGTAGTCGTGCGGGTATTTGTGCAGCACGTCCCAGGTCGGGGTGCGGTCGGTGAAGCGGCGCTTGTTCTGCTTCCACACGCCTTCATAGAGGCAGTTATGGAAGTAGAAATACTCCATGTGCTTGAATTCGCTCTTCGCCGCCGAGAACAGCTCTTCGACCTGCTCGATATGCATGTCCATCGAGCCGCCGATGTCGAAGAACACCAGCAGCTTCACCGCATTGCGCCGCTCGGGGCGCATGTGGACGTCGAGATAGCCGTGATTGGCGGTCTCGCGGATGGTGGTGTCGAGATCGAGCTCGTCGGGCGCGCCGGTGCGCGCGAACTTGCGCAGCCGGCGCAACGCCACCTTGATGTTGCGGATGCCGAGCTCGACATTGCCGTCGAGGTCCTTGAACTCGCGCTTGTCCCAGACCTTCACGGCGCGGTTGTTGCGATTCTTCTCCTGGCCGATGCGGACGCCTTCAGGGTTGTAGCCGTGCGCGCCGAACGGCGAGGTGCCGGCGGTGCCGATCCACTTCGAGCCGCCCTGGTGCCGGCCCTTCTGCTCCTCAAGCCGCTTCTTCAGCGTTTCCATGAGCTTGTCCCAGCCCATGGCCTCGATCTGCTTCTTCTCTTCGTCCGTCAGGTACTTTTCGGCGAGCTTCTTCAGCCACTCCTCGGGGATCTCCGCCTTCTCCATGGCGTCGAGCAGGTTTTCCAGCCCCTTGAACACCGTGCCGAAGACGCGGTCGAACTTGTCGAGGTTGCGCTCGTCCTTCACCAGCGCGGTGCGCGACAGATAGTAGAAGTTCTCGACCGAATAGTCCGCGAGGTCGGCGTCGAGCGCCTCGACCAGCGTGAGGTATTCGCGCAGCGTCACGGGGACCTGCGCATCGCGCAGAGAGGTGAAGAATTGCAGGAACATGGGTGACAGATTGCCCGTCGGGGGACGAACGTCAAGGGGCGGAGACCGCCGCGGAGCGCTGGACCGGGACGCTTTTTGCTCTAGAATTGGGGCCCTCACGGGGTTGTTTTGGGGACGTTTGCAATGGGAATTGTCGCAGCGCTCATCATCGGCGCGATCGCAGGCTGGCTTGCGGGCAAGATTGTCCACGGGGCGGGATTTGGACTGGTCGGCAACATCGTCGTCGGCATCATAGGCGCACTGGTCGCAAGCTGGGTGCTGCCCCAGCTGCACATCCAGCTGGCAACGGGCACGGTCGGCGCCATCGTGGACGCCACCATCGGCGCGGTGATTGTGCTCGTCATCCTTTCGCTGATAAAACGGATCTGAAAGCCTGACCGAACCAGGAACGGCCGCCGCGAGCGGCCGTTCCCTTGTCGCGACCGGGGCCGCACCTCGCGCCGACGATTACCCAAGGACACGCAATGAAATTTACCGGCACCAAGGACTATGTTGCGACCGACGATCTCAAGGTCGCCGTCAACGCCTCGATCGTGCTGGAGCGCCCGCTCCTCATCAAGGGCGAGCCCGGCACCGGCAAGACGGTGCTGGCGGAGGAAGTGGCGAAGGCGTTGAATGCGCCGCTGCTGACCTGGCACATCAAGTCCACCACCAAGGCGCAGCAGGGCCTCTACGAATACGACGCGGTCTCGCGCCTGCGCGACAGCCAGCTCGGCGATGCGCGCGTGTCCGACATCAGGAACTACATCAAGCGCGGCAAGCTGTGGGAAGCCTTCGCCGCCGAGCAGCGCCCGGTGCTGCTCATCGACGAGATCGACAAGGCCGACATCGAATTCCCGAATGATCTGCTGCTCGAGCTCGACCGCATGGAATTCCATGTCTACGAGACCGGCGAGACGATCAAGGCGAAGCAGCGCCCGATCATGATGATCACCTCGAACAACGAGAAGGAGTTACCGGACGCTTTTCTGCGCCGCTGCTTCTTCCACTACATCAAGTTCCCCGACGCCGACACGATGGGCCGTATCGTCGACGTCCACTTCCCCGGCATCAAGAAGCGCTTGGTGGAAGAGGCGCTGCGCATCTTCTTCGAGGTCCGCGAAGTGCCCGGGCTGAAGAAGAAGCCGTCCACGTCCGAACTGCTCGATTGGCTGAAGCTGCTGCTCAACGAAGACATGAGCGTCGAGCAGCTGCGCGAACGCGACCCGCGCAAGCTGATCCCGCCGCTGCACGGCGCGCTGCTCAAGAACGAGCAGGACGTGCATCTGTTCGAGCGGCTGGCGTTTTTGAGCCGACGGGAAGTGTAAGGCCTCTCGTGTCCCGGACGCGCTGCAGCGTGCAACGCTGCGGCGCAGAGCCGGGACCAAGAAGGCGACACTGATGGCTCGGAGACGTGGGCCCCGGCTCTGCAGCGCACCGCTGAAGAAGCGCTGCGCCGCGTCCGGGGCACGAGACCTCCTATGCCACTGCAGCGTCCGGAATGCGCGCGGCTTCCAGCGGGTGCTTGCCGCGGATCAAATCCGAGGCGCGGTCGGCGATCATCATGGTGGATGCGTTGAGGTTCGCCGAGATCATGCGCGGCATCACCGAGGCATCGATCACGCGAAGGCCCTCCAGGCCGTGGACGCGGAGCTGGTCGTCCACCACCGCCCAGCTTGAATCCGCCGGGCCCATGCGGCAGGTGCAGCCGGGGTGGAAGGTCGTGGTGCCGCGTTCGGTCGCGGCGGCGAGGAACTCGTCGTCGGTGTTGATGTTGGGGCCGGGGAAATCCTCGTAGGCGTAATAGGGCGACAGCGGCGCGGACTTCAAAAGCCTGCGCGCGAGCTTCATGCCGCCGACGATGACGCGGCGGTCAAGCTCGGCATCGAGATAGTTGGTCTGGATGATCGGCGGCGCGAACGGGTCATTGGAGCGGATGCGGACATAGCCGCGGCTCTCGGGGCGTTGCTGCCAGGACGCCACCGTCATGCCGGGCTCGTCCTCGAGCTGGCCCTGCACGCCTTCCTTGTAGGACGCCGGCGTGAAGGTGAGCTGCAGGTCGGAAGAGTCGGCGCTCTCGCCGGAGTGCCAGAAGCAATAGACCATGGTCGGCGACAGCGAGAGCAGGCCGCGGCGCGCGGTGGCCCATTTCAGCGCCTCGATCCACAGCGAGACGCCGCGGCGAAGCTCGTTGATGGTCTTGATGTCCTTGACGCGCGCCACTGTGCGCGGGGCGTAATGGTCCTGCAGGCCTTCACCGACCGGCAGCGCGTGACGCACGGCGATGCCGTGCTGCTGCAACAGATCGGGCGAGCCTATGCCGGAGAGCTGCAGGAGCTGCGGCGAATTATAGGTGCCGCCGGAGAGGATCACTTCCTTGTTGGCGCGCACCTCCACCGGCGTGCCGCCGCGACCGCCCTTGGTGTAGCGCACGCCGACGGCGCGCTTGCCTTCGAAGATGATCTCGGTCGCGTGCGCATGGGTGTGCACATGCACGTTCGGCCGCTTCATCGCGGGCTTGAGGAAAGCGGTCGAGCCGGACACGCGCAGGCCCTTGTCGATGGTGCGCTGGCAGTAGGAGACGCCCTCTTGGATGGCGCCGTTGTAGTCGGGGTTGCGCGGAATGCCGAGCGAGACCGCGCCTTCCATGAAGGCCTCGCAGAGCGGATCGCGCCAGTCCATCGTGGTGACCGTGAGATTGCCGTCGCGGCCGCGGAAGGTGTTGTCGCCTTCGCCGACCCGCTTCTCCAGCCGCTTGAAGTAGGGCAGCACGTCGGCATAGCCCCAGCCGCGATTGCCCATCTGCGCCCAGGTGTCGAAATCCAACCGCTGGCCGCGATTGTAGATGTGACCGTTGATCGAGGACGATCCGCCGAGCGTCTTGCCGCGCGGCGCGTAGATGCTGCGCCCGCCCGTCCAGGGCCCCGGCTCCTGCTGGTAGGCCCAGTTGATGCTCTTCATGTGGAAGGTCTTGATGAAGCCGGCCGGCAGATGGATGTAGGGATGCCAGTCGGAAGGCCCCGCTTCCAGAACGCAGACGCTGGTGTTCGGATCTTCACTCAGCCTGCTGGTGAGCACGCAACCGGCAGAGCCTGCGCCGATGATCACATAATCAAATCTGTCCATGGTGCCTCGGCCGCCGCTCAGCGCGGCTTTTCGTTGAGTTGATAATTCAGATGGGTCCGCACGGTCGGCCATTCGGCTGCGGTGATGCTGTAGACCACGGTGTCACGCAGCGTACCGTTCGGCGCGACCTGGTGGCTGCGCAGGATGCCGTCCTGCTTGGCGCCCAGGCGCTCGATGGCGTTGCGGCTCTGGTGATTGAAAAAGTGGGTGCGGAATTCCACAGCGATGCAGTCCAGCGTCTCGAAGGCATGGGTGAGCAGCAGCAGCTTGCACTGGGTGTTGAGCGGGCCGCGCTGCGCGCTCTTGCCGTACCAGGTCGAACCGATCTCGACGCGCCGGTTGGCGGCATCGATGTTCATATAGGTGGTCATGCCTACAATCTTGCCGCCGGCGTCGAACACGGTGAACGGCAGCATCGAGCCCGCGGCCTGCAGGCCAAGGCGGCGATCGATCTCCTTGGCCACGTTTTCCGGCGTCGGGATCAGGGTGTACCAGATCTTGTAGAGCTCGCCGTCCTTCACGGCCTCCACCAGCCCCTCGTGATGAGCTTTCGACAGCGGCTCGAGACGGGCGTGCTGTCCACGCAGGGTGATGGGATCAGGCCACGGCATTTGAAGGATCTCCAAGAAAACGACGGATCGTCATTCCGGGGCGACGCGAAGCGGCGAGCTCGAAATCCATAACCACGAGCCGGGGTTATGGATTCCGGGTTTGCGTGCTTGCGCACGCATCCCGGAGTGACGGCGGAATTTGTACAGCACGTTCAGAATGCGGGCTCAACACATTCTCACTTGTTCAGAAAGTTCAACGGCAATCCACCGCGCGGCCAGTCCATCGCGACCAGCTCGCCCTTGCCCGATAGCGTGATGTAGGCCGTCTTCAGCTCAGGCCCGCCGAAGGCGATGTTGGTGGTGACGCGGTCGCCGGTCGGAACCTGCTCGACCAGGGTGCCGTCGGGCCCGATGACCGAGATGCAGCCGGAAACGAGGGTAGCGACGCAAACATTGCCGTTCGCTTCCACCGCGAGCGAGTCGAACATCTGGTAGCCGCCAAGGCCGCAGATCGGTTTTCCCCGCTCGCCGCGATAAATCACGTCACGCGGCTTCAGCGTGCCGGGTGCGGAGAGCTCATAGGCCCAAAGTCGGCCCGTCGGCGTCTCCGCGATGTAGACGGTGTTTTCGTCCGGCGACAGCCCGATGCCGTTCGCGGGCAGGATGCCGTGCACCACCTCCACGATCTCGGTCATACCCGGCTTGAGATAATACATGCCGCCGACGTCCATCTCGCGATGGCGGCGCTTGCCGAGATCGGAGAACCAGAGGCCGCCCTGCTTGTCGAACACCAGATCGTTCGGCCCGCGCAGATCGTGCTCGCCGCATTTGGTGACGACGGTCTCGACTTGGCCCGATTGCAGATCGACGCGCTGGATCGAGCCGCCTAGATAATCGTCGGGCTGCGGGCCCGGCATGATCATGTTGCGGGTCGGGATCCAGGAGAAGCCGCCATTGTTGCAGATGTAGATCTTGCCGTCGGGGCCGAGGGCTGCGCCGTTCGGGCCGCCAGGAATCTTCGCGACGATTTCCTTGCGGCCGTCTGGATGAACGCGCGTCAGACGCTGGCCGCGGATCTCCACCAGCACCACCGAACCGTCAGGCATCACGACCGGCCCTTCGGGAAATTCGAGGTCGGTGGCGAGAACGCGAACGTTGGACATTGTGGGACCCTCCCGGCTGCTCGTTATGGCTTGCACGGGATGTCCGGCACGGGCCCCACACGCAAGATTTGCCTGCGGTTATGGCAAAGTCGCCTCGGCTTGCCAAGCAAGCGGGATGGTATGCCAGCGTTGCGCGCATTCCTTCGGCGCCGCGACAAAACCGCACCTGAACCGCGACTGGCAACGACCCGGCATTCGTGGCTACACTGCGCAGAACCGCTCACCAGAAAGCCCGGAGGAACCACGCCATGGAAATCACCGATGTGCGGGCGCATCATATCCGCATCCCCTATGATGCCGGCGTCGCGAGCTTCCGCCAGGGCGCGTCAGCGATCTCCGCGCTCGACATGGTGCTGGTCGAGGTCACCACCGATGCCGGGCTGACGGGGTGGGGCGATGCGTTCGCCTATGTCTGCCCGCGCACCACGCACAGCGCCGTCGAGGAGATGATCGCGCCGCAGGCCCGCGGGCTGAAGGTGCCCGATGCGACCGGCATCCCCGCCGTGATGGAGCAGATCCAGCGCAACCTGCACCTGTTCGGCCGCTACGGCATCACCATGTTCGCGATCTCAGGGCTCGACATCGCGCTCTGGGACCTCGCTGCCAAGATCGAGGGCGTGCCTTTGCATCGCCTGCTCGGCGAGACCAGGCGCAGGGCCATTCCCGCCTATGCGAGTCTGCTGCGGATCGGTTCACCCGAGAATATCGCCAGCGAATGCAAGAAAGCGCTCGCGCTCGGCTATGGCGCAATCAAGCTGCACGAGACCACAGCGCCTGCGGTGTTCGCCGCGCGGGAGGCAATCGGGCCGGCCATTCCGCTGATGGTCGACATGAACTGCCCCCTGTCGGCCGAGCAGGCGATCGCATTCGCGATGGACTGCCGCGACGCACGGCCGATGTTTCTGGAGGAGCCGGTGTGGCCGCCGGAAGATTTCGCCGCGCTCGCCGAGGTGCGCAGCAAAGGCGGGCTCGGCATTGCCGCCGGTGAGAATGCCTGCACGGAATATCAATTCCGCCAGATGATGGCGGCCGGCGCGGTGAGCCACGCCCAGCCGTCGGTGATCAAGGTCGGCGGCATCACTGAGTTTCTGAAGATCGCGGCGCTGGCCGACCGGCTCGGCGTCAAGATCGTCCCGCACTCTCCGTATTTCGGCCCAGGCCTGCTCGCGACGCTGCATCTCCTGGCGACACGCGACGATGGTCTCGTCGAACTGTTCTATCTGAAGCGCGAAGCCTGCCTCTGGGGCGGCCGCGCGGACAGCGATGCCACCGGCCATGTCGCGGTGCCCTCGGGCGCGGGGCTCGGCTATGAGCCCGATCGAGAGGTGATGGAGCGATATCGCGTGACCTGACCGGCGCTTATTTCGCATCCTTGGCCGGCGGCGCGTCCTGCTTCTTCTTCAGATCCTCGGCCGTCTTCACTTGCGCGGCCTGGAGATCGCCGAGCGTCTTTTGCAAGCCGGCAAGGTTCGTCTTCAACGCGTCGATCTGACGGTTGGCGGCGTCCAGCTTCTGCTGATGGTCGAGCGTGAGCTTGGTGATCGTCTTCTGCAGGAAGTCGACATTGCTTTGCAGACAACTGGTACGCCGCTCCATGGTCTTCTCGACCGTGCAGATCTCGATGCCGGGCACGTCCTGCGCGTGCGTCGGCGCGTTCGCCAGCGTTGCGAGCAGCAATGTCGCGAAACAAATGCCGGCTTTTCGAAGCAGCATGAAGGGTTCCTCGTTCAATTGATCACGGCAATGTGCGCTTTTTGCGCACAGCCACCCAAGGCTACCACACTCGTACCGCATTCTCGCGTTGAGCTTGCATCGTTCCCTTGATGGGAACGATGATCCGCGCGCGGAAGAAGGTGGGCGCTCTTTCCGCGGCTTTGGTTAGGGGAGATTTTTGGAATGGCAACGCGTGACAGACGTCTGGCGGAATTCGACGGCGCCGGAGAACCACCGCCGGGCCTTGCGCTCGAAGTGCTGTGCGAGGACCACAGCGGAACGTACCAGCTGCCGTTCGCCTGCCGCTATGTCGAGGGACGGTGGCAGAACCACGAGGCCGGCATCGCGGTCGAAGCAACCGTCATCGGTTGGCGGCTGCCGCGCGTGAGGCAGCGCGGAGCCGCCTGACGCCTGCATCTGTTTCAAAATGCAACGGGGCCGCGCTCCACCTTAACGTTCAGAACGCGGCCCGAACGAATCACGTCCGAATCAGCCGAACGGCCGCGTACGCAGCTGTTCACGGCTAGATGTCGATGCAGCACCGTCGGCGCGTACAGTATCTGTGCAGCATGCGGATGGCCCGGACCCGAACGCGGGCGCCAAAGGTTAATCCCGACAAGGGCATGGGCGCTGCGACCGCCGTGGCCAGTCGCCGCCCCCGAAACAGGCAGGGCCATGGAATGCCTGCCTAATATTCGACCTCGAGCTCCTCGATCTCGGCCGGCTCTTCCCGCGCCGCGGCGATCCACTCCTTCATCTCGGGCATCGCCATGATGGTGTCGGCATAGGCCTTCAGCCGCGGCTCGAGCTTGACGTCATAGGTGACGAAACGCGTCACCACCGGCGCGTACATCGCATCCGCCATGGTGCGCCGCTCGCCGAACAGGAATGGGCCGCCCGACATCTCCAGGCAGTCGCGCCAGATCGACCAGACCCGGTCGATGTCGGCTTGCGCGCGCGACCAGATCTTGAAGCCTGGAAAATGGCCTTTCAGATTGACGGGCAGCGAGGCGCGCAAGGTCGTGAAGCCGGAGTGGATTTCGCCGCAGATCGAGCGGCAATGGGCGCGCTGCACGCGGTCGTCTGGCAGCAGGCCGGCTGACGGCATCACCTCGTTGAGATATTCGGCGATCGCCAGCGTGTCCCAGACCGTTGCACCGTCGTGGCGCAGGCACGGCACCAGGATCGACGACGACAGCAAGAGGATTTCGGCGCGCGCCGACGCATCGTCCGGCGCGGTGACGATTTCATCGAAATCGAGCCCGGAGAATTTCGTCAGCAGCCAGCCACGCAGCGACCAGGACGAGTAGTTCTTGCTGCTGATGGTCAGTGTCGCCTTCGCCATGTCGGCCCTTCCCTGTGACCTGCACCCCGCCGGGCCCGCGGGTGTGCCCGTGAGCCGTTTTTCGCGAAATGAGCAGCAAGCGACGTGCCAATTTTCGAGCGCGATCTGGCTCGTGTCTGGCGTCGATATTGCATGACAGCAGAGGAAAAGTGGGCATTTCAGTATGATGTCGATGTATTATCAGGCCTTTCAGAACCATATGGACCTGACCGCGCCGTGGCGGGCCGGGGCGTCCTCCGCGCTCAAATTCCTCAGTATGGTGCCCGAGGGCGTGCCGGGCCAGGTCGTCAACCGGCTCTCGGCGGCGCTGGAGCTGATCTCGCGCTCAACCCTCACTTATCATCGCCCGCCCTACGGCATCGACAGCGTGATGGTGAGCAATCGCGAAGTTGCCGTCACCGAGGAGGTCGCCTACGCGACACCGTTCGGCTCGCTGCTGCATTTCAAGAAAGAGGGCGTGTCCGAGCAGCCGCGCATGCTGCTGGTGGCGCCGATGTCAGGCCATTTCGCCACGCTGTTGCGCGGCACCGTGAAGACGCTGCTGCAGGACCACGACGTCTACATCACCGACTGGCACAATCCGCGCGACATTCCGCGCAGCGAAGGCCGTTTCGGACTAGACGACTACACCGAGCATCTGATCGATTTCCTCGGTCAGCTCGGCCCGCGCCCGCACATGGTTGCGATCTGCCAGCCCTCCGTCTCGGCGCTCGCGGCCGCCGCGATCATGTGCGAGGACAACCATCCCTCGCGGCCGGCGACGCTGACGCTGATGGCGGGGCCGATCGACACACGGATCCAGCCGACCAAGGTCAACGACTTTGCCAAGAGCAAGCCGATCGAATGGTTCGAGCAGAACCTGATCAACTACGTGCCGATGCAGTGCGCCGGCGCCTTGCGGAAAGTCTATCCCGGCTTCGTGCAGCTCACCGCTTTCGTCTCGATGAATCTCGAACGCCACATCAAGCAGCACATGGATCTCGCCAACCACATCGCCAAGGGCGAGAAGGACAAGGCAGCGACCATCAAGACCTTCTACGACGAATATTTCGCCGTGATGGACCTTCCGGCCGAGTTCTACATCGAGACCGTGCGCGACGTCTTCCAGGAGCATCTCCTGCCGCAAGGCAAGCTGATGCACCGCGGGCGTCCCGTGAACACCCGGGCCGTCGGCCGCATGGGGCTGATGACGGTCGAAGGCGAGAAGGACGACATCTGCTCGATCGGCCAGACGCTGGCCGCGCAAGACCTCTGCACCGGCGTGCGCGCCTATCGCCGCGTCCACCACATGCAAGCCGGCGTAGGCCATTACGGCGTGTTCTCCGGCAAGCGCTGGAATAACGAGATCTATCCGCTGCTACGGGATTTCGTGCACGTCAATTCGTGAGGCGGCTCAGCCCGACCATTCCTCGCCCCAGACCTGGACGACGTGGCCGGGCGAGACTTCACGATATTGCCGCACCGGCGGCTGGTAGTCGGGCGCACGCACCGGACTTCTGATTTCGTCGTATGCGACCTCGCGCTTCGTGGCGCGACGCGCGGGATCCGGCACCGGCACGGCGGCCATCAGCTTCTTAGTATAAGGGTGCTGCGGATTGCCGAACACGGCCACGCGCGGTCCGATCTCGACGATCTCGCCGAGATACATCACGGCGACGCGGTGGCTCATGCGCTCGACCACAGCAATGTCGTGGGAAATGAAGAGGTAGGCGAGACCCATGCTGGCCTGAAGGTCGAGCATCAGGTTGACGACTTGCGCCTTGACCGAGACGTCGAGCGCGGAGACCGCCTCGTCGGCGACGATCAGCTTCGGCCCGAGTGCGAGCGCGCGGGCGATGCAGATGCGCTGGCGCTGGCCGCCGGAGAATTCATGCGGGAAGCGCGCGGCCATATCAGCGGCGAGGCCGACGCGAACGAGGAGGTCAGCGACCTTGTCCCGTGCCTGCGACGCCGAGGCGAGACCGTTCGCGAGCAAGGGTGCCGCGATCGCCGTGCCGACCGACATGCGCGGGTTGAGGCTTGCGAACGGATCCTGAAACACGATCTGCATCTGCTTGCGGACGTCGCGCAAGGTGCGGCCGGACATCGCCAGCACGTCCTGGCCGTCGATCAGAACAGTCCCGCTGTCGGGCTCCGTCAGCTTGAGGATGGAGCGGCCGGTGGTCGACTTGCCGCAACCGGACTCGCCGACCAGCGCCAGCGTCTCGCCGGCGCGCAAGGTGAAGGAGACGTTCTCGACCGCATGGACGCGGCCCGAGACCTTGCCGAACAGGCCCGAGTGGATCGGAAAGCGGGTGGTGAGGTTTGCGACTTCGAGCAGCGGCCGCTCGGCCGGCGAGACCGTATCGGGCGTCTCCGTCGGCTCGTCCGAGGTCCCCGTCATCTTGTCGACGATGGGAAAGCGCATCGGCCGCGCCCGTCCGTCCATCGAGCCCAAGCGCGGCACGGCGGCGAGCAGCGCACGCGTGTAGGGATGCGAGGGCGCGGCGAAGATCCGCGAGGTCGCGTCCGTCTCCACCGCCTGCCCGCCATACATCACGACGGTCCGGTCGGCGATCTCGGCGACCACGCCCATGTCGTGGGTGATGAAGAGGATCGACATCCCCTCCTCCTGCTGAAGCTCCTTCAGCAGTTCCAGGATCTGGGCCTGGATGGTGACGTCGAGCGCAGTGGTCGGCTCGTCCGCGATCAGGAGTTTGGGCTTGCAGGCCAGCGCCATCGCGATCATCACGCGCTGGCGCATGCCGCCGGAGAAACGATGCGGATGCTCGTGGAAGCGCGACTTGGCCGCGGGAATGCGGACACGATCGAGCAGGCGCACGGTCTCGGCCTCCGCCGCGGCGCGCGGCAGGCCGCGATGCTGGATCAGCGCTTCCGCGATCTGGAAGCCGATGGTGAGCACCGGATTGAGGCTCGTCATCGGCTCCTGGAAGATCATCGCGACGTCGTTGCCGCGAATGAGCGTCATGCTGGCGTCCGGCAGCGCCAGCAGGTCGCGGCCGGCGAGCATGACGCGGCCCTCGACGCGACCGATCTCCTTCGGAATGAGCCGCATGATCGACAGCGCAGTGACGCTCTTGCCGGAACCGGACTCGCCGACGATCGCAACGGTTTCACGGGGCGCGACGTCGAAGGAGACGTTGCGCACGACGGGAATCCATTGCCGTTCCAGCATGAAGGACGTGGTGAGGGCCGAGACCGACAGCACCGGCGCGCGGTCTTGGGCGTGGTTTTGGGTCTGGTCGGGCTTGGTTGCACCGTTACTCATGAAAAGTCCCCGACACTTGCCGCAGAGACGGTGCGCCCCCTATCCCGCTTGCCTCCACGAGCGAGGGTCGCCAAGAGGAGAGAGCCGCCACCCGGCGCTTCGCGCCAACCTTCCCCGCCGGCGGGAGAGGCAAGAGGAGCCCGGGGCTGCACCGATGTTACGACCGTCATCTCGACCTCAGTAACCACGGCTACGATCGACGCGCCCCGGCAGCTCCTCGCCGCGGCGGTGACGGTCGATGACGTCGAGCACGAAATCGACCGCTGTGTCCGGCGTCGTCATGCTGGCATTGTGCGGGGTCAGCAGGATGCGCGGGTGGCTCCAGAACGGATGTCCCTCGGTCAGCGGTTCGGGATCGGCGACGTCGAGCACCGCGCCCGACAATGCACCGCTATCGAGCGCCGCGAGGAAATCGGCCTCGACGAGATGCGGACCGCGGCCGACATTGACGAGCGATGCACCGTGCGGCAGTCGTGCGAACAAATCGGCGTTGAGGATGCCGCGCGTCTCGTCGGTCAGCGGCAGGAGGCAGACGAGAATGTCGCTCTGCGCCAGGAAATCCGGCAAGGTGTCGGGGCCCGCATAACAGGTCACGCCCTCGATGTCGCGTGGCGAGCGGTTCCACCCCAGAAGCGGGAAGCCGAACGGCTTGAGGCGTTCGAGCACCGCCTGGCCGAGCTGGCCGAGCCCCATGATTCCGACACGTCGCCGTTTCGCCGGCGTGATCCGGATCTCGCGCCAGAGCTGCTGCTTCTGCTGATCGATGAAGTGCAGGAGGTCGCGATGCAGGGCCAGCACGGCCATGGTGACGTACTCCACCATGGTCTCGGCGATGCCGGGCTCCAGCATGCGGACCAGCGGAATGTGCGCCGGAACTTTCGTGGCGTCGAACTGATCGACGCCGGCGCCGACCGAGAAGACCAGCTCCAGATTGGGGAACGTCGTCGCGATGTCGTCCGGCGGCACCCATGCTACGAGATAGCGGATATCAGCGGGATCGCCGATATCCGGCCAGAGCCGGAACGGCAGATGGGGCGCGCGCTCGGCGAAGAAGGTCGCCCACTCCGCGCCGCGAACCATGTTGGCCTTGTAGAGAACCGTCATGCGGCCCTCAGAACGGGCTGACCGGCGCGAGCCGCCGGCCGTCGATCATGCGCTTGTGGCTGTAGGGCTCGGGATCGACCAGCGGCGTCGCGCCGGTGACGATGTCGGCAGCAAGCTTGCCGGCGGCGGGGCCGATGCCAAAGCCGTGGCCGGAGAAGCCGGTGGCGAGGAAGAAGCCCGGCAGTGCATCGACCGGCGAGATCACCGGGATCGTGTCGGGCGTGCAGTCGATGGTGCCGCCCCAGGCTTCCGCGATCTCGATGTCCTTCAATTCCGGATTGGCCTTGATCAGCGACGCCAGCGCGGCGTTGACCAGCGACATGTCGGGCGCGGGATCGCGCACGCGCTCGGCCTCGAACGGCGACGGCTTGTCGAAACTCCAGCTGGTGCCGCGCATGATCTGGTCGAGGAAGGACTTGCCGAGCGACAGCTTCAGCCCGTTCTTGCGATGCAGATAGGTCGGCCAGAAGGTGCGCGCGTAACGGAACAGATCGGGCGACAGTTCGACCGTGCCACGGTTGCGCAGAGCCAACGTAAAGCCGCCGTCGAGGCGGCGGCGGATGCAGTAGAAATCGGTGCCGAGCGCACCCGAGGTGATCTCCGGTCCCGGCGTGGTGCGGCACGCGGTGGCGTTGACGAGGCCGATCGGCAGCTCAATGCCGTGACGCCGGCAGAACAGCGACGACCACGCGCCGCCTGACAACAGCACGGATTGCGTGCGGATGGTGCCCTTCTCGGTGACGACGGCGCTGACCTTCCCGCCCGTCGTCTCCAGCCCGCGCGCTGCGCAGGCCTGGTGGATGGTGACGCCGTGCTTTCGCGCGGCGGTGGCGAGCGCGGGCACCGCCATCGACGGTTCGGCGCGGCCGTCGCTCGGCGTGTGCAGCCCCCCGACCCATGCGTCGGTATTGCCCGGCATGCGCTCGGCAACCTCGGCAGGCGTCAGCACGGTCGAGTGGACCTGCATCTCGCGGGCGACCGCAGCCCAGCGCTCCCAGCTTGCAAGCTCGTCCTTGTTCTTGGTCAGAAACAACACGCCGGTGCGGCGGAAGCCGGCATCGACGCCGGCGTCGTTCTGCATGTCTTCCCACAGCCGCAGCGCCTCGCGGGCCAGCGGAATCTCCTCTCGCGCGCGGCCCTGCTGACGGCACCAGCCCCAATTGCGGCTCGACTGCTCGCCGCCGACATGGCCCTTCTCGATTAATGCGACCGAAAGGCTCTTTTTCGCCAGATGATAGGCCGCGGAGACGCCGATCACGCCGCCGCCGATGACGACGACATCCACCTGTGCGGGCAGGCGTTCATCGCTGTTGATGCGGTTGAGTGGCGGGGACATGAAGCACTCCTGGAGGTCGGTTCGATTGAATTGTTGCCGTCACGGGATGTTCATGCGCGGATCGAGCGCGTCACGCAGCCCGTCCCCGAGGAAGTTGAAGCTGGTCACGGCCAGCGTGATGGCGAGACCCGGCGCAATCGCGAGCCACGGCGCGCTGGTGAGATAGATCTGCGCGTTGTTGAGCATGTTGCCCCAGCTCGCCGCCGGCGGCTGGATGCCGTAGCCGAGATAGCTCACGTAGGATTCCAGCAGGATCGCTTTCGCCACGTTCAGCGTCGCCGCGACCACGATCGGCGCGATCGCGTTGGGCACCAGTTCGCGGAACATGATGCGCAGGTTCGACGAGCCGAAGGCAAGCGCGGCAACGGCGAATTCACGCTCGCGCAGCGAACGGACCTGGGCCTCGACGACGCGGGCCACGGCCATCCAGGCCGTCGCCGCGATCAGCACGGTGGTGGTGACGAGGCCGGGCTCGGTGAGCGCCGCCAGCGCCAGCAGCAGGAAGATGGTCGGGAAGCACAGCACCGCATCGACGAGCCGCATCAGCACCGCGCCGACCACGCCGCCATAGAAGCCGGCAAAGGCGCCGACGACGATGCCGACAGCCATCGCCATCACCATCGCGACGATGCCGATCGAAAGCGAGACGCGTCCACCCATCATCAGCCGCGCCAGCACGTCGCGGCCGAGCTCGTCGGTGCCGAGGATGTGCGCGCCGGAGAGCGGCGGCGCGAACCGCTTCATGATGTCGATGTAGGTGTCGTCGAACGGCAGCAGATAAGGCCCGAACGCCGAACCGAGCACCAGCACCAGAATGATCACGGCGCCGGCAAGCGCCAGACGGTGTCGGCGGAAGCGCCGCCATGCGGCCTGGCCGGGCGCGAGCTGGACGGTGGAGAGCGTTGCGGTCGCCATCGCCTAGCCCACCCGGATGCGCGGATCGACGACCGCATAGAGGATGTCGGCGAGCAGCGAGCCGATCAGCACCATCGTCGCCGAGAACATCAGGATGCCCATCACCACGGGATAGTCGCGATAGCCGATGGAATCGAGGAACAGCCGCCCCATGCCGGGCCAGGTGAACACGGTCTCGGCCACCAGCGCGCCGCCGAGCAGCGTCGGAAACTGCAGGCCCGCCACGGTAATCATCGGCAGCAGCGCGTTACGCAACGCGTGCACGGTGAGGATACGCCATTCCGGTATGCCCTTGGCACGCGCGGTGCGGATGTAGTCCTGGTTGATGACCTCGAGCATCGAGGACCGCATGAAGCGCCCCCACATCGCGGTCTCGACCAGCGCCAACACCATCGCCGGCGCGATCAGATGATGCAGCAGGTCGAGGAAGGAGCCGTCGCCGACGGTCTGACGGTTGCCGGCCGGCAGCCAGCCGAGCTTGACCGAGAACACGTAGATGGTGACGAGGCCGAACCAGAACGTCGGGATCGACAGCGCGATCATCGCGCCGACGGTCGCGAGCGTGTCGAACAGCGAGTATCGCCTCAGCGCGCCGAGGATGCCGATCCAGCATCCGAGCAGCACCGCGATGATCGTCGCCGTCGCCATCAGTTCGAGCGTGGCGCCCAGATGCGAGGAGATCACCGCCAGCACCGCCTCGCCGTCGCGATAGGACTTGCCCCAATCGCCCTTCAACATGCGACCGAACCAGTCGAGATACTGGACCGGCAGCGGCCGATCCAGCCCGAGCTGTTTGGTGACGCGGTCGAGATCCTCCTGCGTCATCTGCGCGGAGGCCGCAAATTGCGACAGCGGGCCGCCCGGCGCAAGATGCAGGATGGCGAAGCCGATCGCGGAGACGATCACCAGCAGCATGATCGCCTGTGCCAGGCGGTTGACGACGTATCGGGCCATCTCAGGCTGCCCAGCAAACCCTGTGCATCAGGCCCAGTACCATTCGCGGATGTTCCAGCAATTGCTGGAGGTGTTGATGTTGGGCCGGAAGCCCTGCAGCCCCTCCTTCACGCCCTCGGCAATAAAGCCCTGGAACAGCGGCAGGATCGCAAGGTCGTTGCGGATCAGCTTCTGCAGGTCGCCATAGATGATCTTGCGCTGCGCGATATCGAACTGCCTGGCGCCTTCGGCCAGCAGGCGATCGGCCTCGGGGCTCTTATACTGATAGGTGTTATAGCCGCGGCCGCCCTTGGCGGGAATCGCGCCGGAGCCGAAGCGCGGCGTCACATCGGGATCACTGCCCAGCATGAAGTTCACACCCACGATCACTGAGTTGAACTTCGACTGCTGCCAGAAGTCGCCCCAGATCACTGCGGCCGGCATGTTGTTGACGCGCATCGCGGCGCCGATCGCGCGCCAGTCCTGCACCAGGAGCTGCTGGGTCTGCTCGCGCACCGCATTACCTGACGTGGTCGAATTGGTGAATTCGAGCTTGACGCCGCCTTTCTCGCGCACGCCGCCGGAGCCACGCGTCCACCCCGCAGCATCGAGCAGCGCGTTGGCCTTGGCGGGATCGTATTTGTGTTGCGGCAACCCCTGCTGGAACGACCAGGCCTGCTGCGGCACGAAACTCTCGGTCTGCGTCGGCAGGCCGTAATTCAGCGCGTCGATGATCGCCTGCTTGTTGATGGCGAGATACAGCGCCTCGCGCACGCTGCGATCGGCGAACGGGCCGAACTCCAGATTGGGCGCGATGTGCTCCACCGAGGAGGTCGACGAGACGAAAATCTTGCGGCCCTTCAGCGTCTTCGCTTCCTGCACGAAGTTCGGCAGGATGCCTTGCAGGCCGGTGTAGTCGACCTGACCGGTGCGGAACTGGGTGTAGAGCACGGTGAGATCAGGAATGTATTTGAACACCACGCGTTCGACGTAAGGTCCCTTGCCGTGATAGCCGGCATGGGCATTCAACTGAATGTGGTCGCCGGGCACGCGCTCGGCCCAGCGGAATGGACCGGTGCCAACCGGTGCGTTGTGAAACGGCGAGGCATTCGGATCGGTCACCTTCTCCAGGATGTGTTTCGGCACGATGAAGGTGAGCGACAGGATCGACATGTAGGGCGAATAGGGAGCTTCCATGCGCCAGTGGATCTCGTCGGGTGCGACCACCTTGATGTCCTTGACGAGGCTATGGCCGACGCGGTTGCGCACGCGGAAATCGGGATTGTTGATCAGATCGAGCGAGAACTTGACGTCCTCGGCCGTGAACGGCGTGCCGTCGTGCCACTTCACGTCGCTGCGCAGCTTGATCTTCCAGGTCAGGCCGTCAGCCGAAAGTCCGCCATTCTCGATGGTCGGGACTTCTCGCGCGAGGTCGGGGACGAACTTGCCGTCGGGCTCGATGTACCAGAGCGGCGAAAACACCTGCCACCAGATGCCTTGGTCGACCTCGATGCCTGGCATCAAGGGATGAAAGACGGTCGGCTCCTGCGACAGCGCCGCAATCACCTGCCCGCGCGGCTTGTCCGGCGGATTGGTTGGACGTTCGGTCTGGGCAAAGGCACTGCCTGAAAGCGTCCATCCTGCTGCGGCGCCGGCGCCGAGCTGAAGGATCTGCCGGCGATTTGGAATGCCGAAGTGCGATCCGCCACCGCGGAATGTGCCGGTGCTGTCTGCCATGACCAGTCTCCGTTCCCGCACGCGGCACCGTCTCCCGCGCCCCGAGACCCCGGCAAGGGACAGGAGTGGGCTTTAGTGCTTCTAACTTTTTCAGATAAAATTTCACCATGACTAAATACAGCTGTCAATCGCATTGCTAGTATGCGCGACCTTTTCACTTTGACTGAAGTCCGGCCCGATCATGGCTTGGGCTCAAGATGATGCATGGGAGAGCGACATGGATGGTCGCGGCGACACGAATAGTCCGAAAGACGCCCCGACGATCGAGCCGGACGATGCGGTCGACCAGCGCCTTGGCGAAACCGTGCGGCTGCTGCGCCAGCGCGCCGGCTTCTCCATCCAGGACGTCGCCAACAAGACCGGCCTGTCCACCGGCATGATCAGCCAGCTCGAACGCGCGCGCGCCATGCCGTCGATCCGGACGCTGCGCCTGCTCAGCATCGCGCTCGATGTCCCCATCTCGTACTTCTTCGAGACCAGCGACCCCGCCGACGTTCAGCGCTATATCGTGCGCAAGAACGCCAGGCGGCTGCTGCGCCTCACTGCCAGCGGCGTCGTCAAGGAAGCGCTGACGCCGGAAGGCAAGGGCCAGCTCGAGCTCTACGAGCTTACGCTCAATCCCGGCGCCTCGTCCGGCACCGACTTCCTGCAGCACACCGGCGAGAAGGCCGGCTACATTTTGTCGGGCAGCCTGCGGCTGTGGCTCGACAACCAGGCCCATGTGCTGGAAGCCGGCGACAGTTTCCGCTTTCCGAGCACCGTGCCGCACATGTTCGACAACCCGACCCAGCAGACGGCGCGCGTGATCTGGGTGACGACGCTGCGCCAGACCAGCCCGCCCGCAGGTTGAAGCGCTGCCACCCGGTACCGTCGGAAATTGCCCTCGACGCCGCCTCATTGAATCTGTAGCTCACGTGAGGCCGGAGTCATCCGCCGGGCGGACATGGAAGTCCGTACCGGACGTCGTTGGTGGGAGACCATGAGACCCAGGGGGCTTCTGACACTCGCGATGGCTGCACAGGTCGTCGTGACCGCAGCGGCCATCCTCGCCTCCTATGCCGTGGCCGGACCCGGGTTCGGCAATGCTCAGGTCGCGGCCCTCATCGCAAGCGCCGCCGTTGCCGTCGTGCTCGCGCGGCTCTGCACACGCGCGATTGAGGCGTCAGAGGACAAGCGCGCCGCGACCCAATCGGCCGAGCTGTCGCAGGCCCGCAGCGACGGCGCGCAGATGATGCAAGCCGTCGTCAAGACCGCGCTCGATGCCTTCATCCAGATCGACGACAGCGGCGCTGTGCTTGAGTGGAGTTTTCAGGCCGAAGCCCTGACCGGATGGTCGCGCCAGGAGGCGCTCGGCGCTGACGTCGTCGATCTCATCGTCGCCAAGCCGCTGCGCGCCGGCTTCAGGCAACGCATGGCGCGGCTAATTCCGGAATTGTCGGACACACCTTCCGGCCTGCGCTTCGAGCTCAACCTGGTCCACAGGAACGGCGACCAGATCCTGGCCGAGGCGTCCAGCACGGTGTTGCGGCTGGGCGGACGCGTCATCGTCAACACCTTCGTCAGGGACATCACCCGGAAGCGCGCGGCCGAGGAGCAGCTGGTGCAGTCCCAGAAGATGGAAGCGGTCGGACAGCTCACCGGCGGCATTGCGCACGAATTCAACAACATGCTCACCGTGATCACCGGCACGATCGAGATTCTCGCCGACGCCGTCAGGGACAACCCGCCGCTTGCGACCATCACCAAGCTGATCAGCGAGGCCGCAGATCGCGGCGCTGCGCTGACGTCGAGCCTGTTGTCGTTTGCCCGCAAACAGGCGCTGCAGCCGGGCGAGATCGACGTCAACCAACTGCTCGAAGAACTCGCCAAGCTTCTGCTGGCGACCTTCGACAAGAAGATCGAGATCGTCACCCGTCTCGACCGCAACGTCTGGCTCGCCTATGCCGACCGCGGCCAGCTGAGTTCGGCACTGCTCAACCTCGCCATCAACGCCCGCGACGCCATGCTGGACGGCGGCAGACTGACGCTGACGGCGCGCAATGTCGTATTCGGCGTGCGCGAGGCGATTGCGGTCGGCGCCGGCTACGCCGGCGACTATGTCGAGATAGAGATCGCCGATAGCGGCAGCGGCATTCCCCAGGCCATCCTGGAGCGGATCTTCGATCCGTTCTTCTCGACGAAGGAGGTCGGCAAGGGCACCGGTCTCGGGCTCAGCATGGTGTTCGGCTTCGTCAAGCAGTCCGGCGGCGGCCTCAAGGTCGCCTCCGAAGAAGGCCGTGGCACGGTCTTCACGCTCTATTTGCCGAAGGCGGAGATGAGCGCGCTGCGCCCGACCGGCTATGACGACCGCAAGATCGTGGGAGGCAAGGAAACCGTGCTCTGCGTCGAGGACGACCGCGACGTCCGCCACTACGTCACCGTCCAGCTCGAAGGCCTCGGCTACAGGGTCATCCCGGCCGCCAATGCGACCGAGGCGCTCGCGATTGCGGCCGAAGGCACGCCGTTCGACCTGCTCTTCACCGACATCGTGATGGCCGGCGGCATGAACGGACGCGAGCTCGCCGAGCAGATGGTGGCGGCGCGGCCGTCACTGCGCGTGCTGTTCACCTCGGGCTACGCCTACGACTCGGTGCACGCGCAAAGCCGCGCCACCATGGGCGCACCGCTCTTGAGAAAGCCCTATCGCAAGGCCGAGCTCGCCCGCATGCTGCGCCGCTGCCTCGACACCGCCGTCGATTCCGCCGGCGACGCGATCCCGACGCCCTACTCGGTGCAGGCCGATGTCGAGGCTTTCCTGCGCAGGCAGGCGGCGGAAGACGACGCGACGCGATCGCGGAAATAGCTCTCTTACCTAGCTCATCCGTCGACGCAGCGTCGCCGAGGGCGTTTCGCCGAATTTTTGGCGATAGGCGCCAGCCATGCGGCCGAGATGGGTAAAGCCGAGGTCGAAGGCGATGCCGGTGATGGAGGCATCGGGCGATCCTTGCCCGAGGCGGGCGTGGAGCTCGGCGAGACGCATATCCAGCAGCATTTGCGAGATCGACAGGCCGAAGTGACGGCGGAAGCCGAGCTGCAGCGCACGGATGCCGATGCCGGAAGCGCAGGCGAGCTGCGCGAGGTCGAGCGGCTCGCCGGCATTGTCGGCCAGGTACTCCCGCGCCGTGCGGAGTGCGCGCGGCAGCCGCTCGGCCCGCCCTGAGAACGTTTGAATAGCATTCGACAGGCCATGACGCTGGCCGTTGAGCAGGCGATCGAGCAGCAGCTCCCGCCAATCGGCCATCGCGACCGCCGACAGCCGTCCGGAAGGACCGAGACGCTCGGCCAGCAGCATCAGCTCGGCGAGGCTGGTTTTCAGCGCCCGCCCGGCCGGAGTATCCAAATCGATCACTGGATCGAACTCGACCGTGCCTGACACCCTGCCCGACAGCGCGGCTGCGCGCTGCTCGACCATGCGGCGATCGAACAGCAGGATCGCCTGCGCGCAGTCGCGCCACATCATCCGGGTCGGGATCGTCGGCGACAGCAGCGATGCCGTCCGCTCCGGCACGGCCTCGAGCCTGGTCGTGCCAGCGCGAATACAGGCCGTGCCCGCGAGCGGGACTTGCACCAGGAAAAAGCGCTCGAGGCAGCCGGGATCGATGCCGACCGATCCACCATAGGCGACGTAATTGATCGAGAAGCCGTCGAAGGCGGCGCAATTGTGCCGGGCCGAGAAGCCGGTCGCACGCGCCCTTGCCGGCTTGAGATCGTGTGGGCAGAAGATGCGCCCGATCTGGTCGGCCGCCTCGTCGACATCGTCAGTGGTGACGCGGGCGAAATGCGCGAGCCGTTCGGCCGCGGGCGTCCTTGCGCTCATTTCCAGCACGGCTGCGGACATTGTCGATCACGCTTCGCGTCACGGAATTATTTTAAACCTATAATAATTCCCCGCATACGAAAAGGGCGGTATCCGCAAAATCGTCATGCTGCACGGCAGCAGGCGCTTCGCGGATTCGTTTAGCGGATAGACAGGCGCCCCTTTGTTGGCCGAAGCTCCAACCTCGCCGGAATCCAATGGGAGCATGCGATGACTGCACTCGAAAAAGGCATTACCGCTAACGGCACGGGCTATGGCGGCAAAAGCTGGAATATTCTGGGCCAGGTCTATTTCCCCAAGGCCATCACCGACTCCACCTTCGCGTTCGAAACCAACAGCGATCCCGGCCAGTTCGTGCCGGTGCACATCCATCCGACCCAGGACGAGTTCATCCTGGTGCAGGAAGGCACACTCGACCTCAAGCTCGATGGCGTCTGGGTCAAGGCTCATGCCGGCGATCTCGTGCGCATGCCGCGCGGCATCCCGCACGGCTATTTCAACAAATCCGACAAGCCGTGCCGCGCGCTATTCTGGGTCTCGCCGATGCAGAAGCTGGAGGCGCTGTTCGAGCAGCTGCACAATCTGACCGACCCTGCCGAGGTCGTGCGCATCTCCGCGCTGCACGAGGTCGACTTCCTGCCGCCCGAGGCCAACGACTAGCCTCCTCGTCCATTCATCTGCTTGCAGCACCGCCGGCCGCGCCTAGCGGCCGAACGAGGCCGCTTGCGCGCGAAACACACGTCGATTGCGAGCAATCCCATGGTCAGCCCCAAACATGTCTGCGTGATCGGCGCCGGCGTCTCCGGCCTCGCCGCCGCCAAGGCGTTCTCGAGCCGCGGCCACCGCGTCACCATCGTCGAGCGCAGCGGAGATCTCGGCGGCGTCTGGGAGCCGGCGCGCTCCTATCCCGATGTGCAGACCCAGAGCCCGAAGGAGCTCTATCGCTACACCGACCGCGCCATGCCGGAGGCCTATCCGGAATGGCCGACCGGACCGCAGGTTCATGCCTATCTCGCCGATTACGCCAAGAGCTTCGGTCTCGACCGCATGCTCCGCCTCGGCATCGAGGTCGCCGGCATGGTGCGGCGCGCAGACGGCAAGCCGGGCTGGACGCTGGCGCTGAAGGCCAAGGACGGCAGGGGCACGAGCGAGGATTTCGATTTCGTCGCGGTCTGCACCGGACAGTTCAACGAGCCGCGCGAGCTGCATTGCCCCGGCGAGGACGGCTTTGTCACACAGGGCGGCCAGATCCTGCATTCGTCGAAATACGGCGATCCCGCGCTGGCGAAAGGACGCCGTATCGTCGTGCTCGGCGGCTCGAAATCGGCGACCGACATCGCGGTCAACGCCGTGAAATCGGGCGCGCGCGAGGTGACCATCGTGATGCGCGAGCCGGTCTGGCGCATCCCCTATTTCATCGGCGGGCTCGTCAACTTCAAGCGCATTCTCTATATCCGCGCGCAGGAGGAGATGTTTCCGGGTTGGGGCATCAGCGCGATGGGACGGCTGGCGCATCGCATCGCCGCGCCGCTGGTGTGGGCGAACTGGCGCGGGCTGGAGAGCCTGTTGAAGGCACAGCTCAAGCTTGGCCGCTGCAACATGGTGCCGAAGGAGCGGATCGAGGACGGCGTCAACTGCTCGGTGCCGATCGCAACGCCAGGCTTCTATCCGATGGTCGCGGACGGACGCGTCAAGGCCGTGTTCGGCACGTTCGATCGTTACGAAGGCGACAGCATCGTGATGAGCGGCGGCGAGCGTGTCGGCGCGGATGTCGCCGTGCTCGCGATCGGCTACAAGCTCGGCGTGCCGTTCCTGCCCGAGGCTTACAGGCAGAAGCTGGTCGACGCCGACGGGCAGTACCGGCTCTACCGCCTGATCGCCAATCCCGATTTGCCCGAGCTCGGCTTCGTCGGCTTCAACTCCTCCTTCTGCACCGTGCTCTGCGCCGACCTCGCCGCCAACTGGCTGGTGCGCTATGCCGACGGCCAGCTCGCCAACCAGCCGACGGCGCGCCAGATGCACGACAACATCGAGATGATGCTGCACTTCAAGCGCGTCGAACGGCCGGCCGCGGGCGTCTATGGCGGCCTCTGCGTCGCGCCCTATCACTTCCGCCATTTCGACGAGCTGATGGCCGACATCGGCGCAAAGACGCAGAAGCGCGGCGGGCTCAGAGGACGCTTCCAGCCGCCGGATGCGGACGCCTATGCGAAATTCCTGGCGACAGCGCCGGATTACCGGGCGGCATAAGAAGTCCGGCTGAGCGGGATTTGCATCTCGCCAGCCCTCGCCTGTGATGCTTACGATCCCCCGGCCACCGAATCGACAGGAACCAGCCATGGGATCCAGACGTCTTGCAATTTTTGCGGCTGTTGCCTTCTTCGTCGCGGTGCCCGCCGTCGCACAACAGCGCGCACTCACTCCGAAGCAATCCGAGGCGGTGGTTGCCTATGACAAGGCGCTCGCCGACTTCAAGTCGATCCTCGCCGAGCGGCGGCGCCAGATCGAGGCGAAGCAGCCGCTGCCGAACCTGCCGGGACAGGCCCTCTATCTCGCCCGCGTTGCGGTCATCAGCACTTACAAGGATCTCACCGATGCCATTCCGTCGCGGATCGGCCGACCCAACAAGTTCGAGATCCCTCCCGCCTATTTCGATGCCGACATCGAGCCGCTGATCGACGAATATTCGAAATTGTTCGACGTCATGGAGGCGCCGCCCGCCAATGCGCAGAATTCGGCGACGCCGTTCAAGGACGTCGTCGATCTCGCCACGGCGATCGCGCGCGCCAAGGGACTTGCGCCTGACCACGCAGCAGCTGCGGGACGCATCAGCCTCGGGCTGTTCTTTGCCGAGACCAACGGCAAGCAAAACGTCCGCAACGGCCGCTCGAACACCTATATGGGCAGTTTCCAGACCGGCCCCTCCGAAGACCGCAACGGCCACAGGAAATGGCAGGCCATCAAGGGCGAGATCGCCGCGATCGATCCGGCCTTGAGCGCGCGCGACGACAAGGAGGAGGCTCGGGCCCGCGGCACCGATCTCCGCTTCAACCACTGGACCAACGTGCGCGACGGCTTGATGAACGCGCATGCGGATGTGTTCCGCGAGATTCCTGGGATCGTGAAGACGTTGCCTGATGCGATCGACCAGATGAAGCTGTTCGAGCTGATCCAGATCGTGCCGACGCCGACGCGCGCGGCTCTGAAATCGGGTGATCTCCTGAACTACAGGGTGTCGAGCCCCACGGTCATGAAGCACCTGCGCAACAACAGCATCTTTGCGTTTGGACAGGCCGACCGGGCGAAAACCTCGGCCAGCTACCGCGAGATCCTCGCGGCGATGTGGCTGTTCAACCGCAAGTTCGAGAAAGCGATGGCGAAATACGCGGAGATCAGGGGACAGTAGGGTCGCGCCAGGGAAGCCTGTTCGTGCGAAGGGCGACCGGCTTGATCGGTCGCCCTCCTCCTCATTCTTAAGCCGCCGGGATCATTGATGACGAATCCGCGGCCGGACCAGTGGCCCTCAGTAACGCGACAAGCCCGGCCCGCCGAAGCGATAGTTGATACGCGCAGTGACGATATCGAGGTCCTGACCGATGCTGTTGGTCGTGGCAACCCCTGCAGGGGCGGCCGCAAAGCCCAAGGTCCGACGATCGAGGAAGATGTGATCATATTCCACGCCGACCGACCAATTGGGAGCGAAACCGTACTCCACGCCGACGCCGACGGTAGCTCCCCACCGCGTATCGCTGCTGGAGTTGATCAACGCATTGGTTGCCGTGAAGGTGTGGGTGTAGCGGCTATCCACTACGGCCGCGCCGCCCTTGGCATAGAGCAGCATGTTGTTCCAAGCCCAACCGACCTGGCCCGTGAAAAGACCGAAGGCACGAACCCGGGAGTTGATGGTGAGGTCGCCCGGCGCGAACACGAAGGCAGGCGACGACACCCGCGATCCGTTCAAGTCGGCCCAATCACCCTGCGCTTCCAATCCGAAAACCCAGGACGCCGACTGCCAGCGATATCCGACCTGACCGCCCGCGACGGCGCCGTCTGCATCGTGACATCCCTCGCTTGCCGTAGCGGGGACACCCGCGAAGCTCACGAAGTCCCAGCAGTTACGGCTGGTGCCATATCCGCCGTTGCCGCCGATGTAGAAGCCGCTCCAATCGTAAACCGCCGCGACCGCGGGCGGCGGCGCCTTAACGTAGGGCCTTGCCGCCATATCAGCGGCGTGAGCATGGGTACTCAACGCCAGTGCCGCCACTGCGACACCGGCAAGCATTGTTTTTTTCATGTCTAGTCCCCTTGGGCTGAAATGCCGTAACAACTAGACACCATTGAGCGGCGCTTCGCTGTAACCGTGAAAACACGGGCTGGCTGGACGTTAGGCCACCAGAGTTCCTCCCAACTCTCAACGTTCAGAACGAAAAGCCCAAACAAATCAATGAAGCACAGCGCCGGTGCATTGCGCATTCCGGAACTCAGGCCTGGCAGAGGCGGCGCTATCTGTCTTTCCGCACCGCAAAACGGTTCTTTCGCTTTTCGAACGCGAGGTACTTCTCGATCGTGGCCTGAAGCTCATCGGCCAATTCCAACCGCCGCTCAGGTGTGTTGAGGCCACGCTGAAGCTCGAGCACCCGGCCGGCCATTTCCTGGCAGATCTTTGCAAGCGACGTTTGGTTCATAGGACAGCTTCCCTCGACGATTGGAACGAGAGGAAGTCGATCTTGGATCACACCCAGTCCGAGACGAGGAGAACTCGTGCCCGGGCGAAACGATCCTGCAAATGGCCGTAAAGACAAGGCGACCGATCGGGCGTCTCACCCCACTCAAGCCTACTCCGTCCGGATCGGCGCGTCCTTGAGGCCATTATCGTCATAGGCCTTGCGCAGCATGCCGTTGGTCGTCGCCTCCGTCATGAACTTTGTGACGAAGGTCAATGCCTGCTGGTGGCCGAGCGGGACGGCGACGGCCGTCACCGTCTTCTTGAACGTCTCGTCCAGCACCTTTGTCCCCGGAATCTTCTGGGCCATCTTGTTGAGCTGATCGCGCGACAATGCGAAAGCGTCGATCTCGCCGCTCCTCAGGAGCCCGAAGATCTCGTCATAGGTCTGATAGCCCGTGACCTTGGCCTGCTTCAGATGCGCGATGGCGCCGCGCATGGTCGTCGTGGCGTTGACGGCGGCGACCTTGATTCCCGGTTGGTCGAGCGTCGCAAAATTGGTGACGTTCGAGCCAGGCTTGACGATGTAGGTGGCGTCCGCGACCTCGTAGATCGGGCCGAACATCATTTTGGTCTCGCGCTCGGGATCCTTCGGGAGCCAGGTGACGTCCCAGGTGCCTTTCGACGCGGCGTCGGTGATCTGCCCGGAATTCTGGTGCACGACATATTCGACGGGGACGCCGAGCTGCGCGGCCATCGCCTTGCCGAGATCGACGGGGACGCCGGCATAGCCGGCTTCGGTTTTGGTCGACCAGAACGCCCCGCCTGCGGGACTGATGGCGATCGCGACCCGCAGCCTGCCGGTCGGCGCGATCTCGTCCTTCAAGCCGTCTGCTAGCGCCGGCATGGCGACCATCGCTGCGAGACCGAGGCCGACAAGGACCGACTGAAGGGACGTTGGCATGTCATGGTCTCCTCACCTTTTCTTCTTGGCTTTACCCGGCCGGCTCATGCGGCTTTGAGACAATGTGGTCGATCATGCGTCCGGTGAAAAGCGATTTGTCATGACAAAATTCTGTCAGAGGCCACACCACCCTGTGCAGCGCAAGGCCGGAGACTGCCATGGCTATGGTGTTCCACGGCCGGACATTTGTTGATAGCCTGCCGCACCGACAGACGATACTCGGGGGCTACCGAATGACCTCATCGAATCCCGCCTCTCCCGCACGGCGCAACGGAGCGTGGAGACTGGCCGGGCGGACACTGGCCGCCGCTGCGGCCATGGTCGCGCTGGCGGGCTGCGAGGACAAGAACACGTTCGTGGCGCCCCCGCCGCCCAAGGTGGACGTGGCAACGCCGGTGCAGCGCGCCGTGACGCGCTACATCGAGGCCACCGGCAACACCGCGCCAGTCAAGAGCGTCGATCTCGTCGCACGGGTGCAGGGCTTCCTGCAATCGATCGACTATCAGGACGGCACCTTCGTCAAGCAGGGCACCCAGCTGTTCACGATCGAGCCGGAGACCTACAAGCTCAAGTTGGAGCAGGCGCAGGCCGCGGAGGCCGGCGCGCAGGCCTCGCTCCGGCAATCGGAAGCCGATTACAAGCGGCAGGCCGAACTGGTGCAGCGCCAGGCGGTCTCGCAGGCCACGCTCGACAATTCCACCTCGGCGCGCGACAACGCCCAGGCCAATTTGCAGCAGGCGCAGGCCAACACCAAGCTTGCCGAAGTCAATTACGGCTACACCAAGGTGACAGCACCGTTCGACGGCATCGTTAGCGCCCACATGGTCTCGATCGGCGAGCTCGTCGGCGTCTCCTCGCCGACCCAACTCGCCACGATCGTCGCGATGGATCCGATCTACGTGAACTTCTCCGTCAACGAGCAGGATGTGCTGCGTATCCGCGCCGAAGCGACCCGCCGGGGATTGACGCCAGCCAACCTCAAGCAGTTTCCGATCCAGATCGGCCTCCAAACCGAAACCGGCTACCCGCACGAGGGCCATCTCGACTACGTCGCGCCGACCCTCAATCAATCGACCGGCACGCTGGCGGTGCGCGGCCTCATGCCCAACGACAAGCGGGTGCTGTTACCCGGCTATTTCGTCAGGGTCCGGGTGCCTTTCGACCAGGAGAAGACCGCCCTGCTCGTCCCCGACACCGCGCTCGGCAGCGACCAGGGCGGCCGCTATCTGCTGGTGGTCAACGGCGACAACGTCGTCGAGCAGCGCAAGGTGCAGATCGGCCCGGTCGACAACGGGCTGCGCGTCATCGAAAGCGGCCTCAAGGCGGACGACCGCGTCGTCATCGCGGGGCTGCTGCGGGTGATCCCCGGCCAGAAGATCGATCCGCAGGTGACGAAGATCGAGCAGCCGCAAGCCTCGAAGAAGTAAGGGGCTTTCAGCCATGATCTCGAAGTTCTTCATCGAGCGGCCGGTCCTCTCGAACGTCATCGCGCTTTTGATGATCCTGATCGGCGGCGTCGCGCTGTTCAATCTCGCCATTGCGCAATACCCCGATGTGGTGCCGCCGACCGTGCAGGTCACCACCCGCTATCCCGGCGCCAGCGCCAAGACCGTGATCGACACCGTCGCGCTGCCGATCGAGCAGCAGGTCAACGGCGTCGAGGACATGCTCTACATGCAGTCCTACAGCGGCTCCGACGGCACCTATACGCTGACCGTGACCTTCAAGATCGGCACCGACCTCAATTTCGCGCAGGTGCTGGTGCAGAACCGCGTTTCCAGCGCGCTGTCGCAACTGCCGCAAGCCGTGCAAAACCAGGGCGTCACCGTGCAGAAGCGGTCGACCTCGATCCTGCTGTTCGTGACTTTGACCTCGCCGGACTCCAAGTACGACAGCCTCTATTTGAGCAACTACGCAACGATCAACATCCGCGACGAGCTCTCGCGCCTGCCCGGCGTCGGCAACGTCACGGTGTTCGGTGCCGGCCAGTACTCGATGCGGGTCTGGCTCGATCCCAACAAGCTGCAGGTTCGTGGCCTCGTGCCGCAGGACGTGATCCAGGCGATCCAGCAGCAGAGCCAGCAGGTCGCAGCCGGCCAGGTCGGTGCGCCGCCGACACCGCCGGGCCAGGCGTTCCAGTACACGCTCAACGTCAACGGACGGCTCGACGACACCAGCCAGTTCGAGAACATCATCGTCAAGTCGGGCAGCAGCGGCGACGTCACGCGCGTCCGCGACGTCGGCTGGGTCGAGCTGGGCGCACAGACCTACAGCCAGATCTTCTCGCTCAACAAGCAGCCCGCCGTCGGCATCGGCGTGTTCCAGTCGCCCGGCGCCAACGCGCTCCAGGTCGAGCAGGCCGTCGAGAAGAAGATGGCGGACCTTGCCAAGCGCTTCCCCGAAGGCATCAAATACGACACCCCATTCGACACCACCAAGTTCGTCGAGGCCTCGGTGCACGAGGTCTACATGACCTTGATCGAGGCCGGCCTGCTGGTACTTGTCGTGATCCTGGTGTTCCTGCAGGACTGGCGCGCGATGCTGGTGCCGGCGACCACGGTGCCTGTCACCATCATCGGCGCCTTTGCCGCGATGGCTGCGCTCGGCTTCACCATCAACATGTCAACGCTGTTTGCGATCGTACTGGCAATCGGAATCGTGGTCGACGACGCCATCGTCGTGGTGGAAGGGGCCGCCCACAACATCGAGCAGGGCATGAACGGCCACGACGCCGCGATCAAGGCGATGGACCAGCTGTTCGCGCCGATCGTCGGCATCACGCTGGTGCTGATCTCGGTGTTCCTGCCCGCCTCGTTCCTCGCCGGGCTGACCGGGCGCATCTACTCGCAATTCGCGCTGGTGATCGCGGCGACCGCGCTGCTCTCCGCCATCAATGCGGCAACGTTGAAGCCGACGCAATGCGCGCTGTGGCTGCGGCCGGCGGTGCCGCCGGAGCAGCGCAATTTCTTCTACCGCGGATTCAACGCAGTCTATGACAAGGTCGAGCGCGGCTATACCAGGCTGATCACCTTCCTGTGCCGGCACGCCACCATCTCCGTTGCGTTCGCGCTGCTGGTCATCGGAGCCAGCGGCTACGGGCTGTCGCGGGTGCCGACCGGCTTCCTGCCGATCGAGGACCAGGGCTATCTGATCGCTGCGATCCAGCTGCCCGACGGCGCCGCACTGGAGCGGACCCAAAAAGTGCTCGACCGGGCCAGCGAGATCATCAAGGAGACACCCGGCGTCCAGCAGGTCATCACCATCGCCGGCATCTCCGCACTCGACAACAGTGCCAGCCTGGCCAATGCCGGAGTCGCCTACATCATCCTGAAGGATTGGGAGGCGCGCAAAGGGCCGGGCGAGGATCTGCGTTCGCTGGTCTACGGGCTCAACGACAAGCTTGCGACCATCATGGAGGCCCGCACCATCGTGCTGCCGCCGCCGCCGATCCAGGGGATCGGGAACGCCGCCGGCTTCTCGATGCAGGTCGAGTTGCGCGACGGCAACAGCGATTTCGCCAAGCTGCAGGCCATCACCGGCGCGATGGTTTCGAACGGCCAGAGCCAGAGCGCGCTGCAGCGCGTTCAGTCCTCGTTCCGCTCGTCGGTGCCGCAGTTCAACGTCGAGATCGACCGGGTCAAGACCCAGACGCTGCACGTGACGACGGACCAGGTATTCTCCGCGCTGTCGACCTATCTCGGCTCGTCCTATGTCAACCAGTTCAACAAGTTCGGCCGCGTGTTCCAAGTCTACACCCAGGCCGATCCCGCCTTCCGCGTCACCGAGCGCGACATCGCCAACATGATGGTGCGCAACTCGAACGGCGACATGATCCCGATCGGCACGGTCGCCAAGATCACGCCGGCCACCGGGCCATCGCTGATCAGCCTCTACAATCTCTATCCGTCCTCGACCGTGATCGGCCTGCCGGCGCAGGGCTATTCGTCCGGACAGTCGCTGAAGCTGATGGAGGAGATCGCCGACAAGACGCTGCCGCCGGGCACCGGCTACGAATGGACCGCGATGTCCTATCAGGAGAAGGCGGTCTCGAACCAGATCTACTGGGTATTCGGGCTCGCCATGCTGCTGGTCTATCTGGTGCTCGCCGGCCAATACGAGAGCTGGTACGCGCCGATCTCGGTGATCCTCGCGGTGCCGCTGTCGCTGCTCGGGCCGATGCTGATCCTGTCCGGGCTCAAGATCGACAATAACCTCTACTGCCAGATCGGCCTGATCCTCTTGATTGCGCTGTCGGCCAAGAACGCGATCCTGATCGTCGAGGTCGGGCTCGAACTGCATGGCCGCGACGGCAGGCCGGTTCTGGAATCCGCGATCGAGGCGGCGCGCGCGCGATTCCGGCCGATCCTGATGACGTCGTTCGCCTTCATCCTCGGCGTCGTACCGCTGGTGCTCGCCACCGGTGCCGGCGCCAGCGCCCGCAAATCGATCGGCATCACGGTATTCTCGGGCATGCTGGCCTCGACCTGCCTCGCGGTGCTGTTCGTGCCGGCCTTCTTCGTGGTGGTGCAGCGGTTCGAAAACTGGCGCGCCTCGAAGAAAGCGCCGAACGCAGAGGCGGTGGCTGAAGTGAAGTCCTAGGCTTTCTCCGCCGCAGCCTTCCGCGTTTCGCCGCTGGACACCAGCAGCACGGAGGCTTTCGACTGCCGCAGCACGGCGTCCGCGACTCCGCCAAAGGACAAATGATCGGCCTGGATCCGGTCGACGCCCATGACCACGAGGTCGACGTCGGTCGTGTCGATCTCGCGGAGGATCGCAGCCTCGGGCGCCCGGTTGACGCGCAAGGTCGTGGTGATGTCGACCTCGTAGCGGGCCGCGAGGTCGCTGGTATCCTTCAGGATGCCCTCCTCCTGACTGAGGCCCCGGGAAGCGCCGCGCTGCGCACCTTTGTCGCGCGTCGTCGCCACATAGATCACGCGGAGCGAGCCCGATCCAGCCTGCGCCAGCGCGACGGCGACTTCGGCGCCGCGCTTGGACACGCTGCTCCCGGACACCGGAACGAGGATGTTAAGGGCGTCAGGCATCGGCTGCTTCAGATGCTTGCCCTTGGCCGCGACGATTGCGAGCGAGCCATCGAACTCCGCCGCGATGTCCTCGATGCTCCTGTTGAAACGATCTTTGGTGGCAGTGACCTTGTCGACGCCGACCACCAGGAGATCGAATCCCTTTTTGGCCTCGTCTCCGATGGCCTCGCCGAGCGCGGCCTTCCGAACCCGGGTGGTGACGTCGACGCTGCCTGCATCATTGTCTCCGTCCGCCGCCACCTTCTCGGCAGCCTTCTTCACCACCGCCTCGTGGCTGTCCTCGTCGCCCTGATCTTTCACGCGGCTCCCGATATGCAGCACCGTGAGCGGCAGGCCACGCATGCCGGCGATGAGGCCCGCGACGTGGGCTGCGAAGGTTGCGTTGACGCTCTCGTCCACCGCCAGCAGGAAACGTTCGAGATTGGCGACGAAGCCGCGCTTTTCGAACTCCTCGCGCTCGAGCCGCTCCTTCTCCTCCTTGTTCATCGGCAGTCTGGCGAGCGCTGCGCGCAGCATCGGCGGCATCGCCATGGTCGTCACGATCGCCATGGTCACGATCATCGTGAACAGGTTCTGGCTGAGCACCCCCATGGTGAGGCCGATGGTAGCGATGATCACCTCGGTCGAGCCGCGCGCGTTCATCCCGCTGGCCAGCGCGAGCGATTCCCTTGTGTTCAGGCCGCCGACGGTGCCGCCGACGAACGCGCCGCCGAATTTGCCGACGCTGGCGATCAGAACGAGCAGTGCGGTCAGCCCCAGCAGATAGGGGTCGCGGAGCGCCGAGAGATCGGCGCTCAGACCGGCAAGGCCGAAGAATACCGGCATGAAGAAGCTCGAGATCAGTCCGCGCAGGCGCTCGTCGATCTGCCGTGTCAGGATCGGGGACTCCCCGACCAGGATGCCGGCCACGAAGGCTCCGAGCACGGTGTGCACGCCAATCAGATGCGTGACCAGCGCCATGCCGCCCATGAGCAGCAGGATCACGGTGATGACGGGGGCGGTACTGACGAGCGTGTCGTTGGCCCAGCGGATCAGCTGAAACACCAGCCAGCGGCCGACGGTGAAACTGACGGCGAGGAAGGTCAGCGTCCCGAGCACCGCCTTGGCGACCGCAGCGATGTCGAGCGTGCCGTGCGAGGCGAGGCTGAAGATGACCGCGATGATGACCCAGCCGATGGTGTCGTCGATGATGGCGGTTGCGATAATGATCTGGCCGACATTGCGGCGCATGAAGTTCATCTCGCGCACGACGACGGCAACGATCTTCACCGAGGAGATCGACAGCGCCGTGCCCATGAACAGCGAGGCGACCAGCCGGGCCTGCGGGTTGGGGAGCAGCGCATCGGGCAGGAATTCACCGAGCGCGAAGCCGCACGCGAACGGCACGAGGATGCCGGCAATCGAAATCGATATCGCCGCCTTGCCGACCTTCTTCACCAGCTTGAGGTCGGTCTCCATGCCCGTCAGCAACAGGAGCAACAGGATGCCCACTTGCGCGATGCCGTCGATCATCGCCTTCTGCTCGGGCGTCTTCGGAAAGATCGCGGCTTGCGCGTCCGGCCAGATCCAGCCGAACAGCGACGGCCCGAGGATGATGCCGGCGAGCAATTCGCCGATCACCGAGGGCTGGCCGATCCGCTGCATGATCTCGCCGAGGCCGCGACCGACCGCGATCAGCAGCACGATCTGCACGATCAGCAGGAATTCGGACGGGCCGGCCGCCTTGCCCGTTTCAGCACCGGCCGCGATGGTCGTGAACACAAGCGCCGCTAGGGCAAGCCCGGCCGGACGTAGCAGGCGCGATGGCATGCAATGAATCCCCCTCACCCCGATCCCCGGGGACACGGACCAGAACCCGCGACCGGGGCAGCGGGTTCCAGGCAGGGGCGGCGGCGTGCAACAGCAAAAATTGCGAAAACAACCCCATGCACAGTAGGGATGCGCTTGAAAAGGCTCAAGAAAATTTCGGCCTTCCCGAAGCGATTTGCATCGTCGGGCAAAACAGAGGTAGATTTCATGATCAGCGGCTTGCGTGACGTGCCGCTCCATCTCCCGTCATTCCGGGGCGTCGCGCAGCAACGAGCTCGGACTTATTCCCCTGCAGTTTTTGCCGTCCTTATGGATTCCAGGTCGCGCTTACGCGCGCCCTGGAAGCACAGGACCTTACACCGGCTGCGGCGTCCTGATCTCGCGGGGCAGAATGATGGCGGCTGCGATGGCAAGCAGGCAGAGCGCGGCGAAGGCGTGCAGCATCGTGACGAAGCCGCCCTGCTCGTAGAGCCAGGCGACCAGGCCAACCGAGGCGCCGGCCGCGGTGAAACCGATGAAATAGCGCACCGCATAGGCGCGCGAGCGCCATTCCTCGCTGGTGTATTTGCCGACCATGGCGTCGTTGACCGTGACCTGCCCGAACGCGCCCATGACGATACCGATCGAGACCAGGATCAGCGGCAAATTGTTCAGGCTGGCGGCCAGATACAGGAACGGCGCCAGCATGAAGGACAGCGGCAGCGCCACCGTCTTGAGCGAATAGCGGTCGAGCAAGCGGCCGATCGTGTACTGCGTCATCGCCCCGAATACGTAGACGCAGGCGGCGATGATTCCGAGCAGCGCCGGGCTGCTGGTCAAATCCGCGAGCCGCTCCGCAAACAGCTTCGGCAGGGCCACGGTGACGGCGTTGAACGTCGTGGAGATCGCGATCACCACGATCAGCAGCGACAGCACCACGCGCCACATGTCCTGCTTGGCGACGCGCGCCTGCGCCGCCGCCTGCTTCGAACCCTTGCGGTCCTCGTGCACGACCAGCATCGCAAAGGCGATGCCGATCAGGATGGTAACGATGCCGGGCACGATGAAGGCGAAACGCCAGCCGAAATACTGGCCGATCACGCCTGTCACCAGCGCCGAGGAGGCCACGCCGAGATTGCCCCAGACGCCGTTGATGCCCATCTCGCGGCCGAGCCGGTCGGCATAGGACACGATCATGGCAGTGCCCACGGGATGGTAGATGGAGGCAAAGATGCCGATCGCGAGCAGCGCAGCGCCGAGTTGCGCCGGGGTCTGCACCAAGCCGACCGAGATCATGGACGCACCGATACCGACGAAGAAGATCAGCATCATGTGGCGGCGGCTCCAGCGGTCCCCGAGCCAGCCGGTGAGCAGCGAGCCCGCCCCGAAAGCCACGAAGCCGGGCGTCGCATAGGGCAAAAGCTCCGAATAGGCCATTCCGAGCGCCGGCCCCATGATGATGACGGCAGCGGCGAAGATCAGCATCGCATAATGGTCGATGAAATGACCTGCGTTGACGAAACCGATCACCCGGCTGGGGCTGTTCATTTCCCGAATCCTCTCCTGCTTGGAAATGAGTTATATCTCCTCGCCATGACGGGATGCTGCCAATGACTGTCTTGGAAAAGCCAACGCCAGCCCTGCGGGAGGTCCGGAGCAACCACCGCTCGCCCGCCGGCGTCCATCTGGTTGCGCGCGACTATCCCAAGGGTATGCGTATTGATCCGCATCTGCACCGCGAGGCGCAGCTGATCTATGCGGCCAAGGGCACCATGCAGGTGACGACGCCCGGCGGCCGCTGGCTGGTGCCGCCGGACCGCGCCGTATGGGTGCCCGCCGGACTCGAGCACGCCATCGACCTGCTCGCCGACATCGAGATGCGCACGCTGTATTTCGACGTGGCCTGGCTGAAGCGCGAGCAGCGCGATGACGGCCTGTCCCGGGAATTCGTGGTGCGGGTGTCGCCGCTGCTCAACCAGGCGATCCTCGCGCTGTTCGATGCGCGCAACACCGAAGAGCGCACCGAACTCTTGGTGCGGCTCGTCATGCTGGAATTGCACCAGGCCGAGGATTCCGCGACCTTCGTGCCGTTGCCCCACGAGCCGCGCTGCCGCCGCGCCGCCCTGATCGTGCTCGACGATCCCACCGGCCTGCATGACATCGACCGGCTTTCGCGCGAGGTCGGAACCTCCGCGCGGACGCTGTCGCGGCTGTTCTCCACGGAGACGCAGCTAAGCTTCAAGAGCTGGTGCCAGCGCGCCCGGATCGCAGCCGCGATCGAGCGGCTGTCCACGGATGCGAGCGTCTCGGTGAAGCAGCTGGCAACCCAACTTGGCTATGCCAGCGTGCCGGCGTTCTCGGCCGCGTTTCGCCAGGTAACGGGGCGGACGCCGACGGAGTTTGCCACACACGCGGCGTCATCGCCCGGCTTGACCGGGCGATCCAGCACTCCGAGGCGGCAGTGAATGAACCGATGGCGCGGCGTACTGGGTGCCCCGCCTGCGCGGCGCTTGATTTCAGTGGTTGAACGCGACGCCCCTGCCACGGCATGCCGCCATTCTCCAGACGCACGGCCCGACGAAAGTTGCCGCATTTCCTCCGCTGGATTGTGATCGGCTTCCGCAAAAATCCCGTGTAAGCTGCCGCAACGCACAATCTTGATCCGAAAGTCCCGATGGCCAACGCCTTTTTTTCCGACCTGCTCGCCACCATTTCCGAGCGCGGCCGCAACCTGCTTCGCGGCGGCGATTCCGCCGGCACCCGGCGGGATGCCGACGGGCTGATCGAGCTTTGCGATGCGCTGCTGTCGGGCCGGGGCGAAGCATCGGGCATTGCCATCGCGCGTGAGGTGCTCGACATCTACCGGGAGCTGGATGAGGCCGGACGCCGCGCTTTTTTCGACGGACTGGTGCGCGATTTCGGCCCGGATCGCGAGCGCCTGTCCAAAGCGATCGAGAAGTGGCGCGCCAAGCCGAGCGACGAGGACGCGAGCGCACTGCATTTCGCCTCGGAGCCGCGGCGGCAGGAGTTGATCCGCCGCCTCAACCGTGCGCCCGGCGGCACCGGCGATCTCGTCAACATGCGTGCCGACCTGCTCGGCATGATGAAAGGCCACACCGATTTCGCCGCGCTCGATCGCGACGTCTCGCATCTGCTGTCATCGTGGTTCAACAGGGGGTTTCTCGTGCTGCGCCGGATTGACTGGTCGACCCCGGCCAATATCCTCGAAAAGATCATCCGTTACGAAGCGGTTCATGAGATCAGCGACTGGGACGATTTGCGCCGCCGCCTCGATCCGGTCGATCGCCGCTGCTACGCCTTCTTCCATCCCGCCATGGTCGACGAGCCCCTGATCTTCGTCGAGGTGGCACTGACCGAGACGATCCCCGCCGCGATCCAACCGCTGCTCGCCGTCGACCGCCAGCACCTGCCGATCGAGCGCGCCCGCACCGCCGTGTTCTACTCGATCTCCAACACCCAGCGCGGGCTCGGCGGCATCTCATTCGGCAGCTTCCTGATCAAGCAGGTGGTTGAGGAGTTGCGCCGTGAACTGCCGAAGCTCGACACCTTCGTGACGCTGTCGCCGGTGCCGGGCTTCATGCAGTGGGTGAAGCAGGACAAGGACCTGCCGCTGACGGACGAGGATCGCGAGGTCCTGAAGCGCCTCGACGATCCCAAATGGTTCGAGAACCCCGAGACGACCGCGTTGCTGCGCGCCGTGATCGAGCCGCTTGCGGCGCACTACTTCCTGAAGGCACGCACGCCGAAGGGCAAGCTGATCGATTCCGTCGCCCGCTTCCATCTCGGCAACGGCGCACGGCTCGAACGCATCAACTGGCTCGGCGACCTCTCACCCAAGGGCGTGCGCGAGTCGGCCGGTGTCATGGTCAACTATCTCTACCGCCTCGACGACATCGAGAAGAACCACGAGGCCTATGCCAACGACGGCGAGGTCGTGGCGTCGAGCGCGGTAAAGAAGCTGCTGAAGAGCGAAGGGCGACGGCTGCTGGATATGCGGTTGTCGTAAGCCTCACACGCAGGCGTCATCCCGGACAAGCGCAGCGAAGCGAAGCGCAGATCCGGGACGGGACTTGGGAGAGAGCCTCGCGCCTCACTATCACTCCGCCAGCGCCTTCATCTCCTTGTAGAGATCAGACTTGCCTTCAAAGCCGATGCCCGGGAGATCCGGCATGGTGATGTGGCCGTTCTCGACGCGTACCCCGTCCGGGAAGCCACCGTAGGGCTGGAACAGGTCGGGATAGCTTTCGTTGCCGCCGAGGCCGAGGCCGGCTGCGATGTTGAGCGACATTTGGTGGCCGCCGTGGGGGATGCAGCGGCTGGGGGACCAGCCGTGCGTCTTCAGCACGTCCAGCGTGCGCTGGTATTCGCACAGGCCATAGGACAGCGCGCAATCGAATTGCAGCCAGTCGCGGTCGGGGCGCATGCCGCCGTAGCGGATCAGGTTGCGGGCGTCCTGGTGGCTGAACAGGTTTTCACCCGTTGCCATCGGGCCGGGATAAAATTCGGCGAGCGCGGCCTGCAGCGCGTAGTCGAGGGGATCGCCGACCTCTTCGTACCAGAACAACGGATAGTCGCGGAGCATCTTGGCATAGGCGATGCCGGTCTCGAGATTGAAGCGGCCGTTGGCGTCGACTGCGAGCTGCGCGTCGTTGCCGATCTCCTTCAGCACCGCCTCGATGCGGGTACGATCGTCGTCGAGCGACGCGCCGCCGATCTTCATCTTGACGACGTTGTAGCCGCGATCGAGATAGCCGCGCATCTCGGCCCGCAGCATCGAGAGATCCTTGCCGGGATAGTAATAGCCGCCGGCGGCGTAGACGAACACGCGCGGATCGGCTTTGACGCCGTGGCGTTCGGCGAGCAAACGAAACAACGGCTTGCCTGCGATCTTCGCCACCGCATCCCACACCGCCATGTCGATGGTGCCGACCGCGACCGAGCGCTCGCCATGGCCGCCCGGCTTCTCGTTGGTCATCATCGCGGCCCAGACCTTGTCCGGGTCGAGATTGTCGCCGTCGGCATTCAGGAGCGACTTCGGATCGGCCTCCGTGATGCGCGAAGCAAAGCGCTCGCGAATCAGGCCGCCCTGCCCGTAGCGGCCGTTGGAGTTGAAGCCGTAGCCGACGACGCGCTTGCCGTCGCGCACCACGTCGGTGACGACGGCGACCAGGCTTGTCGTCATCTTGGTGAAGTCGATGTAGGCGTTGCGGATCGGCGAGGAGATCGGCTTGGTGATCTCGCGGACGTCGACAATGCGGACGGACATGTTTTCTCTTCCTGGTTAGCTCTCTCCGCTCGTCATGGCCGGGCTTGACCCGGCCATTTACGTCTTTGCCACGGAGCAAGCTCGAAGACGTGGATGCCCGGGTCAAGCCCGGGCATGACGACTGAGTAGCGAGCGACAGGCCAGCTTACTTCTTGTCCCTGAAATACGGCTCCACGGGACCATGCACCTTGATGGTCAGCGGGTTGCCGTGACGGTCCTTGGCATTGCCGGCGGTAACGCGGACCCAGCCTTCGCTGATGCAGTACTCCTCGACATTGGTCTTCTCGACGCCCTTGAAGCGGATGCCGACGTCGCGCGCCAGAATGTCCGCGTTGTAAAAAGGGCTGTTCGGATCGACCGACAGGCGGTCCGGAAATTCGTCGCTCATGATTGTCTCGCTCATAACAGGGCCTCGATTTGACTGCGCAATCCTTCGGGCCGTGCGGTCGGTGCGTAGCGCGCGATCACCTTTCCGGCACGGTCCACCAGGAATTTGGTGAAATTCCATTTGATGGAGGCGCCAAGCAGGCCCGATTGCTGGTGTTTCAGGTACTTATACAGGGGGTGCGCGTTGGCGCCGTTGACGTCGATCTTCTCGAACAAGGGAAAGGTGACGTCGTAATGGGTCGAGCAGAACGCCTGGATCTCGCTTGCCGGCCCCGGCTCCTGCGCGCCGAACTGGTTGCAGGGAAAGCCGAGCACGGAGAAGCCGCGCGGGGAGAGTTCGCGATGCAAATCCTCAAGGCCACGATATTGCGGCGTGAAGCCGCATTTGCTGGCGGTGTTGACGATCAACAGCACCTGCCCCTCGAAACGTTTCAGGGCCACCTCCTCGCCGGCCAGCGAGTTGGCCTTGAAGTCGTAGATCGCGGACATCGCTAACCCATGGGGTCGATCGGCGACGGCGGCACGCCGCCGGCCTCGATCGCCTCGCCCGCGAGCAGGCAGAGATCCTCGCGATAACGGCCGGAGACGATGTGCACGCCGACCGGCGCCTTGCCGACCAGACCGGTGGAGACCACGAGCCCCGGCAGACCCATGAAGGGAATTGCGATCTGCGGCAGCTGCGCTTCCCAGACCCGCTTGAAGGAGGCCTCGTCCTTGCGGTCGAGATGATCGGGGAACGGCAGCTCGCCGGACACCGGCGTCAACAGCACGGCGTATTTTTCGAAGAACAGCATCCAGTCGCGGGTCAGCGTGGCTCTTCGGGTCAGCGCTTTGGCGTAATTGGCCTGGTCCATCGGCGTGACCCTGGCGCGGTTGCCGCGCAGGCACGCCAGCGCACCGGGATCGCCCTCGCGCTCGGCCATCTCCAGCTGGGCCTCATAGCCGTCGCCCAGCCAAAGCTTGATCTGCCACTCGACGGCTTCGCGCATCGACGGCGTGTTTTCGATCGTCTCGACCGTCCAGCCGGCGCGCTCCAACCGCTTGCCGGCATCGATCACCGCCGCCTTCACTTCGGGCGTGGTGGCAAGGCCGTCCGGATTGAGGCAGAGCGCGGCACGCTTGTCCCGTGCGGGGCCTTCCAGCGGGGCCGGCACATACCAGGGGTCGCGGATGTCGCGGGCCGACATCGCCGCCAGCGAAATCCTGATGTCGTTGATGGTGCGCGCCAGCGGGCCCGAGACCGCCATGATCTGCGGTCCGATCGGGCGCTCCGGCAGCGCCGGGTTGAAGGCGGGAATGCGGCCGAGCGTCGGGCGCAGGCCGTGGACGCCGCAGGCATAGGCGGGGTAGCGGATCGAGCCGGCGATATCGGTGCCGTGGGCGATATGGCCGATGCCGGCCGCGACTGCCGAACCGGCGCCGCCCGAGGAGCCGCCCGGGGTCAGCGAGGCGTCGCGGGGGTTCTTGGTGTCGCCATGGACCAGATTGGTCGTGAACCAGCGATAGGAGAAGGCCGGGCAATTGGTGCGCCCAAGGAGAATCGCGCCGGCCTTGCGGAAATTGGCGACCACCGGATTGTCCTCGCGCGCGATCAAATCGCGCTGCAGCTTCAGGCCGTTGGTGGTGGCAAAGCCCTCCTGGTCAACATTCGCCTTGATGGTGACGGGCACGCCGGCGAGCACGCCGGGGTCCTCGCCTCTGGCGATGGCGGCATCGACCGCGTCGGCCTGCTTGAGCACGTCGTCCGGCCGGTGGTCGATCACCGCGTTCAGTTGGGGATTGACGGCATCGAGCCGGGCGAGCCCGGCCTTGGCGGCCTCCCTGGCGGACACCTTTTTGGACCTGACGAGGGTGGCGAGGTCGGCGGCCGACAGGCGCCAGAGATCTTGCATGGCTTGCTCCGTGTAACCGGCGTCTTTTAGCGTCGGGAACGCGGCAAAGCCATGCGGATTTCGCAGGGATACCTGCGTCCTTGCGAGCAAAGAGAGAGGCCATCCAGACTGCCTCCGGAGAGGCAGCCTGGATGGCTTCGTCGCATGGGCTGCTCGCAATGACGGTGGGAAGCGGCGAGCCGCTCTTCGCGCAAACCGGTCCAGCTAATGCAGGGTTGCGGACTTGTCGGGAATGTCCAAAAGGGCCTCGGTGAAGGGGAATTCGAGCACGATCTCGCCTTCGCCGTCGGTCACCTCGATCACCGCGTCCAGCAGGGCGCGCTGGGTGCCCTCGGACTTCACCACCTCCAAGATCATCTGGCGGGCCACCTCCCAGGCGTGGTCGGGGTTGCGCAGCTCCTCGCCTTCGGGATCCACGATCAATTCGTCGTCGATACGGGTGTTGAAGAAATATCTGGGCATCATCAGGATCCAGTTGGGTCGCCTGTACCGGAATGAAAGCTGCACTGCACTCACAACTGCTTTATCAGGACAGGGTTCGCGACCGAATGCGCCGGACGCAAGGCAGCGCCTCAGAAGTGGTGTTCCCAAGGCGTTTTTCGCGGCGCAACATGGACGTCTCGGGAAAATTTCACTGGCGAACTTCTCAGCGCGCACTAACTTAACGAGTGGGCGGATACGTCCGAATTCGCGAAAAATGGAGTGCCAAAATGGCCTGGAAAGCCCCGAAGATCGTCGAAGTGCCCTGCGGCATGGAAATCAACATGTATGTGAGCGCCACCCGCAAGTAAGCGGTTGGTGAGTTTGCGTTCTGCGCAGGTGGATCTTCCGACCCGCGTCGTTTCGGTCACGACAGGTGTCCGAAAGACAAAAAGCGTGTCGGCCTGAGATCCACCTGGCGACGTTGCTTCCAGGAGACGGATCATGCTTCGCGTCGTCGTCCTGGGCGCCGCAGCCGGCGGCGGAGTGCCGCAATGGAATTGCGGCTGCGAGGGCTGCCGAGCGGCCCGTGCCAACGGTCACGAACTCCAGAGAACCCAGGCCTCGGTCGCATTCAGCGGCGACGGCGAGCATTGGTTCCTGATCAACGCCTCCCCGGACCTGCGCCAGCAATTGAATGCCACGCCTCAATTGCACCCCAAGGCCGAGGTGCTGCGCCATACGCCCGTCGCAGGTGTGATCCTGACCAACAGCGAAGTGGATGCAGTGGCCGGCCTGCTGTCGATGCGCGAGAGCTCACCGTTCACGATCTACGCGCACGACAAGGTGCTGGCGATCCTTGCCAGCAACAGCATCTTCAACGTGCTGAACGAGAAGCACGTGCGGCGCCAGCCGATCGGCATCAATGAGCCGTTCGAGCCGCGCCTTCCCGACGGTGCGCGCTCCGGACTGGAAGTGCTGCCCTTCGCCGTGCCGGGCAAGTCGGCCTGGTATCTGGAAGGCAAGGCGCATCCCGGCGGCGAGAGCGGCGACGGCGACACGCTGGGCCTGAAGATCACCGACAAGGCGACCGGCAAATGTTTCTACTTCATCGCCGCCTGCGCCGAGGTGACCGACGCGCTCAAAGCCGCGATCGACGGCGCGTCGCTGGTATTCTTCGATGGCACGGTGTGGCAGGACGACGAGATGATCAAGGCCGGGTTGGGCCACAAGACCGGCCGGAGCATGGGACACGTCGCCATGTCCGGCGACGCCGGCGCCATCGCGCGGCTGGCCGACCTGAGTATCGACAGGAAGATATTTCTGCATATCAATAACTCGAACCCGGCGCTGCTGCCTGCCTCGCCCGAGCGCAAGGCCGCCGAGGCGGCGGGCTGGCAGATACCGGCGGATGGAACGGAGATCGTGCTGTGAATGCGACCTCAATGACGGGAATGACCGCGCTCTCGATCGGCAAGGATATCAAGCTCAACTCGGCCGAAGAGCTCGAGGCGGCGCTGCGCCATATCGGGGCGACGCGCTATCACAGCCTGCACCCGTTCCATAAGCTGCTGCACGGCGGCAAGCTGAACAAGGGCCAGGTGCAGGCCTGGGCGCTGAACCGCTACTACTATCAGAGCACCATCCCGATCAAGGACGCGGTGGTGATCTCGCGCTTCCGCGACCGCGCCACGCGCCTGGAATGGCGCCACCGCATCGAGGACCATGACGGCGATGTCGGCAGCGAGGGCGGCATCGAGCGCTGGATCAAGCTGACCGAGGGCCTCGGGCTCGACACGGCTTACGTGGAATCGACCGAAGGCATTCTGCCGGCGACGCGCTTTGCGGTGGAGGCTTATGTCCATTACTGCCGCGAGAAGAGCCCGCTGGAGGCGATCGCCTCCTCGCTGACCGAGCTGTTCGCGCCGAACCTGCATGAAGAGCGCATCGCCGGCATGCTGGAGCATTATGACTTCGTCAATCCCGACATCATGAGCTACTTCAAGCGCCGCCTGACGCAGGCCCCGCGCGATGCCAATTTCGCGCTCGACTACGTCAAGGCGCATGCACGGACGCCGGAAGAGCGCGCCTCGGTCTGCAATGCGCTGATCTTCAAGACCAACGTGCTGTGGGTGCAGTTGGATGCGCTCCAGCACGCCTATGTCGAGGGTCATATTCCGCCGGGCGCGTTCGTGCCCAAAGCGGGCTGAAGAGGAGCTGGAATGGCCGGGCCGCGGAACATCAGCGTCAGCGAGGCGAGCCGCCCGGTGCTGCCGCGGCATGCCAAGCTCAAATATGACGAGACGCGGAAAGTCTGGGTGATCCTGGCGCCGGAACGCGTGCTGGCACCGGACGAGATCGCGGTCGAGGTCTTGCAGCTCTGCAACGGCGAGCGCAATGTCGGCGACGTCGCCGATCAGCTGGCGGCGAAGTACGCCGCGCCGCGCGAGGCGATCCTGGCCGACGTCATCGCCATGCTGCAGGATCTCGCCGACAAGGGCTTTCTCACGGAAGCCCGGGAGAAGACGTCATGAGCGATGTGCTCGGCAATCCCGTGATCCCGCCCGATGCGAGCGACAGCCTCGCGGTGCTGGAGAAGACCCGCTCCACGGCGGAGACTTTCGGCATTCCGCTGGCCGTACTGCTCGAAATCACCCACCGCTGCCCGCTGCAATGCCCCTATTGCTCCAATCCGGTCGAGCTCGATCGCTCGGGCAAGGAGCTGACCACGGATGAATGGAAGAAGGTGCTCAGCGAGCTCGCCGAGATCGGCGTGCTGCAGGTGCATTTCTCCGGCGGCGAGCCGACGGCGCGCAAGGACCTCGTCGAGCTCGTCAAGCACGCCAGCGACGTCGGGCTCTACACCAACCTCATCACTTCGGCCGTGCTGCTGACGCGCGAGAAGCTCGGCGAACTTGCCGATGCCGGGCTCTGCCATGTGCAGATCTCTTTCCAGGGCATCGAGGAAAGCCTCGCCGATCGCGTCGCCGGCTACAAGGGCGGCCACCGCAAGAAGCTCGAGGTCGCAAAATGGACGCGCGAGCTCGATCTGCCGCTCACCGTGAATGCGGTGATGCATCGACAAAACCTGCATCAGCTGCCTGATATCATCCAGATGTCCGTCGATCTCGACGCCGACCGGCTCGAGGTGGCCAATGTCCAGTATTATGGCTGGGCGCTGAAGAATCGTGCTGCGCTGATGCCGACGGTCGCGCAACTCGACGAGTGCACTGACATCGTCGAGGCGGCGCGCGAGCGGCTGAAGGGCCGGCTGACGATCGACTACGTGGTCCCCGATTACTACGCACTGCGCCCGAAGAAGTGCATGGGCGGCTGGGGACGGCAGTTCTTCAACATCTCTCCGGCCGGCAAGGTGCTGCCCTGTCACGCCGCCGAAAGCATCACCGGGCTCGACTTCGAATCGGTGCGCTCCAATCATTCGATCGCCTGGATCTGGCAGAACTCCGAAGCCTTCAACCGCTATCGCGGCACCGGCTGGATGAAGGAGCCGTGCAAGTCCTGCGAATTCCGCGAGATCGATTTCGGCGGCTGCCGCTGCCAGGCCTTCGCGCTGACGGGCGATGCCGCCAACACCGACCCCGCTTGCGCGCTGTCACCGCTGCACGAGACCATCTTCAAGCAGGCGGAAGCCGAGGCCGAGGGCGAGACCAACCGCTTCCTCTATCGCAACTTCGCAGGCGGCACCCTGGAATCCGAGAATGGCGCCTGACGCCGACGCGGGCACAGCGACCAAAGAAACTGGAAGGCGTGCCGATCCCTTTGCGCCGCTGACCTCCGACATGCTCGACGTCGGCGACGGCCATGAGCTCTATGTCGAGAGCGTCGGCCGCAGCGACGGCTTTCCGGCGGTCTATCTGCATGGCGGGCCCGGCAGCGGCTGCCAGCCCGACCATCGCCGGCTGTTCGATCCCGAGCGGATGCATGCGGTGCTGTTCGACCAGCGCGGCTGCGGCCGCAGCCGGCCCAAGGGATCGCGCGAGCACAACACCACGGCGCATCTGATCGCGGACATGGAGAAGATCCGCGAAAAATTCGGCTTCGAACGCTGGATGGTGGTCGGCGGCTCCTGGGGCGCGACGCTGGCGCTGGCATATGCGCAGGCCCATCCCGAGCGCGTCTCCGGCATTGCGCTCCGCGCGACGTTCCTCGGGACCCGAGCGGAAGTCGAGACGGCCTTCACGGAGCGGCTGCCGCAATTCTATCCCGCACTCTCCGAGGATTTTCTGAGCGTGCTGCCGCCCGAGGAACGCGCGCATCCGGTGCAAGCCTATTATCGCCGCATCCTCGATGCCGATCCGGCCGTGCACGGACCGGCGGCCCGCGCCTGGCACGACACCGAGCGCGCCCTATCGGAGCACAAGCCGGCGAAGACGCGGCTGGACCTGGCGTCGCTGAACGTCTGGCGCACGCTGCCGGCGACGCCGTTCATGGAGGCGCATTACTTCATCAACGACAGCTTCATGAGCGAAGACCAGCTGCTGCGGAACGCGGACCGGCTCGCCGGCATTCCCGGCATTATCGTGCAGGGCCGCTACGACCTGTTGTGCCCTCCCCGGACATCGCACGCGCTCGCGAAAGCGTGGCCGAGTTCCGAAATTCGCCTCGTGGAAGAAGCCGGACATTCGCTCTATGATAGCGGCGTGCGAGACGCGGTGATGAAGTCGATCGCCGACCTCGCGTCGAAGGCTGCGCGCTGACGCGCAAAACAGGACAACAAGAAAATGCCGCTCGCCGGAAAGGGCATGCTGCTGACGTCGATGAACATCGACGCAGCCGATGAGGCCGATTTCAACCGCTGGTACGATCGCGAGCATCTGGAAGAGCGCGTCGCGATCGACGGCTTCCTGGAGGCGCGGCGCTATGTCGCGCACGCCGCCAATCCCAAATATCTCTCGCTGTATTCCACTGCGACGCTCGACGTGCTCGACAGTCCCGCTTACCGGGCGCGGCTCGCCAATCAGACCGAATGGTCGCGGCGGAGCATGGCGCATTTCAAGGACATGCTGCGCGTGGTCGCGCGCATCACCATCAGCAAGGGCACGGGCCGGGGCGCTGCGCTCGGCGTGGTGCGCCTGCGACCGACGCCCGACAATGCAGCCGCATGGCGTGATGCACTGCAAGAAAAGCTGGCGCCGGAGCAACGCGACGGCATCATCTCCATGCATCTGCTGGAGAGCGAGCCCGAATTGTCGGGCGCAACGGCAGACATTCCGGCGGTGCGCAATGAAGGCGCGCGCGACTGGTTCGTACTGATCGACGGTACGCATGTCGGCGCGGTCTCGGCCGTGATTGCCGAACGCTTCACCGGCCCGGCCGCATCACCCCTTCCGCCGCCGGTCTCGGTCGGCACCTACAGCCTGATGTGGGATCTCGCAAAGAGCGACATCGCGCAGGTCTGATGCGCATTGCTTTCGTGTCCCGAACGCGCCGCAACGCGCGAGCGTTGCTGCGCAGAGCCGTGGAGGCGCTGCGCCGCGTCCGGGGCACGAGACCTTCGACATATGCATCGCAGCATATTGCACCGCACGCATCGCGCCGCCGTTAATGCTGTGCGCGCTTGGCTCCCATGAAAGCGGGGAGGCGCAGAACTTTGCCGTTGTACTTCGGAAAGGTTCTAATAAGCTAACCCAATGACGTCATTCAGAAACCAGATCAAAGCGCGTTAAGCGCTCGCCAAGCTCAAACAAAAGAGGCCGCCGGGTCTTTGAGCCTGCGCGGACAGGGTAGGAATGAAACCGACCGATATCGCGGCCCCCGACTACTTTCACAAAGTGGTCGATTGCCAATGGGCCTGTCCTGCGCACACCCCCGTTCCCGAATACATCCGACTGATCGCACAAGGCCGCTACAGCGACGCCTACATGATCAATTGGAAATCGAACGTGTTTCCCGGAATTCTGGGCCGTACCTGCGATCGTCCCTGCGAGCCAGCGTGCCGGCGCGGACGCGTCGAGGAAACACCGGTCGCGATCTGCCGGCTCAAGCGCGTTGCCGCCGATTTCAAGGACGACATCAAGCAGCGCCTGCCGCGCCTCTCGGCGAAGAACGGCAAGCGCGTTGCCTTCGTCGGCGGCGGCCCGGCATCGCTGACGGTGGCGCGCGATCTCGCGCCGCTCGGCTATCACTGCACGGTGTTCGACGGCGATCCCCGGGCCGGCGGCATGATGCGCTCGCAGATCCCGAAATTCCGCCTGCCCGATTCGGTGATCGACGAGGAGACCGGTTACATCCTGGGTCTCGGCGTCGAGTTCAAGGGCGGCCACCGCATCGAGAGCATGAAGGCGCTGCTCGCGGAGAAGTATGACGCGATCTTCGTCGGCACCGGCGCGCCGCGCGGCCGCGAGCTGGACATTCCCGGCCGGAAAGAGGCCGCCGCCAACATCCACATCGGCATCGACTGGCTGTCCTCGGTGTCGTTCGGCCATACCGACAAGATCGGCAAGCGCGTCATCGTGCTCGGCGGCGGCAACACGGCGATGGATTGCTGCCGCACCGCGCGCCGCCTCGGCGGCGAGGACGTCAAGGTCGTCGTGCGGTCCGGCTTCGAGGAGATGAAGGCCTCACCGTGGGAGAAGGAAGACGCGATCCACGAGGACATTCCGATCCTCAATTTTCTCGTGCCCGTTGCCTTCATTCACGACAACGGCAAGCTCACCGGCATCACCTTCCAGAAGGTGAAGGCCGAATATGACGCCAAGGGCCGCCGCAACCTCGTGCCCTCGGGCGAGCCCGACCAGACCTTCGAATGCGACGACGTGCTGGTCGCCGTCGGCCAGGAGAACGCTTTCCCCTGGATCGAGCAGGATTGCGGCATCGAGTTCGACAAATGGCACATGCCCAAGGTCGACCCGAAGACCTTCGTCTCGACCAATCCAAAGGTGTTCTTCGGCGGCGACGCCGCGTTCGGACCGAAGAACATCATCTGGGCGGTAGCTCAGGGCCATGACGCCGCGCTGTCGATCCACAAGATGCTCTCGGGCGAGGACATCACCGAGCGCCCGCTGCCGGAGGTGCATGTCTCCTCGCAGAAGATGGGCATCCACGAATGGAGCTATGACAACGACATCTCCAACGACAAGCGCTTCAAGGTGCCGCACCGCGACAAGGTGATCGCGCTGAAGGACATCCGCACCGAAGTCGAGCTCGGCTACGACGTCAAGCTCGCGCTCGGCGAAGCCGAGCGCTGCCTGAACTGCGACGTCCAGACCGTGTTCTCGACCTCGCTCTGCATCGAGTGCGACGCCTGCGTCGACATCTGCCCGATGGACTGCATCACCTTCACGCAAAATGGCGAGGAAGCCGACCTGCGCCAACGGCTGAAGGCGCCGTCGCTGCACCCCGACCAGGACCTTTACGTCTCCAGCGACCTCAAGACCGGGCGCGTGATGGTCAAGGACGAGGATGTCTGCCTGCATTGCGGGCTGTGCGCCGAGCGTTGTCCCACCGGAGCCTGGGACATGCAGAAATATCTCATCGAAATGACTCACGCGGGATCATCATGTCCGACAAAAAGCCGCTCAGCAGCGTAAACGACTTCGTCGTTCGTTTCGCCAACGTCAACGGCTCGGGCTCGGCCAGCGCCAACGAGATGTTCGCGCGCGCGATCCTGCGCCACGGCGTGCCGGTGTCCCCCCGCAACATCTTCCCCTCCAACATCCAGGGCCTGCCGACCTGGTACGAGGTGCGGGTGACGGAAGACGGCCATCTCGGCGCCCGCGGCGGTGTCGACATGATGGTGGCGATGAACCCGCAAACCTGGGACAAGGACGTCGCCGGCATCGAGCCCGGCGGCTATCTGTTCTACGATTCCACCAAGCCGATGCCGTCGACCAAATTCCGCGACGACATCACCGTGATCGGCGTCCCCCTCACCGCGATCACCAATTCGACCTATACCGATCCGCGCCAGCGCCAGCTGTTCAAGAACATCATCTATCTCGGCGCGCTCTCGGCGCTGCTCGACATGGATCCGAAGCTGATCGAGCAACTGATCGGCGAGCAGTACAAGGGCAAGGAGAAGCTGCTCTCCTCGAACGTCCACGCGCTGCATCTCGGACGCGACTGGGCGCTGCAGAACCTGAAATGCCCGCTGGGACTGCGCATCAAGAAGTCCGACAAGGTCGGCGACCGCATCTTCATCGAGGGCAACAGCGCCGCCGCGCTCGGCGCCGTCTATGGCGGCGCGACCGTATGCGCCTGGTATCCGATCACACCGTCCTCGTCGGTGGCGGAGGCTTTCACCGCGCATTGCAAGAAATTCCGGCACGATCCTGAAACGGGCAAAGCCAAGTATGCGATCGTGCAAGGCGAGGACGAGCTGGCCTCGATCGGCATCGTGATCGGCGCGTCCTGGAACGGCGCCCGCGCCTTCACCGCAACATCGGGCCCCGGCATCTCGCTGATGACCGAGTTCATCGGGCTCTCCTACTTCGCCGAGATCCCGGCCGTCATCATGAACATCCAGCGCGCCGGCCCTTCCACGGGCATGCCGACCCGCACCCAGCAATGCGACATCATCGCCTGCGCCTATGCCTCGCACGGCGACACCAAGCATGTGCTGCTGTTCCCGGAAGATCCGGCCGAGGCCTTCGAGTTCGCGGCCGCCGCGTTCGATCTCGCCGAGCGCCTGCAGACCACCATCTTCCTGATGCTCGACCTCGACATCGGCATGAACCATCGGCTCTGCCGGCCCCTGAAATGGGACGATGCCAAGCAATACGACCGCGGCAAGGTGATGACCGCGGAGATGCTGGACGAGGGCCGGGACTTCGGCCGCTATCTCGACGTCGACGGCGACGGCATTCCCTATCGCACCTATCCAGGCACGCATCCGACCAAGGGCTCGTATTTCACGCGCGGCACCTCACGCGACCGCTATGCGCGCTACTCCGAGGAAGGCTCGGTCTACGCCGACAACATGCAGCGCCTGATGCGCAAGTTCGAGACCGCGCAGGATCTGGTGCCGCGACCGCTGCAGGCCAACGCGGAACGGCCGACCAAATATGGCGTGATCTATTTCGGTTCGACCTCGCCGGCGATGGACGAGGCGATCGGACTGCTGGAGGCGCGCGGGCATCAGCTCGACCGCCTGCGCATCCGCGCCTTCCCGTTCCACTCCAGCGTGGCGAGCTTCCTTGCCGAGCACGACTTCGTCTATGTCGTCGAGCAGAACCGCGACAGCCAGCTGCGCCAGCTCATCGTCAACGAGAACGGCATCGACCCGGTCCGGCTGGTGCCGATCGTGCACTATGATGGCACCCCGATTACCGCCCGTTTCATCGCAAAAGCCATTGGCGACCACCAGGATCACCTCAAGGTGACCCCGCTCCGCAAGGCGGTGTCGTGACATACGCTTTACTCTCTCCTTCGCCATGCCCGGGCTTGACCCGGGCATCCAGGCCTTTCTTCCTTGCCGCCAAGACGTGGATGGCCGGGACAAACCTGGCCATGACGCGGCTGGGATCGCAGGTGCACTCATGACCTACATTGCAAAGCCCAAATTCCATCATCCGGGCCTGAAGAAGAATGAGCTCGGCTACACGCATCGCGACTACGAAGGCAAGATCTCGACGCTGTGCGCGGGGTGCGGCCACGACTCGATCACGGCCTCGATCATCGAGGCCTGCTACGAACTCTCGATCGAGCCGCATCGGGTGGCGAAGATTTCCGGCATCGGCTGCTCGTCGAAGACGCCGGATTATTTTCTTGGCAATTCGCACGGCTTCAACTCCGTGCACGGCCGCATGCCCAGCGTGCTGACCGGCGCCAACCTCGCCAACCGCGATCTGATCTATCTCGGCGTTTCCGGCGACGGGGATTCCGCCTCGATCGGCTTCGGCCAGTTCGCGCATTCGATCCGGCGCGGCGTCAACATGACCTATATCGTCGAGAACAACGGGGTCTATGGCCTGACCAAGGGCCAGTTCTCGGCAACCGCCGACCGCGGCTCGAAGTCCAAGAAGGGCGTCACCAACACCGACAACGCCATCGACCTCGTCGCCATCGCGCTGCAACTGGGGGCCACCTTCGTGGCGCGCTCGTTCTCGGGCGACAAGACGCAGCTGGTGCCGCTGATCGCGGCGGCGATCCGTCACAAGGGCGCGTCCTTCATCGACGTCATCAGCCCCTGCATCGCCTTCAACAATCACGCCGGCTCGACCAAGAGCTTCGACTATGTTCGCGAGCACAACGACGCCGTGAACCGGCTCGACGTGCTGGTCGGCCGCGATCCCATTGCGGTGGACTATGCGCCGGGCACGGTGCAAATGGTCGAGCAGCACGACGGCAGCAAGATCGCGCTGCGCAAGATCGACGCGGACTACGATCCGCATGACCGGTTAGGGGCACAGACTTTCCTCGCCAGGCACGCCGCCAAGGGACAGATTGTCACCGGGCTTTTGTACGTCGACCCCGATGCGGAAGATCTGCACGAGCATCTCAACACCGTCGAGGCCCCGCTCAACACGCTGGAAGCCGACACGCTGTGCCCGGGTTCGGCGGCGCTGGACAAGTTCAACGCAAGCCTGCGGTGATCATTTGCTCCGCGCCGAAGCCGGCGGCCTGACGCGTATCGTGATCTTCTCCGACACGACTGGCGGCTCGAACGGATAGTGCTTGGCGTCGCCGAGCACCAGTTGCAGGGTGTGAGGTCCCGGCGGAAGGTCCAGCATGGTTTCGGTCTGCCCAGCCCCGAAATGCAGGTGCGACTTGTCCTGCGGGATCGGCTCCTTGGGATCGATGGGCTCGCTGACGTCGACCAGCAGATGATGATGCCCGGCGTTCTGGTAGTCGTCTCCGGCATGTGTCACGCCCATGTTGCGCAAGCCGAACCGGACCCAGAATCCGCCGCGCACCTTCTGTCCATCACGCGGCGTGATGAAATAGAGCTTTGCGTCCTTTGGCGCGGCCTTCCCTTGCGAGTAGGTTGGGCCCGGGAGCAATGCGATCGCCGCCGCCAGTGCCACACCATGACTGATCTTCATCGAAGCTACTCCAGCACCTACGGACTGAGCGCGACGCGGAATCCATGCGTTGGGTAACGGACGTTGGTATCGTAACCATCGCGGTTGGACGGCCGCACATATCTCGAATCGTTCTTCCACGAGCCCGAGCGCAGGACGTGCGATGAGCAGTCCCCACCGCTCCATGCCGAACCATCGGCCGGCGCACCCTGATAGTTCTTGTGCCAGCAGTCTTCGACCCACTGGTCGATGCCGCCGCCCATGTCGTGGAGCCCGAATGGATTCGGCCTGAAGCTGCCCACTTTCGCCGGCTGCTCGGCAGCGAGGTCGCCGCAATCCTTGCATCCGGCCATACCCGGCTGGAGCTTGTCGCCCCACCAATATTTGGTCTGCGTTCCGCCGCGCGCCGCATATTCCCATTCCGCTTCGCTCGGAAGCCGGTACGGCTTCTTCGTCGCCTGCGCGAGCCAGGCAGCATATTGCCGAGCGTCGGCCCAGCTCACATTGCCGACCGGGCTATCGTCCTTGCCCGTGGCCGTGAACCCGCACGCCTTGGCGGCGGCGCATTCGTTCCACTCCTGCACCGTGACCGGATATTTTCCGATCGAGAACGGCTTGATCGCGACTTGGTGGACGGGGCGCTCGGTTGGATCATCATTGCTTCCCATCGCGAAACTGCCGCCGCGAATGGAGATCATTTCGGGCTCGCGCAGCGGCGTCGAGGAGGGGCCTGGCGCGGGTGTCGGCGAGGAAGGCGCCGAAGCCAGTGAGGTAGACGGTTGCGGTATCTGCGTCGCTGCCTCGCTGGGCAAAGGCTGCGGGATCGGCGGCCCGGCCGGAGCTGCGGTCGGGGCGGCCAGAGGAACGGTTGGCGCGGCGGCCTGCTCGCCCTTCCCGCCAGGTTGCACCAGCAAATACCAGAGTGCGCCGGCAGCAATGACGAGCAGCGTGATGGCCAGGAAAAAGATCAACGCGTTCTCGCGCTGACTTCTCGTCTTGCCGACGGCATCTGCATCCGGCAGCACGCGATAGATGCGAACCGGATCGGTGATGTTCTTGACCTTGCGGTCTCCGAGCGACTCGTAGCCGCACACCACCTTGTGCTTGATCTGCTCGTAGATCGCGCCCGAGATGTAGACCTGGCCGGGCTCGGCAATGCCCTCAATACGCGTGGCAATGTTGACGCCGTCGCCGTAGACGTCGTCGGGCTCCACGATTACATCGCCGAGATTGACGCCGATCCGATATTCCAGCCGCGAGTGCTTCGGAAGCGTGGCATTGCGACCGATCAAGTTCTGTTGAATGACAATGCTGCAGCGAACCGCCTCGACGGGGCTGTCGAAAATGGCGATGAAACCATCGCCCGTCGTCTTCACCAGAGCTCCATGGTGCTCGACGATGCTTGGCTGAATGAGGTCCCGCTCAATCCTCTTGACGCGAACATGCGTGCCTTCCTCGTCGGCCTGCATCAAGCGGCTGTAGGAAGCGATGTCACCGACAATGATTGCTGCGAGACGACGAGGCATAACGCCGTGCGGAGGCGGCTCGTCCTGATTCTCGGGTCTGAAGTTGCGAATTTCGCCCATTGCGCGGGGACTCCACAAACTTGCAAAGGCAGCCCCACCCTACGACCTCGAGACGCGATCGTTTGTGAAGGCTATCACATTGACGAACTGGAACAACTTCGAAGGACTGCCAATATCGAGTTCCAGAGAGTGAGAGCCCTGAACCGCTCTGGCCCCAGGAGCGACTAAGGCATCGCTGCGTGTATCCGTCTGACGTCGCCCCGGTGACGACGATACCGAGGAGCAGCGAACGTGAACGCGCCGCGCATGGCTTGCGACCAACTGCCAATCGGCCCCGATCCTCCCGCCGCGGGCCGTCAACGGCTCACGCGTTCGGTGCGACCATGAAGCTTAACCTCATCCTGCCGCTTGTCCTTGCCGCATTCACCGGCGTCGCCCATGCCGACGAGGCTGACCCTGTCCGCGAGACCACGAAGGCCGAAGCCGATGCTTTCAATGCGCGCATGTATGCGGGCACGCCCGGCAAGACCGCCTATGCTTGCTTCGTCCGCCGCTACGATGCGAAGCATCTGGCACGTCACCCCAAGCAGCAGGTCACCGCGATGAAGCTGCTCGTCTCGGCGGAGACCTTTGAAGCTGACATGCAGCTCCACAACTCTTTCCGGCTGGGCTTCCGCTATCGCAACCGCAACGGTGACTACGACTCCAGCGGCTCCTGCCGCCACACGGTCTTCACCAGGGAGGGCATCGAGGTCCGCCTCGGCTGCGGCGTCGACTGCGAGGGCGGCGGCATCGGAATTGCGCTGTCGAGGGACGACAAGTCCGTCATCGTACGGCTCGAGAGTATCAGGGTCTGGCTGCACAACAGGCCTGATGACGAGGCCGAGAGATCGCTGGTCGCTGGCCGCGACGACGGGATCTTCCGGCTCGACCGGACTGACAACAGCGAGTGCGCCGCGCTCGTGACCGATCGCAAGGAACTCGCCGCGCTCCGCCATAAATGATATGCCTGCGGCGAGTTGAAGGAGATCAAGATGAACCGCCGCAACATCCTGTGGAGCACTGTCTCGGCGCTCGGCGCAGCGTTGACCGCCTCGCGCGCCCGGGCGGCGGCCGAGCCGGCCAAATCGGACAAGCTCAAGGTCGTCTATCACCTCAGCGACGCCGACAAAGTCAATTTCGTGCTCGGCAACATCCAGAACCACATCGACGGCGTCGGCGGTCCTGATCACGTGACGATCGCGCTGGTGATCCACGGGCCGGCACTGAAGGCATTTCACGCAGCTCAGGCCAACCCCGACATCAGCAGGCGCGTCGGCGAATTCTCCAAGGGCGGCGTCGAACTCGCCGCCTGCGGCAACACGATGAAGGCGCAGAACGTGACGCTGAAGGAGTTGCTGCCGGGGTTCGTCAGCGCGGAAAAAGGCGGCGTGGTCCGTTTGGCTGAATTGCAATCGCAGGGATATTTGTACCTGCGGCCTTGAGGCGGGGCGCCGCTACATTCCCCATCATTGCGAGCGCAGCGAAGCAATCCTGAATCGTCCGTTGCGGGGATTGGGGAACTGCTTCGCTGCGCTCGCAATAACGGTCGAGAGACGTGCTTGACACACCCATAACTCCACGGTTATGAGTTAATCCATAACTTCCCAGTTATGGGTTATTCATGCCGCCCGCTCCCGATGTCCTGTTCAAGACGCTTGCCGACCCTACGAGGCGGGCGATCTTCGAGCGGCTGTGCCGCGAGGGCGAGCAGACGGTCGGGGCGCTGACGGCGCGATCCGGTGTGTCCCAACCGGCGGTCTCAAAGCATCTCGGCGCATTGAAGCAGGCCGGCCTGGTGCGCGACCGCCATGAGGGACGGCAGACCCATTACAGCGCGCAGCCCGGCGCACTCGATCCGCTGATCGACTGGACCGGCCAGATGACCTCGTTCTGGCAACGGCGGCTCGATGCGCTCGACGATCTCCTGAAGAGGATGGACCAATGACTGAGGCTTCGAGCGAAACGCGCTCCGTCGTGATCGAGCGCGAATTTGCCTTTCCGCCCGAGCGGCTCTGGCGCGCGCTGACGCAGCCGCATCTGATCGAGGAATGGCTGATGAAGAACGACTTCAAGCCTGACGTCGGTTATCGTTTCAACCTCCGCGGCGAATGGGGCGGCGTGCTGGATTGCGAGGTGCTCACCATCGAGCCGCAGAAGACTCTCGCCTACACCTGGAATTTCTCGCATGCGGACGCCGCGTTCGACCTCAAGAGCATTGTGACCTTCACGTTGACGCCGACGCGTGCGGGCACGCATCTGCGTGTCGAGCAGGCGGGCTTCGGCCCAACGCAGAAGCAGGCTTTTGGCGGCGCCCACGCCGGCTGGAAGCAGTTTTTGGCCAAGCTGGACGAGGTGCTGGCGCGGGCAGACTAAGCCCCGCCGGCGTCACGTCCGATCGTTCTAGAGGAGGACCCAATGAGCGCGAATTTATGGATTCGGCAGATCCATCGCTGGCTGTCGATCGCCTTCACCCTCGCCGTCGTCGCCAACATTGTCGCCATGACCATGCAGCTCCAGGCCATCTGGATCGGCTTTCTGGCGCTCGTCCCGCTGATTCCTTTGCTCGCGACCGGGCTCTATCTGTTCGCGTTGCCCTATCTCGGCCAGGGTCGCGGCGAGCACGGCGAGGCAAGATCGTGAAGAAGGCGGTGGCGGCGAAGAAAGGCGGCACGAAGGAAACGGGCGCAGCGTCAGCCTCCAAACTGATCGACGGCAGGATCAGGGAGCTCGGCGACTGGCGCGGCGAAATGCTCGCGCGGGTTCGCGGCCTGATCAAACAGGCCGTCCCTGATGTCATCGAAGAATGGAAATGGCGCGGCGTTCCCGTGTGGGAGCACGACGGCATCATCTGCACCGGCGAGACCTACAAGGAGGTGGTGAAGCTGACCTTTGCCAAGGGTGCCGCGCTGGACGACCCGGCGGGCCTGTTCAATTCCAGCCTCGACGGCAATGTGCGGCGCGCGATCGACATTCGCCAAGGCGAGAAGATCAACGAGAAAGCGTTGAAGGCGCTGATCCGCGCGGCGGTGGAGCTGAACGGGGCGAAGAGGGCGGCGAAAAGGCGATCGGCATAGAGCTTCTCGGGCCGATTTAGGCTCTTGGGTCGCAGCCGGAGCAAGCGCCTCGTCCTTCGAGACGGCCGTTGCGCGGTCGCCTCAGGATAAGGCTGGGCAGCAACTCTGCCCGTCGAGATTGCTGCCGCATGCTCCGTCCATCCCGAGGCTCGCGTCTCGAAGGATGGGCTGCGGGCGAAGTTTCGCAGCATCACGAGCCAACAACTCGCCTCAGGCCGCCGCGGTGATCGGGCGCGGGCTCACGACATATTCGCGCAGGACCTTGTCGCTGGCATCGACCTCGATCAGCGAGACGTCGTAGGTCCAGAGATCGGCGAGATGCTGCAGCACCCGCTTGGCGTCGGTTTCGTTGAGCTGCGCGCCCTTGATGACATGGTGGTGCAGGATCAGGCGGCGGTCACTGGAGAGATCGACGTCGACCACCTCGATATTGGCGTCGATGTAGCCGACATCGTGCTGCCGCGCCAGTTCGCGCCGCACGCGGCGGAAACCGCGCTCGTCGTGGATGGCATCGACCCTGATCCCGGCGCGCTCCTCGGGATCGTCGTGCAGATGGAACATGCGGAGCTGCCGCATCAGTTTCGGGCTCAGGAACTGCGCGATAAAACTCTCGTCGCGGTAGTTGGCCCAGACGTCGCGCAGCACGCCCATCACGTCGTTCTTGCCGGCGATATCGGGGAACCATTCGCGGTCCTCGTCCGACGGGGCGGTGACGATGCGCTCGATGTCCTGCATCATCGCGAAGCCGAGCGCATAGGGATTGAAACCGGAGAAGCGCGGATCGTCGAACTCGGGCTGGAACACCACGTTGGTGTGCGAACCCAGGAATTCGAGGAAGTTGCCGTCGGTGATGCGGCCCTGCTGGTGCAGCTGCGTCATGATGCGATAGTGGACGTAGGTCGCCGTCCCCTCGTTCATCACCTTGGTCTGGCTCTGCGGATAAAAATATTGCGCGATGTGGCGGACGATGCGCAACAGCTCGCGCTGCCACGGCGCCAGCCGCGGCGCGCTCTTCTCCAGGAAGTAGAGCAGGTTTTCCTGCGGCAGGCCGAGCAGCTTGCGGCGGCGTTCCAGCGAGATCGCGGACCGGGTCTTCGAGGCGCCCTTGGGAACGGTCCGCCAGAGGTCGTTGAAGACTTCCTCCTCGTGCTGACGGCGACGCCCTGCCCGCTTCTCTTCCTCGCGCAGATCGAGCTTTTTCTTGCCGGGATAGCGATCGATGCCGTGCGACATCAGCGCATGCGCGGCATCCAGCGTGCGCTCGACCTCGATGCGGCCGTAACGCTCCTCGCATTGCATGACGTAGTTCTTGGCGAAATCCAGATAGTCCAGAATGCCGTCGGCATCGGTCCACTGCTTGAACAGATAGTTGTTCTTGAAGAAGTGGTTGTGACCGAAGGCAGCATGCGCGATGACCAGCGTCTGCATCGTCGCCGTGTTTTCCTCCATCAGGTAGGAGATGCAGGGCGAGGAGTTGATCACGATCTCATAGGCGAGGCCCATCAGGCCCTTGCGGTAGGACGCTTCATGGTACGCGAACTGCTTGCCGAAGGACCAGTGCTTGTAGAACAGCGGCATGCCGACGGAGGAGTAGGCATCCAGCATCTGCTCGGCGGTGATGACCTCGATCTGGTTCGGATAGACGTCGAGCCCCAGATCCTTCATCGCCACCGTCTCGCAGGCGTCGGTGATGCGCTGCAAGGTGTGGAAATCCCAATCGGCGCCTTCGAACAATCGCTCCGTCATGGCGCGGCTTTCTCCTGACTGGTTTCCCGGCGCTGGAACAGGTCGTGGAACACCGGAAAGATCTCGCTGCGCTCTGAGACCTTGCGCATCGAGAGTGGTTCGCCGCTGTTGCGCAAGCGCTCGTACAGGCTCCACAGCGAGGAATCGGAGAGATCGAAGGCGCTGCCGCCGGATTCCCCGACCTCGAGATAGGCAAAGAACTGGCAGACCGGCAGGATCTTGTCGGTCAGCAGGAGCCCCGTGAGCTCACCGTCGGAATAGGAATTGTCGCCGTCGGAGGCCTGCGCGGCATAGATGTTCCAGTCCGACGGATTGAAACGCTCGCGCACGATCTCGTGCATCGCCTGCAGCGCACTGGAGACCAGCGTGCCGCCGGAAGCCGGGCCATAGAAGAACGTCTGCTCGTCGACTTCCTCGGCGCGGTCGGTGTGGCGGATGAAGACGATGTCGACGTGCTTGTAGCGGCGCTTCAGGAACACGTAGAGCAGCATATAGAAGCGCTTGGCGAGATCCTTCATGTGCTCGGACATCGAGCCCGAGACGTCCATCAGGCAGAACATCACGGCCTGCGCCACCGGCTTCGGCACCGTCTCGAAGCGGCGATAGCGGATGTCGAGCGGATCGATGAAGGGTATGCGCTTGGTCTTCGCCTTCAGCTTTTCGAGCTGGTCGAGCAGCACCAGACGTTCGTCTTCGTCCGTGCAGGCGGCGATCGCGGCTTCCAGCTCCTCGATCTCCTCCTTGCTGGGACGCTTGAGCGCGATACGACGCGCCATCGCGCGCCGCACAGTCCGGCCGACCGAAATATTGGCGGGCGAACCCGACGTGGTGTATCCGGCGCGCTGGATGCCCTCGCTCTCGGTCTGCGCGACCTTGCGCTTGGCTAGATCGGGCAACTCGAGATCGTCGAGAAAGAGGTCGACGAACTCGTCCCGGGACAGCACGAAGCGGAAGGCGTCTTCGCCGTCGCCTTCGCCGGGGCCGGAATTCTTGGCGCTGCCCTGGCCGGAGCGCTGCAGATAGTCGCCCTCGATGAACTTCTTGTTGCCGGGCAGCACCATGTCGCGCGTTCCGCCTTCGCGGCGGAAGCGCGGCTCGTGCATGCCGTCGAGGGGGATCGTGACTTCCCCTCCCTCCAGGACGTCCTTGATGTCGCGTTCCTGCGAGGTCTTCTTGACGGCGCCCTGCACCAGGGATTTGGCCCGACGCAAGAACCGCTGCCGGTTCTCAAGACTCTTGCCGCCCGGATTCAGGCGCCTGTCAATAATGTGAATGGGCACTTTACCATCCGCCTCCCATCCGCCTCAACCGGCCTGCTTCACGCGCATGTACCATTCGACGAGCCGGCGAACCTGACGCTCGGTGTAGCCGCGCTCCACCATGCGTGCGACGAACTCGCCGTGCTTCTTCTCCGTCTCGCCGTCCTTCTTCGACCCGAAGGAGATGACCGGAAGCAGGTCCTCGACTTGCGAGAATATCCTCTTTTCGATCACCTCGCGAATCTTCTCGTAGGAGGTCCAGGTCGGATTTTTGCCACCGTTCTGGGCGCGGGACCGTAACGAGAATTTGACCACCTCGTTGCGGAAGTCCTTGGGGTTGGCGATGCCAGCCGGCTTCTCGATTTTCGTCAGTTCCTGGTTCAAAAGCTCGCGATCGAGCAGCTGGCCGGTGTCGGGATCCTTGAAGTCCTGGTCCTCGATCCAGGCGTCGGCATAGTCGACGTAGCGATCGAACAGGTTCTGGCCGTAATCCGAGTAGGATTCCAGATAGGCCTTCTGGATCTCGTGACCGATGAACTCGGCGTAGCGCGGCGCCAGGTCCGCCTTGATGAACTCGAGGTAACGCTTCTCGACTTCCTCCGGCAGCTGCTCGCGCTTGATAGACTGCTCCAGCGCGTACATCAGATGCACGGCATCGGCGGCGACCTCCTGCGGATCGTGGTTGAAGGTAGCGGCCAGGATCTTGAAGGCAAAGCGGGTCGAGACGCCGTCCATGCCCTCGTCGACGCCGGCGGCATCACGATATTCCTGGACGCTGCGCGCCTTCGGATCGGATTCCTTCAGGCTTTCGCCGTCGTAAACCCGCATCTTGGCGAAGATCGTGGAGTTCTCGTGCTTGCGCAGCCGCGACATCACCGAGAACCGCGCCAGCGTTTCCAGCGTCGAGGGTGCGCAAGGCGCGGCGGCAAGCTCGGAGCCCTGGATCAGCTTCTCGTAGATCTTCTGCTCTTCCGTGATCCGGAGGCAGTATGGCACCTTGATCACGCAGATGCGGTCGATGAACGCCTCGTTGTTCTTGTTGGCCTTGAAGCTCGACCATTCCGCTTCGTTGGAGTGCGCGAGGATCACGCCGGTGAAGGGAATGGCGCCGATATTCTCGGTGCCGATGTAGTTGCCTTCCTGCGTCGCGGTCAGCAGCGGGTGCAGCATCTTGATCGGCGCCTTGAACATCTCCACGAACTCGAGCACGCCCTGGTTGGCGCGATTGAGGCCGCCTGAATAGCTGTAGGCGTCTGGATCGTTCTGCGCATAGGTCTCGAGCTTGCGGATGTCGACCTTGCCGACCAGCGAGGAGATGTCCTGGTTGTTCTCGTCACCGGGCTCGGTCTTGGCGATCGCGATCTGGCGCAGCCGCGACGGCTGGATCTTGGCGACGCGAAACTGGGAAATATCGCCGCCGAAGGCCTCCAGCCGCTTGTAGCACCAGGGGCTCATCAGACCGGTGAGACGACGGCGCGGAATGCCGTATTTCTCTTCCAGCATCGGACCCAATTGATCGGGATCGAACAGGCTGAGCGGGCTCTCGAACACCGGCGAGAGTTCGTCACCGGCCTTGAGCACGTAGATCGGATGCACTTCCATCAGCGACTTCAGCCGCTCGGCCAGCGAGGATTTGCCGCCGCCGACCGGGCCGAGCAGATAGAGGATCTGCTTGCGCTCTTCGAGGCCCTGCGCCGCATGACGGAAGAAACCGACGATGCGCTCGATGGTCTCTTCCATGCCGTAGAAGCCGGCGAAGGCTGGATAGGTGCGGATCGTGCGGTTCAAAAAAATACGGCCAAGGCGTGGGTCCTTGGCCGTGTCAATCGTTTGGGGCTCGCCGATCGCTGCTAGTAATCGTTCGGCCGCGTTGGCATATTTCATGGGATCGCTTCGACACGATTCCAGATATTCCGCCATCGACATGTCGTGCTGGCTTCTCGCCTCGAACGACCGAGCGAAAGCGTTGAATAGAGAATCGTTGTACATGATCCCTCTCCGCGTGAGTTCCGCTACACAACTGAACTAAAGCAGCGACTGGACCGTTCCGTAGCGCCACTCTCGAATCAGCGTGAGCACATGACGATCATTGGACACCCGGGTGCCGACTTGACGCAACGCACAACGTAGGCACTCGTTGAGTTACGAACAGGCACCTGCCTGTTATTTGTGCGAATCTATGTCCATCATCGCTCATTTCCAGAAAATGTCACTCGCTCGCAACATCCGGGCCTTACCGGGGATGCGACCATCCGGCGCTGCAGCATAGCGATCCGCGAGCGGCGATCTTATGACGCTTGTACGGCGAAGCCTTGAGCGCCACCTTGTGTGCCGCGTTCATCTTGTTGCGTTGCGGCGCGCGCAAGGCTGGCGGCGTGACAGTCGCGGCAGACGCGCAGCAATGTATCAAAATCGGTCGCCAGGCCCTCCGATGGGATGACGATGCGATCGTTTCGCGCGCAACGGGCCAAATCGGGGATGCTGAGGAGCTGTCGCCGCAAGGCCGGCGTCGGCGTCAGCACGATCATGTGGTGGCCGCGGCTCTCCTCAGCCGAAATCTCCGCGATCGAATCCCACAGCAGAAATTGATTGCCGATGCGGAGGTCACGGATGCCGTAGGGGGTGACGACCACCACGGCTCCCCGTTCGGCGGGCAGCATCCAGATCAGCCGGCAGGTCACCAGGCCGAACAGTGCGACGCCGGCATAGCCGAGCGTCGTGTCGTAATCGCCGAAACCCTCCCACCAGTCGAAGGCGAGGCTCGCGCTGAACAGGGTCATCGCGAAGCCCGCCGCGACCAGCAGCCGCAACTGCGTCACGCATCGACTAATTTCAAGATCGCGGGATACATCGATGCTCGCGGCCGATTGCCGGCTGTCGGCAACAGCAAACGCCAAACCTTCAGGATGTGCGTGCATGCTTTTCCCCAGCATGGCCATTCGCGACCGAGCCATGATGTACCAGACGGACCGGAATCCGCTGGTGGCACTCCACGCAGCCATTGGCTGACGACCAAGCGGCCGACGTTACGCAACCAGACCCTGGCCACCTTCGGCCAACGACTTTTTACGCAACAACCGCTACTGCCGCCTGGATCGCCATGATCGCGACGGAGTTACACAGGAGGAATGACGCCTGTAGCCTTGATTGGTTCCCACAGGCGCGCATGTAAGCTAGAGGATAACGCGTCACGACCGGCGCGGAAACCCCTCGCCCGCAGGCTTGGAGATAAATAAGCAACATGAATCCCGTCAAAGAACTGGAAAAGCACGGACAAGCCGTCTGGCTGGACTTCCTGGCCCGTGGCTTCATCGCCAAGGGCGACCTGAAGCGGCTGATCGAGACCGACGGCGTCAAGGGCGTCACCTCCAACCCCTCGATCTTCGAGAAGGCGATCGGCAGCTCGGACGAATATGACGCCCCGATCGGCAAGGCGCTGAAGCGCGGCGACCGGACCGTAGCCGATTTGTTCGAGGCTGTCGCGGTCGAGGATATCCAGAACGCGGCCGACGTGCTTCGCCCGGTCTATGACCGCCTCAAGGGCGGCGACGGCTATGTCAGTCTGGAAGTCTCGCCCTATCTCGCGCTCGACACGCCCGGCACCGTGACCGAGGCGCGGCGGCTCTGGAAGAGCGTCGGTCGCAAGAACCTGATGGTGAAGGTGCCGGCGACGACCGAGGGCCTGCCGGCGATCGAAGAGCTGATCGGCGACGGCATCAGCATCAACATCACTCTGCTGTTCTCCAAGGCGGTCTACCTCCAGGTCGCGGAAGCCTACATCGCCGGGCTCGAAAAATACGTCGCCGGCGGCGGCGACCCCTCGCATGTGGCGAGCGTGGCCAGCTTCTTCGTCAGCCGCATCGACTCCGTGGTCGACAAACAGCTCGACGACAAGATCGCCCGCGCCAACGACCCATCCGAAAAGGAGCGGCTGGCCGCGCTCAAGGGAAAGGTCGCGATCGCCAACGCCAAGGTCGCCTACCAGGATTACAAGCGCCTGTTCTCGGGTGCCCGCTGGGACAAGCTCGCCGCCAAGGGCGCCAAGCCGCAGCGGATGCTGTGGGCCTCGACCGGTACCAAGAACAAGGACTACAGCGACGTCCTCTATGTCGAAGAATTGATCGGCCCCGACACCATCAACACCGTGCCGCCGGCAACGCTGGATGCGTTCCGCGACCACGGCAAGCCGCGCGACAGCCTGGAGGAGAACGTCGAGGACGCCCACCGCGTGCTGGAAGAGCTGGAGCGTTCCGGCATCTCGCTCGATGCCATCACCGAGGAGCTGGTCAAGGACGGCGTCAAGCAATTCGCGGACGCCGCCGACAAGCTCTACGGCGCCGTCGCGCACAAGCGCGCCACCGTCCTCGGTGCTGCCATCGACCGCCAGCAGCTTTCGCTCGGCGATAAGCTCGGCAAGGCGGTCGCCAAGAGCACAGAGGAATGGCGTGCTTCCGCCAAGATCCGCAGGCTGTGGCAGCGCGACAAATCGGTCTGGACCGGCGCAGACGAGGACAAATGGCTCGGCTGGCTCGACAGCGCCGCGAAAGCCAACGTCGCCGACTATGAAGATTACGCGAGCCGGGTGAAGGGCCAGAAATTCGCCGACGCCGTCGTGCTCGGCATGGGCGGATCGAGCCTCGGGCCCGAAGTGCTGGCCGAGACGTTTGGGAAAAAGCCCGGCTTCCCGAAACTGCATGTGCTCGACTCAACCGACCCGGCGCAGGTGCGGGCGATGGAGGCGAAGATCGACATCGCCAACACCGTGTTCATCGTCTCCAGCAAGTCCGGCGGCACCACCGAGCCGAACGCGATGAAGGACTATTTCCACGAGCGCGTTGCGCAAGCGCTCGGCCCGAAGGCGAAGACCGGCTTTCGCTTCATCGCGGTGACCGATCCCGGCTCATCGCTGGAAAAGGCCGCCAAGAAGCTGAATTACGCCCGCGTCTTCCATGGCGAGCCCTCGATCGGTGGGCGCTATTCCGTGCTGTCGCCGTTCGGCCTCGTGCCGGCGGCGACCGCCGGCATCGACGTCAAGACGTTCATCAAGCATGCACTCTCGATGGCGCGTTCCTGCGGACCGGACGTGCCGCCGAGTGAGAACCCGGGGGTGCAGCTCGGCCTGGCCATGGGCCTTGCCGGCCTCGAAGGCCGCGACAAGGTGACGATCCTGGCCTCGAAGAAGATCGCCGATTTCGGCGCCTGGGCCGAACAGCTCATCGCCGAATCGACCGGCAAGGAAGGCAAGGGCCTGATCCCGATCGAGGGTGAGCCGCTGGGCGATCCTTCGGTTTATGGCAACGACCGGTTCTTCATCGACATCCGCATCGAAGGCGAAGCCGACGCGGCCCACGACTCTCAACTCGCCGCGGTCGAAGCGGCCGGGCACCCCGTGGTGCGTATCGTGATGAAGTCGATCGACCATCTCGGCCAGGAATTCTTCCGCTTCGAGATGGCGACGGCGGTGGCAGGATCGGTCCTCGGCATCAACCCGTTCGACCAGCCGGATGTGGAAGCGGCCAAGATCAAGACCCGCGAACTCACTGCCTCGTTCGAGAAGACCGGTACCTTGCCGGAAGAGCAGCCGGTGATCAGCACCGATGAAGCCGACCTCTATACCGACGAGGCCAACGCGACTGCGCTGCGCGCCGCCGGCGCCAATGGCGACCTTACCTCGTGGTTGAAGGCGCATCTGTCGCGCTCCAACCACGGCGACTATGTCGCCCTGCTCGGCTATATCGCGCGGGTTAAGGCGACGATCGACGCGCTCCAGGCCATGCGGCTCGAGGTGCGCGAGAAGCGGCAGGTCGCGACCTGTGCAGAGTTCGGCCCGCGCTTCCTGCACTCGACGGGCCAGGCCTACAAGGGCGGTCCCGACAGCGGTGTGTTCCTTCAGATCACCGCGGATGATGCGAAGGACCTGGCGGTGCCCGGTCAGAAGGCCAGCTTCGGCGTGATCAAGGCGGCGCAGGCACGCGGCGATTTCGACGTGCTCACCGAGCGCGGCCGGCGCGCGCTGCGGGTGCACCTCAAGGGCGGCCTCAAGAAGGGTCTCGCGGCACTCAATGCGGCGCTCAACGACGCGCTGAACTAAGGGAAGATTGCAGATGCAACTCGGCATGATCGGCCTCGGCCGAATGGGCGGCAACATCGTTCGCCGCCTGATGCGCCACGGCCATTCGACCGTGGTCTACGACAAGGACGCCAAGGCCGTGGCTGGGCTCGCCGCAGACGGCGCGGTCGGCTCGGCAACGCTGGAAGATTTCATCGCCAAGCTCGAGCGGCCGCGCACGGCCTGGGTGATGCTGCCTGCCGGGCACATCACCGAGACCACGATCAATACGATCGCAGGCGTGATGCAGGACGGCGACGTCATCATCGACGGCGGCAACACGTTCTGGCAGGACGACGTCCGCCGCGGCAAGGCGCTGAAGGAACGCGGCATCCACTATGTCGACGTCGGCACGTCCGGGGGCGTCTGGGGACTCGACCGCGGCTATTGCATGATGATCGGCGGCGAGAAGCCGGTGGTGGACCGGCTCGATCCGATCTTCGCCGCACTCGCGCCTGGCGCCGGCGACATTCCGCGCACGGAAGGCCGCGACGGCCGCGATCCCCGCATCGAGCAGGGCTACATCCATGCCGGTCCCGTCGGCGCCGGCCATTTCGTCAAGATGATCCATAACGGCATCGAATACGGCCTGATGCAGGCTTATGCGGAAGGCTTCGACATCCTCAAGAACGCCAACATCGAGGCCTTGCCGGCGGATCACCGCTACGATTTCGATCTCGCCGACATCGCCGAAGTCTGGCGGCGCGGCTCAGTGATCCCGTCCTGGCTGCTCGACCTCACCTCGACGGCGCTCGCCGACAGCCCGCAGCTCACGGAATATTCAGGCTTCGTGGAAGATTCCGGCGAGGGGCGCTGGACCGTGAATGCGGCGATCGACGAGGCCGTGCCGGCCGAAGTGCTGACAGCAGCGCTCTACACACGTTTCCGTTCCCGCCGGGAACACACCTTCGCCGAAAAAATTCTCTCCGCGATGCGCGCGGGGTTCGGCGGCCACAAGGAGCCAAAGCAGCCGGGCGCGGCAGAGCCAAAATAATCAGTAACAAAGCGAAGGCCGACAATTCGTGACAAAAGACCCGCAAGCCAAGCGCAAGCCGGAAAGCTGCGCCTTCGTCATCTTTGGCGTGACCGGCGACCTCACTCATCGACTCGTGATGCCGTCGCTGTACAATCTCGCCGCCGAGAACCTGTTGCCGGAAAAGTTCTGCGTCGTCGGCGTCGCCCGCAAGGGCCAGTCGGATAACGAGTTGCGCCAGAGCCTGATGAAGGGGCTGCGGCAGTTCGCGACGCGTCCCGTGGACGACGACATCGCCAAGCAGCTGCTGCAATGCGTCACCTTCGTCGAGGCCGATCCGAAGGACCCGCCGTCGTTCGATCGCTTGCGCGAACATCTGGATTCGCTGGAATGCGCGCAAGGCACCGGCGGCAACCGCCTGTTCTACCTCGCCACCCCGCCCGCTGCCTTCGCGCCGACGGCGCGCGAACTCGGCCGCACCGGCATGATGAAGGAGAACGGTGCCTGGCGCAGGCTGGTGATCGAAAAGCCGTTCGGCACCGATCTCGCCTCGGCGCGCGCGCTGAACGCCGAACTGCTGAAGATCATGGACGAGCACCAGATCTACCGGATCGATCATTATCTCGGCAAGGAGACGGTGCAGAACATCCTGGTGCTGCGCTTTGCCAACGGCATGTTCGAGCCAATCTGGAATCGCAACCATATCGACCACATCCAGATCACCGTAGCGGAAAAGCTCGGCGTCGGTCATCGCGGCGGGTTCTACGACGCGACGGGCGCGCTGCGCGACATGGTGCCGAACCATCTGTTCCAGCTCATGTCGCTCGTCGCGATGGAACCGCCGACGCGCTTCGATGCGCATTCGGTGCGCTCCGAGAAGGCGGACGTGCTCTCGGCGATCCAGCAGCCCACCGAAGAGGAGGCGCTGCGGCGTTCGGTCCGCGGGCAATATCTTGCGGGGCAGATCGGCGACGACGAGATTCCGGACTATCGCAAGACAGAGGACGTCAAGCGCGACAGCACCACCGAGACCTATGTCGCGCTCAAGCTCCTGATCGACAATTGGCGCTGGGCCGGCGTGCCGTTTTATCTGCGCACCGGCAAGGCGCTCGGCCACAAGCGCACCGAGGTGGCGATCAAGTTCAAGCAGGCGCCGCTGTCGATGTTCTCGGGCACGGATGTCGATCGCCTCTCGCAGAATTTCCTCACGATCGGTATCGCGCCGACCGAGACCATCGAGCTGCAGTTCAACGCCAAGATTCCGGGACCGAGCATCACCATCGACGGCGTCGAGATGAAGTTCCGTTACGGCGATTTTTTCCAAGCGGACCCCAGCACGGGCTACGAGACGCTGATCTACGACTGCATGATCGGCGACAACATTTTGTTCCAGCGCGCCGACGGCGTCGAAGCGGGATGGCAGGCGGTGCAGCCGTTCCTGGACGCCTGGAAAAAGGCCGGCACAAACGGCATCGAGACCTATGACGCAGGCAGCGACGGCCCGAAATGCGCCGACGAGCTGCTGCGGCGGGACGGGCGAAGCTGGCGGAAGTATTCGTGATGGCAACGGCCGAACTGCCGACGCTGATCGTCGAAGCTGATGCCGAGGCGCTGGCGCAGACGGCGGCCGAACGGGTGATGGCGCGGATCGCGGCCAACCCCTCGCGCATCGCGATCTGCCTTACCGGCGGCTCCAGCCCGAAGAGGCTCTATCAATTGCTCGGCGGCGCCCCCTGGCGCGGCAAGATCCCGTGGGACCGCGTGCACTGGTTCATCGGCGACGAGCGATTCGTGCCCGAGAGCGATCCTCTCAACAACATGGCTGTGGCCCGCGCGACGTTTCTCGATGGCAATGCGCCCGCCGGTCATATCCACCCGATTCCGACCACGGCTGAAAACCCGGACCAGGGCGCCGAGGCCTATGCGCGCGAGCTGCAGGCCTTCTACGGTTCTGAAAGTCTCGATCCGACGCGACCGCTGTTCGACCTGGTGCTGATGGGCGCCGGCCCCGACGGCCACACCGCCTCGCTCTTCCCGGGCTATCCCGCGATCGAAGAGACCGAACGCTGGGTCGTCGGGGTGCCCAAGGCCAATGTCGCGCCTTTCGTGCCGCGGGTCTCGCTCACCCTGCCGGCTCTGGCCTCGTGCCGCGAGATGCTGTTCGAGATTGCCGGGCACGACAAGCAGCCGATCTTGACGCGCCTCCTCAATGGCGAGACTCTTCCGGCGTTACGCGCGCGCTCGAATGGTGAGACCGTCTGGCTGGTCGACCAGGCCGCGCTTCCGGAGGGAATTCGTGGGCGTTGAAGCACCTTGTGCATTGATCGTGATGGGCGTGTCGGGTTCGGGCAAGAGCACGGTTGCGGAAGCACTCGGCGAGCGGCTTGGCTGGCGCTTCGAGGACGGCGACAGCTTTCATCCCGCCAGCAATGTCGAGAAGATGAAGGCCGGTCACCCCCTGACTGACGACGACCGCTGGCCCTGGCTCAATGCCATCGCCGACGAGATCGCGCGGGTCTGCAACGAAGGCGGGCATGTCATCATCGCCTGCTCGGCCCTGAAGCATACCTATCGCGACGTCCTGCTGCGCGGACGCGACGACGTCCGCTTCGTGTTCCTGAAGGGCACCAAGGAGCTGATCGCCGAGCGGCTCGCGCGCCGCAAGGGCCATTTCATGCCGCCAGGGCTGCTGACCAGCCAGTTCGACACGCTGGAGCAGCCGGAAGCGGGCGAGCACGTCATCACCGTCTCGATCGACGAAACGGTCGAAGCGATCGTGGATGGCGTGGTACGGCAATTGAAGCTTGGCGGGACGAAGCGCTGAGACCTCGAAAGTGAAAGTCCTGTCATGACGCAAATCTCCCTCGTGGTGTCCGACGTCGACGGCACGCTGCTGACCAAGGAAAAGACGCTGACGGATCGCGCGAGGTCTGCAGTGCAGCAGTTGCACAGGGCCGGTGTCGGCTTCACCATCACCTCCAGCCGTCCCGCGATCGGCATGCGCTTCCTGATCGAGCCATTGGAGCTGTGGCTCCCGGTCGGCCCGTTCAACGGTTCCTCGATCGTCGATCCCGAGATGAACCCGGTCGAACAGCACCTGATCCCCGCAAGTGCCGCCGAGCGCGCCTTGAAGATCCTGCGCGAGTTCGGCGCCGACATCTGGCTATTCACCTACGACAAATGGCTGATCGACAACCCCAGCGGCAAATACGTCGCGCATGAGCAGCACACGATCCGCTCCGACCCCACCATCGTGACGGACTTTTCTCCTTACCTGTCGAGCGCCTGCAAGATCGTCGGCGCCAGCGCCGATGCGGCAGGCCTGGAGGCTTGCGAGAAGGCGATGCAGCGTGCGCTCGGCAGCGAGGCCACCGCGGTGCGCTCGCAGACCTATTATCTCGACATCACTCCGCCTAACGTCAACAAAGGCACCTTCGTGCAGGCGATGGCCAAGCGCCTCGGCATATCCACCGATGCGGTTGCCACAATCGGCGACATGCAGAACGACCTTGCGATGTTCCGCGTCAGCGGCACCTCCATCGCCATGGGCAACGCCACCGACAGCGTCAAGGACCAAGCCACGCATGTGACGGCGAGTAACGAGCAGGACGGTTTTGCCGAGGCGATGGAGATGATCCTAACGCGGAACGGGGCGGGTTGAGGGATCGACCTGACGGTGCACGACCTTGAGAATTGAACAGCTAACCTTTCTCGATCATGGCGCGCAACTGTTTCCGCAGGCGATAACCTCGGATCAGTTGCGCCGGCTTGAGGCAGTCCTGTCGCATTTGCCGTCCGATCATGCTGGGCTAAGGCTGAGAGGCGTCGAGGGGCTCATGCCCTTTCTGGTCGCGAGCGGACAGATCGGAAGCTGTGCCGCATCGGCGCTCGGAGAAGACTGTCGTCCTGTCAGGGCCATCCTGTTCGACAAGACCGCCACGACGAACTGGGCCCTGGGTTGGCACCAGGATCGCACCATCGCTGTGAAAGAGCGAGTCCCGGTCGATGGTTTCGAGACCTGGAGCATCAAGAGCGGCATGCAGCATGTCGAGCCGCCCTGTGCACTGTTGTCGGACATGGTGACGCTGCGGGTTCATCTCGATCCTGTTCCGGCAACCAATGCGCCGCTGCTGATCGCGCCCGGATCGCACAGGCTCGGGCGGATTCCGGAAGAGGATGTGCGTGACGTCGTTCAGCGCTGCGGCACGTTCGCGTGCCTGGCCGATCCTGGCGATATCTGGCTCTATGCGACGCCAATTCTCCATGCATCGGATGCCGCGACCAGTCCGGTACATCGCCGCGTCCTGCAGGTGGACTTTGCTGTCGGTAAACTCCCAGGCGGCCTCGAATGGCTCGGAGTTTAGCAAAGAGCCGTCACTACTTCGACCGTTGCACCGCCGGCTTATCGCACTCCTGCCGCGCCGCCGACAGATTATGCGCGGTGTTGATCAGCGCGATGTGCGTCAGCGCCTGCGGGAAATTGCCGGTCTGGCGCCGCGCGACTGAATCGTATTCTTCGGCCAGCAGCCCAACATCGTTGGCGATGCCGATCACACGATCAAGCAGCACTTGCGCCTTGTCGAGACGGCCGGCCAGCACATGGGCGTCGGCAAGCCACAGACTGCAGGCCAGGAACGCGCCCTCGATCGGTTGGGTCTCCGCGGAGACCTCGCGCGGATCATGGCGCAACACGAAGCCATCGCGCATCATGTATTGTTCGACCGCGGCGATGGTGCCGCGGATGCGCGGATCGTCGGGCGGAAGGAAGCCGACGGCCGGCAGCAGCAGCACGCTGGCGTCCAGCATTTTCGAGCCGTAAGATTCCACGAAGGCATTTTCCTCGGCGTCGAATCCCTTGTTGCAGACGTCGCGGTGAATTGCTTCGCGCAGGGCGCGCCAGTGCAGCAGTGGTGCCTTGAAGCCGAAGGTCTCGGCGCTCTTGATGCCGCGGTCGAATGCGACCCAGGTCATCACCTTGGAGAAAACGTAATGCTTCGGCTCGCCGCGCCGCTCCCAGATGCCCTGGTCGGGCCGATCCCAGACTTCGGCGAGATGCTGGAGCACGGCGCATTCCAGCGCCCAGGTCTCCTCGTCGAGCTTGAGCTTGGCCATGCGCGACTGGTGAAAGGCGTCGATCAGCTCGCCATAGACGTCGAGCTGAAGCTGCGCATGCGCGGCGTTGCCGACGCGGACCGGCTTTGCGCTCTCGTAGCCGTCCAGCCAGCCGGCCTCCCATTCCAGCAATCGCCGCTGGCCCCAGATGCCGTACATGATCTGCATGTTCGCCGGCGCGCCGGCCGCCGCGCGCAGCAACCAATTGTGCCAGGCCAGGGCTTCCTCGGTATAACCCGAGTTCATCAGCGCCAGCAGCGTGAAGGTGGCATCGCGCAGCCAGCAGAAGCGGTAGTCCCAGTTCCGGCTGCCGCCGAGCTTTTCCGGCAAGGATGTGGTGGGTGCTGCAACGATGCCGCCGGTCGGAGCGAATGTCAGCGCCTTCAGCGTGATCAGCGAACGCATGACGAGATCGCCATACTCACCGTCATGCGTGGAGCGGCCACTCCATTCCTGCCAGAATTTCTCGGTCTCCTGGAGCGCGATGTCCGGGTCGATCGCTTCAGGGGGATCGAGATGCGAGGGGCCGTAGGTCAGCACGAACGGCACGGTTTCGCCCGCCTTCACTTCGAAGTCGGCGACGGTGGTTAAATCCTCGCCGCGGGTCTCGACGGGCGTGCGCAGCACGGTCATGTCCTGGCCGGCGATCGCCATCAGGGAATGATCGATCCGTCGCACCCAGGGAATGTCCACGCCGAAGCCGAAGCGGATCACGAGCTCCATCCGAATCTTCACCGTGCCGCTGACGCCGCGGACCAGCCGCACGATATCGGACGCCTTGCCGCGCGGCGGCATGAAGTCGATCAGCTCGACGGTCCCGCTCTCAGTCTCGAAGCGTGTTTCGAGGATGAGAGTGTGGCCGAGATAGCGGCGCGAAATTGTCGTGACGTCCTCGCCAGGGGCGACCAGCCACCGGCCATTCTTGTGGGTGCCGAGGATGGCGGCAAAGCAGGCGTCGGAATCGAAGGTGGGCCAGCACAGCCAATCGATCGAGCCGTCGCGCCCGACCAGCGCCGCGGTCTCGCAATCGCCGATCAGCGCGTAGTCTTCGATTCTCTGGGTCAATGTCTCTCGAGCCTGGAAATCCCCGCCCGATCAACTCCCGCCATTCAGCGAACGTTCCCGCGTCGCCGCTCGCAAGGCCGTGAGGTCGACCTTCGAGGCGATCTTGTCGAGCGCGACGGGAAGTCGCTGGCGCCAGTTCGGATGCTCGTCGATCGTGCCGGGGATGTTGGGCTGGTCGAGCACGCCGAGCAGATCCTCCATTGACACCGCCAACAGCCGCGACGGCGTGCGCGACAGGAAGGCAAGCACCGAATAGAGGTCGTTGGCGGTAATGCCGTTCTGGCGCAGGATCTCGTCGAGCATGCCGAGCGCATCCCAGCGGTCCTGCTCGTTCTCGCCGGGATCGAGCCCGAGCGAGCGCTTTACCCTGAGATCGCTGAAAGAGCGCCAGCCTGCATAAGTGCACAGGTCGTGAGTGTTCAGCGTCACCAGCGCATTGGGTCGGTAGAAGTCGCTGGTGCGGAAATGGCCGGCATCGTCCCGCTCGAACATCATGACGAGATAGGACCAGATGCCGAAATCCTGCATGGTCTCGCGGAAACCTTCCGGCACCGTGCCGAGATCCTCGCCGATCACGATGCACTTATGCGCCACGCTCTCGCGCGCGATGGCGCCGAGCAGGGCCTCGAACGGCATCTGCACATAAGCGCCGTTGTCGGGCTTGAAGCCGCGCGGCACAAGATAGAGCCGCTTCAGGCCGAGGACGTGGTCAATCCGGATGGCGCCGGCATGGCGCATCGAGGCCGCCAGCATATCGGCGAAGGGCACGAAGGACTGCGCTTCCAGGCCACCGGCATTGAAGCCGGCGAGACCCCAGTCCTGACCGGCGGTGTTGAGCACATCGGGTGGCGCGCCGACCGCGAGATGACGCGAGATCGCAACCTGCTCGTTCCAGGCATCAAAGCCGTTGGACTGCACGCCGACGGCGACGTCGAGGTACAATCCGACCCGCATTCCGAGTTGGCTGGCAAGCTCCTTGGCCGCATGCAATTGGCTGTCGGCCGTCCATTGCACGAATTCGACGAACTCGACCTCGCGCTTGTCGGGACCGTTTCGCAGCTCCGCGCATCTGGCGTCGTCCGGCTGCTGCCATTCAACCGGCCATTCCCACCACGGCGACACGAAACGGTGGCGCAGCACCTCGAAGCAGGCGAAGCGGGACAACAGCGGCGCGCGGTCGGCACGGAATGCGTCGAACTGATTGCGGCGGACGCCGCTCGCCTTTGTCAAAAAAGCGTCAAAGGCGGCGCGCAAGGCCCGCCATTTCAGCGCAGCCATATCGGCGTAGGGGACCCGGTCGCCCTCGCGCAGCCGCGCAGCGGTCGCCGCGGCATCCGGCACGAGGTCTGCCGCGAATTCGGGGATCGCCTCGACGTCGATATAGAGCGGGTTGAGAAACAGCCGGCTGTTGGGGGAATATGGGCTGCAATCGGCCGGATGGTCATCGAACAGGATATGCAGCGGATTGAGTCCGACGCCGTCTGCCCCAAGCGGCTTGGCAAGCCGGACGAGGCCGGCCAGATCGGTGAAATCTCCGATGCCCCAATTCCGCTCGGAGCGAATGCTGTAGAGCTGCACGGCGAGCAGCCAGCCACGGTCGAAATCACCGCCGTACGCCCGCTCGGGCGCCACGATCATCGGGACTTCTTCCGTCGCATCTTCGGCGTCGGTCAATGTCAAGCGGTGGTAACCGAGCGGCAAGTCAGAAGGCCAAGCGATCACGGGCTCGCGCGTCTCGCCTTGCGCGATCACCTCCGCGTTGCCGGTGATTGTCCATTTGAGGGGCACCCGGCCGGTGGCCGCCAGTTCGGTCCGCGAATGCCTCAAGGCGCGAAGCACCACCGGGCCCTCGACGAAGCGATAGACCCGCTTTTCAGGCAGGGCCTCAAGGATGGATTTGAGGGCCACGGGATCGGTGACCCGCAGCTTTCCGAGGGCATCGACGAATTCGGATTGAACGCCCTTGATCTGGGCTTGAGCTAAAAGATCCATTCGGCACGCAGCTTGCAAGCCATTGTCTGGCCGGGGGCATCGATTCTAGAGGTCGCGGAAGAGCTTAGTCGGGGTTAAGTCGCGAGCCGCGCCTGCCGTTCCCTTGGGAACCAATGACACACAAGCGGCTTTCTATTGTGGTACCAAGCGTGGTTCCCGGCAAGGGAAACGGGCTCCTGCTTTCTTGTCAATGGCATCACCGTGAACAAGACAATTCAAACTGTCGAGAGCGCCGCTGCCGGCAGCGCTTTCCTCATCGAAGACATCTATCCCCTGATCGATGGCGGCCGCTTCGCGGTAAAACGGATCGTGGGCGAACGGGTCGAGGTTTGGGCGGATATCTATCGCGACGGCGACGCGGTTGTCGGAGCCGCGCTGATCTGGCGACAGGAGCAGAACCGGGAATGGCGGAGCGAGCCGATGATCCATCACGGCAATGACCGCTGGTCCGCCGCATTCACGCCGGTCGAGCCCGGCCAGTATTTTTATGCGATCGAGGCCTGGACCGACGAATTCGCAACCTGGTCGCACGGGGTCGCGCGCAAGCAGCGCATGGGAGCTGATGTCAGCCTGGATGCCATCGAGGGGGCCGGACTCCTGACCAAAGCGCACGGCGCGCGACAGGACGCCGCGACGGTCATCGTCAGGCAGTGCGAGGATTATCTTCAGACTGGCGATGTCGCCCCGCTGCTTGCGGCCGAGCTCTGCAATGCCATGGCTGAGAGCCAGTCCCGGCCCGACCTGACCCGCTCGCAGCCCTTTCCGCTGACCGTCGACCGCGACAAGGCGCGCTTCGGCGCCTGGTACCAGATGATGCCGCGCAGCCAGAGCCCGGTCACAGGCCAGCACGGCACGCTGCGCGACTGCATCGCGCGCGTGCCTGATATCGCCGCGATGGGTGTCGACGTACTCTATCTTACGCCGATCCACCCGATCGGCCGCACGCGTCGCAAAGGCCGCAACAATGCGCCGGTGGCGACTGAAGGCGATCCCGGCTCGCCCTACGCGATCGGCTCCGCCGAGGGCGGCCACGATGCGCTGCATCCCGAGCTCGGCACCATCGAGGATTTTCGCGCGCTGGTCGCAACCTGCCTCGAATATGGCCTCGAACTCGCGCTCGACTTCGCCGTGCAGTGCTCGCCTGACCATCCCTGGCTGACGCAGCATCCGGAATGGTTCAAATGGCGACCCGACCGCTCGGTGCGGGCGGGCGATGGCCCTTATTCGGATATCGTGATTCCCGATTTCGCATCGGTCGATCGGGCTGGATTGTGGAATGCGTTTCACGACGCCATGCTGTTCTGGATCGACCATGGTGTCACCATCTTCGCCATCGACAATCACGACACCGCCCCCTTCCCGTTCTGGGACTGGCTGATCCGCGACATCCGCCGCCGGCATCCCGAGGTGATCCTGTTCTCGAAGACGTTTGCCCGGCCGAAACTGATGAAGGGCCTCGCCAAGCTCGGCTTCGCACAGTCGTTCACCTATTTCCCGTGGCGCACGACGAAATGGGAGCTCGAGCAGTATCTCGGCGAGCTGACGCGCTATCCCGAGCGCGACTTCTATCGCCCCAACCTGTTCGTCAACACGCCCGACCTGCTGCCCTATCATCTCCAGGGCGGCGAAGCCTGGGCCTTCAAGTCGCGCGTTGCGCTGGCGGCGACGTTGTCGGGCAGTTACGGCATCTATAGCGGGTTCGAGCTGCTGGAACACGAGGCGATCCCCGGCCGCGAGGAATATCTGGATTCCGAGAAGTACCAGATCCGGCAACGCGACTGGGACCGGCCCGGCAACATCAAGTCCTACATCGCCGTGCTCAACCGCATCCGCAACGACAATGCCGCACTCCAGCAGACGGCGAACTTGCGCTTTATCGGCATCGAGGACGACGAGACGATCGCCTTCGTCAAGGATGCTGCCGATCCCGCCAACACCGTCGTGATCGTGATCGCCCTGTCGCGCCATGTGCGCGAAGTCTGGCTGCCGCTTGGAGAGGTCAGTGTTGCCGCCAGCGGTCAGCGACACCATGTCACCACACTCGAAAATCTTGTCACCGGCGAACAGTCCCGCATCGAATGGGGCGGGATCAGGTTGCGTATCGATCCCGACCGCGATCCCGCGCTCCTGTTCCGCTGCCTGGCGTAAGGGTTCACGCCATGAATGTTCTGTCTTCCGTCGACACCAATAAAGCCGAGGCTGCCGAGATCGTGGACGAGCTCTGGTACAAGGACGCCATTATCTATCAGCTCCACGTCAAGGCATTTGCCGACAGCAACAATGACGGCATCGGCGATTTCGCCGGCCTGACCGAGAAACTGCCCTATCTGCAGGAGCTCGGCGTCACCGCGCTTTGGCTGTTGCCGTTCTACCCCTCGCCGGGCCGCGACGACGGCTACGACATCGCCGACTACGGCTCCGTCAATCCCGATTTCGGGACCATGAAGGATTTCAAGCGCTTCATCCAGGAAGCGCAGAAGCGCGGACTGCGCGTCATTACCGAACTCGTCGTCAATCACACCTCGGACCAGCACAACTGGTTCAAGCGCGCGCGCCGCAGCCCCGCAGGCTCGAGCGCCCGTAACTGGTATGTCTGGAGCGACACCGACCAGAAATACCAGGGCACGCGGATCATTTTCACCGACACGGAAAAGTCGAACTGGACCTGGGATCATGAGGCCGGCGCGTTCTACTGGCACCGCTTCTTCTCGCACCAGCCGGACCTCAATTTCGACAATCCCCGCGTGGTCAGCGCGCTGATCCAGGTGATGAAGCGCTGGCTGGACGCCGGCGTCGACGGCTTCCGGCTCGATGCCATCCCGTATCTCTGCGAACGCGACGGCACCAACAACGAGAACCTCCCGGAGACGCACGCGATCATTAAGCGACTGCGTCAGGAGCTGGATTCCTACTCCAAGGGCAAGCTGCTGCTGGCCGAAGCCAATCAATGGCCGGAGGACGTGCAGGAATATTTCGGCCGTGGCGACGAATGCCACATGGCCTACCACTTCCCGCTGATGCCGCGCATCTACATGGCGATCGCGCAGGAGGACCGCTTCCCGATCACCGACATCCTGCGCCAGACGCCCGACATTCCCGCAAGCTGCCAATGGGCGCTGTTCCTGCGCAACCATGACGAGCTGACGCTGGAAATGGTCACCGACGTCGAGCGCGACTATCTCTGGACCACTTACGCCAATGACCCCCGCGCCCGCATCAATGTCGGCATCCGCCGGCGCCTTGCGCCGCTGATGGACAACGACCGGCGCAAGATCGAACTGATGAACTCGCTGCTGCTGTCCTTTCCCGGTACGCCGATCATCTATTACGGTGACGAGATCGGGATGGGCGACAACATCTATCTCGGCGACCGCAACGGCGTTCGCACGCCGATGCAATGGAGCCCGGACCGCAATGGCGGCTTCTCGCGCTGCGACCCGGCGCGACTTTACGCGCCGCTGATCATGGACCCGGTCTACGGCTACGAGTCGGTGAACGTCGAGGCGCAGTCGCGCAGCCTGTCGTCGCTGCTCAGCGCCACCAAGCGGCTGATCTCGGTGCGCAAGTCGACGCTCGCTTTCGGCCGCGGCACCATGACCTTCATCCGCCCGGCCAACCGCGCCGTGCTCGCCTATGTCCGGCAATATCGTGACGAGGTGATCCTGTGCGTCGCCAATTTGTCGCGCGCAGCGCAGGCCACCGAGCTCGACCTGTCACCCTGGAAGGACCGCATTCCCCAGGAGATGCTCGGCCGCACCCGCTTCCCCGCGATCGGCGAATTGCCCTACATGATCACGCTGGGGCCCTACGGCTTCTACTGGTTCCAGCTTCAGGAGCGCGACAAGTCCGAGCCGGTGACGCCGCGCGCGGTGCCGGAGTTCGAGACTCTGGTGGTGCCTGTGAATTCCAACTGGGTGTCGCTCGCCCGCGAACGCGGCGTGTTCGAACGCGACGTGCTGCCGGGATTCCTGTCGCGTACGCGGTGGTATCCCGAGCACAATCCGAAGCACATCAAGACCACGCTGACCTCGGCGGTTCCATTCTGCGACATCGGCGACAACAGGCCCTGGATCGCATTCTTCCAGGCAACAGAGCAGGACGCCTCGTCGCGCTACGTCCTGCCGATGCAGATCGAATGGGTACGCTTCGACCGCGAGCGCTTCAACCCAAGGGCGCTGGCCGCCGTGCGCCAGGGCGCGCGCGAAGGCACGCTGCTCGACGTCGCCACCGACCAGATCTTCATCGGCCTGTTCCTCCGCAACCTGTCGCAGAACCTGGTGGTGGATGAGAACAATATGCGGCTCGAATTCAAGGCGACCAGCCGCTTCGCCGATTACACCATCAAGGAGCCCGAACGCATCCGCGCGATCGAGCAGGCGAACAGCACCGCGCTGGTCGACAACCAGTACGTGGCGAAGATCTATCGCCAGCTCGAAAGCGGCATCAATCCCGAGATCGAGATCGGCAACTATCTTACCGAGGTCGCGCGCTTTGCGAATACGCCAGCGCTGCTCGGCAGCGTCGAGCTGGTCGAGGGCGACCAGCGCAGCGCGCTCGGCGTGATGCATGCCTATGTCGAGAACCAGGGCGACGGCTGGGCCGTGACCACGGGCTATCTCGATCGCTATATCGACGAGCAGCGCGTGCTATCGGCAGGCGAAGCCCCCCGCGAGACCCAGGAGCAAGCGCCTTATCTGCACTTCCTCGCGCAGATCGGCCGCCGGCTCGGCGAGCTGCATGTTGCCCTGGCGGCGGCAAAGCCGGACGATCTCGCCCCCGAGCCGATCGGCCCTGCGCACGTGAAGCGACTTGTGTCCGACCTCAAGGCGCGGGCCGAGCGGGTTTTCGAAAGACTGGCCGACGGCCGCGCCGACCTGCGGGAAGCCGACCGGCCGCTGATCGAGCAGCTCGCCGCCGCACGCGAATCCCTGCCCGACCACCTGGATGCGCTATTGCCTTCGGGGATCGGCGGGCTGAACATCCGTCATCATGGCGACTTCCGCCTCGGGCAGACTCTGATCGTGAAGGATGATATCTTCATCATCGACTTCGACGGCGATCCGCGCCTGCCGCTGGCCGACAAGCGGCGCAAGCTGCCTGCTGCGCGCGACGTCGCCGGCTTGATCCGCTCGATCGACCTTTCGGTCAACGCGGCACTGAGCCGCGCGCTCACGGGTGCCTCCGACGAGCAGGGCCGGATCACAGCCGCGCTCGACGAATGGCGCGAGCGGGCCGCCGCGACCTTCCTGTCCGCCTATCGCGAAGCCATGACCGACCGACGGCTGTGGCCGGAGGATCGGAAATCCGCGGAAGGCCTGTTAAGGTTCTTCCTGCTTGATCACGCGTTCAATGAAGTAGAGTACGAGCTGTCCAACCGGCCTGAGGGGCTCCATGCGCCGCTGACCGGACTGCTTCGCATTCTGTCCAGCACCGGGAGCGAAGCCCATGCCTAAACTACCTGCCGAGGCCTATGCGATCATCGAGGGTCGCCACTCTGACCCCTTCCACTATCTCGGGCTGCATCCCGAGGGCGATAAAAGCGTGGTGCGTGCCTTTCTTCCCGAGGCCTCGAATGTCGAGGCGGTCGGCGAGCATGGCGAAGTCGCGCCGCTCGACCGCGTGCATGATGCCGGGCTTTTCATCGGAGCCCTGCCCAATGGCTCGAAGCACTATCAATTGCGCGCGAAATTCGCGGGCAATGTCGTCGAGTTCGAGGATGCCTACCGGTTTCCGCCGATCCTGACCGATTTCGACCTGTATCTGTTGGGCGAAGGCACCGATCAGCGCCTCTACGACAAGCTCGGGGCGCATCCCATGCGGCTCGAAGGCGTGGATGGCATCGGCTTCGTGGTGTTGGCGCCGAACGCGCGGCGCGTGTCCGTGGTCGGAGATTTCAATTTCTGGGACGGGCGGCGCCATCCGATGCGGGTGCGCGGCGCCGGCTATTGGGAATTGTTCGTTCCGCATGCCAAGGCCGGCGACCACTACAAGTTCGAAATCGTCGGCCCGCACGGTCATCTGCTGCCGCTCAAATCCGATCCGATGGCATTTGCGAGCGAGGTCCGCCCGAAGACGGCCTCCATCGTGTTCGACGAAGCGCATTTGCCGCGGCCGCGTCCGTCGCCGGACGGCATCAACGCGCTGTCTGCGCCGATGTCGATCTACGAGGTCCATCTCGGCTCGTGGCGTCGGAAGAACGGCGATGAATGGCTGACCTATCGCGAGTTGGCCGAGCAGTTGCCGGCCTATGCCCGTGACATGGGCTTCACCCATCTCGAATTCCTGCCCGTGAGCGAGCATCCCTTCGACGGATCCTGGGGCTATCAGCCGACCGGCCTCTATGCCCCGACCAGCCGCTTCGGCACGCCGGAGGATTTTTCCGCCCTCGTCGATGCCTGTCACCGCGAGGGTGTCGGCGTACTGCTCGACTGGGTGCCCGGTCATTTCCCCGACGATCCGCACGGCCTCGGCAGCTTCGACGGCACCGCCCTCTACGAGCACGCCAACCCGCTGCAGGGCCGCCATCTCGACTGGGGCACCTTGATCTACAATTACGGCCGCACCGAAGTGACGAACTTCCTGGTGTCGAACGCGCTGTTCTGGATGGAGCGCTATGCCATCGACGGCCTGCGCGTCGATGCCGTCGCATCCATGCTCTATCTCGACTATAGCCGGCCGCCCGGCGCCTGGATTCCGAACCAGTATGGCGGCCGCGAAAACATCGAGGCGATCAACTTCCTGCGCCGCTTCAACACCGAGGTCTTCGCACGCTTCCCGCAGGCGACCACGGCAGCCGAGGAGTCTACCGCCTGGCCGCAGGTCTCCCGCCCGGTCGAATTCGGCGGACTCGGCTTCGGCTACAAGTGGAACATGGGCTGGATGCACGACACGCTGAACTACATCAGCAAGGACCCGATCCATCGCAAGCACCACCACGGCGACATCCTGTTCGGCCTGCACTACGCCTTCTCGGAAAACTTCATCTTGCCGCTCTCACACGACGAGGTCGTGCACGGCAAGCGCTCGATCCTCGGCCGCATGCCCGGCGACGAGTGGCAGCGCTTTGCTAATTTGCGCGCCTATTACAGTTTCATGTTCGCCCATCCCGGCAAGAAGCTGCTGTTCATGGGCGCGGAAATCGCCCAGAGCCGCGAATGGAATCACGACCAGTCGCTCGACTGGCACCTGCTCGAATACAAACCCCATTCCGGCATTCAATCGCTGATCCGCGACCTCAACCGGGTCTATCGCGCGGTGCCGGCGCTGCACCAGATGGACTGCGACCAGGCCGGCTTTGAATGGGTGATCGCCGACGATGCCAACCGCAACATATTCGCCTGGTTGCGCAAGGGCTTCGACGACCGTTCGCGTTGTCTGGTGATCGTCAACTTCTCACCGAACGTCTATCACGACTATCGCGTGCGCGTACCCTTTGCCGGTAAGTGGAAGGAGGTGTTCAATTCGGACTCCGCCCATTACGGCGGCACGAATGTCGGCAATATCGGCGAAGTCCAAACCGCCGACGGCGAGCTTCGTCTCACCATTCCGCCGCTCGCCGCGATCTTCCTCGTTCCGGAAAGCTGAGACATGCGCCTGACTGCCGGATCGCCCGCACGTCTCGGCGCAAGCTGGGACGGACGCGGCACCAATTTCGCGCTGTTCTCGGCCAATGCGCGGAAAGTCGAGCTATGCCTGTTCGACAGCCAGGGCCGCCGCGAGCTCGAGCGCGTCGAACTTCCGGAGCGCACCGAGGACGTCTGGCACGGCTACCTCAACGACGTCTCGCCCGGCCAGCTCTACGGCTACCGCGTACATGGCCCTTACGAGCCCGAACACGGCCACCGCTTCAACGCCAATAAGCTGCTGCTCGATCCCTATGCCAAGCGTCTCGCCGGGCGGCTGGTGTGGAGCGATGCGCATTTTGCCTACCGCACCGGGAGCCCGCGCGAGGATCTGTCGTTCGACCGCCGCGACAATGCCCGCGGCATGCCCAAGGGCGTCGTGGTCGACGAGACCTTCAACTGGGGCCGCCGCGAGATCCGTCCCAACATCCCTTGGGAAGACACCGTCATCTACGAGGCGCACGTCAAGGGTCTGACCCAGAAGCGCGACGACGTGCCGCCGAACCTGCGCGGTACTTATGGCGGGCTGTCCTCGCCGGCGATGATCGAGCACCTGAAGAAGCTCGGCGTCACCACGGTCGAGCTGCTGCCGGTGCACAGCTTCGTCGACGACCGCATCCTGGTGGAGAAGAAGCTCGCCAATTACTGGGGCTACAACACGCTCTCTTTCTTCGCGCCCGAGGCGCGCTACGCCCAGGACAACGCGCTCGACTCCTTCCGAACCACAGTGGCGCGGCTGCACGATGCAGGCATCGAGGTGATGCTCGACGTCGTCTACAACCACACCGCCGAAGGCAACCATCTTGGCCCGACGCTGTGCTACCGCGGCATCGATAACGCATCCTACTACTGGCTCAATCGCGAGAACCCGCGCTATTACGACGACTTCACCGGCTGCGGCTCGTCGGTGAACCTCACCCATCCGCGCGTGCTGCAGATGGTGATGGATTCCTTGCGGTACTGGGTCGAGGTCTGCCACGTCGACGGCTTCCGCTTCGACCTCGCCACAACGCTCGCGCGCGGACCGAACGGTTATGATCGCGGCAGCTCGTTCCTGACCGCGATCCGGCAGGATCCCGTGCTGGCGACAGTCAAGCTCGTCGCCGAGCCTTGGGACCTCGGTCTCGGCGGTTACCAGGTCGGCGCATTTCCCTCGCAATGGTCGGAGTGGAACGATCGCTATCGCAGCGCCATGCGTCGCTACTGGAGCGGCGAAGGCAGCCTGATCGGCGACATCTCCAGCCGGATGACGGCGTCCTCCGACCTGTTCAACCACGATGGCCGGCGGCCGCGCGCCAGCATCAACCACATCACCGTCCACGACGGCTTCACGCTCGCCGACCTGTTCAGCTACAACGAGAAGCACAACGCGGCCAACGGCGAGGACAACCGCGACGGCTCCAACGACAACCACAGCAACAATTGCGGCGTCGAGGGCCCGACCGACGATCCGAAGATCCTCAGCCTGCGCCGCCAGCTTCGCAAGAACGTGCTGGCCTGTCTGATGCTGGCGCAGGGCGTTCCGCTGATCCTCGCCGGCGACGAAGTCGGTAACTCGCAGTCAGGCAACAACAACGCCTATTGCCAGGACAACGAGATCGGCTGGGTCGGCTGGGACAATCTCGGCAAGGAGGGCGACGACATGGTCGATTTCGTCAGCCATCTCGCCGACATCCGCCGCCGTTTCTCGCAGCTTCGCAGCCATCGCTGGCTCGACGGCCGTCCGGCCGACGGCGTGTCCTACGGCGCATTGTGGCTCACACCTGCGGGCGACGAGATGACGGAGAACGACTGGAAATTCCCGGAAGGGAGATTCCTCTCCTACGTGGTGGGGCCGGTGGAACCGGGCGGGGCCGCAATCTTTATCGTACTGAACGCCGCCCCCGAAGAGATCGCATTCAAATTGCCCAAAATGACCGAATACAAAGGTTGGCAGCAGATCTTGAATACGACGGATGCCAAGCTGAATACGATCGACTTTCCGCCCGGCAGCGACAGCAAGGCGCCGCCGCGCTCCGTGCTCGCCTTCGCGGGGGCGCTATGAGGCCGTCCTTCGGGGCGAAGCTGACGAAGGACGGCGTGTCATTCCGCCTCTGGGCGCCTGCCGCGCGCCGCGTCGACCTTCTGCTCGAACGCAGACACGCGATGCGGCGCCGGCAGGATGGCTGGTACGTGGCGGAGATTTCCGGGCTGACCGCCGGGAGCGCCTACAAGTTCAGGATCGACGATGAGATCGACGTGCCGGATCCCGCTTCGGCTTTCCAGCCTGAAGATGTGTTCGGTCCGAGCGAAGTGATCGATCACGACGCCTTTGCATGGCGTGCACGCGATTGGCGCGGCCGTCCCTGGGAAGAGACGGTCTTGATCGAGGCGCATGTCGGCACGTTCACGCCGGAAGGTACCTACCGCGCCATGATCGACAAGCTCGATCATCTCGTCGCAACCGGCATTACCGCGCTGGAATTGATGCCCCTGGCCGATTTCGCCGGCCGCCGCGGCTGGGGCTATGACGGTGTGCTGTGGTATGCGCCCGACAGCGCTTATGGCCGGCCCGAAGACCTGAAGACGCTGATCGATGAGGCGCATCTGCGCGGGCTGATGGTCTTCCTCGACGTCGTCTACAATCATTTCGGCCCCGAGGGAAATTATCTCGGCCGCTACGCGCCGGCCTTCTTCACGGATGCGCACACGCCCTGGGGCAGCGCGATCGATTTCCGCGTGCCGCAGGTGCGCGCCTTCGCGGTGGAGAACGCACTGTCCTGGCTCACCGACTATCGCTTCGATGGCCTCCGGCTCGATGCCGCCAACCATATCGTGGCGATCCCCGGCGAGGTATCGATGCTGCACGATCTCAGCGCTGCCGTTGGAGAGCTTTCGAAGGCGACAGGCCGACACATCCATCTCGTGCTGGAAAACGGCGACAATCGCGCCAGCCTGCTCGACGCGGCGCAGGAGCCCCCGAACGGGAAATATCGGGCGCAGTGGAACGACGATTATCATCACGCCTGGCACGTGATGCTGACCGGCGAACTCGCAGGTTACTACGCCGATTATCAAACGCCGCGGCTCGATCTCGCCCGCGCGCTGGCCTCCGGCTTCGTCTACCAGGGCGAGATTTCGGAGTTCTGGGGCAAGAAACCACGCGGCGAACCGAGCGGCGAGCTGCCGCCGGCGACCTTCGTTATTTTTTTGCAAAACCACGACCAGATCGGCAACCGCCCACTCGGCGATCGGCTCGAAAGCCTGGCATCGCCGCAGCAGATCGAAGCGGCGCTCGCCGTGACCCTGCTCGCACCGATGGTGCCGATGCTGTTCCAGGGCGAGGAATGGGGCTCGACTGTGCCGTTCCCGTTCTTCTGCGATTTCCAGGGCGGCCTTGTCGATGCCGTGCGCAAGGGGCGCCGGCAGGAGTATGGCTGGGCCTACGAGAGATACGGCGACGAGGTGCCGGATCCTCTCGATCCGGCCACGCCGCGATCGGCGGTGCTCGACTGGACCGGCCGCACGCAGCAGCAGACCGCTCGGCTCGCACTGGTGCGGGAGTTGCTCGCGCTTCGCCGCAAGGAAATCGTGCCCCGGCTGAAGGGCGCAAGCTTCGGCGACGCCGAGGCGGCCGACAACGGCCTGCTCACCGCGCACTGGCGCATGGGCGATGGTACCGAGCTGCGACTGACCGCCAATCTCTCGGATCACGAGACCGCATCAAGTGCCAACACAGCCGCGCCGATCTGGGGCGGAGAGACCGGCGGCCGGCTGCCGCCCTGGTCGGTCATCTGGCGTCTCGGAGAATAGCATGCCCTCCGCCATTCCGCTCGCGACATACCGGCTTCAACTCACCGCGGAGTTCGACTTCGACAAGGCTGCCGCGGTCGTTCCTTACCTGAAGACGCTCGGGATCACACATCTCTACGCCTCGCCGGTGATGAAAGCGCGCAAGGGCTCCACCCACGGCTACGACACCGTCGATCACGGCCAGTTCAATCCGGAACTCGGCGGCGAAGCCGGCTTCGCCCGGCTGAGCGAAGCGCTGACCAAGCACGACATCGGCCTCATCATCGACTTCGTGCCCAATCATGTCGGGGTGCATTTTGCGGACAATCCCTGGTGGCTCGACGTGCTGGAATGGGGCCAGGCTTCGCCCCACGCGGTCTCCTTCGACATCGACTGGGACCTGCTGCCCTACCGCGCCCGCGGCGGCGTGCTGCTGCCGATCCTGGGTGCATTCTATGGCGAGGCGCTGGAGCGCGGCGACATCGAGATCCGCTACGATCCCGATGAGGGAAGCTTTTCAGCCTGGTATTTCGAGCATCGCCTGCCGATCGCGCCGGAGCGCTATGGCGAGATGCTGCGCATGATCGTGAAGGAAGCGGACGCCTCCGAGACGGACGCAGGCAAACGCCTGCTCTCACTCGTAGGGCGCTATACCGGATTGCGTCGTCCCACCCGCAAGGAAGCCCCTGCGTTCAAGACCGAACTCAGGGAAATCCCCGGTGCCGCCGAAATCATCGCCCGCGGCCTTGGCGCCTATCGCGCTGCCCCGGATCGTCCTGCGCAGACGCTGGCGCTGCATCATCTGCTCGAGCGTCAACATTACAAGCTCGGCCACTGGCGGCTCGCCTCCAGCGATATCAACTACCGCCGCTTCTTCGACGTCAACGGGCTCGCCGGCCTGCGCGTCGAGGACGCGAGCACCTTCGCCGCCACGCACCGGCTGGTGAAACAACTCGTCGCCAGCGACAGGCTGCAGGGCATCCGGCTCGATCACATCGACGGCCTGCGCGACCCCGCGCAATATTGCCAGCGGTTGCGCCGGCTGGTGCGCGATGCGCAAGGCAACACAAAGCCGTTCTACACCGTGATCGAGAAGATCCTGTGCGAGCACGAACGCCTGCCGCACTTCGCCGGCGTTCAGGGCACCACCGGCTACGAGTGGATGAACGTCATCACGCAACTGCTCGTCGATCCAAAGGGGCTGGAGCCGCTGGACGAGACCTGGCGGCAGATCAGCAACCGGCCGCCGCAGCTTGCGCCTTACGTGAAGGACGCCAAGCGGCGCGTGCTGGAAACCCTGCTCACCAGCGAATTCACCGTGCTGACCCGCCTGCTCGCGCGAATTGCCAACGGGCATTACTCGACCCGCGATTTCTCCGCGGACAGTCTGCGGCAGGCGCTCGAGCTCTATGTGCTGCACTTCCCGGTGTATCGCACCTACCTGACCAACAGCGCCCCTACGGAAGCCGATCGCAAGCTGATCGACGACACCATTGCACGGGCACGAGCGGAATGGTTCGCCGCGGATGAAGGCATCTTCGACTTCCTGCGCGATGCCCTGACCATGGACCTGCTCAAGCCCGGCCGCCCCCCGCATAGCGCCCCGCGCGTGCGCCGCTTCGCGCTGAAGGTGCAGCAATTCACCGGGCCGATGATGGCAAAGTCGCTGGAGGACACCGCGTTCTATCAATTCCACCGGCTGCTCGCGCTCAACGAGGTCGGCGGTGATCCCGCCAGCTCCGGTCTCACGATCTCCGCGTTCCACGAGACCATGCAGGCCCGCGCCAAGGAATGGCCGCTGGGAATGACGGCGACCGCCACGCATGACACCAAGCGCGGCGAGGACGCCCGCGCCCGTATCGCCGCACTCAGCGAAATTCCCGGCGATTGGACCAGCGCGGTTTCCCGCTGGAAGGTTCTGAACGCGCCGCACCTTGTGCTCGACGGCAACTACCGCGCGCCGTCGGCGACGTTCGAATACATGCTCTACCAGACCCTGCTCGGCGCCTGGCCGCTGCAGGGGCCGGTCGATGCCGGCTTCGTCGATCGCATCCGGGCCTATGCGCTGAAGGCCGCGCGCGAGGGCAAGGAAGAGACCAGCTGGCTCAACCCGCATGAAGCCTATGAGAAAGGCATCACCAGCTTCATCGATAAGATCCTCGATCCCGCACTATCCGGCGAATTCGTGGAGTCACTGCAAACGCTGGCCCGGCGCGTTGCGCTGCTGGGCGCGCTGAACGGTTTGAGCCAGCTCACCCTCAAGGCGACGCTGCCCGGCGTGCCCGATTTCTATCAGGGCACCGAGTTCTGGGACTTGTCCCTGGTCGATCCCGACAACCGTCGCCCGGTCGACTTTGCTGCGCGGCATGCGGCGCTGGTCACATTGGACGATCCCGATTGGCGCGGCCTGACCAAGAGCTGGTCCGACGGCCTGGTCAAGCTGGCCTGGACACGACGTCTGCTCAAGATGCGCAACGAGCTCCCCGACGTCTTCGCGGAAGGCGACTATCAGCCGCTGGAGGTGCGCGGCGCACATGCCGACCATGTCATCGCCTTCGCCCGCCGCCATGGCCGCGCTGCGGCGATCGTCGTGGTCGGGCGCCAGTTCGCGCCGTTCACCCAAGCCGGGCGAGAATGGCCCGCGCTGGATGGCTTTGACGCGACCCTTGATATCACAGGTTATGCCGTCACCGGCCATGAAAGCCATGAACTGCCGGTGAGGCAGGCCTTCCGTGATTTTCCCGCTGCCGTCATCGAGGCTCGCACCGCAACCGCCATCAGGCCCTCGCGGCCGCGCGCGCGCGGCTGAAGCTACTTTCCCCCGTCCTTGCTCAGCAGCAACTGTCCGCGCTTCCGGATCGCAGCCTGCGCCATCTCGGCGAAGCGCTGCAACAGCCAAGGCAGCACCACCTCGACCCGGACTTGATCTTCCCCGACGTCAACTTGACCGCTCGCGATCTGCCCGAGCGCGCGGATGCGGAAATTCATGCTGTCGCCGGTCCAGCGCTCTTCCTCGACCTGCATCACGGGAAGGCTGGCTGCGGCGCGACCGAGCCCGGTCTTGAGCCGGCGTACCGCCTCCTCGCGGCCGAGACGATGTGGAATTGAAACAACAAGCGGTGCTGACATGGTCCTGCCCTACGGTGACGGATACTTACATAGTCATGCCGGCGGCGCGTCGAATGGTTCCATGCAAGTTGATCCGCCGGCCGTGTTTCAAAGATGGAACTTTAAAACCTGCGGCAAGTTGCCCTCGCACAACGGGACAGGTTTGCAACGACCCTTTTGAGGAAGGGCTGGAGGAGTTTCGCATGTCTATCGGTACGATCATCCTGATCATTCTCGTCATCGCCTTGCTTGGCGGTTTCAGCGGCATCGGCGGCGGACCATTCTATGGCACCGGCTATTACGGCGGCGGCGGCCTCGGGCTCGTCATCATCATCCTGCTGATCCTGCTGCTGATGGGACGAATCTAGCAAGCACGACCGCTTCGACTTGTAGGTGGGCCAGCGCGCTTTGCGCCGCGCCCACCTGTTCGTCGTCATGGAACGATTGTGTGCACGCTTCGCTTTGGCCCACCCATCCACGGACGCCGTGTCGGGAGTCCAACTTATTTCTTTCTCACCGCAAGCTTCTTGATCGCCGCCTTGATTGAGGCGGCCGCATCGTCATAGCCCTCCCATGCCTTTGACCGCGGCAGCAGGCTCGGCACGGTTCGCAGCGTATATCGCGTCGGATCGAGATCACCCTTCACCTGCGCCCAGGTCACCGGCATTGAGACAGTGGCCCCTGCGCGGGCCCGCGGCGACAGCGGCGCTACCGCCGTCGACATCCGGTCATTGCGGAGATAGTCGAGAAAGATCTTACCCTCGCGCAGCTTCTTCGACATGTTGAGCAGATAGAGCTCCGGATCGTCGTCGGCCATCCACTGGCAGACGCCCTGGGCGAAGGCCTTGGCTTCCTTCCAGCTCACCTTGTCGCGCGCGCCGTGACGCAGCGGCACCACCACATGCAGGCCCTTGCCGCCCGTCGTCTTGCAGAAGCTCTCCATGCCGAGCTCGACGAGCCGCTGGCGCATGTCCTTGGCGGCCTCGACCACATCGGCGAATCCGACATCCGGCGCCGGATCGAGATCGAACACCAGCCGGCCCGGCGTATCGTAGGCATCGGGCGCACAATTCCAGGGATGCAGCTCGACGCCGCCGATCTGCGCGACGGCGGCCAGCCCTTCGACGCGATCGATCTGCAGATACGGTTTGCGATCGCCGGAGACTTTGGCGAGTTCGAGCAGGTTCGAAGTGCCCTGCATGGCATGACGCTGGAAGAACGTCTCGCCGCCGATGCCATCGGGCGCTCGCACGATGGAGCACGGACGCCCCTTCAGGTGTTTGATCATCCAGCTCCCGACCGCCTCGAAATAGCGCGCGAGATCCAGCTTGGTCACGCCCCCGCCGTCACCGCCGTCCGGCCACAGCTCCTTATCCGGCTTGGAGATGATGACGCCCATCACCTCGGCCGTGCCGGAGTCCTTCGATCGTTTCGCCGTCTTTGCCACGCGCTTGCCGGCTCTGGGCTTGGCGAGTTCGGTATCGACGGGTGTCTCCGCCTCGACCTCCTCGGCCGGCTTGTCCTGCCGCAAGCCCTTGAACGCGGCCTGGCGGATATTGCCGTCAGCGGTGAAGCCGGCGAACTCGATTTCAGCGACGAGCTCCGGCTTCAGCCAGTGCACCTCTTTGCCTTTCTTCGGCGCGTTCTTGCCGCCGAAAGGACTTTCCTTGGCCGCCACCGCCTTCAGCGACGGCATGAGGCGCTTGACCTTGTCGGCGCCGAAGCCGGTGCCGACCATGCCGACGAAGGCGAGATGATCGCCACGCTGCACACCGGCCATCAACGATCGGAATTTGCCGTTGGTCGTCTTGTAGCCACCGATTACGACCTCATGGCCCGCGCGGCATTTCGATTTCACCCAGCTCTCGGACCGGCCGGAACCATAGGGCGCGTCCAACTTCTTCGAGACGACGCCTTCCAACTCGAGCTTGCAGGCCGATTGCAGCACCGCATCGCCGCCGCTCTCGAAATGCTCGACATAGCGGATCTGGCTCGATTTCCGTTTTCGCTTGTCCAGCAGCTTCTGCAGCTGAGCCTTCCGCTCGGCAAGCGGCAGCCGCCGGTAATCCCGCCCCTCGGCAAACAGAAGGTCGAACGCAAAGAAGATCAGGTCGTCAGTCTTGCCATCGGACAACGCAGCCTGGAGCGAGGAGAAGTTCGGAGCGCCATTGTGGTCGAGTGCGACGATCTCGCCGTCGATCACCACGTCCGGCAGCGCGGCTGCTTCCTCAGCGATCGAGCCGAACTTCCCGGTCCAGTCGAGACCCTTGCGCGTCTTCAGCGTCGCCTTGCCATCCTCGACCCGAAGCTGCACACGATAGCCGTCGAACTTGATCTCGTGGCACCAGCCCTCGCCGGCCGGCGGCCGCTCGACCAGCGTACAGAGCTGCGGCGGCACGAAGTCCGGCATCTCCGAGACCTTCTTGGCATTCGTCGCCGTCGAGGCCTTCTTCTTCGCAGCCTTGGTCTTGACGATCTTGCTTCCCTTCAATGCCTTGCGCGGCGCCGGCTTGACCGTTTGCCCCTTCGTTTCCTCGGACCGGTTGGATTGCCAGACCGCATCGGCCTTGGTCTTGGCGCCCTTGGCCAGCATGAACGGCTTTGGCGCGCGCCCCTTGCCCTCGGCGATCTGCTCCATGGCCCGGCCGGAGGCGACGGACTTGTCCTCATCGAGAATGTCGTTCTTGCCACCTTCGCGGACAAATTCGTCGCGGTGCTTGATCAGGAGCCAGTTGGTGCGCTTGCCGCCCGTGCGGTCGTTGCGCATGCGAACCAAGACCCAGCTGCCGTGCAGCTTGTCCCCGTGCAGGGTGAACTTCAGATCGCCCTTTTTGAAGCCGCGTTCGGGGTCTTCCGACTCCCAGGTGCCGCGATCCCACAGCATCACCGTGCCGCCACCGTACTGCCCTTCCGGAATCGTGCCTTCGAAATCGCCATAGTCGAGCGGATGGTCTTCCACCTCGACCGCCAGCCGCTTGTCGTGCGGATCGAGCGAGGGACCCTTGGTCACCGCCCAGGACTTGAACACGCCGTCGAATTCAAGCCTGAGATCGTAATGCAGCCGGGTGGCATCATGCTTCTGGATCACGAAACGGCGTTGCTTCGAGGGCGTCACTGCCGTCTTGCCAGACGGCTCCGGGGTCTTCCCGAAGTCACGCTTTTTTCGATAGGTTGAGAGTTTCTGCAGCACGGCCAGTCCCGCTTTCGTTCGAGAATTCAAGCCTATCACGGCCCAGATCGCATCCGGAACCAAAACCCTACGGGGCGGTTGGGGTTCCAAATTGCCTCGAAAACACCGGAGAATGGAATGGCACCGCGCGCCTACTGGAAGGGAACGTTGAGGCTGTCGCTGGTCAGTTGCCCGGTCGTGCTCTATCCGGCGACCACCTCGGCCGAGAAGACGCGGTTTCACATGATCAACCGCGAGACCGGCAACCGGCTCAAGCAGCAGATGATTGATTCCGAGACCGGCGACGTCGTCGAAAGCGACCAGAAAGGCCGCGGCTACGAATTGCGCAAGGGCAAATATGTCGAGATCGAGCCGGAGGAGCTCGAGGCGGTGCAGATCGAGAGCAACCATACCATCGACATCGAGAGCTTCGTGCCGAGCGAGGAGATCGACGAGCGTTATCTCAACCACCCCTATTACATCGCGCCCGACGGCAAGGCCGCGGTTGATGCGTTCGCAGTGATCCGCGACGCCATGAAGGACCAGGATCGTGTAGCGCTTGCCAAGATCGTGCTCACCAACCGCGAGCACATCATCGCGATCAAACCGCTCGGCAAGGGACTGCTGGGCACCACGCTGCGCTTCCCCTACGAGCTGCGCGACGAGGACGAGTTCTTCGACGACATCAAGAGCCCGAAAATCACCAAGGACATGGTCGATCTCGCCGGCCACATCCTTCACACCAAGGCGGCTCATTTCGATCCCGGCAAGTTCAAGGACGAATATGAAACCGCGCTGAAGGCGCTGGTGAAGCGCAAGGCCAGCGGCAAGACTATCGAGCTGCCGGAGCCAGAGGAGCGGCCGAGCAATGTCGTCAACCTGATGGATGCGCTGAAGCAGAGCCTGAAGGGACGCGGCGGCAAGAAGACAACGGCGAAGCCCCACCCGCGCCGCGGAACGGGGCGGCGGCAGGCCGCGAAGAAATCGACGCGTTCAACGGCGCGGCATCGCAAGGCAGGTTAGCTCGTCATTCCGGGGCGATGCGGCGCATCGAGCCCGGAATCCATCATGCCAAGCGTGACGAGTGGAGAAATGGATTCCGGGCCCGCGCCAAGGGGCGCGTCCCGGACTGACATAAGGGGCTAATCCCCGGCCTTCAACCGATACCCGATCCCTGTCTCTGTCAGCACGAATTGCGGCCGTTCCGGATCGGCTTCGATCTTCTGTCGCAGCTGGCGGACATAGACGCGCAAATATTGCGCGTCGGTCAATTCGTCCCAGAGCTCCTTCAGCAGGAAGCGATGCGTGAGCACCTTGCCGGCGTGCTGCACCAACACGCGCAGCAGGTCGTATTCCTTGGGCGATAATTTCACATCGCGCTCGCCGACCTTGACGACGCGGCGAACGAGATCGACCGAGAGATCGCCGGTGCGGAACACCGGCCGCTCGCCCTGGATCTGGAGCTGGTGCCGGAGCGCGGCGCGCAGGCGCGCCAGGAGCTCGTCCATGCCGAACGGCTTGGTCAGATAATCGTCGGCGCCGAGATCGAGCGCCTGCACCTTGCCCGCTTCGTCGCCGCGGCTCGACAGCACGACGATCGGCACGGCTTCGTTGCGAGCGCGAATGGTGCGCAGCAGCTCGTGTCCCTGCACGTCGGGAAGGCCGAGATCGAGGATGATCAGCGCCGGCTCCTCGCCCAGCTTCTCCAGTGCCATCTTGCCATTCGACGCTTCGAGGATTTCATAGCCCTGCGTCGTCAGCCCCATCCGCAGCAACTTCCGGATCGGCGGCTCGTCGTCGATGACCAGGACCTTGATCGGAGCAGCACTCATGCGGCGGTATCCAATGCGCGGCTGTCTGCCGGGATGGGAAGACGGATGGTGATGACGGCGCCAGTGCGGTCCCGCCGGTTGGCGGCCGAGATCGTGCCGCGCATCGCCTCGACGAAGCCGCGGGAGATGGCGAGCCCGAGCCCCGTGCCGGGACGGACGTGATCGCCCTTCTGTACGCGGTAAAATTTGTCGAACACGCTCTCGAGCTCGTCAGCCGGGATGCCGGCGCCTTCGTCGGCGACATCCAGCACGACCTGATCGCGCTCGCGCCTGCTCCTGATCGAGACCGTGGTGTCCGGCGGCGAGTACTTTGCCGCATTGTCCAACAAGTTGAACAACACCTGCTCGAACAGGACGGCATCGAGCTGCAGCATCGGCAGATCGGCCGCGAGCACTAGCTCCACCTTGTGGGCGGTGAGGATCTTGCTGGCACGCCGCAGCGCGCTGCCCACGATTTCGCCGAGATCGTGCAGCGCCGTGTTGGGCACGATCGCTCCGGATTCGAGCTTGGTCATGTCGAGCAGATTGGCGATGAAGCGGTTGAGCCGTTCGGACTCGTCGATCACGGTCGCGAGCAGATCGCGCTTCTCGGTGTCGGAGAGCGCCCCGGCGAGATCGCGCATCGTCGAGGCCGCCCCCAGCACGGAGGCGAGCGGCGTCTTCAAATCGTGCGAAATCGAGGTCAACAGCGCCGAGCGCAAGCGCTCGGATTCGACCGTGCGCTTGACACGGTCCATGTCTTCGACCAGCAGCACGCGCTCGATTGCCAGCGCGCCCTGATCGACCAGCGCATCCAGCAACCGGCGCTGATCCGGCGTCAGCAGCGGCCCAGTGCGATCGTTGTCGATGCCGATCACGCCGATCGGGCCGCGGCCGGTCCGCATCGGCAGGAACAGGCGTTTGGCGCCGGGCAGCGTGTCCGAGCCACGGCCGGCAGGGCGGTCGTTGCTCCAGGCCCAATTGGCCGCGGCAAGGTCGGCCTGGTCGAGATCGTCTTCGGGCGGGTAGCCGGACTTCACCGTCAGAAGGCCTTCTTCCGGCAGCAGCAGCACCACCCGGACCTTCAGCATCAAGGCGATCTGGTAGGCGCTCGCCCACAGCACGTCGTCGAGCGTCGCGGTGCCGGCGAGCTTGCGGCTGAACGCGTAGAGCTGCTCGCTCATTCTGATCCGGCCGATGGCGGCGTCGGCCTGGGTGCGGACGCGCGCGGCGACATTGGACACCACGAATGCGATCAGCATGAAGAAAAAGAACGCCGCAACGTTGGTCGGATCGGTGATGGTGAAGGTGTAGACCGGCGGCAGGAAGAAGAAATTATACGCCAGCGACGCCGCAAGGCTCGCCAGCAGCGACGGCAACAGCCCATAGCGGACAGCCACGGCAACCACCGCGGTCAGGAACATGAGATCGACGTTCTCGATGCCGAAATACGGTTTGATTGCCACCGCCGCGGCAAGGCCCAACGCGGTGATCCCGAGTGCCTTGAGGTAAGGTATCGCGTCGAATGGCTCGGACCGTGCAGCGGTCTGTACCGCCGTCTTCGGCGCCGGCTCGCTCGTCAGCTCGTCACCCGGAATGACGTGAACGCTGATGTTGCCGGCCCGACGCACCAGGTCGTGCACGACCGAGCCCCGCGTCATCTCGAACCAGCGCGAGCGCGTAGACTTGCCGATCACGATCTGGGTGACGTTGTTGCCTTGAGCGAAACTCACGACGTCGTCGGCAATGCGGCGGCCGACCGCGGGAATGGTCAGCGCCTCACCGCCAAGCGATTCCGCGAGCCGCAGCGTATCGGCCAGCCGGTCGCGCTGCTCGTCAGACAATTGCAGGGATCGCCGCGTTTCGATCGACACCGCGGTGAACGGCGCATGCAGCCGGTCGGCCAACCGCTTGGTGTAGCGTACGAGCCCGGCCGCGCGCGGATCCTCGCTGACGCAGACAAGGATGCGCTCGCCGGCGGCCCAGGGCCCGGCAATGGCATTGGCCTGCATGTGGGTGAGCAGTTGCTCGTCGACCCGCTCGGCAGTGCGCCGCAAAGCGAGCTCGCGCAGCGCGGTCAGATTGCCCGGCGAAAAATAGTGCTCAAGCGCCCGCTCGGCCTGCCTGGACACATAGACCTTGCCCTCCTTCAGGCGCTGAATGAGATCGTCGGGCGTGAGGTCGATCAGCTCGATCGCGTCGGCGCGATCGAACACGGAGTCGGGCACCGTCTCGCGCACCCGGACGTGGGTGATCTGGGCGACGACGTCGTTCAGGCTCTCGATGTGCTGGATGTTGACGGCGGTATAGACGTCGATGCCGTGGGACAGCAGTTCCTCGACGTCGAGATAGCGCTTCGGATGGCGGCTGCCGGCCGCGTTGGTGTGGGCGAGCTCGTCGACCAGAGCAATCTGTGGCCGGCGCGCGATCACCGCGTCGAGGTCCATCTCCTCGACCACCTGCCCGCGATAGTCGAGCCGCTTGCGAGGGATCACCTCGAGGTCGCGAACCAGCGCCTCGGTCTCGGCGCGGCCATGAGTCTCGACGAATCCGACCACGACATCGACCCCGGCCTTTCGCTTGGCGTGGGCGCTCTGCAGCATCTCGTAGGTCTTGCCGACGCCGGGCGCAGCGCCGACGAAGATCTTCAGCTTGCCGCTCGCACCCTCCTCCCGGCGCGCTGCTTCCAGCAGCGCCTCCGGCGACGGACGTTGTTCGGGATCGCGGCGTTCTCGGACCATCAAGGCAATATAATCATCCTGCTGCCGCGAGCCTAGACCGCTACTTCGCCGAGGCGCGGTCGAGTGCGAGATTCAACGCCAATACGTTAACCCGAAGTTCGCCCAACAGGCCGAGCAAACGGCCCTGGACGTTGGAGGCCACAAGCTGCTTCACCGCGTCCTCCGGCATATTCCGTGCCTTCGCAACGCGCGCGATCTGGAATTGCGCGGCCTCCGGGGAGATGTCCGGGTCGAGTCCGCTGGCCGAGGTGGTGACCAGGTCAACCGGCACGGCGGCATTCGGGTTCTCGCCCTTCAGCCTGTCCACATCCTCCTTGAGCCGGTCGGCCAGCGCCTTGCTGGTCGGGCCGAGGTTGGAGCCGCCCGAGTTCGCGGCGTTGTAGGGCGCCGAAACCGTCTTGGTCGAATCGTTCGGATCGGGCGCGAGCGTCGCCGAGGGACGCCCGTGGAAGTATCTGTCGTCCTTGAACTCCTGCCCGATCAGGGCGGAGCCGATCACCTTGCCGTCGCGCTCGATCAGGCTGCCCTGCGCCTGGGCGGGAAACAGCGCGCCGGCGATGCCGGTCATCGCGAGGGGATAAGCCAGTCCCGTGATGGCGGTGAGGACCAGCAACAGGACGATGGCGGGGCGGATTTCTCTGAGCATGTTAGGTCTCCAATGTCTTTCGTCACTGCGAGGAGCGAAGCGACGAAGCAATCCAGGCTGTCAGCCGTGGAACTATTTCTGGATTGCTTCGCTTCGCTCGCAATGAAGGGTCAGGCCAAGTGCAGGGCGACGACGACGAGGTCGATCGCCTTGATGCCGATGAAGGGAATGACGATGCCGCCGAGCCCGTAGATCAGGAGGTTGCGGCGAAGCAGCGCGCCGGCACCGACCGCACGGTAGGCGACGCCTTTCAAGGCAAGCGGGATCAGCCCGATGATCACAAGCGCGTTGAAGATGATCGCCGAGAGAATGGCGCTCTGCGGGCTTGACAGGTTCATTACGTTGAGGACGCCGAGCTGGGGGTAGAACGCCAGAAACATCGCCGGGATGATTGCAAAGTACTTCGCGACGTCGTTGGCGATCGAGAACGTGGTGAGCGCGCCGCGCGTCATCAGCAGCTGCTTGCCGATCTCGACCACCTCGATCAGCTTGGTCGGATTGGAATCGAGGTCGACCATGTTGCCGGCCTCACGGGCGGCCTGGGTGCCGGTGTTCATGGCAACACCCACGTCGGCCTGCGCCAGCGCCGGGGCGTCGTTGGTGCCGTCGCCGCACATGGCGACAAGCTTGCCCTTGGCCTGCTCGTCGCGGATCAGCTTGAGCTTGTCCTCAGGTGTCGCCTGCGCCAGGAAATCATCGACCCCGGCTTCAGCCGCAATCGCGGCGGCCGTCATCGGATTGTCGCCGGTGATCATGATGGTGCGGATTCCCATGCGGCGCAGCTCGGCGAAGCGCTCGCGGATGCCGCCCTTGACGATATCCTTGAGCTGGATGACGCCGAGCAGCTTGCCGTCCCTGGCGACCGCCAGCGGCGTGCCGCCGGCTTTCGAGATATCGTCGGCAATCGCCTGGATCTCGCGTCCGAGGTCCGACAAAGCCGTAGGCTGAATCGCCCGCGCCGCATTGCCGGAAGCGACTGCCAGCGGCGCGCCGCCGCCGACATAGTTCAGCATCGCATCGACCGCGCCCTTGCGCACCGACGAGCCGCCGGCATCGACGCCGCTCATGCGGGTCTGCGCCGTGAACGGAATGAAGGTGGCGCCGAGTTCCGCCATGTCGCGACCGCGGATGCCGTATTTCTCCTTTGCCAGCACCACGATGGAACGGCCCTCCGGCGTCTCGTCGGCGAGCGAGGCGAGCTGGGCTGCGTCGGCGAGCTCCTGCTCGGTCACGCCACGCAGGGGACGGAATGCGGTCGCCTGACGGTTGCCGAGCGTAATGGTGCCGGTCTTGTCCAGCAGCAGCGTGTCGACGTCGCCGGCGGCCTCGACCGCACGGCCCGACATCGCCAGCACGTTGAAGCGAACCAGACGATCCATGCCGGCGATGCCGATAGCCGACAACAGGGCGCCGATCGTGGTCGGGATCAAGGTCACGAACAGCGCGACCAGCACGACCACCGAGATCGAGCCGCCGGCGTAGGCGGCGTAGCTCGGAATGGTGACGGTGGCGAACACGAAGATGATGGTGAGGCCTGCGAGCAGGATGTTGAGCGCGATCTCGTTCGGCGTCCTCTGCCGCTCGGCGCCCTCGACCAACTTGATCATGCGGTCGATGAAGGTCGAGCCCTGGGCTGCCGTGATGCGGACCCGGATCCAGTCGGACAACACTTGCGTGCCGCCGGTCACCGCGGAACGATCGCCGCCGGACTCGCGGATGACAGGCGCGGACTCGCCGGTGATGGCGGCCTCGTTCACCGAGGCAACACCTTCGATCACCTCGCCGTCCGAGGGAATGGTGTCGCCGGCCTCGACCAGCACGAGGTCGCCGACCTTAAGGCTCGTGCCCGGCACCAGCTTAAAGGCCAGGCCTGCGCCGGTCAGCAGCTTGGCCTGGCTCTCGGTGCGGGTCTTGCGCAAGGATTCGGCCTGCGCCTTGCCGCGGCCTTCGGCGACCGCTTCGGCGAAGTTTGCGAACAGCACGGTGAACCAGAGCCAGACGATGATCTGGAAGGTGAAGCCGAGGCCAGCGCCGCCGGTGACAATGTCGCGCAGGAAGATCACCGTGGTCAGCGCGGCCACGACCTCGACCACGAACATCACGGGGTTCTTGATCATCATCCGCGGATCGAGCTTAGTGAAGGAGGCGCGGATCGCGGGCATCACGATCCTGGGATCGAGCATTGCCGAGACGGCAGCACGTTTTTGCAGTTTCATCTTATCCATGGAGGTCACTCCAGACTCTCAGAAGAGGTTGCCGGCGTTCATCGCCAGGTGTTCGACGATCGGGCCGAGCGCGAGCGCCGGAAAGAAGGTCAGGCCGCCCATGATCAGGATGACGCCGACGACGAGGCCGACGAACAGCCCACCCGTGGTCGGAAACGTGCCGGTGGACGGCGGGATCGACTTCTTCTCCGCCAGCGAGCCCGCGATCGCCATGGCCGGGACGATCATGAAGAAGCGGCCGACGAACATCGAGGCTGCGAGCGTCAGGTTATAGAAGAAGGTGTTGCCGGTGAGGCCAGCAAAGGCCGAGCCGTTGTTTCCGGTTGCCGAGGTGAAGGCATAGAGCACCTCGGTGAAGCCATGCGGTCCGGCGTTCGCCATTGACGCGACGGCCGCCGGATAGACCACGCCGACGGCGGTCCAGCCAAGGATCATGAGCGGCAGCACCAGGATGGCCAGCATCGCCATCTTGACCTCGCGGGCCTCGATCTTCTTGCCGACATATTCCGGAGTGCGGCCGACCATCAATCCGGCAACGAAGATCGCGAGGATGACGAACAGCAGCATGCCGTACATGCCCGCACCGACGCCGCCGACGATGATCTCGCCGAGCTCCATGTTGATCAGCGGGATCATGCCGCCGAGCGCGGTGAAGCTGTCATGCATGGCGTTGACGGCACCACACGAGGCCGCCGTCGTGACGACCGCGAAGAGCGAGGACGCGACGATGCCGAAGCGGACCTCTTTGCCCTCCATGTTGCCGCCGGCGAGGCCCAGCGCGTGAAGCGTCGCGGTGCCATTCGCTTCCGCCCAATAGGTGACGGCAACGCCTGCGACGAACAGCACGCCCATCACGGACAGGATCGCCCAGCCCTGGCGCTGGTTGCCGACCATGCGGCCGAACACGTTGGTGAGCGCGGCGCCGAGCGTGAAGATCGAGAGCATCTGCACGAAGTTCGACAGCGCGGTCGGGTTCTCGAAGGGGTGCGCCGCGTTGGCGTTGAAGAATCCGCCGCCATTGGTGCCGAGCATCTTGATCGCGACCTGGGACGCGACAGGGCCGACCGCGATGGTCTGCTTGGCGCCTTCGAGCGTGGTCGCCTCGACATAGGGGCCGAGCGTCTGCGGCATGCCCTGCCAGACCAGGAACAGGGTGTAGACCACGCAGATCGGCAGCAGCACGTAGAGCGTGCAGCGGGTGACATCGACCCAGAAATTGCCGACCGTGCGCATCGAGGCGCGCGAGAAGCCGCGGATCAAGGCCATCGCCAGCGCGATGCCGGTCGCCGCCGACAGGAAGTTCTGGTGCGTCAGGCCGAGCATTTGCACGAGATAGGACAGCGTGCTCTCGCCGCCGTAGTTCTGCCAGTTGGTGTTGGTGATGAAAGAGACGGCGGTATTGAAGGACAGATCCTCGGCGACCGCGCCCTGGCCCGCCGGGTTGAACGGCAACACAGCCTGAAGGCGCATCACCCCGTAAATGACGAGGAAGCCGCCGACATGGAACAACAGCATGGCGACCGTGTAGGTCAGCCAATGCTGCTCGCGCTTCTCGTCGACGCCGGAAATCCAGTAGATGCCGGCCTCGATCGGGCGCAGCACGGGCGACAGGAACGTCCGTTCGCCGCCGAACACCCGCGTCATGTACCAGCCGAGCGGCTTCGTGAGCGCCACGATGATGATGCAGAAGAGAATGATCTGGAGCCAACCGATCACAGTCATGGATTCAACCCTTCAATCCTTGTGTCCGTCGCAGCAGCGGCAGGAGCACCGTCAGCAGGCAGGCGACGAGCACGGCGTCCGCCAGCAGCAATTCGACAATCAGCAGCACGGGGTCAGAACCGCTCGGGCCGCAGCAGCGCATAGGTGAGGTAGGCCAGCAGGCCGAACGAGACGGCGCCGGCGAGCGCATAATCGAAGATCATGGCTTGCTCCGTCACAGCCGTTCGCAGGCATAGGTGTAGCCGATCGCAAGGGCGAAAAAGGCGAAGCCCAGCGCCAGCATGAGAAGGTCCATCATGGGAATACTCCACGTTGCGCCATCGGATCCGGCGCAACTCTCTCGGCGACCCGGCAGCTCGCGATGGAAATGGAACGCATTTCCGCGGGCAACAGCCGGGACTTTGACCGTGCTGAAGTGCCATCCCGGACATAGGTTTTCGAGATGAGGGCTATGGCGAAGATATAGGAATCTCATAAAGGCCGGCGGCGGTCGCGAGGCAACCGCGCCGTTGTCCCGGACAAGCGAGGCGCCGATCCGGGTCGATGGTGGAGATGGCCTACCGCCTCTGCCACTTCTTCACTTATGAGATCCCTATATCTCCGCCCTCTTCCCCATCTCGTTTTCCAATGTCCATTTGGCCATCTTGAAGCCGCCGGCCGACTGACCGACGCCAACTCCCAGGAGGCCTGACATGACCGCCGCTCTCCGACACTTCGACCCACCTTCCCTCGGCCAGCAGCTTCACGATGCGGCTGCAATGACGCGGCCATTGATGCTCGACATCATCGCCCATGCCTGCCGGCGCGTCTCTTCGCGCGGCGGAGGCGAACACACAGCACGCATCTTGCGCCTGATCGACGTTGAGGCTTGGGCCGATGCGGCCCTGGCGCTGATTGAGCTCGAGCTGCCGCTATGGCAGGTCCGCCGCATCGCCTATGACGAGGGTGAGTGGCATTGCGCACTCTCGCGCGAGCGCGAGCTGCCGGACTGGCTGGACGCCGCTGTCGAGGCGCGCCACGTTGACCTCGCGCTGGCTCTGCTGTCGGCCTTCCTCGAGGTCCGGGCACTTGCTGCAGACGTGCCGCGGCCGAGCGTTCCCACGGTGCGGCCTGCTCCGAACTCGCTCTACGAGCCCGTCGGCTGCGAAAATTTCAGTTGAGCCAGCGGGAGATTCGCATCTTGCCGCGATCGTCGGACATATCCCCCGCCTTAAGCCCGTCACGGGTAATTGCGCGCTTTGCCGCCCGCGTCGTACTCCTCTCCGGGTTTGCCGCGTTCGGCAGCATTGGCTTTGGACGGAGCATCAGAGCCCTGCTTTGGATGTCCATCATCCTGTGTGCGGCTGTCGCCCTTATGCGGCGCGAGCCGCCATTCGGCGCCGCCCTCAACCATTGGGACGAATGCGTCGCGTTCGGCGCGCTGTTCGCGCTGGTTCATGTCGTCGACGACCTGACCTGAACGCCGGCTTTTATGACGCGCTTATGAGATCGCCGCGCAGCCTCACTCGAAATCCTATCTGCCTAAGACGATATTGATCGGACGGTTGCGGGACATGCGCCCGCCACCGCCGTCAATCGGAAGGACTACATCCGTGAAACTCGTCGAACCTCCCTCGTGCAACTCGCCTTCGACCATCGTCTTCATCGGCAGGAATCGCCGGGGACAATGGGTCGCTCAGGAACAGCACGGCCTCTATGGCGGCCTGTTCGTCAGCCGCGTCCAGGCCATCAAATACGCACTGTTCGAGAACGGCCACCACCCCGAAACCATCGTCGAGCTGCCGCGCGAGATCGAGCTCGACATGGGCAAAAATCCCGACAGCACCAGCGCACGCCGTGCCGCCTGAGCCGGCGCATACGGGCGAAAAGCCATGTTCACTCCTCCCGCTGCCTGGTTCACCGGTTTCATCCCGGACCTGCCGACTCCATTCGATGCGGCTGACGCGATCGATCTCAAGGCGTTCGCCGCACTGTGCGAACGACATGTCGCGGCCGGCGCTCCCGCCATCTTGGTCTGCGAGACGGCCGGCGAGGCGCCGACGCTCTCGGCGGCCGAGCAGGAACTGGTCATTCGCACCGCGGTCGACGTCGCCCGCGGCCGCGTGCGGATCATCGCGGGCGCAGTCTCCAATGCGACCAGCCATGCCATCGCCCTGGCGCGAGGCGCGGAAGCAGCCGGCGCCGATGCCGTCATGTCGGTCGTGCCCGCTTACAACAAGCCGATGCAAGAGGGCATGCTCGCGCACTTCCGCGCCGTCACCGGCGCGATTGGATTGCCCGTGATCCTGCACGACGTGCCCTCCCGCACGCTGCGCCCGCTGGCCGACGAGACGCTTTTGCGTCTCGTCGAGTCCCGCCAGTTCGTGGGCCTGAGTGACGGTGGCGGCGACATCACCCGCCCGATGCGCCTTGCCCGCCATCTGCCGGCCGGCTTTCGCTTTCTATCCGGCGACGACGGTACCGCCCTCGCCTACATCACGGACGGCGGCGATGGCGCGATCTCTGAAGTTGCCAACATCGCGCCGGATCTCTGCCGCACGATCTTGATGCAGGTCAGGCAAGGCCGGCTGCAATCCGCACGCTATCTGAACAAGCGCCTGATCCCGCTCATCACCTGCCTCTCCAGAGAAAGCCCGGCGGCTCTCAAGAGCGCCCTCGCCATGCTCGGCTTGATGCGGCCGGACACGCGGCTGCCGATCGTGCCGCTCAACGCCGCCGGCCGGGCGGAGATCGCCAGGGCGTTCGCTGCGATCGCCGACGAGGAACTGATCGATGGCGTCGGAGCCTGGCTATGACATTCCTATACGGGGGCGCCGGCGCTCATCTCGCAATCCTACGCCGGGATCATCATCCTACGAGACGGATTGGGACGGCTCTCGCCGCACCACAGACAAGGATTCCGAAGATGTCGATGCTCACCCACGGCCTTGAACGGCCTCTCGCCTGGGCAGAGCGCCCGATGCGAACCCCGACAGCGCGCAAGGCACAGCTCAAACGCCTCGCGCTCGGTGCGCTGACTTTGCTCTCGATGGGCAGCGTGCTCACCGCGCTCATTGCGCTGCGCACCGCAATTTATGTCTGGCGGCTCCACGCCTGACCCACCGCGGCAGACATCATGACCCTGCAGATGTGTGAGGAGGCCGCCATGGCAGCCATTGCTCTACAAGCCGTGCACCCCGCATCGAAATCACGAACTGGCGCGTCCGATGTCGGCGTGGCGACGGCGCTCAAGCCGCTCGATCCCGATGTCGTCAGCCCCGCCATTCCCGCCTTCTTCATCGGGCACAATTGCGCCGGCCTCTGGGTCGCCCGCGAGGCACAGGGCCGCGCCGGCGGTCTCTTCCTGTTCAAGAGCGCCGCGGTCGAATTCGCCCACCGCCACAGCGCGCCGGCCCGATGCGCACTGGTGTTTCCGGCGGAGACCTTCGAGCTCGACATCGAGAATCAGGGCAGTCCGCTGGTCGCGGTCGCGACAACATGGCTGGACGAGGTGAAGCGACATCTGGCCCGGCTCGCGAGGTAACAATATGATCGAACTCAAGATCGTTGTCCTGTTCGCGTTGATGGGGGCGTTGCTGCTGGGCACGCGCGTCACCGCGCGGCCGGCCCCGGACGGCTAGCATGCGGCCCTTCAAGGGGACTCTCGAGCAGGCGGTCACAATGACCATCCTGACCATGACGCTGAGCCTGATCCGGGGCGCGGTCCTGACGCTCGTGATCATGCTCGTCGCACGCGGGCTCGGGGTCTAGCTCCTCCGCTCCGCCTCGATCAGCCGCGCCAATTCCGCCGCCGTGACCTCGATCGGCCGGCCGCTGCGCTCGACGCGGGCCTGGATCAGCGCGCCCTGGAGCGCCGAGGTGCAGAGCACGGCCAGCGCTTCGGCGCGAGGTCTGGCAAAGCCGTCTGCGAGCAGCTTGTCGCGCAGGATCGACAATCGCGCCCCATAGGCTTTGCGACCCGCACCGGACACGGCGCGCTCGCGCGGTGCAAGTTCGAGCAACACGGTCGTGATCGGGCAGCCATTGCGAAAGCCGGAGCCCTGCATCCAGCCTGCCAGCAGTCTCGCGTGCGCACGCAGGAGGTCGGCGGTCGTGCTGCACTCCTCCGCGAGCTTGGCGACCGTCGCCGCGACGCGGCGGCCCGCCTCCTCCACCGCCGCCACCGCGATCGAGGATTTCCCGTCGGGGAAGTAATAGTAGAGCGAGCCCTTGGGCGCCCCGCTGACATCGACGATGTCGTTCAACCCGGTCCGGGCAAAACCCTGGCGGCGGAACAGCGTCACCGCGGCATTGATGATGGGCTGGCGGTGTTTTGGCACGGCCGGCATGGCGCTCTCCCGTCGCAGAAATTATAATGATTGGTCTACATCGACCTTCGACAGTCAAGCCGTAAGAATGACAGGGAGCGGCAGATGACGAACGGAGTGAGCTACCAGCTGAACGACGGCGTCGCCCAGATCGGGCTCGACGACGGCAAGGTCAATGTGATGTCGACCGCGATGCTCGCCGGGATCGGCTCAGCATTCGACAGGGCCGAAAGGGAGGCCGAGATCGTGGTGCTGCGCTCGGTGCGGCCCGGCATCTTCTCTGCCGGCTTCGACCTGAAGGTGTTCGCGTCCGGCGATGCCGCCAGCAGCCTAGACATGGTCCGGGCCGGCGCCGAGCTCGCGCTGCAGCTGATGGCGTTTCCACATCCGACCATCGGCGTGATGGAGGGTCACGCCTTTCCGATGGGAACGTTCCTGCTGCTCGCCTGCGACCTCAGGCTGGGCGCGCGCGGGCCGCATCGCATGGGGCTGAACGAGGTCGCGATCGGTATCGCGCCGCCGAGCTTTGCCATCGAGCTCGCGCGCAGCCGCGTGCATGGCGCCTGGCTCAGCCGCACCGCCACGCTCGGCGAAATGTTCGAACCCGAGGAGGCGTTGACCGCCGGCTTCCTCGATCGCGTAGTTGCACCGGAAGCCATCGACGGCACCCTTGCGGAGACCATCGCCGCGCTACGCGCCGTCCACAGGCCATCCCATGCGACCGCGAAGCGGCGCCTGCGTCAGCCCGCGATGGATGCGATGCGGATGGCGATCGATCGTGAATTGACCATGGCTGCCTACACGGCGAGCAACCGGGCCCGCAGCGCGGTGGCGATGCGCGCCTGAGGCGGCGTATCCCCCGAAAACAACCGGCCGATCTGGCGCGTTTTCGCGGAACCGTGTAGAGCGGTTTCATGATCACAGGCAATGTCAACGTCGTCGCCCACCCCCTGGTCCAGCACAAGCTCTCGCTGATGCGGGAGAAGGATCGCTCGACCAAGAGCTTTCGAGAGATCCTGAACGAGATCGGGATGCTGCTCGCCTACGAGGTGACGCGCGATCTGCCGCTGGAGCTGGTCGACATCGAGACGCCGATCGCGCCGATGCGGGCGCCCAAGATCGCCGGCAAGAAGCTCACGCTGGCGCCGATCCTGCGCGCCGGCGTCGGCTTCCTCGACGGTATGCTGGCGCTGATGCCCTCGGCGCGCATCGCCCATATCGGGCTCTACCGCGACCCCGAAACATTGCAGGCCGTGGAATATTACTTCAAGGCGCCGCAGGACCTGTCCGATCGCACCGTGATCCTGATGGATCCGATGCTGGCGACCGGCAACTCGGCCTGCGCCGGCGCCTCCCTGCTCAAGGCCCGCGGCGCCCGCGACATCCGCTTCGTGTGCCTTCTCGCCGCGCCCGAGGGCATCGCGCAGTTCGAGAGCGAGCATCCGGACGTGCCGATCTGGACTGCCGCGATCGACGAGCGGCTCAACGACCACGGCTACATCGTGCCGGGCCTGGGCGATGCCGGCGACCGGATGTTCGGCACCAAGTAGACAGGCTGGCGCGATCGGGTTACTTCCCTTGCCATGGCCAACGCGTTTTCGCTGCAATCGCTGATCCGGTCGGAGTCGGTCGCCGATCCCGCCTTCGTATGCGACGGCACGCCGGTCTCGCGCGCCGAGTTTACCGAAAGGATCGAGCAGACCGCGGCCTGGCTTGCGTCACAGGGGATTGGCAGGGGCGACGTGGTCGCAGTCTGGCTGGTCAACCGGATCGAATGGCTCGCGCTGCTGTTTGCCGCCGGCCGTCTGGGTGCGATCGTCGCCGCCGTGAATACGCGCTATCGCAGCGCGGAAGTCGCGCATCTGCTTCGTTTGTCCGGAGCCAGGCTCATGGTGGTCGAGCCCGCATTTCGCGCGATCGACTTCGCTGCGATCCTCTCCGATGTCGCCGAGGACGAGGTCCCGGCGCTGCAACGGCTCGCGGTGGTCGGTGCGGACGCAATCCCGACGCACTGGCCATGCGTGCGCTTCGATGCGTTCGACACGAACTATCCGCCGGCGCCAGCTCGAGATGAAGTCGATCTTCCTGTGCTGCTCTACACGACCTCAGGCACCACCAAGGGGCCGAAGCTCGTTGCGCATTCGCAGCGGACGCTGGCCACGCACGCCACCTCCGTCGCCCGCGCGCTGCAGCTCGATCCGCAGCGTCATGCGCTGCTGGCCATGCTGCCGTTCTGCGGCACTTTCGGCATGACCAGCCTGCTCGGCTTCGTCGCAGCCGGTGCGACCGTTCACGTGCTTGACGCCTTCGAGGCGGCACCCGCACAGGCGATCCTCAGGACGCAAGGCATCACGCACGCCTTCGGCTCGGACGAGATGTTCCGCCGCATCCTCGCCCTCACCGATGCACCACGCCCGTTTCCGCATCTGGAAGTCTGCGGCTTCGCCGCGTTCCAGCCCGGCTGGCGCGAGCTGGCTGCGGAGGCCGAGGCGCGCGGCCTGCCGCTGTTCGGCTTGTATGGCTCAAGCGAGGTACAGGCCCTGTTCTCGATCGCCCGCGCCAGCGACGCGTTCACCGACCGGATCGAGGGCGGCGGCTGGCCGATGTCGGCCAACGCAAGGGTGCGCGTGCGCGACACCGAGACCGGCGAGCTTGCCGCGCCCGGCGTCTCCGGCGAGATCGAGATCAGCGCCCCGTCGCAGTTCCTCGGTTACTTCAACAATCCCGATGCGACGCGCGATGCGTTCACAGCGGATGGCTTCTTCCGCACCGGCGACATCGGCCGGCTCCGTGGCGACGGTTCCTTCGTCTACGAGACCCGCGCCGGCGATGCCATGCGGCTCGGCGGTTTCCTCGTCGCGCCCGGCGAGATCGAGGACGAGCTCAAATCTTGTAATGGCGTGGCCGACGCCCAGGTGGTTGCCGTCGATCTCAAGGGCCAGGCGCGCTGCGTCGCCTTCGTGATCCCGGCGAAGGAGCCGCCAGTACAGGAGATGCTGATCGCGCGCCTGCGCGAGCGCCTCGCCGGCTACAAGGTCCCGGCCCGAATCTATGTCGTGGAGGCCTTTCCCGTCACCGACAGCGCCAACGGCGTCAAGATCCAGCGCACCCGGCTTCGTGACATGGCGATGCAGCGAATCGCGGCCGATCAGTGAGCTTGGCCCAGCGCTGAAGTTCAGGTCGTACGAAGCTGCGCCGACAGAGCGTCGCGATGCTCGGGCGCAGCGATCGCGATCAAGCGGCGCCCGCGCTCGGCAAGACCGCAGCCGCGCAACTCCGCGATGCCCCATTCGGTGACGATGGCATCGACGTCGGCGCGCGGCGTCGTCACGGTCTCGACATGGGCGACGATCCGACTGGTTCCGTCGGACGCCGTCGCTGGCAGCGCGATGATGGCTCTTCCTCCGGGAGAGGCATTGGCGCCCCGTACGAAATCGAGCTGGCCGCCGATCGCGCCGATCGCAACGCCATTCAACACTTCGGAATTGACGCTGCCGTCGAACCCGACCTGCAGCGCCGAGTTGATCGCCACCAGCCGTCTGATCCGCGCCAGCACGCTCTGGCCGTGCGTGTAGGACGTCGGCCGCACCGCGATCGTCCTGTTCTCATGGACGAAGCGGTAGAGCCGCTGCGTGCCGATCACCTGGTTGGTGATCGTGATACCGGAATCGATCCCCTTTTCGGCGTTCGTCACCGCGCCGCACGCGATCAGATCGACGACGGCGTCGTTGATCAGGCCGGAGTGGATGCCGAGGTTGCGCAGGTGCGACAGCGACGAGAGAATCGCGTCCGGAATCCGCCCGACGCCGAACTGAAGCGTACTGCCGTCGACGATCAGGCTCGCCGCATGCGCAGCAATGCGCCGGGAGACGTCGTCGGGCGGCGTCGAGGCCAGTTCGACGGGCGACCGGCGCGCGGCCACGTGCATGTGGATCGGCAAGCCCTCGGGCCATTCCGCGCCGAATGTAAAAGGCGCATCCGGATTGATCTCGGCGATGACGAGGCGGGCAGCGCGGGCGGCGTCGATGACGTAGTCGTTGGACAGGCTCGCGCTCAAGCGGCCGTCACCGGCTTCCGCCAGTTGCACCAGGACGACATCGGCCTTGTGGCGGCGGGCGGCAAAGTCGGCACAAAAGGCGCTGTAGTTGCTCGGGATGATCTCGAGCCGTCCGGCCCTGGCGAGCCGCCGCGCATTGCCGATCACGCCGTAGCTCCGGAACGCCACGCCGGGTGCGCACGACGCCGCAAACGTCTCCGAGAACGCCGGCCCGATCATCATGCGGATTGGCGGAAGCTGGGCCGCCTGCGCCATCAGCGCTTCGGTCAGCGTAACAGGCTCCGCCGTCGCCTGCCCGCACACGACGAGATCGTCCTGGCGGATCAGGCGGGAGAAGTCGATGGGAGCTGTAGTCTGGGGCACAGACGGCCTAATACGACTTGGCTTGGCCCAGCACCTTCTCCGCAATGAAGCTGAGTGCAAGTTGCGGGCTGACCGGCGCGATGCGCGGGATCAGGCTTTCACGCAAATACCGCTCGACGTGATACTCCTTGGCATAGCCGAAACCGCCATGTGTCATCACGGATTGCTCGCAAGCATGGAAGCCGGCTTCGCCAGCGAGATATTTGGCGGCGTTGGCCGCAGCCCCGCACGGCATGCCCTTGTCATATTGCCAGGCCGCCGACATTACCATCAGCCAGGCGGCTTCCAGCTCGACCCAGTTCACCGCGAGCGGATGCTGGATGCCCTGATTCTTGCCGATCGGACGGTTGAACACCATTCGTGTCTTGGCGTATTCGCTGGCGCGCGACAGCGCGACCTTGCCGAGACCGACCGCCTCCGCCGCGATCAGGATGCGCTCGGGGTTCATGCCTTCGAGGATGTACTGAAAACCCTTGCCCTCTTCGCCGATGCGGTCCTCCATCGGGATCTCGAAGTCCTCGAAGAACAGCTCGTTGGAATCGACGATCTTGCGGCCCATCTTCTCGATCTCGTGGACCTTGATCTTCTTGCGGTCGAAATCGGTGTAGAACAGGCTGAGACCATGGGTCGGCGAGCGTACCTCTTCCAGCGGCGTGGTGCGCGCCAGCAGCAGGATCTTGTGCGCCACCTGTGCGGTCGAGATCCAAACCTTCTGGCCATTGACGACGTAGCGGTCGTTCTTGGCGACGGCGCGGGTCTTCAACTGCGTGGTGTTGAGGCCGGTGTTGGGCTCGGTGACGGCGAAGCAGGCCTTCTCGCGGCCCTCCACCATCGGCGGCAGCATGCGCTTGCGCTGCTCTTCAGTACCGAACACGACGACGGGGTTGAGTCCGAACACGTTGATGTGCACCGCGGAGGCGCCGGACATGCCGGCGCCGGATTCCGCGATGGTCTTCATCATGATCGCGGCCTCGGTGATGCCAAGACCGGAGCCGCCATATTCCTCGGGCACGCAGATGCCGAGCCAGCCGGCATCGGCCATCGCCTTGTGGAAGTCGTGCGGGAAGCCGCCGTCGTGGTCCTTCTTCAGCCAATAGGCGTCGGGAAAGTCTTCGCAAACCTTGGCGATGGCGTCGCGAATGGCTTCCTGCTGATCGGTGAGCGCGAAATCCATGTTCTTGATCTCCTTCTTGGGAGCCGCGAGCTCCGATCCTAGCGCCCCATCTGCGAGGGCAGCCAGAGAATGATGGACGGAAAGGCCACCAAAATCGCGATCGCGATCAGGTGCGCGATGAAATGCGGGAAGGTGCCGTGGAACACCTCTGCCACCGGCCGCTTGGCATAGCGGGCGACGATGAAGCAGTTCAGCCCTACCGGCGGCGTGATCATGCCGACCTCGGCGGTGACGATCTTGATGACGCCGAACCAGATCGGATCGAAGCCGAGCGTCTTGATCAGCGGCAGCACGATCGGCACGGTGAGCACCAGGATCGCGATCTGATCCATGAAGGAACCGAGCACGATGTAACCGAACAGGATCAGGGTGATGATGACCCAGCGCGAGGTCGGCAGACTGCCGATCCAGGCGACGAGATCCTGCGTCACATGCGTGAGGGTGAAGAAATAGCCGAAGATCGAGGCGCCGACGAGGATGGTCGCGATCATGCAGGTGCCGTGGCAGGCACTCAGCAGCGCGCGGTAGAGCGTCGTCGGCGTCACCCTGCGCTTGGCGATGGCCAGCACCAGCGCTCCCGCGGCGCCCAGCGCCGAGGCCTCGGTCGGCGTCGCAATGCCGAGATAGATCGTGCCGGTGACGAGCGAGAACAGCAGCACCATTGGGCCGACCTGCCACAGCAGCGAGAATTTCTCGCGCCAGGGTACCGGCTCGACGCGCGGGGCCCGCGACGGATCCTGCCAGACCAGGAAGTAGATCGTCGCCATGATGGTCGCGGTCACGAGCACCGCCGGAAGGATGCCGCCGATCAGCAATTGCCCGATATTGACTTCAGCCAGGAGGCCGAAGATCACCAGCGCGACGCTCGGCGGGATCAACATGGCCAGCGTGCCCGAGATGGCGACGACGCCAGCGGCCATTTTCGGTTCATAGCCCTGCTTGATCATCGCAGGAAGGCTCGTCGACGACAGCGTCGCCGCAGATGCCGTGGAGGTGCCGCAGATCGCTCCGAAGCCGGCGCCGGCCAGGGCGGTCGCCATGCCGAGGCCGCCCGGAACGCGACCGATCCAGGCTGATGCAGTCTTGAACATATCGTCGGCGACGCCGGACAGCAGGACCAGTTCGGCCATCAGCAGGAACATCGGGATCGTGATCAGTTCGTAGGACGAAACCGTCGACAGCGGCGCGGTCTGAAGAATGCCGAAAAGCGTGCCCGTGCCGCCGACCATCAGGAGGCCGACCGCACCGGCGAAGCCCATGGCGAAGCCGACCGGCGTTCCGGTCGCAAGCAACAGGAAGAGGAGGCCAAGTACGATGATAACTGTCATTTCAGGCCGCTCTTATTCGAAGCTGCGGGATTCGTCGGTCAATGGCGGCAACGGAAACAGATCGCGCCCCGAGGCAAGGCTGAGCAGATTGCCCACAAGTTGCAGCGCCAACCGCAGCACCAGCACGCCGCAGCCGAACGGGACAAGCGCTGCAGAAATCCAGGTCGGCCACGGGATGGCGCCGGCAAGCACGTCGTGCTGCTCGTAATTGTCCAATGCGCGCTCGAATCCGACCTTCGAAATCAGGACGAAGACAAACAATCCCGTAAGCGCGGTGACGATCTCCGACAGCCGCCGCCCGACCGGCGGCGCACGCGACAGCAGGATGTCGACACCGACATGCGCATGAACCCGCAAGGTATCCGACAGTGTCAGGAAGAACACGCCGGCCATGAGATACAGCCCGATCAGATCGTAGGTGAACGAGAGCGGGCTGTTCATGACGTACCGCATGAAGACGTCGGCCACCACCAGCGCCATGATCGCGAATAGCGAGATCGCCGCGATTACCGTGAGCGCGCGTTCGAGCACGCCGAGAACATCCGTTGCTCGCCTGATCACGTCTGACGCCCCCTTGCCGTATCGGATCGAGTTGTTTGGCGTTTGATTTCCGAGTTACCTGGCGCCGCCGGCGGCGAGCAGACCTTCGAACTCCTTCAAGGCAGCGGATGCCTGCTTGCCGCGGCTGTCGAGACCGGACGCCCATTCCTGACTGACGCCCTTCAGCTTGTCCTTCATCTCGGCGCGCGTGGCATCCGGCAGTGGATCGAAGCTGATGCCCTGATCCTTGAGATGCTTCGTGGTCACTTCGCCTTCCTTGTCGACGTCGGCGCAGGCCTTCGGCGTGATCGCTTCGGAGGCTTCCTCCATCGCCTTCTTCACGTCCTCGGGCAACTTGTCCCAGACCGACTGATTGATGGAATAGGCAACGATGAAGCTGCCGAAGCTGACCCCTTCGGTGGCGTGCTTGACGAGCTTGTCGAGGCCGTAGGATACGACGCTGTCCAGAGGGAACAGCAGGCCGTCCATCGTGCCGCGCGACAGCGACTCATAGGCGTCGGGCGCAGCCATGCGCACCGGCACGGCGTTGAGCGCGCGCAGCGTCAGATCCTGCGCGCCGCCGGTCGTGCGCAGCTTCAGGCCTTGCATGTCCTTGATGGACTCGACCTTCGACTTGACGGTCCACACCTGATAGGGCGGCAGCACTACGGCCATCAGCAGCTTGATCTTGTTCGGCGCGTATTCCTGCTTGGCCAGGAGGCCTTCGCGCGCAATCTTCCAATAAGCGAGCGTGCCCTGGCAACTGGTCGCGAACGCGCCAGGCAGTTGCGCCACTTCAGACAGCGGCATCTTGTCCGAGACATAGGACGGCGCGATGTAGCCGATGTCGACCACGCCCGACTGCGTCAGCCGGAGCATGTCTGCCGCCTTGCCGATCTGCTGGTTCGGATAATAGGTGAAGGTCACCCCACCGTTGGTGCGCTTGGTGACGTCGTCCATCCACGGCTTGAGCATCAGACGAACGAGATAGTGGCCGGCGGGGAAGGAGTCGGCGACCTTCAGCTCGATGGCCTGCGCCTCCAGTGTCGAGACCGGCAGCGCGAGTGCGAACACCGCGGCAGCCCAACCCCAAGTCCTCTTCATTTCGTTCTCCCTAGACGCGTCCCCACGCCGAAGGCGGCGACTGCGCCCCGACCGTCCGGATCTCGCTCCAAAATCTTATTGAGGCAAACGTACATATATGTGAATTTATCTGTCAAGTATATGAACCTTGCATAGGCCTATGCACATCCAGCTTCAGCAAGCGAATTGACACCCGTTCTTTATGAATTCTAATTCCACCTATATGAATATAAATGAGGCTTCATGGGACCGCTCGCCGGCTTCACCATTCTCGACCTGACCTCGGTACTGATGGGCCCCTACGGCACCCAGGTGCTGGCGGACATGGGCGCCGACGTGATCAAGGTCGAAAGTCCCGAAGGCGACATCGTCCGCCAGATCGGGCCCGGCCGCGCGCCCGGCATGGGCGGCATGTTCAACAACGTCAATCGCGGCAAGCGCAGCATCGTGCTCGACCTCAAGAAGCCGGAGGGGCGCGAGGCGCTGCTGCGGCTCGCGGAGCGCGCCAACGCGCTGGTCTATAACGTGCGTCCGCAGGCCATGGCGCGGCTCGGTCTCGACTACGAGACGCTGAGCGCGATCAATCCCGCCCTCGTCTATGTCGGTGCGTTCGGCTACGGCCAGTCTGGCCCCTACGCCGCCAAGCCTGCCTATGACGATCTGATCCAGGGCGCGTCCACCATTCCGACATTGCTCGCAGCCGCCAGTGACGGCACGCCCCGCTACGTGCCCGTCACCATCGCCGACCGCATCGTCGGCTTGATGATGGTCAACGCCATCATGGGCGGACTGATACACCAGCAGCGCACCGGTATCGGCCAGCGCATCGACGTGCCAATGTTCGAATCGATGACGGAATTCGTGCTGGTCGATCATCTCGGTGGCCTCACCTACGAACCACCGCTCGATCATGGCGGTTACGCGCGCCTGCTCTCGCGCTACCGAAAGCCTTACAAGACCCGCGACGGCTATCTTTGCGTCCTCATCTACAACGACAAGCACTGGCGCAGCTTCTTCGAGGCAATCGGCCAGCCTTACTTCCTCGATCAGCCTCGCTTCGCCAACCACGCGGCGCGCACCAAACATATCGACGAGATCTACGAGGAGATCGGCCACATCTTCGTCACACGCACCACCGCGGAATGGCGCGAACTGCTGGAGCGCGCCGACATTCCGGTGATGCCGATGCACACCCTAGAAACGATCCTGGAGGATCCGCACCTGAAGGCGGTCGACTTCTTCAGGACGCTGGATCACCCCGTAGAGGGTCGCATCCGCCAGATGCGAGTTCCCTCCACGTGGAGCGTAACCCAACCGAAGGCCGGAGGTCCCGCCCCGACGCTCGGCCAGCACGGTCGCGACGTCCTGGCCGAGGCCGGCTTCTCGACGGAGGAGATCGAGCAGTTGGCCGAGCAAAAAGCAGTTCACCTGGCCGCGGCGCCGTAACGGCGGCGCTGGCCCAAATCGCAGAACGCAGGGAGGAAACCGCGATGGCCGGACTTTATTTCGAAGATTTTTCCGTGGGCCAGGAGTTCCGGCATCCGCTGACCCGGACCGTCACGGAGATGGACAACACCATGTTCAGCCTGCTCACGCTCAATCCGCAGCCGCTTCACATCGACGCGCATTTCGCCGAAAAGACCGAGTTCGGCCAGCGCATTTTCAACAGCCTTTACACCCTCGGCATCATGATCGGCATGACGGTCTATGATACGACCATGGGCACCACCGTCGCCAATCTCGGCATGACCGACGTGACTTTTCCGAAACCGGTCTTTCATGGCGATACCTTGCGGGCGACGACGAAGGTGCTTTCGTTGAGGGAATCCAAGTCGCGCCCGAAGGCGGGCATTGTCGAGTTCGAGCATCATGCCTTGAACCAGAACGACGAGATCGTCGGAAAATGCCGCCGCATGGCGATGATGCACAAGAGGCCGGTCTGATGCGTTCGATGCTGTTCGTGCCGGGGGATTCCCCGCGCAAATTCGAGAAGGCGAGCGAAGGCAAGGCCGACGCGCTGATCATCGATCTCGAGGATTCCGTCGTCACCGAGAAAAAGCCGGAGGCCCGCGGGCTGACGCTGGCGATGCTGAAGGGCCGCCCCGGTCAGCACCAGCTCTATGTCCGCGTCAACGCGCTCGACACCGGCATGACGCTGACCGACCTCGCCGCGGTGATGCCGGGCAGGCCCGACGGCATCGTGTTGCCGAAGTCGCAAGGCGGCGACGATGTACGCCAGGTCGCAACCTGGCTCGAAGCTTTGGAAGCGGCGGCCGGCATCACCGACGGCACGACGCGCATCGTCTGCGTCGCGACGGAGACCGCCGGCTCGATCTTCGGCCTTGGCAGCTACAAGGGCTGCTCCCCTCGCCTCGCCGGCCTGATGTGGGGCGCGGAGGATCTTTCGGCTTCGCTCGGCGCCACCGAAAAAGCGTCGGGCGGCGTGTTCCACAGCCCCTATCGTCTCGCGCGCGATCTCTGCCTGATGGCGGCGGCCGCGGCCGAGGTTGCGCCGATCGACACCGTTTATACCGACATCGACAACCTCACCGGTCTCGAGCAGGAGACACGCGCGGCGCGGCGCGACGGGTTTTCGGCGAAGGCGCTGATCCATCCGAAGCACGTCGATGTCGTCAACGCCGCGTTCGCGCCCACGGAAGCCGAACGGACCTGGGCGGAGAAAGTGATCGCGGCGTTTGCCGGCAATCCCAATTCCGGCACGCTGCGGCTCGACGGCCAGATGATCGACAAGCCTCATCTTCGCGCCGCGAAGAAGATTCTCGGCCAGCCCTAGAGAAGCAGGACGCAACGCCACCATGATCGTTCGGCAAGCCGCAAACGTCCTGGAGATCATGGAATTCTTCGCGCAGGTGAAGAAGCCGGCGACGCTTGCGGAGATCGCCGATCATTTTGGCTGGCCCCGCTCCTCGACCTTCAACCTGCTCGCGACGCTGTCGGAGAAGGGCTATCTCTATGAGCCGCGGCCACGCGCCGGCTTCTATCCGACGCCGCGGTGGCTCGCCATGGCGCGGATGATCTCCGAGGTCGAGCCGCTGCCGCAATGGACGCATACGCTGATCGCCGATCTCTCCGCCGAGACCGGCGAGACCGCATCGATCGTGGCGCCGGCCGGCGTGATGGCCGTATTCATCGACGTGGTCGAATCCCAGGCTGCGATCCGCTATTTCGCCACCATCGGTCACCGCGTGCCGATCCACGCGACCGCGAGCGGCCGCGCGCTGCTGCTGCAATATTCACAAGAGGAGCGCGACTCGGTCTACCGCAAGATCGAGTTCAAGCAATATGGCCCGTCGACGCCGATCAGCATCGAGGCGGTGGAGACCGAACTGCGCAACTCGATCGCGCGCGGCTATTGCCAGAGCTTTGCCGACTACAGCCGCGATCTCGCCGGCGCGGCGATCCCGCTGCCGATCGGCGACCGCCGTCTGTCGGTCGTCGTCGCCGGCCCTGAATTCCGGATCGGACCGAAGATCGCGGAAGTTGCCGCACTGATCGCGCGGACGGTCGACAGGTTGAGGCCGAAGGCAGCGGCTTAGGCAGAGCCGCGGTGCGCCGCCTCTCCCCGCGTGCGGGGAGAGGCGAACAAAGAGCAACTACACGATCTTGATCGACATGTCCGGCAAGCCCTCGAGCTTGCACAGCAGCACGTCGCCCTTCACGACGGGACCGACATTCTCCGGCGTGCCGGAATAGATGATGTCGCCGGCTTTCAGCTCGAACGCTTCCGACAGCTTCGCGATCTGCTCCGCCACGCTCCAGATCATCTTGCTGAGATCCGAGTTCTGCTTGACGGCCCCGTTGATCGCCAGCGAAATAGCGCCCTTCTCGAAATGACCGGTCTTGCTGGCCGGATGGATCGGGCCGAGCACTGCTGCGTGATCGAAACTCTTGCCGATCTCCCAGGGCTTCTTCTCCGCAGCCATGCCGTTCTGGAGATCGCGCCGGGTCATGTCGAGGCCAAGCGCGTAGCCATAAACATGGTCAAGCGCCTTATCGGCCGGGATGTTGGTGCCGCCTGATTTGAGCGCGGCGACCAGCTCGACCTCGTGATGATAGTTCTTGGTCAGCGACGGATAGGGATGATCGGCGACCTCGCCGACCGCGACGTTCTGGATCGCATCGGTGGGCTTCTGGAAGAAGAACGGCGGCTCGCGGTTCGGATCCGAGCCGCGTTCGATCGCGTGCGCTGCGTAGTTGCGCCCGATGCAATAGATGCGGCGGACCTGGAACACCTGGCTCTCGCCGACAATCGGGATCGTCACCATCGGCACCGGAAAGATCGGCGTCGGTGCAGCCTGCGCAGCGGCCGGGGCCGCTTCGGCGATGCCTGCCGCGGTCAGCGCAGCTGCAGCAGTGAGCACGTCGCGTCGAGACGTCTTCGTCATGTTTGTGTTCCCTGTTCTTGGGAACTGGTTTCCTCACGGGCGTTCTTAGATCCAAACGGTCGGCAGGCCAATGGCTGGTCCGCTACACCGTGAGCCGCGAGCTTTGTTCACCATTGACAAATAAGTTTGCTTATATCTAATTTGCCTTCGAACCAGCCAGCCGCGCAAAGTGGCCAATAAAACAGAGGAAACAACCATGAGAGGGCATCTCGCCTGCGCCATGCTCGCGGCCATGACTTCGGCTGCCATGACCACAGCGGCGACCGCGCAAATCTCCGACGACGCCGTGCGGATCGGCGTCCTGACGGATCTGTCGAGCTGGGGCCGCGACAACTCAGGACCTGGCTCGGTCGAGGCCGCCAAAATGGCGGTGGAGGAGTTCGGTCCGACAGTGCTCGGAAAGCCGATCGAGATCATCAGCGCCGATCACCAGATGAAGACCGATGTCGGCGTGCAGATCGTGCGCGGCTGGTTCGACAACGGCAAGGTCGACGCCGTCGTCGACATCCCCAATTCCGGCATCGCGATCGCTGTGCACAACATGGTGCGCGAGCGCAACAAGATCGCTCTGCTCTCGGGACCCGGCGCGAGCTCACTGACCGACGAGCTGTGCAGCCCGAACACCGTGCATTTCACCTACGACACCTACGCGCTGTCGAAGGTGACGGCCTCCGCCGTGATCAAGGAAGGCGGCAAGTCCTGGTACTTCATCACGGCCGACTACGCCTTCGGCCAGCAGCTCGAAAAGGACGCCACGCGCTTCGTCAACGAGATGGGCGGCAAGGTTCTCGGTGGTGTCAAGCATCCGACCAACACCGCGGACTTCTCCTCCTTCGCGTTGCAGGCGCAGAGCTCGAAATCCGACGTCGTCGCCTTCGCAAATGCCGGCCAGGACACTGACAACGCCATCAAGCAGTCCGGTGAGTTCGGCCTCGTCCAGGGCGGCCAGAAGCTCGTCGGCCTCCTGATGTTCGACACCGACGTGCACGCGATCGGCCTCAAGGCCGCGCAAGGCACTTATATGACCACGGCATCGTACTGGGCCATGGACGAGGCGACCCGCGCCTGGTCGAAGAAATTCTTTGAGCGGACCAAGGTGATGCCGACCATGATCCAGACCGGCGTCTACGGCTCGGTGCTGCATTATCTCAAGGCCATCAAGGCCGCCGGCACCGACGATCCCGTCGAGGTGATGGCCAAGATGCGCGAACTGCCGATCGAGGATACATTCGTCCATGGCGGCAAGCTGCGCGAGGACGGCCGCGTCATCCGCGACATGTATCTCGCCAAGGTGAAGACCCCCGAGCAGTCGAAGGAACCCTGGGACTATCTGGAGATCGTCAAGACCGTGAAGGGCGAGGACGCCTTCCGACCGGTCTCCGAATCCAAATGTCCGCTGCTGAAAAAGTGAGGTGAGTGATGACCGGCAACGAGCATGACGCAATTGAGACTTACGAGTGCGACGTGCTCGTGGCCGGATCGGGTTGCTCCGGCATGTCGGCCGCGATCACTGCGCGCCATCGCGGACTCGATGTGCTGATTGTCGAGAAGGAGCCGCGTTTCGGCGGCACCACCGCGCGCTCCGGCGGCTGGTTGTGGATTCCCGGCACATCGCTGGCGAAAGCCTACGGAATCGAGGAGACGCCGGAGCAGGCCCGCACATACTTGCGCCACGAGGCCGGCAACAATTACGACGCTGCGCGGGTCGATGCCTTCCTGAGCGCCGGCCCCGAGGCGGTCGATTTCTTCACCAGCAAGACGGCGCTGCGCTTCGACATGCCGCTGGTGTTTCCCGACTATCACGCCGAGGCACCGGGCGGCGCGCAAGGCGGCCGCTCGATGGTGACGCGTCCGTTCGACGGCCGCGAGCTCGGCGACCTCGTCAAGATGCTGGGCATGCCGCTCCCCGAGCTTACCGTGTTCGGCATGATGCTGGGAAGCGGCAAGGAGATCATCCATTTCATGCGGGTGACGAAGTCGCTGACCTCGGCAGTCTACGTCGCCAAGCGCCTGTCGCGGCACTTGATGGACGTGCTGCGCTATGGCCGCGGCATGACGTTGACCAACGGCAATGCACTCGCCGGGCGCCTCGCGAAATCCGCGCTCGACCTGAAGATTCCGATGTGGCTGGCCTCGCCCGTGCGCGAGCTGACCGTCGAAAATGGTGCGGTCACCGGCGCCATCGTGTCGCGCGAGGGACGCGACGTGCGGGTCCGCGCGCGGCAGGGCGTCGTGCTGGCCTGCGGCGGCTTCCCGCATGATGTCGAACGGCGCAGAAAAATGTTTCCGCACGCGCCGACCGGCAACGAGCACTTTTCGCCCGGCCCGACCGGCAACACCGGCGACGGCCTGCGCCTGGCGGAATCCGCAGGCGGGCGTATCGAAGATCGCCTGCCGAACGCGGCGGCCTGGGTGCCGGTGTCGCTGACCACGCGCAAGGACGGCACGAAGGGCGTGATGCCGCATTTCATCGACCGCGCCAAACCCGGCGTGATCGCGGTGATGCGCGACGGACGACGCTTTGCCAATGAGGGCAATTCCTATCATGACTTCGTCCAGGCCATGGTCAAGGCATCGAAACCCGGCGAGGAGATCGCCGCCTATCTCGTCTGCGATCACAAGACGCTGCGCAAATACGGCCTTGGCTGCGTGCCGCCCTTCCCGATGCCGCTGGGTCATCACCTCAAGTCCGGCTATCTGATGCGCGGCGATACGCTGGAGGCGCTGGCGGCCAAGGCCGGCATCAATGCCAGCGCCTTCGTGGAGACCGTCAGGCAATTCAACGCGACGGCGCCGCTGGGCCACGACGCCGCCTTCGGCAAGGGCTCTAAAGCCTATAACCGCTACCAGGGCGATGCGATGCACGGCCCCAACCCCTGCGTCGCGCCGCTCGAAAACGGGCCATTCTATGCGATCAAGATGGTGATCGGCGATCTCGGCACCTATGCCGGCATCGTCACCGACGAGGACGCACGCGCGCTCGACGCCGAGCGCCGCGTGATTCCCGGCCTCTATGCCGCCGGCAACGACATGGCGAGCATCATGGGCGGTAATTATCCGGGTGCCGGCATCACGCTTGGGCCGGCGCTGACCTTCGGCTACATTGCCGGTCGTCATCTCGCCGACAGCGCCGCCGGGCGCAGCGCGGCGTAGCGCAATCGGAGGCGCATGAAGAGAGAGAGCCGAGGCATCCAGTCGATCGAGGTCGGCGGAGAACTGCTTCGGGCGCTCGCCCGCAGCGGCGAGCCGATGATGCTGCGCGATCTCGCGCGCGAGGCCGGCATGTCGCCGGCCAAGGCGCATCCCTATCTCGCCAGCTTCTCCCGCATCGGACTGATCGAGCAGGACGAGACGACCGGCCGCTACGAGATCGGGGCGCTGGCGCTGGAACTCGGCCTGATCAGCCTGCGCCGGCTCTCCGGCGTGCGCATCGCAAGGCTGAAGATCGCCGCGCTCGCGAGCCAGATCGGACACGCCGTGTCTCTCGCCGTATGGGGCACGCACGGCCCGACCGTGGTGCAGCTCGAAGAGCCGGCCCAGCCCGTCCACATCGTCATGCGCGCGGGCTCGGTGATGGCGCTGCTGGAGACCGCAACCGGCCGGGCCTTTGCGGCCTTCCTGCCGGAAAAGACCATCACCGCCGCGCTCGAGAGCGGGCTGGATCGTCACGGCGTCGGTTACAACCCGAAGCGGGCTGTGAAGGGCGCGAAGCTTGCCGAGATGCTCACGGAGGTCCGCAAGCATGGCCTCGCCCGCGCGCTCGGCGATCCACTGCCCGGCGTCAACGCCTTCTCGGCGCCGGTGTTCGACCATTCCGGCCATGTCGCGCTGGTCATCACTGCGATGGGCCCGGAAGGCACGTTCGATGCGCGCTGGGACAGCCCGATCGCACATGCCTTGCGCGATTGTGCCGGCGGCATCTCGAAGCGGCTGGGTTACGGGATGACAGTGGCGGCGGAGTGAAGCGCCCTACTTCTCCTTCACCGGCACCGTGTAGTTGAGGACCAATCGCCCGCCATCCGGATAGATCGTCTGCCCGGTGATGTAGGAGGCATCGTCGCTGGCCAGAAACGCGACCACCGACGCCACCTCGCTCGGCTCGCCGCCGCGTCCGGCCGGCGTGCGGGACATCACGGTCTTGCGGGCGTCCTCGGAGGTGTAGATCGACGACGCCACCATGTCGGTCAGGATCGTGCCCGGCCCGACCGCGACGACGCGGATACCGTGCGGGGCGAGCGCGACGGCGGCGACCGAGGTGAGCTGCTTCATGCCGCCCTTGGACATCGCGTAGGTCGCCAGCGCCGGGATCGCCAGCAGCGCATTCACGGAGGACATGTTGATGATGACCCCGCCGGAGCCTTGCGCGATCATCTGCCTGGCCGCGGCCTGGACACCAAAGAACGCGCCCTTCAGATTGATGCCGATGATCTCGTCGAATTCCTCTTCGGTGATCTCCAGAATGTCGCGATTGCGGGCGACGCCGGCATTGTTGACCATGATGTCGAGCCGGCCGTATTCCTTCACGGCGGTGGCGACGAGCTGGTCGACGTCGGCGCGCCTGGCGACGTTGCCGACCACGGTGCGCAAGGCATCGGGATGTCCGAGCTCGGCCGCCATGGCGGCGAGGCCCTCGGCGTCGACGTCCGAGATCACGACCTTGACGCCGTCATCCAAAAATCTCTTCGCGCAGGCCTTGCCGATGCCGCGCGCCGCGCCGGTGATGGCAGCGACTTTATCCCTAAGCTTCATGTGAGCGCCTCCTGAAAGCAAAACGCCGTATCGGACGTCAATTTGTAGCCGGCCGCGTCGGCGCCGGCATGTAAATCTGCGCGTAGCCTTCCTTGATCGCTGCCGTGATGCGGTCCAGTCGGCGGTCGATGTGCTTCTCCAGTACGGAAACGCAAGTCCGCTCGTTGCGCGCCTTGAGGCCTTCGACCACGGCGCGGTGCTCGCCTTGCGTGTTGGAGCGGTTGACGCGGTCCATATCGATCCAGCGCACGAAGCGGATGCGGGCGTTGACGTTGCGCAGCACGCGCAGCATCTCGGCATTGCCAGACATTGCCATCAGCCGCTCGTGAAAGGTCTCGTCGAGTTCGACCTGCTCCAGCGAGGAGCGCTCTCCGGGATCGGGTCCGGTGGCTTCGAGGAATTCCAGCAACGGGTCGATGTCCTCGTCCCTGGCGCGCTTGATGGCGAGGCGGATCGAGGCGACCTCGATCGACTTGCGCAACTCGTAGAGATCGAAGATCTCGCGCGCATCGAGCTCGCGGCAGAAGAAGCCCTTGCCCGGCGTGAAGCGCAGAAAACCCTCGGTGTTGAGACGGTTGAGCGCCTCGCGCAGCGGCGTACGGCTGACGCCGAGGCCTTTGGCGAGCTCGCCCTCGTTGAGCCGCTCGCCCGGCTTGAACGTGTAGCTCACGGCCATCGCCTTGAGCTGTTCGTAGACACGATCGACGATGCTGTCGGAAGCCGGTTCCACGTCACTCTTCACAGGTTGCATTTGCGATCGCCCACAGCCGAATATAGGAGAGACGCGGGCGCGATGGCAATGCGCGAGGCTGTGCCGGCAGAAGTTGTTCAAGCCTTTGCGCCCGATCGGAATCAGGCAAAAACGCGCGGGCGCAGCCCGGCGTGAAACCAGGTGATCATGGAATAAATGTCGTAGACCGGCAGCCCGACTTCGGCCTGGAGCGCTGCCGCATAGGGCGGCATGTTGGTGCATTCGAGCACGATCGCGCCGACATCGGGATTTGTGGCGACGAGTTCCTTGCCGGCCTCGACCACATCACGCTCGGCCTGCGCGATGTCCATGTCGTTCTTCTCGGCCTTGATTAGCACGCGAAAGAACTCCTTGCCGTGCTCGGTGCCGACCAGCGGCGTGTCGAGCGGCACGCCGGCGCCTTCGAGATGGGCCGGCGTCAGGGTCGAGCCCGACACCGTGACGAGACCGACGCGCTTGCCCGGCGGCAAGGTCGCCTGCACCCACGGCACCTGCATCAGCGACGAGGTCGCAACGGGAACTCCGACCGCGGCCGCGATCTCCTTCTGGAACAGCGAGAGGAAGCCGCAATTGGTGGTGATCGCTTCGGCGCCCAACCGGACCAGATCCTTGGCGGCATCGATGAAGTCGGGCAGCAGGCCGGCCGCACCCTTCAGCACCACCTTCTCGGGCGAAGCGCCGCTCACCACGCGATACAGCACCGGGAATGGCCAGGTCGTGCCGTTGCCCATGTCGCCGGGAATGCGGGGGAAGCGCGCTTCCAGCATCAAGATGCCGAGCGGCGCGCCATAGATGGCCTTGCCGCCGCGGGCGATTTGGGAAGACGGGTTGGCTGAGACGGTCATGGTGCGCTCTCAGAGGAAACGATCGGGCGCGAACGGCGCGAGTGGAATCTCCGGCGCCTTGCCGCTCACAAGCTGGGCGACGAGACGGCCGGTGCGGGCCGAGCCGACCAGGCCGACATGGCCGTGGCCGAACGCATAGACGATGTCGCGTGAGGCGCGCGCATAGCCGATGCAGGGACGCCCGTCCGGCATGCTCGGGCGATGGCCGAACCAGGTCTTGACGCGCGAGGCCGGAATGTCCTTCGGCAATTTCGGGAACATGCTGAGGAGGTGGTTGCGCAGGATCTCCGCGCGCTTCCAGTTCGGCGCGGCCTCCAAGCCGGCAATCTCGACCGTGCCGGCGGCACGCAGACCCTTGTCGGTCCAGTTCACCACCATCTTTGCATCCGACGCCATCATCGAGCTGCGCGGACCCGATTCCGGATGCTCGATCATGACGTGATAGCCGCGCTCGGTCTCCAGCGGCAGCGGATCCCCGACCGATGCGGTGAGTCGTTTTGAATGCGCGCCGGCGGCGACCACCGCGGCGTCACAGGCGATCTCGCCGGTCTCTGTCACGACGGCCACGAGCTTGTCGCCGTTCAGCCTCAAGCCGGTCGCCTTGGCGCGCACGTGCTTGGCACCGCCGGCGATCGCATGGTTGGCGAGCGCCGCGACATACGCACCGGGATCGCGACAGCGTCCGGCCTCTTCCACCATCACGCCGAAGGTGTAGCGCCGATGCAGATCGGGCTCGCGCTGACGCATCTCGTCGGCGTTGAGCTCCATCCACTCCACGCCGACCTTCTTGCGCAGGCGCCAGCCGAGATCGTTGTCGAAATTGCCGCGCGACGGAAACACGTGCATCACGCCGTTGCGCTCGATCAATTCAGGGACGCCGGCTTCCTCGGCGAGCGTCCGGTGCAGCAGCGGTGCGTCCTTCAACAGGGCGCGGAGCGCAAAGGCGGTCCTCTCGACCCGCGCCTCGGTCCAGCCCGAGAGCAGATATTTGATCAGCCAGGGCAGCGCCTTCGGCAGATAGGACCAGCGGATCGCCAGCGGCCCGAGCGGGTCCATCAGATATCCCGGCACCTTCTTCCAGATGCCAGGTTCGGCCGGCGGGATCACCGAATGCGACGACAGCCAGCCGGCATTGCCATAACTCGCCGCCTGTTCGCCGCCGGGTTCGCCCGGATCAATCAGCGTGACGCGATGGCCTTCGCGCAGCGCCTCGATGGCGCAGATCACACCGACCGCGCCGGCACCGATGATGGCGACGTGGCGGCCGGTCGTCATTGCCTACGCCTTCACCGCGGGCGCAAAATCCTTGCCGACCGAGATCGCCCGGGGATCGATGATGCAGTGAAGGATCGACGGCTTTCCCGAGGCCAGCGCACGCTCGAAGGCAGGTGCGAATTCCTCGGTGCGCTCGACCCGCTCGCCATGGCCGCCGAACGCCTTCGCGTACATCGCGAAATCAGGGTTCTTGAGCTGGGTACCGACGACGCGGCCGGGATAGTCGCGCTCCTGGTGCATGCGGATGGTTCCGTATTGCGAGTTATCGACGACGATCACGACCAGCGGTGCGTCGTACTGCACGGCGGTCGCGAATTCCTGGCCGTTCATCAGGAAGCAACCGTCACCGGCAAAGGCAACGACGGTGCGTTCCGGATATTGCCGCTTCGCCAGCACCGCCGCCGGCACGCCGTAGCCCATCGAGCCCGAGGTCGGTGCAAGCTGCGCGGCAAAACTGTGGAAGCGGTGGTGACGGTGGATCCAGCCGGCATAATTGCCGGCGCCGTTGCAGACGATGGCGTCCTTCGGCAGCCGGTCGCGCAGCCAGGTCATGACCTGGCCATACTGGAACGTGCCCGGCAGCTCACGCGCCTTCTCGGTCCAGGCGAGATAATCGGCATGCGCCTTGGCAGCCTCGCCCTTCCAGGCCACGGCGCCCGCCGGCTTCAACGTCTCGACGGCGGCGGCGAACGCCGCGGGCGTCGCCTGGATCGCGAGCTCCGGCTGATAGACGCGGCCGAGCTCTTCGGAGCCCGGATGCACGTGGATCAGCTTCTGCTTTGGCGTCGGAATGTCGAACAACGTGTAGGACGAGGACGGCATCTCCGACATGCGGCCGCCGATGAGCAGAATGACATCGGCGTTGTCGACGCGCGCCTTCAGCCCCGGGCTCGGCCCGATGCCGAGGTCGCCGGCATAATGCGAATGGTCGGCGTCGATCAGCGACGCCCGGCGGAACGAGGTTGCGACCGGCAGGTCGAACCGCTCGGCAAAGCGCGCGATGCTTTTGGTGGCGTCATCGGTCCAGCGCGAGCCGCCAAGGATGACGAGCGGCGCCGTGGCGTTCGCAAGCATCGCGCCAAGCTTCTCGATATCGGCCGGCGCGGGCCAGCTCACGGCCGGCTCGATGCGCATGGCGTCGGCGACGGCGGCGGTCTCGGTCAGCATGTTCTCGGGAAGCGCGATCACCACGGGACCGGGGCGGCCCTGCATGGCAACGCGGAAGGCGCGCGCCACCAACTCCGGAATGCGATCGGGGCGATCGATTTCGACCGTCCATTTCGTCATGGTGCCGAACACCGCCTTGTAGTCGAGCTCCTGGAACGCCTCGCGCTCACGCATGCCCGTATCGACCTGGCCGACGAACAGGATCATCGGCGTCGAATCCTGCATCGCGATGTGGACCCCGTGGCTGGCATTGGTCGCGCCGGGGCCGCGGGTGACGAAGCAGACGCCGGGCCGGCCCGTGAGCTTGCCATAGGCCTCCGCCATCATCGCAGCACCACCCTCGGCACGGCAGATCATGACGTCGATCGGGCTGTCATGCAGCGCGTCGAGCGCCGCCAGATAGCTCTCGCCCGGCACGCAGGTGACGCGCTCGACGCCTTGGGCGACAAGCTGATCGATCAGGATCTGGCCCCCGGTGCGGGTGTTGCGGATTGTCATGTCGGCTCCCTCAGGGATCTGGCGATGCGTCGTTATTCGGAGACTGCGTAGGACAGGCCGAGAGGGCGCGCAAGATCGAAAGGCTTCCCGCAGCCTGCGCAGACGTCATGCCCGCCGGTGCCGTTTGCACGACCGCCCATTCGCGATGATATGATGGTAAACGATCGAGGGCAGCCCCCGGCGAGACGGGCCTCGGCTCTTCCGACCCCGTCATTGCGAGGGCCTCTGCGTCGAAGCAAACTAGAATCACCCCGCGACAATGACACTGGATTGCTTCGTCGCTTCTCTCCTCGCAACGACGGAGTATTTGGCCTCGCGCGTCTCTCTCGTGTCCCGGACGCGCTGCAACGCCTTTCGCGTTGCTGCGCAGAGCCGGGACAAGGCAACAGGGGTTTGCTGCATGGGCCCCGGCTCTGCAGCGCACCGCTGAAGCAGCGCAGAGCTGCGTCCGGGGCACGACCTCTGTTCCAAGCGACGGCTACCGGGCTTCGGCGTTTTCGTTTAAGGTCCGGCCGACCACACGAGGACACCGGAATGCAAACCATCGGCCTGATTGGGGGCATGAGCTGGGAGAGCACGGCGCTTTATTACAAGCTGATCAACGAGCGGGTCCGCGATCGCATGGGTAAGCTGCACTCTGCCCCGCTGTTGCTGTATTCCTACGACTTCGAGGAAATCAAGCAGATGCAGTATGCCGGCCGCTGGAGCGAGGCGGCAGCCAGCCTGGCGGAGGTCGCGCGCCGCCTCGAAAGCGCCGGCGCACGGGCGATCGTGCTGTGCACGAACACGATGCACAAATTGGCACCCGACATCATCGCCAGCGTGACCGTGCCGTTCATTCACCTTGGCGACGCGACCGCGCAGCGGATCCGGGCGAAGGGGTACCGGCGGGTCGGGCTGCTCGGCACCAAATTCACGATGGAGGAGGACTTCTACATCGATCGGCTGCGCGCGCATGATCTCGACGTGCTGGTCCCTCCCACCGAGGCGCGCGCCGACGTGAACCGCATCATCTACGACGAGCTTTGCCTTGGGGTTGTCGCCGATCCGTCCCGCCGCCGCTATCGTGAAGTGATGGCGGCGCTGGTGGCCGCCGGCGCGGAGTGCATCATCCTCGGCTGCACCGAGATCACGATGCTGGTCGGCCCTGACGACACCTCCGTCGAGACCTTCGACACCACGGCCATTCACGCCGAGACGGCAGCCGATTTCGCGATCGGGTGATCTATAGCGGCTGGTTGTCCCCCTCGATGCAATCCGGCTTCTCCCCTGGGGTAGGGCAATCGCATATGACAGCGATCTCGCCTGTGGCCATCCTTCGAGACGCCCGCCGTTGGCGCGCCCTCAGGATGAGGACCCGGTGCGCGGCATCAGCTTCAACGAGCGCCAATGCTGCATAGCCTCATCCAGAGGAGACCGCGAAGCGGTCGTCTCGAAGGACGAGGCGCTTGCGCAACTGCCGCTCGGCGTCATATGGGATAGCCCTGACGCAAGCGGGAAGAGGCGAAGACCCTCACCGATGCTCGATCGCGCGGATCGCGCCGCGGAGCTCGGCGAGGCCCCGGAGGCGGCCGATGGCGGTGTAGCCGGGATTGGTGCGCTTGGTCGCGGCGAGATCATCCAGCATGCGATGACCGTGATCGGGACGGAAGACGATCTGCTCGTCGGGTGAACGCTTGGCGTTCTCCTTCAAAAGCGCCTTGAGCACCGCGATCATGTCGACGTCGCCGTCGAGATGATCGGATTCGTAGAACGATAGCCCGTCGGCCTCGCGCTTGGTCGCGCGCAGATGGGCGAAGGCGATGCGGGGGCCGAAGCGCTCGGCCATGGCCGGCAGATTGTTTCCCGCGCGCACGCCGAGCGAGCCGGTGCACAGGCAGATGCCGTTGGCCTTGGACGGCACGGCGTCGAACAGCGCCTGATAATCGTCGGCCGAGGAAGCAATACGGGGCAGACCGAACAAGGGGCGCGGCGGATCGTCCGGGTGCAGCGTCAAAGACACGCCGAGTTGCTCGGCCACCGGCGTCACGCGCGCGAGAAACTCGGCAAGATGCTGCCGCAGGATCTTTGGCGTGATGTCGCGATAGGACTCGAGCCGGTCGCGGAACTGCGGGATGGTCATCGGCTCGGTGGTCGAGCCCGGCAGCGCGCTGGCAATGACCCTGACGAGATAGTCGATATCGGCCTGGCCCATCTGCTCGAACAGCGCTTTCGCCCGCGCCTGCTGCTCGGGAGAATACTCCCGAGCCGCCGCCGGGCGCTTCAGGATATGCAACTCGAAGGCGGCAAAGCGGTCCTGGTCGAAGCGCATGGCGCGGGCGCCGTTCGGCAGCTCCCATTCGAGATCAGTGCGGCACCAATCGACCACCGGCATGAAATTGTAGCAGATGATCTTGATGCCGCTGGCTGCCACCGCTTCCAAACTCGCGATCCACGCCTCGATCGACTTCGTCGCCTTGCCGCCCAGGCGCTTGACGTCGTCGGGGATCGGAATCGACTCCACCACCGACCAGGTCAGCTGCGAGCGGCCGGGCTGGCCGTTCTCGATGAAGTTCTTGCGCTCCTCGACTGCCTTGCGCGTCCAGGCCTCGCCGATCGGCACCTGATGTAGCGCCGAGACGATGTCGCTCGCTCCGGCCTGTCTGACATCCTCGAGCGAGACCGGATCATCGGGCCCGTACCAGCGCCAACCTTCGCGCATCATCTGGTCTCTCCACTCAATTCGCGGTCAGCACGACCTTGACGCTCTGCGAGCGGTCGAGCGCCAGCCGCAGGGCATCCGGCGCGGTCGAGAGGGGACGCTCGGCCGTGACCAGCGACAACACGTCGACGCTGTCGTTAGAGATTAACTCCACGGCCGTTGCGAATTCGAAGCCGAACCGGAACGAGCCGCGCAGATCGATCTCCTTGGCCATCACCGCATTCGACGGTGTCGGGATCTGGCCGCCGGGCAGATTTCCGATCTGCACCACCACGCCACCGCGCCTGACGATGCCGATGGCGCTGGCAAGGCCCGCTGCCGTGCCCGAAACCTCGAACGCGGCGTCGTAGGGGCGCGACGCGGCCTGCGCCTTCAAACCCTCCTCGCCGGCCGAGACGTTCTCGACATGCGAGGCACCGAGCCGGGTCGCAAACGCCAGCGGTGCCGGCGCGATGTCGGCGACCGTGATGTCGGCCATGCCGGCGCGGCGCGCGGCGAGCATGGTCAAAAGCCCGATCGGACCGGCGCCGAAGATGATACCGCGCTTGCCCTCGATGTTGCCGGCGCGCGCCACGGCGTGCAGGCAGACCGCCAGCGGCTCGGCCAGCGCCGCGGCCTGATAGGAGACATGATCCGGGATCTTCACGCACTGCGCGGGGATAGCATCGAAGTAATTGGCAAAGCCGCCCTGCATATGCGGAGTCTTCGAGGCCGAGCCCATGAAGTAGATGTTCTCGCACAGGTTCGGCCGGCCCTCGCGGCAGGCGTGGCAATGACCGCACCAGCGCGACGGATTGACGGCGACGCGGTCGCCGACCTTCAGACTGGCAGCAGCGCCGGAAATTTCCACGACCTCGCCCGAAATCTCGTGGCCAAGCACCAGCGGCGACTTCACCACGAAATCGCCGGTCCGGGCGTGGCGGAAGTAATGCATGTCCGAGCCGCAGATGCCGCCGGCACCGAAGCGGATTCGCACCATGCCGTCTGCGAGCTTGTCGAGCGGATGCTCGACCATCCGCAGGTCTTCGGGCCCGAACAGGGTAGCGGCGAGAGCTGTGGAGGTCATTTGGAAAGTCCCATGTATTTCGGCAGCCAGAGGGTGAGTTCGGGAATGTAGGTGATCGCGATCAGCGCCAACATCAGCGGCACCAGCCAAGGCAGGATCGCGACCGTGGTGCGCTCGACCGAGAGTTTTGCGACGCGGGCGAGCACGAACAGCACCATGCCGAGCGGCGGATGCAGCAGGCCGATCATCAGGTTCAGCGTCATGATCAAGCCGAAATGAATCGGATCGATGCCGAGCTTGAGCACGATCGGCAGCAGGATCGGCACCAGGATGGTGATCGCCGCGGTGGTGTCGATGAAGCAGCCGACGAACAGGATCAGCACATTGGCGAGCGCCAGGAAGACCCATTTGTTGTGGGTGACGCTGAGCATCCAGTCCGACAGCGTCTGCGCTGCCTGCGACACCGTCAGCAGCCAGGCGAAGATCGAGGCCGCCGTGACGATGAAGAGCACCGAGGCCGTGGTCTCGATGGTATCGAACGTCGCCTTGGCGACTGTTTGCAGAGTCATGGTGCGGTAGCGGACGAGGCCGAGGAACAGCGACCAGATCACGGCGGCGACCGCGGCTTCCGTCGGCGTGAACCAGCCCAGCGTCATGCCGCCGATCAGGATGACCGGCGCCATCAGCGCCATCACCGCCGAGAAGTCGAAATACCAGTCGATCACCAGCAGGACGCCGAGGCCGATGACGACCGCGACGTTGACCGAGAGGCCGGCCAGCACCATCAGCCAGATCGCCATCGGAAAGGACAGCACGACCAGGATCTCGAGCCCGGCCGAGCCGAGCTGCGGCCAGGAGAACGGCGTATCGCTGCCCCATTTGTTCTTGTGCGCGAAGTAGGTGACGGTCGCCATCATGAACAGCGTCAGCACGATGCCGGGAATGACGCCGCCCAGAAACAGCGCTCCGATCGAGACGTTGGCCATCATGCCGTAGATCACGAAGGGCAGCGACGGCGGAATGATCGGCCCCAGCGTCGCCGAAGCCGCGGTGACGCCGACCGAGAACTCGGTGGAATAGCCGTGGTCCTTCATCGCCTTGATCTCGATGGTGCCGAGACCGGCGGCGTCCGCGATCGCGGTGCCGGACATCCCGGAGAAGATCACCGAGCCGATGATGTTGACGTGGCCGAGGCCGCCGCGCATCCACCCCACCAAGGCCACCGCAAATTTATAGATGCGGCCGGTGACGCCGGCGATGTTCATGAGGTTTCCGGCCAGGATGAAGAATGGCACGGCGAGCAGCGGAAAGCTCTCGACACCGGCGATCATGCGCTGCGCCAGCGTGACGTCGGGCGTCACGCCGCTGACCAGGATGTAGAGCAGCGACGACGCGGCCATGGCGATCGCCACGGGAACGCCGAGCAGCATCAGGACGAGAAAGCCTCCGAGCAACAGCAGCATGATTACAACTCCGATCCGTCGTAGGCACCGGGACGTTCGAGAACAGAATAACCTTGCCGCCAGTGTTGCAGTGCTGCCTGCAACGAACGCAGGAACATCAGCACGAAGCCGAGCAGCACGGCGTAATACACGTAGTTCTTGGGAAAATTGATCGTCGTCATCTGCTCGTCGCCGATGATCTGGATGTAGACCCAGACGAGCTTGACGGCGTAGCCGAAGAAGGCGATCCGGATCAGGTCGATCAACGTCGACAGCACGCGCCCGACGGGTTGGGGCAGATAGCGGTAGAGGAGATCGACCTGGATGTGCCGCGACAGCCGCACGCACATCGAGGCGCCGATGAAGACGACGCCGATCAGGCAATAGGTCGCGATCTCCTCGGTCCAGGCGTAGCTGTCGTTGAGCACGTAGCGGGTGAAGAACTGGAGGAAGACGGCGAGCGCCATCACCCAGAAGATCGCAAGTGCTACCCAGTCCTCGAACGCATAGATGCCGAGATCGACCTTCGGCGTCGCCTCCTCCTCGAAGGTATGGGCGATCTCGTCCGCGGTGATCTGCCGGTGTATTTCGGCGGTGGACATGTGGCACTCCTTGAACGTCTTGGTCGTCATTCCGGGGCGGCTCGAAAAGCCGAACCCGGAACCGCGAGATGATCTGACTGCGTCAACCTTGCTCCGCCCCTCATCCTGAGGAGCTTGCGAAGCAAGCGTCTCGAAGGATGGCCCCGGGCGACATCGGGGCCTTCATGTTCGAGACGCGCGTTCCGCGCTCCTCACCATGAGGGTTTGATAGCGGAGCAAGCGTCAGTCATTTCACCGCCTGGATCTTTTCCCAGTCGGCCTTGCGATAGCCGAAGGTCTCGAACGCGACGTTCTTCAGCACGGTGTCGCGGAACTCGTTCTTGTCGACCTCGGTCACGGTCAGGCCCTTCTCCTTGAAGAAGGCGACCAGCTTGGCCTCGTTCTGCTTAATCTCCCCGGTGGCCTTGGCGGCGGCTTCCTGCGCGACGTCGGTGAAGATCTTCTTGTCTTCATCGGAGAGCTTCTTCCACAGTGCGCCGGCAATCACCGTATTGAGGTGATCGACGATGTGGCCGGTCAGCACGATGTGCTTCTGCACCTCGTAAAACTTCTTGGCTTCGATCGTGGTCAACGGGTTCTCCTGCGCCTCGACGGTGCCGTTCTGGAGCGCGAGATAGACTTCGGCGAACGCGATCGGCGCGGTGTTGGCGCCGCAGGCGCGCGGCATCGCGAGATAGGCCGGAACGTCGGGCACGCGGATCTTCAGGCCCTTCATGTCGGCGCAGGTCTTGATCGGCTTGTTCGACGAGGTCTGGCGCACGCCGTAATAAGTCACCGCGACGATGTGGTGGCCACTCTTGTCCTCATAGCCCTTGGCGAGCTCTTTGAAGATGTCGCTCTTGGTGTAGGCGAGCAGATGGTCGGCATCGCGGAAGGTGTAGGGATAATAGGTCACGCCGATCGGCGGGAAGCTCTTGGCCGCGAAGCTCGAGCCGGAGATGATGATGTCGACCGAGCCGAGCGACAGGCCCTGGTTGATGTCGGCCTCCTTGCCGAGCTGCGAAGCCGGATAGACGTCGATCGCATAGCGCCCGTTGGTGCGCTTGCCGATCTCCTGCGCGGCCCACACCGAGGCGGTGTGGAACGGCTCCGAGGTCTCGTAGACGTGGGCCCATTTGAGCTTGGTCTGCGCCATGGCGGCCTGGGTGGCGGCCAACAGCGCGGCGGCGGACATTACCGCGGCAATCGTCGTTCTCTTCAACATTGACTTTTCCTCCATCGTTCAAGTCTGCTTCTTGTTCACCCGCCCCGGCTTGAAGCGGGCCGTGCAATCTCATCGCCGCCGCGCGCTGCCGCTCCCGGCCGGCTTCTCTTTCGACGCCGGTTTCGGCTTCGGTCGCTTTGCCGACACGCGCGCCGTCCGGCTCCGCACCGAGGGCGCTGTCGCCGCTGTCTCGGCGCCGAAATTCTGCGCGAAGCGCTCCTGTGACCGCACCAGGTGGGCGCGCATCGCCTCGCGCGCGGCTTGCGGATCATGCGCCGCGATCGCCTCGCGCACGGCGCGATGCTCGTCCAGCGCCGTACGCCAGGTGCCCGGACTTTCGAAATAATGCGCAAGCTGCGCGAAATAGGGATTGAGGCGCTGGTCGAACAACTCGCCGACCACGCGCACCAGCACGGCATTGCCGAGGCTTCCGGCGATCGCGACGTGGAACGCGCGGTCGTGCACCATCGAGGCTTCGCCGGGATGCGCGACATTCTCCATTGCGAGCAGCGAGGCGTCGATGCGGGCGATATCGCCCCTGGTCGCAACGTGCGCGGCCTGTTCGGCGATAGCGCTTTCGAGGAATTCGCGGGCCCGCAGCAGCTCGAATGGGCCTTCAATGACCGCGGCGGCAGGCACGGCCATTGCCGGGGCGGCGGGCTCGATCACGTAAATGCCGGAGCCGACGCGGATACGCAGGCGGCCCTCGACCTCGAGCGCGATCAGGGCTTCGCGCACCGTCGGCCGCGAGATCTTGAGCTGCTCGGCAAGCTCGCGCTCGGTCGGCAAGCGGCTGCCGACCGCGTACTCGCCGCTGTCGATCAGGCTTCGCAATTGATCGGCGACCTGGCGATAAAGCCGTCTCGCCTCCACAGCTTCCAGCGGCACGCTGGTCCTCCCGAAAGGTCACACCGGGCATTCGAAACGCCGGGGCTCGCCAATTTTTGAAAATTGGTCTTACCAATTGACCGGAGCATTGACCTGATATGGGCGCCATGTCAAGCAGCGGCAAAACAAGGGGAGACGTCGATGGGCCCGAGTTCAATGCGCCTTGGCTTTGCCACTCTCGACCGGCTGCCACGCAGCGTGCGCCGCCCGGCCTACGACCGTTCGCGTGTCACGCCCGGCATCGTGCATCTCGGCCTCGGCGCGTTTCATCGCGCGCATCAGGCCGTCGTCGTCGACGATTGCCTCGCTGCAGGCGCCGCATCCTGGGGCATCGTCGGCGCCAGCCTGCGCAGCCCGGATACGCGCGACGCGCTCGCCCCACAGGATCACCTCTACACCGTTGCCGTGCGTGCCGCCGAAGGCACCGAGCACCGCGTGATCGGCGCGTTGCTCGACAGTGTCGTCGCGCGCGAAAATCCGGCAGCGCTGGTCGAGCGGATGGCCGATCCCGCCATTCGCATCGTCTCGCTCACCGTGACCGAGAAGGGTTATTGCCACACGCCGCAGACCGGCGATCTCGACGAGCGGCATCCTGACGTGGTGCACGACCTCAACAATTTCGACGCGCCGCGCTCGGCGCCCGGCTTCATCGTCGCGGCGCTGGCGCGCCGGCGCGCGCTTGGCGCCCTGCCCTTCACAGTGCTGTGCTGCGACAACCTCGCCGCCAACGGCCACACCGTGCAGCGCATCGTGACGCAATTCGCCGCGCTCCGGTCCAGGGACCTCGGAAAGTGGATCGCGGACAACGCCGCGTTCCCTTCCACCATGGTCGACCGCATCGTGCCGGAGACGACGGATAGCGATCGCGATGCGGTCGCCAACGCGCTCGGCGTGCGCGACGCCTGGCCTGTGATGACCGAGCCGTTCACGCAATGGGTGGTGGAGGATCGCTTCACCGCGGGCCGGCCAAATCTCGCCGCCGCCGGTGTCGAGCTCGTCACCGACGTCAAGCCGTTCGAGCTGATGAAGCTGCGGCTGCTCAACGCCAGCCATTCCGCGCTGGCCTATCTCGGCTACCTCTCTGGCTACGAGACCATTGCCGACACCATGCAGGATCCGCATTTCGCGCGGCTGGCCGCGCGGGTGATGGAGGACGCCGCAGTGACGCTGACGATGCCGGCAGGTACCGACCTCGCCGCCTACCGCGCCTCACTTCTCAGGCGCTTCGCCAATCCGGCGCTGCATCATCGCACCTGGCAGATCGCGATGGACGGCTCGCAGAAGCTCCCACAGCGCCTGCTCGGCGCGATGCAGGACCGCCTCGCCAGGAACCTGCCGATCGCAACGCATGCGCTCGCGGTCGCCGGCTGGATGCGCTACGTCACCGCAACAGACGAGCAGGGCGGCGCCATCGACGTGCGCGATCCCCTTGCCGCCGAGTTGGCCGCACTCACGCGCGAAGCCGGGCCCGTTGCCGAGCGGCTCGCGCCCGCCTTGCTTGGGGTTCAGAAGGTCTTCGGACCGCTGGGCTCGGAGCCGCCCCTGCGCGAGGCCGTGACCACGGCGCTCGCGCGTCTCTACCGGGACGGTGCGCGGCGGGCCGTGGAGACGCTGGTCTCGGCTTGAACATTAATCGTGCAATGCTGCACTGCGGTCCAAATCGGACACAAAGTCGAACGGAAGTCGCGCTTGATTTTTGGCTGTCCTTGCCCCACCCGAGAGCAATGGCAAAGGACAGCAAGATCATCGCCGCCAACGCGGCCTTCTACGCCGCGTTTTCGACCGGCGATTTCGACGGCATGGAACGGATGTGGGCGGCCGACGACGCCATTTCCTGCATCCATCCCGGTTGGCCGGCCATCATCGGCCGTGCCACCGTGATCGGAAGCTGGCGCGACATCCTGCAAAACCCGGAGCGGCCCCAGATCGTCTGCGCCGAGCCGCAGGTCATCGTCGACGGCGACAGCGCCCGCGTGCTCTGCATCGAGATCGTCGACGGCACCGCTTTGGCCGCCGCCAACCATTTCCGCCGCGTCGGCGACGAGTGGCGCCTGGTGCACCACCAGTCGAGCCCGATCGCGCAGATTGTCGAACAGGCTGAAGACGATAGAGCGAGCCACCGGGTGCACTGACCGCAGCCGGCAGGCCGGCGCGATCTACTGTGCATGGGGTTGTTTTTCCATTTTTGGGTTGGCCGCAAGTTCCGACAGGTTGTCCAGCACGCACCGCGCCGCGGAAAAATCATCGTCCGCAAAGAACATGCTGCGGCTGATCAGCACCGGAATGCCGGCGCGCGAGGCTGCGATCAGCCCGTTGGCGGAATCCTCGATGGCGACGCAGTCGGCGCCGCCCAGCTTCAGCCGCGCCAGGGTTTCCAGATAGACGTCCGGCGCGGGTTTCTTGTGCCTGACGTCGTCACCGGCGACGATGGCGTCGAACCCTGCTGCCCAGCCCGGCCCCAGCGCCTGCGACAACAGCGCATCGATATTGCCGTGCGAGGTCGTGGTCGCAATCGCAAGCCGCTGGCCCCGCGCCTGCGCCGCGGCGAGCAGCTCGATCACGCCCGGCCTGAGGGGACAGCAACCGGATTCGACCAGCCCGGCGTAATGCGCGGTCTTGATGCGGTGAAGTTCCGCGATGTCCCCGTCCGACAGCGGCGCCGCGCCTCCCAGCCGTGCGTGATAGGCGCGCATGCGCTCCTTGCCGCCGGTCACCCGCAGCAGGTCCTTGTAGAGAGCGCGGTCCCACTGCCAGCCAAGACCGTGGTGGGCGAAGGCATGGTTGAAGGCTCGCCGATGCAGTTCCTCGGTCTCAGCCAGGGTGCCGTCGACGTCGAAAATCAGCGCGACCGCGCGCCGGATCAGCTCATTGGCATCCGCCGGTGCGAAAGCCCGCGCCGCTGCCTGCATGATCGGTGCCTCCCGGTGACAGCCGAACATCACCCGGCAACGAAGGCGTGACAAATCGCAATATCTTTTGCCGGACCCAAAAATCTCTTATGAGCAGAGAACGCGCAGCTTGCGCGGGAACTTTTGACTAGCACGGGAGACGCATGCGGCTCTTCATCCTCGGCCTCGGCTACAGCGCCCGGCACTTCGCCCGCAAACATGGCGGCAGCTTCTCGCATATCGCCGGCACGGTGCGCGATCCCGCAAGGCGGGATGGCCTCGCCGGCATCGAGCTGCACGCCTTTTCGGGTGGATCCCCCGCACGCGAGACAGTCGAGCAGGTTCGTGACGCCAACGTGCTTCTGGTATCGATCCCGCCTGGTACCACCGGCGATCCCGCCATCGCGGCCTTCGGCGACGTAATAGCGGCGAGCCGCCGCAAGGTCGTTTATCTCTCCACCATCGGCGTCTACGGCGATCACGACGGCGGCTGGGTCGACGAGAGCACCCCGCCGCAGTCGACGCTCGACCGCGCCCGCATGCGGGTTGCGGCCGAGCAGGCCTGGATGGACATTGGCGATGCCGCTATCCTCCGGCTTGCTGGCATCTACGGCCCGGGCCGCAACGCGCTGGCGACGCTGCGGGCGGGAACGGCCCGGCGCATCATCAAGCCCGGCCAGGTCTTCAACCGCATCCATGTCGACGATATCGCGGGCGCGATCATGGCCGCCATTCAACACGGAAGCGGCGGCATCTGGAACGTGTGCGACGACGAGCCGGCTCCGCCGCAAGACGTGATCACCTATGCGGCTGAACTGATGGGCGTTGCGCCGCCGCCGGAAGAGGATTTCGCGACGGCCGAGATGTCGGCGATGGCGCGCAGCTTCTATTCCGGCAGCGCCCGCGTTTCGAATGCGAAACTGAAGCGTGAGCTCGGGGTCGCGCTCGTCCATCCGACCTATCGGCACGGCCTCAATGCGCTGTGGCACGCAGGCGAAGCGCGATAGGTTCCAGCATCTTCGATGCGTCCCAGGCATGCTCCGCTCGCGCTTGACTTTGCGCCGGTGCAATCGTGATCTAGGCGTCCAGCGAGCCACTCACACAAGGAGCTCGTGCGGGAGGACATAATGAAGAAGACGATCGCTGTGATCGCGACGGCGGTTGCCGTCATCACATTCGGCGCGGCCAGCGCCGCGCCGCTGCCAGAAGCCAAACCCGACGACGTCGGTTTCTCCAGTCCGGGTCTTGCGCGCCTCGACAATTTCTTCGCCCGCGAGATCTCTTCCAAGCGCGTCCCCGGTGCGGTCGTCGCCGTCGCACGCGACGGCAAGCTCGTGCACTACAAGGCCTACGGCATGCTCGATCCCGACAAGGGCACGCAGATGCCGGTCGATGCGATCTTCGCGCTGGCCTCGATGACGAAGCCGATGGCGGCGGTCGCGGGCCTGACACTGATGGAGCAGGGACGGCTGCCGCTCCAGGCCAAGCTGTCCGATTACTATCCCGGCTTTGCCGACATGAAGGTCGGCGTGACCGAGGCCAACGGTTCGCTCAAGCTGGAGCCGCAGGCCACGCCGATCTTCATCCACGATCTCTACCGACACACCTCCGGATTGATGTATGGCGGTCGCCCGGACTCATCGAGCCCGGTGGCGCGGCAATATCCTGACGGCACCGCGCCGGCGATCGAGGGCGATACCCAGGCCTTCATCGACCGCATCACCAAGCTGCCGCTGGCACATCAGCCCTCGACCGAATTCGAATACGGCTTTTCGATCGACGTGCTCGGCGCCGTCGTCGAGAAGGTGAGCGAGCAGAAGCTCGGCGAATATCTGGCCGCCAATGTCTGGCAGCCGCTTGGCATGACAGACGCAACCTTCCACCCAACCGACGCGCAGCGCCCGCGTCTCGCCCGTCCGTTCGGCAAGGATCCGCTGACGGGCAAGCCGCAGGCGATCAAGCTGCTGGACACCCCGACCAAATTCGATTGCGGCGGCGCGTGCTCGTTCGCGACGGTCGGCGACTACATCCGCTTCGGACAGATGCTGCTCAACGGCGGCGAGCTCGACGGCCAGCGCATCCTCGGCCCGAAGACCGTGCATCACATGACGACCAACCATCTCGGCCCCGAGATCAAGAACAAGGTGGCCAATGTCGAGCCGCATCGCGCCGGCTTCGGCTTCGGCCTTTCGGTCGCGGTTCGGACCAGTGAGGGTCTGTCGTCGGTCCCCGGCAATCCCGGCGAGTTCAGCTGGAACGGCGCCTACGGAACCCAGTTCTTCTGCGATCCCAAGGAGCGTCTTGTGGTCGTCGTGGGAACGGCCGCGCCCGACGAGCTCAGGAAGTATTATCGCGAGCAGGTCCAGGACATCGTCTACGGCGCGATGACGAAGTGAGACGGGCTTGACCCAAAGAGAAAGGGCGGCCGATCGGGCCGCCCTTTGCTTGTCCAGGCGTCAGCTTAGGACGCCGTATTTCTTGAACCAGGCCTCCGCCTGCTTCCAGGCATCTTCCGCGGCGTCCTTGCGATAGCTGCCGCGGTAGTCGGCATGGAATCCGTGCGGCGCTTCGGGGTAGATCTTGAATTCGGCTGTCTTCTTGTTCTCCGCCAGCGCCGCCTTCATCTGCTCGACCTGGGCGACCGGAATGCCGGTATCGGCGCCACCATAGAGGCCGAGCACCGGCGCTTTCATCTCGGGCGCGAGTTGCATCGGGCTCTTCGGCCAGAGCGGATTGGCGGGATCGACCACCGTGCCGTAGAACGCCACGCCGGCCTTGAGCGTGCCGCTGTGGGCGGCATATTCCCAGACCGTGCGGCCGCCCCGGCAGAAGCCGATGATGCCGAGCCTGGTGGCGTCGCCGCCCTGCGATCCCGCCCACGCCGCCGTGGCGTCCAGATCGGACAACAGCTCGGCGTCCGGCTTGGCATTGACGATCGGCAGGAGCTCCTTGATATCCGAGACTTTGGTCAGGTCGGTGCCCTTGCGGAAATAATAGTCGGGCGCAACGGCGAACGCGCCGAGCTTGGCGAGGCGCCGCGTTACGTCCTTGATGTACTCATGCAGGCCGAAAATCTCCATTGCCACGATGATCACCGGCGCCTTGGTGTTGCCCGCGGGACGGGCAAAGTAGGCGGGCATCTCCTCGGAGCCGACCTTGATCCTGGCGTCGCCGGCCTGCAGGCCGTTGGTGTCGGTCGCGATCGCCTCGGCGCGCACGGGCCCGGCCGCAAGCGTGTAGCCGGCGGCGACGGCCGCGGTGGCGCTCATGAAACCGCGGCGCGAGACCGGGGCGACTTTCGTCAGCCCGACAACGTCCGAAGTCATGGTGGTTTCGAAGCTCATCAATCTATCCCTTCCTGCTGCGCATGGTGCCCTCCCCGGGGCGACGCATTCGCCAATAATCGCCGGCGAAACGCAAATCACCAGCCTGCGAGCGCGCGTGCTTTCAACTTGGGCCTCCCGTTTTCTTCAGCGGCGCGGCCTCGGCTGCCCGTTGCGACCAAGTCTAGCGACTGCGGCACGCAGGAGACAACGGTGGCGGCAGTTCCGCAGACTTGAGCTGAGCGGCGCTGCTGTTGCGATACCCAACGACACTCTGACGATCCGATCGCTGGTGTGCCGGGCTTAACCGTCTAGCCACACCGCATTGCAACATCCATTAACCGAAAAGACAGGGTTCTCTCCCGGCCGGCCGCACCGCCATGTGCTGCAGCGGATGTACATGCGTGCACGTTCGACACGCTCACCCGCAACAAATGGATATCGCAGCGGTGGAATTGACACATCATGTTGCTCACGCACCGCACAGCACCGTCGATCAGACGCAGGCCGTCGTGATTTTGATTGAAATTTTCAGAGGACTTGAGCCGTGCGATTTACTCGAACTTTCTTCGCGACGCCGTAGTTCCACGGCCGGAAGCCCCATCTCCGCAGAGGGCTTCTCCCACGCGCGCTCCGCCATCCGGCAACGGACGAAGGGGCACGCGAGAACTTCATTCTCGTCCACACAGATTGCGCATCCGAAGGCTCAATTGAATAAAGTTTATCCGATCTGGAATTGAAATGAATTTGGCTCGCGAATCAATTGAACTGCTGGAACAGGTTGCACGGATCCTGTGGTTCGAAGGCACCAAGCACGGCTTGCGCGACCGCGAGTGGATGGCTCTGCGCTTCCTCTCCCGCGCCAACCGTTTTTCCCGGACGCCTTCGGCGCTCGCGAGCTACGTCGGCACCACGCGCGGCACCGCCTCGTTCATCATCGGGGAACTCGAGCGGCTGGGCTATATCGAGCGGAAACGCTCGGCCACCGACAAGCGCTCGGTGATGCTGAGCGTGACGCAGCAAGGCAAGAAATTCCTGGTGCGCGATCCCGTCAACGTTCTGGTCGACGCGATCGCCGTCCTCGACGAAGAGGTCAAGATCCGCTTCCGCGACACGTTCCGGCACGTGCTGGATCAGTCGGACGCGGCCGAGCAGCGGCACCACACCGACGTGTGCAAGCGATGCATCTTCCTTCGGGAGGAGCGCACCGCCACCGACAGCAAGACAGCGGCCGAGTTCAGCTGCCGCCTGTTTCGCTCGCCGATCGCTGAAGCGGAGGTCGATCTGCTATGCACCAGCTTCGAACATCACCGCCAATAGAGGACCGCCCCCCGATCACGGCGTTGCTTTGCGTGACGAATAGATGACGCCGCCGCTCGCCTCCACGACCAGGCGCCCGTTCTCGCTCCTGATCTCTTCGATGCGGCCAAGTCCGGGCACTTGCTGTCCCAGCACCGCTTCGATGACGCCGTTCGGGCTCTGCAGGATCGCAATGCCTTCATAGGCCTGGCGGACCGACCAGCCCTTGATCACCTTTCGCGGCGCCAGCGTGCGCTCGGTCGGTAACACCGAACCCGTGATCTCCGGCGCTGCGACCGAGGCCACCATCGCCCCTTGCTGTGGCGCGGGCTGCGATTGGACGATGGCCGGCGCCGGCGCCTGAACCTGCGCTTGAGCGAGCTTATCGAGCTTCACCGTCGAGGACGAGCTCACTCGCTCGATACGGTCCAAATTCTCGGCAAACCTGCCGAAACGGTCATTGGTCGCCTTGCTCGATTGATCCACTGCGGTCCGCAGGCCGTCGAGATTTTCCGACACGCCCGACACTTGCTTGCGCAGATGCGCGACGGTCTCGCGCAGATTCCTGATCTCCGTATTGGCTGCGACGTTGTTCTGGGCGGGCTGCGTCGTGAGATAGGCGATCACGCCGGTGCAGGCGCAGACCGCCAACATGGCGGCGACCGCCAATGTTGCGAGGGGCACAACCCAGGTCGGACGGGGCGGTGGGGACTTGGCGACGATCATGGCCGGCTTGATCACAGTCGGCGCCGGCTTGGGGATCGCCATCTTGTCGAGACGCGCCTTGGCGCGAATGCGTTTCAGGCCCTCGAGTGCCTCCTTCGCGAGAACTTCGTCGCTCACCGCGGCCGACACACGCTTTGTGCCCGCAGCAGGCCTGGGCGCTCGCGCCGGATCAACCTCCGTCTCGCGTACTTCAATAGCCGGCTTCGCCGTTGCGGAAACATCGGCGGTCGCGCTGGGACGAGCTTGTCCATCGGACAACATATAAAAATGCTCCGTTCGGTTCGATCTGTCGAACGGTGACGTTATGTGCCGAAGCTTGCCTGAAACGTGCGCATCGAAGATCCCTCATCGCGCGCTATGCGGCGTCGCATCTGTCAACCGCGTCATGCACGTGGCGGGAGTGCGACTCGAAAGACACACCCTCGCCAAGATTTTGCCAAGCTGGACCCTCGCCGCCACACGTGAGTCGAATTGCCGCATGTGGACAACCGTGCACTCGAGTCAATCCCGGGTTGAAAACCGTTCGATATGCCATATCCGCAGCACCGGTTAAAATAGCTGTAATTGTACGGAGATGCGGAACCTTAGAACCGACAGGGTGCAGAACTAGTTTGTTTTCCGAAGCAACTGATGCGTTTGAATATATCAAGAAACAACCCGAAACAAACCAACAGCATCAAGCACACGTAGCAAACGCTTTATTACGCACGCTTGATCGGAAATCGGCAATTGTTACGGTCCTACTCAAGTGATTCTCGCCAGTTGGCGAGGAGATCGACACAGAATCAGCAGTGTTCGGACGCGATGAGCAACTTGGCGCAACTGTTCTAGGTCGTTTCTCAATCCGCTCCGCGAGGTGATCCGTACCACACCCGCCGGGCCTCACGCAGTAAGCGTTCAGTATCGAGTTGAAGTAGCAGGCCTGCGAGACGCAGGCACTGAATGCGTAGGGCTGCCCGCGAATATCGAAACCATAACAACGGTTCGCGGGAAGGAATGTCGTCAAACAGCATCGTTGCCGAGCCGGGCATCATAACAACCATCCGGCCGCGACAGGTGCGAAACAGGGGCGAAAGACTGATGTATATTATCGTTGATGATCGCGAGAGCGTCGCGAACAGCTATGTCGGAGGGCTCGTTCGCGAAGGCGTATCGTCGATCGGCTTCTCCTCCGGAGAATTCTGGGACTGGCTGCAATCCGCAAGCGAATCGGATCTGGCAGCGGTGGACGCGTTCCTCCTCGGGGACTGTGATGCCCGCGGAAGCCTGCCGCGGGCGATGCGCAAGCGTTCCTCCGCGCCCATCATCGCCATGAGCGGCCAGAAGATGCTCAAGAACACGCTGGAGCTGTTCGAATCCGGCGTCGACGACGTCGTGCATGTGCCGATCCATCTGCGCGAGATCCTGGCCCGAACGGCCGCGATCGCACGCCGCCGGGTGGGTGAGCTGCCGAGACCCTGCGAGAGCAGGATTCAGGTCTTTTTCAACGGCCGCGACCCCGAGATCGCGGGCCACGCCCTCACCCTGCCCCGCCGCGAATTGCGCATTCTCGAATATATGGTCAGCAATCACGGCAAGTGGATCACCAAGACGCAGATCTTCAACGCGGTTTACGGGATCTTCGAGTCCACCTTCGACGAGAGCGTGATCGAGAGCCACGTCAGCAAGTTGCGCAAGAAGCTCCGCGACCGCCTCGGCTTCGACGCGATCGTGGCCCGGCGTTACGTCGGATACCGCCTCGACATCCCCGCCGGCGAGACCCTCGACGTACCGATGCAGGAGCTCGACGAGGTCGGCATCATCCTCAACAGGGCGCATGCCGTCCCGGCGGCCTACCCCGCCGGAAACTGACACGGCCCGCGGCGAAACCGAAAGCGGCCTCCGCGAAGCACCTTCGCGGAGGCCGTTTCGCGTTTGGCGGCGGCGAGCAGAGCGCACGCTTCGTCCTTCGAAACGGCGCTGACGCGCCTCCTCAGGATGAGGCTAATCGGTCCGCGGTGCGAGCTGAATCTGGAGCCGCGCATTCCGTCCTCATCCGGAGGAGGCGCCTGGCGGCATCCCGAAGGATGGTAGCAGAAAGGAGCTACGGCTTCTGCTGGAATTCTTCCTTGGAGACGTAATTAAAGTCCTCGACCAGGACGTCCTGGACGACTTCGGCCTGCATCCGCTCGTTGACGCGCTGTTTGATGGCCGTCGTCAAGATGGACAGGTCGTAACGGGCGAGCTTCCTGAAATCGAGACGCTCGTCGGCATAAATCCTGCGGAAAGCCTCGTCGACGACGAACGGCTCCGGCGGAACGTTGAGCTGATGCAGCGTCCGCGCCTCCACGGTGTAGACGAAGCGCGCGACGATATAGCCCTGCACATTGCCGCTCTCGACCATCGGCACGCTCAATGCCCGCGTCTTCTGGTATTGCAGGCCGTCGAGATATTCGTCCTTCGCCGGCAGCAGGCTGCCGTTTTCCTTCCAATAGGCCACGCCATAGCTCGTGCCCGCGGTGAGGATGCAGACCCAGAGCCCGGCCAGAACCAGTCTGATCATGTTCCGTCCTGCGCTGCGCGACCGGTATAGGTGCCGTCGGACTCGGCTTCCTGGATCGCCTTGACGATGACGCTCGCGATCTCCCGCACCGCGTCGTAATGCATTTCGAGGATCGAGCGATTCCGCTCGAGCTTCTCTCGCAGCCGCTGGATTTCCTCGGTGACCTCGACGTCACCGCCGAGATGCATCCTCGCCCGCATCAGCCGGACGAACTCGAGCATGCTGCGGCTCTTCCGCGCGCTGAAATCGTCGAAATCGATCTTCTGGCGCGTGGCGAGCGCGACCGTCTCCTCCTCAACGACGCTCTCGAGCCGGCGGATTGCCGCCAGCAGCCCGCGCACTTCATCCGCTCTCGCCGCATCCGCGCCGTCGACCACGGCCTCGTCGGTCGCGGCCGGCAGCAACACGGGCAGCAGCGCATCGCCTGTTGCTGCCTCCGCCGTCGTCATCCCGGTGTCCGCGACCGGCTGTTCGATCGCCATGGCCGCCGCGCTGTCTTGTGCCTGCATAGAAATTCACCCTTCAACTTCTGTCACCCGTTCGCCGATCATGATCCGGCCTTGCCGGCCTCGTTCGGTCCGGCCGCATTCGCGGCGGCCAGCTGCCTGGCGATGCCAATGCCGTTGCCCTTTGCCAGCTGGCTGCCAAGCTGCTCAGCCAGCATCGACTTCCAGACGCCGCCGGCGGTGCCCTTGCCGAAGATCTGCTCGGAGTCCTTCGGCAACATCGTCTCGACGAAGGTCTGGAGAATGAATGCCTCGAACTTCCGGTACACCTCACCGGATGCAGGCGCCTTGATCATCCGCACCGGCGCCCTGTTCACCGCATCCGAAGACGCCTCGGAAGCCTTCGTCGCGGGTTGCTTGGCAGCCGCCGCCTTGCCGGCCTCCGCCTCCATGGTGGCGGCGAAATCCGCGTCGGAGGATTTCAGCGCGTCGAGTTTCGCGGTCGCCGCGCGCTGCGTCACGGGATCGGCGGCATCGAGGACGTCGAGAACGAGGTCGGGTGTCGCGGTCACGATCATGGCTTGTTCCGATTGGCTGGCCGTGGCGTCCATGCGCGCGCGGCTGGGCTAATTCCCGTCATTTCCTCAAGACTCCGCTTCTCGGCGTCACGGAGCTTGTCGGCCAGCGCCGCCTTGGCAACCTGCTCAAGCTGCCTGACGCGGCGGCTCTCGGTGCGGACCTGGTCGAGCTGCTGGGCGGCCTGCGCCTGGATCGCGCGCGCGCCGACGCTCATCCTGTTCAGCCGCCGCGCGATCGAATCACTTGACGATCCCGCTGGCGGCTTGCCGCCGTTCAAGGCGCCCACCAGCCATTCCTGCTCGTCCTGCAGGCTTCTCTCCTGCTGCCGCAGCTGCGCGAGCTGCCATTCGGACAGCCGAAGCTGCAGCTTCACGAGCGACACCATCCGGCCGAGCTTGTCCGCGCGCGAAATGGTCACAGCGTCACTCCGCCAGCCAGGACGAGAGGCCGAGCATGAATTGCGTCAACAGCTCGTCGCTCGTGAGGTAGAGCAGCAGGAAGCCGCCAAACAGCACGAACGGCACCGAGATGAAATAGACCGGGACCGCTGGCGTCAGCTTGTTGATCAGGCTGACCGCCAGATTGACGATTACCGAATAGACGATGAAGGGGCTGGCGATCCGCAGCGTTAGCACGAACGCTTCCGACAGGCGGCCGACGAGCAGGTCGAGCGCCACGCCGCCGCCGAGCCTGTCGCCGGGACGCCAGACCTCGTAGGAATTCATCAGCCCGCGCAGGACCTGCCAATGCTGGTCGGTCATGAAGAACAGCGTGGTCACCGACACCATGATCAGCGGCACCAGCGCGGGCGCCGGATCGCTGTCGGCAACCGGCGTCCCCGGAATGTTGCTGAGCCCGACCGCACTCGCCATCACGGTCGCCATGGTCTGCAGCGCAAGGAAGAACACCCGTCCGCCGAGCCCGATGACGCTGCCGACCACGAGCTCGGAGCAGATCAGGAGCGCCAGCGTCAGCGGCGCGGCGTTATCGGTGAGTGGCTTCAGCACCGCGATCAGGATCGGCGCCAGCGCGAACGTGGTGACGAGCGCTACGAACAGCCGGACCTGGGCCGGAACGTTGACGCTGGAAAAGCCGGGTACCAACATCAGGCAGGCGCCGATGCGGCAGAATACGATGAACGTCACCAGTACGCTGTCGGCAAGGCCGCTGATCACGACACCGCTCCAAGCGCCCTGATCTCGGCGCTGCGCGCGACTTCGACATGCGACAGGATCGGCAGAGTCGGAAACACCCGCTCCAGGATCATCCGGACATAGGGCCGCGCTTCGGGCGTCACCGCCAGCACTACGCTGGTGCCGCTTTCGGTGAACTTGCGGATCGCGGCGCTGGCTTCTGTCGCGAACTGCTCGATCAGGCGCGGATCTGCGTCGAACTCGACGACGTCGCCCTTGCCGTCGCGCTTCAAGCTCTGGTGGAACGCCAGGTCCCAGCGGTTGCCGAGCCTGACGACGTTGAGGACGCCGTTGTCGGAGAGGTCTCCGCAGATCTGCTGTGCCAGCCGCGTCCGCACGTGCTCTGCGACCTGCTCGGAGCGCCGCACGTGAGGCGCGATCTCGGCGATCGCCTCGAGGATGAGATGAAGATTGCGGATGGACACGCGCTCGGCCAGCAGGATCTTCAGGATTGCCAGCAGGCCCGAATAGGAGATCTGTGACGGGCATAGATCCTCGACGAGTCGCTTGTATTCGGGATCGAGCCGGTCGAGCAGCGCGCGCATGTCCTTGTAGGACAGGAGCTGGGCGAGGTTCGCCCTGAGCACTTCGCTCAAATGCGTGAGCAGCACCGACAGATTGTCGACCGGCTTGCAGCCCTGCCGCTTGACTTCGTCCGTAAAGGCTTCCGTCACCCACAGCGCCTTCATGCCGAACGCGGGTTCGACCACCTCCTCGCCGGGCACGTCGGGCTTGCCGTCCTTGTCGACCAGCACCAGCACCTCGCCGAGCCTGAGCTCGCCATGGGCGACGCGGGTGTCATGGATCCGGATCTGGTAACCCTTGGGATCGATCGACAGATTGTCGCTGAGCTTGATCTCGGGAACGACGAAGCCGTACTGCTTGGCGAACTTCTTGCGGATCTTGGCGACGCGGTGGGCGAGCTCGGTGCGCGAGCCCAGCAGGTGGACCGACAGATGGCCGCCGAGCGAAAGCTCGATCTCGGCGGTCTTGAGCTGGTCCTTGACGGATTCCTTCGCCTCCGCCTGGGCGCGCTCGTCGGCCTTGCGCGCATCCTCTTTCCGCTCGCGCGCGGCCTGCCGCTTCGGCAGCGAATAGCCGACGAAGGCCATGACGCCGCCGAGCAGCACAAACGGACTCATCGGCAGTCCCGGCATCAAGGCGAGCACGAACATCATCAGCGCGGCGGCCGACACCGCGCGGGGGTAGCCGCCGAGCTGCCGCAGCACCGCCTGCTCCGCCGAGCCCCTGGTGCCGCCCTTGGAAACCAGCAGACCCGCTGACAGGGACACGATCAGCGCCGGCATCTGCGTGACCAGACCGTCGCCCACGGAGAGCTTGGTGTAGACATCGGCCGCGCGCGAGAGCGACAGCCCGTGATGGGTGACACCGATGACGATGCCGCCGAAGATGTTGATCGCGGTGATGATGAGGCCGGCGATGGCGTCGCCGCGAACGAATTTGGAGGCGCCGTCCATGGCGCCGAAGAACGCGCTTTCTTCTTCGAGCTCGCGGCGCCGGCGCTGGGCCTCCTTGTCATCGATCAGGCCCGCCGACAGATCGGCGTCGATCGCCATCTGCTTGCCGGGGATGGCATCGAGGGTGAAACGGGCACCGACTTCGGCGATACGCGTTGCGCCCTTGGTGATCACGACGAAATTCACGGTGACCAGGATGGCGAAGATGATCAGGCCGATGACGAAGTCGCCGCCCATGACGAATTTGGAGAAGCCGGCGACGACGTGGCCGGCGGCCTGCTCGCCCTCCCCGCCGCGCGACAGGATCAGGCGAGTCGTCGCGACGTTCAGCGCCAGCCGCAGGATCGTCGCGATCAGCAGCACGGTCGGAAACGCCGAGAAGTCGAGCGGCCGCTGAATCCACAGCGCGACCATCAGGATCAGCGCCGACAGCGCGATCGAGAACGCCAGGCCGAGATCGATCAGGATCGGCGGGATCGGCAGGAACAGGATCGTGAGCATCGCCACGATACCGCCGGCGAAGAAGGCGTCGGCCCCCAATCGTCGTGGGGTCGGCAGGCTAGCAGCTAACGTATCGGCCATGGGTCACCGGCAGAGGGTCCACCTCCAATCTGCCCCGCAAAGCTTACGCGGGGATGGTGCCGGGTCCCGCGCCGATCAGAAGCCGCGCTCGATATGCGAATAGACCATCTCGGTGAAAGTGGAGAGGTGCGCGCCGATGAAGGAGCCGGAGATGGCGACCACCACCAGAATGACGATGATCTTCGGCACGAAGGTCAGCGTCACCTCCTGGATCTGGGTCAAGGCCTGGATCAGCGCGATGATGGTGCCGACCAGCATCGCGGCACCGACCGCGGGCCCGGATGCGACAATGATGGTCCAGATCGCCGCCTGGACGATGTCGAGAGCGTCCCGTTCGTTCATGATTGGCTGATCGTGAGTCCCGGCCCGACCGCGACCTTGGTGCCGTTCTCGAGGGTCGCGATGGAGCCGTCGGCATTGATGGAGACCGAAACGACCTTGCCGCTGAAGCTCGCGCCGGTGGCGTCGGTGAAGCTGACAGTCTTGCCGATCAGGCCGTTGGCCTGCGACAGCGACTGTGAGGACAGCAGCGCATCCAGTTTCGAATTGGTCTGCATGGCCTGTTCGACCGTCGAGAGCTGCGCGAACTGGCTCATATATTGGGAGGTATCCATCGGATTGGTGGGATCCTGGTTCTTCATCTCGGCGACGAGAAGCTGAAGAAACGTATTGTAGTCGACGCTGTTGCTCGCGGTCGGATTGGGGGAGCCGGTCGAACTGGATTTGTCGGTCGCGCTGGTGACGTTCATGTGCCTCTCCGCTGTCAGGCAGCCTGGAATGGGGACTCGGTGATGGTGCCGGCCAGGATGGCCTGCTCCACCGGAAACAGGGCCCTGATCCGCTTGAGCGCCTCGAAGTAGCGGGTCGCCCCGACCAGTTCGTCGACCGCCCCCAGCCCGTCCAGCATCTCGCGGCTCTCGCACACCGCGCACAGGGCCGCGTGATGCTGTCCATAGAGCGCCGCAGCGTCGCGGATATCCGTCGGGTTCATCAGCATGAGCTGGACGATGAAGTAGAGCTGCCGCAGCGCTGTGGTGGCGTCGGAGGCCTGCATGACCTGCCCTTCGAGCAGGAACATCACGTCGTTGACGAGCTCCACGGAGACCTTGCGGTCCACGCGCAGCACCGCGCCGTTGATGTAGATCCGTTCGCCCGCCCGCAAGGAGATCTTCATCACAGAGCGTCTCGGATCAGGCGGTTGATTTCGATCAGCTGCATCACGTCGTTCGACCGCTCCTCGCGAAGGCGATCGGCTTCCTTGACGACCCACAGGCCGATCGAGATGATGTCGGCGCGCAGCTTGTCCGGGAGCCCGTTTTCCGGGTGCGAGAGATCCTCGATGAAGATCGTCCACAGTCGCCGCACATAGAGCAGGCTCTCGACCAGGTCCTCGAGGCGGAACACGCCTCTCTGAAGCCGCTCGAGCCGGTCGATGCCGAGGCTGAGCGCCTGCCGCTCGCGGCCCCGCGCCTCGTGACCGCTCTCGTCCACGACCGATTCATAGGCTTCAAACGTCATCAGCATCACTCTGCGCAGGAGACCGGATAACAGGACGAGGCTGCGAGCCTCGGCTAGAGATAGTTGATGAGGCTGATCTGCTGCAGCTGCGAGGTCAGCGCCAGCGCCGTCTTGATCTGGGTCTGCAGCGTGTTGACGCGGACCGAGGCCTCGGTCGGGTCGACCGCCTCCAGCTTGACGATCTGGTTGTTGAGGATGTCCTTCTGGATCTTCAGCTTCTCGGTCGCGCCGGTGACCCGCTGCTGGACCGAGCCGACGGTACCGCCGAGCACAGCGAGATCATTGATTGCGCCGCTGACCAGACCGATCGCCTTGTCGACGACGACCTGAAACGTGTCCTTGCTCAGACTCGTGTTGCCGAGATCGGTGAGCATAGCGTAGGCCTCGGCCAGCTTGCGAAAGCCGGGCTGGTTGGCACTGACCGAGCTGTCGACGACTTCGGTCGTGGAGATGCGGCTCGACAGCGCCTGGTCCGTGGCCGACGACCAATTGGCGTTCCAGGTCGGGCTCGCGAACTCGGCATCAAAGACGTTGTCGAGGAAGTTCTGCATCTGCGCCGGCGTGATCGTGCCAACGCCCGCCGCAGCCTGCGAGAAGCCGAACGTCGCCAGGAAGTCCGCGTCGACCTGGTTCTTGCTGGCCGAGCCGGCCGTGTAGTTCGTGATCGGCACGGTCTGCGTATTGATTCCGCCGAACAGATATGACCCGTTGTAGGAAACATTGAGCGCGCCGATGACGTCCTGAAGGTTCGCGGACGCGCTCGGCAGGATGATCTTCGCGCCGCTGTCGGCGTCGCGCGCCGCGATTAGGTTCTTGAGGAATTCCGACGCGGTCGTGCCGAGCTGCGTGATCCGGTTCTGCGTGACGTCGAGGCGTCCCGAGACCAGCTCGTTGGTGTCGACCAGCTGGTCCGCGAAATTGAAATCGGCCCGCAGCGCCACGTCGCGGCCCGTCCCGGTGCCGAGCTCGAGGCCGACATCGGCGAAACGGCCGGTGGTCGCCTCCTTCGAGGCCTTGGTCAGCGCGCTCTGGTTGTTCGTGATCGACGACCTCAATGACGAAGACAGCATCAGGGTCGAGATATAGTTCGCGCTCATCATGACTTAGTTCCCCACGGCGGCCAGCAGGCTCTGCAGCATCTCATCGACGGTGGAAATGATCTTCGACGACGCCGAATAGGTGCGCTCGACCTGGAGCATCAATGCCATTTCGTCGTCCATGTTGACGCCGCTGACGTTGGACAGCGCCGCCGTGCTGCGGTCGAGCAGCGTATTCTGGTACTGAACGTTGTCGTCGGCCGTCTTGCGCTGGCTTTCGATCCAGCTCGCCGAGGAGGACGCGAACTCGATCACGCTGCCGCTCGGCTTGCCCTGAGCCGTGGCGTCGAACGCCTGCGGGGCGCCCATGTTGTTGATGAGCTGCTGAAGCCGCGTCGAGAAGCCGGCATTGCCGGTCGTGTTGTAGTTGAAGGCCGGAAGGCCGCTGATGGCGCCGTCACGCAGCAGGTTCGGGTTTCCGCCCACGGCCGGATCGACCGAGGCGGCGACCGCGATCTGACCCGCGAGGCCCACCGAGATCGTGGCGCTCGCGGGCATCGCGGGCGCGCCGGGATAGGTGAACAGGCCGGGCCGGTCCGCCAGCGTCGGGACGGCCGACTGGTCACTTTCCTTGAAGGCGTCGATCAGGCCGCGCGCGATTTCGTCGAGCTGGCTCTGATACGTGACCGTGTCCTTGTCGCGCAGCTGGGCGAGGCCGGCGAGCTTGCCGGACTTGAGCGGCATGACGGAATTGGCGCCGGTCACGGGTACGCCGTCGATGAAGACGGCATTGCCCGTGGTGCCGGCGGTGTAGGCGTTGGTCGGCGTAAAGCTCACGGTCCGCGCAATCTTGTCGAACAGCACGACGCCGCTGTCGGTGTAGAGCGCGGCGTCTCCATTGGCCCGGATCGACATCGAGACCCCGGTCTCCTGCGATAGCCTGGAGACGATGCTGTCGCGCTGGTCGAGATAGTCGGTGACGTCGTCTCCGGAGATCGTGCCCTTCACGATTGCCGTATTGACGGTCTGGAACTGGGACAGCAGCTGGTTGATGTTGGCGACCGAATTCGCCATGTCGGCGTCGGCGCCCTCACGCACCGACTGCACCGTCTTGGTGGCCTGGTTGAGCGCGGTCACCATGTCCTTGGCGGACGTCACGGCGGCCTGCGCCAGGGTCGCATTGTCGGTGGAGTTGGCGTATTGCTGCAGCGCCTGCTTCAGCTTGTTGAGCTGAGCGGTCGGCGACTGCTCGAGCTCGGGATCATCCACGGTCGCGGCCGCGATCTTCTGCAGGCCGTCATAGATCACGCTCTGCTTGGCCGACGACGAGGTCGCGGTCAGCACGTTCGAATAGAGGCCCGAGCTGGCCGCGCGCTGGATCGCCGCGACATAGACGCCGGTGCCGGGGAGGTTGTCCAGCACGGCGATCTTGCGCGAATAGCCGGTGGCGCTGGCGCCGGCGATGTTGCGCGAGATCGTCGACGACTGGATGCCCGACGCCATGAGCGAGGCGCGAGCAGAGTCGAGAGCGGCGGTAAGGGACATGATCTGCTCTTGCCGGGGGTGAGTGCTGACAGACTCAGCGCTTCAGGTTGACGACGACGTCGAGCAGGTCGGCGCCCGTCTGGAACGATTTCGAGTTGGCGGTGAATCCGCGCTGGGCCTCGATCATCCCGGTGAGCTCGTCCGCGAGATCGACGTTGGAGTCCTCCAGCGCGCCGGACTGGACCGTGCCGAGCCCGCCGGTGCCGGCATTGCCGGCCTGCGCATTGCCGGAGTTCATGTTGGTCGAATAGACGTTGCCAGGCTCGGGCGTCAGGTTGTCGGGGCTCGCGACGTCGGCCAGCATGATGGTGTAGAGCGTCGTCTGCTGCCCGTTCTTGAGCACCGCTGTAACGTATCCGTTCTCGTCGACATTGATCTTGTCGATCGCCGAGGGAACGCTGCCGTTGACGGTCGCCTTGAAGCTGAAGTCGGTACCCACCTGCGTCATATTCGACAGGTCCATGGTCAGCGCGGCGCCGCCCGGCACGGTCACGGTGAGACCTGTCGGGCTCGCGGCCGCCAGCGCGCCCTTTCCGGCCGCGGTCGTGTCGAAGGTGAACGTGGTGGCGGCGCCGAGCGAGGTGCCGGTCGCGGAATCGTAGAGCTGAACCTGCCAGGTGTCGGAGCCGGCAGCCGTAGCGGTGTGAGACATATAAACGTCGAGCGTAACAGCCTGACCGATATTGTTGTAGGCGACGATCGAGCTCTTCGATGAATATGACGCCGGACCGGGCGGACCGGCAATGACGGCCGCCTTCGGATCGAGATTGCCGGTCGTGAGCGTCCCCGCGGTCGACGGCACCGGCACCTGCGAGACCTGGGCGATATTGACGATCTGCATGCCGGACAGGCTGTTCTGCGAGAAATTAGTCACTTTGCCGGGCTGGCCCAGAAGGTAGTAGCCGGCCGCGTTGACGAGATTGCCCTGACTGTCCGGCACGAACGAGCCGGCGCGCGTCAGGAACTGCTGCGTGTTGTTGGCGTTCGAGACCACGAAGAAACCGTTGCCCTGCACGGCCAGGTCCGTGGACGACGTCGTGAACTGCGTATGCCCGGCGTCGCTGATGGCATAACGGACGGTGGTCTCGACGGCGCCGGAATCGTAATTGCCGGAGCCGCTCTTCAGGATCAGCGATGAGAATTCGGTCGAAGCCCGCTTGTAACCGGTGGTGTTGACGTTGGCGATGTTGTCCGAAACCGTCGACAGCTTGTTGGACTGTGCGCTCATGCCGGAAACGCCGGTGCGCATAACACCATACAGGCTCATGAAGTGGGCTCCTTTGGTAGGTTGCAGTTACAATGGGGGGTCTTGCTTGCGCGGGGCTGATGGTTCGAGACCATGCACAACCTCACGTCGTCACGTCGTTTTCGGCTGACAGAACGAGCGCGCCTTGTCGGTCCAGGCGCCGAAGCCGCTCGACACGAGGTGGGCCACGATGTGACAGACATAGCGCTTCTGCGCCGGCTGGTTGTTCGGGCCCGCATTGTAGCGGGCCACCGCCATGGTCCAGCTGCCCTCGCGCTGCTTCAGTTCTTTCAGGAAGCGCGCGGCATATTCGACGTTCCTGGCGGGATCGAACATGTCGCGCACCGAGACGAATTTATCGCCGTGATAGTAGTGGTTGATCTGCATGCAGCCGAGGTCGATTAGCTTGATGCCCTTGCCGCGAATGGCCTGAAAGTTTGCGATCGCATCGTCCATGTCCTTGGCGAACACGGTCTGGCCGTCGGCGCCGAGCGCGTAAGGATGCAGCGCGCCGCGACGCCCGGTCTCGGTGAGACCGACTGCGTAGAGAATGCCGAGCGGAATTCCGTGCTGCTGGGCCGCGCGCGCCATCTCGCGCTCGCACGGACGCGCGCCGTCGGTGGCCGCGGCCGCAGCGCCCGCGTTACAGATAAACAGGGCCGCGACGAAGTTGCGGCGCCACGTCCTGGTCATGACCCGTCTCCTGGCTGGGCTGGCGTTCCTGGCGGGCCTGCTTCGCGCCACCGTCGGATTGCCCCGACGACGTGCCTGCGCCGCCGAACGGACCTTGAGGCTGCGACGAGGGCTGTTGCTGGCCCGAGAGCTGCGGCTGCGACTGGCCGGAGCCGCTCTGGAATCCGTCCAGCGAGCCGTGTTGCACGGGGGCGACGTCGGCGACATAGCCCGCCGACTGCATGAGATCGCGGATCTGGTCGCGTTGCTGATCCAACATCTGGCTGGTGTCCTTGCGCGCGGCCGCAAGGTGGACGGACACTTCGGCGCCGACGAGACGAAGGCGCACAGTGACGTTGCCGAGCGCGGGCGGCTCGAGATTGATGGTCAGGATCCTGAGCGGCTGATCGGGCGCATTGGTCTGGGATGCCGAGAGATCGGGCGCTGCGGACGCCGCCGGGCCTGTGGAGTCCTTCAGTTCGGCCACGACCGCATTGGCGACCTGTTGCGGAGCGTTGAACTGCGCCGGAGGCAGATGGGTCTCCTGCTGGACGACAGTGACCTTGGTCGTCTCGGGCAATGCGTCACGCGTCGACGCCTTGGCGGCGCGTTCGACGTTGACTGCGACGGCCTCGAAGCCCGATGTCGCAGGCATTGCTTTGGCGGAGGCATCGCTGCCTGGCTGTGCTGCCGCGGCTTGCAAGAACCCGCCTGGCGCACGCGCACCGGTTGGAACCACAGCGGATGGCTCGGAATCCACCGTCGTCGCCCTCGCCATGCCTGCGGCTGAAAATTCGCGACTCGCGCCGGATGAGCGCTCCTCGCGCGTGTCTTTCTTGTCGCCCGAGAGCGATTGCATTGGCGGCTTTGCAGCCGATGCAGCCATAAGATCGTGTCCCATGATCGCGGCAACGTTCGGGCGGTTGGCGACGTCCGGCTTGGCGTTATGGCCGACCGGACCTTGCATCTCGGAAGATTTATCGATTGTCTGGTCGCCGGACCCAATCACATCAATCGCCTCGGTGCGATCATCCTTCTCGTCTTTCGACTTGTCCTTGCCCGACGGGTGGACCAGACGCGTGCGCAGCGATCCGGCCTTCGCGGTCGTATCGCTGCCCTCATCGGTCAGTGCCTGCTTGGCGAGGCTCGATACCGTGTGGAGCAGATCGTTGAACGACGAGCCGCCCTGCGATTTGGCCCCGGCGCTCTTCGCCGGCCGCGACGTCCCGCGAATGCTGAGGCTCTCGGCGAGACCCGAGAAAATTTGTCCAGAGGTTCCACTGAGCTTGGTCATGGACGGCGGTCCCTGGTCAGGAGTTCGAGTTCGCCGAGTTGCTTATGCGCGCGCGCAAGCGTCACCGTCGATGACGCCAGGTCGAGACGCGCCGGCGTTGCGGGAGGCTTGTCGGCAGCAGTGGCGGATCCGCCCGGAAGCGGCTTGCGAACATCGAGCGCGAGCTGAACCGTTGCATTCAGAAGGAGGACGTCCCGCTCGGGGAGCTTCGATCGTTCGAGTGCTTTCAACTCGGCAAGACCTCCGTCATATTCGTCGGTGAGCGCTCGCGCGACGCCCCGGAAGAAATGCGCCCGCTCGCGCTCCGCGGAAGCGTCAGCGCTCAGCGCCAGCGCCCGCTCGCCGGCAAGACGCGTCACGGCCAGCTGTCCGCGCAGCATCGCCGCGCGCGCAATGACGAGATAGAGCTTGAGGCGGCCTGCGCGCTCGATCTGCTCGAGCAGGGCAGCGATCCGCTCGAAGCGACGCTCGTCGAGCGCGAGACTCGATTGCGCCAGGCCCGTGGAGAAGCGCTGCCAGAAGTCACCTGCATAGATCGAGTTGCGGTAGTGGCGGATATAGGCCAGCGTCAGGAACTCGAACTTGTCAAAATCTTCCGCCTGCCCCACCAGAAGGATCTCGCGCCGCAAGGCCGCCTCCTCCACCAGCGTGCCGGGCAGCAGCAGGCGGGCGTCGTCAAGGCGTTCGATCGCGAGCGACGCCTCGGCACGCGCGAACAACGCGCCCTGGACCAGCGCGACCTGTCCGCCGAGGCCCGAGGACAGCGACCGCGGCTTGACGTCCTTGAGCAGCTCCCGCGCCTCCTCCTGACGCCCCTCGACATAGGCAAGCGCGCCGTTGAACAGCCGCTCGTCGATGTTCATCTTGTCGCGCGGCAGCTTGCGGACGATTTGCGGCGCGCCGCCGCTGAGCAGGTAGATGACCGCAGCCTGGCTGTTTTGCGCACTGCTCCACACACCCGGATCGGCGGCGAGAAATCTCTCTCCGATCTGCCGGATCAGCGTGATGTGGCTCCCATGCGCCGCGGTGTCACCGTTGGCGATGCCGTCCTGCACCGCCTGCAACCCGCGGACGAGCTCATAGGGCTCGCCCGACTGGCGCGCGGGTTCCGCAAGCGCGTTTGCTGCCGTGAACGGCAGGAGCAGTAATGCGGCGCGGAGGAGCAACCTGATCAAGGGCGCTTCTCACGGATCAGGATCTCGATCCGGCGGTTCTGCGCGGCCGCCGGATCGTTCGGAAGCTTCGGCCGGCGGTCGGCATAGCCTTCGACATGCTCGATCCGCAATGCGTCGACGCCGGAGCGAACCAGCATATAATAGGCCATCTGCGCACGTGCGGTCGACAGCCGCCAATTGTCGTAAGTCTCCGAACGATACGGCCGATTGTCGGTATGTCCGCGGACGATGATCATGCCCGGGCGCTTCGTCAACAGCGGCCCGATCTTGTCGATCACGCGGATCAGCTCGGGCCGCGGCTCGGCCGAGCCGACCGCGAACATGCCGAAGCTTGCATCGTCGGTCAGGCTGATCAGGAGGCCCTCCTCGACCTGACGCACCTCGGCCGCCGGCCCGGCGCCCGCCTTGATGTCGGAGAGCGCCTCCGCGACGGCGGCTTGAAGCTGCTTGACGGTCGGCTGGGCTTGCGCCGCATCGCGCGGGGCGGGCTCCTTCGTCGTATCGCTGGGACGCGCCTGCGCGGTGGCGGTCGCTTGAACGGGGGCCTGGGCGCTGCCCTCGCGCGGAGCTGGCGCCGGTGCGGCGCCCGGTGGCAGCAGCGGAGACAGGTTTGCCGACAGCGCATCCGCGTTCGGCGCCAGGCTTCCGCCGGCATCGTCGGCCTTGGCACGACGCTGCTGCGGCTCGCCCTGATTTGTGCCCGACGCGCCCTCGCGCGCGGAGGCATTCGGCCTGGGCTCGCTCTCGATCATACGATCGGCATCCTTTGACGTCTGCGGCGCCAGCTTCCAATAGCCGGGATCAAAGGGATCGCGGTAGGCGTCGCCGCCCTTGAATCCATCCTCCTCGGCGGAGGTCAGTGCGCCGGCGCGGCGCTGTCCGGAGGACTGGTTCGCACTGTTGGCAATCTCGGCGAGCGTCGCGTAGGGATCGCGGAACAGGACCTTCTCTTCATAGGAGGCCGGCTTCTCGGCCGTCGGCGAGTCACCGCGTCGTTCTTCGTTCGAGCCGGCCGGCTGACGCTTGCCGTCCTGACCTTCGAACGACGTCGGCTCCTTCTTGGAGAGATTCTTCAGTCCCTTCGGCGCGGGCGCATTTTCCGCGAGCTGGATCGGATTGAAATAGCTCGCGACGACCTGTTTCTGATCCTGATTGAGCGCGTTAAGCAGCCACATCACCAGGAAGAACGCCATCATCGCGGTCATGAAGTCCGCATAGGCGATCTTCCATACGCCGCCGTGATGCGCCTCTTCGGCGAAGGCGCTGCGGCGGCGGACGATGACGAGCTCGTGCTTGACCTCTTCCATGGCGGCTTACCGGCGCGCTTCTTTCAGGCGTTCGCTCCAGGCCGAGATCTGCGTCTCGATCACGGTCTGGTCGGCGACGACGCGGACCTCGACGGTCTCGGCCGCCTCATACGCGATGCCGGTGCGCCTGGACGCCTCAAGCTGAGTTCTCACGAGACCGAGCAGTTCGCTCGGACCAGTGACCTTGAAGGCCGGCACCGACGAGTTGCCGGTCAGCGCCCCAATCTGCTCGACCAGCGATCCGATCGCCTTGTCGCGAACCGCCTCGGCGAGGAACGGCAGCAGGATCCGCGCGACCGAGCTTGCGATGTTGGTCTCGATCTCGCGGCACGCCGCCTCGAAGCCGCTGACGATCGCGACCGCCTGCTGGTCGGACCATTTGGCGCGCTCCTCGCCGAGGCGGATCGCGCTGCGAACGCGCTCCTCGGCAAGCTTGGCATCGCCTTCCGCAACGCCGGCAGCCAAGCCGCGCCGGTAGGAGTCCTCCAGCAGACCGGCCGGCGGGGCTTCCGCCTTCGGCGCCGGAGGCGGCGTCTGGGGCTGAGGCTGAACCTGAAGCTGAGGCTCGCGCGCGATGTCCTTCGGCCTTGTCAGCACGCCCTGGATCCTGGACGGCGGAGCCGGCGGTGATTTGGCGCGGCCGTTGGCGTCGAACTGCGTTAGGAATTTTCCGATTGCCGCGTTCATGCCGCCTCCTCGCGTCGCATCCAGTCTTTAAGGATCGCGGCGGCCTGCGCCTGGTCGAGCCGGACGATCTGCTCCAGTCGCTTCTGCGGCGTTCGCTGCATCTTGCCTTCGAGGTCTTCGACGAGATTGAGTTCCGCCTCCTCGCTGTCCGCCGACGCGAGGGCAGCTGCGGCTTCGAATTCGGCGACCTCCGCAGCCTCGGCCTGTTCCTGCTGCGCGCGATGGGTCAGTATGCCGTTGACCGCGGGCCGCAATCCGAACCAGACCAGCATCGAGGCGACGGCCAGGATCGTCACCGCGTTGATGACGCTGCCGAGCTGCTTGTTGATCATCTCGACGAAGCTGATCGGGGGCACCGGCGCTAGTTCGCGCGAGCCCTCGATGAAGTCGACGGCCGTCACCTGGATCTGGTCGCCGCGCGTCTTGTCCAGTCCGCCCGCCGTCGCTGCCAGCTGGCTGATCTCGGCGAGCTTGCTGTCGACGATGGCCTGGTTGCTCTTGTCGCCGAGATCGGCGACCAGCCGCGCACGATTGACCAGGACGGCGATGAAGAGCTTCTTGACCGAATAGCCGTCGCTCACCGTCGTCGTGGTTTTGGACGAGACCTCGAAATTGGTGACGTCCTCGCGGCGGGTCTTGTCCTCGCTGGAGTTCTTGCCACCTCCGGCGTTCACCTGCTGATCAGGAAGGTTTTGCTGCACCGTGGTCGGCGTCGAACGGTCGGCGTTCTGCGACGACTCTTTCTCGCGCACGTTCCGCACCGAACGCTCGGCCCGGCTCTCGGGATCGTACACGGTCTCGTTGATCTGTTTCTTGTCGGTGGAGAGCTGCGGCGCGACGCTGACCTCGAAATTGTCGAGACCGAGATACGGCGTCAGCGCTTTTCGGATGTTCTCCTGCACCATGCCACCGACGGTCTTCTGCAGGCTCGCCATCTTGGTCGGGGCGGCGCTCGCCTCGTCCTCTTCAGCAAGCAGCATCGAGCCGTCAGCATCCAGCACCGTCACCTTGTCGCGGTTCATGCCGGGAATGGCAGCGGCTACGAGATGGCGGATCGACTGCGCCGTGCGTGCCTCGATCGCGCCGTCGGTGCGCAGCACGACCGAGGCGGACGGCGGTTGCTGCGTCGCGCGGAACGAGCCGCGCACCGGCAGCACGATATGCACGCGCGCCGCCTTGACGCCCTTCATCAATTGAACCGTGCGCGCGATCTCGCCTTCCAGCGCTCGCAGCTTGGTCACTTCCTGCATGAACGACGTCAGCCCGAGCGAGCCGATCTTGTCGAACAGCTCGTAGCCGGAATTGGCGCTGGTCGGCAGCCCCTTCTCGGCGAGCAGCATCCGCGCCTGCATGGTCTGGCTCGGGCGCACCGAGAGCGCATCGCCCGCCGTATTGACGTCGAAGGTGATGTTCTGCTCGCGCAGCGCCGCGCCCATGCGCGTCACGTCCTCGCGGGTGAGGCCGGTATAGAGCGTCTCGAATTCAGGCCGGCTCAGATAATATGCGCCGCCGACGACGGTCACGAGAATGGCAAAGCCGATCAGGCCCAGGGCCATCAGGCGTCGCGGCCCAAGCTCCAGCAGATTGTTGAGCAGTTGCTGTACCTGCGCACGACTGAGCATATGACCTCGTACCAATGCGAACGTATGGGACACTCCGCTGCCAACCTTGTCTGAGGGTTGCGCGAGGACGCGAATGTGTCAGTTCGCTGGCGAGGCGTTGCAATTTTACAAAAAGGCCTGTCTTGCAAGAGGCCCATCTCACAGGAATCTGCGGCGACGCGATCGGGTCGGCGGCAGCGCACGTTGGCGTGCTTGGCCGCACCATCGGCCGCGACCCGTCGTATGAAAATTCAACATCGCGGAGATCGATCGCGGGCACGTCGTGCCGTCACGTGCGCCGGTCGCGGCGAAGACCGTGCTCCCTCACGGGAGCACGGTCGTTTTCGAAAGCGCCGCTTAACCGCGGAACAGCGACAGGATGCTCTGGCTGTTCTGGTTGGCGATCGAAAGCGCCTGAACGCCGAGTTGCTGCTGGGTCTGCAGCGCCTGGAGCCGGGTCGATTCCGCGTTCATGTCGGCGTCGACGAGCTGGCCGATACCGCGATCCACCGAGTCCATCAGCGACTTCACGAACTCCGTGTTGTTCGAGATGCGGTTCTTGATGGCGCCGAGGTTGGCAGCGGACTGGCTGACCGTGTTGATCGCGGCGGTGACCTTCGCGATGTAACCATCGAGAATGGTCTGGTCGGCGGTCGAGTCGGTCAGCGCACCGATGTTGAGGCTGTCGACCGAGGCGCTGCCGCTCACCGTGTCGAGGATGCCGCCCGTGGTCGCGGTGTAGAGCGAGTAGTTGGCGACGGTCACGGTGATGGTGCTGATCGTCGGCGTGCCGCCGACGCGCGAGAACGATGATACCAGGTTGACGGTCGCCGGCGTGGAGGCGTTGGTGCTCAGCCAGTTGACGCCGTTGAAGGTCGCCGCACTGGCGACGTTCTTCATGTCCTGCTGGATCTGGGTGATTTCAGCCTGGATCTTGGTGCGGTCGATACCGGCGGTCTTGGCTTCGACCAGCAGCGCCTGGAGCTTGGTCAGGCCGGAGTTCTGGTCGCCGATGACCTTGTTCAGGGCGGTGTATTCGGTGTCGACGGTCGCGGCCGACAGGCCGAGCGAGTCGGAGACGGCGGAGAGCGCGGCGTTGTCGGCGCGCATCGAGGTCGCGATCGACCAATAGGCCGAGTTGTCCGAAGCGGTCGAGACGCGCTGGCCGGTGGAGATCCGGTTTTCGGTCGTCTGCAGGCTGGCACTGACGTTCCGGAGCGTCTGGAGCGCAGTCATTGCAGCGGAGTTGGTAAGCAGGCTGGAAGCCATCTTTGATGTCCCTTTGAAAGCAGATTGGATGGGGACATACCGGACTTGCACCGGTACGACAGGGCGGCGTCATGCCTTTGGGCTGCGGAAATGCGCGTGGGCCCAACCTGTCGTAGCGGCGATAATAGCCAGCGAAGCTTGTGCGAGGCTTGTGGGACTGTGATCCCATTGCAACAGGGCAATCGGGAACCACGGTGCGCGCGTCGGTCAGACGAAAGGGCCGCGCTTCGCGAGAAGTGCGGCCCTCCCGAGATTGTCTAAGGGCTTAGCGGAACAGCGACAGGATGCTCTGGCTGTTGTTGTTGGCGATCGAGAGCGCCTGGACGCCAAGCTGCTGCTGGACCTGGAGGGCCGCCAGGCGGGTGGATTCCTGGTTCATGTCGGCGTCGACGAGCTGGCCGATACCGCGATCCACAGAGTCCATCAGCGACTTCACGAACTCCGAGTTGTTCGAGATACGGTTCTTGATGGCGCCGAGGTTGGCGGCACCCGACGACACCGTACCGATCGCGGCGGTGACCTTCGCGATGTAACCATCGAGAATGGTCTGGTCGGCGGTCGAGTCGGTCAATGCACCGATGTTGAGGCTGTCGACCGAGGCGCTGCCGCTCACCGTGTCGAGGATACCGCCCGTGCTCGAGGTGTAGAGCGAGTAGTTGGCGACGGTCACGGTGATCGAGCTGGTGGTGGGCGTGGAGCCGACGCGCGAGAACGACGATACCAGGTTGACGGTCGCCGGCGTGGAGGCGTTGGTGCTCAGCCAGTTGACGCCGTTGAAGGTCGCCGCGTTGGCGACGTTCTTCATGTCCTGCTGGATCTGGGTGATTTCCGACTGGATCTTGGTGCGATCGATACCGGCCGTCTTGGCTTCGACCAGCAGCGACTGCAGCTTGGTCAGGCCGGAGTTGCTGTCGCCGAGGACTTTGTTCAGAGCGGTGTATTCGGTGTCGACGGTCGCCGCCGACAGACCGAGCGAGTCGGAGACGGCGGAGAGCGCGGCGTTGTCGGCGCGCATCGAGGTGGCGATCGACCAGTAGGCAGCGTTATCCGCGGCGGTGGCCACGCGCTGACCAGTCGAGATTCGGCTCTGCGTGGTGGAGAGTTGCGAGCTGACAGACCGCAAGGTCTGGAGCGCGGTCATGGCGGACGAGTTCGTGAGCAGGCTTGACATTGCGAATGTCCCTTTATGTACGCGTTACATTTTCATCAGGGGACATACCGGACTTGCACCGGTACGGAGGGGCGGCATCATGCCTTTGGACTGATAGGGGTGGGGTCCAACCCGCCGTGACGCATTGCTAACACGCCGAATCTTGCCTCCGGATTAAGATCGACTTGAATTCCTCAGCAATATCAGATGGTTAATATTACCAAGCGCTAACCATAGCGCGGTACTTTCCGCTAACCATGACCGACGCCGGGCGGTCCCGGCCGCTCACGAGAACGAGCGCACCAGTCCGGAGGCGAGCAGATTCCAGCCATCGATCAGAACGAAGAACAGCATCTTGAACGGCAGCGCCAGGATCGTCGGCGGCATCATCATCATGCCCATCGACATCGTCAGCGTCGCCACGATCATGTCGATCACCAGGAACGGCAGGATGATGAGAAATCCGATCTCGAACGAACGCCTCAGCTCGGAGATCATGAAGGCCGGGATGATGACGCGTAAATCGACGCGCTTGTCGTCGAACTTCTTGCGAAAGCTCTCCGCGGCGAGCGCTTCGAAGGTCTGCAGATCCTTGTCGCGGACATGGGCCAGCATGAACTCGCGGAACGGATCGGTGATCTTCAGATAGGCCTGCTCTTCCGAGATCTCGTTCTTCATCAGCGGCTGAACGCCGGTTTCCCAGGCGCGATCGAAGGTCGGCGCCATCACGTAGAAGGTCATGAACAGGGCGAGGCTGATCAGCACCAGATTGGCCGGCGTGGTCTGCAGGCCGAGACCGGCGCGCAGGAACGACAGCGCCACCGCGAATCGCGTGAAGCTCGTGACCATGATGAGCAGCCCCGGCGCCACCGACAGCACCGTGATCAGCGCCATCAGCTGGATGATTCGGCCGCTGGTCGAGCCGTTTCCGGGCGGCAGCAGCGAGTTGAGGTCCGGAATCTGGGCGAGCGCCATTTCGGGCAGCACGACCAGAACCAACGCGAGCAGCAGGGCTTTCACTCTCACTGAATCACCAGGGTCTCAATGATCAATTCGCGCACCTTGCCCGACGAGCGGATGTTGGCGCGCTCGGTCAGGTCGTCGCGCAGATGCTGGAGCCCCCGCGATCCCTCGAATTGCGTCACCGTCGCCGACCGCAGATAGGTGACGATGTCCTCGCTGATGTGGGCGGCCAGGATGCCGGCGTCCTCGTCGCTCATGCTCTCGGTCACCATGGAGGCTTCTACGCGGGCCCAGTTGTTGGCCGGCGCGGCCAGATTGGTCACGATCGGAGACAACTTCCTGAGCCGCGCGCTGCCGGCGTAGCTCGAGGCAAGCGGCGGCGGCGTGGCGGTTTTCTTCGCATCGGCGACGCGCTCGGCCGCCGCGAACAGATGCAGGCCCGCCAGCGCGCCCGCACCGATCGCCACAAGGGTCAGCACCACGATGGCCGCAATCAGCCGCATCACGTCCCCTGCCCTTCCGGCGCGGCCAAACCGGCGCGGACTTCAGAAGGGTGCCACGGCGTCATAGATCCGATGTCCCCATCCAGGCTGTTGCACGTCGGACAGATTTCCGCGACCACCATAGGAAACCCGCGCCTCGGCGATCTTCTCGTAGGAGATCGTGTTGGTGCGCGAAATATCGCGCGGACGCACGATGCCGCCGACATTGAGCACGCGCATCTCCGTATTGACGCGAAACTCCTGCGAGCCGCTGATCATGATATTGCCGTTCGGCAACACGTCGGTGACGATGGCCGCGATCGACAGCTTGATGTCCTCGGTGCGATCGATCTGTCCGTTGCCCTTGATCTGTGTGTTGGTGCTGAGGTTTGCATTCGCCGATCCCTTGTCGTTCCATCCAGCGACGTCCATCAGCCAGTCGAGCCCGAACTTGACCTGCGAATCGCGCGAGCGGCCGGTCTTGTTGTCGAGCTTCGCCTTGTCCTGCATCGAGATGATCACCGTAACGACGTCGCCAGTGCGCCTTGCGCGGGGATCGCGATAGAGATCGGTGCCGTCGTCCCAGGTGGAGCGATAGCTGACAGGCGTGCGCATGCGCGGCGTCACCGGGATCGGATCGGCCTGGGTCCTGAGGCCGCTGCCGACCGGCGACATTTGCGGACCGGTCAGGACCTCGGACGGATCATGGAAGCATCCGGCCAGGAGCACGGATGCCAGCACGAGCGAGAGGATGAGGATCGGCTTCTTCATCTATTTGGTCTTTCCGTCATCCACGCGACGCATTCCGCCAAGCAAGTCTGCGAGGTGCGCCGCGCGTGCCGTATCCATCTCGTTGAAGATCGCGCTCGAGCTCCTCGGACTGAGCTTGGCGAGCACGGCGGCCGCGGTCTCGTCGGCCATGCCGGCAATCTGGGTCGCCGCAGCTTCGGGCTTCATGCGCGAATAGATCTCGACGACGCTGGCTTCGGCCTTCTTCAGGAAGTCGTCGCGCAGCGCCATCCACTGTTGGTATTCGGCGCGCTTGGCCTCGACCTCGGCGATCCGCTCGCGGAGCAGGCTCTCGGCCTTCTCCAGCTCCTTGAGCTGCCAGGCCAGCCTCGCATCGACGGCGGGATCGGCGACGCTGTTGCAGAACAAGGCGACTTCGTTGTCTGTGGCGACCGCGGCCTGCGGCGGCGCAGGTTTCGGCGACGCCGTCACGCTGCCCGGCTTGGCCGGACGCGCCGGTGGAGATGCAGGCGGTGCTGCAGGTGCGGCCGATGGCGCCCCGGAAGCGGGGACCGCGCCGGTGGTCGCAGGTCCCTGGTCTTCCGCCGCCCAAGCCGTGGCCCGGATCGACGCGCTGTCAGTTGGTATCGCCGTGACCGGCTGCGGCTTCTGCGGGCCGGAGGCGCGGGCGCGCGCGAAGGAGAGCAGGTTGAGCGGTTTCGACGGCCTGGCCTCGTCTAGCGCCAGCACGGGCGACGCGTCCGCGAGCACGGAGGCCGCGAGCAGCAGGAGGAGTTTGGCTTTGTGATCCAGCTTCAGCATCGGGCCGCGCGCGATTCTCGCTTCAGACCCGAGCATTGAGCGAGCATGCTTGCACGACGCTTACGCATCATTGCACGATGACATCGGCCTGAAGCGCACCAGCCGTCTTGATCGCCTGCAGGATCGCGATGATGCCCGAAGGCTTCAGTCCGATCTGGTTCAGCCCGCGCACCAGGCGCTGCAGATCGACCCCGCTGAGGATCGCCACCTGCGATCCGGCCTCGTTGGCCTCGACCACTGTCTGCGGGACCACCACGGTCTGCCCGCGCGAGAACGGCGCCGGCTGTGACACCACCGGCATCTCCGTGACACGAACCGACAGATTGCCGTGGGTCACCGCAACGGTCGATATCCGCACGTCGCGCCCGATCACCACAGTGCCGGTGCGCTCGTTGATCACCACCCGTGCCGGCGTATCCGGCTCGACCGTCAGCTCGCCGATCTCGGCGAGGAAACGGACGGGGCCAATGTGGCGCGGCTTCGACAGCACGATGGTGCGATAGTCGCGCTCGAAGGCGATCTGCGCGCGGTAACGTCCGCCGGCGAAGCGGTTGATGGCGTCCAGAATGCGCGTCGCGGTGACGAAGTCGGGGTTCTTGAGCTGCAGCACCAGGAACTCCATCTCGTGGAGACTTCCCTGCACCTCACGCTCGACCAGCGCACCGTTCGGAATGCGCCCGGCCGTCGGCGTGCCCTGGCTGACGTTCTGCGCCTGGCCCCCGACGCTGAAACCGGCGACTGTGATCGCACCCTGCGCCACCGCATAGACGGCGCCGTCGGCCGCGCGCAGCGATGTCATGACCAGCGTACCGCCGAGCAGCGACGTCGCATCGCCGAGCGACGACACGGTCACGTCCATGCGCTCGCCGGGCCCGATCGAGGGCGTCAGGTCCGCAGTCACCATCACGGCCGCGACGTTGCGCGTGCGCAGCGTCGTCGGGCGCGGGGGATTGTTGGTGCTCGTGGTCTCGTTCCTGACATTGATGCCCATGTTCTCGAGCATCGATTGCAGGGACTGCTCCGTGAACGGCGCGTTGCGCAGCGTGTCGCCGGTACCGTTCAGGCCGATGACGAGGCCGTAGCCGACGATCTGGTTTTCGCGCAGACCCTTGATATCCGCGATGTCCTTGATGCGGACGGCGGCATGGGCGCAGGCGGCCGAAAGCAGCAGGATGAGCGCAAGCAGTATTCTGGTCATGACCCGTCCATGACCTTCACGGTCCCGTCGGGCTGGACCACGCCCTTGATGATCACCCCGGTATCCGTATTGCGCACCGGGATCAGCGCGCCGGACGCGCCCGATTGCATCGCCGAACCGTAAGTGACGATGGACAGGCCGCTGTCCTCCACCACGACCTTGACCATGGCGCCGCGGGCGACGGTCCAGGGATCCTCCACCGCGTTGGTCGGGATGGGCTGGCCCGGCAGCAGCGCGCGCCGCGCCATGCGCCCGACGAGGACCTGCCGTCCTTCGATGAACATGGCGACGCCGAGTACGTTCGGCGCGAAGGCGCGCTCCGTGATCATGTCGTCCCTGATCAGCTCGCCGCCGCGGATCGACACCGCCGGCACGGGAAGCCGCTTCTCATCGGCCATGGCGAGGCGTACCGAAGCCAGAAACAGGAGCACGGCGGCCAACCCGCGCACGATCAGACCCACCCTATTCAACATTTGGACACCGGAACTAGCGCATGCCCTTCGATACCGTCTGGGCCATTTCGTCCGAGGCCTGGATGACCTTGGCATTCATTTCGTAGGCGCGCTGTGCCGAGATCAACTCGGTGATTTCCTTGACCGGGTCGACGTTCGAGGCTTCGAGCCATTTCTGGTTGATCTTGCCGTAGCCGGAATCGCCCGGCAGGCCGACGACCGGCGTGCCCGATGCCGTGGTCTCGCGATAGAGATTGCCGCCCAGCGGTTCGAGGCCCGCCTCGTTGGCGAAGTTGGCGAGGTTGAGCTGGCCGATCTGACGCGGGTTCACCTCGGTATCCAGCTTGGCGAACACCTGCCCGGTCTGATTGACCGTGACCTCGACGGTGCCCTGCGGGATCGTGATGGCGGGATCCAAGAGATAGCCGTCCGTGGTGACGAGCTGGGCGTTGGCGTTGGGCGTGAACGAACCCGCGCGCGTGTATTGCACCTCGTTATTCGGGCCGAGCACCTGAAACCAGCCCCTGCCGTTGATCGCCATATCGTAGGGATTGCCGGTCTGCGTCAGCGCGCCCTGGATGTGCAGTTTGCGGATCGCTGCCGACTTGACGCCAAGACCGAGATTGGCGCCTTCCGGGATCGGCGATGAGCCGTTGACGTTGGCGACGCCCTGCATGCGGTCCATCTGGTAGAACAGATCGGTGAACTCGGCGCGCGCACGCTTGTAAGAGGTCGAGTTGATGTTGGCGATGTTGTTCGCGATGACTTCGATATTGGTCTGCTGGGCGTTCATGCCCGTGGCCGCAATGGCGAGCGATTTCACTTATCCCACTCCTTCAGATCAAATCGACATCCGGACGACTTCCTGGTAGGCCTGCACGACCTTGTCGCGAACCGCGACCGCCGTCTGCAGGGCCTGCTCGGCCGACATCAGCGCCTCCACGACCTTGCGGGTCGATTCCTTGCCCTGCATCGCCGAGATCGACGCCGCCTCGCCCGCCTTCAGCGTCCCGATCGCGTCGGTCGTCACCTGCTTCATCACCGATTCGAAGCCGACATCGTCGATGGACTGAATCGCGGTCGGCGCCGTCGGCGCGATGGCCTGTGCCTCGGTCGCGCGGCTCGCTGCTTGTCCTGCGGAGACCGCCGTGGATGAAATCGCTTCAAGCATTGTCAGCTCCTCAAGAGATCGATCGTCATGCCGAGCATCGACCTCACCTGTTTCACGACCTGGAGATTGGCCTCGTAGGACCGGTTGACTTCCCGCATGTCGGCCATTTCGATCATCATGTTGACGTTCGGCATCTTGACGTAGCCGGCCTTGTCGGCGGCAGGATGCCCTGGATCGTATTCGACACGGTACGGCGTGGTGTCGACCCCGATCTCCTTGACCTTCGCCAGCTGCGCCCCCGAAGCACGGTCCATCGCGGCATCGAAGGTGATGGTCTTGCGCTGATAGGGATCGGCACCGGCTGTGCGCCCCGTCGAAGTCGCGTTCGCGAGGTTCTCCGAGACAATACGCATCCGCGTCGACTGCGCTTCGAGCCCTGAGCTCGCGACCGTCAATGACGCTTGCAGTGAGTCCAGCATGTCAGTTCACCTCAGGCCTTCGCACTGGACAGGACCATGCGGTGGAACGACCGCACGATCGCCGAATTCATCGAATAGTCGCGGCTTACGTCGCTGCCCTTGATCATCTCCTGCTCGAGGCTGACCGAGTTGCCTGAATGAACGACTTCCCAGCTGTCCTTTTTCGCGGTCGCCCGCGTGTCAGTCTCGGCTGCGGCCAGCTGCATGTGCGAGGGCGACGTCGTGGCAAGCCTCACCGGCATGCCGTCGAGCACCTTGTTGAAGGGCTCGACGTCGCGCGCCTTGAAGCCCGGCGTGTTGGCGTTGGCCACGTTGGTGGCAATGGTCGACTGGCGGAGCTCGAGGTACCGCGCCTGCGACGATGCGAGTTCGAAGAGATAAAGCGGTCCCACGACAGCCCCGTTCTGGTCCATTCGGGAGAAGCCTAGGGCGTTAAGCTTTCGTCAAGCTGTTGGGCAGGACGTCGTCCTCGGAAATCTACTGGACCTTCTCGGTGCGCGGCGCCTGTTTCGACTGCAGGAAGTAGATGATTTCGGCCACGGGCCGGAAGAATTCCGCCGGAATCACCTGATCGACCTGGACGGCCTCGTAGAGTGCGCGTGCCAGCGCCCTGTTCTCGATCACGGGAATCCGGCTTTTCTCGGCAACCTCTCGAATCTTCAGCGCGATCACGTCCATGCCTTTGGCCACCACGAGAGGTGCGGGATTTTCCTCGCGGTTGTAGCGCAGCGCAATCGCGAAATGCGTCGGGTTCGCGATCACCAGCGTCGCGCGGGATGCGGATGCGATCATCCGCTGCCGCGAGCGGTCGCGCGCCAGCGAGCGCAACCGCGCCTTGATCAGCGGATCGCCTTCCGCCTGCTTGTGCTCGTCCTTGATCTCCTGCTTGGTCATGCGCAGCTCGCGCCGCCAGTGGAAGCGCGCCCAGGCGAGATCGATCGCCACCAGGACGATGGTCGCGATGCAGATCGCCGAGACAATTCGCATCGCGATGTTGAGAATCATCTCCGGCAGCGCAACCGGGTCGGTGTACATCGCCTCGAACGCCTTCGCCTCCGACGAGCGCAGGACGAAGGCGACCACGGAAGTCACCGCGGCCAGCTTGAACAGCGACTTGGCGAACTCGACCAGTCCCTGCTTTCCGAACAGACGGCTCCAGCCGCCGATCGGAGAGATTCGCGACAGGTCTGGCTTGATACGCTCCAGCACCAGGCGCGGGGCGTTCTGCAGCAGCGAGGCGGCGAGCCCGAACGCGCCGAGGGTGACGACCAGCGGCACCAGGAAGCGCAGCGCCTCGAGACTGACCACTGTGAGCAGGTTCTGCGCGTCCGCGCCGGTGGAGAGCGGGAAGCCATCGGGATCGTCCAGCAGGTTCTTCAGGGTCGGCGTCAATTGCTGGACGCCCTGGCCGATCAGGAACGCCTGAATGACCATCAGCGCAGCCATCGAGGCGAAAATAGAGGCCTCCCGAGAGACCGGGATCTTGCCCTGTTCGAGCGCATCACGGACTTTCTTCTCGGTCGGCTCCTCTGTCTTGCTCTCCTGATCGGATGATTCTGCCATGCCCGTTCAGCGGTCAGCGAAAGACCAGCTCATCCTCCTGGTCGGGGTTGAGCTCGATTTCGCCCTTCTCCGCGAGGTCGAGCGCGAGATCGGTGATGACGCGGCGCGCCTCCAGCACGTCGCGCTGATTCGACGGCTCGCCGATGGCGAGCTCGTGCTCGACGACGCGGCGCACGCGCGAGGCGACCGCTGACAGGATCAGCTCGCGGAAATGCTTGTCGGTGCCCTTCAAGGCGACGACGATACGATCGGTCGGCACCTGGTCGAAGATCATGGTGCGCGCCTTCGGCGCCAGGTTGATGACATCGTCGAAGGTGAACAGCAGCTCCTTCAGAACTTCGGCCGATTTCGGTCGCTTCTCCGACAGGCTCTTGAGCATGTCCTCGATATGCCCGCGTTCCATCTTGTTGATGATGTCGGCGACGCGGGCGTAAGTGTCGGCGCCGAGGTTGCGGGCGAAATTGAGCGTCAGATCCTCATGCAGCGTCTTCTCGAGAACCTTCATCGCATCGTCGACGATCGGCTTGAGGCTGAGCACGCGCCGCATCAACTCGTTGCGCAGGCTCGAGGGCAGCTGGCTCATGACCTTGGCGGCGCAGGCCGGCTTGACCTTGGACAGGATCAGCGCGGCGGTCTGCGGGTGCTCCTTGGACAGGTAGGTCGCCAGCGAATTTTCCGACACCGACGAGACGCGATCCCAGACCGACCGGCTCGAATTGCCGAGCAGGTCCGACATGATCGCCGTGACCTGATCGGCAGGAAGCACGTCGCCGAGCACGGCCTCCAGGCCACCGAGGGTGCCGAGAATGTTTGCGCCCATCGAGAACTGCTGGGCGAACTCCTCGACGATGGATTCGAGTTCCTGCGCCGTGATCGGCCGCAGTTCGGCTGCGGCCTTGGTAACGATGCGAATGTCCTGCGGCTCGAATTGCGCGAGCACGCTCGCGGCCGCCTGCCGGCCCATGGCAAGCAGCAGCGCCGCGACCTTTTCTGTGCCGCCCAGCGTGGCAACGCCTCGCTGCTTGACGGGAGCGATGCCGACCTGTGCCGCCATGGTCAGCTATCACCCTGCCCCAGCGGCCCGACGATCTCGGTCAGCGAAACACCGAAGCGGGAATTGTCCTCCTCGACGACGACCACCTCTCCACGGGCGACGATGCGGCCGTTGACGACGACGTCGACGGGCTCGCCGACCCTGTGGTCGAGCGGGACCACCGCGCCGCGCCCGAGCTTCATGAGGTTCGCCACCGGAATGGTCGCCGATCCCAGCACCACCTGCATGGTGACCGGAATGCGCAGGATGGCATCGACATTAGCGAACTTGCCGGTCTCCTCCGCCGTGCGCGCGGCAATCTCCGCGAGCCGCTCAAGCGGGGTCGTATCGGTACGCCCCTCGTCGGCGGCAGGTGCTCGCGTGGCAGAGTCATAGTCGAAGGATTGCGCCATCTGGTATTGCCTCTTGGTATTCCGCTCCCGGAGCGCCCTGGCGTTCCGCTCGTAAGGGTTCTGCCGGCTATCTCTTAGTGCTTGTTCACCTCGGCGCCGCCTGCAGTCGCGGGCGCGAGCCCGCTCCTCGCATCGAGCGCCGCGATCACCTCGTGGGCCTGATCGATCTTGGTGCTCAGCACGTTGGCGAGGCGCCCGAGATTGGCGGTGGAATCATGCGCCGCGGTGATGACCGTGTCGAAGGCACCCGCCGTCTCGTGGACGATGGTGGTGAATTCGCCCTGGTAGCTGCGCAGACGCGCCAGCTCGCGGTGCATCCGGGTCACCCGCATGCTGGTGAAGGCCAGCGCGATCAACAGCACGGCATCAACGAGATAGGATATCATCGACAAACTCCCGCTTCTGATCCACGGGATCGGCCACCTGCATGGCGTAATAGCCATCGAGCTGGCCGATCTGACACCAGAACAGCACCTGGTTGTTGCTCTCGAGGCGCGCCAGCGTGCGCGGCGTGGCCTCAAGCTCGAGAACCTGCCCCACCTTGAATTTCACGACGTCCTCGAGCGAAATCATCTTCTCGTCGAGCACCGCGCTCAGCGTCACTTCGGTCCTTTGGACCTCGCTCTCCATCTGCTCGCGCCAGCGCGGATCGGTCGCGCGGCCGTCGCTGACGACGACGTGAGCGAGCTTCTGCCTGAGCGGGTTGAGCGCGGAGTGCGGGATGATCAGGAACATCTGGCCGCCGCGGTAGAGCGCCTGCACCATCATGTTCGCGCAGATCGACATGTTGCTGGCCCGCCCGATCGCCAGCGAGGCCATCGCCGTCTCGACCCGCTCCACCCGGAAGGTGACGTTCGACGTGCCGGCGAAGGCGCTCTGCAGCGCCTTGGCGAACCGCTCGAACAGTGCCTGGACCAGGCGGATCTCGATGTTCGAGAAAGTGCGCTCGACGTCGAGCGGCGGCTCCGCCCCGTCGGATCCGAACATCGCCTCGACCATCGTGAACACGAAGTCGCGGTCCAGCACGATGATCACGCGCGAGTCCCACTGCTCGGCATAGAGCACGGCCGCAACCGCGTTGCCCTCATAGTCCTTGATGATGTCTCCGAGCGGATCGTTGGTGATGCCGTTGACCGAGAAATAGCACGGCGTTCCCGCCATCGGCTGCAGGCTGTCGGTGCAGGATGCCGCCATGCGATCGAAGATCACGTTGAGCATCGGCATGCGTTCGATCGATATGCCGGCGGCGTCCAGCAAATAGTTCGGCAGCTGCTTGCGCTGATCGACCTCGACGTCTTCCATCATGCGCGGGCAGCCTTGGGTTCGGGCTCGGTGACGACGGCCTTGGGACCCGCGATCGTCTCGTTCTCGACGACGTCGATCGACGGCCGCTCGGTGCTCGCGATCATCTTGCGGCCGTGCTCGACGGCGATCTGCGGCATGGCGCCGTTCATGAACGCCAGCAGCGTCTGCTTGACGATGATGTAGGGCCGGCACTTCTTCTCGCGCGTCATCTTGATCTTGATCGCGAAGGGCGAAAGGACGCCGTAGGACAGGAAGATGCCGGCAAAGGTGCCGACCAGGGCCGCGCCGATGAAGCCGCCGAGCAGCTTCGGCGACTGGTCGAGCGCGCCCATCGCCTTGATGACGCCGAGCACCGCGGCGACGATGCCAAGCGCCGGCAGCGCCTCGGACACCGTCACCAGGGCATGATAGGGCGCTAGCTTGCTCTTCACGATGGTGTGGATTTCCTCGTCCATCAGCGCCTCGATCTCGTGCGTGCGCGCATTCCCCATGATGATGAGGCGGACGTAGTCGCAGATGAACTGGAGCAGCGAGGGATCTCCGAGCACGCTCGGAAACGCCTTGAAGATCTCGGAGGACGCGGGGTCGTCGATATGCGCCTCGACCTCGTTGCGACCCTTGCCCCTGAGCTCGCGCATCAGCGCGTGGAGCGCACCGAGCAGATCAAGGTAATAGCGCTGGCCGGGCACCGCGCCGGTGATGGCCTGCATGCAGGCAACCCCGGTATCCACCACCGTCTTCCACGGATTGGCCACGATGAAGGTGCCGACCGCAGTCCCCATGATGATCACGAACTCCCACGGCTGCATGAGCACGGCCAGATGCCCGCCCATCGCGGCAAACCCGCCGAGCAGCGCCGCTACCGTGATGAAAATCCCCACGAAACTGCCCAACGCGCCGCTCCATCGCCGATCCCACCGGAAACATCTAGTCGGCGAGCCTTGCGCGGGGCTGGCTTCCCGCGTCGCCAGCCCCGCGCAAGCAATCGGCGGCAGCTTGGGTCGGCGTCGCAACAGCGGCCAGAGGGGCGCGTGTCATGCTATCCACCATCGCGGACTACACCAGGCTGACCAAGGACATGGGCAGGTCGCTGACGCAGGTCGCGACACAGCCGGATGTCAGCCGCGAGACCGACTATTTCCTGAGCCATATCGGCAACGTGAAGACGATTGACGACTTCCTGAAGGACTATCGCCTCTATTCCTACGCCATGAAGGCCTTCGGCCTCAGCGACATGACCTACGCCAAGGCGTTCATGCGCAAGGTGCTGACCGAGGGTGTCGGCAACAAGAACACCTTCGCCAACAAGCTGACCGACACCCGCTACCGGGAATTCGCCACCGCCTTCAATTTCGCTGCCCTCGGCAGCAACGCGACGAAGACCGCCCAGGCCACGACCGGGACGGCCACCCATTATGTCACGCAGACGATGGAGCAGAAGGCCGGCGACCAGAACGAGGGTCTGCGGCTGGCGCTCTATTTCACCCGCAAGGCCTCCACGATCACGACCGCCTACCAGGTTCTCGCGGACAAGGCGCTGACGCAGGTGGTTCAGACCGCGCTCGGACTGCCGGCGACGATCAGTTCAGCCGACATCGACGCCCAGGCCAAGATGATCACGAACAGGGTCAAGCTCACCGATTTCCAGGACCCCGCCAAGGTCACGAAGTTCGTGCAGCGCTTCGCGGCGATGTGGGACGCGACCCAGGCCCAGAGCGACAGCTCGACCAATTCCGCGCTGATCCTGATCGGCGGCGCATCCTCGGCCAGCATGGACACCAACATGCTCGCGACTCTTCAGAACATCAGGTTCAACAGGTAAGTCATGCAATCGGCCCTCCATGTGGGACTGTCAGCCCAGGTCGCCCTCGAAAAGCGCCTTCAGACGATCGCCAACAACGTCGCCAACGTCAACACAGCGGCATTCCGCACCGATGTGGTGAAGTTCGAGACCGTGCTGTCCAAGGCCGGCGCGAACCCGGTCGCGTTCTCCTCGCCCGGCGACAACATCATCTCGCGCGAGCAAGGCAACATCACCGAGAGCGGCAATCCGCTCGACGTCGCCGTGGTCGGCCAGGGCTGGATCGCGTTCGCCGGGCCCAACGGCACGGTCTATACCCGCGACGGCCGCCTCCAGATCGGCGCCAACGGCGATCTCCAGACCGTGAGCGGATTTCCCGTCGTCGATTCCGGAGGCGCGCAGATCACGCTGGACCCGAACGGCGGACCGGTCTCGATCGCACGTAGCGGCGCGATCACCCAGGACAACAACGAGATCGGCACCATCGGCCTGTTCAGCATCCCCGCCGACGCCAATCTCGAGCGCTACGGCAATTCCGGCGTGACGCCGGACCGGCCGGCAAGCGCCATCGCCGATTTCTCCCGCGACGGCTTCAAGCAGGGCTATGTCGAGGGATCCGGTGCCAACCCGATGATGGAATTGACCAAGCTGATCGCGGCCTCGCGCGCTTTCGACGGCACCAATTCGATGATCGAGGGCACCGAGAGCTCACTGCAGAATGCGATCCGGACGCTGGGCGAACCCGGCAAATAGTCTGCGCCCGCGCGCAGTGAGATTGAGGTTGGACGGTTACCTTGAACGCTCTTCGGCAACTCGAGTGGGCGCTGCTGGAGCTTCAGCAAAGCACCCCCCTGGCAAGCGTCAGCGGCGCGATCTCCGAGATCGCGCCGACGCATTTTCGTGTCTCCGGCCTGTCGCGCTTCGTCAGGCTTGGCGAACTCATCGGCGTCACTTCGGGCGGCAAGCCGCAGATCGGCGAGGTGGTGCGAATCGACAGCGAGGGCATCATCGCCAAGCCGTTCGACCGCCAGTTCGCCGGCGGACTCGGTTCGGTCGCCTACCGAATGCCGCCCTTGTCCTTTGCGCCGGATCCGAGCTGGAAGGGTCGCGTTATCAATGCTCTCGGCGCGCCGCTGGATGGCTTGGGGCCCCTTACGCCGGGCCCCCAGGCGGTCTCGGCCGAGGCCGAGGCGCCATCGGCCATGAAACGCGCACGCGTGCACAAGCCGCTGCGCACCGGCGTACGCGTCATCGATCTGTTCGCGCCGATCTGCGCCGGCCAGCGCGTCGGCATCTTTGCCGGCTCCGGCGTCGGCAAGTCGACGCTGCTTGCGATGCTCGCCCGCAGCCAGGGTTTCGACACCGTGGTGCTGGCCCTGGTCGGCGAGCGCGGCCGCGAGGTGCGCGAGTTCATCGAGGACGTATTGGGCAACGATCGCCAGCGCGCCGTCACCATCGTGTCGACCGGAGACGAAAGCCCGATGATGCGGCGGCTGGCGCCGAAGACGGCCATGGCGGTCGCGGAATATTTCCGCGGCCGGGGCGAATCGGTCCTGCTCATGGTCGATTCGATCACCCGTTTCGCCCATGCCGCCCGCGAGGTCGCGCTCGCGGCCGGCGAGCCTGCGGTTGCGCGCGGCTATGCGCCGACGGTCTTCACCGATCTGCCGCGCCTCCTGGAGCGCGCCGGGCCCGGCGAGGAAGGCTCCGGCACCATCACCGGCATATTCTCGGTGCTGGTCGACGGCGACGATCACAACGAGCCGATCGCCGACACCATTCGCAGCACGCTCGATGGGCACATCGTGCTCTCCAGGCACATCGCCGACCAGGCGCGCTATCCGGCTGTCGACGTTCTGGCCTCGGTCTCCCGCCTCGCGCATAACGTCTGGGATCCCGAAGAGCGCGAACTGGTCAGCAAGCTGCGCGCCTTGATCGCCAAATACGAGGACACGCGCGACCTTCGCCTGATGGGCGGCTATCAGTCGGGACGTGATTCGGGTCTCGACCAAGCGGTCGAAATGGTTCCGAGAATCTACGGCGCGATGCGCCAGGACGCTTCGGCTCCCCCGAGCGCCGATCCGTTCCGCGAGTTGCGGGATATGCTGAAGGGCGAATAGCAGCGCGACAGAGGACGCGACCGGCGGCGCTATCGCCTCCACCATTCGGGTGAGAACGGCGGGCGACTGCGTGCAAGTTACCGCTCAGGCGATTTGGCGGGCAAGACAGCCAACAACCGCCGCGTGCAATTCCTGTGAGTTCCCCCGGCAATTCCGAGGCGTCACGCACAAGTTGTGGATGACGCGCCGAACTCATTCGTCATGCTGCACAAGGTTCGATCAATCTGCGTCGATCACGGACACCAGGATGTCGTGCAATCACGGCGTCGCAGAGTTGAGTGCATGTTGCTTGTCTGACAGCGTATTGCGTTCACCATCATGTGTCCCGGACAGCGAGATTGTCTTGAACGTTACATCCGACTGCGACGACATCCGGACTGCGCGAGCGTCTCTACTTGATTTTGTTGAGAAGCTCATTCATCGTTTCGACGGAACATAAGAAACGTCTGCGTGTGACTTGAACTCAGGGGCTTCGGTTGAGCTATTCCGATCCATCGTCCGTTGCCGACGACGACTTGGGCTCCCGCGCGACGACGACGCTGTTGGCACGTCCACGACGCGGTTTCTCACGCCGGAGCACGCGAGCCCCAGCGATCCGGGCCGGACGTGCTGCAAACCCTTCTTTCGAACGAGAGCTCGACACGATTCGCTCGCCGGACGGCAGCCGTTCGGTGTCGTTCGATGGACTCATAGGCCGGAACGCAGAGCGGCTCCGGAGCGCCGAAGACGACGTTTCGGGGGCGGGGTAGATTCATGCCGTTGGCACGGGAAGCTGTCGAGCTGCTGGTCCAGGCGGCGAGGGCTTGGTATTTCGAAGGCAATCAGCATGGATTGCGCGACCGGGAATGGATGGCACTGCGCTTTCTCGGCCGTGCCAACAGATTTTCGCGAACGCCGTCCGCGCTCGCCGGCTTCATCGGCGCCACCAGAGCGACCGCATCGCAAATCGTGAAGACGCTGGAGAGCAAGTCCTTTCTGGTGCGCAAGCCGTCGCTGGAGGACAAGCGTTCCGTCGTCCTGCACATCACCGCTCAGGGCGAAAAATGCCTGAGCCAGCACGATCCGATCAATCACGTGGTCAATGCGGTCACCTCGCTCGGGAACGACGAATGCGTCAGGCTGCGCGATTCGCTCCGCGAGGTCCTTAATCATCTCGATGCGGCCCACCAGCGGCTCGACGCCAGCATCTGCCGCGACTGCATGTTTCTCGCCGAACGCAGCCCGGCGACTTCCAAGGCACGCGCGAGCGCCGAATTCATGTGCCGGCTGTATCGCGCTCCGATCTCGCTTGAGGAGACCGAACTGCTGTGCACCAGCTTCGAGCGCACCCGCGACCGCCCGAAGATCGAGGAGCATCTCGACCGCGCGCGCGTCGCAAGCCAGGGCTGAGAGCCTACAATTTTCGCGCCAGTGGCCTGTCTTTGTACGGATGGACCCGTCAGAGCTACTCTTACGGCGAAGCCAAATTTCGGTATGGCGTAATTTTTTTAAGACAAGATTTTCGGAGCCATCAAACCAAACGCGGTCCCGTCGCCCGGATGGATGCCAACGTAATCCCTGGACCAGCGACATGCCGGGCAAGCGGCCGCGGATGCGCCACCGGCAACCGCCTCGTGCCAACGCGTCGGCGCGATCCGGCTACGGGGCCATCAGGCATCACGCGAATGCGTGCACAAAAAAACACCCGGCGGTTTCCCGCCGGGTGTTCGTTAGATGGTACGAAAGATCTTACCAGTTGCGCTGGGCGCGGAGCAGCAGGGTGACGCTGTCCTGATCCTTCAGCTCGTACAGGGCGGCCGGCTTGGCCGTCGTGCCGGCACCAGCGTAGCCAACCGTGCCCGAGTACTTCTGGTCGAGACGGGTCCAGTTCAGGTCGCCCGAGAACGTCAGGTTCTTGACGGGAGTCCAACGGGTGATGATACCGACCTGGCCCACGGCGAAGTCAGGGTTACAACCCGTGACACCGGCGAGACCGCCGAACACGCCGCCCGCACCGCCAGCGCCGCAGAGCGCGGTCTTGGCAGTCGAGCCGTACTGCGCCTGAGCGTAGGCACCGTACAGCGCGGTGTTCCAGTAGGGATCCCAGTTGTGGGTGTAAGCACCACGGAAGCCCCAGGTCTTGACGGTTTCCTGCTGGCCGCCCGTGACGAACACGGTGTCCGGAGCATAAGCGAAGCCGACGCTCTGATAGGCAACGCCCGAGCTGCCGAACATCGAGTAGCTGCTGCCCGCCAGGTTCTGGAAGTTGTAGCGGGTCGCACCATCGGTGTAGACGCCCTGGATGTTGATCACGTCACCCGCACCAGTCGGGATGTTCTTGATCGACAGAGCGAGCTGAACAGCCCAGCCCCACTTGTCGTCGGGGTGGCCGGTGGCTTCGGTGGCGCCGTAGTAGGCAACGTGGTTGTCGTGAGCGGCAACCGACGCCTGGAACATGCCCCAGGCCTGGTCGACACGGACCATACCGACGAGGTTCGGCGAACGCGAACCGCCGATGGCGTTGGTGCCGTACGAACCACCGATCATGCTGCCCGCGGTCGCACCGGTCAGGTTGACGTTGCCAGCCTGGTAATAGGCCGTCGCGTCTTCCGCCGAGAACGACGCCGTTACGCCCTGACCGAAGTCAGCGGTGTAGGTGAACTGGTTGACACCAGTGACCGTGCCGGAACCGCCGACGAGGCTGTCGATGTTGTTGCCGGGATAGTTGGTCCAGGGCGCGTCGAACTGCGACACGGCCTTACCCATCGTGAAGCCGGCGAACTGGATGAAGGCGTAGTACACGCCGAGCGAACCGCCCGAGGTGTTGCCGTCGGTGCCGTTGATCGACGAACCAACGAGCGCCGGGGTGGCGCCGGAGGTGTTGAGGCCGAGGTTGCCGGTGTAGACCGTGCCGCCGGTGCCGGAGCCGGAGCCCTGATAGCCACCGGTGGTCCAGGTGAACACGCCGTCGAAGAAGGTACGGACGACGCCGTATTCGGTCGCGGTGCGCGTGTCGATGTTGAGATCTTCACGAGCGCGCATCGAGTAGGTGTTGCTGAGGCGGTTGTGCGCACCGGCCGGCGAGCCGTTCGAGATGCCGTACAGGCTGTTGGTGTTAAACGCGACTTCAGCGCGCAGATAACCACCGAGCTTGATGCAGGTGTCGGTGCCCGGGATGTAGTAGAAGCCCGCGCCGTAGAGCGAGCAGATCTTCACGTATTCGACGGCCTTGGCCTTCACGGGAAGGTCGGCTGCGAACGCTCCGGAGGCGGCCATCAGGCCGGCAGCCGAGCCGAGCAAAAGCGTCTTCGTCAACTTCATTAGGTAAACCTCCAGGTCGATTCAGGGGGTTCGGCTTCCTCGGCGGACACCGCGTCACCCTCACAATTTCCGTTCAATTCAGGTCCGCCCCGAAGGTCCGGACTGAAACGACAGTGAGGTGCCCCCCCTCCGTCGTGCCTCACGTATAGTTTATAAAAACAACGGCCTCAATTTATTGATTTAATGAATCGTAACTTCGGCCGCAGATGTTGCTCGAGTGCAACAGCGGCTATCGGCGAGCTGACTAAGTAATTGCTGGAAAACGAAAAAGCCCTCAGGGGGCATCCCGAGGGCTTTCTTGGAGGTCTCACATCGCTGTCCATCGACAGGGTCAAGAGCAGCAAAGATTGAGTGAGAGGAGATGTAATTTAATTAATTGCTTTTTGCAAGTACCAAACCAACAAACCGTTTCGGCCGTGTTGGTTGCCCGCCACCATTGTCTATGCGCGATTTACGAGACGATTCCCCAATATCCCATTAAAAGAATGAACCAAGGGAAACGGGGGGCAGCCACATGATCGAGAAAAAACTCGACAGGGCGATTACGGACTTCATCTGGAACGTCGTCGAAATTCACTCGCAGCTGGAGGACATCCATACCTGCTGGGCCGGACTGCTGGGCATTACCGAGCCGCAGTGGCTGATTCTGATGGCGATCACCGAACTGGACGACGGGCGCGGCGTCGCCGGCATCGACATCGCGAACAAATTGCGTGTCCACCCGGCCTTCGTCACCAACCAGACCAAGAGCCTCGAAAAGGGCGGCTTCCTATCGCGGCGGCCGGCAGCGGACGATGCCCGCTTCGTCCTGATGTCGCTGACGGCGAAGGCGACGACGGAAATCGAAAAACTCTCCAAGAGAAAGCTGGCCTTGAATTCGACCATCTTCAACGAGCTTGACGAGAAGACCCTGGTTGAACTGAATGCCGCGCTCGCAACCATCGCCAAGAACGCCCGGTTGGCGGCACGATTGCTGGCCATCGACGTATCGTGATCCGTCGATGCCCTGCGTATGACGTCTGGCCGCCTGAACGCGGCCTCGCCCATCGGGACAACCGCCTCATGCGCTGTCTCTGGGCTTAGAGATAGGTCACCGGATCAAGCTGACGGGGCGATCCGAGCTTGCTGTCGAGCCACTCGAACACGAAGTCGTCGACAGCGATGAAATTCTCGACCTCGCCGAGGGGATGCCGGACGTTGTTCGGCACGACGACCGAGCAGTCGGCTCCGGTCTGTCGATAGCCGGCTTGCAGATCGAGGGCGTCCTGCTCCCAGATCATGGAGCGGCTCCCCACGACCATCAGCAGCGGGCACGGCAGTCGACGCGACGGCGGCAGCGAACCCGTCAAGGCCTCGTCAGGGTCCGCCTGCCCGACGCCGGTCATCCAACGAAGCGACGCTCGGCGCATCACCGGCGTCAGAAGGCCGCCGTCGCACACGGCAGCCGCGATCCTGCGATCGGAGAGGGCCAGGCGGGACGCATGACAGGCGCCCTCCCCTTCGCCATAGATTGCGATCCGCCGCGCATCGACATCGGGGCGAGCCTCCAGATAATCCAGCCAGTACTGAAGCCTGTGCTCCGGCTTGAAGGAACGATGAACGGTCGAATTGCCGGCATCGACGAGCAGGAGCGACATGGTCCCGCAGAGCGAGGCCGGCAGGAGCCTGCTCATCATCGAGCCCAGGGTGATGTCCTCGTCACTGAGGCAGATGACCGTCGGCGCGGAAGCCCCGCGATGGAGCGCCGGCAGGAAGAAACCGGCCAGCGCACCTTGATCGAAGCAATCGATCTTGACGCGCTCGATCGCCAGGCCGGCCTCCGCCTCGAAACCTCTCAGGCTGATGCAGACCTCGTCTGCGAGGCCTGCACTTTCGACGTCTCCCGGACAAGACAAGCTTCTGACGACTTCGAGTGCGGTCAGCGAACACAACCACGCTTCCCGCGCAACCCAGGCGGAACGGTTTTGGTGCGCGGATTCAGCCAACGTCCGGTAGTCGTCCGCAACCCTCAACCAGTCCGAAATCCACAAATGCCGGTGCGTCTCACGCGCAAGCTCCGCGACGGACAGGCCTTCGAAAAATTGGGACGCACGATCCCGCAAGCGCGCCAGGCTTTGTCCGGCGCCGTCGCACCAGCCCTGCCAATGATCACCTTCCATGGCAGCCCCCACGCAACGCCGTCGACGATTGCCCGGACTTGGGTCCGGACCGGCTTGGCTTTGCGCTCCGCGCATCGCCCTGTGCGTCTGTTCGATGAGATCGCCGCCCCTGATCGCGTCCGTCGCACTTGCGTCTGCTGATGCTACCCGCCGCGTCGACGTCTTTCGCCGCCATTCCAGACCAGCCCGCCTGACCCCCAGGTCCGGGCCGGCTCAACCCAATCGTCACGTCCCAGCTCCATCGCTGAACACAGTTGTCTGCCGCGCACGCCGCCACTCCAGCGATGCGCGCCTCGTCGTTTCTTGTTGTGGTGGGCGAACCGATGATGACCTTTGCTTCGCCGACGTAAACTACATGCCTGCGTATATCGGCATTGTGAAAGCACGATATGGTGAGGGCGGCGGCGGATCGCTGCTTCATCAATGTCGGCTCGCAATATGACAGTTGGATAACAGCGAACCAGCCAGCGCGGCGACTGTCGGGGAGCGACGTGACGCCATGCGCTCGCACCCACGCCGAGCCCGCACCAGCGAGACATTCGACAAATCGAATTGAGTAGGTTGTGTCGCGTCGCGCGAGCCAATGAGAGCGACATGGTACCGGCACGACGAAGACGACCGGGCGGCCAATGAGCGCCCCGAACGGCCCGGCGCTCGCGAGCCCGCGGATGGACTGCAGAATAGTGCTTTCGCGCGACCCGGGCCGCCAAGATCCCGGCGCTGTCTTGTATGCATTATCCCAGTTGCCATCCCCGCGGACTTCGCTTTAGATGCCGGCAACTCGCCCGCGGATGACGACCGGGGCTCAGAAATCACAGACATTGTCAAAGGGACGGAAAATGGCGCGCAACATATTGATTCTCGGGGCTTCTTACGGCTCGCTGCTGGGCACGAAGCTGCTGATGGCCGGGCACAACGTGACCCTGGTTTGCCGTGCCAAGACTGCAGAACTGATCAACCGCGAAGGTACCGAGGTGCGCATTAAATTGCGTGACGAGGCGGTGCACCGGGCGATCTTCTCGCGCAGCCTGTCCGGCAAACTCGATGCCGTGACCCCCGCCAATGTCGACCTCTCCCGCTACGATCTGGTCGGCCTTGCGATGCAGGAGCCGCAATTTACCAACCACACGGTACGCATGCTGATGGTAAAGATCGCCGCGGCGAAGCTGCCGTGCCTGTCGATTATGAACATGCCGCCGCTGCCCTATCTGAAGCGCATCCCGGCGCTCGCCGGCATGGATCTGGAGGAGGCCTACACCAACGCCCAGGTGTGGGAGCGCTTCGAGCCGGGACTGGTGACGCTGTGCTCGCCCGACCCGCAGGCCTTCCGTCCGCCGGAAGAGGCCGCGAACGTGCTGCACGTCGGCCTGCCCACCAACTTCAAGGCGTCGGTGTTCGCCGACGACAAGCACAACAAGGTGCTACGCGAATTGGAGGCCGACATCGACGCGGTGACGCTCGACGGACACGACGTGCCGGTGAAGCTGAAAGTGTTCGATTCCCTGTTCGTGCCGCTGGCGAAATGGTCGATGCTGCTGACCGGCAACTACCGCTGCATCACGCCGCACGAGCCGCAGTCGATCCGCGACGCCGTGCACGGCGACCTCAAGCGCTCGCAGACGATCTACGACCATGTCGACAGCATTGCTCGCAAGCTCGGCGCCGATCCGCAGGACCAGGTACCGTTTGCGAAATACGCCAAGGCCGCCGAGAGCCTGCTCAAGCCTTCTTCGGCGGCGCGCGCGGTCGCGAGCGGCGCGCCCTTCATCGAGCGCGTCGACCTCTTGGTGAAGTTGATCTCGCATCAGCTCGGTGTCCCCAATGCCGAGATCGACCGTACCGTCGAGACCGTCGATCTCAAGCTGAACGAGAAGATCGTGCAGGGCGGATCCGGCGCGCAGTAAGCGCGCCGCGTCCGGTGACGTCGTCGCTCACGCGCTCAGGAATGATTGAAGCCAGATCAGGCCGGTCACGGCGACGAGCGTGACCGCGCCGGTGCGCGCGATGAGGTCGGGATGCCCGAGCCGGCGGGCACCGCGCCCGAGCGTTGCGCCCAGAGTGATCCACGCGGCGCCAGCCGTGACGATCTGAATCGCGATCGCGCCCAACCACGACAACAGTTCGATCGGACCGGCCTCAAGCGGCAGGAGCAGGAACGCGAAGACGAGCGCTTTCGGGTTCAACAGGGTTGTGAGCAGCACCTGGCCGAACGTCACCGCTGTACCGTCGCGCAGCTCGCGCGCGTTGACTCGCCAGAGCATGACGGCAAGGCACAGGATGTAGATGGTCACCGCCACTCGGAGCACAACGGCCGCCAGCGGGATATCCATGACGATGGGCCCGAGCGCCAGCCGCAACAGCATGATCGCCAGCAGATAACCGGCGAGCTCCGCCACAAGCAGGCGAAGCGAGCGCGCGATGCCGATCCCCGCACCCGATGTCGCGAGCAGGGTGTTGGTGGGCCCGGGCACGGCCAGCAGGAAATAGGTCGCCGTGAAGAAGGACAGGAAGCTCATGCGGCTGAGCTAGCAGGCCCCTGGCCGGGTCGGTTTGATCTTCATCATCGAATCCGGTCCTTTAAAACTCGTGATCGGTGCGAATCCCGCAGATCCCGTGGTCGATTTGCGAAAAATTTGCATCCATGCGAGGTCTGGCCTTACGTAACGGAAGTTGCCGAACTGCCTCGAGCAGCTATTTTCGGATGCCGGTTCCGGGCGGCAGGTTCCAGTCTGCCCGCGCCAGCCGGATGACGGGCGAAAGAACAAGTCAGCGAAGATGGATCAGTTGACGTTGCAGGTCGCTCGCGCGGTGGAGGCCGGCGCGACAACCATGAAGGGCGTCATCGACGCGACCGGATTGTCTCGGCTCAAGGTCGAGCGCGCGTTGAACACGCTGGAGAAGCAGAAGCTGCTCGCGCGCGACGGCCAGGGCTTTCGTGCCATTGGCCTGCCGAAAGCGGCGCCGCTGGCCCGCCAATGCGGATCGTGCAACGCCTGCTGCGATATTTTGGAAGTCGCCGCCGTCGAGAAGCCGGTGAACCAGCTCTGCAAACACTGGCAGACGGGCACCGGCTGCACCATCTACGACCGCCGCCCGCAGATGTGCCGCTCCTTCGTCTGCGCCTGGCTGCAGGGGCATCTCGACGACGACTGGTTCCCGGCTAAGTCGGGGATCATCGTGCATTTCAGCCAGGATGCCGTGAACGTCACGGTCGACGACCATTGCCCAGATCGCTGGCGCGAGGAGCCCTATTTCAGCAAGCTCGCCGAATGGTCGCTGAATGGCATCAGGCGGATCGGAAACCGGGGCTATGCGACCCTGATCGTTTCCGGCGCCGACCGCTTCCTGCTGCTCGGGCGCACGGTCGTTCCCGAACCGACGCTGTTCGGCACGGCGTTCGTGCCGCTGACGGCAGACACGTTCCGGTTCTGGCGGGCGACATCGCCGGAGCATTTGCAGCGATTGCACGAGCGTATCGCCGAGATGGAGCGGATCCGGCAGGAATTCGGCTCCTGCGTCATCCCGGAGAACGAGGACGACGATCCGCAAGCCCCCTATCGTCCCGCACTTCTACGGCTATCGAATCACGCCTGAACGTCGCCGTGGGCAACGCGGCCTGATCAACGCCGTGCCGCTCGACGCGCCGCGATGGGATTGATAAGCCCCTGTCCGCGAATGACGGGGACTTGAGTCGGGCATGACGGTTGCGATCGAGATGGGGCAGACCACGGCGGGCGCCCCGGCCGCCATGGACCTCGAGGAACTCCTGGCGACCCGCCTCCTCGTGCAGGGCAATTCGGGCTCCGGCAAATCGCATCTGCTGCGGCGGCTCCTGGAGCAGAGCGCGCCCTGGGTGCAGCAGGCGATCATCGACCCAGAAGGCGATTTCGTCACGCTGGCCGAGCGCTTCGGTCATCTGGTGATCGAGGCCGAGGATCACACCGAGCGCGGCCTTCAGGTCGCCGGCGAACGCGCGCGGCTGCATCGCGTCTCCACCGTGCTCAATCTCGAAGGGCTCGACGCCGAGAACCAGATGCGCCGTGCCGCCGCGTTTCTCGGCGGGATGTTCGAGGTCGATCGCGACCATTGGTATCCGATGCTGGTGGTCGTCGACGAAGCGCAATTGTTCGCGCCCGCGGTTGCCGGCGAAGTCTCGGACGAAGCGCGCAAGCTGTCGCTCAGCGCCATGACCAATCTGATGTGCCGCGGCCGCAAGCGCGGCCTGGCCGGCATCATCGCCACCCAGCGGCTGGCGAAGCTCGCCAAGAACGTCGCGGCGGAAGCCTCCAACTTCCTGATGGGCCGCACCTTCCTAGACATCGACATGGCGCGCGCCGCCGATCTGCTCGGCATGGAGCGGCGGCAGGCCGAATCCTTCCGCGATCTCGAACGCGGCCAGTTCATGGCACTGGGACCTGCGCTGTCGCGCCGTCCGCTGCGTTTGCACATCGGCCCGACCGATACGTCCCCGCGCAATTCCACGCCGCGGCTGATGCCGCTGCCTGAAGCGGCCTCGGAAGATATGCGCGCCATGATCCTGGCCGCGCCTCCGCCCGATGCCAGCCGGCCGCAACGCCGGCCGGCGCCGGATTTGCTCGAGCAGCTCCGTGCCGCGAAGGCCGCCGCGCCGGTGGTCCAGCCGGAAGTGGAAGAGGTGCCGGTGAGCGCCGAGGAGCTCGCCGAGCGGCGCGAACGAGTCGATCGCACCCTTCGTGCCGTGCTTGCCGCACCCGACGCCGGCTTTCGCGCCGTCGGCGTGCTCTATCAGGAGTTCGTGGTCCGTTGCCGCATCGAGGGATTGGGCTCGGCCGTCCCTGACCTCACCGAATTCCGCCGCATGCTGACGCGCGCGCGCGCCGGGCTCGGCGCCGAACATGCCGAAGACGACGCCTGGCAGGACGTGTCGCTTCGCGCATCCATCCTGCCCGACGATATGCAGGGCGTGTTCATGATGATCGCGCGCGCGGCCAAGGAAGGCTGGCCCTGCCCCGGCGACGCCGCGATCGCGCGCGCCTATGGCTCGCATTCGCTGCGCCGGGCGCAGCGGCTGCTCGGCTACATGGAAGAGCAGGGCCTGATCGTGGTCCAGCTCGACGGCGGCGGACGCCGGATCGTGACGCTCGTCGAGCTGGCCTGGGCCACCGCGCCTGGCGATCCCAATGGTGATGATCAGCCAGCGGAGCCGGTCGCGAGCGCGGCTTCGGCTTGAGACGAGATCGAGGTCGTCATGCCCGGGCTTGTCCCGGGCATCCACGCCCTTCGTGCCGGGAACAAGACGTGGATGGCCGGGTCAGGCCGGCCATGACGTCGAGAGCTCAGCGCAATTCGTCAGGCGGCCTCGGCGCCGCCGAGATAGGCGTCGCGGATTCGGGGATCGTCCTTCAACGTGCGTGCCGAGCCTGACAGCACGATCTTGCCGGTCTGCAGCACATAGGCTTCATGCGCGATCTCGAGCGCCAAGCTGGCGTTCTGCTCGACCATGAACACGGAGACGCCCTCCTGGTTGATGGTGCGGATCAACTCGAGCACGCGGTCGACATAGAGCGGCGACAGGCCCATGGTCGGCTCGTCCATCACGATCATCCTGGGACGGCTCATCAGCGCCCGCGCCATCGCGACCATCTGCTGCTCGCCGCCCGACAACGAGCCCGCGCGCTGCGACAGCCGCTGGCCGAGCTTCGGGAACAGCGTCAGCATCTTGTCGAGATCCTGTGCGATCGCCTGGCGGTCGTTGCGCACGAACGCGCCCATCAGGACGTTCTCGCGCACGCTCATGTCCGCGAACAGCCGCCGCGCCTCCGGCACCGAGGCGATGCCGCGGCGGACGATCTGCGGCGTGGTCAGTCCGATGAGCGAAGCGCCGTCGAACGTGACATCGCCGGATCGCGGTTTCACCAGACCCAGAATGATCTTCATCGTCGTCGACTTGCCGCTGGCATTGCCGCCGAGCAGGCAGACGATGTGTCCGCGCGCGACCGTGATAGACAGGTCGAAATGCACCTGGGCCTGGCCGTAGAAGGTGTTGACCTCCGACAGCGCCAGTAGCGGTTCCGGTGTGCTCGCCGTCATGCCGCGCTCTCCTGCTCCGACGCCCCTGACAGTCCATGGCCAAGATAGGCCTCGATCACCTTGGGATCGGTGCGCACCGCTTCGCCCGGCCCTTCGGCGATCTTCCTGCCTTCGTCCATGACAATGACGCGATCGGACAGGCGCATCACCATCTCCAGCTTGTGCTCGATCAGAAGGATGGTGAGGCCTTCGGCCTTGAGCTCGGTGACGAGGCCCTGCATCTCCGCGGTCTCGGTCGGGTTCATGCCGGCGGTCGGCTCGTCGAGCAACAGCAGGCGCGGCTGCAGGGCCAGCGCGCGTGCGATCTCGACGCGGCGGCGGTTGGCGTAGGACAGACTGTAAGCGGGCTGGTCGATCCGCGGCAGCAACCGCTCGCCGAAGCGGGCGAGAATCGCTTTCACCTCTTCGCGCAGCCGCTCCTCTTCGTTCCTGACGCTGGAAGGACGCAGCAGCGCGAGCCCGAGCTCCAACAGCGGACCGATCACCGGGACGGCCGGCTTTACCGCACGCAAGCGCGTGTGCGCCCCGATCAGGACGTTGTCCATGACACTGAGATTGCCGAAGACGCGGCCGAGCTGGAAGGTGCGCGCGATGCCCTGGCCCGCAAGCCGCTCCGGCGAGAAGCCCGTGACGTCCTGGCCTGCGAAGCTCACGTGGCCCGCGTCGGGCCGGTCGAGCCCGGTGACGAGATTGAACAGCGTCGTCTTGCCGGCGCCATTGGGGCCGATGATGCTGACAAGCTCGCCCTTGGCGAGATCGAGGTCGATGGCGTCGACGGCGGTGAGGCCACCGAAGCGGCGCGTCAGCCCGCGCAGGGACAGCATGGAGTTGAGCTGCTCCGCCATCAGATCGTCCCCAACAGGCCCTGCGGTCGGAACCGCACCAGCAGCAGGAGCACGATGCCATAGATCAGGATGCGGTACTCCGCCGCGATCCGGAACACTTCAGGCAGGCCGACCAGCGCCACCGCGCCCAACATCGCGCCGACAACGTTGCCGAGCCCGCCGAGGATGACGACAGTCAGCGCCAGGATCGATTGCTGCGTGTTGAAGGTTTCGTGGTTGATGTAGGAATAGAGATGGGCGGCGATGCCGCCGCTGACGCCGGCCGCGAACCCGCCGAAGATGAAGGCGAGCGATTTGTAGCGGTTCAGGCTGAGGCCATAGGCACGCGCGGCGATGTCGTCGTCGCGGATGGCGCGGAAGCTCCGGCCGAGATGCGAGGTCAGCAGCCGCCCCTGCAGCAACGCCAGCACGACCATCACGGCGAGGCTGAACCAGTAGATCGAGGTCGGGCTGATCAGATCGGTGCCGAACAGTGACAGCGGCGGGATGCCGGAAATGCCAATCGGGCCGCGCGTGACGCTTTCCCAGTTCAGGATCACCAGCGACACGATCTCGCCGATGGCGAGCGTCGCGATCGACACGTAATGCCCGCGCAGCCGGAACGACGGCGAGATCAGCAACGTGCCGAGCGCAGCACTCATCAGGCCGCCGCCGATGATGGCGAGGCCGACCGGCACGTTGAGAGTGAGCGACAGCAGCGCGGAGGTGTAGGCGCCGATGGCGAGCAGTGCGGCGTGCCCGAGCGAGACCTGGCCGATCGTGCCCGCCACCAGCGTCAGGCTGAGCGCGAGCATGCCCAGCAGCCAGGCATTGATCAGGGTTTGCAGCACGTAGAACGACACCGGAAATAGCGGCAGGATCGCAAAGATCACGGCTGCGGCCAGCAGCGCCCAGCGCGGAATGCGGACCGGGCGGCTCGGCGCGATGAAGGTGCCGGTGAGTGGCTCCGGTGGCGCCTGCCGCGCGCTCGCGAACAGACCGTTCGGCCTGAGCACGAGCACGACGACGAGCAGCAGGAACGCGAACAGATTGCGATAACTGGTGCCGAACACGGCGACGCCGTAGCTCTCCACCAATCCGAGCAACAGGCTGCCGATCACGGCGCCCGGCACATTGCCGGCGCCGCCGACCACTTCGGCGACAACGCCCTTCAGCGTCGCCTGCAGGCTCATCGCGGTGTCGATCTGGTTGTAGTACATGCCGACCAGCATGCCGGAGACGCCGCCGAGCGCAGCGGCAATGCCGAACACGGCCTGATTGACGCGATTGACGTCGACGCCCATCTGCATCGCGGCGTCGCGGTCCTGCGCAGTGGCGCGCACCGCCCAGCCAAGCTTGGAGTAGCGCAGGAACACGAACAACAGCAGCGCGCTGGTGAGACCGACGCCGGCTATGAGCAGGTCAAGAGGCCCGATGGTGCCGCCGCCGACCTGGAAGCGGACATCCGGCAATTGGCTCGGCAGCGCGCGCGGATTGGGCGAGAAGGTCAGCATCACCAGCTGATCGAGCACGAAGCTGATACCGATGGTGGCGAGCAGCGGCGCAATGCGCACCGAGTTCTGCAGCGGCCGCAAGCCGAACCGCTCGATGATCAGCCCGACGATGGCGGCCGCCACCGCCACCACGATGATGGTGAGCGGCAGCGGCGTATGCAGCTGCACCACCGCGACCCAGCCGATATAGGCGCCGACCAGATAGATCGAGCCCTGCGCGAAGTTGATCAGCCGGCTGACGCCGAAGATCAGCGCGAGCCCGACCGCAACAAGAGCGTAGACATTGCCGACGATCAGACCGTTGATCGTGTAATCGAGCCAGGAAGACACGCAGCGTTCCTACTGAAGGGAGAACGGGCCGGGGCGAGATGCACCAGCATCAGTCAGGTCGGTTTGCCGTCCCAGAGCGCGAACTGGCCCTTGCGCACGACGAGTTCGGCATTCATGGCGCCCTTGACCCGGCGGGTCGCGACGTCGAACGTCGCCGCGCCGAAGATCACGCTGGGGACATCCTTGACCTTGGTGAAGGCGTCGCGGATCGCCTTGCGATCGGTGCCGCCGATCCTGACGACGGCGGCGGCCATGTTCATCGCGTCATAGGAATAAGCATTGAAGGCGTCGGGCTCCTGCCCGTTATATTTCTTCTTGAAGCCCGCGATGAACTTCTGCACCTCGGGTCGCGTATCCTCGGGGAAGTAGCGCGTGCCAACGTGAACGTCCTCGACCGCCTCGCCGCCGAGCTCGATGAATTTCGGCGAGTAGACCGAGCTCGCAGCGCAAATCGCCTGCTTCAGGCCGACTTGCCGCGCCTGACGGGCGATCAGTGCACCGTCGGAATAATAGGAGATCAGGATCAGCCCGTCCGGATTGGCGTCGCGCACGCGCACCAGCGTCGAGCGGAAGTCGCGTTCCTCCGCGATGTAGCCCTCGGTCACCACGATCTCGGCGCCGTATTCCTTGGCCGCGTTGGTGAAATAATCGCGACTGGTGCGGCCCCAATCGGTGTTGAGGTGCAGGACCGCCAGCTTCTTGAGGCCGAGGCGCTTGACAGCGTAGGCGGCCAGCAGCGGCTGCTCGTCGGCCTGGCTGACCGAGGTGCTCCACATGAAGTCGCCGCCCTTGGTGAAGTCAGGATGCGAATTGGTGAAGCCGAACTGGACGAGGCCACCGCGCTGGTAGATCGGCGAAGCCGCCATCGAGGCCGGGCTGGAGAAATCGCCGAGCTCCATGACGATGCGGGGATCGGAGACGAACTTCTGGGCGATCGCGACCGACTGGCGCGGATCGCTCTGGCTGTCCTCGAACTGATAGGCGAGCTTGCGGCCGTTGATGCCGCCGGCCGCCATGATCTCGTCGAGCGCGAGATCGAAGCCCTGCTTCCATTGCGTCCCATATTGCGCATTCGGTCCCGTCAGGGGGCCGCTGACGCCGAGCAGGATCGGCTCTGACGATTGGGCGAAGGCGCCGCGCGAGAAGGCCGCGCCCGCCATCATCGCGGCAAGCGAGCCCTTGACCAGATTACGACGATCGATGTTGCTCATGCACGGCTCCATCCACTCAGGTGTTGAAACGCCAGTTCAATAAGGCAGCAATTCTCGTGCCGGTGAGATTGCCTATGTCGAGGGCTCGCCGAGCGACAGCATCAGCCGGTTCGCCCAGTTGAAGAACGAGGCGCCGTTGATGACATCGACGATCTCGGCATCGTCGAGACCGGCGCGGCGCAGTTCCTCGATATTGTCAGGACCAAACGCGATCGGGGTTGCGGCCAGTGCGACCGAGGCCTTGACCACGGCATTCCAGCGCTCGCCGAGATCGGCCTTGATGCCTGCGTCGAGCAGGCGTTGCACGTCGTCGCGGCGCTTTGAATAGGTGCTGGCGAAGCGCGCATGCACCGAGGCGCAGTAGATGCAGCCGTTGTAACGCGAGGTCGCGGCCGCCGCGAGCTCACGCTCGGCGCGCGGCAGGCCGTCGGCAACGTTGTAAAAGATGTCCTTGTCGGTCTTGGTGCGGGCTTCCAGCACCTCGGGATCGCGCACCAGCAGGCGGAAATATTCCGACTTGGCGCGGGAGCGATCGACTAGGCCGGCGTAGTGCCGCTCGGTCAGCGCGGCCTCGGGCAGCGGATCGATCCAGGAGACCCAATCCAGTTCGTCCTGGGTGAACGCGACTGGCGGATTGACGGCGGAGTTCATGATGCAGCTTCCTTGTGTGCGTTCACGGCGGCGAGCGTGCGCAAGCCGCTGACGACACGCACCTGGAACGCCAGGAACGCGACGAGCTGCGAGAACGTGACAATGCCGGTGGTCGACCAGCCGGCGTCCAGCAGGGCCTTCATGTCGGCGGCGGCCGCATCGCGCGGACGGAACACCAGCAGATGCGCATGTTCGAGGGCTGCTGCGAGCCTCGCACCAAGCGAAGGCTTGCTCGCGGCGCTCACGCGATAGATCAGGCCGACGGTGTTCTCGACCGACAATGGGCCCGCGGGATACGAGCCATAAGGACCCGAGGTCTTGCCGCGCGCGATCTCGGCGTCGATCAGTTTAAGCAGAGCTGCGCCGCCCGCGCTCGCGGCGAGCTTCTCGCGATAGAAGGCGGCAACCGGGGATTCGCCATGGAGCCCGGTCACGAAGGCAGCCACCGCGGCGCGTTCGAGCAGCGAGACATCGCTGGCGTCGATCGGCTCGAACAGGGAGAGATAGCTCTTCTGCGCATTCTCTCGCGCCTGCAGGCGGCGCGCCCGGATGGCGTCCAGGACCGAGCCCGGCTCGATCCCGGCCAGCGTGTCGATGATATCCTGCGTGCTCATCATTCAGCCTCGTGCAACGCGATGCTCGTCATGTCCGATCAGCCCGCCAGCGCCACGTCCGGCGCCGTCCGCGTCCAGCCGAGCGCGGGCGCCACCTTCTCCGCGACCAGATCGATCGAGCGCAGGACATGGGGATGCGGGGCATCGACCGAATGCACCTGGAAGACGAGGTCCGTCACCCGCTCCAGCGTCGCATCGGCCCGCAGCGAGGCGATAACGTGGTCGGCATCGCCGACATGGGTGTCGAATGCCGTGATCATCTCGTCCAGTGTCTCGCCTGGTGGAAGATGACCGCCTTTCATGAACTGCGGCAGCGCGCGGCGCAGGCCGATATCAGCAAGTCGCAACGCCTCGCGATGATCGTCGGCGACGAAGACGCTGCGCGAGGCCATGATGCGTGGCTCGGCTCCCTTGGGCAGCGCCGCGAGATAGGCGTCGATCACCGGGTTCTGGATGTCGGCCAACGTCGCCTTCGGTGCCTCCCTGGTTCGCGGCTGGGTGCGCGACAGCAACAGGCCATCGCCGGCCTTGCCCGCCCGCGCGCCGCCGGCGACCGAGAACGTGGCCTGCCAGATCCGCTTGTCCAGTTGCGGCCGCTGCGGATAGATCGTATCGCCGCCTTCGAGCGGCTTGCCGACCAGGGCGGTGCGGACGATCTCCAGATTGCGCGCAAAGATCTCGTTGCGCTGGGCGCTGTCGAGGCCGAAGGCGGCGAAGGCCGAGGGATTGCCACCGGTGCCGACGCCGAGCTCGAAGCGGCCGTTGCAGATGAGATCGAGCACGGCTGCGTCCTCCGCCACCCGCACCGCGTTCTCCAGCGGCAGCGTGACGATGCCGGTCCCAAGCCTGATGCGCGAGGTTTGGGCTGCGACGTAGCCGAGGAAGGTAAAGGGCGACGGCAGGCCGCCTTCGCGCTCGTGGAAGTGATGCTGGGCGATCCACGCGGAATCAAGCCCCGCCTTTTCGGCGCGGACGATCTGCTCGGCCGCGAAGCGATAGCGCTCGGCGGGCGGGGCCTCGTCCAAAAGCCGCGTGAAAAATCCCAGGCGTTTCAGATTTGCAAAGCGTTTCATGCGACCCCTGTCGGGCGAGGATGGTCAGGCTTTCCGATGATGTCGGTTCCTTCTGCTCCAGACAAGCGGACAATGCGCAAGGCTCGTACGCAAACGTCGCCGCTGTGAAGCGCGGCTGCGCTTCAGCTGGGCAGACTGCCTACCAGCTCGGCAGCACCGCGCCCTTGAACTTGGCGAGGACGAACTCCTTGACTTCCGGCGAGTGGTAGCTGTCGACGAGGATCTTGACCCAGGGCTTGTCCTTGTCGGCGGCGCGCACGGCGATCAGGTTGACATAGGGGCCCCTGGGGTCCTCGCGCAGGATCGGATCCTTGACCGGATCGAGCCCCGCCTGGGTCGCATAATTGGTGTTGATCGCGGCGGCATCGACGTCGTCGAGCGCGCGCGGCGCCTGCGCCGCGTCGACCTCGATGAATTTCAGCTTCTTCGGGTTCTCGGTGATGTCGAGCACCGTCGGCTTGAAGCCGGTGCCGTCCTTCAGCTTGATCACGCCCTTGTCGCGCAGCAGCAGCAGCACGCGGCCGCCATTGGTCGGATCGTTCGGGATCGAGACCTTGCCGCCCGCGGGGATGTCGGCGAAGGCCTTGTGCTTCTTCGAATAGACGCCGATCGGGAAGTTCACGGTCAGCCCGACGGCCTCGATCTTGTAGCCGCGGTCGGCTTTCTGGTTGTCCAGATAAGGCTGGTTCTGGAACGAATTGGCCTGGATCTCCCCGGCATCGAGCGCAGCGTTCGGCACAACGTAATCGGAAAATTCGAGCAGCTGGATGTCGAGCCCTTGCCTGGCGGCGATCGGCTTCACCGCCTCGAGAATCTGCGCATGCGGGCCCGGCGTCACGCCGATCTTGATGGTCTCGGCGGTGGCGGCTGCCGACCAGGCGGCGAGCGCGGCTGCGAGGATCAGGGGCAGGCGAAACGACATCTTGGTCTCCATGGCACGGCACGAATGATGGGAACCGTATTCGCTGCTCCGTCCGATGAAATCAATGAAATGGAAAACCATATTTGCCGCCCGGCGCGGACGACGCTTCTCTGTTCGACCTCGGATGGGAAACGAACGCGCCTGCGCAAACGTGAGACGCATCACGGAACGGCTTCGCCCGCCGAGCGAGATTGCCGGCACAACCAGGCCGGAGTTTTATAATGACCACCCTCGCCGCTCCCAACCTCACCGGCCGGAACCGGCTCGAATGCTTTGCGCTCTATGCAATGCTGCAAGGCCTGCCGACCTATTCCGGCGTTGCGCTGCTGATGAGGCTGATCAACGGGTCTGAATTCGCCGGCAAGCCGTTCGAAGCCGCCATCTTCGTTGCGACCGTGACGATCCTCCACGGTCTCATGATGCCATGGCTGGGGCCGAAGTTCCCGCATTTCTTCAGGCAAACTTTCGAGCCGCTGTTCGCCGATCCGACCCTGTCCTTCTCCGAGAAGGTCTCGCGCTGGCTGGCACAGCCGAACACGGCGCTGCAACTGCTGAGCAACGCGCTGCTGCTGTCGGTGCTGGCGATCGGCGTCGCCGGCATCAGGTAGCCGCCGGCTCGCCAAGCTTCGCTCATTGAGTTCATCTGTGGCGACGCCGTGGCGGCCGCAATGAAACTCCGGGCGCCGCAACATCACGAAACTTGATACGCCCGCAACGACCGGGTTAGCGTTCCGGCGCGGCCTTTGAACTTCCCCAAGTTCACTCAAGTTCGCACTGGATCGCCGCCCGGGTCTCTCGGGCGGCGATCCGGATCTTGACCTGGAACAGCTCTCCCATCGTCATTTCGTCGCATGGCCTTGCGGCCACGCCGGCATTGCCGCGTCCTGCATGATGCCACATGATGCGGCGCCGAAGTCATCGAGGTGGAGGGTGAGCTGATGGACGAGAACGAGATCCGGGGCCTGGTCGCGGAGGTCAAGCAAGGCACGCTGTCGCGGCGCTCGTTCATCCGGAAGGTGGCCGCGTTCGGAATCGCGGCCCCGATCGCCAGCCAGATCCTGGTCTGGCACGATGTGGCGATGGCGGATGCCACGCTCGACTACAAGCCGACCAAGGCCGGCGGCGGCGGCGCGCTGAAGATGCTGCTGTGGCAGGCCCCGACCCTGCTCAATCCGCATTTCGCGCTCGGCACCAAGGACCAGATCGCCTCCCGCATCTTCTTCGAGCCGCTCGCCGGCTGGGACAAGGAAGGCAATCTGATCCCCTGTCTCGCCGCCGAGGTGCCGACCAAGCAGAACGGCGGGCTTGCTGCGGACGGCATGAGCGTGATCTGGAAGCTGAAGCGTGGCGTGAACTGGCACGACGGCAAGCCCTTCACCGCCGACGACGTCATCTTCACCTGGCAGTACGCCGCGGACCTCGCCACCGCGGCCTTCACCTCCGGCTCCTACAAAGACCTCAAGGTCGAGAAGATCGACGACCATACGGTCAAGGTGATCTTCAAGGCGCCGACGCCGTTCTGGGCCGACCCGTTTGTCGGCGGCCAAGTCGGCCAGATCCTGCCCAAACATCATTTCGGCGACTATATCGGCGCCAAGTCGCGCGAAGCCCCGGGCAATCTGAAGCCGGTCGGCACCGGGCCGTACAGGTTCGTCGAGTTCAAACCGGGCGACATGATCCGGGCCGAACGCAATCCCGATTACCACGTCAAGAACCAGCCGCATTTCGACACGCTCGAGGTCAAGGGCGGCGGCGATGCGGTGTCCGCGGCGCGGGCCGTGCTGCAGACCGGCGAATACGACTTTGCCTGGAACATGCAGGTGGAGGAGGAGGTGCTCAAGCGCATGGAGGCGAGCGGCAAAGGCAAGCTCGACATCACGCCGTCCGGCAATGTCGAGTTCATCATCCTCAACACCACGGATCCCTGGACCGAGGTCGACGGCGAGCGTTCCAGCGTCAAGACCAAGCATCCGACTCTGTCCGATCCCGCCGTTCGCCGGGCGATCAACCTGCTGATCGACCGCGATTCGATCCAGAAATTCATCTACGGTCGCGGCGGCATCGCCACCGCGAGCTTCGTCAATGCGCCGAAGCAGTTCAAGTCGCCCAAGCTGAAATACGAATTCGACGTCGACAAGGCCAACAAGATCCTCGACGAGGCCGGCTGGACCAAGGGCGCGGACGGCATCCGCGAGAAGGACGGCAAGAAGCTCAAATACGTGTTCCAGACCTCGACCAACGCCCCGCGCCAGAAGACGCAGGCCATCATCAAGCAGGCCTGCCAGAAGGCCGGCATCGAGATCGAGATCAAGGCGGTCACCGCCTCGGTGTTCTTCTCATCGGACGTCGGCAATCCCGATACCTACTCGAAGTTCTATGCCGACATGGAGATGTACAACACGACGCAGCCGCAGCCGGATCCGGAGCGCTTGCTGAACCAGTGCGTGTCCTGGGAAATCGCGACCAAGGACAACAAATGGCTGGGTCGCAACAACTCGCGCTATTCCGATCCCGAAGCCGACAAGGCCTACAAGGCCGCGCAGAACGAGCTGGACCCGGTCAAGCGCGCCGCGCTGCTGATGAAAGTCGACGAGATTTTCTGCGAGGCCCACGTGTTCCTGCCGCTGCTCTCGCGCCCCATCGTCAACGCCGGCGTCAACAATTTGATGGTCGACATGTCAGGCTGGGACACCATCACGTGGAATCTGGCGGCGTGGTATCGCGCCTGAGGGGCGCGGAGGGAGCGCGGCGAGCGCTGGCGTGACATCGTCACGCCCTTTGCGCGCGCATCAGCCGCGGGCATCGAACTGGCCTTTCCGACCGGACGCGGCGGCCTGCTGCGCGGCGTAGGCCGACGCGGCGTTCGATGCCGGCGAATAATGCCCGAGCGATTCGGCGAACTCTTCGGCGGCGTCGGTGAGCTGCTTCATGATCGCGGCGCTGTCGGTCGAATTCTTGCCTGGGGAATGCAGGATCTCGAACGAGATTCCGTTGGGAAGATCGACATGGACCTTGTCGAGTCCGACCGCGGCCAGCGTCCCGTCATCGCCGACCTGATCGGCGTTCGCTGCCGGCCCGCCCGAACGTCTGCTCGTCCGCAGTTGAATCTCCAAGTCTCGCTGTCATCCCCCGCGCAGGCGGGGAATCCAGTACGCCGCGGCTTCTCGGTTCAATCACTGCCATCTTCGTGTAACGCGGAGGAAATAATGTTTTCGCGAGGGCTCACCCCATCCTACGACCCGCCCCATCACGGCGCGTCAAACGATCGGGGCACAGCGACTGGTGCCGCTGTGCCCCTTTTCGCAAACCGCCTTGCTGCGCGTTACAGCAAGCCGACCCTGTGCATAATCTGCCGGATCTGGGCTGGATCGGGATCCATCATGGTGGGCACGAATGCCGCGCTCGCCGTCGGTGCGGGACCGCGGGCGAGGTAGCCCGAACCGCTTTGCGCGGGATCGACGGACTGCAGCGTCATCGCGCCCGCCGTTTGTGCCGGACCGCGCGCCACTGAACCGGCACTGGCCTGCATGGGAGCGGCGGGCTGCGGCGCCGGGGCGCTCGCCGGAACCATGCTCGGTGCGTCGGCCGGCGGCAACCCGAGCAGACGACGCAACGTTGCCAGCGACGGATCGGTTGCGGACGCAGCCGCGGCGATCGGGGCGACGCCGGTTTCGAGGCCGAGCGCCCGCATCGCGTTCGGCAGTCCCGCGCCGGTCCGGTTGGGGTCACCGAATTGCAGCGGCGTCGCGGTTTCCTTCAGGATCTGGAACAGCCGCTCGACACGGCGTGCATCGCGATTCTGGAAGTTGCCCTTGGTGAAATCAGGATGATGGGCCAGCACGAGCGCGGCGAGGCCGGTGACATGCGGCGTCGCCATCGAGGTGCCGTCCCATGCACCAAAACCATCAGCGGGCAGCGATGAGACGATGCCAACGCCGGGCGCACAGACGTCGACCTCCGGTCCGAAGCAGGAGAATTTCGCCGGGAAATACCCGTCGCGGCTCTGGAAGCCGTCGAGCGCCTGCTGCGCATGATAGCTGTCGTCGGGGAACTCGCCCCATTTGCCCAACGCGGCGACCGCGAGGCAATGCGGCGTCGAGGCGGGAAACTGCACCGGCCCCGAGGAATTGCCGGCCGCGATGATGCAGGCCATACCCATCTGCTTGGCGCGGATGATGCGTTCCTCGATGATCTGCGAGGGATCGCCGCCACCGAGGCTCATGTTCACGACGTCGATGCCGTGCTCCATGCAGTAATCGAGCGCAGCGACCAGATCGCTGAACCGGCCGCCGGGGAATATGCGGCAGACATGGATTTCCGCCGCCGGCGCGAAGCCGCGGATTCCGCCACCGGGGCCGACCGGACCGCCGGCGATGATCCCCGCGCAATGCGAGCCATGGCCGATCGTGTCGACGGTCCACGCCGCCTTGTCGTTGCCGACGATGCTGGTGCCCACCGTGATGCCGTGCAGATTGCGATGGGTCGGCGCCAGGCCGGAATCGATGATCGCGATCTTGATGCCGGCGCCGTCGAAGGACGGCGGCAGGCGATCGAGCCCCATGGCGCGCTCACCCCAACCCGTCAATTGCTGGCCGGGGAAGTTGCGCAAGACGGCACCGAGCGCCCTCACGGCGATCCGGTTGACACTGTTCGGAACGAGCTGCGGACGATCGAGCCAGAAGGTCCAGTAGTCGATCTTGGGTTTGACGAGGATCGAGCGGATGGTCTCCGGTGTTTCGCCCTGCAGGGTCACCGTGGCACGGCCGCTGGCGTCGGTGATGCCCTGTGCCGGCCACATGCTGCCGAACACGTAGACCTCGGCTTCGGGCAGCGGACCGTCCTGGCCCAACACTTCGATCGTCGCGGTGAAGCCGTCGGCCAGCGGCGTCAGCACGCCGGGATTGGGAAGCTGCGGCGTGGAGGGGTCAAGCATGTAGGCCAGCCGCTCGTCACGCTCCACCGCGCACCGCCCCTGGGCTTGGGTCTTCAGCAGCTTGGCCTTGTCGGGAGTCATCTTGGCGAGAACCAGCGGACTGAGCGGTACCTGTCCGAGCTCCGCACTCTGAAATCCGAACAGGCGCGGCGGCGAGACCGTCTTCACCACTTCGATGTCGGGGCTGTTGTTGAGCTGCTGGGTCAGGAAGTCGACGCTGAAGGTCGCAAGCCCAGGCTGCTGCTGCGGCGCGATCATGAATTGCGCCTTGCGCGATGCGATCGTTACGATCGCCTGCGCGGGTGCCGGCGACGGGCCGGCTTCATGCGCGGGATGCGCGCCGTTGCCGTTGGTCGCCGGTTCGGTCGCATTGCTCTCGGCCTGCCCGGACGTTCCTGGTTTGCCTCTCGTGGCCATTGCAGCCTCCTTGATGTTTTGCGTGTCCAATGATTGCTGACCGAAATCAGCCGAATGGCTTCAGCGCTGAATCCGGTTCGACCACGAGCGTGGCAAACGTCGATTTCAGGCGATCGGCCTGTGTCTTCGTCATCGACAGGATGACGACGTCGGGAGCGACCTGTGCTATTCGCTTCACGCCGGGTTCACGCCGCAGGTGTTCGTTGAGCTGACCGGACCGGACCGGGTCTCCCTGCACGATGAATTGCTGCGACGTGTTCGAATTCGCCATCGGCTTTCCATTCATTCTGTGTGCAGGAGCGGGCTTGCGCCCGCCCGCTGCGTTTCGGGTCTAGTGCATCGTGCCACCGGGCTGGCCGGCGCTGAAGACGCCGAGCTGGCGGCCGATATCGAGGCCGGTCTGGGCGCCCTGGCCGATCTTCTTCAGCACGCTCCAGAAGCTCTGCAGCTCCATGTCGGTCGGCGGTGCGCTTGCTGCCGGCTGCAGGCCGGGCTGGCCGGCGCTGAACACACCGAGCTGATGACCGATATTCACCCCGGTCTGCACGCCCTGGCCGATCTTCTTCAGCACGCTCCAGAAGCTCTGCAGCTCCATGTCGGTCGGCGGCGCGCTTGCTGCCGGCTGCAGGCCGGGCTGGCCGGCGCTGAACACACCGAGCTGGTGGCCGATGTCCAGGCCGGTCTGGGCACCCCGACCGATCTTCTTCAGCACGCTCCAGAAGCTCTGCAGCTCCATGTCGGTCGGCGGTGCTGCCGCGGCCGGCTCAAGGCCGGGCTGGGCACTGAACACGCCGAGCTGGTGACCGATATTCACGCCGGTCTGCACACCCTGGCCGATCTTCTTCAGCACGCTCCAGAAGCTCTGCAGCTCCATGTCGGTCGGCGGCGCGGCCGCAGCGGGCTGCAGGCCCGGCTGGCCGGCGCTG